>Ga0316209_1000016_pt1 | contig 453314 bp, 438 predicted proteins | sample 6monopyrite_MG_FD_204945 | JGI IMG/M metagenome (GOLD analysis project Ga0316209, IMG submission 204945) | Microbial mat bacterial communities from mineral coupon in-situ incubated in ocean water Damariscotta River, Maine, United States -... | ecosystem: Environmental > Aquatic > Marine >... | reverse complement strand
AACGCCGCCCGCGTATCCCTTCCCATATTCACAATGTCAAAAAACAAAAACCGCACCGGAAACATTTTGCAGTGCCTCGCTGCGGTGAAGCCGGGTTATAAGGACATACCAAAGTCCTGTCAAACCCTATTCGTGAAGAAAGATGATTATATTCAAAAAAACCCGATTTTGCAATGCACGAATAGCAAAAAATCCTAGTTTTCTGCGGCTTTACCCACATCACATCATACAGTTGTTCATGATTATCCGACCCACAACATAGCCTGTTTTTATAATTTATTTAGACTATGGCAAAAAACAATTCTAAGAACTTCTTGAACAGTGCTATAGAAATCCAACAGATTCTATTTTGTTGGATTTTTTATTTTTAAATTTCTTTAATTTCAGAGGCAGGCAAATCATGGATCGGGCATTCTTGGCAAAGCCAAAGTTCACTGGTTTTTTACTTAAATTCAAAACGACCATAGTTCACCTATTACCCATAAGCATTTTGATTTTACTTTCGGCTTGTGCGCAAACAACAAGCATTTTGTCCACCCAGCCGGTGAACAACAGTCAACAATCATCAAAAGCGCAATCATCGTTCACTCAATTTCCAGATATTCCCGTCCCCGGCGGCGCCCAATTGGTTGTTGATAAAACGTTGGTTTTTGGCACCAAGCCTTGGTTTGGACAGCTTACTATTCAATCGTCTAGCAGCCCGGCTGCTATGTTTGATTTTTACCGTAACGGGTTGCCCGGCTATCAATGGCAAGAAATTACATCGGTGCGCGCACCGATCAGTATTTTGACCTACATGCGAGAAGATCGTGTCATGGCAATTTCATTACGGAGCGAAACCCTTGGCGGCACAGAAATCACTTTAACCGTCTCTCCCAAAGGCAGCACACCAATAATCGCCAAGTAATTCTAATTACTAAATTCTAATACACAGTCCTTATGAGGTTCTATATGCAAGAAGTTGTCATTCTTGAAGGGGTTAGAAGCCCGGTTGGTAAATTTGGTGGCGGATTATCAAAATTGCGCCCCGATGATTTATTAGCCGAAATTTATAAAGGCTTGATCAACAGAACAGGGATTGACCCGTCATTGATCGAAGACGTTTATGCAGGATGCGGCAATCAGGCAGGCGAAGATAACCGGGATGTGGCGCGGATGTCCGCCTTGTTAGCAGGCTTCCCCAAAGAAGTTCCCGGTGTTACCGTCAATCGCAATTGCGCGTCAGCCTTGGAAGCCATTAATCAAGCAGCTAAATCAATCATTGCCGAGGAAGGTGATTTATTCATTGCAAGCGGCGTTGAATGCATGAGCCGCGCACCATGGGTTATGGGCAAACCCGAACGCACACCACAAATGGGCCATCCTAAAATGTGGGATACAACGGTGGGTTGGCGTTTTAATAACAAAAAAATGGATGCACTTTATCCGATTATAAGCTTAGGCGAAACGGCGGAAAATATTGCCGAAGACATGTCTATTTCAAGATTAGAACAAGATACCTTTGCCGTTGAAAGTCACAGAAGAGCCGTCAATGCTATGCAGTCAGGTCAATTTGATGGTGAGATTATCCCGATCGCTGTTACACAACATAAAGGCGATCCAATAATTATTGATCGGGACGAACATCCCCGCTGTACAATTTTACCCGATGGCACGGTCGAATTGGCCACATCGGTTAGCGACATGACTTCTTTGCACCCGGCTTTTAAAAAAGGCGGCTCGGTGACCGCAGGCAATTCCAGCGGTGTCAACGATGGTGCTGCCGCATTGTTGATGTCGACACGCAAACGAGCCGAAGCATTAGGCCTGAAACCTAAACTGCGTTGGTTAGGGTCTGCCACAGCAGGTGTTGATCCCGCCGTCATGGGATACGGCCCGGTACCAGCAACACAAAAATTATTGAAACGTTTTAATTTAACCATGGAAGATATTGGTCTGGTTGAACTTAACGAAGCCTTTGCCGCGCAAGCCATTGGTTGTATGAAAAAACTTAGGCTGAGCCATGACAAAACTAATGTCAACGGCGGGGCCATCGCACTAGGCCACCCGACTGGGTGTTCCGGTGCGCGTATCATGGTCACATTAATGCATGAAATGGAACGCCGGGCGAAAGACATGGATAAAGACCCATCAAAACCATTTTATGGCCTAGCCACATTGTGTGTCGGCGTTGGCATGGGCGTAACAACATTGGTTGAATGGATCGGTGACAGATCATGACGGATAGCATCGACAGACCATTGTCCGGCATCCGGGTCACCGGGTTAGAGCAGTATATGGCCGGACCTTATTGCACCATGTTATTGGCCGATGCAGGGGCAGAAGTGATTAAAATTGAACGCCCCGGCAGCGGTGACCCCAGGCGTTCCATGCCACCATTTGCTGAAAAAAATGACCATAAAAAAGCCGCCGGTTTTATGGGCTATAACCGCAATAAAAAAAGCTTGGCGCTTGATTTATGTAAAGCTGATGGACAGGCTATTTTCCGTAAATTATGCGCTACATCCGATGTCGTTGTTGAAAATTTACGCCCCGGATCGATGAATCGAATGGGATTAGGCGAACAGAACATGCGCCAACTTAACCCTAAATTGATCTGGGCGGTGATTTCAGGTTTTGGGCAGATGGCAGGCTTTAAAGGTCCTTATAGTGATCGCCCGGCCTTTGACATCGTGGCCGAAGCCATGGGTGGCATTATGAACTTGGTCGGATTTGCCGATAAACCACCAAGTTGGACAATTTATGGCATGGCCGATATTTACACAGGGCAAGTGACGGCTTTTGGCATTATGCAAGCTTTGTTCATGCGCGAACGGACGGGTCGTGGTCAATTAATCGATTCGGCCATGTTCGACAATATGTTGGCATTAAACGAATCCATGGTGACGCTACATTCAGTGGCCGGACAAGTACCCGAACGCGGCAAACCAAAAAATTTATGGCCACGCGGGGCCTATAAAACCAAAGACGGTTATATCGCGCTTAATATTCCAGACAATATTCAATGGTCAAGGCTATGCAAAGCTATGGGCGAAGAGCATTTAATAGGTGATCCCAGAGCTGAGAACGGAACGGAACGTTCAAAATACAGGGATCAATTGCAGCCTATTATTGAAAATTGGCTAAGCACGTTGTCCCGCGATCAAGCCGTAGAGATATTAAACAAAGCGGGAGTTCCATGTGGACCGGTCAATACCGTAGAAGACATCGCCCAAGACCCCCACGTCAAAGCGCGCGGTATGATTATGCCTATCGATGACCCGGAGGTCGGCACTTTTGGGTTAACCCGCAGCACGCCACATTTATCCGAGAACAAACAACTGCCCGCCAACCCGGCACCCAATTTAGGCCAACACAGCCGGGAAATTTTACAAGAAACGTTGGGATATAGCACTGCCCAAGTTGACCAGCTGATTGCCGACGAGGTCATCGAAGAAAATTAATTTATGAAGCCTTTAGGCGCTTTCAATAGAGGCCTTTAGCCGTTTTCAATAATTGTGGGTTCACAGTACTGGCGACGTTTTTTTAGATCTTTGCAATACTTTTTAGCTTCGTCGGCGCTTTTAAGCGGTCCCACTTTCAAGCGGTAATAAATCCCTTTTTTACGGCCTAAATTGATTTTGCTGATAAACGGTTTCAACCCTCTTAATTGTTTCAAATTGGATTTTAAGATTTTTTTCCAGCCACTTTCCGCCTGCTTTTTTGAACGGTACGAGGCTAAATGAATGCCCGGTTGTGGACGACCGCTTTGCTTTTCCATTTTTACCGGCTTTTCTGGCGCGGCTAATTTAGCCGGTGCTTTCATCATTGCTGCGGGCTCGGCTTTGGGTTTGATCGCCAATTCGATGGCTTTGCGTTCGCGTTGGTATTCAGTTTCGCTTATGAAACCGTCATCACGCATTTGCTCCAGTCGGCGCACTTGATCGGCGGCTTCTAACAACCCGCGGGGGGCGGGTTTTGGACTGGCGACAACAACCGGGGCCGATGGCATTAATGCATCCAAAATCATACTGCGTTCTGACGAATGCTGGGCCACTGAAATAGCCCGCATTTCAAGTGCACGGCCAATAGCGCGCAAACGCCCGGAGATTTGTTCGGCTGACGGTACAGGGCGATCAAGTCCGGCTGACGGTGGCGGCGATGTTAAAGGTAACAAAGCACCAACGTTGGCTTGGCGGCGTTTCAGAAATTCATCATTGGTCACTAACCCTTGGTCACGCAGCGCGCGCATAGTCGCAAACCGGGAAACCATATTTTGATCACCGCCGGCAAAACGACCAATGGGTTTTGCCGCCATTACAGGGCTTGTCATTGGTTGAGTTGGAAGCGTACGCCCCAGTATGGGCGAACTCGTTGGCGCACTGGCAATAGGTGAGGCAAAGGCCTGGGACACCGGAGCAAATGATGCTGGGGCTGGCGCCCCTGTTCCGCCTTGAACAGAGCGGGTGACATTACCACTGTCGAGCAAGGCTAAATTAACACTGGCTATTTCTGATGCTGGTTTGGTATCGATGGAATTCCATACGACAAAGCGTTGCGTTTCCCCTGGTCGAAGGGCTAAGACTGCCTCATACATTTGCCGGGCGCGTGTGGTCTGGCCGGTATATTGATAAAGTGTTCCCGCACCGAGTAAGGCATCAATATCTTTGGGGTTGGCATTTAAAGCGCGTTTAAAATGGCCCTCGGCGGTGACATAATTACCCGTTGCCAAAGCTGCCAATCCTAATTCGGCTTCGTTATTTTGCCGCAATGGGCTCGACGCCCAAAAACTATCTTGCCACAAATCGCCCTGAAACAATCCGCAACCGCTGACAAATGAAACCAGAACAATGGTCCAGATGTATCGCTTGACACGCCTGAGCGCGCGTTGCCCACCGAACCGAACGTTTGCCATGAAAACACCCCTATCGTTAACCGAAGCCCCCCGACCACAAACGCCATCACATCCTATGAGACGCTGGTTCCCTTAAAAATCTAAGATCATTCGCAAATCGCTAACAACTTATATGGCCGCAAAATAGCTAAAAATCCAAGGTATAGTAGTCGAAACTGTCTGCAGATACTAATGATTGTGCATCAAATGGCAACAACTATCGCTAAAAATCACCTAAAAACATGGTATTTTAGTGATTTTTTGACCTATTCCAACTCATCACAGCCGTTAACATTGGAAAATGGCAATTTAGTAATCGCCCCGCCACCCATGCTCAGCGCGCCTTTCAAGACGATTATTCCGGTGACATCTTTGCCGCCAAGCGCCTTGTTCACGTAACGAACTAAACGTTTGTCTTCTTTTTTCTGAGTTGCGTTGCGGCGGTACTTTATATTCGTCTGCCCTTGGTTTTTACCGCGGTCGAATAAATAGCTTAACAACAAAGGGCGCTGATCCCACGCCCTAAGCAAGGCATCACTGACCCTAGGTCCGTAATTACAAACCGGACCAACTTTCGATTTACTACGCACAGTCAACACCACCGTGATGGCGATATTGCGGGTTCTTTTGCTGCCTTTTTTAGCAACAGGTGCCATCATTGGCCGCATTCGCACGTGACCAACTCCGTCACCTCGCAAGCCAAAAGAACGTTTTTTTGAGACACCTTTATCTTTTTTTTCTTGTGCCAATACGGGGCCAGAAAACAATGCCCCACCGGAGATTACACCGACAAACAAAACCAATACAGCGATGCCCAAGATTTTTAACATTTCAAAGCGCTCCTTATTATTTAATAAAACTATAGAAGACTTTTCCAGCAACAAACACAAAAAAACGAGCACACCTACAACACGTCATATTCCATACCAATAATTTCTGAGTTTGCATCACATGCTGGATTACGCAAATCAACAAATCCCATGGATTTATATAAACCTTGCGCGGCCACCAGTTTTGTTAATGTTTCCAGATAGACTTGTTTGTATCCCGCAGTTTTAGCAAAATTCAAACAAATTTCTGTGAGATGATGGCCAAGTCCACGCCCTTGGTATTCGGGCAAAATATAAAGCCTTTTTATCTCAACCACATTTTCATTTTTAGGGCGCAATCCGACTATGCCCATCACATTGCCAGTATGTTTGTCTTGGCCCAACAACAAAGCCCCGGCTGGCGCCACGTACACACCCGGCAAGTTTTTAAGCTCGTCATCAAAATGATCAAAACAGGCTTCATAATCCAGCCATTGGTGATAGGCCCGCCAGAGCACGTTAACGGACAAAAAATCTTTTTTGCTAACCGCTTGGAAAACATTGACCGTTCCGCCAGTAACATTATTCATTAAATAAATATTTCACCTTTCAAATACAACACTCCCTGCCCGGCGATATGCACCCGATCACCAACATATTCACACCTCAAAGTGCCGCCGCGGGCTGAAATTTGTCGGGCAATCATTTTATTCTTATTCAATTTATTTGCCCAATAAGGAATAAGCACAGAATGAGCGGATCCTGTTACCGGGTCTTCGTCAATGCCTGCGTGAGGGGCGAAATACCGCGACACAAAGTCATAGTTTTGCCCGTCCAATTGGCTCTGATCATCAGCACTAACTTTGGCAGAACAAATCAATCCGTCGCCTTCCAGATTAGCAATCCAATTTATATCAGGGTTTAATTGAGCCACGACTTCAACCGATTGAAAAATAGCTAAGGTTTTAGAACTTTTTAAAACTTTGGTAGGCATCGCCCCAACAGCACCAACAAAACCGTCCGGCAAGGGGATTGTTTGAGGTGGGCGGGCCGGAAAATCCAAAACCAACAATTCACCATCACGGGTCACATGCAATGGCCCACTTTCAGAATGAAATTTCAGGATTTCAGATTGGCAGCCAAGCTGATTAAAAATAACATGGGCTGTTGCCAACGTAGCATGGCCACATAAATCCACCTCGACCGTTGGCGTGAACCAACGCAGATCATAATCACCATCTGGCCTTAAACAAAAAAAAGCTGTTTCCGATAAATTGTTTTCAAAAGCAATTTTTTGTAGCACATCATCATCCAGCCATTTATTCAGCGGACAAACCGCTGCCGGGTTGCCACCAAAAACTTGATCTGTAAAAGCATCAACCTGATAGATATCGATTTTTTGTGCTGTCACGATAATTCTGCTTCCAAAGCCGCACCAAGCTCGGCTGTCGTTGCCTTGCCCCCCATATCCGGGGTTTTCACATCGCTATCACGGATCAGGTTTTCAATGGCCCGTTCGATATCTTGGGCCGCTTTATGTTCACCCAAAAATTCTAACATCATCGCCGCCGACCAGATTTCACCAATGGGGTTGGCAATGCCTTGCCCGGCGATATCCGGAGCCGATCCGTGAACCGGTTCAAACATCGATGGATACTGGCGTTCAGGATTAATATTAGCAGACGGCGCAATACCGATAGTCCCCGTCACAGCCGGTCCCAAATCCGATAAAATATCGCCAAACAAGTTTGATCCCACAACCACATCAAACCAATCTGGGTTACGGACAAAATGGGCCGTCAGAATATCAATGTGAAATTGATCTGTTGTAACCCCCGGATAGTCTTTCGACACCACATCAAAACGTTCATCCCAATAAGGCATCGTATGAATAATGCCGTTTGATTTTGTCGCTGATGTTAAATGTTTACGGTCACGGGTTTTCGCCAATTCAAAAGCATAGCGCATGATGCGGTCGACACCCCGACGCGTAAACACCGTTTCTTGCACGGCCATTTCAGCATCGGTGCCCGTATGCAGCCTGCCACCGATTTCAGAATATTCGCCTTCGCAGTTTTCGCGGACGATCCAGAAATCAATATCACCCGCTTTTCGCCCTACCAATGGGCACGGCATACCGTCAAACAAACGAACAGGACGTAAATTGACGTATTGTTCAAATTGACGGCGGATGGGGATTAACAGCCCCCACAGGGAAATATGATCAGGCACGCCGGGGAAGCCCACAGCCCCCAATAAAATAGCATCGGTATCGGCTATTTCATCGAGGCCGTTTTCAGGCATCATGCGCCCGGTTTTATGAAAGCGCTCACAGCTCCAATCTTTTTCTTCAAACTGAAAACGGATATCGTGACGGCGGCCGACGGCTTCTAAAACGCGCAACGCTTCGGGCACAACTTCACACCCGATGCCGTCTCCGGCTATGACACTGATACGGTAAGCGTTGGTTTGTTTTGTTGCATTACTCATTATTTTCAATCCTCAAAATGGATATTGACGCGGCGATTACGTTTGCCTTTATTTTCAATTTTACCAACACGTAAACGACCGATTTCAGTGGTTTTATTGACGTGTGTTCCGCCACAAGGTTGATAGTCCACATCACCAAAAGACACCGTGCGCACGGACCCCGCACCGGACGGCGGCCTAACCGACATGGTCCGCACCAGTTCCGGGTTGGCCGCCAATTCCTCATCCGTGATCGACGACACGGTTAACCCATGATCTTCTTCAACCAATCTGTTTAAATCCTGATTGATCTGTTGTTTATCAAGGATGGTGTTTTCCAAGTCAAAATCCAGACGGCTTTTGTCCACACCGATTTGCCCGCCAGTAACACCGCCATCAATCAAAGAACACAATAAATGCAAAGCTGAATGCATGCGCATCAAACGGTGCCGTCGATCCCAATCAAGTGTGCACGTCACCCGGTCACCGACTTTGGGCTGAACGGGCCCTTCGGCCACAACATGCACAATCTGCCCGCTTTCTTTGTTATTTCGAGTATCGGTAACGATTAGTTCTGTTCCATCCGACAATGTCAAAATGCCTTGATCACCCGGTTGCCCGCCACCGGTTGGATAAAATACGGTTTGGTCTAATTCAACCCCCACCTCGCTTGCTGCCGTCACTGTGGCCTCACAGCTTTTAGCATAAGCATCATCTCTGAATAATTCTTTGCTCATTGGCTTTTTTTATCCTTTTTAAAATACAGGTCCTTATAGTCGGTCTATAATGGTTGGTCTGTCAAAACCTTAATCGCATGGATGATATCCGCGTCTGTCGTGCGCCAATTTGACAAGGACAAACGAAAAGCGGGTTTGCCTTGCCACACTGTCGGACCAAACCAGATTTTTCCTGTGCTGTTCATTCGTGTCATAAATTCAATCGGACTTTCAGATCCCGTTGTTGTACACAATACTTGGTTCAGCGCCACGGCATTAAGAACTTTAATACCGTTTTGACCGTCGATGGCTTTTGCTAACATCTGTGCTTGTCTGCAATGGCGTTCGATCATTTCCCGGACCCCCACTCGACCCAAGGTTTTTAAAACTGCCCATACCGGAATGCCGCGCGCGCGTCTTGAAAATTCAAGTGTTAGATTTTTTTGGGCACAGGTTTCTGCTGTTGCATAGTCCGCATCACTATTCATAGCCCGGGCAAAAGCATCGCCATTTTTTACAATTGCCATAGCGCTGTCGTAAGGCGTGTTTAACCATTTATGCCCATCCGTGGTCCAGCTATCGGCCAATTCGATGCCATCCGTCAGCTTGCGGTGTGTCGTCGTCGCCCGCGCCCACAATCCAAACGCCCCATCGACGTGAACCCAAGCTCCGGCTTTATTAGCAATATCAATTAACGCAATATAGGGATCAAAGTTTCCGGTATTCACTTCGCCGGCTTGCAGGCATAAAATACTTAAATCATCAAGTTGCGGCAAACTTTCAGTGATAATTCGCCCCCACCCATCGGTTTTAGCGCGGATGATTTGTTTTGCACCAAAGCCCAAAACTCTCAACGCTTTGAAAATGGTAATGTGGGCAATATCAGAAGTCACAACACTGACTACGGGCGCGCCGATCAAACCTTTTTCATCCAAATCCCAGCCTTTGCGCATCAAAAGTTCACGCCGAGCCGTCGCCAAACAAGATAACGCGCACGCCGTGGCGCTGGTACCGAAACCGACCGCTGATGTTCTTGGTAAGTCTAGAATATCCAACACCCATTTTCCGGCAATATTTTCGAGCTTGGCGGCGATGGGTGAATTCATATGTGATGACGCACATTGATCCCAAGCGCTGACCATACGGTCGGCAGCCGCGGCTGTTGGCAACACGCCGCCGATGACAAAACCTAAATAGTTAGGTCCCGTTGATGTCGATGTAGCGGGCGAGCCAAGCCTATCCAATTGTTCAAGCATAACTTGCCCATCGCTGGATTTTTCCGGCAAAATTTCCTCAAATTCTGATAATGCCGCTAATTCTTCATCACCCGGAAAAACCCGCCGAGTGGGGGCAGATTGCACATAGGCCATGGCCCGCTTGTCGGCATCTTTTAATAATTTAAGATCTGTTGACATTACGCACGCCCGACCGCTTCATCAGTTATTCGGGACAAAGCTCGCGCGTAAGTCGCCCGGTCCGAATTACCGCCCGATAAAATCAAACCGACTTTATGCCCCGCCATTTTTTGTTTCTCTTGCATTAAAGCCGCCAAAGGAGCGGCGGCGGCACCTTCTGCCAAATTATGAGTATCGGTAAAATAATAGCCCATGGCATCCAAAATTTCGTTTTCGCTTACGCTGACAATACGGTCGACACTTTTTAAAATCATAGCCAAGGCCCGATCATCGGGCACTCGGCAGGCCAAACCATCAGCCAACGTATCAGCACTGTTGGTGGAAACCGCTGCTCCTTTGGAAAACGACAAAGCATAACACGCTGCATTTTCAGCCACCACGCCAACGATTTTCACATCCAATCCCAAGGCACCCCGAGCTGAAATCATGCCGCAAATGCCCGAGCCTTGGCCGATCGGCACATAAACCGTATGCAATCCATCAACGCTCCGTAAAAATTCCAATGAATACGTGCCGACACCCGCCACCAACCACGGGTGGAACGAAGGCACCATCAACAATTTTTCATCGGCGGATTTTTTCATGGCGTATTCTTTGGCTTCCTGAAAATCTTCGCCATATTCAATTAAATTTCCGCCCAAAGCTTTCATCGCTGTATTTTTTTCCGGATTGTTGCCAAACGGCACAACAATCGTCGCTGTCATCCCGGATTTTGCAGCCGCTAAGGCCACACTTTGGCCGTGATTTCCGCGGGTTGCTGTAATCACCCCCGGACAATCCGGTTGATCCTGATGCAGGTGGGTCATGAAATTCAAACCACCCCGAATTTTAAAAGCCCCGACCGCGGTATGGTTTTCATGTTTAACCCAGACTTCTGCCGCGATCCGTTCTGACAATAAAGGCCAGCAAATTTGGGGCGTCGGCAGCATCGATGAATAAACGATTTTTTGCGCATCCTGAAGCTCGGTTAAAGTTATTTTCATTTTCACTATCCTTTATTATCAAGACAAATAAACGTTACAATAAAAAAAATAATTGATACAATTTATTTGTAAAATATAAATGTTCTTGCTATTTAGCTCTGATTGTTCAAGTTTCTTTATAATTACAAAAAATTCAATAACTTTATTGTTATGGTAACAATTTAAACACCCGGCATAACCCAATACAATAAGAACACATAATGTTAGAAACATGGACCCCGGATTTATCACAATCTAAAATGGCGCGTTATAAAGCCATTGCCGAAGCTATTGCTATTGATATTCAAAATAATATTTTAAAACCCGGTATGCGTTTGCCCGCACAACGACAGTTGGCGTACAGGCTTAAGGTAACGCTCGGCACCGTCACACGCGGTTATGACGAAGCCAAACGATTAGGCTTAATCGGTGGCGAAACCGGGCGCGGGACATATATTTTAGGCGGCAGCGGCGCGACCACCCGAAACGACAGTTACATGCCTGTTCCGACAGATCAAACGCCGGAAATCGATTTAGCCTTAAACCGCAATACTTCCAGCTGGAATCAAGGGATTATTAATCGCACGCTCAAAGAAATTTCTGAAAGTGGCGATTTAACAAGGTTTATGGATTACCAAACGACACAGCCATTTACTGATCATATGCAAGCCGGATCACAGTTCATAGAAAAAACCGGACTGACCGCACCCCATCAACAAGTCATAGTCACCAATGGCGCACAACATGGCACTATGGTGTCACTGATGGCATTAACCCGGCCCGGCGATTCCATCGCCGTCGAAGAATTAACTTATCCGATGATCAAACATTTAGCGCAGCATTTAGGTTTGAAATTGTTACCTGTAAAAATGGACAATCAAGGACTATTGCCAAATGCACTTGATCAGGTTTGCCAAACTTCCGCACCCAAAGCACTCTATTGCATGCCAACTTTGCATAACCCAACAACAGCTATTATGGACGATCAACGGCGCAAAGACATAGGACGGGTTTGCAGACATCACGGATTACACATCATCGAAGACGACATTCTAGGGTTGTTGCCTGAAAATACACCGCCGCCATTAAGCGCTTATATCCCTGAGCTTTCTTGTTATGTTACCAGTGTTTCAAAAGTTATGGCCGCAGGACTTCGCATTGGTTTTATTTTAGCCCCAAAACATAAGCTTCAAGCCTTTCGTGCCGGGGTCCGTGTCACTGGATGGATGGCATCCCCGATCATGGCGGAAATTGCCAAACGCTGGATCACAGGGTCCATCGGCGATAAATTAATTCACCATCACCAACAACAAGCCGCCGAACGTCACGATATATTAATGCGTATTTTAGGCAATCATACGCTACATGCCCACCCTGCCAGCTATCATGTGTGGTTGAAATTACCAAGCCCTTGGCGCGAGCAAGAATTTAAAGCCGAAGCCGCAAGACAAGGTGTCGCCATCATCAGTGGTGATAATTTCGCCATTGGCGCGACCCCGACCCCACAGGCCGTACGGATTTGTTTAGGGCGACCCGCAAAACAACAAACCTTGGAACTGGGGCTCGGCATCTTAGCCACTATTTTAGATTTAAACCCCGGCATCGATCCCAACTTTATTTAGTCTACTAAATAACCGTATGGGCATGGTTCAATGGTCCGTGACCGTGACCAAAACCGGGGGCGGAACGAATGGCTTCGATAACATAATCACGGCCTCGTTTTACAGCCGATGCACCATCTAATCCTTGGGCCAAACCACAAGCAATAGCTGATGCCAATGTGCACCCCGTTCCATGGGTGTTTTTGCTATTAATGCGTGGGCTTTGATAAAGCTGCACGGGAGAAGTTTTTGAAAACAACCGGTCTTTAACGACAGCGCCCGTTAAATGACCGCCTTTTAACAATACAGATTGCGGACCAAGTTCCAGCAAACGTTCTGCGATGGCCGAGCCATCATCGGTTTCATGCCAAACCATTTTAGCCAGAATTTCCGCTTCGGGCACATTTGGTGTGATTAATGTGGCCATGGGTATAAGTCGTTTTTTTAACCGGTCGATGGCTTGGTTGGTTAATAAAGACGCCCCGCCTTTGGCGACCATCACCGGATCCAACACAACGGGGGTATCGGCCGCTTTTTTTTGTAAAACATCAGCCACCACATCGACCACATCCGGTTTATGCAACATACCGATTTTAATGCAGTCGGCGCCTAAATCATCAAGTACAGATTCCATTTGTTGTCTGACAAAGGCTGGATCAACATCCAAAATACCTTCGACACCTTGGGTGTTTTGCGCTGTTAACGCAGTGATGGCTGTCATGGCAAATCCGCCCAAAGCTGTGACCGTTTTAATATCGGCTTGAATTCCAGCCCCGCCGCCGCTGTCGGAACCCGCAACAATCAGCACCCGGCCTTGCATGTTCATAAACCATTTCCGTTTTGAATTTCTTGCACGATATCGTCTATAACTGTATCGATCAGGCCTAAATCTTCGCCTTCGACCATCACCCGGATCAAAGGTTCCGTACCCGATTTTCGAACCAATAACCGCCCCGTCCCTTGCAACTTTTTATCCCCGGCTTTAATTGCGTCTTGCACCGAAGTTTGCGTCAAAGGATCGGATCCAGAAAATTTGACATTTTTTAACACCTGCGGCAATGCATCAAACAGGCGGCACACATCACTCGCTTTGCGTCCACTTTTGACCAACACAGATAAAATCTGTAAAGCCGCAATCAGACCATCCCCCGTGGTCGAATAATCACTTAAAATAATATGGCCTGATTGCTCACCGCCAATATTACAACCACGGTCACGCATGGCTTCGACCACATAGCGGTCACCAACTTGGGTGCGCACTGTTTTTAATCCGGCATCAGTCAAGCACCGTTCAAACCCTAAATTAGACATCACTGTGGCGACAACAGCACCACCGTTCAACCGTCCTTGTTGATGCCAATGGGTGGCGATTAAGGCCATCAATTGATCACCATCAACAGGGTTTGAATTTTCATCAACCACCAACAATCGATCAGCATCACCATCCAACGCCAATCCGATATCGGCTTGATGGGCCGCCACCTGAGTTTTCAATGCATCCAAGTCTGTTGAACCGCAGCCTTTGTTGATATTAAAACCATCCGGGTCAACGCCGACCGGGATCACTTCTGCGCCCAATTCCCATAAAACTTCTGGGGCGATTTTATAGGCCGCACCATTGGCGCAATCGATGACCACTTTTAACCCATCTAGTCGCAATCCTTTGGGAAATGTTTGTTTAACGTATTCGGTGTAACGCCCACCGGCGTCTTCTAATCGTTTGGCTTTACCCAAAAGCATAGGTTCGGCTAATTTGTTTTCCAAGCCATTATGGATTCGTTTTTCAATATCAGCTTCAGCGGCGTCAGATAATTTATATCCGTCACGGCCAAATAATTTAATACCGTTGTCTTGATAAGGGTTGTGGGAGGCGGAAATCATCACCCCAATATCGGCACGAAGGGAGCGCGTCAACATGGCAACAGCTGGCGTCGGCATGGGGCCGATTAAAATCACATCCATACCCATGGAAACAAAACCCGCGACCAAAGCCGGTTCAATCATATAACCGGAAAGCCGGGTATCTTTGCCAATCACCACCCGGTGACGGTGATCGCCATCCATAAAATGTGCGGCCGTCGCCATGCCAACTTTTAATGCCGTTGATGCCGTCATCGGTTCCAGGTTTGCCGTGCCGCGAATACCATCGGTGCCAAATAGTTCGCGTATGCCATCTGAACCAAATAATTTACGTGTCATGATTTATTTCGTCCCCGGTGAATTGGCCTAAATGATAAAACATTATTCCCATCAACAACCAGCTTTTTCGATGGCGCTAAATACCATTAACGCTTGACGGGTTTCATAGACATCGTGAACCCGGAAAATTTGAACCCCCCGGCTGGCACCTGCGATGACCGCGGCTATTGACCCGGCCAACCGTTGATCAGCCCCCGCGGCACCGGCAATATTGTCAACAAAGCTTTTCCTAGACGCCCCTAAAACCATAGGGCAGCCGATGCTGTGAAATTTATCTAATGATGAAAGGAGTGCTAAATTATGATCCAGTGTTTTGCCAAAGCCAATGCCCGGATCAATGGCGATTTTGCTTATATCAATACCGGCTTTGATACAAACCGCGACCCGGGATTTCAGATAATCATAAACGTCGGCCACAACATTTTCATAGTTCGGATTATTCTGCATGGTTGTTGGCCCACCTTGCATATGCATCAAAACCACATCGGCGCGGCTTTCAGACGCCACGTGCAACGCATTCAAATCGCCAGAAAGTGCTGTTACATCATTAATGATTTTGGCCCCGGCTTTGATTGCAGCCGTCATAACCGCTGCGTTATATGTATCAACAGAAACAATAGCACCCTGTTGACTAAGGGCTTCAACCACCGGAATTATTCTTGAAAGCTCCTCGGTCTCAAAAACAGGAGCAGCGCCTGGCCGAGTGGATTGGCCGCCCACATCCAAAATATCAGCACCGGATTTCAACAAATCTAAACCGTGTTGAATGGCCCGGTCATGATCCAGATAACGTCCACCATCGGAAAAACTATCGGGCGTTACATTAACCACGCCCATAATACGGGATGTGTCCAGTTTCAGGCTGGAAAAACTATGGGCATGTACATGTGTATTCATGAGTTAATCCCGAAACTGCACCCATGATCACAGATGATTTACGATTCAGGTTGTGGTTTTGCACCAACGCCCGGCGAATCCGATTTAGATTTTGTTGCCCCCGAAGTCGGCACCGACGATTTACGCCCACCGGTGGACGATGATCCATCGTCATCCCCGCGCACGATGGCTTCGCCTTTTAATAAACCATCCACATCCGCACCCGACAAGCTTTCATATTCAAGCAAGGCTTGAGCAATTACTTCCAATTGCTCACGCTGTTTGGTGATGATTTTTCGGGCCTTATCTTCGGCATCTTCGATCAACAAACGCACTTCGGCATCAATCATTTCAGCCGTTGCATCAGACATGTGTTTTTGCCGAGAGACAGAATGACCAAGGAAAATTTCTTCGTCATTGTCCGTATAACGCAAGCGTCCTAATTTATCGCTAAAACCATATTCCGTAACCATTTTTCGTGCCATACCGGTAGCTTGCTGAATGTCGTTTCCAGCACCTGTTGTGATGTTTTCTTTGCCAAAAACAACTTCTTCGGCAATACGGCCACCGTACATGACGGCAAGACGAGATTTCAGTTGTAGTTCAGAAAAACTAAGTTGATCCCGTTCAGGCAAGCTCATAGTCACACCCAATGCACGGCCACGAGGAATGATTGTGACTTTGTGCAAAGGATCGGTTTTTGGCATATGGATACCGACCAAGGCATGGCCTGCTTCATGATAAGCCGTTAGATTTTTTTCTTCTTCGCTCATGACCATCGAACGACGTTCGGCACCCATCATGACTTTGTCTTTGGCCGCTTCAAAATCTTGCATCGTGACCATACGTTTACCGGAACGTGCGGCAAGAAGCGCTGCTTCATTACATAAATTGGCAAGATCAGCACCAGAAAATCCTGGTGTACCACGAGCAATGACGCGTGGTTCAACATCGGGTGCAATGGTGATTTTACGAATATGTACTTTAAGAATTTTTTCACGACCCAAAATATCAGGATTAGGCACCGTCACTTGACGGTCAAACCGACCGGGACGTAACAATGCAGGATCCAACACATCAGGACGGTTGGTGGCAGCGATTAATATTACGCCTTCGTTGCTTTCAAACCCATCCATTTCAACCAACAACTGATTGAGCGTTTGTTCACGTTCATCATTACCGCCGCCAAGACCAGCACCGCGGTGACGACCAACAGCATCAATTTCATCGATGAAAATAATACAAGGGGCATTTTTTTTGCCCTGTTCAAACATATCACGCACTCGAGATGCGCCGACACCGACAAACATTTCAACAAAGTCTGATCCGGAAATGGTAAAAAATGGTACGTTGGCTTCGCCAGCGATGGCACGCGCCAATAATGTTTTACCCGTACCCGGAGGCCCAACCAATAAACAGCCTTTTGGAATTTTCCCGCCCAAGCGTTGGAATTTTTGCGGATCTCGAAGAAAATCTACAATTTCTTCGAGCTCTTGTTTAGCTTCGTCAATGCCAGCCACGTCTTCGAATGTGACACGGCCTGATTTTTCCGTCAGCATTTTAGCTTTGGATTTACCAAAGCTCATAGCTTTGCCGCCACCGGATTGCATTTGCCGCATGAAAAAGACCCAGACGCCGATCAATAACAGCATTGGGAACCATGAAATTAAAATGCTAAATAATCCCGGGCCATCATCGGCAGGCATCGCTGTAATGCGCACGCCTTTTTTAGTCAAGTTAGGGATTAACGTCGGATCATTGGGGGCGTAGGTTCTAAACGTACGGCCATCACGGAAACGGCCACTAATATTCTGACCTTGCACGGTGACCGCACTAACCTCGCCCGTATCAACGGATGCAATAAAATCTGAGAAGGCCATAGATGTTTGCGTGCTCTGTGTCGACGAGCCTTGGAACAAATTGAACAATGCAAATACGAGTAACGCAATAATTACCCATAACGCCATGTTGCGACTAAAATTCAAACTCTGTTCCTTCCTTGTATTCAAAAACGGTCATTTTTTATAACGCCGCTTTCACAATTTATCATTTTAAATAAAATGGCTTATTCTTTTAAAGCCGATCCTGCCTTACAAGATAACCTGTTACCCCGGTTTCGCAATGACATTCCCCGTTTTTGATGCTTTATTATCTAGAAATTTCCATAAAAGGTACGGGTGGTGAAAAAATGCACTGTGATTTATGTGTGATCAGTGGCGCGATTACTTGAGGGTTTTCGTACCCAGCGATAGATATGATCATTTTTCCAAACCGCACCACAGGTAATGATTTAAAGTGTGCCAATGGCATATTATTTTTCAATTCGCGCCATAACTCATCAATAAATTCATCGCTTTCACAGTCTTTTAGCGGGCCAATATGGAAATCCTTATTATCGATAACATGGGCATTTTGGCGCGCCCCGACTATTGACACCAAAAACCGATTATCCCAGCGTTTATTTGTTGTTGAATTAAGGGGTTGAAATTTTGGCAAGTTTCGGTTTTCCCGGCTGATAACAATTGAATATTTAATTCTATCAATTTGGCATCTACCGAGGGTGCGCTTGTTATTGGCACCGCCAATGTAACCCTGCCATAATTTCTCTACTGCGTTCATACTCGGCGCATAATCAAGACCACCCACACAGCGGATTAATTGTGACAACAACCGAACAGCAACCGTTTTTTCTGCATCCCGCAATTTATTGCAATCAATTTTGGCAACACCCAACGGCATTATCGATACTGCTGTTGACGCAAAAACCGCTGTAACATTTTCATGCTCGAAACGCATCGTTCGAAATTTCTGGCATTGATCGCTAAAGCTTTGCAATGCATCCTCATTGTCTGTTATTTTTTCTCGAACACGGACGCGCTGATACCGCTGATCGGCATTTGATGGGTCTTCGATCCAACCCTGTCCAATGTTTTCTAAAAAAAATCGCAAACGGTTTTTATCAACGCCCAATAATGGCCGCAAAATCCGACAATCTCTAAAACTTACGATATGGCTCATGGCGGCCAAACCGTCGGGGCCGCTGGCATTATCCTGTCGCATGATAAATGTTTCGGCCTGGTCGTTTAATGTGTGGGCCATCAACACATGCAAAATGCCCAAATCCCGACAGCACGACGCCAATAATTGATAACGCGCACGCCGAGCAGCATTTTGAATACCTGTTTTGGGCTTGTCGCCTTGCCATTGTAAAATATGGCATTCGATCCCTAAAGCATGCGCCCAGACTTTAACTTGTTTGCATTCCCCAGCGGCTTCTATGCGCAAGCCGTGATCAACGGTCATCACCACCACGCGCCCTGAGTTGGTTTTCGTCCAAGCATGGCTTAAATGTAATAATGCCATACTATCAATGCCACCAGACACGGCGACGGCAATGACGGGTTCAGCCTCGAAAGGAGCCAGCAACTGCATCGCTGCATTAAACTCTTTTTGGCCCAGACTCATGTTTTCATCCATGACGTTAAGTGTCTAGAATTTACCCACAGGAATTACGTTTTTGTTCGCGTGCAATTTTGCTGCGGACTGTGCCGGTTGCACCGGGAAAGTCTGTTAATACTTTATTGAATGTGATGCAGGCGCTGGCTTTATTGCCTAAACCGGCCAATGACATGCCCAACTTCAAAAGCATATCCAAGGCTTTCGCGCCCGTCGGCGCGGCTTGGTAGCCTTCATAAAAGGTTTTTGCCGCTTCGGCGTAGGCATCACGCACATAATAGGTTTCACCCAGCCAATACTGAGCATTGCTTGCCAACGGATTATCACGGTTACGTTCAATAAATTCTTTCAACGCCACTTCTGCCTCGGCGTAACGGGTTTGCCGCAACAAACCTGATGCATAATTATACTGTTGGCGCGGGGTGCCTTCGGGCAAAACACCTAATTTTTCTTTGGCCTTGGGTGGCTTAATCGATTGTCCATCGTTAATTGTTTTTTGTTGGGCTTTAGAATCAATTGCTGCGACGGCTTTAGCAGAAACCGTTCCTAGAGTTCCGGGTTCATTATTTACGGGTGGCGTTTTTGTCGTATCAACAGTTTGCACCCCGCCCGGCGCGGGTGCTGACAACGATTGGCCAGCCGTTCCCACACGTCCCGCTTCAAGCGCGCTTAAACGGAAATCGATATCGCTAACAAGCTTATCTAAGCGTTCACCAATTTGATTAACTTTAAATCCAAAATTTTCTAGGGTCCCCGTCATGGTTCTTAGATCATTTTCAAGATCGGTTAAACGAACGCCCAACCGCGCTGTTGCGGGATTAACCGATGTTGGCGTTTGCAAACCTGAAACGCGACCGGAAACTTTTGCAACGCTGGCATCCGCCGCACCGGACAATTGGATATTCAGCGCACGAATATCCCGCTCAATACGGTTCATGCGGTCAATTAATGGCTGCATTTCTTGGGCGTTAGCGGCTTCAAAAGTAACCCCCACTGAAAACAGCGTTGCGACCAAAATTGGTATCGCAAAAAAGGGCGTCACATATTGATTTTTTAGGCGCTGAATTTTGGTTAATTCACAAATCACGATCATCCACCTTATCTTTAATCAGGTGTACATTTACCAAAGCGGTAAATGATACGGGGTCATTAATCAGGTGTACATTTACCAAAGCGGTAATTGATACGGGGTCATTAATCAGGTGTACATTTACCAAAGTGGCAGATAAAACAGGCAAAAATAAGGCGCTTGCTCTGCAGGTATCAGCAAAACAAACGCCAGATTTTTTAGTCAAAGGCTAAAAAGCCAGCTGGTTGCTTAGCTACCAGAGCCATTAACAACCGTCACACCGCGACGATTTTGTGCCCAAGCAGCTTCATTTGAACCAAGCGCAACCGGACGTTCTTTACCATAAGAAATCGTTTTGATACGGTTTGGGTTGACGCCCAATGCAACAAGATAATCTTTTGCGGAATTAGCGCGGCGATCACCTAGTGCCAAGTTATATTCACGTGTTCCGCGTTCATCAGCATGGCCTTCGATAGAAATTGAAACCGAAGGATTAGATGACAACCATGCAGCTTGTTTACCAAGCGTCGCACGAGCGGCATCGTTTAAATTAAACTGATCAAAACCGAAAAACACACGGTCACCAACTTTAACGACCAACTCGTCTTGTAGGCTTAGTTTTTGTTCAGCAACAGCAGCGGCGGCAGCCCCACCGGTTTGTGCTGGTTGACTAGCCTGCGTTCCCGACCCTTCGGTCGAAGACGTTTCCTCGGATGCTGTTGCACAAGCACTAAGCAAAGCGACAACCGCAAAAATCCCCAGAATATTATAACGCATTTTTTTTCCCCTTCAGCGGGATAGTGTGGGTTTTAAGTGGCTCCGCAGCATAAACTGACAAACACATCAACTTATACTCAGCCATTTCTTATACATATCAATTTTATTAACGGCTTAGCGCCCTCTTTCCAAGTGTTTTTTTTACACATCGACGTTACATTTAAAAATTTATACAGTAATTTATCAATTTTTGATGTTTTTTTTGCACCCATTTACCTGATCAAAGGGGACCATGCAGGGTCCGATGCATCATACGGGGTGATCACCTCGCGTTCATTTGTGCCTGTTAAGTCAATCGAATAAAGCCGGGTACGCCCACCTGTACCATCACGTTTACTGCGGGCTTGACGGAAAAACATCAACACCCGGCCATTGGGTGCCCACGTCGGTGCTTCGACCAGAAAATCTTCGGCCAACAATCTTTCGCCAGACCCATCAGGGTACATCACGCCAATAAAAAACCGTCCGCCGGAAAGTTTTGTATAAGCTAATAAATCTCCACGCGGCGACCACACAGGTGTCGCGTATCGCCCCTTGCCTCGGCTGATCCGGCGCACACCCGAACCATCAGAATTCATCACATACAGCTGTTGTGATCCGCCACGGTCTGAGTTAAAGACAATTTTTTTACCATCAGGCGAATAGGCAGGCGATGTATCAATAGCTGAACTGGTTGTCAGCTGTTTCACGACCCGGGTGCTTAAATCCATGGTATAAATATCAGAGTTACCGTTTTTCGACATGCTCATGATGATTTTTTTACCATCCGGCGAAAACCGTGGCGCAAATGTCATACCGGGAAAATCGCCAAGTATTTCTTGGCGACCGGTATCAATGTTAAAAATATAAACGCGCGGTAAATTACCAAAATAAGAAAGATAGGTAATTTCTTGTAATGTCGGTGAAAAACGTGGTGTTAAAACGAGGCTATATCCATCACTTAAATAGCGTAAATTTTCGCCATCCTGATCCATGATGGCTAACCGTTTAACACGTTTATTTTGTGGTCCGGTTTCAGATATAAATACAATACGGGTATCAAAATATCCACTTTCCCCGGTAATGCGTTTATAAATCGCGTCGGCAATAATATGCGCTACCCGACGCCAATTATCTGGTGTGGTAAAATAAGATAGCCCAACCATTTGCTGTTCAGCAAAAACATCCCATAGTCTGAACTGAACTTTAAGCCGACCATCGGGCAACAGTTCCATTGAGCCTTGAACCATGGCTTGGGCATTAATCACCCGCCAGTCGCCAAAGCGTGGCGTCAGTTTCATGGTTGTTGCATTTTGGATAAACGCTTTGCGATTAATCGGTAAAAACAAGCCAGAGCGTTCAAGATCACCGCTTACCACACGGGCGATATCTTGGCCTAAAGCTTTGGTTTTTTTAGTGTTTCCTGTGAAATTTGTGATCGCCACGGGGATCGGCTCCACCGTACCTTGGGTAATATCAATACTCAGCTCGGCGTTGCCTTTTCCAGACGCTATGATCAAAATAAACAAAAATAGTGCAAATATCGTTTTATTCATTTTATGTCCTGTTTCCAAAATGGCTTCTTATTGGTGTGGCCTGATACGTTTTTCATCTTATTAAAAATTAATGACCCTATACCTTGTAAATCTTTTAGCATTTGTTTTACATACGTTAAACGTTAAAACATCTCGCGCGGGTTAAAATTCAACGTCATGGTCTGCCATTGCTGATATTTTTCCGGTGGTAATTTAAATGGATTGCAGCGTGGATTTAAAACTGCCCGCCGTGCTGATTCAGCCGCCGCCCGGAAAAAAGCGTCCTTACCCATGCGCGCCCGGTCTTTGATTACAGCGCGCCTGACAGTGCCATCAGCGTTCATATCCACTTCGATGGAAATAACCAAATCGGCAGCACCTTTGGCACCAGCGGGCAAGCTCCAACATTTTCTGATTTGCTGTCGCACCAAATCGATTTCGCTGATCGCTAAGGGTTGTTCCGCGTTGAAACTTTTCGACGGCTGCTCCAAGGCTTTAGCCATTTGTTCTTGGAATGACGTTTTAGGTTTAACATTCTCTTTGGGCTTGTCTTCTGTTTTTTTCTTTGGTTTGGGTTGTTTTTTTAATTTTTCCAAAGATTTTAGAACCGAGGCAAATTGATCTGGCGGCTTAGGTTTATGTTTGGGTTTGCGCCTAGGTTTAGTGTTGGCAAACTTTGATTTTTTCTCCGCAACTTTTTTTTCTTTGACTTTTTTTGGTTGTGGCTTTGGTTTTGGTTTAATTTTTGGCTTGGCTATAGCCTTGAGCGGTGCCGGTTCAGCTTTTTTTTCCGGCAAAGCCTCCGGCTCCGGCGGCGCTGGAGCACTGACTTTTTTTGCTGGCAGTGGCGGCGGAGGTGGGGGTGTTTTTATTTCAGGTTCGACTTTTTTAACTGTTTTTTGTTCAGGTTTTTTACCCGCATCGGGCAGAATTTCGGGCGCATTGGTTTTTTCATCAACATTGAGAATTTCAACAGTAATGGCTTCGTCAAGCAAGCGGCGTTCAGGCGAGATAAAAGGCAATCCAAATATCGCCAACGCAAACACACCGCCGTGGAAAACCATAGAAAACAAAAGCGACCGTTGCATGGCTATTCCTGGCCACCTTTGTTCTTATGTTTTTCATTAAATCCCTTACCCGATACATCGGACTTTGTTAACAAAGCCACTTTGCGGTATCCGGCCCGGTTAATTTGCCCCATCACTTGCATTACCTGACCATAGGATACCGTCTGGTCCGCACGCATGAAAATGCGTACCGATGGATTGCGGCCAGTGATCGCGTCCAAGCGCGGGATTAATCCATCCAATTCAACCATTGTATCCTGAATATAAATCTGTCCTTGGGCATCAATCGACACGGCCAACGGCTCATCTTCGCCTTGTAAAACGGATGATCTTGTTTTTGGCAGATCAACTTCGACACCGACCGTTAACAACGGCGCTGTAACCATGAAAATAATCAGCAATACCAGCATAACATCAACAAAGGGAGTGACGTTGATATCGCTCATAGGCCTCGTTTTTCGCCGACCAAATGAGCGTTTTGGGTAAGGGGTGTTAAGTGCCATTTGATATCCCCTTACGACTTCTCATCCATTTCCCGGGACAAAATGGCCGCAAATTCGCCGGCAAAGCTTTCCAGCCTTCCGGCATAACGGTCAATGTCTTTGGTGATTTTATTATAAGCCACAACAGCGGGGATCGCCGCGAGTAATCCAAGGGCGGTTGCAAACAAAGCTTCGGCAATACCCGGCGCGACCACAGCCAAACTGGTGTTTTTTGAAATCGCAATGGATTGAAAGCTATTCATGATACCCCAAACGGTTCCAAACAAACCAATAAACGGCGCTGTTGATCCGGTGGTTGCCAACAACGTGATATGTTTTTCTGCCCGTTCAATTTCCCGCGCCAATGTAATGTGCATAACGCGGTCAATACGTTCGGCCAAGCCAATACGCGCGGTTACTTCGCCGCCATTGGAATTGGCTGGGGCCCGGCGCCATTCACGCATGGCCGTGACAAAAATTGAAGACATCGGGTCTTTGGGTTGGGTATTAATCCGGTCATACAATGTATCCAAAGATTGCCCCGACCAGAAATCTTTTTCAAAATCCGATGAATTCGCATTCAATCGTTTCAGGCTAAACCATTTTTCAAAAATAATCGCCCAACACCAAATTGAGGCCACCAGTAACAACACGATAACGCCTTTGACAATAATATCAGCGCGCAAGAACATTGTCCACACACCAAAGTCTATAGTTGCAACGGACCCCGCAAGCGAGACGGCTTCGATGGCTTGATTTTCCATTGTTAATTTTTTCTCCTGTGTAATAACGCCATGATCATTGTGTCTTCATCAAGGCAACTATGTTTTTACGCAAATTTTCCGGCAACCGTTTCGCCCGTCCCCGATCTAAATCGATATAGGCCAACCGCACATCCATGACCACCAATTCTATATCCCCACACAGCACGCGTTGTTTTAAATCAAGCGCCGCACCTTTGCATGCAATTATTTCTGTTTCAACCACCAACACATCATCCAAACGCGCAGATTGCAAATAATCCACCGCACAATGTCTCACGGCCAAAGCCGCGTTATGCAAACGAATAAGCTCTGAGCTTTTAAACCCCGATTGGCGCAACATTTCCGTACGTCCACGTTCGGCAAAACGCAAATAATTAGCGTAATAAACAATGCCGCCAACATCTGTGTCTTCAAAATAAACGCGCATTTCAAAACGGTGAATAGAATTTTTATGGTCAGCCATGGTCACCGTCATGATTTGATAAAAAATCCGCTTGCGCCGGCGTTTCTTCCGGCCCCGGATCAAGACCAAGATGCTTATAAGCAAGAGGCGCCAAAACCCGGCCCCTTGGTGTGCGCATTAAAAAACCTTGTTGAATTAAATAAGGCTCGATGACTTCTTCGATCGTATCGCGTTGTTCGGATAATGCCGCCCCCAGCGTTTCAACGCCCACAGGCCCGCCATTATAATGGGTCGCCACGTAACTTAGGTATCGCCGATCCATGGCATCCAGTCCCATGTGATCCACATCTAAGCGCCTCAAAGCCAGGTCTGCGGCTTTTCTTCCTACCGGACCGGTCCCAGCTACGGACGAAAAATCCCGCACCCGGCGCAACAGCCTGCCGGCCACACGCGGTGTGCCACGCGACCGGGCAGCAATTTCAAAAGCCCCGTCTTCGGTTAAATCCAATCCCAACAACCGTGCCCCACGGCTAACGATTAGAGCTAATTCTTCGGGGCTATAAAAAACCAGCCTTAACGGAATGCCAAACCGTTCACGAAGTGGTGTTGTTAACAATCCGGATCGGGTTGTCGCACCAACCAAAGTAAACGGCGGCAAATCAATGCGCACGGACCGCGCAGCCGGGCCTTCGCCTATGATCAAATCCAACTGACGGTCTTCCATAGCGGGATAAAGAATTTCTTCGATCGCCGGGCTTAAGCGGTGAATTTCATCGACAAACAACACATCATTGGGCTGTAAATTGGTTAAAATAGCAGCCAAATCCCCGGCTTTAGCGATCACCGGCCCCGACGTTGCCCGAAACCCCACGCCCAATTCATGGGCCACAATTTGCGCCAATGTGGTTTTACCCAATCCCGGTGGGCCGTGGAAAAGAACATGATCCATGGCTTCGCTTCGGTTACGGGCGGCTTGAATAAAAATATCCAGATTTTCACAAACCGGACGTTGACCGATAAAATCATCAAATTTTAAGGGCCGAATGGTCGCGTCTTGATGAACGGGATCATCACCATTGGATAGTTCTTTGGGGCCGACCAAACGATCATTCATGGTTATTTATTGCCCCCGGGGGCGAGTTCATTAAGCGCACCTCGAATATACATTTCAACAGACCCATCATCAGCCAATTTAGCCGCCGCCTGTGTCACCGCTGCCAAGGCATCGCTTGGTGGATAGCCTAAATTTACCAAGGCCGATGCCGCATCCGCAACCATTTGATTATGTGTTCCAACGCCCTCGACCTGTCCTGCTGCTTCCGGTTGGACACGAGATGCAGCCCCTAACATTAGCGCCCCGGCTTTATCTTTGAGTTCTGTCAAAATCCGTACCGCTAGTTTGGGGCCAACACCATTGGCCCGGCAAATGACTGTTTTGTCTTGGGCCGCGATGGCGTGGACCAGCTCATCTCCGGTTAAAACGCTTAACAAACCCAACCCGACTTTGGCACCCACACCTTGAACCGTGGTTAATAAATTGAACCACTTTTTTTCATCCAGATCAAAAAAACCATACAAATGAATGTGGTCTTCACGCACATGGGTTTCTATTTCCAACTGAATAGCATCGCCTATATTTAATCGGCCCAACGTTCTGGACGAACAAAAAATTAAATATCCTACGCCTGTAACATCCAATATCAACCAGCCCTCATCCAGCCCATCGACGATGCCTTTTAAGCGCGCGATCATGGGGCCGCGCCAATACGAGATGACGTTTTCAAATCACCCAATCTCGGCATGGTGCGGTGATGGGCATGACAAATGGCAACGGCCAAGGCATCGGCGGCGTCTTCGGATGTCACATCGGCCCCCGGCAATAACGTTTTGACCATCATCGCAATTTGCCCTTTTGCCGCATGCCCGGCACCAACAACTGTTTTTTTTACCAAGTTTGGTTTGTATTCAGCCACAAGCAATCCTTTTAACGCAGGGACTAACAATGCCACCGCCCGGGCTTGGCCCAATTTTAACGTCGACGTGGGGTTGACGTTAACGAACGTTTCCTCAACGGCGGCTTCAGCCGGATTAAAAGATTTCAGAACGTCATTTAATCCATCATAAATTTCAACCAAACGTTCAGCCAGACTGAGGCCCGCATCCGTTTTAACAACGCCGCATCCAGCAAAACGCAGGCGATTTCCATTAACCGTAATCACACCCCACCCGGTTTTTTGCAAACCCGGATCGATACCGATTAATTGAATGTCATGGCCCAGCAAAATTTTTGCTCCCTTTAAAAGGCGTGTTGAATGATTAACTTAAGCATCCATTTGCGCCATGATTTCATCAGACACATCAAAGTTTGATGAAATCCGTTGCACATCATCGTTATCATCCAAAATATCCAGTAATTTAAACAAACTGACAGCGGCTTTTTCATCCACCGGGATGGTATTTTGAGGTTTCCAATCCAATGCGGCGTTGGCCGAGACACCAAATTTTTCTTCTAAGGCATCACGGACAGTGGCAAAATCATCAGATGCACACGTAATAGCATGACCATCTTCGCTGCTTTCAACATCATCGGCACCGGCTTCTAATGCGGCTTCGAAAACGCTATCTGCTTCGGCAATGTCGGCGGGGTAATTGATGGCACCAACTTGGTCAAACATGAAACTGACGCTGCCTGTTTCACCTAAGTTTCCACCAAATTTTGTGAACGCAGAACGCACTTCGGATGCCGTCCTGTTACGGTTATCGGTTAATGTTTCAACAATGATGGCGACCCCACCGGGGCCATAGCCTTCGTACCGGATTTCATCAAAATTAGTATCATCGCCACCACCGGCGCCTTTTTTAATGGCGCGTTCAATATTATCTTTTGGCATGTTGGCTGATTTCGCAGCGGCAATAGCGGAACGCAGACGCGGGTTCATGTCCGGATCCGGCAAGCCGGTTTTCGCGGCCACGGTTAGTTCACGGATAAGCTTGCCAAAAACTTTGGCCCGTTTAGCATCTTGAGCGCCTTTGCGGTGCATAATATTCTTGAACTTGGAATGGCCTGCCATGGAATTATGATCTCGCTCTATGTTTTAAAATTTTCAGTCGCTTAAAGGTGCTCTTGGTTCTGCTTGCCTTCATAACATATTTCCAAAAACCTTCAACAGTTCAGCATTATAAATTTGGAATGGTGTTGTAAAGTTGTCCGCCTATGCGCAGCGGCTGAAGACGTAGCGATAATCCGCTTGCATCATCAGTTTCAATAAAAACCCCTGAAAGTGTCGCTTCCCCGTCTGCAGGTTCTAAGCGACCAGGGGAAAGTTTTGTCACGAACCGCTGGCTTGCGACTTTTTTCTTCATACCAATGACGCTGTCATAATCCCCGGTCATGCCTAAATCAGTTTGGTAAGCCGTGCCGCCTGACAAAATCCGTCCATCAGCCGTTGGTACATGTGTGTGCGTGCCGACAACGGCCGTCACCCGGCCATCCAGAATAACACCTAAGGCCTGTTTTTCACTGGATGCTTCACCGTGGAAATCGACCAAGATAGCATCAACGTTACGGCCAAGATGCAGATTTTGTAGCGCCGCTTCGATGGCTTGAAATGGGTCATCCAATGCGTCCATGAATAATCGGCACATGGCGTTAATCACGACCACCCGTTTTCCAGATTTTGTTTTATAATGAACCATGCCTTTGCCCGGCGTTCCCGGTGGATAATTAATCGGGCGCAATAATTTTTCATCACCGTCAATATAATTCATGATCGGTCGGCTGTCCCATACATGGTTGCCCGTCGTGATGACATCGACACCCAAATCATAGAACGATGTGCAGATTTTTTCTGTAATGCCAAATCCATGGGCCGCGTTTTCACCATTAACGACCACCATATCTAGCTCTAATTGTTGACGCAGCGTTGCTAAATGTTGCTCTAAAACTTGACGCCCTGTTTTTCCAACAACATCACCACACATTAAAATCCGCATAAAATCTCCACTTAAATAGTTCCGTACTTATATAAGGTTTTGGCTTAGTAAGGTTATGGGATCCACATCATTCCATTTTCTGTAATCACAGCGTCCAAGGATTGATCAAATTCATCGACTGGCAGCCGGTCGCATTGTTGCGCGCCATAAGCCAAACCAAGGGCAATAACCGACCGCCCATCAGCGCGATATTGTTTTAACGTTCTGTCGTAATAACCGCCGCCCCAACCCAAACGGTTGCCAAACCCATCATAGGCTAGCATTGGCAGCAACATAATTTCTGGATCAGTTGACGGGTTTTCTAGGCCCGGGTGTTTTGTCAAAAATGGTCCTTTTTCAAGAACGCATCCCGGTTGCCATTGGCGAAAGACCAAGGGCCTGCCGGTTTTTGTCACCACCGGCAAACACATTGTAAAATTTTTACCCGAAAGCGCATGCATCAAAACCGACGTATCCACTTCGTCGCCTATTGCCAAATAAGCCGATACAGTTTTATTTTGCACTTGTTCAATAAATTCAACAGCGTAGTCGTTGATGGCTTCAGTCGCTTGATTATTCACGGCTAGGGCACGGATATTTTTTGCTTTTTCCCGAGCCAACATTTTAAGTGCATCAATTGTTGGGGGCGTTAACTGCGAAATAATAAAACGTCCTTAGGCAAAAATATTAAAAGGCGGCGCCACAGAACCGTTGGCCTTAAGATCCTCCGTGACCTGCTGTGCAGGTGGGTGCCGTTATATCAAGCCCACGGGCCTGACAGGGACAGCTCCCGGAGAGTATTTATTGGCCCCGGGGATTGAATGGCCTGACCAATTTCGCAGCGACCGCCCAACAAGAAGCATAAAACAATATTCAGGAGAGTTCCAGACTTTCCGTTTCCAAATTTTCAGCCCCTAAATTTTCAGTCATGGCTTCAACACGCCCGGCGAGATTATCAATGATTGTGGTCAGTTTCTCTTCTGCAATTACCGCAGCAGCGACACCATCATCAGCTGTTTTAGCCACATCCAAATCTGCATAGGCATCAGATAATTCATCGGCTAGTAACAAACTCACCATCACCAACAACCGCGTATCGCCAACTTGCCCAACGGCTGCGACCAATTCTTTGATACGATTATCAATATAATTCCCGAGCCGGGTTAAATGGGCTTCTTGTCCATCATCACAGGCAATGGCATATTTTTTTTCATTAATTTCTACATTCACTTGTGCCATGTCACCACTTTCCCCATGTCTCTTATTTTTTTGTATTTATTTTTATACTTGTCGATAGTCATCAGGCAGATCATTCATCAACAACCAACTGCAAACGGTCAATTGTTTTATCAAGCCGTGCGGCAATGATACGTTCGGCTTCGCCAAACTCCGTATTTTGACGTTTCAATTCGTCAATTTGTTGCCGCAAATCTTGGGTATCATGATCAAGATCATTGTTGTTAGGTTTTTTTGCAGCCAGCGACGCCTCTAATACTTCAATGGCGTTTTCCAAGCGTTGGCGTGCGCGATCAAGTTTACTGGGTTTTTGTATGCGATGTGACGTTGACACAACGTTTTCCTTATTAGATTTTATTTCGACTCAATATAAATAGTCACCAAATTTTAACGGGCCATAGGGATATAAATTATTTTATTAAATATCATTAAATATCATTAAATATCATGGGCTTCTAAGATTTAATTAATTTAGCAAGCGAGCATACGCCGGTTTCAGCAACCCCGTCAAGAAGCTAAACTTGTTTTGATGTAAAAAAGCAAACAAATTATGAAAGCCTTTATAAACTATTGATAAAATTCCAATCTTATGTTTAAAAAAATTTATATTATATCAAAATATAGAGTATGCTATATACAATATTATCCTCCGTTATTCGCTGGATTTACAGAGCGCGAACGGTTACGTTCCCAGCAGAAAACAGCCATTTTAGAGAAAGTTCCCATTTCAACACCATTAAAAACAAACAAACCATCCTCCGGCATCATTTAATTTTTATTTTTTATTGCCTTATTTTTTTTCACACGAGCCTAAACAATCAGGCCTTTATCAGGAGCATTTGAATGACGACACGTATCGCTATTAACGGATTTGGACGGATCGGCAGACTTGTCATGCGCGCGATTATCGAAAGCGGTCGCACCGATGTTGAAATCGTTGGCATTAATGATTTGGGTTCCGTTGACATGAACGCCCATTTGTTAAAATACGATAGCCTTCACGGACGGCTTGACGCCGACATCAAAGTTGATGGCAATACCATCGATTTTGGCCGTGGCCCTATTCAAGTCACAGCCGAACGCAACCCCCAAGATTTGCCGTGGGGTGATTTAAACGTTGATGTGGCTATGGAATGCACCGGGTTATTTGCTAACCGCGATGCTGCGGCTAAACATTTAGACGCCGGGGCTAAAAAAGTTCTGGTATCAGCCCCCGCTACAAACGCTGATCAGACCATCGTTTATGGCGTCAATCACGATGTATTAACTGCCGCTGATCAAGTTGTTTCTAACGCGTCATGTACCACTAACTGTTTGGCACCGGTTGCTCAGGTATTAAATAATTCGGTTGGCATTGAAAAAGGTTTCATGACCACCATCCATTCATACACAGGCGACCAACGCCCGCTGGACACGTTGCATTCTGATCCGCGCCGCGCCCGTGCATGTGCCGTATCCATGATCCCCACATCAACAGGTGCCGCACGTGCTGTTGGTTTGGTGCTACCTGAATTAGCTGGAAAATTGGACGGCACATCGGTCCGTGTGCCGACACCAAACGTATCCTTAATTGATTTAACGTTTACGTCCAAACGTGACACCACAGCCGATGAAATCAATGACGTTATGAAACAAGCTTCGGATGGGTACCTTAAAGGTGTTCTCGGTTACGTGACGGAACCATTGGTGTCTATTGATTTCAATCATAATCCAGCAAGTTCTTCGTTCGATTCAACACAAACCCAAGTTTTGGGCGGCAATTTTGTTCGTGTCCTAAGCTGGTACGATAACGAATGGGGCTTTTCAAGCCGCATGCCCGATACGGCAGTTGCGATGATGGCTGCCAAGTAATTAAGAGGCTTAGAAATTGACCGAGCGCCAAATCATGGTAGCCCCGAATGTGGTTATTCATGATTTGGCATCGGGACAAATGGCATTGCATGGGGTGGCCCGGTTTGGGCTTAGGTCCATCATTTTTCACAGCCCACCGTCGGCGGCTGATTATTTAGGTCCTGCCGTTTTTTTGGAAATCTCTAAAGCGCTTAAAAAACATCTACCTTCCGTTACCGTGACAACTGTTTTTGACTGCGGTGAAGCCATGGGACGGGCAATGGACGCTATTCGCCATGGGGTCGACGGCATATCCATTTCAGCCCCGCCCAATGTTTATGCCCGCATAGAAAGCCTTGCCCGGCAATCTCACGTATTGCTATACCAACGTCCCGGCCAAGTTAATCTGTTCGATTTTTCACGGCATGACATAAATGAAGTCAGCAAAAAGTTTGAGCTTTGGCTAGGCCGCCATTTTTCAGAGTCAACATAAAGAATGCACCATGACAACAGATACCGCTAATCTCTCCAATCCTCCTTGTCAGCTTTACCTGATCACGCCACCGATCATCAAAATCCCTGATTTTTGTGAACAATTAAAAGCCGCCCTTGATGGGGGGGCGGTCGCGGCACTACAAATTCGTCTAAAACAATCAAGCGACGATGATATTTGTCAGGCAACTGAGGCCATTATGGAAATCACAAAACCCTTCGGCACCACTATTTTAATGAACGATCGCCCGGATTTAGCAAAAAAATGTGGCGTTGATGGTGTGCACATCGGCCAACAAGACAGCAGTTACGACCAAGCCCGCTCATTCTTAGGTCCGGATGCTGTCATTGGTGTGACCTGTCACAACTCAAAACACCTCAGCATCACAGCAGCAGAACAAGGGGCGGATTATGTGGCCTTTGGCGCGTTTTTTCCAAGCACGACAAAACATGCAGCAACCCGGGCTGAAGCTGACTTATTAAAGTGGTGGCATGAAATCATGGTCGTGCCTAGCGTTGCCATCGGCGGCATTACACATGAAAATTGTTCATCCTTGATCACAGCCGGGGCAGATTTTTTGGCAGTGGTCTCGGCTGTTTGGGATTATCCGGACGGTGAATGCAAAGCGGTCAGGCATTTTAATCAGATTATAAATAATCTTAATCAATAAATTACAGAGGCGTTGCGTCAACTGGGACGAACTGATAGTTTCCGCCGATAACAAGCCGTCATGTAACGTGAATGTTTCAAGATACGCTTATCCGATCATCCAACATCGATTTTTTTAAACGGTTAAACTCATGAAAATTAACGGTAATGCTATCCGCCCCGGCAACGTCATTGAACACCAAGGCAAGCTTTGGCGCGCGGTCAAAATTCAACATACCCAACCCGGCAAGGGTGGAGCGTATTTACAAGTCGAACTCAAAGATTTAAAAACCGGGTCCAAACTTAACGAACGGTTCAGGTCTTCGGAAACCATCGATAAAGTCCGTCTTGACCAAAAAGATTACCAGTTTTTATTTGCCGATGGCGATCTTTATACTTTCATGGATACAGAAAGTTATGAACAAATCACCATCACTGCGGACTTGATCGGCGAAGATCAAGTGCCGTTTTTGCAAGATGGCATGGCCGTCATGATGGAAAGCCACGAAGGCGACGTCATCGGCATCGCACTACCCGATACAGTGATCCTTGAAATCACCGAAGCCGACGCTGTTGTCAAAGGACAAACGGCATCATCCTCTTATAAACCAGCGATGCTGGAAAATGGCGTGCGCGTGCTTGTCCCGCCCCATATCGAGGCCGGAACGCGTGTTGTCGTCAACACAACAGACGCCAGCTACGTCGAACGCGCAAAAGATTAATAGGCCCAAGGCATTTATGCCATAACTCAATACCAAGGCATTTATGCCATAACTCAATACCAAGGCATTTATGCCATAACTCAATACCAAGGCATTTATGCCATAACTCAATACCAAGGGCTTAAAGCCGTTAACGAATAAAAGGAAGTATAGCATGGCGACCCGATCAGCACTGCTCAATGTCATGGTTCAAGCCGCCACCAAAGCGGCACGCGGATTGGTCCGTGATTATGGCGAAGTTGAAAATCTTCAGGTATCAAAAAAAGGCACGGCGGATTACGTTTCCGAAGCCGACAGGCGCGCCGAGGACGCTATTTTTTACGAACTTCGCAAAGCCCGTCCCAATTACGGGTTTTTGATGGAAGAAAGCGGCGTAACAGTAGGGTCTGATGACAGCAACCGGTGGATCGTCGATCCATTAGACGGCACCTTGAATTTTTTGCATGCGATCCCGCATTTTTCGATTTCCATTGCCCTTGAACGCGACGGCAAACTTTTTGCGGGCGTTGTTTATGAACCGGTAACGGATCAAATGTTTTGGGCAGAACAAGGCACCGGCGCCTATTTAAACGGCAATCGATTAAGGGTTTCCGCTAGGCGTGACATGAACCAAGCGGTTTTTGCCACCGGTATTCCTTTTGCCGGACGCGAAGGACACAAACCCTTTTTAAACCAGCTTGAAGAAGTCATGGCCGTCAGCGCCGGGGTTAGGCGATTTGGGTCCGCCGCTCTTGATCTGGCTTACGTGGCCGCGGGCCGGTTTGATGGGTTTTGGGAACAAGGTCTGAAGTCTTGGGATATAGCCGCTGGTATTGTTCTGGTGCGTGAAGCTGGCGGGTATGTCACTGATTTTGATGGCAAAGATAAAATGACCGAAAATGGTGACATCATTGCCTGTAACAGTGAATTTTCATCTCCTTTAAGCAAGCTTGTTACTAAGCATCGTTAAACTTTGATTTTGTTTGGACATTATTTCAACACATAACCGGACTAAACCAGTTGTGCAGGCAAGGCCCCTTGGGTATTGTGTGTTCTTGATTGACTGTTCATATTGTTATCAACAATAACAAGTACACAATAATTGACCTGCGACACTTTGTTTTAATAGGGGGCCATCCGTCCATGCACACCGTTTCAACCCACGACAAAGGGGGTGATGTTCAAACCATACCTTTTGGTTTGATGCAACTAGGCGCTATTGCTGCCCTCGTTATTGCTATAAATTCCCCGTATCAAGTTTACGCCCAATCAGCCTATAGCACGGACGCTGTCAGCGTTGATTTAAGTGTATTAGAAGACAATGGCACGAGTATTGGCACAAATGGTTTAACAATCAATCGCCCGGGCGGTATTAAAAAACCACCCGCCATGGCGCCCACATCACGTTTATTGGTACGTCCTAAATCACCCGTTTCAACCTTTAACCAGCAGGATTTGAAAATTAAAATGCCGTCGATTGTGACGGGCAAAACTGCGAAACCAAAACATATCGATACTGATATGGCGAAAGTAAAAGTTGCGAAAACACCGACAATCAAGAAAACCGGAGATGCCGCACCTGTTGAAACCATGATGGCACCCGCTCCACCAAGTTTGCCGGAAATACCGGCGGCACCGAATACGCCCGTTATAACAGAAATGGCCACAAAACCTGTAGAACCTAATGCTGTTGAAAAAATGCCCGCCCCGGCCGCGATGCCAAAAGTTGCTGAACAACGTGAACAACAAGCGGCGATCGTTCCAGCAATCAATGCAGCACCGAAAGAACTCGTTGTTTCTGCGGCCCCGCCCTTGCCACCCGTGACCCAAAAAGCCCCCGAACCTGAACCCTCTGTTATACCGACGGCATCCAAAATCGAACCCAAACAATCGATCCAGCCTGAGGGGCAAATTTTAAGCGTGATTTTCAAGGCTAAATCTGGAAGGCTTTCAAGTGAGGCTAAAAAAGATCTTATTGAAGTTGCTAAAAAATATGAAAACAACAAAACTGTACGGCTACAATTAAAAGCCTATGCCGGCGGTAACGATTTAAGCATTATCAAGGCAAAACGCCTGTCTTTGACTCGGGCGCTTGCCGTTAGGTCATACATGATTGGCCGCGGCATGCGCGGAGCACGTATCGATGTCCGCGCACTTGGCAATCAAACAACCGACACGCCGTTTGACAGGGTCGATGTGAATGTTATTAAAAAATAAAAACATGCCCATAACGAGCGTCATGATGCCCCCTAACCGCCTCGCTATTATGGAAACCAATCAATGACACGCCCTGTCCGTTACGTTATTCGCATGGCTTTATTTTTGTTTGCGGTCACCGCCATCGCCGGATTGCTATTTGAGCCGTTGCAGTCGGCATTTTCAGCCAATGCGGCGTTAAACGGATTAATTATTGGCGTGCTGATTTTGGGCGTTGGATATAATTTTCGCCAAGTTTTAATGCTATATCCCGAAGTTTTATGGATTGAACATTTTCGCCAGACCTTATTAACGGAAACAGCACAACGCGTACCGGTTTCCAACCCACCACCGCCCAAATTATTGGCGCCCATGTCAAGCATGATGAAAGCCCGTGAAAGTTTTAGCTTATCCGCTATGGCCATGCGCACGTTATTGGATGGCATCGCATCCAGATTGGATGAAACCCGTGATATATCTCGCTACACAATTGGATTACTGATTTTTTTAGGCTTGCTTGGCACATTTTGGGGGTTGTTGGAAACCGTTAGCTCTATCGGCCAAGTCATCAACGGTTTAAGTTTAACAGGCGCTGATCCAGCAGCTGTATTCGACGATTTAAAACAAGGCTTGGAAGCCCCGATGAATGGAATGGGCACGGCTTTTTCATCGTCACTGTTTGGGCTTGCCGGATCATTGGTGCTTGGTTTTTTAGACTTACAAGCTGGACAAGCGCAAAACCGGTTTTTCAACGAACTCGAAGAATGGCTATCAACGGTCACACGTTTATCCAGCGGTGCATTGGCTGGTGACGGCGAACAATCAATCCCGGCATATGTACAAGCGTTATTAGAACAAACTGCTGAAGGACTTGAAAGTTTGCAACGCATACTTGCCCGCAGCGAGGAAAACCGTATGGCCGCCGATGACCGCGTGGCGGCTTTAAGCGAACGCTTAGCGACCATGACCGATCATATGAAAACCGAGCAAACACTTATGAAAAGCTTGGCCGAACAACAGCTTGAACTCAGGCCCGTTTTAGTTCAGCTGGCACAAAACAAATCATCAGGCGGCATGGACGATGCCACCCGCACCCACATCCGGAATCTAGATGTTTATGTGGGTCGAATGACACAAGAAATGTCTAATGGCCGCAATGAGCTCATTCAACAAGTACGTAGTGAAATAAAATTACTGGCGCGGACCATTGCTGGCACCAGCAATACTTCGAGCCGTGGGTAATGAGGTAAAACGGTGGGCGTTCGCAACTCAAACCGTTTGCAAAACAATGCCAATATTTGGCCTGGTTTTGTTGATGCCCTAGCCACACTATTAATGGTCATTATATTTCTCTTGATGATCTTTGTTTTGGCGCAATTTTTTATGGGCCAACTTTTATCCGGACGCGATGCACAATTATCTCAGCTTAATACTCAAATTGACGAACTCGCTGATTTATTATCGCTGGAACGCAAAGACAATGACAATTTAAGAACCGATTTATCGCAGCTATCCAAAGAATTACAAATATCCGTAACAGCCAAGGATGATTTGAAATTTTCCGTTTCTCAATTGGAAAGCACTGTCGCTCAATTAGAAACCGCCACGGCTTTATCCGAAGACAAAATTAAACAGCTTGGGCAACAGATAGATACCGCCAATAAACAAAACGTTATTGACCAAAAAACCATTGATCAGCAGCGTTCAAAACTGTCACGTTTAGCCGGGGATATTTCCACGTTAATGGCCCTTAGAAAAGAATTAACCAAAGAAATCAGTCAATTGGCGGCCAAACTAAAAACTTCGGATTCTGCCTTGGCTTCGGAGAAAAAACGCCTATTAGAAGAAAAACAGTTATCCGACAGCGCACGGGCACAAGTTGCTCGACTAAACCAGCAAATGTCTGCATTACGTACACAAATTTCCAATCTATCCAATGCCTTGGACATAGCCGCCGTCAAAAGCAAAGAACAAGGGGCTGAGATTGTCAGTTTAGGCAAACGTTTAAACGCGGCCCTCGCGAGTAAAGTGCAAAAACTGTCCCGCTATCGGTCTGAATTTTTTGGTCGACTTAGAGATATTTTAGGCAATCAACAAGGCGTGCGTATCGTCGGTGACCGATTTGTTTTTCAATCAGAACTGTTATTTGCCAAAGGCGCCGCTGAATTAGGGGCCAAAGGGAAACAACAATTATCCAAATTGGCGACAACCTTATTAAAAATTTCCACCAATATACCAGATGATATCGATTGGGTATTGCGTGTTGACGGGCACACCGATACGGACCCCATTCACACCAGCAAATACCCATCAAATTGGGAACTTTCCAGCGCCCGTGCGATTTCAGTAGTCAAACACTTGATCCAAGCTGGCCTGCCTGCAAATCGACTTGTCGCCGCTGGATTTGGTGAGTTTTATCCACTCGACAAACGTTTTGATGAAATCGCCAAACGTCGCAACAGACGTATCGAGCTCAAACTGACAGGGCGCTAACCCATAACCGTTTTACAGCTTATTTTTTGTTTCACATATTTCCAAGGAAATTTTCTATAAATGCCCGCGTTGTTTCTAATCGTTGTTATTGATCTTATCGGTTTTGGCATCATCATCCCCTTGTTGCCATTTTATGCTGAATTTTTTCAAGCGGGCCCGGCCCTTGTTGGCTTGATTATGGCCACCTATTCGTTAGCTCAATTCATATCAGCTCCGATCCTTGGTCGTTTGAGCGATCAATTTGGACGACGCCCTGTGTTATTATGCAGCCTGTTAGGGGCAACGATCAGTTATGTTTTATTAGGCTTTGCAGATAGTTTGTGGATATTATTTTTGGCCCGCGGCATGGGCGGTTTGATGGCAGGGAATATCGCGGCTGCATTTGCATATGTGGCCGATGTCACAACATCAGAAAACCGCGCTCGGGGCATGGGATTAATCGGCGCTGCTTTTGGATTAGGCTTTATCATCGGCCCTGCCATTGGTGGATTGTTAGCAGGTCCTGATCCACAAAATGCCGATTATCAAAGCCCCGCACTGGCGGCGGCCGCCTTATCCGGTATCGCCTTTGTTGTCGCGTTTTTTACGTTGAAAGAATCTTTGAGCCAAGAAATACGCGACCGATTAGCCAGCAGGATTAAAGAAGGCCGATTTCAGCAATTCAAACGCTACTGTAGCAATAAAAACATTATTATTTTGGTTGCCATTTCTTTTTTTGCAACCGCTGCGTTTGCAGGGCTGGAGGCCACATTTGCTATTTGGACGGAGCGCAGATTTTCATTCGGACCTGAACAAAATGGATATTTATTTGCATTTGTTGGCGTCTTAAGCGCGCTTGTTCAAGGTGGATTAGCCGGGCGGTTAACCAAAATTTTTGGTGAAACAGGCCTGCTAATCCAAGGAGGAACAGCTTTATGCATTGGTATTTTATTGATCCCATTTGCTTTTAATTTAGGCATGCTCATCTTGGCGCTGGGGATCGCGGGATACGGTTTTTCAATTATTTCACCGGCCCTTAACAGTTTGATTTCGCTTAACGCCGACAAAGCCGAACAAGGAGCTGTGATTGGTGTATCAAGGTCCGCCACAACCATGGCCCGGGTTGCAGGCCCAACCATAGCAGGTGTTTTGTTTTCCCTATTTGGCATGGATTGGCCGTATTATTTTGGCGCTTTATTAATGGTTATTGTTGTTGTTCTGGCGCTTAAAGCACGTCCTCGGCTTGAATACATTCAAAATAAAGACCGCTGATTAAACTAACAAATTTCATTTCATGAAAATAGACGCTTGATCCTTGGCCGATCTTCGCCTATATAAAGCGCCTTGATTTTCGGAGCAGAAACATGAAAAATGATATCCATCCAGACTACCATGAAATCACCGTTCAAATGACGGACGGCACATCTTATCAAACACGCTCTACGTGGGGACAACCCGGCGACGTTTTAAAATTGGATGTTGACCCAAAATCGCATCCTGCTTGGACGGGTGTCCACAGATTGTTAGATACCGGTGGGCAATTGGCCAAATTTAACAAGCGCTTCGAAGGCTTGGGTCTAAAAAATTAATTACTTGAAAAGAACTCATCGAATTAAAAGGCGCTCTTAAGGGCGCTTTTTTTTGTCTATTTTCAATATTTAACCCGACATTGAGATAATGATATTGGCCCTCGTTAAATTATAGCTTAACATATCTTCAACAATCACTAGCTATAAAATAGATATATTGCCGTTAAACAAGGCCTGTGATTTAAGATTATAGTATGGGCTGGCTTGTTTTTTCATCAATATATATTTATTGATAGTGACCGTTGGCACCCAGGGGGCATGCCAATATTTAGGTTATCCAACGTCATTACGAGACGAAGAACCAATACGGGGCAAACATGTCGAACCAGACACACTATGAAATCCAGGTTCAACAAGATGGACGGTGGAGCATACACGCCCGTTTTGAGGGCCGACAAAAAGACGCGGCCATAGAAGAGGCAAGAAACCTCGATAAAATGTCTGGCATTGGGTTTGTCAAAGTTGTCAAAGAAGTTTTTGATCCCGATGAAGGCACATATCTAGAATTCATTGTTTACAAAAGCGTCGGTTTAAAATCCGAATCTAGCAGCAAAGGCCAAACTAATTCACGGTCTGGGGCATCAGCCGCTTCTGAAGCTGCGTCATCAAATCAATGGGCAGATACGGGTGATGACGATGATGACGACGATGACGGCTTTCACAACGATGACATGGATGATGATGTCGAAGAAGATGGTTTTGGCGGCATCAAGAAAAAGAAAAAGCCACCGCCCCCTAAACAACCAAGAAGTTTATTAACAATCATTGTAAAAGTGGCCCTTGTGATACTATTTAGCATCAGCATTGCGGCCCTTTTCACATATATCGCAACCCAAGTATTCAGCGACCAAAAACTTTTTGGTGTACGCATCGAAGGCACGCGCGAATCGAACATGGTGTTTTTAGTGTTCGTCATAACATTTTTAATTAGTGCGATCACCGCATCTACCGCATTTTTAAAAGGCGACACTTTAAAGGGCTCCAACAAACCACGCAGAGCCGCCGTCAGGCGCCCCCAGACAGGAACGGGCGCCGCTCCCCCTCCTAGACCCAAAACACAACCAAGGGCCGCAATCGATCAAGTGAGCGCTGCTGATAGTTTGGGACGAGCCATGGCTGGCATCGAAAACTATAAACTTGAAGAGGCCGGTGAAGCAGGTGATGATACAGTGCCGTCAACGCAACAGCCCAATGCAGCAGCGGCTACAGATGAAGTCACTGATGCGGCCACATTCGGACAAGCTGAACCTGACGCGCACGCCTTATCACCGCATGCTGAAAAACAAAAAGCGCTGATGATGTCATTTTTAGGCGAATCATTAAAAGGCGCTCAGCAAGATCAAGCCAAAATGGATAATTTCAACAAATTTGGTGTTAATTTATTTCTGGCGGGAGCGTGTGAAACATTAACGCAAAAACGTGAACTTGACGGCCTGTCAAAAAACCGAATTTTGGCGGACAGTGTTCGTGTTATGGGCTTTAAAAAATCACATGCTTCTAGCTTTGCCGAAAAATACGAACAATATTTAATGGCCGATGCACGTTACATGCAAATGTTTCAAGCCGGGCGCAATGCATTAAACACTTTTTTATCGGACGAAGACGCAGCGCCTAAGCATCTTGAAAGCGCGATGGGAGAATGGAACAAACCCAAACAAAAAGAAGAGCAAGTTGGCCCGATAACCGTTTTATTCACCGATATTGCCGGATCTACGGCTATGACTCAGGCCTTGGGGGATGCTGGCGCACAAGAAGTCGTCCGCGCCCATAACCGGGTTGTACGGGCGGCATTAACCGATCACAACGGCAAAGAGGTCAAACACACCGGTGACGGCATCATGGCATCGTTTTCTAGAACATCTGATGGGCTTGACGCCGCCATTCACATGCAACGCGGCACCGATTTGCACAACCAACAAAATCCCAAAATACCGCTGCATTTGAAAATTGGCCTGAATACGGGCGAACCTATTCAAGAAGACAATGATTTGTTTGGGGCTACCGTACAAATGTCAGCACGGATTGTTGACAAAGCCAAAGCCGATGAAATTTTTGTCTCTGAAATTGTTCGCGGTATTTGTTCTGGCAAAGGATACCAATTCAAAAATCGCGGCGGCTATCCTATGAAAGGCTTCGATGGCGATATTCCGCTTTTTGAAGTCAACTGGCGTGACAGATAAATCCGCTCTGGTCCAAAAAAAACACGCGTCCCCCTTGCAGCCATAAAAAGACCACCTTACATCTTTATTGCTCGAAGTGCTTATTTTAAGGCTTTGAGCATGAACTGGGTGCTTTGGCTTCACTTCTATTGCACCTGAACTAGACGGCTTGACCCAATGGGTGAGCCCTAACAACCATCTCGCTTAATTAAGGAGAATTAGCTATGAACACCATCGATTTTTCCCCCCTTTTCCGTCACTCCGTTGGGTATGACCGCATGCAGCGCTTATTTGACAGCGCCCAACGCCAAGATGCCAGCGCCATAAGTTATCCACCCTATAACATCGAACAACTCGGCAATGATAAATACCGCATTTCCATGGCTGTGGCCGGGTTCAAAGATGCCGATCTTGACGTGACTGTCGAAGACAACACGTTAAGCATTCGTGGACTAACTGAAGCCGGTGATAATGATGAAAAAATATATTTACATCAGGGCATCGCCGGGCGCGCTTTTGAACGCCGCTTCGAATTGGCAGAGCATATTAAAGTTGTCGGCGGCAATCTTGAAAACGGATTGCTTCATATCGAACTTGAGCGTGAAGTCCCCGAAGAGAAAAAACCACGCAAGATTTCAATTTCAAAAAAATCTTTGCTTGGTCGAAAAGCCGCATAACGAAACCGCATAACAAAAGAAACGACCCTAAAAAAGGGGTGTGCAATTTGCCACCCCTTTTTTTTCAATTAGCAATATTTTTGAAACCCTTGACGTGTTTTATCCGGAATTTGTACCGGGCGCGATGTATTGCGATCCACGAACACATGAACAAAATGCCCAACGGCTGCAGGTGTATGTGACGCTTCACCAAATAATGCAATTTTATAGGTCGCACTACGGTTGCTCATCATTTCCACAGACAACCCTCCCTGTACGGTTTCTTGATAGGCTAATGGCCGCAAAAAAAGGCATTTGCTTTCGGCAGCAAATGGGACCACTTGATCGGCCAGCCAATCCAGCCTACCAATTTGTTCAATAAAACCAACCACAATAATTTCAAAAAACCGATAATAAGACACGTTATTCAAATGGTTTAATAAATCATAATCGCCCCACCGCGTGGGGATATCTACGGTGTAAGGAAAATTTTCAAGGCGTTCGTTTTTTTCATTTATTTCAGACATGTGATTTTTAATCCTGCATGGTTTGATCAACAAGAAGACGTTCTAATGCCGTTTTTAACGTCACGGGCATCGGTACCGGACGACGTTTTCCCCGGTCCACAAAAACGTGGATAAAATGACCACTCGCGATGGCCGTATCTTGATTTTTAATAAACATCGCAATTTCATACTTTACCGACGTCCGGCCCAATTCAGCAACACGCAGACCGACATCAAGAATTTCAGGAAAAGCCGCCGGGCCAAAAAAATTACAATGGGTTTCAACGGCTAAACCAATCACCGCCCCATTATGAATATCCAACCCGCCTTGTTCAATCAGGTAGTTATTCACTGCCGTATCAAAATAGGAATAATAGGTAACATTATTCACATGCCCATAAATATCGTTGTCCGACCACCGCGTTGGCAGCGTTAAAAACGAAAAATATGTATCCCGAGTTTCAGGTTTTATCCGCATTTTTAAATTTCCACAGCCCCAGCCCACCAAATGATGTGATCTGTTCAATGAACGTACAGCCAAAAAACTGGGGGCTGTAATTATGAAGGGCTGCCAGTTATCTGGCAGCCCTTTTTATTATTTCCTCAACCTGTCAAACTCGCCGAACAGCAAAACACGCTAAAAAAATCTTACTGTTTAAAAAAAATACCCTCATATTATTTTAAACAGCATATGCGTGCTTGGTCGCGATCAGAGACTTTACCCAAGGTCGAAACGTTTGGTCAACCTGATTCTTTTGAATATAAGCATAGGCTTCACTTGACAACGCCAAATTACATACAAAATTATATTTTTTTAGGGCATGTTGTTTTGTTATTACCCCAGCTAAACTTATTTTCAGTAAACGCCTCTTATCAATATTTTTAAGGATACGACCAAATGTCTCCACTTATCGCTTGGACCAGTGTCCTTTTTTTGTATATTTTACCAATAATGCACGTGGTTTTTTCAACAAAAATAGGCCCATGGCAATTACCGGCCGCGTCTGAATGCCCGTTTTCCCCGCGCGCCGGTTGGTTGGTGATCATTTTATTAACCGGTATTTTTGGCTGGTTCGGGTTCATACGTGCCTTAAAACGCATAGAAAATCGGCAAACGCCAATTCAACGAAACAATTGATCGGCGGCTTCTTGGGCGTTTTGTTTCAAATTAATGGCCTTTTCTGTTCGTTCTATTTCTGCCTTTAATTCAATAATATAGTTTTTTAACGCCTCGACCGACATCATTTCCAAATTTTTTAAAGGTGTTTTCTTTTGCCGCAAAGGGAGCTCATCATCCATCATTTTTTCCTTTAATTTCTTTTAATCTGGCATTTATATATTTTCATTAATGCTACATTTAACAAACCCACCGGGACCAAACAACTTTTAAGGATTTCTTCTATGTCTAAGTCTTTACCCGATACCATGAACTGCATTGAAATCACAGCCCCCGGGGGCCCAAGCGTTTTACAAATGTGTAAACGCCCTGTTCCTACGCCAAAAGATGGTGAAGTTTTGATCAAAATCACAGCCGCAGGCGTCAATAGACCCGACTGTCTGCAACGCCAAGGCCATTATGCGGCCCCACCCGGGGCCACCGACATTCCGGGATTAGAAGTGGCTGGGGAAATCATTGCTTTAGGGGCCAATACATCACGCTTCTTAATCGGAGACCTCGTCACCGCTTTATTAACAGGGGGCGGTTATGCCGAATACGCCACCACACCCGAAGACTTGTGCCTGAAATTTTTGAGCAATTTAGATGCCGTTCAAAACGCCGCATTACCGGAAGCATTTTTTACCGTTTGGGGCAATGTTTTTAACCGTGCCCGACTACAACCTGGCGAAACATTTTTAATCCATGGCGGCACCAGCGGTATCGGCACTACGGCCATTCAATTGGCAACTCAAATGGGGGCTCGTGTCATGACAACAGCCGGCAGTGATGAAAAATGCCAAGCCTGTATTAATTTAGGAGCCGAAGTCGCCGTGCCCTACAAAACTCAAGACTTTGTCAAGGCGGCCAAAGAGTTTGGCGGCGGCAAAGGCGTTGATGTCATCTTAGATATGGTCGGTGGCGATTATATACAGCGCAATATAAAATCATTAGCCGTTGATGGTCGGCTGGTCAGTATCGCTTTCCTAAAAGGGTCAACAGCCGAGATTAATTTCATGTCGATGATGTTAAAACGGTTAACCATTACCGGGTCAACATTGCGCCCACAATCGATCACAGCCAAAGCAAAAATTCGGCAAGATCTAGAAAAAACCGTGTGGCCGTTACTTGAAGCCGGGAAAATTCACCCTGTCATTCATAAAACATTTCCGCTGGGTGAGGCTGCCCATGCCCACCGTTTAATGGAAACCTCAAAACATATTGGAAAAATCATGTTACAAATTTGACGTAGCGTTAAACACCGACTATAAAAACGCCAACGTGTAAAAAAAGCTTGGTTTACGCGACATTATTCGTTAGCAATCAAATAACATTAACAATTCAATCATATAAAACGGTTGGGCAGTCACAGGCACAGCCGTTGATTTGAATTTTCTGGAATAGGAATGGTAAAAAGATGGCGCATCCCCTGATGCCAAAGGCAACCGCTGTGTGGCTCATTGAAAACACAGCTTTGACATTTACACAAATCGCAGACTTCAGTGGTCTTCATGAACTTGAAGTTCAAGCGATCGCCGATGGTGAGGTCTCTGTGGGCATGCATGGTTTAAGCCCGCTTGATAACGGTGAATTAACCAAACAGGAAATTGAACGTTGCCAAGACGATGCGACTGCCGTCTTACAAATGTGCAAACAAACCCTGCCGTCGTCAAAAAAACGGCCAAAAGGCGCACGGTACACCCCCGTTTCCAAACGCCAAGACCGCCCCGATGCCATCGCTTGGTTGGTTAAAAATTACCCCGAACTTAGTGATGCACAAATATCCAAACTTGTCGGTACAACCAAGCCGACGATTACGGCCGTACGCGACCGCAAACATTGGAATTCAGCCAATATCAAACCACAAAACCCCGTTGGGCTTGGTTTGTGCAAAGGTGCTGATCTTGAAAAATATGTTGCCATCGCCCGAGCCAAAGCGGGCACGGTCCACGCTGCAAGCGATAGCGGTAATGTGGCAATTGCCCCAGACGGCATGCACCCGCGCCATCCTGTTGTTATGCCCGGCATTGCAGCCCCTGATGAAAAACCGGCAGCAGACAAAGAATTTTCTGCTGAAAGCGTATTTGGGCCTTCTCCTGCTACAGAAGACACATCCGACACAAAGGATAGTTAAATTACTCCGGCACCGGCACTGTGTAGTTCAACCCCATACGACCGCCATCAACGTAAATGGTTTCACCCGTGATATAACTGGCATCATCGCTGGCTAAAAACGCGGCGACAGAGGCTATTTCTGATGGCTCGCCGGGACGACCAATAGGTGTGCGCGACATAATTTTATTGCGCGCGGCATCGTTATTCATCACTTGTTTTGCCAAATCGGTTAAAATCGTGCCCGGACCAATGGCATTTACACGGATGTTCTGTGTCGCCAAAGCTAACGCCGATGCCGTTGTCAATTGGGAAATTGCCCCTTTGCACATGGCATAAGACAGCATTTCCGGATTGGTAATCACCGCTTGTACCGATGACATGTTGATAATCGTCCCGCCGCCGCCTTGTTTAACCATTTGCCGAGCGGCGGCTTGGCCGCTTAGGAAAAAGCCTTTTAAATTGACGCTTAACACCGCTTCCAAATCCTCTAAATTCAGATCCAAAATGTCACCGGTTTTAAGGATCGCTGCGTTGCTGATCATCACATCCAATTGACCAAATTGATCCACTGTGTCCGCCACCAAACGCTCGACCTCTTGTTGATCGCTAACATCGCAGTGCATGTACGCCGCCTGCCCGGGACCACGGGCGGTTAACTTGGCGGCCGCCGCTTGGCCCAATTCGTCTTGTACATCCGACAGCACAACACATCCTCCATCTTTAACGAACCGTTCAGCACAAGCATAACCAATACCTTGGGCCGCGCCGGTGATAATCGTAACTTTTGTTTCAGTTATCATGAGTTATTCCTATTATAAATTTATGGGCGCGCTTTGCTGTAGCCAATCGATCGCAAAGCCACGTCGATTTCATCCAAAATCGTTGGATCATCAATGGTTGCGGGTATTTTAAAATCAACGTTATCAGCAATTTTCTGCATCGTGCCACGAAGGATTTTCCCTGACCGGGTTTTTGGTAAACGTTCGACGACCACGGCAACTTTAAACGCGGCCACGGGTCCTATATCTTGGCGCACTTGTTTGACGATACCTTTGACAATGTCATCATGTGCCGTCAGGCATCCTGCATTTAGCACCAAAAACCCAACTGGCAATTGGCCTTTTAACGTATCCTCGACGCCGATGACCGCGCATTCGGCGACATCTGGATGGGTGGCTAAAACTTCTTCCATACCGCCCGTTGATAACCGATGCCCGGCCACATTAATAATGTCGTCGGTGCGCGCCATGATGTACAAATAACCATCATCGTCCATATATCCGGCATCGGCTGTTTCATAAAATCCCGGAAATTCGTTCAAATATGCTTTTTTGAACCGTTCATCGGCTTGCCATAAAGTGGGCAAACTCGACGGCGGCAACGGTAATTTTATGCAAATCGCGCCGATTTCACCACGTTTTACTTCGTGACCGTCAACATCCAGCACTTGTACGTCCCATCCGGGGACGGCTTTGGTAGGCGACCCCGGTTTAACCGGGAAAACATGCAATCCCATTGGGTTTGCAGCAATGGCCCAACCGGTTTCCGTTTGCCACCAGTGATCAATGACCGGCACCTTTAATTTATTTTCCGCCCAGTGCAATGTATCGGGATCGGTGCGTTCACCCGCTAAAAACAAAATTTTAAAATGACTAAGGTCGTAGTTTTTTAACAACTTGCCATCCGGGTCTTCGCGTTTGATAGCGCGGAATGCAGTCGGTGCGGTAAATAAAGCTTTTACTTTATGTTGCTCAATAACCCGCCAAAATGCGCCTGCATCGGGAGTGCCGACCGGTTTTCCCTCAAACAAAATGCTGGTGCACCCCGCCAACAAAGGGGCGTAAACAATATATGAATGACCAACCACCCAACCGACATCGGATGCCGCCCAAAACACATCACCCGCATCCATGTCATAAATGGCTTTCATTGACCATTGCAACGCGACCATATGGCCGCCGTTATCCCGGACCACGCCTTTCGGTTCACCAGTCGTGCCGGACGTATATAAAATATACAAAGGATCAGTGGCCTCAACGGGAACACAGCTCGCTGGTTCAGCCGTTTTCATAGCGTCCGCCCAATTAATATCCCGTCCTGCCACCAAATCGCCACCGCCTTCGGGACGCCTTAAAATGATGCAACAATCCGGTTTATGATCAGCCTGATCAACCGCTCCACCCAATAACGGCATGTAATCAATCACCCGGTTGACCTCAATCCCACAGGTCGCACTGATAATGATCTTGGGTTTAGCGTCATTAATGCGGACCGCCAATTCATTTGCTGCAAAGCCGCCAAAAACAACCGAATGGATCGCTCCTAAGCGCGCACAGGCCAACATAGCAATGGCGGCTTCGGGAACCATCGGCATATAAATAATAACACGGTCGCCTTTGACCACACCTTGAGATTTAAGCACACCGGCAAATGTTGAAACCTCGTCCCGTAATTGACGGTAAGTATATTTCCGCACCTGATTGCCCGTCACCGGGCTGTCATAAATTAATGCCGTTTGATCACCTAGGCCTTTTTCAACATGGCGATCTAGTGCATTATAACAGGTATTAACAACCCCGCCTTTAAACCACCGGTAAAACGGTTTATCACTGTCATCAAGAATTTTGTCGGGCGGTTTTATCCAATCGATGGCTGTTGCAATTTCGCCCCAGAACGCTTCTGGATCATTTTTTGCTTTTGCATATGCGTCATCGTAAACGTTGGTCATAATGGCCGCCTTTATAAAAATTTATTACTGTATTTAAAGTTTGTGTCAAAACACCGTTTTTTGTAAAGCCCGTTTATGACATTCCACTGAACTATTTGATTAGAAGAACTAAGGAAACGACCCTATGTCCAAAAATATTTATGAAACCGATTTAGATAAAACATCAGCCAATCATACGGCGTTAACACCGTTGCAGTTTCTAAAACGCACACAATCTGTGTACCCGGATCATATTTCGGTCATTCATGGCAACAAACGGTTTACTTGGGCTGAGACCTATCAGCGATGCTGTCAATTAGCAGGCGCTATCCACGGCCGGGGATTAGGTATTGGTGATACGGTCGCCATTATGGGATCCAACACCCCTGAAATGTATGAAGCCGCATTTGGCGTACCCATGTCAGGGGCCGTATTAAACACATTGAACGTCCGTCTCGATGCCGACAGCATTGCTTTTTGCCTAAACCATGGCGAAGCCCGCATGGTGATCACAGACCGCGAATTTTCAGAAACGGTTAAAACAGCCCTTGATAAACTTGGTCGTGACATTATCGTTATTGATATCAATGACAGCGAATATACCGGCGACGGCGAATTATTAGGCGAAAAAGATTATGAAGCTTTCCTCAATGAAGGCTCGGTCGATTTTGGCTGGCAGCCGCCCAGCGATGAATGGCAAGCGATTTCATTAAATTACACATCGGGCACTACGGGTGATCCAAAAGGCGTGGTCTATCACCACCGAGGCGCATATTTAAATGCGTTGTCAAACACGGTGGGATGGGAAATGCCCCACCACAGTGTTTATTTATGGACATTGCCGATGTTTCATTGCAACGGCTGGTGTTTTCCATGGACCAATGCGGCCATGGCCATCACCAATGTCTGTATAAGAAAAGTCACCGCTGCCGGTATTTACCAAGCCATTGCCAATCATAAAGTCAGCCATTTTTGCGGCGCGCCGATTGTTTTGAACTTTGTTATCAATGCCACGGCGGAGGAAAAAAAACCTTTTGACCATCAGGTGCACGTTATGACTGCGGCAGCTCCACCACCAGCAGCCACATTGGAAAGCATGCAAAAACAAGGTTTTAACGTGACCCATGTTTATGGATTAACCGAAACCTATGGTCCGGCTGTGATGTGCGCTTGGCATCCGGAATGGAACGATTTACCGATAACCGATCAAACCATTAAAAAAGGCCGTCAAGGGGTTCCTTATCATGTGCTTGATGGATTAAGCGTGCGCCATCCGGAAACCATGGAAGCCGTTCCAGCCGATGGCGAAACCATGGGCGAGGTGATGTTCAAAGGCAACATCGTCATGCGTGGGTATTTGAAAAACCCAGACACCACAAAAGCCTCATTATCGGGGGGTTGGTTTCATTCCGGCGATTTAGGCGTCATGCAACCAGATGGTTATTTGAAACTGAAAGACCGATCAAAAGATATTATTATTTCAGGCGGCGAAAATATTTCATCCATTGAGGTTGAAGACGCCCTTTATGGGCATCAGGCTGTTCTATTTGCCGCCGTCGTCGCTATGCCTGATGAAAAATGGGGCGAATCCGTCTGTGCTTTTATCGAAACCAAGCCCGGCTACGATGATATCTCCGATAAAGAAATCATCGCATTTTGCCAAGGTAAAATGGCCCGGTTCAAAGCCCCGAAAAAAGTAGTTTTTGGGCCTTTACCCAAAACATCCACAGGGAAAATTCAAAAATTCATTCTGCGGGATCAAATCCGCAATCAAGACTAAGCAGCACGTACACAGCGCACAACTGATTAGGTGTGTATTTTAAAGTCACGTGATTTAAAAGCAGGCCGCTAAAGGTTTTTGTTAATGCTGGGCTAAACCAACAATTTTATCTTTAATCAGCAGCTTTTCTTTTTTCAGGAGAGCAACTTCCGTGTCATCCGGGTATGGTCGACTATTTGCGGACTCTATGGCATTTTCAAGAACATGGTGTTTTTGTTTCAGGCTATCGATTCTTGCAGGTAAGTTCATCGTGTTGTTCCTCCACCGTTCAAAAATAAAAACTGTTCAAAATATATATTCTGTGTTCGTCGTCCTTTACATATAGGTCACATACAAAAAAACACAACGTGACCAGAAATGTTAAAATCATGTTTCACAAAAATTTGCGAAGACAATAAACTATAGCCCAGTTACGTGAAAAATTCTATAGGTCTGTTATCAAAAACGTCATAAAAAATTTGTTTTTTTCGCAATCAGTGTTTGCTAGGCATGAACAGTAGGCTAAGTTATAAGCATACACAATTTGTCAATCTGATCTCCTAACTTTGATCTTAAGGAACGAATGATTTAGGAAATAACTATAGGGAACGACACGTCTTGAGCAATGCGAACAGTTATAGCTACGATGATTTATTGACCTGTGGGCGGGGTGAACTTTTTGGCCCCGGCAATGCCCAACTGCCATTGCCACCGATGTTGATGTTTAACCGCATCATAAACATTAACGCTAATGGCGGCGCTTTTGGCAAAGGTGAAATTCACGCCGAATTCGACATCACGCCGGATTTATGGTTTTTTGATTGCCACTTTAAAGGCGATCCAGTGATGCCCGGTTGTTTAGGGCTGGATGCCATGTGGCAACTGGTCGGGTTTTATTTAGGCTGGACTGGGGCCCCGGGGCGTGGCCGCGCATTAGGTGTAGGGGGCGTTAAATTCACCGGCACCGTACAGCCTGATGCCAAACTTGTCAGTTATCACATTGACATCAAACGTGTTGTCAACCGCCAAATCACACTTGGTTTTGCCAATGGTGTTATGAAAGTTGACGGTGAAACGGCCTATGAAGCCGAAGGTTTGCGCGTCACCTTGTTCAGCGAAGGCAATGAATAATTTTAAAGTCAGAGGTTTTATAAAATGAAACGTGTTGTAGTCACTGGAATGGGAATTGTATCAAGCATCGGAAATGATATTGATGAAGTTCTTACATCCTTACAAAGCGGACGATCCGGCATTACATTCAGCCCGGAACAAAGCGAAATGGGTTTTCGCAGCCATGTTTACGGCAAACCGACACTCAACATCAAAGACCACGTTGATCGGCGCTGGCTGCGGTTTATGGGCGAAGGTGCTGCCTATAACTATGTGGCCCTTGAACAAGCCATCAAAGATGCCGGGTTAGAAGAAAATGAAGTATCTAACGTGCGCACGGCGTTAATCATGGGTTCAGGCGGACCATCGACTATGAACCAAGTTCAAGCAGCGGATAACGCCCGCAACCGGGGACCTAAAAAAGTTGGACCGTTTATGGTGCCGCGGGCCATGTCATCGACCAATTCCGCAACACTGTCAACGGCTTTTAAAATCAAAGGCTTAAGCTACACAATCAGTTCGGCCTGTTCGACCAGCGCGCATTGTATGGGCAATGCGGCGGAATTGATCCAGTTGGATAAAGCCGATGTTGTTTTTGCCGGGGGCGGCGAAGAACTACATTGGTCCTTATCCGTATTATTTGATGCTATGCCGGCCCTCAGTTCAGGATATAACGACACTCCAGAACGCGCGTCCCGCGCTTATGATGCCAACCGCGATGGATTTGTTATCGCCGGTGGTGGTGGCGCGGTGGTCTTAGAAAGTTATGAACATGCCAAAGCCCGTGGGGCGACTATTTATGCAGAGCTGGCCGGATACGGTGCCACATCCGATGGATATGACATGGTTCAGCCATCAGGCGAAGGGGCCGTGCGTTGTATGCAGATGGCGACCAAAGGCCTACCAAAAGTCGATTATATCAACACCCACGGCACCAGCACGCCGATCGGCGATTTACGCGAATTAGAAGCCATTCGTACGGCATTTGAACCGCTTGGCGAGATTCCGCGGTTTAGCTCAACCAAATCTTTGACCGGACATTCTTTGGGTGCGACCGGCGTTCAAGAAGCCATTTATAGTATTCTAATGATGAAAAATCGCTTTATCACGGCATCGGCCAACGTTGACACTGTCGATCCCGAAGTCGGCGATATGCCGTTGGTGTTGGAACGTCAAGACAATCAGGAACTGAACTGTGTGCTCTCCAACAGTTTTGGATTTGGCGGCACCAACGCTTCATTGGTATTCACTACACCTGAATAATTACCTTCATTTCACCTCATTGAGCGACCTCAAAGCGGATATTTTAATCTATGAACACTGAAACCACCCCCTCACCAACAGCACTATTAAAAGGCCGCAAGGGTTTGATTATGGGTGTTGCCAACGAACGCTCAATTGCATGGGGCATCGCCAACATACTTCACCAGCACGGTGCAGAATTGGCATTTACCTACCAAGGAGACGCCATTGAAAAACGTGTCCGTCCGCTGGCGGAACGCGTTGGTTCAAACATTGTGCTGCCATGTGATGTCACCGATGACGCCAGCATGGATAAAGTTTTTGAAACCCTTGAAAAGCAATGGGGAACCTTTGATTTTTTGGTTCATTCAATCGCTTATTCCGACAAAGAAGAATTAAAAGGTCAATACCTCAGCACAACACGTGAAAATTTCTCGCAAACCATGGATATTTCCTGTTTTTCATTCACAGCACTGGCCGAACGTGCGGAAAAATTGATGCCCGGCGGCGGATCAATGTTAACGTTAACTTTTGCCGGGGCCGAATGCGTCATCCCGAATTATAATGTTATGGGTGTGGCCAAAGCCGCCCTCGAAGCCAGCGTGCGTTATCTGGCATCGGATTTAGGTCCCAACGGAATTCGCGTGAACGCCATTTCCCCCGGGCCCATGCGCACATTAGCCGGCAGTGCCATTGGCGGCGCGCGTCATATTTTCCGCTGGACCGAAACCCACGCACCACTGCGTAGCAATGCAAGTTTAGATGATATCGGCGGCACCGCGCTCTATTTGATATCGGATTTATCCAAAAGCGTTACCGGCGAAGTTCACCATGTCGACGGCGGTTATCACATCGTCGGCATTCCTAACCCCGATTTAATGCCGCAAAACGGATCCTGATTTCAGCTAAAGTCGCGTTGACAACCAAATCGCCATTTTAGATCCATTTTTAATGGCAGCGGACAACAATTCATATGCGGGTGTTTTTTCTGCACCGTGATCAATGCCTGTTTGCCGGTGCTGGCGCTCTTCTTCGCGAAAATTTTCAAAAGTTTTACGTAATTCTGGCTCGAAATCTGTTTTTTCTAAAACGTCAATTTGCGCGCTGTAATGTTCATCAATGGCTTCTTCGACGGCAACAGTGCAAGCCATAGCGGCTTTTTCGCCCAGCAATGCCGTACCCGCACCAAGTGCAAACCCAGCCAGATGCCACAACGGTAACAATACCGTTGGTCGCACTTGGCGGTCGCCAACCAATTTATCAAATGTTTTTAAATGACTTTTTTCCTGATCCAACATATGGCGGATGACATCGCCGGATTTGCTTTCCCCGAGGACGGCCAACTGTCCCTGATAAATGCGAACCGCACCATATTCCCCGGCATGGTCGACACGAACCATCTGCTCGACCCTTTGTTCAAGCGTTCCATCGCCCGGAAGTGCCGCCGCCGATTGATGTTTTTTATCACTTTTTTTCATCATTTAAGTTTACGGCTTTATTGGCCCGTTTTCAATTGATGGTTTAACGTTTTTGCAGCCAATCCCACAACCCCTGAGGCAAGCAGCGACAACGCTGTATTATAAACAGTGATCGACAGGCCAAATATTTCCCAATCAATATCATCACAAGCTTTGGGTTGCTGGACTTGCAAGGCCGCCAATAAATTTTCAGGAGTCATCTCAGCATTTAAACTACCGCCACAAGACGCCGCCGACGCCCACCAATGTTGTTCAACACCGGTATGATAAAACGCCAACCCAGCGCTGACCAAAAATACCAATGATAACAAACAATACAGTCTTATTCGCCAAACACCGTTTCGGTAAATAGCGGCGGCCCCTAACACTAAAGCCAAACCATAAGGAATACGTTGCAAAACGCAAAGCGCGCATGGCTCTAAGCCAAAACCAAATTCAGCTGTGTAAACGGTTATCAGCGCCGCTAATGAAACGATAACGACAAACCAGCCTATTCGGGTTGGCCAAAAATATTTGAGTACGTTGTTGAACATTTTTTTTACACGACAAATTTAAGGGCGACAAAACCACCGACCAGCAAAAGGCAAAAGACAACAAACAACAAACCCAATCGGTTTTCGACAAATGCTCTAATGGAGTCACCAAAATACCACAATAACCCGGCGACCAGAAAAAACCGGGTGGCTCGTGCCAAAATAGACGAGATAATAAAAATAGTTGGGTCCAGCGCACTAACGCCGCTTAAAATCGTAATGACTTTATACGGGAACGGTGTGACCCCTGCAATGAATACAGCCCATGCGCCCCATTCGTTATAGGTTGCCTGAAACTGTTCGAATTTTGCCGAATAATTATACAGATCAAGTACCGGCTGTCCAATTTGTTCAAACAAAAAAGCGCCAATCCCATAACCCAAAATTCCGCCTAAAACAGACGCAACCGTGCATATCAGGGCTATTCTCCAGGCTTTTTTGCGGTTCGCCAAAACCATCGGGATAATTAAAACATCGGGCGGTATAGGGAACACTGAACTTTCAACAAATGCAACCAATGCCAAAGCCAACATCGCATAACGGGTTGTCGCCAACTGCATTGTCTGCTGATATAAAGATTGAAGCAAAATAATTTCCTTAAAAAAAAACCTTGGAATACGGCCTTTTATCAGCCCTTTAGCGTTCAGGCAACGAGACTTTTTTTAAAGGCAGTTGACCAATGGGGCGGCGTGAGTATTATGGCCCCGTTTTCGCAATGTGCCCCTGTGGCGGAACTGGTAGACGCGTTGGATTCAAAATCCAATTCTCGCAAGGGAGTGGGAGTTCGATTCTCCCCGGGGGCACCAATTTAATTTTCCCGGCTTTTTTTATAAAAGCCAATCACACTATAGGAATTCCGGGCATGAAAAAGGTTGAACTCACGGTCCACGAATTCATGGCCGTCATGGGTTACATCGATGAACAGTTGGGCGACAAAGAATTGCCCACAGGCGATACATCGATTTATACAGTTTGGTACACACAATGGAAAGCCTTGGACGAACGTCTCGAAAAACTGGCGCCATTAGAACGCGCGGATATGTTATTTGATGGCAAAGTTGCCATTAATGCCATAACCGAATTGCAACTTCGGGAATTAATCGCTGTGATTGATCATCAAATCATTATGCATAAACAGCTGATCAAAGACCAAGACGAAGACGCCGACCCAGAAGATTTAGACGTTTGGGAAAAACGCAAAACCGAATTGACCACGCTGTTGAACTCTGCAAAGTGGACGTCCTAGTTTTAGCCTGACTGTTAACGATTAATCCTTCCCATATTCCATTCTTAGCCGTTGCTCGGTCACAGTATTCCTTGCAGAAAGAGCGTAATGCTGTCAGAATTATAGTCTTATATGAAAATTCCATTATGGCTTAACCAAGGCCACGGTTGGTATGCCTTGGCCGTGTACATGGGTTTTTTGCACTGTGGCAAAGATTGATAATTTAAATGGCATCATCACAAGACGACAGACAAGCATGGTCTGAATTTGTTACTTGGTGCGGTAGCCGCGGCTTGGCAGCCGTCCCCGCCAACCCGTGGACATTAGCCGCCTATGCCCGTGCCCTGGAAACTAAAATCAAAGCCCCGCGCGTGCGTAAAGCCATTGATGCGGTTGCCGCCGTGCACCGAGAAAAATCGAAACGCCGGCCTGACCGCCACCCAATCGTCATCAAAACTTTGCTGTTTATTGAAAACAATGCGAAAGTTAAAGACATCGGACCGGATCAAGCGCCTGTATTATTCGAAGAAGCTGATTTTTTTGACCCGGCGAATCCAACCAAACCTGTGCCAAGGAAAAAGCCTGTTCACAAAAAAACGGCGCCAACAAACGGACGTCTTAAAAAATCTTTATCATCGCAGCCTCGGCTAGTCACCAGACGGCGGTTAAAAAGCTAGTTTTTATTTGATTTCAAGCGTTCGGTTCAACGACTGGGCAATGATCGGCCCATCGTTATTTTTTCGTTTCAAAACCACTTCTCCACGATACAGGCCTTTATCCCAGAACAGTTGTTTTCTTTTTTTCCCGATATAAACCATTTGCCGGGCGCGCGTTTTCTCAATTATTTTTGTCTGCGCAGCTATGATTTTACCATCAGGGCCACGTAAACGTACCGAGAGTTCATCGCCCGCACGCGGCCAATAAATGTCTGTCCAAAAAATTAGCGCCGGCGATTTTTTCGGCAAGGTTTTGTCTTGATAAAGCCCTTGGCGGATAGCCTCGTCGTTTGGACGAATGGCGGAAAAACCAGCATTAAAGGGACCGGGGTTTGCCTTTTTAAGTTGCCGCGCTGCCTCAGCACTCCATAGCGGGGCATTGTCTATCGTACACTGCTTGTTTTCTATTTCACCTTGGAACGGGTCAACAACCACGCCTTGATGACGCACCACGATATGGACATGAGGGAACTGTGCAAGCCCCGAATTGCCGATCAGCCCCAAAACTTGTCCGCGCGTAATGACGTCACCTTGAGCCACTTTCACACTGCTTTTTTTCATATGACAATATTGCGTGGTCCAGCCGCCCGTATGTTTGATCAGCACACCATTACCGCATTCCCGACCTTTGACCGCATCACGGCCAATGATTTTGACATCAATGTCTTTCATGCCATCACGAGCGCCAACCACCCGTCCCGGCCACGAGGCTAAAACATTGACCCCTTTTGCCATCACGCTCAAATCACGGATCGCGAGGTCGGTGCCTATGTGACCATCATAACTTTGCCGACGGCACATGTAATCCCGAACTGCGGACGTCGGATCAAGATCGACTAAATTCACCAACCAACAATCCTTGCCCGGCTGACAGTCTACAGGCAAGCCTAGGCCCGGCTGTGGCGGTTGACTAGCTGCCATTAATGACCAAGGAGCAAAAAATACGCCTATGACCACAACACTAAATATCCATAAATAGTTCATCATATCCCCATAACAGATTTACCGGTTCAGGGATAGTCTATGTATAAGACTTGCGATCAGCTTCATGAAAATTTATATTGCAGCGCACAACTGCATTGATTACCAATGACGTCGCTCAACATTTTTAGGATAAATCATGGTCCATACTGTAAACATTCAAGAAAAACTGCACGGCTATTTTTTTGAAGACTTGGAAATTGGTATGGCTGAGGTTTTTGCAAAAACCATCACCGAAGCCGATATCATGGCTTTTTCAGGCATTTCCGGCGACACCAATCCGGTTCATTTAAACCACGAATTTGCCAGCACAACCATGTTCAAAGAACGCATTGCCCACGGCATGTTATCAGCAAGTTTCATTTCTACTGTTGTCGGCACTAAATTGCCCGGCCCCGGATGTATCTATGTCAGCCAAAGTTTACGGTTCAAAGCGCCCGTTAAATGCGGCGACACGGTCACAGCGATTTGTAAAATTATCAGCAAAAATGATGAAAAACATTTTGTCACCTTGGAAACGGTCTGCAAAGTGGGTGATGCCACCGTAATTGATGGCGAAGCCGTGATTATGGTGCCTACGAAAAAATAACCCCGATATCAACAGATCGACTTAATTGTTACCATCCACCTTTACTCTTGACCGCGCCCGATGGCGCTGACACCTTAGCCGCCATGCATATTTACCGTCATTACGATACCCTGCCCGACCAAGCACGACAGGCATCCATTGCCGTTGGTAATTTTGATGGCCTGCACAAAGGTCATCAGGCCGTCATTAACGAAGCCGGGCGGATTGCTCAATCATCAAATATCCCATGGGCCGTATTAACGTTCGAGCCTCACCCAACAGGGATTTTCAAGCCATCATCCGATCCTTTTAGGTTAACCCCGTTCAGGTCTAAAGCCCGCCTGTTAGAGGCCATGGGCATCGATGTGATGATCGTGCAGCGATTTAATAAAGAATTTTCAGAACGCCCGGCTGAAAACTTTGTCCGCGATGTGCTGGTCAATGGTTTTGGAGCCCGCCATGTGGTCGCCGGGTATGACTTTGTTTTTGGCCATCAACGCAAAGGCAATTGTGAATTACTGTTATCTATGGGTGAGACAGAAGGTTTTGATTTCACAGCCGTCCATGCGTTAAAAGACGAAACAGGGCAAGCCTATTCATCAACCCGCATTCGCCATGCATTAAAATCAAAAAACCCACAATCCGCGGCCCAATTATTAGGTCGCCCGTTTACCATCGAAGGCATTGTTCAAAGCGGCGACCAACGAGGCCGCAGCATTGGTTTCCCCACAGCCAACATCCACTTTACCTCTGTATTAAGACCCGCGCGAGGGGTCTATGCTGTGCGTGTGCAAAAATTGGATACCGACCACGGAAAACACACAAACTGGCCAAACTTAATTAATGGCGTTGCCAACATTGGTGTACGTCCTACATTCCGAGGAAATGACGTCATATTAGAAACGCACTTATTTGATTTTTCAGATGATCTATACGGCCAACGGCTATCCATACAATTAATTGATTATATCCGTGAAGAAATAAAATTTGACGGTATTGATGCCCTAAAACAACAAATTGCAAAAGACTGCACGCGTGCTAAAACCATTCTCAAACAAAATTCTTTATAAATAAATAAGGACGAACCATGAGCGTTGATTACAAATCGAGCGTTTTTTTACCCAAAACCAGTTTCCCCATGAAAGCTGGGCTACCGAGGCGAGAACCTGAAACCTTGGCCGGGTGGCAACAACAAGATTTGCGGGCGCAGCTTCGAAGTGACGGCAAAGGACGCGAGCCATTTATTCTGCACGATGGGCCGCCCTATGCCAACGGGCACCTGCATATTGGTCATGCTTTAAATAAAATTTTAAAAGACGTCATTGTCCGCTCGAAACAAATGACCGGCTATGATGCCAATTACGTGCCCGGATGGGATTGTCATGGTTTGCCCATCGAATGGAAAATCGAAGAAAAATACCGCAAAAAGAAAAAAGATAAAGATCAAATTCCTATCGTTGAATTCCGCCAAGAGTGCCGGGAGTTTGCCCAAAAATGGATCGATATCCAACGCGAAGAATTTAAACGTTTAGGCATCATCGGCGATTGGGACAATCCCTATACAACAATGACCAACGCTGCTGAAGCCACCATTGCGAATGAGTTGGGCAAATTTTTAATGGACGGATCATTATATCGGGGCGCCAAACCCGTGATGTGGTCGCCCGTTGAAAAAACCGCTTTGGCCGAAGCCGAAGTTGAATACCAAGACCACACATCGACGACTATTTTTGTCCGCTTTCCAGTGATCCAAAGCAAACGTGACGACCTCGGCAATGCGGCCATTGTCATCTGGACAACGACGCCTTGGACCATGCCCGGCAACCGCGCTGTGGCGTATGGCGAAGACATTGATTATGTGCGCGTGCGCGTCGATGTCGTGGGCGAAGGCGGAATGGGCGTTTCCGGTGAAGAAATCGTTGTCGCCGAAGCAAGGCTTACAGACGTTGCAACCGCCGGCGGCATCGAAAGATATACAGCCCTTAGCCATTTCAAAGGCCGAGAGCTAGCGGGCACCATTTGCCAGCACCCATTATATGGACAAGGTTATGATTTTGACGTGCCTGCCTTAGCCGCTGATTTTGCCACAACCGAAGAAGGCACCGGCATCGTCCACATCGCACCCGGACATGGCACCGATGATTGGGTATTGGGCCGTGACAACAACATTGAAATCCCCGAAACTGTTGGTGAAGACGGCGTATTTTATGACCATGTACCGTTATTTAAAGGCATGCATGTTTACCGTTGCAACGCAACCGTTGCCGACATTATTAGCGATGCAGGCGGGTTACTCGGCCAAGGGACACTTGTTCACCGTTATCCCCATTCATGGCGTTCAAAAAAACCATTGATTTACCGCAATACCAAACAGTGGTTCATTTCAATGGAAAGCAATGGGCTGAGGAAAAAAGCCCTGAAAGCCATTGACGAAACGCGGTTTGTTCCCGCATCCGGACAAAAAAGATTGCGCGGCATGATCGAAGACCGCCCGGACTGGTGTGTATCCCGCCAACGCGCCTGGGGTGTTCCGATCACCGTTTTTGTTGATAAAAAAACAGGTCAACCGCTGCGCGATCAATCGGTCATCGACCGCGTTGTTGAAATTTTCAAAGCAGAAGGATCGGACGCTTGGTTTGCTAGTCCTGCGCAACGGTTTTTAGGCGACGATTACAACAGTGATGATTATGAACAAGTTACTGATATTCTGGATGTCTGGTTCGATAGTGGCTCAACCCACGCTTTTGTTCTAGAAGCACGAGACGATTTAAAATCCCCGGCATCGCTTTATTTAGAAGGATCAGATCAACATCGGGGCTGGTTCCATTCATCGTTATTGGAAAGCTGCGGCACGCGCGGACGGGCGCCTTATGAAAGTGTTTTGACCCACGGTTTTGTGATGGCCGAAGACGGGCAAAAAATGTCTAAATCACTAGGCAATATTGTCTCTCCGCAAGATATCAACAACCAAAACGGTGCTGATATTTTAAGGCTCTGGGTCGTCAGTTCCGATTATTCCGAAGATTTACGAATCGGACCTGATATCATTAAACAAAATGCCGATGTATACCGCAGACTGCGCAACACCTTGCGGTTTTTATTAGGCAATCTTAATGATTTTTCTGACGATGAACGCATCGATGTTAAAGACATGCCCGAATTAGAACGCTGGGTTATGCACCGGCTTTATTCATTGGATAATTTATTACGCCAAGCTTTAAATGATTATACGTTCCATACGGTTTTCACGGAATTGCATAATTTCTGCACATTGGATTTATCGGCATTTTATTTGGATATCCGCAAAGACAGCCTGTATTGCGACCCAGCCGACAGTTTAAAACGCCGTGCCAGCCGCACGGTTTTGGATCATTTATTTACGTGTCTTACAACTTGGTTGGCGCCATTTATTTGTTTCACCGCCGAAGAAGTTTGGAAAGCACGGCATGGCGATGATGCACCAAGTATTCATTTGCAGCAATTCCCGACCATTCCAGAGGAATGGCAAGATCACGTTTTGGCCGAAAAATGGTCAAAATTGCGTCAGGTTCGCCGTGTCGTCACTGGCGCTTTAGAATTTGAACGCGCCGAAAAACACATTGGATCTAGTTTACAATCAGCACCAACTGTTTACATCACACCTGAAACGTTAAACTTGTTCGACGGCTTGGATGGGGCAGAACTGTTTATCACGTCAACTGTTCAGTTTGATACGGGTGTGGCTCCGGAAAATGCCTTCAGATTATCTGAATTTGATGATATCGCCGTTGTTCCTGTAATTGCACCGGGGGATAAATGCATGCGCTGTTACCGCATTTTGGAAACTGTTAATCACAATCCGGCGGCACCAGAAACCTGTACCCGGTGTGCCGATGTTATTGGACAAACTGTAGCTATTGCCACATCATGACGTTTGGATCTTTTTTTAAATTTGGTTTGGTAATTTCAATCTTTGCTGTAGTTGCGGATTATGTCAGCAAATGGATGATCATCAATATGGTCATGGATCCACCTCGGATAATCCCGATTACGCCTTTTTTTAATCTGGTATTGGGCTGGAACCGCGGCGTCAGTTTTGGTTTTTTTAATATGGGAGCCAATGGTCAATGGATTCTCATCGCACTAACCAGTGCTATTGTTGTTGGTTTATTCATTTGGCTGAACAAAATTGACCGCAAGAACGAAGCCCTTGCCATTGGATTAATTAGTGGTGGCGCCATCGGTAACATCATTGACCGGGTTAAATTCGGTGGCGTCACTGATTTTTTAGATTTTTATTATGGGGCCTATCATTGGCCGGCCTTTAATGGGGCCGATACGTTCATTTTTTTAGGTGCGGCAATCATGATCCTAGACTCCCTATTTTACAGCCCCGAAAAGTCATAAAATAGACATATTAACAAATTAAGTGTAAACTTATTTCAACCTTTCTATTTTATTCTATATCTTCAAAACCAAGCATATAAATTCATCAGGTACATTAAATGAAAACGAAGCAAATGCGTAAAATTTTGACGGTCGGTGTAATGTTCATATCTGTGGGCGCTCTAAGCGCCTGTGAAACGGCAAGCCGTGCATTAAGCGGTGAAAAAAAAGCGCCCGATGAATTTGCCGTGTTTGCTCGTCCTCCATTAAGTTTACCGCCTGAATTTAATTTGCGTCCGCCGACACCAAACCAAAAAGCCAAACGCGGCAGATCACCCGAAAGTCTGGCCCGCGAAGCTCTATTAGGTAAATCTGCCGACACACAACCCAATGCAAGCGACGGCGTGCAATCATTATTGGAAAATACCGGGGCCAACAAAGCGTCCCCTGAAATCCGCAAAATCATTTCCGAAGAAAGTACAATCGTTGCCCAAGAAGACGATTTATTTATCAACAAACTAATTTTCTGGGTTGATGATAAACCTTATGAAGGACGCGTAATTGACCCTAATAAAGAGCAAAAACGCTTGCAGGAAAACCAAGCTTTGGGCAAACCTGTTACCGACGGTGACGTCCCTGTAATCAAACGCAAAAGCCGTAAAAAGGGCTTGCTTGATTTCTAATTCCTTTTCTGATTAATGATCAATTCTGGATACAACGCCTCATGAAAATTGCCTATGTGACGGGTGCAAATAGCGCGTTATTTGCCAATACTTGCATGTTATACGATAGTTTTGTTAAGCATTCCCCCCCCCCCCCGCAATCACACGAACATTTATGGGTATGTGATTTTGGTTTTGATCCACGGCATCGGGATTTTTTTGATGCAATCGGTGCCTTGTTACCGACACCTGAGCATTTAAAATCTTTTGAACATCCTTGGTACCATAAGGCTTCCATTTTTGATTTTTTAGTCGATCAAAATTATGATGTCGTTGTCTGGCTTGATGCAGATATGATTATTTTGGAGCCCATTACATCACGCATTCAAAATCTGGCCATTGAAATGAATATGTCCGGACAACAAGTTAGCATTTGCCCCGATGATGTAGGCCTTAACATTAACAACTACATTAAACATGTCGGCAAACTGGGCCACCCGGTTAATTCTTTTCAACACAATTGCAAACGCTTTAAAACAGATACCGCGCGCTCCTATTTAAATACGGGGTTTTTCATTGTGACATCAACTGCGTTGCTTAAAAAATGGCGCGACATTGTACTTAAAGAAGAGGTTGATTTTTTGTTCGAGCAAAATTCATTTAACGTTGTTGCAAATGTGGGCACGGTAAAAATTAATACGCTTAACCCTCATGAATGGAATGCGCACGGTCAACGTCTGCAAACCGTTTTAACAACTGCCAGCATTGGTCCAACCCGGATTATTCACACGACATCCACCGGCCAAGAACATGCAGAAGGTGAATTTAATTTACCTGTTCAGGACCGAAACCTTTCCGGTCATATAAAATTATTTAAACGACCCGATTTACAAAATCGGCAACAAGCACATTTAATGCATTTTATAGAAAAACATTTTACAGCTCTCGTTGATTGCAGCGTATTGTAATTTATTTTACATCATCTGCCAAAGGCCCAAGAGTTTTGATCAACTGCGCTAAATAATCGCGGTATTTCCACCACCGTTTCATGGATGTTCTATAAATGGGTTCACGCACTTGCGAGGCACTTGCCGTTGTTACACGGCGTTTGTTTTTATGAAAATCCAAACAATCGTCTTGCCATTCCAGCTCACAAAAATCGATTATTTTACGCGCCTGCTGTTCGGCATTTTCTACAACGTCTTCATAGCGCACCGCCAAAATTCGGTGCCCAAATAATTTTTGCCAATGCGCCATCATTTGGTGATACGTTTTGTAGTACGCGCCCAAATCGCCCAGGTCATAAGAAAAATTTTGGTCTTCTGGGAAATGAATAAAAAAACACGACAGGCACGTATCCAATGGTGAACGGGTACAATGAATAAATTTTGCATTCGGCATGGCTAATGCAGCCAGCCCTAAAAAAAAGAAATTCCTTGGCATTTTATCTGTGAATAGTGTTGCTTTTGGAATGCGTTTACGTACTGCTGTTATATAGTTATCACCGATGGTTTTAAACCCGTCTGACGTTAAGGATGCGACGCCTTCGGGGAAAGCCAATCCATTGAGGTTAAGCCCAGGAACGCCAACACCAGCCCCTTGTATACCCATCACAGCGTCCCGCAGTTCATCCAGTTCCCCTGCAGCGATTACTGTCGAATGGCTGCCCAAAATTTGTTCAACCAACGTTGTGCCAGAACGGGGCATACCCAAAACAAAAACTGGTTTTGTGATTGAAGGCCGTGCGTTTTGATTGTTTTCACAGAAATCTTTATCGAATATGTCGATCAGTTGATCTACCACTTGCTGCTCTTGACCGGATGCCCGTCCTAGGGACTGTTTTTTTATTTTATTCGCATTGATTAAATGCGGCATTGCCAAATCAGGTTTGCCCATATCATCATATGATTTAGCCAACGCAAACTGAAAAAACATTTTTGAATTCAAGTCTACATCGATTTCTTGAACATAATTTTCCATCGCCAAAACATCATCATCAATGGTTTTGTATTTTTTTATCCGCGATAAATCGTGATACAACTCGCCGTTTTTTGGATCGAGCTCGATGGATTCCCTTAGCCGTTCTTCTGCTTTATCCCGTTCCCCCAATTGTCCATATAAATTTGCTAAATTGCTTAACACCAACGTTGATGATGTATCCAATTCGAGTGCTTTTTTATAAATATGAACTGCGCGGTCATGGTGACCGAGTTCCGATAGAATATTGCCAAAATTCACAAGGGCGGCAAAATCACGTGGATCAAGGCGTGTAATTTTTTCCAAGACATTGCACAATTGGTCCCTAAACCCCGCCGCCATGCAAGCCTCAACCCATAAGTACAATAATGCTTTGTCGGTTTTTAGTTTTTGGGATGCTGCGGAATAATAATTGGCGGCCTGTACAGGTTGATCCCGCGTCATTTCCAACTGACCTAATAATTTTTGCGCCAATGCAAACCGTGAATGCCCAGATGGAATGTTAATCAGCAGGTCATATGCATCTTGGTAGCGGCCATCTTTATAGGCCGTTTCAGCTTTGATATAGGTTTTTGCACCACGCCCACTATTACGGATTTTACGGTTTGCCACGGTTTCAGCCTGTTATTTCTATTGCCTTTTATGCATAACAAAAGCCGGGGCTAAATTAAACCCCGGCTTCGATTTATTATTTTCAATTTTGTTGCGTTTATTTAGAAACGAACGGTCGCGCCTGCATAAACGACACTGATGTCATCAAAACTATTTGCACCAATGGTGTCATAGGACGTTTGTTGATATGTCGCCCATAATGATGTGCCAACACTGTCGATTTCCTGTTGAATAGCCACAGCGATGACTTCGGCTTCGTCACCATTAACGTTATTCGTTTCTTCAACTTGTTGATAGCCAACATTAAACGCCGTTGTCCCCAAACTGTTAAGTTTGGATTTGTAACCAACAGCAACACCCCAGGTTGTTGGGTCAATATTAACCGTTTTCGATTCCCGTGAACCGTAAAAAGCGGAAGCATTCAGGCCACTGTCATGAATTGCCGCCCCCGATACAGACCACGTGTCTTCGGTAGTCGTTGATGTTGCTGATGTGTTATTGTATTGGGCAGCGGCTTTGACACTTACAGCACCCAATTTAGCGGAATAGCTACCGCCAATATCGGCAGCACCACCATCGATATAGGATATACCAAGATTAAATCCATTAATGCTTGGTAAATCATAGCGAATACGGTCAGCACGGCTAAGGCCATCAAAATCGGTGATCAAGTCGCCTATGGAAACACCGGCCGCTGTATTTGTTGTGGTGTTATAAAAATCAAGTCCACCACCTGTTGACAGCCCCAACAAGTACGTATTGCCCGTACCCGCATAAGACATTTCGGATTTACCATTGGATGCTGTATTACCTTGCCCCAAAGACAATGCACCCATTGTTTTATGAGCGAATTTGATGTCTAGGTGACGAATGCCCCAAGCGCGATCAGCAATGCTGCGGTTCGTACCATTGCCAGCGGTTCCGAGAGACGCACTGTCCACGCCATTCGATGTTGGCGTGTTCATTTCGATCAAGCCTTTAACGCTAACACTTTCGTTAACCTGGCCTGTTGCGATCCAACGCAACCGCGTTGATGTTGTACCGCCACCTGTATTAAATAATGCGCTGTTTTTTCCATCGTCAGCATACATAATACCGCGGTGAATTTGTCCGGACATAACAACTTTATTTTTGTTGCCACCGTTCCAAGCGCCAGCATTAGCCGGGCTTGATACCACAGGTGCGACCATTGCAAACAAAGCAATCGCAGCAACCGAGGTTTGTAAAGATGTCTTAATCGTCATAAATATGCTCCTAATATGTAGAACTAAAGACCAATTGGCACACAAAAACATGAACCGTTTTAGATCTTTAAATTAATCGTGAAGCCCCCAACACGTGCCCTACTAAAAGCATCAATTTATTGTACGCGCGGTTCTCAATAATGAAAAATCACGCCTGATCACAAATCTGTTACACAACAATAATTTTATGTTTATACATCTTTAATTTGCCCGTTTTGCAGATTTTATCTGATCATTGTTCGTGCCAGCAAAACTTAGACAAACAAAAACCGGAGCTAATGAATAGCTCCGGTTTCCGTATTATTTCGAATGATCTAACCGCTTTAAATTAAGCCGTCTTTAAATTCGAACCTGTGTAACAATTCTTAGAAACGAACTGTTGCACCGGCATAAACAACACTGATGTCGTCGAACGAAGTCGAACCAATTGTGTCGTATGAGTAGTTTTGGTAAGCAGCCCACAAGGAAGTTCCGACACTGTCGATTTCCTGTTGAACAGCAACACCCCAGCTATCGCCTTCGGTGCCGTTAACCAAGTTGGTTTCTTCGGCGTTGGCGTAGTTCAGAGAGAAAGCTGTTTGGCCCATGCTGTTCAATTTAGCATTGTAACCAATCATGCCACCCCAAACTTCTGGGTCGATGCCTGTAGCTACGGCATCACGTTGGCCGTAGAATACAGAAGCATTTACACCGCTATCATGTTTGATGGCTGCAGAAGCGGACCATTCATCATTAAGCGTTGTCGATGTTGCAGATTTGTTGTTGTACTGCACACCAGCTTTGAAGCTTACGCTACCAGCTTTAACAGAGTAGTTTGCGCCGATATCAGCGGCACCGCCATCAACATAACCAACAGAAACTTTTAAGCCGCTGATGTTTGGAAGGTCGTAACGGATACGGTCAGCACGTGAAAGGCCGTCCATGTTTGTGAACAGGTTGCCAACAGAAACACCCGTTGCAACATTGGTTGTGCTATTTAGGAAATCAAGTCCAGCACCGAAGCCAAGACCAACGTAGTAGACGTTGCCTGTGCCGGTGTAAGAAACTTCAGATTTACCGTTTGAAGCTGTGTTACCTTGACCGATGGACAATGCACCCATTGTTTTGTGGGAGAATTTAATGTCCAAGTGACGGATGCCCCAAGCGCGGTCAGCCGTGCTACGGTTGTTGGCATTACCATTCAATGACAATGAAGAAGAGTTCACATCATTTGACGTTGGTGTGTTCATTTCGATCAAGCCTTTAACGCTAACGCTTTCGTTAACTTGGCCTGTTGCGATCCAGCGAACACGTGTTGACGTACTACCGCCACCAACGTTGAACAATGATGAAGCTTTGCCGTCATCAGCATACATCAAGCCACGGTGAACTTGACCGGACATAACGACTTTGTTTTTATTTCCGCCATTCCATGCGCCAGCGTCAGCTGGGCTGGAAACAACTGGAGCAGCAAATGCGAACAATGCGGCTGCAGCAACTGAGGTTTTCAATGTTGTTTTAATATTCACTTATTTTCTCCTTCACCTAAAATTCATTAGGCCGGGTTTTTACCCGATATTGAAATAAAGCACTCTGCCCCTGAATTATTGGAGCCCGTTAAATCTTCGATCATAAAATAATTAAAGAATTAATGTTTTCCATCCCCTGACACGGTGCCCTGCGTTTAAGTAGGCACATTGTTACGCCGCTTTATTAATAACAAAAGGGTTTTATGGCATTTTGGTTTTTTTTAAAATCGGCCTGTGGCAATTATGCAACACACCTTTTAATCGATTACCTGCGCATCAACCCTCAGGCCAGCGCACATTCGCTAAACCTTGGCGGCGCGCATCAACGGCATTCACCATAAACCTTTCGAACTCATGGATCATGTCACTGTTTTCAAACAGTTTTGACACATTATCAAGAATCTTCGCCGACATTTTTGATTTAAACGATTTATCATGGGCAAGTTTTTGCGCTAGTGCGAGATAATCAGCTTTGTTATCAACAACCAAATCCATCACAGCCATTTGTTTGTAACAAGCCAACGTTATCCGACCCCGTAAATATCCTCCCGGCCACGTGATAATCGGAACACCATGGGCAAAGGCTTCAATTGATGAATTGCCGCCGGAAAAAGTTGGCACATCCAGCACACAATCGGCGCGTTTTAATAATCCAAAAAAAGCAGCCAAAGGCATTTTTTCCAAAAAATGTACGCGGCTAACGATTTGACCGCCCATTGACTTCGTAAAACGCTTGATCAACAAATCCCGCCAAAATCCACCAAAGGGATCATCAATTAACAACAGATGTGCATCTGTATCCGCCGTCAACAACTCAGCCAACACGCCGTCAAAATCCGGATGGAATTTAAATAGCGTCTGCGGGCAAACGTAAAGCGTCGCATCATCCGGCACGCCGTGATTGCTTGGCGTAAACAGTTCTGGTTCTACACAGGGTGGATGATAATAGGTCGTCACGTCTTTTAATTTAACCAGCTGTTCACTGAAACATGGCTCGGAAGCATCTGGCTCCATCCCTTGGCAGGATAAAAAATAATCCATATTAGGTATGCCCGTTGTATCCGGATGACCCCAACTGGTTAGCTGCACATGGGCGAGACGCGCATAGGCTAAATAATAAGTAAACGGGTCCATACCGATATCCGGATAAAAAAGTATATCCAGTTTTTCATCAGCAATAATTGTTCGTGCCTGTTGCAAATCAAACGGTACTTGCACAATTTTATCGCACGCCGCGTCGATTTGTTTCGTCATCTCGTCGACGTCACCGGGCAAACGCAACAGGACGACGTCGAACTGATCGCGGGATAAATTTTGCAACGTGCCCAGTGTCAATTTACCCAGTGTATGGTGGCGCATAAATGCTGAGCACACGCCAATGATTAAGCGTCTTGGCTCAGATTTATTTTTCATATCTCGGCAATGTGGAGCGGTCCACCCCAAAGACGGGCTGACGTCCAACATTAATCCCGCAACCTGTTCCTGCAATTCACGATCATCCCGCTCGTGATAAGCTAAAAAAAAGTTTGTCATCCCGATTTCTATATAAGCATCCTTGATCTCGCCCCCCATTTGGCGCAGCGATTTCACGGCATCCAGCATATTTTTCCGGGACGCATTAATTTCTGCTTTTGTTTGCGGGACGACCGGCAAGACAAGTGCCAATTTAATTTTTAAGGCTAGGTTATCAGGGTCCAACTTAATCGCACGTTGATAACTCTCCCGGGCTTCATCAACTTGCCCCATTTCACGCAACGCACCCGCTATTGACGCGTGCCCGGCTGTAAAATCCGGGTCCAGCTCAACAACTTTTTGGTAGCTTTCAATGGCTTTTCTAAAATTATTTAAACGTTTCCATGATCCAGCCAAGGCATAATGAGCGATAACGAACTTTGCATCCAAGCGTACGGCTTCTTCGAACACTTCACGTGGCCGTTCTACATACCCAGCGCTTTCCAACGCACAGCCCATATTATAATAAGCATAAGGATTTTCAGGATTGTTAAGGATCGCTTGGCGCAACGCTTCTATCGCATCATCCGCCCGGCCCATCCGGGTTAATGTATTACCCATTTCCATCCATGCGTCGGCAAAGCCGGGGTTTGATTTTGTCGCCTTTTCAAATGAGCCAAGTGATTTAATATGATCGCCCGAATTTTCATAAATCAAAGCCATTTGGTAATGGGCACCGGAAAATTTTGGATTGAGCTCGACGGCTTTGGCAAACGACATCAGCGCTTCATCAAATTGACCCAAAGTTTTTTGAATTTCGCCTAAAAAATTTTGCGCTTCGGGATAGTTTGGCGTCAATTGAACGGACATTTCTGCCCATTTTTTTGCACTATTATAATCACCACGACTTTTTGCGATCATCGCCAAAATCAACACCCGATCGGGGTCTTCTGGAATAACAAATTGTAATTGGTTGCACATTTGTTCAGCCGCGACCACGTCGCCTGATTGAAACAACGCATAAGCTTTGGCCAAACGGTTATCCGGTTCACCTGAACCGGAAGCATTCGATTTGGATTTTTTTCTATTGCGATCCCGGTGACGGTTGTTGCGTTTCATAAAGGAACCTATATTAATTAATTCTCGAATTTTTTAATAAAAGAATGGTTTTCACTAGCACCCCTTGCATATCAATGCATATAAAATATTTCAAACAAGGACTTATTCCATGAACCTAAATGATCCTTCACTTTTTCGCCAGCAAGGTTACATCAACGGCGTATGGACGAATGCCTTTTCCGGGGAAACCATCGATGTATTGAACCCGGCGACCGGACAAGTTATTGGCACCGCGCCAAAAATGGCTGCATCAGAAACCAAATCCGCCATTGATGCTGCCAATGCAGCGTGGCCCGCATGGCGTAAAAAAACAGCCAAAGAGCGCGCCCATATTTTACGCAACTGGTTCAATTTAATTATTGAAAATCAAGATGATTTAGCCGTCATTATGACGGCGGAACAAGGCAAACCATTAGCCGAAGCAAAAGGTGAAATTGGTTATGGTTCAGCCTTTATTGAGTGGTTTGCTGAGGAAGCAAAACGTATTTACGGTGACACCATTCCATCCTTTGCCGCCGATAAACGCATCGTTGTCATCAAACAGCCTATTGGTGTTGTTGCGACCATTACGCCATGGAATTTCCCAACCGCCATGATTACTCGGAAATGCGCGCCGGCATTAGCTGCGGGCTGCCCGGTCGTGATCAAACCCGCCGAAGCAACACCTTTTTCGGCTTTTGCCTTGGCAGAATTAGCTCATCGCGCAGGTATCCCCAAAGGCGTTTTCAATATCGTCACCGGCATCCCCCAAGACATAGGGGATGAAATGACATCCAACCCCGTGGTGCGCAAATTTTCGTTCACCGGATCGACCCCAGTCGGTAAATTATTAATGAAAAAATGTGCGGCTACAGTAAAAAAAGTATCTATGGAGCTCGGTGGAAACGCACCATTTATTGTATTTGATGATGCTGATTTAGATGCCGCTGTTGTGGGTTTGATGGCATCCAAATTCCGCAATACCGGTCAAACTTGCGTTTGTGCTAACCGGATACTCATACAAAGCGGTGTTTATGATGAATTTATTAAACGACTGACAAAAGCCGTATCTGAACTCAAAGTCGGAGATGGGCTTAAAGGTGTTACGAACCAAGGACCATTGATTAATCAAGCGGCCGTTGAAAAAGTTGAACGGCTGGTTGACGGTGCCGTTAAACAAGGAGCCAAGGTTATCATTGGTGGCGCCCGTCATGACTTGGGCGGTACATTTTTCCAGCCAACTATATTGGCCAACGTTGACCGCACATCCGATATCGCTATCCAAGAAATTTTTGGTCCCATAGCAGCTATTTACAAATTTGATACCGATCAAGACGCCATCGGCTTTGCCAACGATACGCCTTTTGGATTAGCGGCTTATTTTTACAGCCGTGACATTGGTCGGTGCTGGCGTGTCGCAGAAGCCTTGGAGTATGGCATGGTTGGTGTCAACGAGGGCATCATGTCGACAGAAATAGCTCCGTTTGGCGGCGTCAAAGAATCTGGTATTGGCCGTGAAGGGTCTAAGTATGGCATCGAAGAATTTGTTGAAACAAAATACATGTGCCTCGGCGGAATGGATACATAATGACCAATACAGATAACCATTATGATTTTGATTTAATTACCATTGGTGCGGGTTCCGGCGGCGTGCGCGCATCCCGCATGGCGGCATCCAAAGGCGCACGGGTTGCCGTCATTGAGAATCTGCGGACAGGCGGCACATGTGTTATGCGCGGCTGTGTCCCTAAAAAACTTTTGGTTTTCGCCAGCCATTTTGCCGACGACATGGAAGACGCCGTTGGTTATGGTTGGGCCTGCAAACAAATGGACCACAACTGGTCCCAATTAATAGCCGCCAAAGATGCCGAGCTTGATCGGTTAGAAGGCATTTATCATAACTTGTTAATTAACGCTGGCGTTACAGAGATTTTTGGCACCGGTATCATTACTGATCCGCACACAGTTGAAGTTTCAGGCAAATCTTATACCGCCAAATATATTCTCGTCACAACCGGCGGCTGGCCGACAACGATCAAAGTGCCGGGTATTGAACACGTTATAACGTCTAACGAAGCGCTCGATTTAAAAACCCGGCCGGAACGTGTCGTTATTGTTGGCGGCGGCTATATCGCCGTAGAATTCGCTGGAATTTTTAGTGGCTGTGGATCACATGTTGATTTGATTATTCGTGCTGATACCGTTTTGCGCGGATTTGACGAAGATATGCGCGCCACCTTGCAAAAGGAAATGATTAAAAAAGGTATTGATGTGCATCACGGCGTTAATGTCACATCCATTGATAAAAATGGCGATGCCTATCAAGTTCATTTGGATGATGGCCGAACCATAGATGCTGATCAAGTGATGTACGCCACGGGCCGCGTGCCGAATACTAAAAATATTGGGCTTCAACAGGTCGGGGTTAAGCTTGATCAAGCCCAAGCCATCATTGTTGATAATACATTCCAAACGAATATTGACAGTATTTACGCCCTTGGCGATGTCACCAACCGGAACAATTTAACACCCGTTGCCTTAGGCGAAGCCATGGTTTTGGTCGATAATTTATTTAGCAATATCAACCGCACAATGGATTATGACACCATTCCGTCGGCCGTTTTTAGTCAGCCCCCCATTGCTAGCGTTGGATTAACCGAGCACGAAGCCAGGAATCGCGGCCCGGTAACCATTTACAAATCCCAATTCCGACCCATGAAATATACACTTTCAGGCCGTGATGAAAAAACCGTTATGAAACTCGTTGTCGATACGAACACAGACCGGGTGTTAGGGTGCCACATGATCGGACTTGACGCACCTGAAATCATCCAAGGCATGGCTGTTGCATTGAAAGCCGGGGCCACCAAAGCCATATTTGATACGACCATCGGCATTCACCCCACAGCCGCCGAAGAATTTGTCACCATGCGCGAACCGGTATCGTAAATGCAGATGTCCGGGCCAACCTATTCGCTTGCGGCTTGTTCCGGGTTTGACAGCAAACTCTATATAAGTGTATATTTCAATTAATACTCTTTTTAAGAGTTGCTTTATTAATCCCTGCCAACGCGCTAATACTAACGACTTATAAACAAACGCTCTAAACATTACATACAAGGAAAAACGATGACGACCCAATGGAGCCCTAACAGCTGGCGCAGTAAACCGGCCATTCAAATGCCGACATATAACGACACGGATGCGCTTAAATCCGTGACCGATCGTTTACACCGGGTGCCGCCGCTTGTATTTGCAGGCGAAGCCCGCAGTTTGAAACGCCATCTTGGAGAAGTCGCTAAAGGAAAAGCCTTTTTATTACAAGGCGGTGACTGTGCGGAAAGTTTTGCAGAATTTCATCCGGATATGATCCGTGATACATTTCGTGTCCTATTGCAAATGGCTGTGGTGCTTACCTTTGGTGCCGGGCAACCGATTGTTAAAGTTGGCCGGATGGCCGGCCAATTTGCCAAACCACGGTCATCAGACACAGAAACCATCGGCCAACAAACTTTTGACAGTTACCGGGGCGATATGGTTAATGCCATGGAATTTGACGGCCCTAACCGTGTCCCAAATCCAGAACGCATGGAAAAAGCCTATAATCAGTCGGCATCCACACTCAATTTATTACGGGCTTTTGCCCAAGGCGGTTATGCTGATTTAAATAAAGTTCATCAATGGAATTTAGGTTTTGTCGCTGATAGCAAATTGGGCGAACGTTACCGCGATATGGCTGACCGGTTGGATGAAGCTTTGGCTTTCATGTCCGCTTGTGGATTGAACAGTTTAAATACCAATCAATTGCGTGAAACGGAATTTTACACGTCCCATGAAGCCTTGTTATTAGAATATGAAACGCCATTGACGCGCATCGATTCAACCTCTGGCGACTGGTATGACACCTCAGCTCATTTATTATGGGTCGGCGACCGCACCCGGCAACCAGATGGTGCGCACATCGAATTTGTCCGCGGCATTGCTAATCCGTTAGGCATGAAAGTTGGGCCAAATATGGACGCCGATGAATTGATCCGCTTGTGCGATATCCTAAACCCGGAAAATGAACCGGGCCGGTTAACATTAATTGCCCGTATGGGTGCTGATACGGTGATGGATAAATTACCCGCATTGTTGCGCCGCGTAAAACAAGAAGGCCGTTCCGTTGTTTGGACGTCCGATCCTATGCACGGCAATACCATTAAAAGTACAAGCGGCTATAAAACCAGACCTTTTGATCGCATATTGGCCGAGGTTAAAGGCTTTTTTGATGCCCACAATCAAGAAGGCACCCACGCCGGTGGTGTACATTTTGAAATGACCGGACAAGATGTCACTGAATGCACCGGTGGCGCGCAAGCCATTACTGACGCCAATTTAAGTGACCGTTATCATACTCATTGTGATCCAAGGCTGAATGCTAAACAGTCGTTGGAATTGGCCTTTTTATTATCAGAAATGCTTAAAACGCAACGTGTTGAACGTAAACAGGTCATGACCGCTTAAATCCTTTTATCAACCCCCCGACCAAACTATTGCCAATAGTCTGCCAATAATCCAATCGGGGGAATTTGATAAACATGCTTCCCAAACACTACATTTTCATAGGTGCCGCCTCAGGCTGCCCCGGCGTTGACATTATGCCCATCATGCCTAATTGCATATGATAGGGGAACATACACATATACATCCAAGTACCCGGTTTCGTCACGCGAATGACCATTTCCGCGCTATCTCCAGGCAACAAAAATGAAACTTCAGACAACGCTTCGTGTTCCAATAAATTCCAATCGGCACGCAGTTGACGGTAACTAACGGCTTGCATTCCGGGCATATCCATAATCATAAATTCATGCGGTATTTTTCCCGCATTATTGACACGGATGCGGACGATCTCCCCGGCTTTGACAGTTGTTTTATTCGTACCAAAATTCCATTCATCCATATTAATCACGGTCGCTTGATCAACTTTAATGGCTTTTTTGGCCAAAATCATATCGATTTCTGATGCGGTTCCTTCGGCTAATACTGTAATTCCGGATGCGGATAGTTCAGCGTCTTCCATTGCCGAAGTCGGCATTTTTTTATCCATTTGGCCCGGCATCATTTGCCCCGGCATCGTTTGCCCCGGCATCGTATTTCCAGGCATCGTATTTCCAGGCATCGTATTTCCGGGCATCGTATTTCCGGGCATTTCAGCCATTTGCTGATTTTTCATAACCGGCATTGTTTGGTTTTCCACCGATGGCATGGATTGGCCTGTCACCCCCGGCATTGCCATGCCGCCAGATGCCCCAGACACCACTGATTCCATGGCTTTTTCAAGCTCCACTTCGTCTTCGGGCGGAACTTCAAACACATCATGGTCAAGGGTTTTTGAAACCGTTGTTTTACCAATACCCGGGACCATGCCCATCTCTCTGTATTCCTTAATAACCGTACCAGCTTTAAGGATCGGATCGGGTGAGTAGGGAATTGCCAGCAACCAAGTGCCGCCGACTAAAACCACCATCAAAATACTCCAAAGTCTCCATATCATGAGTTCTCTCCTTTATTCAGCGGGTTTAAGGGTTGCGGGCTCAACGTCCGGAGATGTATCAGGAAAATCCCATGGATCACCCTCGAATTTTTCACCACTTCGAACACTGATCACAACATTAACCACGAAAATGATAAATCCAAAACCGTTGACAAAACCAGCGATAGACAACCAGAACTGACCTGTCACCCATTCCGGAAGTGGCAAATAATCAACGACCCAACGAGGGAAATAGTTCATGCCCAACCAGAACATCAACATGACTTGAGCAAAAATACCCGGCAACCATAACCAGAAATGCAGATTAGCTAAGCCCTGATGAAACCGTCTACCTGTCATATAAGGAAACAGGAAATAGAACACGGCCATCGCCATCATGCCTATAAAACCTAAGAACATGGCGTGGAAATGCGCTGGCAGCCAATAGGTATTATGAATAAAGCTCGTATCCACGGCAATATTACCGTTGATATAACCGTTCACACCACCAACGATGATCATAAAAATGGCCCCGCAAATGAATTTAAACGGAATCGATGCTTTGGCTTCGGGACTAATCGGACCCTGCCATAACGTTGCCAACCAGTTAAAAACATGCAATGAGCTTGGCACAATGATCAACATGGTCATGAATTGAAAAAAGAAATTGACCCAGTCATGGACGGTAAAATTGGTTTGAAAATGATGGACCCAAACGCCAAAGCCCACCACGAACATCAATGTGAACGCATAAATACCGGATTTGTGGCTCCATAAATTGCGCCCCAAAATACGGGGTAACAGATGATACAGCACACCAACCAAAGGCACCAACGGCAAATACACAGCCGGATGACCGTAGAACCAGCTCATGAATAAAAACGTTAACGCATCGCCGCCACGGGCTGGATCGAAGAGTGCTGTGATCTCAAGAAAATCAAGCAACATATACAGCCCGACCACAGACAGCATCGGTGCTGATAACACCAGAAACAGACCGCCTGTTAACGCGCTCCATCCGGAAAGCGGCATTTCGGACCATTTGCGACCATGTTCACGTTTCCACGCCCAAGCCGTTGCCAACAACGGAAAGCCACCCAGAAATTCGCTAATGCCGATCAGGATGATAGATATGTGGGCCATCCAAATCATATCTGTTGCCACGCGCAAACTTAACGGCGCATAAAATGACCACGTAAAATCCGGTCGTGAAATAAACAGCAACAAGCCACCAATGATCAATGTCAGGAAGCTGAGATGCGCTGCCCATGGCATTTCCATTTTTTTCAAACCCAATGTTTGTGGCAAAATGAAATACAATGCCGATGTCGCAAAAGGTACGGAAAAAGCCAACACCATGATCAAGCCATGGATGGTGACGGCATTTATATATGGTTTCGCTTCGATGAACTGAATTCCCGGCTGCATCAATTCAACGCGCATGGTCATCGCCATGGCACCACCGATACCGAGCATGATCATTGCCAGCAGCATACCTTTGATACCGAGCAAGCGTGCATCACTGGAAGTGATTAAGTGTTTGAAAGATACATCGGCTAGCATGTCTTCCGGCTGCCATCTAAGGCTTTTATGATATTCATATTGATTAGACATATTTTATCTCACAAGGCTTGTTCAGCCCTGTGCCTCTTTTTTTGGTTCATCATCAGCACCGCCTTCGACCACCAACCAGGCTTTCATCTGGTGATGACCAATGCCGCAGTACGTCATGCACTGAATTAAATATTTCCCCGGCTTTTTGGGCGCCCGGAACCATGTCGAACGCACGGCTTTTGGATCTACTTCGGTGGTTAAACCAACCGCTGGAATTTGAAACCCATGGATGACATCGTTGGCCAACACATGGACCAAAACTCGTTCACCGGGTTTAACAGCCAACGCATTACGAGTCGCACTGCCGTCAGGGTTAATAAAAATAAAGCCCCACTGGAATAAATAGGCACTCACGACCTTATCAAATTTTTCAGCACCTACATCGATGGGAACTTTTCCTGAAACTTTTGTGATGTCTTCGATATTCGGTACATCCGCCCAATATTCATTGACCGTTTTTTGGCTGACCAGTGCGCCGCCTAACGTCAAAACAACAATGATTGCCGCAAATATAATTTCTACAGAATAGGGGACCTGCCAACGCTTGGGCGTGAACAGGGCAAAAAAGAGAGCGCCTATACCGACAAATCCCAATATCAGCATGATGGCGAAGAGCGCATTTTGCTCTCCCATATAACCTAGTGCATTATTCATAATACTTCCTCGTCACTCGTATTGATTGCTGCCTTAAGGCAGTTCAAACGGTATTTATCTAAATCAAAACGAACCGCCGAAACGGTTTGATATTAGTCGAGGAGGTTTTTAGGAGGTACTGGATCGAACCAAACTTGCGCATCGGTCCAACCGGCGACAAAATCAGGATCACGCGCATTATTTTTTTGTCGGAAATCAACAACGAAAATTATTGTTTCAAGTTGCGTAAATTCCGCACAAGAAATGCACCCTGTCCCCGTCATGGCACAAGCCATTGATCCGTCATTAAGTTGAGGACATTTAAAATACTGGGCGCCGCCTTGAATGTTTTCCAAATCGGCTTGAGGCACAGGTGCGGACATAGCCGACATCGTATAGCCACCAAAAACTATGGATACGGCCAGCACACCACTCAAAAATTTGAAACAAAAAATACGCTGCATGTCTGCATGATAATTGAAATCAATTTAATATTCAAGATCTCTTATGTTTGTGGCATTTGGGCCTTTAAAAATCCAAATCCCGGTAATGTTTTGCCGGCGGGGCGCCGGGGATGTGATCATCTAACAACGACCTGAAACTAGGGCGGGATTTAATGCGCGCATACCAATTTTTGGCTTCGGGATAATCATTCCACGGCACATCACCCAAATAATCAACGCACGACAAATGCGACGCTGCGGTTAAATCTGCAAGGCTTAAATCATCACCGGACAACCATTTGCGGCGCTCCATTAAAAATGAAATATATTCTAGATGGACATGAACATTGCGGTGCCCGGCGCGAACCACTTGGGAATTTGGCTCACCTTGACCTAAAAACCGTTTCATCAATTTTTCACCGACCAGATTTTCCGTGACTTCCATATTAAATTTTCGATCAAACCAATCCACAAGTCGCCGCGTTTCGGAACGCTGCAAAGCTTGGCGGCCAAGCAAAGGTGGTTCCGGATGCACTTCGTCCAAGAATTCTGTGATGACCGTGGCACCAGACAATGCCGTGCCGTCGGCTTCGACCAAAACTGGGACCTCGCCTTGGGGGTTAAGGGCTAGAAATTCTTCGCGGCGTTCCCAGACGCTTTCGGCCTTAAGACTATAATCCAAACGTTTTTCCGATAAAGTCAGACGAACTTTGCGACAGAACGGAGATAACCAGAGGTGAAATAGCACACGCATTCGTAAAAATTCTTTTCATCAAACATAGATTTAACTTACGCTTTATCGCTTGTTTATCTATTTTTTCAATATGTTAGTGGAAAAATTTCCATTTAAACCTCACTGATCGCAAAACTGTGATCAAAGGTTCATTCGCTATTTGCGACAAGTTCTTATATTCATACTAATATATTCAAGAGTATACTCTTTAAATATTCTGACCAATCTTAGTTCAGTACCAAAAACAGGTTTAAAAGATATTAAATTAAAGGCCGCCTTAGCTATATTACATTACATACTGTTCAATATTTTTTGAACCTTAATCAATCTCTACATCAGGAAAAGCGCATGTTCATTCGTTTTACAAAAAAATCGACCCCTAAAACTTTGGAAATCACTGATAAAAAGTTTTATGAAAATCGTCGGCAGTTTTTAAAAACAGCCGCATTTGCATCCATCGGCACCATCGCTGCCACGGGTTTAAATTCGTTCGCAGGGCCCGCATTTGCAAGCCAAGATCAAATGCGTGGTGCAAAACTCGCCAATATTGTGCCTAGCAAATGGAACGATGCGTTGGTCGGTGAAGAACGTACAGGCTATAACTCTATTACCCGGTATAATAATTTTTACGAGTTTGGCACCGGCAAAACAGACCCCCAACTTTATGCCCGCGATTTTGAACCCACCCCTTGGAAAATTAAAGTTGATGGGTTAACCGATAAACCCGGTGATTATGATTTAGACGACCTGATCAAACCCCACCAATTAGAAGAACGCGTCTACCGTCACCGTTGTGTCGAAGCTTGGTCAATGGTCGTGCCATGGGTTGGCGTTTCATTGGCGGATGTGATCAAACGGCTAGAGCCTAAAAATACGGCTAAATATGTGGCGTTTGAAACTTTATATGACCCGGACCGCATGCCCGGACAACGTCGTCGAGTTCTGCAATGGCCCTATGTCGAGGGCTTGCGTATGGACGAAGCTATGAACGAGCTTAGTTTGCTGGCCACAGGGCTTTACGGCGAAGAAATGCCCAATCAAAACGGCGCGCCTATTCGCTTGGTCACACCATGGAAATATGGGTTTAAAGGCATCAAATCGATTGTCCGCATAACCTTTACGGATAAAGAACCGCCAACGTCTTGGAACCGATCATCACCACGGGAGTACGGATTTTATTCTAACGTCAACCCAGAAGTTGACCACCCAAGATGGTCACAGGCCAAAGAACGCCGGATCGGTGATTTCCTTAAACGCAAAACAAAAATGTTCAATGGTTACGAAGAAGAAGTAGCGGGTCTTTACGCGGGCATGGATCTAAGTAAGTCTTATTAGACCTTATTTAATCATTAGGACAAACCAGCGTCATGTTGAAAAATTTAAAACCCTTAATTTGGGCGATGATGTTGGCACCGCTTGGGTGGTTGATATGGCTTGGCTTTAATGGCGGCATGGGCGCCGAACCGATATCGTTCATGAACCGCTACCTAGGTGATTGGGCAATCCGAATTTTAATCGTTTCTATCGCAGTGACACCCACCTCACAAATTTTTAAACTAAAATCAATCATGAAATACCGCCGCCTAGTCGGTTTGTTTTGTTTTTTTTATGCTTTTTTGCATTTGACCAGTTATGTCGCCATCGACCAGTTTTTTGATTTCAAAGCCATTTGGAACGACATCATTAAACGCAACTATATTACGGTGGGCATGGTATCGTTTGTTATTTTATTGAGCCTCGCCGTTACTTCACCTAAAACGATGGTCAAAAAATTAGGCGGCAAGCGTTGGCGGTTATTACATAAATGCGTCTATTTAGCCGCCCCCTTGGTTGGTTTTCATTTTGTCATGATGCGCAAAGGGTTTCAGTTGGAACCATTGATTTATTCAGCTATTATCGCAAGTTTGCTCGGGTTTCGTTTGATCCGGTATTTGATAAAATCCCACAAAACTTAAAAAAATTTCTTGCTCATTTTAGTAACAATGTAGACTTTTCTTTTGTTTTTAATGGAAACCAGCAAAGATCATCATCTTTTTATGAATTCATGCGTTGTTTGAATAGACGCAGCATAATCTCTGCGTATAGTAAAGTGAGCGTATAAAGTTTACAGGAGTGATATTATGGGGAAAGCAATTATCGGCAAAACAATTACCTATGCCGATGGGACATGGCATGACGACAGCCCAAAAACGTTACGGCCCAATAACCACGCATTTTGGTTATCTTCCGTGGTCTTTGATGGAGCCCGTTCGATCAAAGGGAAAACCCCCGATTTGTTGCCGCATTCTGAACGCGTGATACGGTCAGCTAAAATCATGGGATTAGCGCCGGATATCACTGGAAAAGAAATTGCTGCCATCGCATTAGACGGCGTCAAACGTTTCCCGCCTGATGCTGAACTTTATATTTCACCGATGTTTTATGGCGAAGAAGGGTTCATTTTACCCGACCCGGCATCGACTAAATTTATCATGTCGATTTTTGAAGCCGCTATTCCAGAACCCACTGGGTTTTCTGCCTGCAAAACCCGCTTTCGGCGGCCGGCCAAAGACATGGCCCCAACCGAAGCCAAGGCATCATGTTTGTATCCTAATGTTGCCCGCGGGGTACGTGAAGCCACTGACAAAGGGTTTGATGTCGGCATCGTGATGGATCCGAATGGCAATGTGGCTGAATTTTCTTATACCAATTTGTTCATGGTCAAAAATGGTATCGTCCATACACCCGCCATCAACGGCACGTTCCTGAACGGCATTACCCGTCAACGCATCATTCAATTATTAACCGATGACGGCATGACCGTTGAACAACGGCCCATTGATTTTGAAGAATTATTAACGGCTGACGAATTGTTTGCCACCGGGAACTTTGCCAAGGTTCAACCCTGTATCCGTATCGAACACCAAGAATTACAGCCGGGGCCAATTTTCCGTAAAGCCCGTGAGCTGTATTTCAGTTTTGCAGCAGAGTAAGACGTTTACCCGGTAAATCGTTTACCCGGTAAATCGTTTACCCGGTAAATCGTTTACCCGTCGCTTGTGATTTTTTGAATAAGCGCTGACCGGACCGTTTCTGCAAGCACTGTGTCGGCTTGGCACGTGCCTGCTGCATTATGCCCACCGCCGCCATATTGCAACATACATTCACCCACATTAGTTTGTGATGAACGGTCAAAGATGGATTTACCAACGGCAAATACAACATTTTGTTTGTCTCGCCCCCACATCACATGCATGGAAATATTACACTGCGGGAACAACGCATAGACCATAAACCGATTGCCGACAAAAACGTCTTCTTCGTCGCGTAAATCAAGCACCACCATATTATCATATACTGTTGCGCAACGTTTAATTTGTTCAGAAAATTTGGGCGCATGATCCATATATAAATCAACCCGTTCTTTGACATCGGGTAATTGCAAAATTTCTTCGATACTATGGACGCTGCAGTATTCGATGAGTTCCATCATCAATTCATAGTTAGGGATGCGGAAACCTTTGAACCGGCCAAGACCGGTACGCGAGTCCATAATAAAATTCAATAATGCCCAATTTTTGGGATTAAGCACATCATCCATTGAATATTGTGCCGAATCGCCTTGATCGACAGCCGCCATCATATCTTCAAATCGGTCAGGGAAACTCTTTCTCCCATAATACTCATAGACCACCCGGGCGGCAGATGGTGCCGACGGGATAATAATGTGATTATCGTATTTACGGCCTAACCGGGCAACTTCGCTTAGATGGTGATCAAATGCCAGATAACAGCCCGGCACATAAGGCAGGTTGGTCGAGATATCGTTGGCTGTGATGTCAATACGGCCTTCTTGCATATCATTGGGATGGACAAACAAAATGTCGTTAATCATATCCAATTCTTCGAGTAAGACGGCGCACGCGAGCCCGTCAAAATCGCTGCGTGTAACCAACCGATATTCGGCACCCGGTTCAGGCTCGCCATGTGGGATTTTGTCTTCTTCGTCTGCGGCATTAATCTCGGCAAAAGGATCAGCATTTATGGTCGGAGCGGCCTCGGGTTTTGGCTCAACGGTTTGTCCACTGGTCGGCGGCGCTATGGATGGCATATCAACGGGCACCATCGTTGCCATTTCCGCACCCGATAGCCAATCCAAGAATTGATCAACGGCTTGGTCTTTGAACACCCGTCCCGATGCCGGGACCAGCATTTCTATATCCAATTCACGGACCATCGACACCCAAGCGTCGCGGGCAGAACTAGACGGCATGAACCGCCCATGGAAAGCCGCCAATGCGTCGACATGATCTTCGAAGTCTTCAACATACAAGTAATCCGGATTGGGAATATATGTTGATACTGAACCCACGGCACCCGTATAAAGAATTCGTGCTTTGGCATCATAGACATTCATCGCAGCAGGTGAATGCATAAAAGGCGCCGGAATAATTTTAAGCGGGGCCGCAGAAATTGAAATTTCAGCGCCGTTATCTGAGATTGTCGTTAACGGCAAACTGCTGTCTAAATGTTTAAACGCCGACAGCATAATTTCTGGGACATGGAACCGGGTGCCATCGTTACAAACTTGGCGCCATAATGGTAACGCTGATATCGCTTCAGGTCCCGGATGAGTAAAAACAACGTCATACACTTTATCAATGCTGACTTCAGCCGTTAACGCAGCCAACGTTTCCGGGAACACTTCAAATCCGCCCGGATCAACAATAGTCACCATATCACCGACTTGAACAGCAATACGGTTTGTAGCCATTTGATCAGTACTTTGATCAGGTTCTTGGACCAACAGCAACCAACGATGATTACCTGTTTGAAAGAGGGTCTGACAGATCACGAACACATGCTCCTATAAATTCTTCGACGATCATAAACACAAGGGGCGGAGGTTTCCACCCGTTAATGATGCACTTGCCGGGTGTTTTATTTCCAGATCGGTTTACCGCTACCGGGCAAACCATATTTTTCCCATTTTTTTGTGACTTCATCAATCACCTCATCCGACATTCGGATTTTTTCGCCCCACGGCCGTTTGGTTTCTGGTGGTATTTTTGTTGTTGCATCCAACCCCAGCTTACTGCCCAAACTGGATTCCGGGGAGGCAAAATCCAAATAATCAATCGGTGTATTTTCCACCAACATCATATCGCGGCCCGGATCGATATTGGTAGACATTGCCCAAATTACATCGTTCCAGTCCCGCACGTTAATATCCGCATCAACAACGATCACAAATTTTGTATACATAAATTGTCTTAAATATGACCACACACCCATCATCACGCGTCGGGCATGACCCGGGTATGCTTTATTCATAGAGACCACCGCCACCCGGTAAGAACAGGCTTCGGGCGGCAACCAGAAATCAACAATTTCCGGGAACTGCTGTGTTAACAAGGGTACAAACAGATCATTTAAGGCTTCGCCCAAAATTGATGGCTCATCAGGTGGGCGTCCGGTAAAAGTTGATAAATAGATGGGGTTTTTGCGCATGGTGATGGCGCTTAATGTAAATATCGGAAATTTTTCAACGGCATTATAATAACCTGTGTGATCACCATACGGTCCTTCATCGGCCATATCTCGCAACGATATATGGCCTTCAAGAACAATTTCTGCCTCGGCTGGCACCTGCAATGGTATTGTTTTACAATCCACCAGCTCAACTTTTTTACCGCGTAAAAGCCCCGCAAACTGATATTCGGATAATGTATCCGGCACGGGCGTCACCGCCGCCAGAATCGTTCCCGGGTCAGCACCGATGACGACCGCGACCGGTAACGGCTCCGACGACTTTTCTTTCCAACGTCCAAAGTGCTGTGCGCCGCCCCGGTGTTTTAACCACCGCATAATGGTTTTATCCGGCCCCAATACCTGCATCCGGTAAACACCCAAATTATGACCATCGCGTTTATCGCCGTCTTTTGTATCAGCTTCGGGGCCTTTGGTCACAACTAATGGCCATGTAATCAAAGGTGCTGGTTCACCCGGCCAACAGGTCTGGATCGGTAGTTTTGTTAAATCCATATCATCGCCGGTTAAAACAATGTCTTGGCACGCGGCATTTTTAACCCGTTTTGGTTTCATCGACATGACGGTTTTTAAAAGCGGAAACATGCCAACGGCTTCGCGCCATCCGCCCGGGGGTTCGGGTTGGCGTAAAAATGCCAATGTTTCACCAACTTCGCGCAATTGTTCGGGGTTTCGGTTCATGCCCCAAGCCACCCGTTCAACGGTACCAAACAAATTCACCAACACGGGATAAGGATTTTTTTGACCATTTTTATCAATAACATTTTCAAATAAAACAGCCGGACCACCATCCCGCAGCAGTCGCGTTTGAATTTCTGTCATTTCCAATTCAGCCGATACGGGCTCGGTTACCCGTACCAAGCCTCCTGCGGGCTCTAATCGATTAAATATAAAATCTCGTAGCGATGAAAATGCCATTTTTTCTCCGTTAGTACGGCGTTAGAACTTAAATTTATTAGACGTTACATTATAAGTTAATATAAACTATATAGTGTTTGAGTATATAAAGTTAAAAAACTCAACACCCTGATATTTTTTCTTGGAGTATCTTTTAAGGGAATAATATTTTAAAGTCCCAAAAGCTAATAATTACAACCATGTACACGTTACTGATTCGGAAGCATGACTGAAACACCTTTAATTAATCCTTTTCAACGACTCATCGAAATTGGTATTGCGCTGTCTTCGGAACGCGATATCAACCGATTGATGGAGCGTATTTTGGTTGAAGCCAAAGAATTGTGTAATGCCGATGGCGGTACACTTTATCTAAATACCCATGAAAATGGTCTGAAATTTGAAATTGTGCGCACCGATTCTTTAAAAATCGCCATGGGCGGCACCACCGGCAAAGACATTACATTCCCGCCGTTGCAGTTAATCGATCCAGAAACAGGCCAAGAAAATCATAAAAATATCGCCGCCTGTGCAGCCAATACAGGCCGGTCTTTTAACATCCCTGATGCCTATGAAAATAACGAATTCGATTTTTCCGGGACTAAAAAATTTGATGCCGGCACGGGCTATCGGTCTAAATCATTTTTAACGGTGCCGTTAAAAAACAGTCAAGATAAAGTCATCGGCGTTTTGCAGTTAATCAACGCCCAAAATGTTGATAGCGGTGATATTATTGCTTTTTCAGACGAAATTCAGCCCCTAGTCGAAGCCTTGTCTTCACAAGCGGCGGTTGCTTTGGATAACCGCCAATTGTTAGAAGGTCAAAAAAAATTACTCAACAGCTTTATCGAACTGATCGCATCGGCCATTGATGCCAAGTCACCCTATACTGGCGGCCACTGTCAACGGGTGCCTGAATTAAGTCGCATGTTATCGGAAGCCGCGTGCGAAGAAACCGACGGCCCCTTTGCTGATTTTCAATTAAATGATGATCAGCGCTACGAGTTACACATCGCAGCATGGCTGCATGATTGCGGTAAAGTCACGACACCGGAATTTGTTGTTGATAAAGCCACCAAGCTAGAAACCATTTATGACCGTATCCATGAAATTCGCACCCGTTTTGAAATCATTAAACGCGACCGGGTGATTGATTACTTAAATGCCGTGATCGAAGGCAACACTGATCCAGAAGTTTTACGTGTGCGGCTTGAAACAACCTTAGCTGAAATCGATGATGATTTTGAATTTATCGCAAAAAGCAATGTTGGCGGTGAATTCATGGCACCGGAACTGATCGAACGTGTTAAAAAAATCGCTGATCAGGAATGGACCCGGACGCTTGATAACCAGTTGGGTGTTTCCCAAGAAGAAAGTAAACGTTTAGCCAACATTCCAGCCCAAGCCCTGCCCACTGTCGAAAAATTGCTGTCTGACCGGGAAGACCACATCATTCCGCGCGAAGGTGATGGCAAAGCGTATCAAGAAGACAACCGATTTGGTTTCAATTTTGATATTCCAGATAATAAATTTAATTTGGGTGAAGTTTATAATTTATGCATCGAGCGCGGCACGTTAACCGCCGAAGAACGATTTAAAATCAATGATCATATTGTACAAACCATTATCATGCTGGATCAGCTACCGTTCCCGGATAATTTGGCCAAAGTCCCAGAATATGCTGGCGGTCACCATGAAAAAATGGATGGCACAGGCTATCCTAAAAAGTTGACCGGCGATCAAATGTCAATCCCTGCAAAAATTATGGCGGTTGCGGATATTTTTGAAGCCTTAACCGCCGCCGATCGGCCCTATAAACCCGCTAAAAAGCTCAGCGAAAGCATCCGCATCATGTCGTTCATGAAAAAAGATCAACATATAGACGCTGAAATTTTTGCATTGTTTTTACGCTCCGGGATTTATAAAACCTATGCTGAACAGTTCCTCAAACCTGAACAACTCGATGACGTCGATATCGAACAATACCTTAATTAAGGCCGATGATGACGCCTGATTTAGACCGCGCTCTTGGCTATCCATATTTCATTCCGAAGTGTTCGTACATATATCATGCGCCTAGCTATACATTGTTGGATACTGACGACAAATTACCTTCGCTTGAAAAGCGTACCCCCGTGCTTGCTATCGGATCAAACCAATCGCCCGAGCAATTAGCCCGTAAATTTCCTTATGACAAAAAAAACACCGCCCAAGACATCATCCCCGTAACAAAAGCCTACCTTGATGATTTTGACACCGTCTATTCACCGCACATTGCCGGTTACGGTTCCGTGCCAGCAACGTTACACCCATCACCTGGGACCACCGTCACAGTGTTTGTCAATTGGCTCAATCAAAGCCAACTTGAAGGTATGCATGAAACAGAGCTAACGGCTGCAAATTACAGTTTTGGTAAATTGAAAAATATTCACTTAGACATTGACCGGATCGGATTAGAAACATCTGTTTTTTATTATCACGGCACCCGCGGTGCACTGGCGCTTGATGGTGAACCCGTTGCGCTTTCCACTGTGGACGCTAAAAATCGCCGCCATAAAACCATGGACCAGCGTCAAATTAACAGGCTTGTGCAACAACGCTTTCGCCCGCATCTAAGCCATTCAGAATTTCTAAAACAATTGATCAACGATCAAGGTTTCAGAAAACATGCAACTGATTTTCTTAGTCAGCTAAGCATTAGCCATGACCCGACCCTTGACTATTTTTCCAGCATATGAATAAGCCTTCCATGCGCGCTGCCGTATTAATGGCATCGCCATGGGTTGCATAATTAAAAATCACATCACCGCCCATATTACCTACGGTCACAGGCCCGGTATCAATACCATTACGGGTGCCCAAACGACCGCCGTTTTTTGCACTCATTTCAAACCGTGCCAAAAAAATCTATCTCATTTCCATTATTTGCGTTGCATCAGCTTACGATCAAGTATCCAATCCAAGCAATTGTTTGCATATTTTTATGATCACTTGCTTCTGATCACGAGAATGACAATTTGCGCATCATCATGATCAATGGTAGAGGTCGATTATGCGCCTTTCTATGTCGCAATCAGACACATGATATGAAAACATACCGCATTAAAATTTCGTCCATCTGAATATTTTAACAAGGACCTAAAATGAGCAAAAGTGATATTGAAATTGCCCGCGCGGCAACCATGAAACCGATCACCGAGGTTGGCCAACGATTAGGCATTGCGCCTGAACATTTATTGAATTATGGCCCCTATAAAGCCAAGGTGTCATTGGATTACATTAAAACGTTGCAGGACAAACCGGACGGAAAACTAATTCTGGTTACGGCCATGACACCGACACCGGCTGGCGAAGGCAAAACGACGACGTCCGTAGGTCTAGGCGATGCCATGAACCGGATTGGCAAAAACACCGCCATGTGTTTGCGCGAACCGTCACTCGGTCCTTGTTTTGGTATGAAAGGCGGGGCCGCTGGTGGTGGTTACGCACAAGTCGTGCCTATGGAAGACATCAATTTACATTTTACCGGCGATTTTCATGCCATTGGTGTCGCCCATAATTTATTATCTGCCTTGCTGGACAATCATATTTATTGGGGTAACGAATTAGATTTTGATGAACGCCGCATCGGATGGAAACGTGTGGTTGATATGAATGACCGCGCGCTGCGACGAATTGTCACATCATTGGGTGGTGTCGGCAACGGTTTCCCCCGCGAAGACGGGTATGACATTGTTGTCGCGTCGGAAATTATGGCCATTTTCTGTTTGTCTGAAAATCTAAACGATATGACCGAGCGGTTAGGTGAAATCGTTGTTGGGTTCACCCGGAAACGCGAAGCCATTTTAGCAAAATCATTAATGGCACCAGGGCCCATGGCCGTTCTTTTAAAAGACGCCTTTGCACCTAATCTTGTACAAACTTTGGAAAATAATCCGGCCTTTATTCACGGCGGCCCGTTTGCCAACATTGCCCATGGCTGTAATTCTGTGATTGCCACAAAAACGGCCTTGAAATTAGCTGATTATGTGGTGACAGAAGCTGGTTTTGGTGCTGATTTAGGTGCCGAGAAATTCTTTGATATCAAATGCCGGAAAGCCGGACTTAAACCCAAAGCGGCCGTTATTGTCGCCACCATCCGCGCACTTAAAATGCATGGCGGCGTCGCCAAAGGGGATCTGGCTAAAGAAAATGTTGAAGCCGTTAAAATGGGTTGTGCAAATTTAATCCGTCATATTGATAATGTGCGTTCTTTCAAAGTTCCCGTTGTTGTTGCCATTAACCAGTTTTCCGGTGACAGTGACGGTGAAATCGCTGTTGTTACCGAACAGGTTGCCTTGCATGGAGCCAAAGCCATTTTAGCAGCTCATTGGTCTGATGGCGGCAAAGGGGCTGAACAACTGGCCCATGAAGTTGTCGCACTCGTCGATAGCGATATCGCCGATTTCAAACCGGCTTATCCCGATGACATGCCGTTAATTGAAAAAGTTCGGACGATTGCGCAAAAACTTTATGGTGCCGATGACATTGCATGTGACACCAAAATCCGTGCACAATTTGCCGATTATGATGAAAAATATCGTCACTTCCCGGTATGCATGGCAAAAACCCAATATAGTTTTTCCACTGATCCCGATTTAAAAGGGGCTCCGGAAAATCACACAGTTACAATCCGTGAACTTAGATTGTCTGCTGGTGCAGAATTTCTGGTTTGCGTTACCGGCGACATCATGACCATGCCGGGGTTACCGCGAAAACCGGCTGCTAATAATATTTTCTTAAACGATGACGGCGAAGTCGAAGGTTTATTTTAAATACCACCTGTCACATGCCGTGCATAAGAACCCCCCCAGAGAATACTCTGGGGGGGTTAAATGTCTTTGGATTGGATCAGCCTAGTGTGCTGGTTTTGAAGTTCGTCACATGAACATGTGGCGAACTTCAAAGGTTAAATCACACGGCATCCAATAATCTAGTGTCCTTTAGAACCAAAAACTCAATAATATGAATTTTAGATTCAACACACTAGTGCAGATCTTGCCAAATTTTACGTTTAAGGGCGTATAACAACATTGTTAACACCAACAAAAACAGCAACACTTTAATACCTAAATTTTTACGTTGTTCTAATTCAGGTTCCGCAGCCCAGTTCAAGAAAGCAGATATATCCTTTGCTTCCTGTTCCATGGTTGCTTTGGTGCCATCGGCATATTCAACGCTATCATCGTCCAACGGCGGGGCCATGGCAATGGCGTTACCGGGAAAGACTTTATTGTAATAAGCCCCTTCTACAATGGTTTTGCCTTCGGGGGCTTCTTCTTCAAACTCTGTCAGCAAAGCAAAAATATAATCCGGGCCGCCTTTCCTTGCTTTGGCCATCAGCGACAAATCTGGTGGCAAAGCACCACCGTTAGCAGCTTTGGCTGCATTATCATTTGGAAAAGGTGCCACAAACCGATCCGAAGCCTTGGCCGGACGCATGAACATATCACCATCATCATTAGGCCCGGCTTCGACTTCCTGTTCAGCGGCAATGGCTTTTACCTGCTCAAACGACAAGCCAATATCAAGAAGATTACGGTAAGACACCAAACTCAAAGAATGGCAAGCCGCACAAACTTCCTTGTAAACCTGCAAACCCCGTTGCAATTGCGCCTTGTCATAGGTACCAAAAGGGCCGGAAAAGCTCCATTCTTGCTTTTCGAGTTTAGCATCTTCTTCGGCATTGGCTGGTGCTGCAATCATCAATGTTCCGCCAAGCACCAAGGCCATGACCATGGCTTTACCCGCTTTGGTGACGGCGGCATGAATGCTTTCCGGCACAGGCCTTGGTTTTTCAAGACGACTGACAAGCGGGACAATAATCAACAAGTGGAAAAAATAATAAGCCGTCGCTGCTTGGCCTAAAGGAACATAAATACCACTTGCTGGTTTGCCACCGATGTAACCCAACAACAAAGCATCGGCGATAAACAGTACAAAGAACATGGCATTCAATGGCCGGTAGTTAGAGCTTCTGACTTTTGATCCATCCAGCCATGGCAAGAAAGCGAGCAACAACAGGGATGCAAACATCGCCAATACGCCAGCTAATTTAGCCGTCATCAACCAAGCCACAGGCCAATACATAATAAAATCTTTGGTAAAGGCGCGCAAAATTGCGTAATAGGGTAAGAAATACCATTCCGGCACAATCTCCGCTGGCGTCACCATGGGATTGGCTTTGATGTAGTTATCCGGTTCACCAAAAAAGTTTGGTGCGAAAAACACAAAAGCCATGAAGAACATCATAAATACACCCAACCCAAACAGATCTTTGATCGTAAAATAGGGATGGAATGGAATGGTGTCTTGGGCCTCGTCTTTAATGTCCACACCCGCCGGGTTGTTGGATTTATGAACATGCAATGCCCAAAGATGTAAAAACACCAAGGCAACAATAACAAATGGCATTAAATAATGCAGCGCAAAAAACCGGTTCAGTGTTGGATTATCAACAGAAAACCCACCCCATAACAATTGCACAATGCTGTCACCGACCAAAGGAATAGCAGAAAACAGGCTGGTAATCACAGTAGCGCCCCAGAAGCTCATTTGCCCCCACGGCAATACATAACCCATAAAGGCCGTCGCCATCATCGCTAATAAAATAAAGATACCGATGATCCATAATAATTCACGTGGTTCTTTATAAGACCCGTAATACATGCCACGGAAAATATGGATATAGACCAGTAAAAAGAACATTGATCCGCCGTTCATATGAATATAGCGGATTAACCAGCCATAATTCACATCGCGCATAATACGTTCTACGCTTTCAAAGGCCAATCCCGTGTTCGCCGTATAAAACATGGCGAGGACGATACCGGTGGCAATCATAATTCCCAACACGATGCCGGCCAAGGAACCAAAGTTCCACCAGTAATTCAGGTTTTTAGGGGTTGGGTAACCACTGCCAACAGATTCATCGATAAAGCTGATGATCGGCAAGCGGTACTCAATCCATTTGATAATCGGATTGTTGTAAGTCTTTTTTGGATAACTGCTGCTCATGATGGGCTCCCTAACCGATCTTAATCAAAGTATCTTCGAGGAATTGATAAGGTGGCAAAACCAAGTTTAATGGTGCCGGTCCTTTGCGAATACGTCCTGCAGTATCATAATGAGACCCATGACACGGACAGAACCAACCATTGTACTCCCCTTTCGGATCGCCAACTTTCTGACCCTTCGGGATACAGCCCAAATGTGTGCAAATACCAATTTGTACCAGCCATTCGGCTTTTTGTACCCGGTCTTCGTCCGTTGCCGGGTCGATTAAGTCTTCCATTTTAACAGCACGGGCTTCGTCAATTTCGCCTGTTGTCCGACGGCGGATAAAAATCGGCTTTCCGCGCCAAATGGCGGTAATGCTTTGTCCGACTTCGATGGCGTCCAAGCTAACCTCGGATGTTGACACAGCCAGCGTATCAGCCGCCGGGTTCATACTATCGATCAACGGCCATGCCGCAAATCCGGCGCCAACGGCACCAAGGGCTGTCGTCGTGATAATTAAAAAATCACGGCGTGTTTTGTCATCGTCATGCTCGCTGTTTTCTGTTGAGCTGGCCGTCTCGTTCATTGGGTGTCCCCTTATAATTGCAGTCCGATAATGTTGCGACTGATCTGATTAAACCGCCATTTATTTAACGGCTTAAAACATTACAGAGTTCGATCGCATCGATTAACCTGATCGGTTGGGAAAATGTATAATGGAAATTACCTTGAATTCAAGGGATATGATCGCTTAAATTTTTCCGCCTACTGAACCAGTTGAGGAAAGAACCCATAAAAGCGCAACGTTTTTCCAGCACACACACGGAAAAACACCCAGTTTATCATGCCCGAACACAGTAAACCCTGCCTGCATTGCCAAGGCCACACGCGAGCACAGTTTCCAGCAATTTTATTGGAAATATTTAATGGAAAGGTATTGCCCTAGCCGATTTGAACCAGCAAATCTTCCAGATATTTGTAGGGCGGTAAAATCAAATTCAAAGGCGCTGGGCCTTTGCGGATACGCCCTGCAGTATCATAATGGGACCCATGGCACGGACAGAACCAGCCATTATAATCCCCCAAAGGATCACCTTTTTTCTGACCTTTCGGGATGCAGCCCAAATGTGTGCAAATTCCGATCTGGATCAACCATTCGGCTTTTTGCACCCGGTCTTCGTCCGTTGCCGGGTCAATCAGGTCTTCCATTTTTACGGCCCGGGATTCTTCAATGTCTTTCGTCGTACGACGACGAATAAAAATCGGTTTTCCACGCCAAACCGCCGTTATGTTTTGTCCGACTTCTATGCCGTCAAGGCTTAGCTTTATCGTTGCAACGGCTAAAGTATCGGCCGCCGGGTTCATGCTATCAATTAACGGCCAAGACGCTAAGCCAATACCCGTCGCGCCTAGGGCCACCGTTGTGATAATTAGAAAATCACGACGAGAACCGTCACTATCCGGTTCCAGCATATCTGCTGAACCCATCATTTCATTCATTGCATGTCTCCTTTTAAATTACATTTTTCGCAGCCGGAGATGTCCTGATTGACACGTATACTACCTGAAACTCACAGCGTTACCTGTAGAGCGTTTTAAATTTCAGTTGCTTTTATTTCACAGATCAATCAGGAAAGACTTATTATAGCACACAATCGATGGCTATTTTAGGGCAGAAATTTAAAACTGAGATTCCGGGATTCGCGATTCATGACCATATCATTACACAATATTAAACTTTGCCTTTATCAGCCTGACATTCCGCAAAACACTGGAACAATTATGCGCACAGCCGCTTGTTTAGGGTTACAAATAGAACTCATCGAGCCGTTGGGTTTTGTATTAGACGAAAAACGTATGCGCCGGTCAGGAATGGATTATATGGATCATGTTAACGTTGTTCGCTACGCGTCATGGGATCGGTTTAACCATCACCGACAATCGGAAACGACATCGCGATTAATTTTATTAACAACCAAAGCAGCGGTTCCCTATACACAGTTTAATTTTAAACAGGGCGACCGTTTATTATTGGGCCAAGAAAGCGCCGGCGTTCCGGATAAAGTACATGACGCCGCCGATGCGCGCATTATTATTCCGATGAACTCAGGCATGCGGTCATTGAACATTGCCCAATCCGCCGCCATGGTTGCGGGCGAGGCATTGCGCCAATTGAACGCGTTTTCAAATCCGTAAAATTAGTGTCCCAAATTTACGCCTTTTGGCATGACAAAAGGCTGCGCTGCTTCAAAAGCGGCGGCAACACGCATCACTAATGGGTCCGCATACCGTGGGCCGACTAATTGCATGGCGACGGGCATTCCCGATGAATGAAATCCACAAGGCACAGAACAGGCCGGTTGCCCGGTTAAATTAAAAGGATACGTAAACGGTGTCCACTCGGTCCAACGTTTGCCGGCCATACCATCCGGCGTTTCAAGGCCTGCTTTAAAAGCCGGGATCGGCAATGCAGGCGTGATCAAAATATCATAGGTATCGTGAAACTGGCTCATAACTTGCCCTAAAACCGTACGTTGATCCATGGCATCCACATAATCATCGATTGTAATTTGCCGCCCAATTTCGGCAATTTCCAACAAACCGGGATCGAGTTTTTGATGATCTTTTTCAGGGATGGTATCCAGTAATCTTTTTGCACCTAAATACCAATGGCTATTAAAACAAGGTTCAGGGTTAACAAAGCCCGGATCCACCTGTTCAACCTCGGCCCCTAAACCGGCCAAGACATCAACGGCTGATTTGACGATACCCGCAATTTCATCATCGACATCGGCGTAACCTAAATTTGGGCTGTAAGCGATACGTAGGTATTTCACGCCGAGATCAAGTCCCGTTTGGTAATTCCAAGGATCATACGGCAATGCCGTTACATCGCGGCTATCGGGAACAATAATTGTGTTCATCATCAAGGCCGCATCTTCGATAGTACGCGTCAATGGGCCAATATGTGATAATGATCCGAATACACTCGCTGGATAAACCGGGACCCGGCCAAAAGTCGGTTTGAAACCAAAGACACCGGTGAAAGCCGCAGGAATACGTACCGATCCACCGCCATCGGTGCCGACATGCATGACACCCAAACCCAAGGAAGCCGCCACCGCCGCGCCGCCGCTGGACCCGCCAGGGGTTTTATCGGTATTCCACGGGTTGCGAGTGATTCCTGTTCTTGGACTATCGGTGACCCCTTTCCAGCCAAATTCTGGGGTTGTTGTCGCTCCGATCAAAACCGCGCCATGTTCACGCAGTCTTTGAACAGCGGGAGCATCTTCGTCCAAAGCTTGATCGTCGGCAATGCTATTTGAGCCTTTGAACGTTGGCCAATCTTTGCACGGCATGATGTCTTTGACTGTCACCGGGACACCATCAATCGGGCTTAAGGCTTCGCCATCCATCCAGCGTTTTTCTGAGGCTTTGGCAGCATCCAATGCCCGCTCGTCATTGATCCGTGAAAAAGCGTTTACATCCCCGTTCACATCATGGGCTGATGTCAAAATTTGTTGGCAAACTTCGACCGGGGACAGCGTTTTCCATTCAAACAATTGCACCAGTTCAACGGCTGTCATGACTTTCAAATCTGTGAAACGTTCATTCATGAAGGTCTCCTTAAGCTTCAGATTAACATTACAGCCAAAACAACGTTTATACGCAACCAAATTATTTATGAGCAGGCGTATCGATCCCCATTAAGGACGCGGCAAACTCACCCGCGTCAAAATCACGCAGATCATCAATGCTTTCGCCTACACCAACATAATGAATCGGCAGTTTAAATTTTTCAGCCAAAGCCACAACAACACCGCCTTTGGCCGAGCCATCAAGTTTTGTTACCACCAAACCCGATACATTAACAATTTTTTTAAAAGCTTCGACTTGCGAATGGGCGTTTTGCCCAATGGTTGCGTCCATCACCAACAACACTGTATGCGGGGCTGTATCGTCCATTTTTTTAACGACCCGAATAATTTTTTCGAGTTCTGCCATTAAATCTTTGCGGTTTTGCAAACGCCCGGCGGTATCCGCCAAAACCACGTCGATGCCTTGGGCTTTGGCTTGCTCTAAGCTTGAAAAAATCAACCCTGCGGCATCGGCCCCTGGTTTAGCTGGTGTGACGATAGGACAATCCGCCCGTTCTGCCCAAACCGCCAATTGTTCAACGGCCGCCGCCCGGAATGTGTCTCCTGCCACCATCATCACCGAAAGCCCGGCTGATTTATATTGTTTTGCTAATTTTCCTATGGTCGTTGTTTTACCACTGCCATTAACACCACACATTAAAATCAAATGCGGCGCGTGTTCCGGGTTGATCTGTAACGGTTTAGCCACAGGTTCCAAAATGGCTTTGATGTCCGCTGCCAACAAGGTTTTAATTTCATCACTGCTGATATCTTGATCAAAGCGTGCTGCCGACAACGAGGTTGTTAATTTAGCAGCCGTTGCGGTGCCTAAATCACCGGTGATTAACAGGTCTTCTAAATCATCCAAAGTTTGTTGATCGAGTTTTCGCTTAACAACAAGATCAGCAATGCCGCCCACAAGTTTTTTCGAAGACTTTTCAAGCCCGCTTTTAAGTCGGCCAAACCAACTTTTTTTACCCTCGCCGATCATAGTATTTGTCCTGATAGTTGGCCGTTTTCAACAGAGTCTATCCGCATTTTAATGATCTCTCCGGGAACGCCTTCGAATTTCAGGGCAACGGGCACATAATGTTCACTCATGCCTTTGTCCGTTGTTTCCACCAAAACGTTGGCAATCGACCCAATGGCGGAATTCATATAGTTCAACATGGCTTTATCGCCTTGGTTGCGCAATATTTGTGCACGTTGCCTGCGCAATGATTTTTCAATCCTAGGCATATTGGCAGCCGGGGTGTCTTTGCGTTCAGAATACGGAAAAACATGCAAATGCGTTAGACCTAAATCGATAACGGCCTTAAATGTATGGTCAAACATTTCATCCGTTTCCGTTGGAAAACCCGCGATTAAATCAGCGCCAAAGACCGCATCGGGCCTGATTTTACGAATCCGTTCAACAACCTGGAACGCATCATTCGGGGTATGGCGACGTTTCATGCGTTTTAAAATCATCGCATCCATGGATTGCAGGCTTAAATGAATATGCGGCATTAAGCGCGGTTCTGTTTGAATAACGTCAAACAAACGGTCATCCATGGTTGCGGGATCCAAAGATGTTAATCGCAAACGTTTGAGTTCTGGCACGGCTTTTAACAACCGTGACACCAAGCTTCCCAATGTGGGACGGCCCGGCAAATCACCACCGTATGAACAAATATCAACCCCGGTTAAAACAATTTCGGCAAAACCTTTTTCCACCAACACTTTAGTTTGTTCAATGATCGGCCCCAGTGCCAAACTGCGGTTATTCCCACGGGCAAAAGGAATGATGCAAAATGTACAACGATGATCGCAACCTTGTTGAATTTGCACAAACGCCCGCGCCCGACCTTCAAAGCCGCTGACTAAATGGGCGGCAGTTTCTTTGACCGTCATAATATCCTGAACGGCGACGGGCTGGTTTTGTATTTGGTTTTGGTAATGGGCGACGGCTAGTTTTTCTTCATTGCCCAAAACCTGATCGACCTCAGCCATACTGGAAAATTTTTCAGGCGCTAATTGCGCTGCACATCCGGTCACAACAATTTTGGCATTTGGATGATCTTTCTTTTGGCGGCGAATGGTTTGGCGGGCTTGGCGTTCGGCTTCGGCGGTGACCGTACACGTGTTAATATAAATGGTGTCGCTGATACCGGCTTCGACGGCATTTTGGCGAATGATTTCAGACTCAAAGGCATTTAACCGGCAACCCATTGTGATAACTTTTGGTGCGCGCATAAGCTACCGGTCTCCTGTCCAAAGGCTCGCATCAAATGTGCCAGAAAAACTTGTGCTGACGGGCCCTGTCATCAACACCCGATTATTGTCCAACCATTCAATGGTTAAATCACCGCCATCAAGCGTGACCGTCGCTTTACGTCCTGAAAGACCGCGCCTGTTCGCCGCCACCAACGCCGCACACGCACCAGAACCACAGGCATCCGTGATGCCAGCGCCACGCTCCCAAACCCGCATGCGTAAATGATCTGTAGATTTTACCGAGACCACTTCGACATTTGTGCGTTCTGGAAAAAAATCATGCTTTTCAACGGGCATCGCCCATTTTTCCATATCCACCTGATCAGCGTCAGGTACAAAAAACACTGCATGAGGATTGCCCATATTAACCGCGACCGGATTTGATAATGGACCCGATGTAATAGCCAGTTCCAGTGTATTCATTTCATTAGACAACGGAATGTCTTGCCAATCCAACCCGGCCCACCCCATATCAACACGGATCAAACCATTTGCCATGGTTTCTGCTTTCAATAACCCGGCGATGGTTTCGATGTTGACTATATTTAAACCGGTTTCATTCATAATAACGGATGCCACACACCGTGTGCCATTACCGCATGCCCCGGCTTCGCTGCCGTCCGGATTGCGAATACGCATAAAAACACCAGCTTCATCAAGTGTCGCCGGCTCCAAAATCAAGAGCTGGTCAAAACCAATACCTAACCGGCGATTGCCAATAGCCCGGGCCTCGACCTCGCCTATACAATGCGATCCATCCCGGTCATCAATAACGACAAAGTCATTACCGAGCCCATGCATTTTAGTGAATTTAATTTCTTTCATAGCGCACCTGATTAACCGCCTTTACGATACCTTTGTGGCGCATACATAAGTGGACACAGCGGAAATTGCTATCGATTTCCTTTTTACAAACATCCATTATTCCAGCGATTGCTTAAAAACTTTTCCATATGAAAACGCCCGTGATCTTTACCGTAGTGATACTCTTGGCCTATCGGGCAGGCTAATCTGGCCTGGCAATTATGCTGCATACAACTTTTTTGGGCCTCATCGGTTTTTAAATAGGTCGCACAAACCCCATCATTAAAACCGCATTTATCAAAAGCTTGTACCGGGCATGTGGTTAAACACGGCTTGTCAGTACAGTTTTCACAGGGGATTGATTGTTTTGCAATAACGGGAAAATTTATTGTTTTAGTAAATCCTAATGCCCCACGATAGGCATGCCATAATCCATATTCTGGGTGGATCAGTATGCCAAGCGGCGACGTAAACAGGTTTTCAGATTTTATGGCCCATTTCTGAAACGGATAATATGGCGGCCCTTGGAACGGAAATATTGCCACTGCGTCCAACTTGTTCGCTTTTTCTTTAACGATTTTTTCTGTCCATTGATCGAGCGGGTGTTTGTTTTCTACGCGTTGTTTTTCATCTGTTTCTTTTTTAAACCGCGACCACATACTAGGCCCGGCATTGCCAATCATCACAACGGATTGTATGTCCCCTAATCCATCCTCATTGGTTGATTGAAAACCACCGCGGACCTTCAACCCCGTTCCTTCAAATGCTTCTACTATGTTTTTATAAGTCATTTTTTAAAGTTGGCTTTCACTTCTCGTGTCGTCAAGTTATAACCTTTAACACTTCTTCAGTATTCATTGTTTTAACAGATCATAAGCATTTCACCATGGCCCAAGCCCCGCAACCCGATCCAGAACTTGTCCACAAAGGTCTGGCTTTACACGAAGCCGGAAAATCCCAAGCCGCCCTTGAACTTTATCAACAGTTTCTTGAAACCATGCCTGATCATCCGGAAGTGCTTAATTTTTGTGCTTTGGCTTACCACGATTTGGGACAACAAGGCCAAGCACTGGATTATTTCACCCGCGCCACGGCCGCTGAACCCCGCATGTTACAAGCATGGAACAATAAGGGATTATTGTTGCAATCCATGGGCCGGCTTGATGAAGCTTTAACCGCTTATCAACACATTACCGCTTCCCTTGATGAACCGTCGCCTGACGCCCACCATAATGTGGGTAACGTGCTTTATCAATTGGGTCAAACAGAACAGGCATTATCTGAATTTTCTAAAACCATACAACTTCAACCCGGCAATGTTGCAGCCATCGGCAAACTCGCCATTTGCCATCTCGACTTACAACAATGGCAACCAGCATTAATGGCCATTGATACCGGTCTGGTCACCGTGCCCAATAACACCGGGCTATTAGCGCTTAAATCAGTTGCCCTTAAAGAACTAGGGAAAGATAATGAATGGCGACACTTGGTTGATTTTGATCGGCTTATCAGGCATCACACATTTGATCAGGTGCCCGGATTTGCAAACCTTAATGATTTAAATAATGCCATTGCAGAGCATGTTTTAAACCATCCAACTCTGGTTTATGAGCCAAGCGACAACACGACAACCAAAGGCCATCAAAGCGGTAATTTAATGAAGACGGGTAAAGGCCCTATAAGTGCTTTGGAAACCATGATCAGGAATTCTGTTGATGATTATATTAAAACGTTGACACCTGATGCGCATCATCCGTTTTTATCATCCCCGCCGACATCATGGACCATCAATGCGTGGGCAACAATTTTAACCACAGGCGGACACCAAGCTAGCCATATTCACAGAGACGCATGGTTAAGCGGATGTTATTACGTCACACTTCCTGATTTGATGGATCAGGAAAACAAAAACCAACAAGGTTGGATTGTATTTGGCGAACCGGCTGATTATCCCATTGATAAAAACCGCCAAGACCCAAAATTTTATAAACCGGAAATATCCAGTTTATTTTTATTCCCATCGTATTTTTACCACAAAACAGTGCCGTTTGTATCGGATCAGAAACGTATCAGTATTGCTTTTGATATCATTCCAACCGAAACTTAAACTGTTTTTTTGCCACTAATTGAACGAATTAAACTAACCAGATCATGGCGCACGTCCGAGTTTTCGATTTTAACAAAAGCATTGACCAGACGTTCGGCATTCATATGCTTTTCGTGATCTTCTGGTAATGCGGGTGTTTTTTTCGGAATATTAATAAACAAATCATCAACCGGTACTTTTAATGCATGGCTTAAATTCGCCACATCCGTCATATCGGCACTGTGATCCCCGCATTCGATACGTTCCAGAATTTTAGGTTTTATCCCCACCATTAATGCCAAAGCGTCTAAATCTAGACGTCGTTTTATCCTCAATTCGCGAATTGATGCCCCGATATGCTTATCTATAGTATTATCAAAATGCTTCATTTTACAATCGTTGCCCATAAATGTCCGGAAAACCGCAATTCGTATGTTTTTTATCTGTAAGGTCTGTTTGATTGAGTTTAACTATTAAACTCAATCAAACCATCATTTTCAATTAAATAATTTTATCTATAGTCTTGCACTCAATTAAAAGAGGTGTTTTAAATATTACTAATCTTATAGTTTATTTAACTGGGCTTGTGAAGCCCCGAATTTGAGTAATTCCAATTTTTATAATCTTTAGGTGCATTATCAATGCGCTTGACTTCACCCCAATCGGCTCATATGTTCCGCTCACTGATTTCAGGGACATTTTTATTCCCAAGCTTTAACAGGCACCGCCGTTCCGCGAGTTTCGCGCACCGGTGTTTTTTGTGTTGTTATTTTTTTTGGTTTTGATCTTTACTTTTTGACAGGCAGTTGAGCGAACATCATGTTTAATGCGTTAACAGAAAAACTAGGTGATGTATTTGATCGCCTGAAAAAACGCGGGTCTTTGACCGAGGCAGATGTTGATGCAGCCTTACGTGAAGTTCGTGTCGCTTTGCTTGATGCCGATGTCGCCTTACCCGTTGCCAAAGATTTTATCGCCAAAGTGCGCACCCTTGCCGTTGGCGAAGACTTGTTACGCAGCATTTCTCCCGGTCAACTGGTCGTCAAAATTGTTCATGATCAACTTATCGAAATGTTGGGCAATGAACCGGTTGGTATTAATTATACAGGCACCCCACCCGTTGCCATTTTAATGGTTGGCCTTCAAGGATCCGGTAAAACCACGACCAGCGCTAAATTGGGCCTGCATATTACCAAGCGTGAAAAGAAAAAAGTCCTGTTGGCCTCATTAGATGTTTACCGTCCCGCGGCCCAACAACAACTCGCCACATTGGGCGAGCAAACAGAAGTCGACTGTTTATCGTCCGTGATTGGTGAAAAACCGACCGCCATTACCCAGCGTGCCATGCAAAAAGCTAAACTCGAAGCTTATGACGTGGTTATTCTGGATACCGCGGGTCGGCTACATATCGACACCGAGTTAATGGCCGAAGTCACCCAAGTACGCGATATCGCCAAACCAACAGAGACATTATTGGTATCGGACGCCATGACCGGCCAAGACGCTGTTAACGTGGCCCGGGAATTTAACGAAAAAGTTGGCATCACCGGTATTGTTTTAACCCGTGTTGATGGCGATGCGCGGGGCGGGGCGGCATTATCCATGCGCCAAGTCACCGGATGCCCTATTAAATTTTTGGGTGTTGGCGAAAAAACTGACGCATTAGAAACGTTCCAAGCCGAACGCATTGCCGGATCTATACTCGGCATGGGCGACATTGTCGGCTTGGTAGAAAAAGCCCAAGACGTGGTCGATGCCGAAGACGCCGAAAAAATGGCCAAAAAAATGATGAAGGGTGAGTTTACCCTAGAAGACATGGCCACACAATTAGCTCAAGTTCGGAAAATGGGTAGCTTAGAAGGTTTAATGGGCATGTTGCCAGGGGCTGCTAAAGCCAAAAAGCAAATGGCCGAAGCGAACCTTGATGAAAAATTATTAGCCCGTCAAGAAGCCATCATCGGCTCGATGACCAAAAAAGAACGGCAACGGCCAAAAATACTCAACGGTTCTAGGCGTAAACGTATAGCCGCCGGTTCCGGAACCACAGTTCAGGATGTTAACAAGGTGCTTAAACAGTACAAACAAATGAGCACCATGATGAAAAAAATGGGTAAAATGGGTAAAAAAGGCATGATGCGCGGCCTATCGCAAATGATGCCATCGAACATACCCGGAATGACCAAAATGCGATAATGACTTAATTTAATACGAAACAATTCGATCACACTTAATTTTTAGTAATATTTACATTTAACAAGGACAAAAAATATGGCCCTTAAAATCAGACTCTCTCGTGGCGGTGCCAAAAAACGCCCCTTTTACCGTATCGTTGTTGCCGACTCGCGCAGCCCGCGTGATGGTCGCTTCATTGAAAAAGTGGGCACATACAATCCAATGGTCGCCAAAGACCACGCGGACCGTTTGAACGTCAACGAAGACCGCATCAAACATTGGCTGGGCTTGGGCGCTATGCCAACGGACCGGGTTGCCCGCTTCCTCAGCAATTTAGGATTGGTTGAAAAGCCTGCTATTCATGACCAAACCAAACAACATGCACCTAAAACCCGTGCTGTTGAACGCATGAAAGAACGCGAAGAAAAAGCCGAAGCTGCAAAAGCCGCCGCCGCCGAAGCCGCCGCTGCTCCTGTAGAAGACGCACCCGCCGAAGAAACTACGGCTGAAAGCTGATTGGGTTGCCATCTAGGTAATAATTTCAAAGACAAACGATGACGCAAAATGATTTAATAGCTGTTGGCAGTATTGGCGCCCCTCGTGGGGTGCGCGGTGAAGTCAGGATCAAAAGTTTTACTGAAAACCCTGATGATATCGTTTCCTACGGTTCCTTATGGGACCAGCATGGGAAAAAACAGTTCGACATTAAAATCAAAGGCCATGCAAAAGGAATGATTACCGCGCAAATAAGCGGTATTGAAAACCGCGATCAGGCCGATGCTTTAAAAGGCACCCTGCTTTATCTGTCCAAGGAAAAATTGCCGGACGCAAAAGACGAAGAGTTTTACTATAGCGATTTGATCGGTCTTGATGCGGTTGATCGAAGCGGAAAGTCACTGGGACAGATCAGCACCGTTGATAATTTTGGTGCAGGTGATGTTTTGGAACTGACCGGCGGCCCACATGGGTTGTTGATGGTTCCATTCACACACGATGTCGTCCCGGTCGTTGACATTAAAAACAAACGGGTCGTTATTGACCCACCCTTGGGTTTATTTGACCCAATAGACGAACAAAAGAGTGATTAAAGACCATGGCCGAGGCTAATAACAACAACCAACGGGAAATCTGGAAAGCGCAAGTTTTAACCTTGTACCCAGACATGTTCCCCGGCCCTTTGGGGCTAAGCCTTGCCGGTCGCGGCTTGGACGATGGTCTGTGGTCGATGAGAACTTTTAATATCCGCGATTACGCGCACGACCGTCATTCCAGCGTCGACGATACGCCGTTTGGCGGCGGTGCGGGTATGGTCATGCGTGCCGATGTTGTTGATGGTGCTGTTCAAGCCGCCACAGCAGAAGCGCCTGAGTTACCGCTGGTCTATGTCACACCAAGAGGCCGCCCTGTGAACCAAAAATGCATACAAGCATGGGCCGATGGGCCGGGGGTCACGATACTTTGTGGCCGCTTTGAAGGCATCGATCAACGCCTTCTTGATATCCGCAAACCACAAGAAATCAGTTTGGGCGATTTCATATTATCTGGCGGTGAACCCGCAGCTTTAGCCATGATCGATGCTATGGTTCGTTTACTGCCCGGCATTATCGGCAGCGATGACAGCTTGACCGATGAAAGCTTCGAACATGGTTTACTTGAATATCCCCATTATACCAAACCCCGGGAATGGCATGGATTAAATATTCCGGACGTTTTGTTATCGGGGCATCACAAACAAATTAATGCTTGGCGTCAAACCCAAGCCGAACGCATCACCCGGGAACGTCGCCCGGATTTATGGACCCTGTATTCGGACACCTCGAAAACAGCACATTAATACATTAGTTGAAAGCGGGTGGAACAAAACCAATTCGGTTATAATCCACTATAAATAAAGGAAGAAAATGATGAACTTGATAGAAAAATTTGAAGCCAAACAAGTCGAAGAACTAAGCGCTGTGAAACCGACACCTGAATTTGCACCGGGAGATACGATTCGCGTCAACGTGAAAGTTATTGAAGGCACACGTGAACGCATTCAGGCATTCGAAGGCGTTTGCATTTCCCGCAGTCGCAACGGTGGCATCAACGCCTCATTCACCGTGCGTAAATTAAGCTACGGCGAAGGCGTGGAACGGGTATTCCCACTTTATTCACCCATCGTTTCATCCATCGACGTTATCCGCCGTGGTGATGTGCGCCGGGCGAAACTTTATTATCTTCGTGGTCGTACAGGTAAATCAGCACGGATTGCTGAAAAAACCACAGGCTACGCTGCTAAAGTTTCAGCCAATGAAAAACGTGTTGCTGCCGAAACCAAAGCCGCCGCCGATACCCGCGCACGTAAAGCTAAAAATCAGAAAAAAGCGGCCGAAACTTCTGAGAAATAACGTTCTGTTCCTGACCAAGTCATCGAAGCCTGTGGCCTTATTCCAAATAATAGCTGTGGGCGGATGACGGTAGGGGGCGTTAACAATACCGCTGATAAAGCAGGCGCGTTTATACCTGTAACAAGGAGATACCATGTCACAAACCAGAACATTATTTGATAAAATCTGGGACAATCATTTAGTTGATGTCCAAGACGATGGGACTTGTCTGCTTTATATTGATCGCCATCTGGTTCACGAAGTGACCAGCCCGCAAGCATTCGAAGGTTTAAGGAATGCAGGACGCCAAGTCCGCAATCCAGCCGCTACATTGGCCGTACCCGATCATAACGTGCCGACGACAAATCGCGGCGCACGCATCGAAAACGATGACAGCCGCATCCAAGTTGAAACCTTACAAAAAAACTGCAAAGAATTTGGCGTGCCATTATTTGATGTCGATGATATCCGCCAGGGCGTTGTGCACATTATTGGCCCGGAACAAGGCTTCACCTTGCCCGGCACAACAATCGTTTGCGGGGACAGCCACACCGCCACCCACGGCGCGTTTGGCGCATTGGCATTTGGTATTGGCACATCCGAAGTTGAACATGTTTTGGCAACATCTTCGTTATTACAGGTGCCGCTTAAAAACATGCGCATTATGGTCAACGGCCACTTACCCGACGGCTGCACGGCCAAAGATTTAATCTTGGCATTGATCGGTAAAATCGGTACCGCTGGTGGCACCGGATACGTGATTGAATACGCCGGTCAGGCAATCCGTGACTTATCCATGGAAGGCCGCATGACGGTTTGCAACATGACCATCGAAGCCGGGGCACGGGCCGGACTGATCGCCCCTGATGATAAAACGTTCGCGTATTTACAAGGTCGTGCCATGTCACCAAAGGCTGCCAATTTCGAGGCCGCCGTGACCTATTGGAAAACCTTGCCCAGCGACGCCGAAGCTGTTTACGACGAAGAAGTCATTTTGGACGTTTCGGAAATCGTCCCCCAAGTTACATGGGGAACATCACCCGAAGATGTCGTGCCGATTACAGGCGTTGTCCCAAGCCCCGAAGATTTCAGTGACCCGGCCAAACAACAAGCCGCCCAGGCATCTCTAGAATACATGGGATTAACCGCAGGCATGGACATTGAAGACATTAAAATTGATACGGTGTTCATTGGTTCCTGCACCAATGGTCGCATCGAAGACATTCGCGCTGTTGCTCAATTAGCCGAAACGCGCCATGTCGCGGGCGGCATCCGCGCGCTGGTCGTGCCTGGCTCCGGATTGGTTAAAGAACAAGCCGAAGAAGAAGGGCTTGATAAAATTTTAACAAATGCTGGTTTTGAATGGCGTGAACCCGGATGTTCCATGTGCCTAGCCATGAACGACGATAAATTGGCTCCGGGTGAAAGGTCTGCATCCACATCCAACCGTAATTTCAAGGGCCGCCAAGGATTTGGCGGGCGCACCCATTTGGTTAGCCCGGTAATGGCTGCAGCCGCTGCTTTCACAGGTCATTTAACCGATGTGCGTAAAATTTAAAGGAATTCAGACCATGGAAAAATTCTCAAACCTGACGGGTGTCGCCGCACCGATGAATTTGATCAATGTCGATACCGACATGATCATCCCCAAACAATTTTTGAAAACCATCCAACGATCAGGATTAGGCAAAAATCTGTTTGATGAAATGCGGTATGATCGGGACGGCAATGAAATTGCTGATTTTGTCCTGAATAAAAACGCTTACCGGAAAGCCCAAATTTTGGTGGCTGGTGATAATTTCGGCTGCGGATCATCCCGCGAACACGCGCCGTGGGCGTTGTTGGATTTTGGTATCCGGTGTGTAATTTCAACCAGTTTCGCAGATATTTTTTATAACAACTGCTTTAAAAACGGTATCTTGCCGATCAAGGTCAACAAAGACGATCTGGATAAATTAATGGACGACGCCGAACGCGGTGCCAACGCCACATTGTCTATTGATTTAGAAGAGCAATCTATCAAAGGCCCGGATGGTGGCACGATTACATTTGAAGTCGACGCCTTTAAAAAACATTGTTTGTTAGAAGGCTTGGATGATATTGGCTTAACCATGCAAAACAGTGATAAAATCGATAAATTCGAAAACCAACGCAAATCCAGCCAACCTTGGCTTTAAAATAACTTTTGATCGGGGAACGTCATTCATGAGCGCCAATAAAAAACTTTTATTTCTGCCCGGTGATGGCATAGGCCCCGAAGTTATGGGCGAAGTTCGCCGGGTTATGGACTGGATGGATAAACGCCGTCATGTGTCGTTTGATGTCAAAGAAGACTTGGTCGGTGGCGCGGCTTATGACGTGCATGGCACATCGTTAACCGACGAAACGCTGGATATCGCCATGAATGTTGACGCCGTTTTATTCGGTGCAGTGGGTGGTGACAAATGGGATAATGTTGAACGTCAACACCGCCCCGAAGCAGGTCTTTTGACATTACGCAAAGAAATGGATTTATTTGCCAACCTGCGTCCGGCAACCGTGTTGCCAGCATTGGCCGAAGCCTCATCATTGAAAACCGAACTCGTCACTGATTTGGACATTATGATCGTGCGCGAACTCACCAGCGGCGTTTATTTTGGTCAACCACGCGGCATCACAGAACAGCCCGATGGTTCATTCGAAGCCGTTGACAGCCAACGTTATACATCGGGCGAGATTGACCGCGTTTGCCGGGTGGCTTTTGAATTGGCAAAAAAACGCCAAGGCAAAGTCCATTCCGCAGAAAAATCAAACGTCATGGAAACCGGTGTTTTGTGGCGGCGCGTTGCCACACAGGTCGGCACTGATTATCCGGAGGTCGAATTACACCACATTTTAGCCGATAACTGTGCCATGCAATTGGTGCGTTACCCAAAACAATTTGATGTCATTGTCACTGATAATTTGTTTGGTGATATTTTATCCGATTGCGCAGCGATGTTAACAGGATCATTGGGTATGTTGCCATCGGCTTCATTGGGTGCCGCCGACAGTTCCGGACGCCGCAAAGCATTGTTTGAACCGGTTCACGGATCAGCCCCAGATATCGCGGGTCAAAACAAAGCCAATCCACTGGCTACGATCATGAGTTTTGCCATGATGCTGCGTTACAGTTTCGATATGGGTGAGGATGCTGATCTGGTTGAACAAGCCGCTAAAAACGTTTTGGCATCCGGTGTGCGTACGGCGGATATCATGCAAGCCGGCAAACAATTGATTTCAACCACCGCAATGGGCAAAGCACTTGTGGCCGAGCTTGATAAACTGGCGGCATAATCGCTTGCAATTTTGGGCAGCACCCGGTTATGGTGCCCACATAAACAAATGAATTTTAATCAAGGTGACATTTTTCATGTCGACTGCGTTCGATCAACAACAAGATATTCTACCACAGTGCAAAAACTTTGCGCGGGGACCTGTCTTGTTGATTGCCTTGACAACGGCGACTACACCGTCAAAAACAACAACGCTGACCACTGGATAGTGGGCCTGGAATTATTGTGCAACAAAAGGCCCGCACCAAAAGCGGGCCTTTTGTCGTACCAGACAACGGCCCTCATTCGGGACGGTCTTTTAAATTTTAAAAGGATAGGAAAAAAATTATGGGATACAGAGTAGCCGTTGTTGGCGCCACAGGAAATGTAGGACGTGAAGTTTTGTCGATTATGGAAGAACGTAATTTTCCAGCCGATAAAGTTCATGCATTGGCATCATCCAGATCAATTGGCCGGGAAGTGTCCTATGGTTTAGACGATATTTTGAAAGTTGAAAACTTGGACGGTTTTGATTTTTCAAACGTTGATATTGTCTTATCATCACCGGGCGCTAAAGTTTCGGCTAAATATACACCCCTTGCCGCAGCCGCCGGTGCCGTTGTTATTGATAACACATCGCATTTTCGCATGGACCCGGATGTGCCGTTAGTGGTGCCCGAAGTTAATCCCGAAGCCTTGGCCGATTACCGCAAAAAAAATATTATTGCCAATCCCAATTGCTCAACTATTCAAATGGTCATGGCATTAAAACCGTTACAGGACTTAATGCCCATCAAACGGTTAGTGATTTCAACCTATCAATCGGTATCGGGCAGCGGCAAATCAGCCATGGACGAGTTATTCAATCAAACCCGCGGGGTTTTTGTCAACGATCCCATTGATGAACATCAGGAAAATTTCCCTAAGCAAATCGCATTTAATGTGATCCCGCAAATTGATGTGTTTATGGATGATGGGTCCACAAAAGAAGAATGGAAAATGGCTGTTGAAACTCGGAAAATTTTAAACCCCGACATTCTAGTCACCGCCACATGCGTACGTGCCCCTATATTCATCGGTCACGCCGAAGCCATTAATATTGAATTTGACGGCCCCGTTGATGAAGACGAGGCGCGCGAAGCCATGCGCGCCGCCCCGGGTGTTGTCGTCATTGATCACCGTGTCGAAGAAGGCTACGTCACACCTGTGGAATGTGCTGGGGAAGATGCCGTTTTTGTCAGCCGTATCCGCAAAGACCAGACCATTGAAAATGGCCTGAACATTTGGTGTGTATCCGATAATTTGCGTAAAGGTGCGGCTTTAAATACCGTACAAATCGCCGAAGAACTCATTCGTTCTTATTTATAAGGACGCATTTATGAGGGCTCCTATAAAAGTATTTTCTATGATTTTGTTGGGGTGGATTTTATCCACTCCGGCATTGGCTTTTGACTATCAGATCCAAATCAGTGAACAAAATGCTGTTTTGCCAAGCCCGGCTGTCGTCAACGATCCGGCGTACTTAGCAGACAGCGTTGTCGCCAAAGGCCAAGGCGACATCCAACGCGCATGGTTAAGTGATGCAACAACCCGCTATCAACACGGTGTTTTTGGCATCGCCGTCGAAGCCGCATCGATAACCGCCCAACTTAGAAACGGTCAACGCGTGAAATTTACCTTGCCGGAGAATTCCGTGTTCGAAGACCGCCGCCTGCGGCTGGTTGATATGGACGGGGATGGCAAACAAGAGATTATATCAATGCGCACTTATTTGGACAAAGGGGCTGCACTCGTTGTTCTTGGTTTAAATAACAACCTACTCGAAATTGTCGCCGAAGCCCCGGCTATTGGGCTGCCTATGCGGTGGTTAAACCCGGTGGGGGTTGCTGATTTTGATGGTGATGGCGCACTTGAAATCGCCGTCGTCAACACACCGCACATCGGCGGCACATTAAAACTTTATCAATTAAGCGGCGATCAACTTGCTGAAAAATATGCCCTGTACGGTTTTTCTAACCATGCCAACAAATCATTGCCGCAACAATTATCGGCGATTATGGACTTAGATGGCGATGATCAACCCGAGATTTTATTGCCCAATGCGGGACGTTCATCACTAGAAATTGTTACCGTAAAAAAAGGCGCCCTTAAAACAGTCGCATCGATACCTGTTGAAAACGAAATAACCGGGCCGTTCCGCGTTAACGGCAAAACTTTATCCATGCCCTTGGTAAATGGTCAATTATTAGCCATTACATTTAATAGCCATTGAACTTTACGACTGAGGGCGAGATTGCAAATCGTTATAGACTTTATTAGCGACAGCCAACAAATCATCTCTGGGGATTGAACCGACCAAGGCATAAGACAGCGGGCCTTCGACCCAGTAAAACGCCGAACCACCATTTTGCGTAATAAACCGAAACGATGTATCGGTGTTACTGTCATCAGAGCGAATATACAAGGTTACCCGCATCCCGTCTTTTTGTTGATACATAAGTTGCGCGGCCGGGCCTCCCTTATCCGATAACAATCGGCCGCCGACTAATTGGAAACCTAAGTTTTGCAATTTTGGTGCTTTCACCGGGGACTTTAAACGGTTAGTCAGCCATTTCACCAAATGCGCTTCTTTGTTGGCTTCAACCTCGACCGGGTGCAAAACTTCCGATACAAACACCGCGTGGGCGTTTAATGCCCGGCTAGCAAAAGCGGTCGACCCATCCACCAAATCCACACCCGGGCGCAAAGCCAAACCCGATGCTAAACCAACAGCAAATATCAAAAAACCGGCGGCCATACGCACCCAACTTTTTTGATGAAGCGGCGTCGTTTTTTGCCGATGTTGTCGTTTCGATTTTTCAATGCGCGCAAGTAATAGGGCGGGCAAAGGCTCATCGGCAACATCTGCGTAGTGGTCATGCATAGCCGCGTTTAATTTCTGGTAGGCTTTTACCGAACGGCGGTCATCTGGATTGTTACTGAGCAAGCGTTCAAGTTCACGTTGACTTTCCCGGTCCAGTTCACCATCCACAAAGGCATGCAAATCATGTCTTTCGATTTTATCTGATGTGCTCATTGAACGGTCCTTAAATGACTTTTTTCCTGGGATTTCATCCAATCCCGCATTTTTTCCCGCCCACGCGCCAATTTTGACATCACCGTACCCACGGGAATATTTAAAATTTCTGATGTTTCTTTATAACTCATGCCTTCAAGCCCCACCAATAAAACGATTTGGCGTTGTTGCTCATCAATCGATTGCAGGGCTGATGACATGTCTTTGGCCGTGTTTCCTTGATCCGTTGTTGATGGTGAAATGTGCTCGTCATCATGAAATTCTTCGAAGGCAATGACTTTTCGCCGCGCGTTGTTAATATGTTGGTGGCGGATAAGCGTGAAAATCCACGCTTTGAAATTGCTGCCTTGCTGAAATAACTGGCGTTTATTAAGGGCGCGTTCAACCACGTCCTGCACCAAATCATCGGCACGTTCAACATCCCCGCACAACGCCCAAGCATACCGACGGAGCGCCGGTAATTGACCGAGTAATTGGTCTTCAAAATCTTGCATGAACACTCCGTCGATTAATCGCTGTACTTTTAAGCTTACAGTCCTTCGCCCGATTTCATCAACATAGCATGTTTTGCGGCCTGTTTAAGCCCGCCTTCGCCTTTGACCCATGTCGTTTCACCGTCACCATTTTTATCATGGCCGTTCTGAATCCAGCGCGTAATTTTGGCGATTTTTTTAACTTTTGCCGCGGCATCATCTGCCATTGACGCATTTTTCACAGCGTTTGCTAATTCATTAATTTCATTAATCCAACCGTCAATATTGGCAGGCGCTGTGGCCACATGTATAGCGTGGGCTTTAACATTGCCCGATGCGTCTTGGCTGGTTGCCGCCAACCCAATGTGTTTTGCAACCCCTAAGGATGCTTGGCGCACACCATAACCCAAGCCCGGTCCTTTGGCTTGTAATTTTGGGTCCAACGCGTTCAAGACATGGCCAACATGAACTTTCAACCATGCCAAATCACCCGATTTTTTAAGGGCAATATTGGCATGCTTGTTTGCAATTTCAGCTTCTTGTTGTGCAGCGGTCAAAAGCCCAACATTTTCTGGCGTACCTTTCCAGCCATCCGTTACATGCCCGATATGGGCATGGGATATTTTTTTGTCCATCGCGGCGTTCGCCGTATTGACAGACAACACCAATATTGAGGCCACACCCGCGACGCTTGCGATTTTAGTTAATTTATTCTTCATTGTTTGAAACCCTTATATTTATTTTGTTTATAATCAGGACAAACAACACCTTCGATGCCCTGTCATTAACCTAAACACTTTAAGAGTGGGTTTTATTCCCAAAAAAAATTAATTTTTAATAATAAGTATTTCTACAGAACAGCGTTCTCTTTTCGCGCCGCATTAATAATAGTGATGTGAACCATCGGCATCAACAAACCCGTTGATGCACTTGGCATCCGGGAAAGCAGAATTTATAGTATAAGTCAGTGAACTTATTAAATAGACCAAGGAAGATATCATGGCTGTTTCTGCCCGCCCTAGACGTTCCGTTTTATATATGCCCGGATCTAACGTCCGTGCGTTGGATAAAGGCCGCACATTACCAGCTGACGGTTTAATTCTTGATTTAGAAGATGCCGTCACCCCCGATTCTAAAAATTTAGCCCGCAAGCAAATAACCGATGCCTTGGACCAAGGGGGTTACGGTGGACGGGAAATCGCCGTCCGTGTCAACGCATTGGATAGTGATTGGGGCGAAGCCGATTTAAAAGCCGCAGCATCCATGAAATTGGATGCCGTGTTGTTGCCCAAAGTGGAAACAGCACAAATGGTTAAAGATGCCATTGCCATTTTGGACGGCGCAGGGGGCGATAAAGATATCCCCATATGGTGCATGATGGAAACACCGTTGGGGATTTTAAATGCCAAAGAAATCGCTTTTGCCGATCCTAGGGTTGCTTGTTTTGTTATGGGAACTTCTGATTTAGCTAAGGACCTCCATGCCCTGCACACTTTGGATCGAGCGCCATTTAGCACCTCATTAGGGCTTTGCCTATTAGCTGGACGAGCCGCAGGATTAGCCGTTTTGGATGGTGTCTATTTGGATTTAAGTGATGATCAAGGGTTTTTGGCATCTTGCCAACAAGGTTTGGAATTTGGATTTGACGGCAAAACGTTAATCCATCCGAAAACCATCAATGCAGCCAATCAAGCTTTTGCCCCCACTGAAACCGATTTAAACTGGTCAAAACGCATTATCGAAGCCCACACCCAAGCCCAACAACTAGGCCAAGGCGTGGTCGTTGTTGACGGCAAACTCATAGAAAATCTGCACATCGCTAATGCTAATCGCCTCGTATCCATGGCCGATGCCATTGCCGACCTCGAAACGGCATTGGATTAATGCACAATGACAACAATTGATCGCAACCAAAAAACCCATGCAGGAAATTTTTTCGAAGATTTCAATATAGGTCAAGTCATTCATCATACCACGCCAAAAACCATCACGGTTGGTGACACGGCGCTCTATTCGGCAATATACGGTAGCCGGTTCATTCTTCAATCGTCAGAACCATTTGCAAAAAATTTAGGGTATGCACAAATGCCCGTGGATGATTTACTGGTGTTTCACATTGTGTTTGGCAAATCAGTTCCTGATATTTCATTAAATGCGGTTGCTAATCTAGGCTACGCGGAAGGAATTTTTGGCGTCCCGGTTTATACAGGCGACACCCTAAGTGCCCGATCCGAAGTAATCGGACTTAAACAAAATTCTAATGGCAAAACCGGTGTTGTTTATGTACGCACAACCGGATGCAATCAACATGGCGAAATCGTTTTGCGGTATGTGCGCTGGGTCATGGTCAATAAATTTGACGCCAACAGCCCGGCACCGGATATTATGATCCCGACGCTTAAAAGCGCCATTTCCGCCGACACATTAATCATCCCGCCCGGTATTGATATAGCAAAATATGATACGACTGTGGCGGGTAGCCCGCATTATTGGGATGCTTATCAAGTCGGTGATACCATTGATCACATTGATGGCATAACCATCGAAGAAGCCGAACATATGACCGCCACCCGTCTGTACCAAAATACAGCGCGCGTTCATTTCAACCAACACGTCGCCGACAACAACCGGTTTTCAAGACGATTAATTTATGGTGGTCATATTATCAGTTTAGCCCGGGCATTGTCATTTAACGGGCTTGGCAACGCATTCCACATTGCCGCCATTAATGGCGGTCGGCATATCAGCCCAACCTTTGCCGGGGACACCCTTTACGCCGGCAGCCAGATTATCGATAAAGCCTATATTTCAAGACATTCTGATATAGGCGCAATCCGTATGCAGTTAACGGCTGCTAAAAACAAACCCATCAGCCAGCTATCAGAAGACGACCTAGACTGTGTGCTTGAATTTGATATTTGGGTTTTGTTGCCTAAAAAATAAAGAGGCATCAGGGGCAAAGACAAATTAATATCTTTGCAAGGCATGATATGAAATCATACATCCCCGACGCCTCTTTCGAAGCCGGCCAGACTTCGCGCACCAAGATCAATGCACTCGCTATGATGAGGCTCCGCTCGCTATCCACCGAGGCCTAAACCTTTTGGAAAGCAGATCCAATCACAAAAGCGACAATAATCTTTATTGCTTATAAAGTGTATTAATTTCACAACCAACAGCAACATTAATTTCACAGGAAAGACCCAATATCAGTGCATAAAATTCCAAACTAAACACAACCTTTCCTTGACTTACCCACAGCTTTATTCACATTCATTTTTAGTAGATCAATAATTCTTTCAATTTTTCGAGTACTTTAATTCGAGTACTTTAAAACGACTAAAACAACATTAATTATACAGTAAACTCAGGATTTTGCATCTGCGAACATTGACAACATCAGGTCATGCGTTTACGACTTAGTGAATGCGTATATTCAAATTTTTAAATTAAATTTTTGCAAAGGCCTTGTAAAATGGCAGCACGTAAAACGGCCCCAAACAGTCGTCCTTTATCCCCACATTTACAGGTTTACAGGCCACAAATCACATCATTTCTATCCATCATACATCGGCTCACTGGGGTTGCCTTGACCGCTGGCGCGCTGTTGTTTTCCTATTGGATTATATCAACCAGTTACGGTGAAAGTGCATTTAATACGGCACAATCATTATTGGGATCATGGTTCGGGCAGTTCGTCATGTTTGGCTTTACCTTTGCCATTTTTTACCATTTGTGCAACGGCATCCGGCACATGGCATGGGACGCGGGGCGGGGCTATGATATGCCGACCCTGCGTAAAAGCGGCTGGTTTGTCGTTATCATTTCCCTAAGCCTGACGGCCCTGACATGGATTGCAGCCTACACCCAGACTGGAGGTGCATAATGAAACGGCAATCGCATTTTGGCCGCGCCTTGGGCCTTGGCTCGACCAACGACGGTGTTTCCACTTGGTGGGCCGAGCGGCTACCGGCCATTGCTTTGGTTCCATTGACATTATGGTTTATCTATTCCGCAGTTGGTCTGGTGGGTGCCGACTATCAATACGTTCGCGATTGGGTCGGCCGTGACGGTAACCCGGTACTGTTGATCCTGTTTATTTACTGCATGTATCAACACGGGCAATTGGGGCTGAAAGTCGTCCTAGAAGATTATGTTGGTGGCGAACGCAATAAACTGATCGCTATCGTGCTCACAAAATTCATCGCCGCCTTATTCGGCCTATCATCAATTTTTGCCGTTCTGCGGCTGACTTTTGGAAGCTGATCTATCATGTCCAAAATCCCATCCACTCAATCTTATGAAATTATTGATCATCACTATGACGTGCTTGTTGTTGGTGCCGGTGGTGCCGGACTACGTGCGACACTTGGCATGGCGACGACAGGTTTAAAAACAGCCTGTATCACCAAAGTTTTTCCAACCCGCAGCCACACTGTCGCGGCCCAAGGCGGCGTTAGTGCAGCCTTAGGCAATATGGCCGAAGACAATTGGCAATGGCATATGTTTGACACCGTCAAAGGTGCTGATTGGTTAGGTGATCAGGACGCCATTGAGTACATGTGCCGCGAAGCCATCCCGTCAGTGATCGAGCTTGAACATTTTGGTATGCCGTTTTCAAGAAATGCCGACGGTAAAATTTACCAACGCCCTTTTGGTGGTCATATGCGCAATTTTGGCGAAGCCCCGGTTCAGCGCGCCTGTGCCGCAGCCGACCGTACCGGCCACGCCATGCTGCATACATTGTATCAACAGTGCCTGAAACATAACGCCGAATTTTTTGTCGAATATTACGCCATTGATTTAATCATGAGCGACGACGGCGAATGCCAAGGTGTTATCGCCTGGAATTTAGACGACGGCACCATTCACCGCTTCCAAGGACACCAAGTGGTACTCGCCACCGGTGGTTATGGCCGTGCCTTTTTCTCTTGTACTTCGGCACACACCTGCACGGGTGACGGCAACGCCATGGTTAGCCGGGCCGGGCTTCCGGTTCAAGATCATGAATTTGTCCAGTTTCACCCGACTGGTATTTACGGTGCTGGGTGTTTAATCACTGAAGGCGCCCGCGGCGAAGGCGGATATTTAACCAATTCCGAAGGCGAGCGTTTCATGGAACGCTACGCACCAACAGCCAAAGACTTAGCCAGCCGCGATGTGGTCAGCCGCGCCATGACTATCGAAATCAGAGAAGGCCGCGGGGTTGGTTCCGGCTCCGACCATATTCATTTGCATCTGGAACATTTAGGGTCAGAAATTTTACTGGAACGGCTGCCGGGCATCACCGAGTCGGCAATGATTTTTTCTGGTGTTGATGCGACTAAAGAGCCAATCCCTGTTCTCCCGACCTGCCATTATAACATGGGCGGCATTCCAACGAATTATCATGGACAGGCTTTGCGGCCAACGGCGGACAATCCGGACGCCATAGTTCCCGGCTTAATGGCTATTGGCGAATGCGCTAGCGCATCGGTCCACGGGGCCAACCGCCTCGGCACCAATTCATTGCTGGATATTATTGTATTTGGCCGCGCTGCTGCGATCAAAGCTTCCGAGCTTGTGAAACCGGGGACAGCGTTACCGCCCTTGGCTAAAGACAGTGCTGATTATGCCCTCTCTAGGCTTGACCGTTTGCGTCATGCCAACGGCCAAACACGGGTTGCTGAATTGCGCCTTGATATGCAAAACACCATGCAATCCAACGCTACCGTTTTCCGCACAGACAAAGTGTTACAAGAAGGGGTAAGCAAAATCCAGAGTACATGGAACGGGTTAAGTGACGTTCAAGTTACTGACCGATCAATGATTTGGAATTCAGATTTGGTTGAAGCTTTGGAATTAGAAAATTTGATGTCGTGTTCAGTGACAACGTTAGCTTCCGCCGAAGCCCGCCATGAAAGCCGCGGCGCCCATGCCCGCGAAGATTTTCCGGACCGCGATGATAAAAACTGGATGAAACATTCACTGGCTTTAATCGATGAAAAAGGCAAAGTCACAATGAATTATCGTCCCGTACACACCTATACGCTCACTGACGAAATCGACTATATCGAACCCCGCGCCCGGGTTTATTAGGAGACATGAAAAATGGTTGAATTTTCACTTCCGGCCAATTCCAAAGTTGGCAAAGGCAAACACCACCCGGCGCCAAGCGGTGCAAAGCGGACGAAAACTTTTCGTGTTTACCGCTATGATCCTGACAGCGGATCAAACCCAACGCTTGATACATTTATCATAGATTTAGATGATTGTGGACCAAAAATTTTGGACGCCTTGATCAAAATTAAAAATGAAATGGACAGCACATTAACTTTCCGCAGGTCCTGCCGAGAAGGTGTCTGTGGATCATGTGCTTTTAATATCGATGGGACAAATACTCTGGCCTGCACTAAATCCATCGACGACATCAAAGGTGACGTTAAAGTTTATCCGTTGCCCCATATGCCGGTTATCAAAGATTTAGTGCCGGACCTTAATCAACCCTATGCCCAATACCAGTCCATTGAACCTTGGTTACAAACAGAAACTCCGGCCCCAAGCCGTGAGCGATTACAAAGCGAAAAAGAACGCGCCAAGTTGGACGGTCTTTGGGAATGTGTTTTGTGTTTTTGCTGTCAAACCAGTTGCCCCAGTTATTGGTGGAACGGAGACAGGTATTTAGGACCAGCGGTCTTGTTACAATCTTATCGTTGGATCGCCGACAGCCGAGATGAGGCCAAAGGCAAACGACTGGACGCGTTAAACGACCCCTTCAAGTTATATCGCTGTCATACAATTATGAACTGCACCAATACGTGTCCAAAAAACCTGAACCCCGGCCAAGCCATCGGCGACATTAAATTAGCATTATTTGAACGCACGTAATTTTCACTGCCGCCTGTAGCCATCCTCAGGCCATAGACGGTATCGGTTTAAGTTGCGCCTAAACTACTAAATGTTGTATGCTGTCCTCATGAACATGAGTACAGCATAGCATGGTTGCGTTTACAGGTCATTTTCCGTCTCTTGTGCTCAACGCCGATTTCAGGCCGTTGAGTTATTACCCGCTGTCATTATGGTCATGGCAAGATGCCATTAAAGCTGTGTTTATGGACCGCGTTCAAGTTGTTTCCGAATACAAACAATTGATCCATTCCCCTAGCATGAAAATGCAAATCCCCAGCGTCATCGCGTTAAAAGGTTACGTTAAAGTTCAACGCCAACCGGCATTTACCCGATTTAACGTTTTTTTGCGCGACGCATTTACTTGCCAATATTGCGCAGCACCATTCCCTGTCGAAGCTTTAACTTTTGACCACGTCACACCGCGCAGCCGGGGCGGTTTGACGACATGGAATAATGTGGTAACGGCATGTGCGCCTTGTAATTTGTTAAAAGCTGCACACACACCCAGCAAAGTGGGCTTGAGTTTAATAAAACCACCATGCCCTCCAAACAGCCGTGTTTTGCTGGAAAATGGACGGCAGTTCCCGCCTAATTATCTGCATGAAAGCTGGCGGGATTTTCTGTATTGGGATACGGAACTATCGGCAAATTAATCCGATAAAATCTTCTTTTTTTGGGTACCTTTTCCGCCGTTCTGCAGAATGTTTGACAAGCCCTGGCAATCCCCTATACTGCCGCCGCTCATTCCCGGGAACGTGAGGCGTGCCTGTTTGTACGCCCCCGTGTTTTAAAGCACACCGCTTTTTAACGCCTACTGGGACAAAAAATCTGGTTCTTGATAACCAGCATATAAAATAAGGTAATAAAAAAACATGACTAAACGTATTCGTTCCAAATATAAAATTGATCGTCGGTTAGGGGAAAATCTTTGGGGTCGCCCCAAAAGCCCAGTTAATGTTCGTGACTACGGTCCTGGACAACACGGTCAACGCCGCAAAAAACCATCCGATTTTGGCACCCAGTTGATGGCCAAACAAAAACTCAAAGGCTACTACGGCAACATCACAGAAAAACAATTTCGCCGTTATTATGCAGAAGCCACACGCCGTCACGGGGATACATCCGAAAATCTGATTGGTGTATTGGAACGCCGTTTAGACGCGGTTATTTACCGCATGAAGTTTGTGCCTACCGTTTTTTCCGCCCGCCAATTTGTTAATCACGGCCACATCAAAGTCAACGGCAAGCGTGTTAACATCGCATCCTACCTTGTCAAAGACGGTGACCTTATTGAAGTGCGCAAAAAATCTCAAGAATTGCCTATGGTGCTGTTAGCCATTGAAAGTGCCGAACGCGATGTTCCTGATTACTTGGAGGTCGATTACGCCAAAATGAAAGGCACGTACTTGAACCAACCTAAATTGGCCGATGTGCCTTATCCGGTTCAAATGGAACCCAATCTGGTTATCGAATTTTACTCTCGTTAATCTTGCAATAACTGCTTTTGCAGTTTGTTGTATCGAAGCCGACTTAAAAACGCCCATTCATTCGAGTGGGTGTTTTTTTATGACATTTTAGTGATCAGCTATGACTTCCACTATCACTGCAATATGCTATAAATTTCTTTCCTCCACTGCTTTGAAATGTTTTTTTAATGACCCATAAAATAATATCCGTATTTGTTTTTACCTTGCTACTATTGACAGCATCACTTCAAGCCAATGCCCATGGTTCAGCTGAAAACCTGAATGATACAATGCTCGATAAAGAAAAATACTTTCAAGTGATTAATAAACCGGCCCCCGGATTTTCTTTAATTGATGGGGAAGGCAAAAAAGTTAGCCTTAATGACTATAAAGATAAAATTGTTGTGCTTAATTTCATGTATACGAGCTGCCCGGATGTTTGCCCGCTACAGGCCGAGGCCTTGGCCGATATTCAAGAGATGATCAATTTGACGCCCATGAAAAATCTGGTGCAATTTATTTCCATCACAACGGACCCGTCTATTGACAGAGACGATGTTCTTAAAAACTATGGCCCGGCCCATGGATTAAATTCAGCAAATTGGATATTTTTAACAACACGTCCCAGCAGCGCCGAAAATACAACGCGTAATATCGCGCAAACTTTTGGCCATAAATTCAATAAAACAGATGACGGTTATCAAAATCATGGTGTTGTTACTCATGTGATCAATCAAAACGGGCAATGGGCGGCAAATTTCCACGGGCTTCGATTTGACCCTGTTAATCTTGTCAGCTACATCAATAGTTTAAGCAATTCTAACTTAACCCCCAGTCACGACCAGCAACAGGGGCTATTTGATAAGATTAAATCATTTTTTGACTAAGAATGTTCGCTCAACTATCCATAAATTTTCTTAACATACCAACCCTGTCCTACCTGACACATCACCGTTTATTGCGAGTTTGAATTTCTGATTAATTCAAGTTAACCTTAGTCGCTAATTAGTTTTGGATTTATGGATAATCGATTTGCATTGCCCTGACGCTCAACAAAGACCGTTGATTAGAGACTTCATTAAGTTGGTCGATCTGACAGTCGGGGAACAAATTCTTGATTTCAGCCAACTGCAATCCCGCCCATTTTGTCTATTCTGGCCAAATATCCTTATTTACCGGTTTGTTCCCGATCTTGTGGATTACCGCATTATTTTTGCCGGAACAACAACCTGTAAAACGTATGACAAAGATTTGACCGGAAAACTCATGACCGAGATGAACTTCGGCCCTGCCCTGAAAGACCTTCGTAAACTTAACGATCAAGTTATGGCCAACAAAAACCGTTATTATTTAAGTGGCATTCATGATTGGGAAGATAAAAAATACGTTAAATGGTGGCAAATTCGCATGCCGCTTAAACGCAGCGGCCAAGTAAACGAAGTCCTGCTTTGCCTAGATTTCGAAAATACTTAAGGCCTGAAATTAACCGTTAACTAATAATATCGACAAGCACACCACGTTGTACGTTTTCAGGAATCCCCGATGTGGCATCTGGTGATGCAATGCGGTCCAAAGCAAGCCGTGTGTCGATACGGCTTTGCACATCACGATCACGGTTTTGTTGTTGATTGTCAACGACCCGACGGTCACGTTGCTGTAAAAAATCACCAAAATTAACCGTGCTATCTTGTTCATTTTGTGCGGGCAATACATTGCCCGACGCGTTTAAAACCGTATTATCTTGTTGGTTCAGCGTTAAGTTTTCAACATCTGCGCGCCTAGCGTCAGCCACATTTAATTCAGCGGTTAAATCATTTTGAGTTTGCCGCAACCGTGCATCGCCTGCGATGACATCGCCGGTAACAACATTATCACGGGCGGCACGTTCGTTGCCGCGCAACCGGGCCTGATTAACTGTTGTGTCTTCAAAACGTGCATTCTGTACTTGACGGTCTTCTTGCTGAATTCTTTTGCGGGCATTGACATCAGCTAAGGCCCGGGTGTTATCCCGTTTGGTCAAATCAGTACGCGCTGTACGCAGGGTTTCCTGCGCCGTTCTGGTGCGTGCGGCTACCGCAGCATTGAGTGTAATATTATCTGCCATTCAACAAACTTTGATTTTTCACACCGTGTACCACTACTATATTTTTTAGATGGGAACAGAACAACGACAAACAGTTTAACCGCCATCAGCCAAAATTACAACGTTGCGCAAGATTTTCGTTAATTTGATGGCATTAGCTTATGGACCTTTTTGCTGGAAACATCAATTTGACAATAGTCCCTTTACCCGGCGTGCTTTCTAAAACCACTTGTCCTGAATGTTCTTCCATCAATGAATGCACAATCGATAATCCCAAACCCACGCCATCATGGTTTCGGTTATAACTTTCCTCTATTTGAGTAAATGGCTCAAAAATATCTTTGCTCATGTTCTCAGCGATACCAATACCCGTATCCGTGATTATAATATCAATACCTTCCTCTGCATTGACAGATATATCCACGCTCACCGCCCCATCAGGCGGCGTGAATTTAATCCCATTGGAAAGCAAGTTAATAATCATCTGCTTCACCCGCAGTGCATCCCCTTTAAGACACGGGATATTATTCTCAATGGTGACCGTCATTTTAATCGCGGCTTTATCTGCGTCACTTTCAAACAACGCGTTAACATCTTTCATTAATTCATTTAAATTGATGACGCTTTCATCCAATGTCACTTTGCCCGCTTCGATTTGTGAAATATCCAAAATATCGCGGATCAAATTCAATAGGTGCGTGCTCGCTTGAAAAATGTCTTCGGCATATTCTTTGTATTTTGGCTGTTTAATTGGCCCATGAACTTCACTCAACCACATTGATGAAAAGCCAATGATCGCATTCAGTGGCGTGCGTAATTCATGACTAATATTGGCCAAAAAATGAGACTTTGATCGGTTGGCTTTTTCCGCCGTGTTTTTGGCAATGCGCAATTCTTCAGCCGCGGCATGGCGGTCGGTCACGTCTTCATAGGTTGTAATAAACCCGCCTTCTGGTAACGGCATACCGGTGACTTTTAAAGTCACGCCATTGGGGCGGGTTCGCTCGAAACTATGAGGTTCAAGCTGGCGCGCCAATCGCATTCGTTCATCGACAAGCTGATTGACATCCCCGGCACCATAATCGCCTCGTTCAGCATTGAACTGAAACACATCTGATAACGGCATACCGATATAACAAAAATCTTCCGGAAAACCGAGAAATTCAATAAATTTTTTATTGAATAAAGACACACAAAGGTCTTTATCCAAAACGCTGACGCCTTGGGACATATAATCCAAACTGCGCAGGACTAAATCTACATCCTTAACCCTGTCAAATATTGCTATTTCTGATGAACCCGTCTTATTCATTTTCTGCTCCCCAACTGGAACTATACCTTACGTTGATCATAAGGGGAAGTTTTACAGTTTCTTTATAAACATATATGGGTTATTGAATGTGTTGTCGTTTTTGTCATCACAGATTTAGGGGACGATCATGAAAACCCGCAGCACATCATATTTTTTAATCCATTCATTGATGGCTTTTATCTTAAGCACGTCGGTTTTATTAATAACTCCGTCTGTAATGGCTTCTTCAGCCGTTCAAACATTGTGGAACGGGATACAACTGAATGCCAATTTGGTGATCCGTGACGGCGGAAAAATTTCTGATGATGTGATATTGATTACCCATGGCACGCTGGGGCATGCAGGCATGGAAACCATCCAAGCTTTTCAAACCGCTTTTCAGGACCGCGGCCGCAATTCGCTTGCTATAACGTTGAGCTTAGGCGTCAACAACCGAACTGGTATGTATGATTGCAGCACCAAACAAACCCACCTGCACACCGACGCTTTGGATGAAATTCAGGTTTGGATCAATTGGCTCAAAACCAAAGGCGTTAAAAAAATTACACTGATGGGTCATTCTCGTGGCGGCAACCAAACAGCATGGTTTGCATCGACAGTGTTGGACCCTATTGTTGATAAAGTCGTTTTATTAGCACCGATGGTGTGGAACAAAAATGCGGCTATGGCTGGTTATAAAAAACAATATGGCATGGCATTAGCAGAACCGCTTAAACGTGCGCAAGCGCTTGTCAAACAAGATAAAGCCGGCCAATTCATGGAAAAAACAGGATTGCTGTATTGCCCAAATGCCACCGTCACGGCCGCTACATTTCTATCTTATTACCAGCCCAACCCCAAATTTGACACACCATCATTGTTAACGTCCATCAAACGCCCCGTATTGGTCATAGCTGGCGATAAAGACAATGTGGTTAAAGGTTTGATCAACGCTGTGCGCCCTTTAAGCAACGGCAAACAAATTTCATTAAAAGTCATCGAAGGATCAAACCATTTTTTCCTCGATTTTTATGCCGAAGACGCAGCCGACGTGATTGATGAATTTTTAGGTTCATAAATCACATAACCGTTCAGCATCCGTTTGAAAACGCAGCTGCCATTCGCGCATCACCACCCAGACCATGATAAACAAACCTATCATTGTCACATAAACCCGGATCGGGTCAAAATAGGTTAAAAGAAATTCACTGCCAAACGCCAGCAGCAGAATTTTATTGCATACCGGGCAAGCCAACCCCAAAAACCCAACAATACCACCCGCCGTGGCCGTATTTTCAGAATTAGCCGTGTCACAAAATGGCCGTCGGACAATAATGTAAATCCCGCTGATAATTGATAATAACACCAACAGGATGACTTCCCAGTCGCCGACCGGGGTCATGCGAATAAAGACCGGATTTTGCCACAACGCGGCAACCGTTCCCATAATACCAAATGAAAACAACGTAACCAATATAGCGCCAAAATACCGTTTCAACCCGGTTTCATTAAACAAAATGCGCACATGTTGTTGTGCTTTCATGGGTTACGCCTTAGTCATGCGATCCGTTTTTTGCAGCCGCCTGGCTTTCCAAGTTTTAAAAAATGCAGCCAATTGTAATGCAGTCACCAATCCGACCAAGACAATAAAGGGAATTTGTGCCCAGTTGGGATCCGGAATACGGCGATGATAATCTTGAAAATGCAAATACAGGAAATAAGCCGTATGCACGACAACCAACATCCATAAAACGTATGATCCTTGTTGTAAAAATTTCCAAGCCGAACCGCCTAACCATTTTTGGCTCCAATCATTGGATGCCAAGGCCAATACAATGCCGTAAACAAGAGCGATTATACCGATGGCATTAGCCAAACCAAAGCCTTGTAAGGCCATCACATAGCTAAACATTTGGGGAACATATTCATAGCCAAAGAGCCGGTAAAAATCCCATTCAACCCAACCCATAAGAATGATCACCGTATGAATGATCATCAAAATGACACTATAAATGCCGAGTTCACGCCGCCATAGATAAGCACTCTGGCAAACTTTCCATAACCGCCCTAACGGACCAATAGCCATGGTTGCCGCCACCATCAGCACGCTCATATCACCAAATGCCCGATTCCACCGGTGCATTTCAGCCCAGCTTGCACGGGATTCTTCGAAACCATAAGTTCCCATTACAGCCACCAACAAGATCACCAGATGTCTTGTTTTCCAGCCGATTTTAAATAATTTTTGGTTTTTATTTTGGACCGTCGATGATGACATGGAATACTCTCACCTTAATTTTGTTCAACTTTGCGAGCTTAAAGCCTCGCACGCCCATAAAAATAACCATAATTATGGCAATCCTATGATGCAAAAAAAATAAAATGAAATTAGTATTTAAAAAGCACGACGATCCCGTAAAGAGCAATAAATAGAGTTAAAGCGTGCTGAAAAACCTGGGGGCTGGTCCGGGAAAAAACCCGCACACCGATCAATAAATAAACAACAACTGAAACAACGGCACCCATTAGATTATTAATAAATAAATCTCCATAGCCCATGACAAAACCAAGAAACAGCATTTGTGCCGTGCTGAAAGCCAAATAATAATGGGCAACCGTATAACGAATGGCGTTTTTTTCATGAGCCGTTTCGCTGGCTAAAACAGCGAGCAATGCACCGCCTAAATTGGTTAAACCGTGCAGCAATCCCATGGCCGCGTGATAGGCCGGGAATTGTTCGGCCAACAACACTCTGATCATACGCCTTGATTTAGGCGAACAACGGATGGCTGCTGAAAACAATAACGCAAGGCCAATTAAAATATTGGTCTTTGACGCCAATACGGTGTTTTGTGCCAACCATAACCCGACACCAATACCCGGCACAGAAAGAACATATAAATAGCGTGAAATTTTTGGCCTATCCGCCCCAGCCATAACAACTTGCAACAATGACACGGCAAACGAAGCCGGCAACAAATAGCCCAAAGTCGTCGTAAAATCATACCCCAACAGCAACAAAGTCGGTGTGCCGAACACCAAAACACCCATGCCAAACAACGATTGCACCACGGATAGAACGGCGATAATCAGTAAAATTAAAATATAGTCCGGCGTCATGCTATTTGGTCACCAATCTATTTAGTCACCGGAGCCCAGCCACGACCATGTTTGTGTGCTAAAAGCGCGCCTTCTTCTAGATCAAACCACCAACCGTGTAGGGTAAGCTTACCTTCATCAACACGCGTTTTAACCCACGGAAAACTCAGCAAATTTTGCAAGGAAACTCGCACGGCTTGGCGTTCAACTTCACGCAATCGGTCTTCGCCTTGCAGTCCATCGGTTTTGGCCTGAAAAGCGATCGACATCCAGTCATTGATAAATTCACGGTCATTAGAATTTTTTTGCCCATCGCAAAGACAGCGAATTCCACCGCAATGGGAATGCCCTAAAATAATAATATGTTCAACGCCTAAATCGCGAACGGCGTACTCAATGGCGGCACTCGTGCCGTGGTAATGACTGTCAGGCTCATAGGGCGGCACCAAATTGGCCACATTACGCACAATAAATAATTCACCGGGGTGGGCCTTGGCAATGATCGACGGGTTAACCCGACTATCAGAACAGGCAACAACCATCACATCAGGCTGTTGCCCCTGTTCGACCAAGGATTTGTAGAACCCGGGTTGTTTTTCATAGTAGGTTTCACGAAAAGACTTGAAACCATTGATCAGGCGTTCAATAGGCATAGGTCATAAAATACCCTATTCTTCACAGCATTCAAGACCATGCGTTAAAAATGCTGCGGCGCTTAATCGTTTTGGGCTGGGTTTGGGCACAATGGGCCTTGGGAAACCTTCGGCAAGCAAGTCTGAAACCGAAAAAACGCCTATAATATCAATGAGTTATAGTGGTGCCGCCAGAAGGAATCGAACCTTCGGCCTCACCCTTACCAAGGGTGCGCTCTACCCCTGAGCTATGGCGGCATTGACATGGGAAAGCGCGCGCAACATGCCACAAGCGGTTGGCCTCTGCAAGCAAACAAACAGGTTTTTTACGGATGGGTCGGCCAAGGCTTGACCAGCCCCGGCGGGTGGCGTTAAAACCAACCATGACAAACGACGAAAAAAACAATGACAACGCACCGATTAAAGCCGAGATCAAGAAAACCGGCAAACAAACCGCCAAGATGCAGCGTGAACAACGCCTAGCGAATGCATTACGTAAAAATTTAAGCCGCCGAAAACAGGCTAAATCGGATAAATAACGACACCCTTTTATGACGGCGCCCTGCCGTTTCAGGAAAATTCATGGACCAGATTAAAATCCAAGGTGACCGCCCGCTGCACGGCACCATCCACATTGGCGGCGCCAAAAATGCAGCCCTGCCATTAATGGCGACAGCATTGTTAAGCGACCAGGCGCTTCGGCTTTCAAATTTACCCCACCTAGCCGACATTTCTTCCATGGCCGGATTGTTATCAGAACTAGGTGTGACGATTACCATGAATGGCAATGCTGAAAATAACGGCCATTCAGGTCGGGTTTTTACATTACAATCGACCAATGAAACCGAAACCACGGCTCCTTATGAATTGGTGCGGAAAATGCGGGCGTCTGTATTGGTGTTGGGACCGCTATTAGCCAGGCGCGGCCAAGCGAGAGTATCGTTGCCGGGCGGCTGCGCCATTGGCACGCGACCTGTTGATTTGCATTTAAAAGCGCTTGAACAATTGGGTGCTGAAATTTCGATTAACGAAGGTTATGTTGATGCTGTCGCAGAAAACGGTTTAACCGGGGCGCATATTCAATTTCCCATGGTCACCGTCGGCGGTACTGAAAATTTGTTAATGGCCGCTACTTTGGCACGCGGCGAAACGGTATTAAGCAACGCCGCCCGCGAACCCGAAGTCGCTGACTTAGCCAATTGTTTGGTTAGCATGGGCGCCAAAATTAGCGGTATCGGCACCGATACATTAACCATATTGGGTGTTGATAAACTAAACGCATGTGAACATTCTGTTATTCCGGACCGAATTGAAACCGGAACTTATGCAGCGGCCGCCGCCATCACCGGCGGTGAAATTTTATTAAAAGGCACAAATATTGAAACCAATGGCGCGACCATCAACGTGTTAACGGCCGCCGGCATTAAAGTGACGGTAACGCCAGACGGGTTATTGGTTGGTGGCGGCGAAGGTCCGATCAAAGGCGTTGATATTTTAACCGAACCCTATCCCGGTTTCCCGACCGATATGCAGGCCCAACTGATGGCGTTAATGGCCGTGGCTGACGGCGCATCCATGGTCACTGAAACAATTTTCGAAAACCGTTTTATGCACGTTCCAGAATTATGCAGGATGGGGGCCGATATCAATGTCCACGGATCATCCGCCATCATTCGAGGGGTCAAAAAATTATCCGGTGCTCCGGTGATGGCGACTGACCTTCGGGCCTCGGTGTCGTTGGTATTAGCCGGATTAGCCGCCGTGGGGGAGACCACCATTAGCCGGATTTATCATTTGGACCGGGGCTATGAACGATTAGAAGAAAAACTCGCCGCTTGCGGGGCTAATATTGAACGCGTTCAAAGTTAACGGTCTGGTTTAGGCCGAAAAAACACGATATGACTATCAATTGATGGGCTCATCGCTCAATTGGGCGCATGATATTTTAAGGAATTAAATCCGTGCAAACCGAAGAAAAACTCGTTCTAGCCTTACCTAAAGGACGCATTTTAAAAGAGGTGATGCCCATTGTCCGGCGTGCGGGCATTGAACCCGAAGCCGATTTTGATGACAGCCGTTCGCGGAAACTGCGGTTCACCACCAATATTGATAATCTGGATATCATCCGGGTCCGCAGTTTTGATGTGGCGACATTTGTCGCTTTTGGTGCCGCTGATTTAGGGGTTGCTGGCAACGATGTTTTAATGGAGTTTGATTATCCGGAAATTTACACGCCGCTGGATTTAGATGTTGCCCATTGCCGGATTTCCGTGGCCGAACCCGAAACCATGATTGGCACCGATGACCCCAGAACATGGAGTTCCGTCCGCGTTGCCACTAAATATCCCAACTTAACCAGTCGCCATTTTGCCGCCCGTGGCGTGCATGCTGAATGTATTAAATTAAATGGGGCCATGGAACTCGCCCCGCAATTGGGATTATGCCGCCGGATAGTCGATCTGGTATCATCGGGCGCGACGCTGAAAGCCAACGGTCTTGTTGAAATTGAACAAATTATCGATATCACATCCAGGTTAGCCGTTAATCGTGCCGCATGGAAAACTCAGCCCGAAGCGATCAACAGCTGGATTGGCGCTTTTAGAAAGGCTGTAGACGGTGTATAGATTAAACACACAAAATGCGGATTTTGATGCGGCCTTTATAAAACTATTAGGTGCCAAGCGGGAAACCGACGTTGATGTAAATGACACCGTGAAAACCATCATCCAAGATGTTCAAAACCGGGGCGACGATGCGTTAATTGAATATACAACCCGTCTTGATTTGTTCCCATTAACGGTTGAGACGTTGGCGATTACACCGGATGAAATTGACCAAGCCGTCAAAGCCTGTGACAAGGAAACACTTGACGCCCTGAATTTAGCCGCTGGGCGGATCATGGAATTTCACAGCCATCAACGGCCCGATGATTTGGATTACACCGATAGTTCTGGGATCCGGCTGGGGTACCGGTGGACAGCTGTTGACGCCGCCGGATTGTATGTTCCGGGCGGTACCGCGTCATACCCATCATCAGTTTTAATGAACGCTATTCCGGCCAAAGTCGCTGGCGTTGAGCGTCTGGTGATGGTTGTGCCGACCCCGGGCGGCAAGCTTAACCCGCTCGTCTTGGCCGCCGCCCAAATCGCAAGCGTTGATGAAATTTACCGCGTCGGCGGCGCACAAGCCATTGCCGCATTAGCACATGGCACGGACACCATTCGCCCCGTTGATAAAATTGTTGGCCCCGGAAACGCTTATGTGGCCGCCGCCAAACGCCAAGTTTTTGGCACTGTTGGCATTGATATGATCGCCGGGCCTTCTGAAATTTTGATTTTAGCCGACAGCAATAGTAACCCGTCATGGGTGGCGGCTGATTTATTATCCCAAGCCGAACACGATAAAGCCGCACAATCGATTTTAATCACCCCTGATGCAGTTTTTGCGGCATCTGTAGAAACCGCAATCGAAAGCCATTTATCAACGCTTTCGAGGTCCGATATTGCTCGCGCCAGCTGGCAAGATTTTGGCGCCATCATATGTGTTCAGAATTTAATGGAAGCCATTCCGCTGATCAACCAATTGGCACCAGAACACCTAGAGTTAGCCATAGATAACGCCCGTGCGTTTTCATTAAACATCAAAAATGCCGGGGCTATTTTCTTGGGCCATTTTGTTCCAGAAGCCTTGGGTGATTATTTGGCCGGTCCCAATCATGTGCTGCCGACCGCGCGTTCTGCCCGGTTTTCATCGGGCTTAGGTGTGCTCGATTTCATGAAACGCTCGTCAATGATCGAATGCACTAGCGATGGTTTAAACGCGGTCAGTGGGGCAGCAGCAACACTCGCCCGGGCCGAAGGCCTAGATGCCCATGCATTGTCATTAGATATCCGCACAAACCGGAAAAGCGGATAATAGCAATGAATGATAAAACGGAACGCATTGCCGAGATTTTTCTTGATGAGCGTAACGTTATTCGCCGCCGGCCCGAAGTTGAACACGAACGCCGCGTTGCCATATTTGATTTACTTGAAAACAATTGTTTTTCTCCGATTAAGACCCAAGACAACAACACCACAGGTCCATATAATCTGTACTTAGGCATCGAAGACAATCGTTTGCATTTTGATATCCGTTCAACGAATGACATTGAAATCGCGCTTGAAGCCTTGCCGATTAGTTCTTTCCGCCGTATCGTCAAAGATTATTTTATGATCTGTGAAAGTTATAATCAGGCCATCAAAACACTACCACCGTCACAAATCGAAGCCATCGACATGGGCCGCCGAGGATTACATAACGAAGGTGCCGAAATACTCCAAGAACGCTTGGTCGGTAAAATTCAACTTGATAAGGACACTGCAAGGCGATTATTCACGCTGATCTGCGTCCTTCATATCAAAGCTTGAGGTCGGTATGGAAGATCTGCCTTCCGCTGTTTTATTTGCCTGCTCAATGAATTCTATTCGTTCTCCCATGGCCGAAGGGATTTTAAAGTTTTTACATGGATCAAGAATTTATGTGGATAGCGTTGGTGTCAGGGATGCTGATATTGACGGTTTTGCGGTCACAGTAATGGATGAAATCGGCATTGATATTTCCCATCATAACGCCAAAACTTTCGCTGATTTAGATGATGATTATTTTGATCTAGTGATCCCATTATCCCCGGAAGCCCAACACAAAGCCGTCGAAATGACCCGCGTTATGGCTGTCGATATCGAGTTTTGGAATACTTTTGATCCCAGCCTCATTGACACCGAAAACCGGGAGCTAAAACTTGAAACTTACCGCAAGGTCAGGGACCAATTAATGCAAAAAATCAAAGCCCGTTTTCCTATGCCCGGGGTCGCTGATATCTGATTTTCAAACAAAACTCTTGACCCAGAGGCAAGGAAACGCAATTTAAGGGGCACGTATTGTAAATTATTCAGAGATTAGTATGGCTAAAGAAGAACTTCTTGAATTCAGCGGCATTGTCACCGAGCTGCTACCAAACGCAATGTTTCGTGTTGTGCTGGATAATGAGCACGAAATTCTTGCTCACACTGCCGGCAAAATGCGCAAACACCGCATCCGCGTGTTGGCGGGTGACCGGGTTAATGTTGAAATGACTCCCTACGACCTATCCAAAGGTCGGATCACATTCCGGTTCAAGTAATAAAGAATGGCTGATGGCCGCCTGATATTGGCTTCAGCGTCGCCTAGACGTGTGCAGTTATTGGCACAGATTGGCATGTGCGCGGATGAAATCAAACCGGCCGACGTCGACGAATGTACATGGCCACAAGAATTACCGCGCGATCATGTTAAACGTTTGGCACATTTAAAAGCCACCGCCATCGCCCCCGAATTTCCTAATGATTACATTTTGGCAGCCGATACAGTGGTTGCCTGTGGTCGACGCATTCTGGGCAAAGCTGAAAACGAAAACCAAGCCAGAAAACATTTAAAAATGTTATCTGGTCGTCGCCACCGGGTTTTTGGGGCGATGTGTTTAATTGACCCGGAACGTGTTCATCGGCTTCGACTCATTGAAACCGCTGTTACTTTTAAAGTTTTACATTCATCAGAAATAGATGAGTATATCAAAAGCCAAGAATGGCAGGACAAAGCTGGTAGTTATGCCATCCAAGGCTTAGCCGCCAAATACATTGTTAAAATTTCTGGCTCCTATAGCAATGTGGTTGGCTTATCATTATTTGAAACCGCCGCATTATTAAACGGTGCGGGTTATTTTCCTTCTCCATAAAATTGGTTAAAAAGATAATGTTTTCAATTGATACCATTGTCATCAGCACAAGCCCCGGGGAAACCCGCGCCGCTTTGTTAGACCGTGACCAATTGGAAACGTTTATTATTGATCGTCCCAGTCAGCGTTCTCAAACCGACACCATTTTTTGGGGCCGGGTGAACGCCGTTAATACACGCCTGCAAGCCGCATTCATTGATTTAGGGAATGGGCGGTCCGGGTATTTACCGGCCTCGGACATTGCGACAAATTTACAGCCACAAGACCGCTTAATCGGTAACATGGTCAAAGAAGGCGACGCCGTCATGGTTCAAGTGACCCGCGATGCGGTGGCCGACAAAGCTTGTAAATTAACCGGGCGCCTAGCCTTGGCCGGATATTACCTGGTTTTAACACCTCATCAGCCTGATATCGTGTTAAGCCGACAAATTCACAAACACCAGCGATCAGAGCTTAAATCCTTAGCCCATGACATATGTCGCCATCAACACGGCTGTGTTGTGCGTTCAAACGCCGGAAATGCACCAACTGACGCCATCAGACAAGACTACAATCGATTGTCCGATCAATGGCAACAGATTGAAAAACGGGCAAAAGCCAGCAAACCGCCAAAACGTGTTTACATCGGCCCTGATTCTACGGAACGGGCAGTCATTAAATATTTGTCGCCTCAACTGAAAACGATTATCTGTAACGATGGCCGTTTGTTAAATTACTATCAACAACTCATCAACGCGTTAAATATCATGCCGCCTCCTGAATGCGTTTTATCCAATCCGTCGTCGCCTGATTTTGACCAGAATTTACTGGACGATCAAATTGACAGCATTTTAACAGACCGCGTTAATTTACCCTCCGGCGGCAGTCTGATTTTCAGCGAAACCCCGGCTTTGATCGCTATCGACGTTAATACAGGTACGGACACCCAAAGCCCAGCAGCTATAAATATTGAAGCCTGCCTAGAATTGGCTAGGCACATTCGCTTGCGAAATCTAAGCGGTCAATTGGTCATCGACTTTGTCGCCATGCAAAATATAGATCATCAGCAACAGGTTCATAAAACCATGCAGAAAGTATTAACCCATGATCCGGTAAAAACATTTATTGCCGGTTTTACAAAGCTTGGTCTTTTCGAAATGACCCGCAAACGTTTGGGCCTATCAATTAATGAAATTTTATGTGAAAGTAATCATCAACCCCGGTTCAGCGTTGAAACACGCAGCATCAATGCCCTTGCACTGGTTTTAAGCAACGCGCGCAGTCATCCTGACAAACCCTATGAATTATATGCCGACCAACCTGTCATTGACGCATTACGGTCTAATCTATCAACGCTTCGCCAAGAAGCTGAAACCATTTTGGGCGCCCCGCTGGTATTTATGCCCCCTGTACATTAAGGATTTTCCCGATGCCCGATGACATATTAAATGATAAGCCCAATGCCGATAACGTTGTTTCATTCAAATCGACAAAATGTCCCAAATGCAAATCAAACAGCATCTTTGAATACCGGCCCTTTTGTTCTAACCGGTGTGCTAATTTAGATCTTGGAAATTGGCTGAACGAAAGTTATTCCATTCAATCAGATGAACAAAATGATTTGGATGAAAGCTCTATGAGCGATGACTAACAGTGCATCATTTCCCCCACATCCCGGTTTTTCCATAGAATTTACAAAGATTAAGTTTTTTAGTGAAAGACCGCTTGCCATATGGGCGGGGGTTCTTTAAGTAACTTAACGCCTGATCAATGATCAGTCGTGCCCGGATAGCTCAGTTGGTAGAGCAACGGATTGAAAATCCGTGTGTCGGTGGTTCAAATCCACCTCCGGGCACCATTTCAACCTTTTTTCATATTATTGAAGCTGTATGTTTTTTGCCGATATACTGACTTATAAAGGCTGTTATTTAGCGAAAAACAAATATTCCGCGATATAAATCACGTATAACAATCAGTCATCAATGCGCGAACATATATCGTCTCTGAAGAGGCATCCTTTAGACAGATAACATAATCGACAAATAGGGCTAATGTTCTATGGTTTGTTTCAAGGAGCAGAACAACCTTCTTTCCAGTATATTTACCTGCTAACACCCTTTCGTAACCTTCTATCGCGACGAGAAACTGCTGACCCGTATATGTGGCACGATCAGACCATACCGCAACGTCTTCTCCTTTAACGGCCAAATTGAGCTTAATTGTTTGCGCAATGCCTTGTATTTTAATTTCTTCGCTACTCACGTTTTCTGTCTGCTTTATTCGCTAACAATGTTGTTTGACGAAAGCCGTCTTTAGAAATTTGATGTAAAGCAAGTTGATCGCGTTGAATAATACGATCTTCAAAACAATGGCTAGTTGTTTCAGATTGTATGGGTGAGCAGATATCATCTGGTCCTGCCACGATAACAATAGGCTCTTCATTTCTTATTCGCTCAATAACTGCTGTAAAATTGGTTTCAAAGTCTTTGTTGTAGCCCTGGCCTGCGAATGTGATCGCGCAACTTAATCATGGATGGCAAGTCACAAATTCTTCCTTTTCCGCACGCCGCAAAGGAAGATTATTTATTTCCGCATTGCTATCAGCCTTACCGATGGCAATACCACAGACAATCAAGTCTTCAGCGTCCAGATCAAGGGTATTTCGTATTATATTGCCATAACTAGAAAAACTGGCCTGCACACAGCTATCAAGCCCACAGCTTTTGATTGCTGTAAGCAGATAGCCAATAAAAATACCAATATCAATCCAACTTCCTGATCCAAGTCTACGATCAATGGTCAAAATCAACCCGATTGGTGCACCAAAAAAATTAAAGTTTTCTAATTTTTGTTTCTTGATACGATCAATTTCACGGCTTCCAATATTCAAGGCATCATGCACGTCTTTTCCAGATTGTCGTATGCGTTCAGCGTAAGGCCCAATGGGTGTTGAGGGGTAATATTGGTAATCACCCGCCTTTGAAAATCCATACGAAGCAATATCGGCGTTAATTGCGGACGCAACCCTGTTAATCGTTATGGTTTTCAGAATATGCACTCGCCACGGCTGCATGTTCCCACCACTAGGACATAGGCGCGCCTGCTCTATGATTAATTCGATATCAGCCATCGGGATATTCGTTTTCAAAAACTTTCGCGTAGATCTTCTTGATTTTACGATGTTAGACCATCGCTGTTCCGCACCCGTTGATGTTGCGCAAATATTATTCTCTTTCATTCATTTTATCCGTATTAATCTGATTGAAAGTAAGGCAAGAGGAACGTGCTTCTATTGCTTGTGAAATTTCATCAGCTGATTTAAGTGTTCGTACTATTGTTGGGGTGGCCAGTGCTCTCCAATCATTTGATAAACCTCTTGCTCGTTGCGCATCTTTTACCTCCAAAAATGTGCCCCGGACCCTCGGGATAAACCGCAAGCAGAGTGATAGCGACAGGCTTATTTTTTGGCGAAGACTTTCATTGGGAATGAAACACATCGCTGTTTCAATACCCTCTATCATGTCACTTGATTTTGTCGTCATCGTCACCAATGAAGCTGCCATTATCATCGTAACGAACCGTACTACAATAAAAGTCGCCAACTCTAAATTCATCATGTAAAGCTGTATGGAGAATATTGCCACTAGAAACCAAATTGCAGGAGAAATAGACCGCACGATGTAATCGCCTGGTATCTTAGCCAAGATATATAAGCTTAAAATTGCCACCAGCATGGCAATTAATAAAACCCAGTTATCCCAAAGAAAGAGCAGTGAGCATCCACAAAATAAGCAAAAAATTTTAACTACCGGTTTTACCCGGTGTACAGCAGTTTCGTTATTGCTGTATAAGCTCGTCAACATTCTGATAAATTTCGATATGTCTGAATTATAGATTTTGGGTCGCCAGCTGCAAAAATAACGTTGTTATGGATCAGATAAATATGATCCATCTCCATCATAAGCTCTAAATCATGGCTAACAATAATGAGAGTTTGCTCCAATTTTTTTAATGTTTTTATCAACATTGATCTATTCTGCAAATCGAGCAGTGTGGTTGGTTCATCGAGCACAATATATTGGGGCTTCATAATTAATACACCGATTAAGGCGATGAGTTGTTTTTCCCCGCCACTCAATTCATGCGTCAATCTACCGTTGAGATGGGACAATCCAAATAGCGCTAAATACTCTTGAACAAGTACTTCTATTTCTGACTTTATAAGACCTGATTTTTTCAGGCCAAATGCAATGTCTTCTTCAACAAGCGGAAAGACGATCTGATTATCCGGGTTTTGAAAAACGAATCCAACCAATTCTCTTATTTTTTGATCTGCAATAGGGGAACTATTATATCTAATTTCCCCAGCAGAGCATTCTTCCAAACCATTTAAAAGCTTTGCAAAAGTACTTTTCCCCGATCCATTGTGCCCAATAATTCCAATTCGTTTGCCGCGTATCGTGAGCGAAATATTTTTCAGGATTGTCCGACCACCTTTTGTAACACTCACATTATCTAGGGTAATCACTCATTAGTCCTTTTTTCCGCTGTTTCATTGTAAGCTCTACAGCGATTGTGGTTTGTTGTTTTGTTTGAGCATAGCTAATTTAGAAAACAGTTTAAATTAGATCGGCAAATAACTTAAGACGCTTCTTTGCCTATAATGATCGGATAGGATTTTGCCACCGATACAATAATGAAAGACGCAACAACCGCCTTTATTATATCTCCTGGGACGAAAGCTATTGAACCCCAGAATGCCTTTGCTAGCGGTATTTTTGCGGCAAAGGCGACCCAAGGAATTCCAATAATGTATAGCAATACAATGCCACCTAAAACACAACACAAAAAAGCATAGCCATAGTTTATTTTATTCCATACTCGTTCGATCATAGAACCTATTGCATAAGCCGCTATAACCCAGCCGATTAAAAACCCGCCGCTTGGGCCAAGAAATACACCTAAACCACCACGCCCACCAGAAAGAAGAGGGAGGCCTACTGCAACCAAAACAAGGAAAAGCGCAATAGACAACGCGCCTCGTTTAGCCCCCAAAATACCGCCAGCAAGCATAACGCCGAGAGATTGCGCCGTAATTGGTACAGCGAGCCCGGGTAATGTTATGGGTGGAAATATACCTAATACGGCAACGATGGCTGCAAATAATGCAATTAATACAATGTCTCTTGTTTTCATGTTACATGGTTCTTTCTTTTTTATGCCACTGGACCATCCGAGCATCTTTATTGTCAAAAAATTTACTATCGGTCAGGCGTGCCCCATCGGGAAGCCCAATATCCATATGTGAACGGGTAAACTGTTTGTGCCCAAATTTTTCAGTAGGGTAACTGTAAACCGCTTTCATATAAACCGTTTGGCATTTAAAGCTTCCCTAGAATAAAACCTATGAATTGTAATCATGATAAAAATAATCTTATTTAGTGTCAGTTGGAATTATTTAAATTCTACGGCAAACATAATTTCAGCCCGTCACGCGCTATTCAGGCTTCACGATCAAGCGACTGTACAAAGATTGGGACTTCACCAAAATTCTGATTCAATATCAAATAATTCTTCGGAACGCTCAATGACGAACAACTCTACACCATCCAGGACCTGCTTATTCTTTGCTGTTGTATTGTTTTGGTAAAACTGGCCCCAATCAAGGCAATTTTATTCTCAAAGAATCTAAGAATTTTAATGGCTTCTGGGACGGTGTTATTTTTATCCACACACCAAAGCCTGGCAAAAAAACCATGGCGGTAGCTTGGCGAAAACGTTTAGATTTAGACGCGTTCGACGTACCTTCTATTGCCGCTTTCATTGATGCATTTCGTGGGTGTGGGCCGGAAAACCGGGCCCATTGTGTGTTACGTGGACGCTAGGTATTTTAATCGCATCATAAAAAATCCGGGAGCCCGTCTTCAATCGCACGTAACTTTGCATAGGCCGCTTGCGCTTTTTCAAGCATTTTATTTTTTGTTTTTTCAGGCTTCCTTCTTGCGGTTTCCTGCCATGGGTCTGGCACCTTTTCTGCAACATGCAAATAGGCAGCAGTAGCGGCCAATTCCAACTCAATTGAATTTATTTCAACAGCAGCCGCTGCCAATTTATATGAACGCGATTGTTCATTGTTTCGGCCCACTTTTCTAGTCACTCTATAAATAGAATACGTCCCGCCCCATTCCGCTGTTTTTTCTTCCTCCGTCACAAGATCAAAAATTTCAGCGGCACTAATTGCATCGCTTAGGTCCTCACTATAGGGCCCGTAATGATGATAGGTAAATTGAAACGTGGTCTCTAGGCCCGCTAGGGACAACAGATAAGCTATTTTTTGTAACTTGGTACGTCCAGTAATCTTTCCACCAGCGTCACGAACAATATTCGCCGCTCGGTCCCATTCATAATTTGTTTCTTGATCAGCCATTTGCATTCCCTGTTACGTATTTGTTGATACACGCATCAATATGATTTTTTGCTATTGTATCTGATTGGTCAATGTAGGCTCTAAAAATTTTATAACTTTCCGTATTTTTAACGATGATTGAACTGTCGGCCATATCCATCACGCTGCCGTTGATTTTGATCCTCATTTGATCCCAAGGACCTTTTCCACCTGCCATAGCTGAATATATGCTACGATCAGCGCGGTCCGTAATAATACGAGGCAGGTCTATAGATTTTTCTTCAGACCACGCGCTCAGTTCTTTCTCAATCAACAAGACACTTTGATCTATTCACTTTAATTTTTCATTACGTTCACTACTTTTCATATTTAGATGAGCGTTCATTTTGGTTATCAATTGTTCACGCACATCAATGCACTTATACAATTTTCTTTGTTGAAATCGCTCCGCCATTTTTTTTATACACGAATCCTTAGCCAACGCCAACATAGGTAACGCGCCCCAAAATACCGCATCGTCCAAATTTAATGCATTTTCAATGTCATTTGGTTTTTTAGCAAATTTGCAAATGGGGTGAACGCTATTAAGTCCCGTTTTTTTTATTTCACTATTTTGCACCAACGTTATGATCCGTATCATTAATGCTGTGAACATTTTTTCAGCCGCCCGTGTCGCTTTATGAAAGTACACTGTCGGATATAATTGAAATAATGACAAAACATACGTATCAGCCGCGAACATGGCTTTCGGCCCCAATATAAACGTTTCTATTGTCCCGGCAGCCGTCTCATCAACTCCTTGGCGAACTTCAGCAATATCGATGTTCGCCAACAACCATTTAAAATCGATCGCACTATTTTGAACACCTGTCATCATGCGATCCCGTTGCATATAATCCAATCTGTCGGCATCGAACTGACTTGAAACCACCGCACCGTATAAATTTTCAGGCTGTTCAATAACCATCGTTGCAACATCATTTGCAAATCCGCTACCAAACTGATCGAGTATTTTCGTAATTTCGCTATCCCGGATCAACATCCCGCTAACATTTTCGTGCTTAGCCATTTTCAAAGCAAGTTTTTTTCCAACTTCTTCAAAAGCGTGACTAAACATGCCATGGCCTACATCATGAACCAACGCCGCCGCTAACGCCCTTTTAGCTTTATCTCCATCATAATGTTCAGCCCCTTGATGTTTTTTAATAATTTTCATCAATTGCCGGGCTGTTTCAAAAACACCCAAACTATGAGCAAACCGGGAATGGGTTGCGCCTGGGTAAACATATTCCGAAAAACCTAATTGTCGAACTCGCCGCAATCGTTGGAAAGGGCGTGTCTGCAGAATTTCCCACATCCGCCGATCAAATGTGTCATTTTCAAATTCAATTAAATTGTGAACAGGATCGCGGACCCTTTGTTTTTTCCCGGACATAAGCAAACCAAATTCAATTACAAAGAACCTAACCAGTAATCATTCCTATTTAAAAGAGCAAGGTTTTTGCAGAAAAATTTATGCCAAGCCTCAGCCGCCTTGGATAGGCGGGAAGACGGTTAATTCGTCGTCGGGGTTTAAAATACGGGCGGCCCTGGATATCAACGCCACCGTTTCGCCGTTGACCATAATGATCGCTGAATAATCTGTCGCCAACCCAATAGCCGACAACACGTCAGAAACCGTGCAGCCCGTTTTCATAGGCAACACACCGTCACCCCATTCATCGAGATAAGGCGATGAAAAACCATCCATGGAAATCAGTTTGACGCGGATGTTCAATCCATACCCAACCGATCAAGTGTCGATTGTTCCGGAACACCGCCTTCCGACCAGCCACGTAATTGATAATATTCAGGCAGCATTTTATCCAGTTCAGCCACCCGACCTTTGCCAGCCCCGCTTTTCGCCGCTTCTTTTAATATTCTATCGGGCAAGGTATCGTCTTTGGCCGTCAATCCAGCGCGCACATTAAACACACGTTCCAGATTAAAAATGCGTTCTCCCGTTTCCATTAAACGTTCCGCGTCCCAGTCCCCGGCGCACGCACCATCCACCTGTTTGGCATAATCCGCCAAATCCCAACTGCCGCCGGGGAAAGCGCACAAACCCGTAGCATCGACAACGGCGGCTTTATTTTGCGTGGTCATTACAATTTCAGCTTTGCCATCAGGACGGACGTGGGTAAAATCATCGGTATAGGGGCTTGCTTTCATATGACAAGCACCGCGCGGGGATGTGGCAAACGCCAATGCCATGCCCTGCATCGCCCGGCCATCGTAGCCGGGGAATTCTTGTCCTTTGACAACCATCGCCAATTCCGGGTGACCGTATTTTTCGCATAACCGTTTGGAACCGAGACCTAAATCAACGCCAAATCCTTCGCCCAACCCGACCCAATCGGCGGCCGCGACCAAAGCTTTGGCATTACCAAAAGAAAAATCTATACCACCGGTTTGTTGTTTAGTAATGACCCCCATTTCATAAAGTTCCATGGCGGCGGCCACGGTGCCACCAAAAGAAATAGGATCCAATCCTTGTTCATTACAAATCATATTGGCATAAGTCGCGGCTTCGATATCATTGACCCCGACCAAGGGGGCCAACGCAAATCCGCTTTCATATTCCAAACCGCCAATGGCTTTTTTATAATCATCTTTTTTTCCATCAATGGAAAAATGATCGGCTTTTATTTTTGACACGCGCCCACAAGCAATGGTGCAACCGAAACAAGCTTTATTGGCTATTAAATTAGCTTTTCCATCGCTTTTTCTAACGGTGTGCATGGCTTTCACATTGACCATCGCGATGTCTTCGAATTGCACATCTTTATTATTCCGTGTTGGCAGCGAGCCATAAGCATTGGTCACATCCATCATGGCCATCGTTCCATTGCGCGACAACCGTTTTTGGGTCGGACTATGGTCCAGTTTAGCTCGGGTTTCAGCCACGGCTTTCAGGAATTTTTGACTATCATCAACGTTGATCCCTTTGGTGCCACGCACGGCGATGGCTTTTAAATTTTTCGACCCCATCACGGCGCCAACACCCGACCTGCCTGCTGCCCGGTCACGGTCATTAACAATACATGCATAACGCGCTAGTTTTTCACCGGCCACCCCGATCGATGCAATCCGTAACAAGGGGTCTTGATGACGGGCACGGAGGTGGTCTTCGGTTTGCCATACGGAACGGCCCCAAATAAAATCACGGGCGTCCAGTATTTCGACCTTGTCATTTTGAATATTTAAATATACGGGATGATCGGCCCGGCCTTCGACAATGATTAAATCCCAGCCGGCGAATTTAAGTTCCGCACCAAAAAAACCACCGGAATTAGAGCACGCAATGGCGTCTGTTAACGCCCCCTTGGTGATCACACTATATCGTCCACTGGTCGATGCGGCCGTACCGGTTAATGGACCCGTTGCAAAGATTAAAACGTTTTCAGGTGACAATGCATCGGCTTTGGGGTCCATGCGTTCAAGTAGATATTTACTACCAAGACCACGTTGCCCTAAATAATCCCCTGCCCATTGTTGGTTAAGCGCTTCTTCACCGCATTGTCTCGTCGTCAAATTGACGTTTAAAACCCGTCCATGCCAACCCATTTAAATCTCCTTCATTTTCTATAATCACAGTCGCATATCAACACCCAGAAGACGATAAGCCAAGTCAATTATTGTTGAATGAGTTGTTTTATTCTGGAGCCAGGCGACGTTTATTAAAAATCACCATGTCACTCATTGATAGTTGACGAAAAATCGGCTGTTGGCCTGCTTGATAAAGCCTAAGCGAAGCAAACCGCAAATCAGCAAAAGTAAGGCGTTGGTCATCAATGGAGCGTATTTCCAAAATATCGCCCACATCACCTTCCTTGTTTAATGCTTTCCATCGATAGATCGAATTGGCTACTTTTGGTGCGGCCATCACAGAAACCCAAATAATTTGCCGTTCGGTCGGCGGGCCATATTTTTTTTGCAGCACTTTCAACACATCAACAAATTTATCTTCGGGTAATAATACATAGGCATCGTTAAGTTTTTTATTTTTGTATCTGACCACAGCTTTGCGGCCATTATAAAGCGCACTGCGAACGTTAAATAAACCTGCATCGACATTATCCCAGTTAACGTTTTCAATGCAAAACAAAGACTGCCACGATTTTTTTTGCAAACAATTTTCTGGCGCCTTGTCACCCCAATTTATTTTTTTCCCAATGCGAATAGTGCCTCCTATGGATAATTTTTCACCATCCAACGGTGCCGACACCTGTTCAATATGAACCTCAAAAATACCCGCTGAAACATTGCGGTTAATCGATAAAACCAACACCGCTATAACACATGCACATAAGCGTATCATTCAACGTTCCCGCAAGGCTGTTTTGGACGTTTGCCTAAATGGGCTGATCAGATAATCAATAATCGTCCGCTGCCCGGTACGAATTGATGCCAAAACTTGCACGCCCGGCACCAGTTTATAAAGATTGCCTTGCTGTTCAAAAAAAGCTTTTTCTGTTTCCACCCGGACTTTGTAATAAGGTTGCCCGTCTTTGCTTTCCAGCGTATCGGGACTGACTTGAACGACTTTTCCTTTGATATTGCCAAACCGCCCGGCGTCACCCGACGCCAAAGTGATCAGCGCATCTTGACCGGCATGAACATAACCGATTTCATTAGGCGGTAATTGGGCTTCGATAACCAGCCTGTCTCCGGCTGGAACAATATCAGCCACCGTGCCGCCCGGTTGCACAACACCGCCACGGGTTGCCACATAAAGCGTTTTAACAACGCCGTCGACGGGCGACAATAAAATGGTGCGACGTAGCGAGTCCTCGAATTTTTTTACACGGCTGGAATATTCATTTTTCTCGCGACGCTTTTTTTCTAATTCTTTACGGACTTTTTCAAAAAACGACTGGCGAATAGCCGCCAGTTTATTTTTGGCCCCCGCAAGCGCCGCACGAACACGTTTCAAGGCCGCTTGGTCAGCGTCGATACGACCTTTTAAATCCGACCCTTCTTTTAATAAATTCAAATGCTGCATGCGGTTGGTAAGTTGATCTTTCATCAACAATGCACTGATTTCTATCTGTTCATTTAACAACTTTAAACCGGCTTTATTATTTTCTATACGAATAGAAATTTCAGTAATCTCTTCGGCCCGTTCAACCACTTTGGCTTTTTGCCCATCAATTTGATTGCCAATTCTCCGTTGCCGGGTTTTAAAAAAAGCTTCTGTCTGTTGTGTTAAATCTGGGTACTTTTTCTTAAAATCAGGGTTAAATTCCAATTTTTTATTGCCATTGGCTTCGGCAGACAAACGCGCGATATCGGCTTTTAATCCTGTTAATCGAGAACTTAATTCGTCCACATCGGCACCGCTGGCGGTTGCCTCTAAACTCACGAGGGGCTGGCCTTTTCTTACCACCTCGCCTTCTTTGACAAGAATTTCAAGAACAATTCCACCTTCTAAATGTTGCACTTTTTTGACTTGAGATGAAGGAATAACTTCCCCAATAGCGGTGCTGACAATATCTAATTTGCCGATCATCGCCCATCCTGAAAACGCAGCGATCATGGAAATCAACAACAAAAAGAACAGTTGCACCAACCAGTCCCCTTGTTTTTTCTCTGACCTCGTTGGTTTAAAAGGATTTTTTTTGCTCATTCATCATCCCCTTTATCCCCTAATTCTTTGCCACTTTTTTTACGGACCAGTTGCGGCACGGGTTTAACATCCAAATCAACAATGTTTGGGGCGGCTTTGATAATGTCCGGGTCAGTTGAAAATGCGATGACCGTACGGCCGGATCGAGCGATTTTGTTCATCACCGTGACCACTGCATTACGGCCTTCTGTATCCAAACCTTCGGTCGGTTCATCAACGATTAAAACTTTACCATCGGTGACCAATGCCCTAGCCAATGCCATCCGGCGGCGGATTCCTAAGGACAAATCCCCACCATTGCGCCCCATCACCGTATCCAAACCATCCGCGCTTTGGTCAATAAATTGCGATAGTTCCGAAGATTTAATAATATCGGTTAAGGCATCATCGCTGATTTCCGGATTATTGGTTTTTAAATTATCCGAAATCGACGCCGTTAAAAATTTAGGCTCTTGTTGCATATAGCTAATTTGTTTACGCCACCATTCCGGCGCGATTTGCACTAAATCAACGCCATCTACTAATAACTTGCCACGACTGGGTTCTATTAATCCTGCCAATAATCGGGCCATAGTTGTTTTGCCAGACCCGTTTGATCCGGTAAACACCAACACCGTACCGGGTTCCAATTTTAAATTGATGCTCTCAAATAAGGGGGCTTTGGATCCCATATAACCAAAAGCCAAATCTTGAAACTCAATCTCACCATGGTAATTTTTTAATGCGGTTCCCTGTTCACGTTCCCTTGGAACTTTGGACAATTCACCGAATAATTTAATTGCTTGAGAGGCTTTGGCCATGGGTTCGCTTAATGCCGCCAACCGGACAATCGGGCCGAGCGCGCGGGATGCCAAAATATTGGCCCCGATCATGGCACCGACATCCAATTGGCCTTGTACCACCAAAACGGCACCGGTCGCGATAATACTCACACCCAACAAGGCTTGTGCGCTTTGAGAAATAGATTGTGACAAGCCTTGGCGAGATGCCAGTTTTTTCTGCAACTCTTGCATTGCTTCAACTGTACCGCGCCATTTACGGCGAGCATAACGCCCGGCATTAAAAACCCGGACCGCATCGCTGGCTTGTGCAATAGCCCCTATTTGTTCTGCCCTTTGGATGGTTGATTGTTGCAAACCTTGGGTTGGGGCGCGTAATGAAAGCAATGTTAAAAGACTAAGCAGAAAAGTAATGCCGATAAAAATACCTGCGACCCACGCAATAACCGGATTAATAACAAACAATACCGCGATATACAGAAATGCAAACGGCACATCCATGAGTGCCGTTATATTTGCCGGTGAATAGGCGACTTGCAGTTTATCCGCACCACTGATGAGTTCTTGTCTAAGTCCCGGCGACAGACGGTCAAAAGCTTCGGCTTTGATGGTTGATAACGTATCAAATACGCCGACGGCTGCTGCCCGGTCAAATGTACTGCTAATGTTCGCCGCCATACGAAACCGCACTTGTCTGAATGCAAATTCAAAAACAATGGCGATCACAGCCCCGGCGCTTAACGTGGCAAGCGTCGCATCGACGCCTTGGGCGATATAACGATTTAACACTTGGGTCACGAATAACGGCATGGCCAAAGCCAGAATATTGGCGAGCAAAGAAGCCGCCAACATTTCAACAAATAAAAATGGCCGGGACAACAATCTGGCAAAAAGTTCTTTCATGGCAACCCTTCATACGGAGCAACTAATTTTCTGGACTGGATTATGCCCGCATTCGGGTTGACTGTTTAGCACCTTAGTATAAGGAGATTTAGTTTTTTATGTTGTCAGGGAAAAATCAGCACCATCAAGATCACCGCCATCATTGACATTAGTTGCATTCGTCAAAACAGCAAGCGTGTTTTCCGTGCCATTGGCATCCAAATTATCGCTGATCATCATCGTTAATTGATTGCTGTTAGCAGAATCAGAAAACAAGATAATACCCGTTGTCGCTGATGTATTACTTGCCGCTACAGCTGCCGCGGCACCGGTTGCTGTTCCCGCCGCACCGTACAAAACAATCACATTGGCTGTACTGTCACTAAACGAGCTAGAAAGGTTTGTACCGTCCCATGTAATTTCTTCATAGCTCAAGGCTGAAATACTTAAATTTGATCCGCTTAAAACAAACGTATCGGCTTCGCCGGTCGTGCCGGAGAAATTAATTGTGCCGCTGAAATCTGTAATCGTATCGGTGCCCAGATTGGCTGCCGTGTCACCTGAAAAAATGAACTTATCTGATCCAGAGCCACCCGTTAAGGCATCATTTCCTGTTCCTCCGGTTAACGTATCGGCACCACCGCCACCGGATAGTGTATCGGCACCACCACCCGCGCTCATGGTGTTGGCGCTGCTGTTACCGGTTAATGTACGGCCAACGCTGTCGCTGGCATCCGTTAAATTAACGGCTGCAAATGCGCTGCTCGACGCCGTCAATCCAGTCAGATTTGCAGCCGCTGTAACGCTGCTTAAATCGATATCACCGCTAACGCTTTCAAGTGTGCCGCCGCTTAAAGATGTAATTGTGGTCAAGCCTGTGAAAAAGCTTCCGACCCCAACAACTGTTGAGCTGGTATCGGTCAAATCCAGAACATCAATGCCTGTATTTGTCGTCGCCGAGGGTGCCAAGTAAAATGTTGTTCCCGATGTGCCCGAACCCAACTGCAATGTATCGGTCCCCGTATCCGTACCATTAGATTGGCCACCGGTAAACTGAGCATAGTTAAACCCACCACTGCCATCGCTGATGCGGATATGTCCGGGGGTGGTTACGGCAAACGTATCATTGCCCGCACCGCCTGTGAAACTATCGGCATCATTATTTCCCGTTCCGACGGCCGAAGTGTTTAAGGTATCATTACCATCACCGCCAAACAAAAAATCCCCGCCCGGTGACCCGGTTAAAGTATCATCGCCGCCTTTACCAAATATCAAGGATCCCAATACGGTGGTTGTTGAACTATCAATCGTGTGCGATCCAATGGTCGTGCCATCGACAAAGGTAATGGTATTGTTACTAGCCGTTCCTGCCCCCACATATCCAAACCCCGATATCGAGCCATCTTCACCCAGCCGCACCCTACTTTCCTGACCATCATCAAAAAACAGTTGTTCCACAGACGTTAACGTAATCACGCCTGTTGCCCCACCGGATAACGTCACAATTGGATTGGCGACGGTTGTATCATAAACACCTGTCAAATTATCAATACCAATAAAAGCCACCTCATCGGTACCGCCACCGCCATCTAATGCGTCGGTGCCGCCAAACACCGACATTTCAAACCGTGTTGTAAGATCTGAACCAAAAAAGCTGTCGTTGCCCGTCGTGAAAGTGCTGAAAATTTCGTCAAATTCATTAATGGGCGGCGGCACATCCGGGTCATCATCCAGCGTTAAAACACCGCCTTCGAACGTTGGGCCAAAATCAAATATCGGGCCAAAATCAAATTCACCAAAACCGCCAAAGTCACCAAAACCATCACCGGGACCAAAACCGCCAAAGTTGCCAAAACCACCAAAATCACCAAAACTACCGAAATCAGCAAGGCCTCCGGCAGCAAAAGGATCGAAGCCACTGGGGCCAAAATCACCGGGGCCACCATCTGGACCGCTTTGACCATCGCCGGGACCATCAGGATCACCCGGACCGTCACCCGGACCAAACTGTCCGCCCGGTCCCGGACCACCGGGGCCAAAGTTACCCGTGCCGGGCACGGATATACTGGCGACCTGCTGATCAAAAGATACTTCAAACTGTGTAGATGCCGTGGCTCCAGCTTCACCGGCTGCTGCCATGGCTTGATCCAATGATGCCCCGCCTGCAAGGGCCGCATCAAAAGCTCGGCTGGCAGCGCCAATCTCGGCTTCGGTAATACCTTGCGATCTGGCTTCGTTTTGGGCTGCTTGCAATGCCGCTTGTCCAGCAAGCGCTGTGGCCTGTTCTGTGGTCGCGCCCGATGCCAAAGCGTCTTGCAACGCTTGCCCGGCAGCCGCTTGGGCCACATCTTCTATGGCACCTTCATTAACGTTGGCAATCCCGGCCACTTCACCAGCAACGGCTGCGATCACATCACCGGGGATGGCGCCGTCTAATGGTGCACCATCAAGGGCGACCCCATCGGGGCCTAAGCCATCTTGCGGTCCGCCATCAACAGGGACACCATCTATTGGCGCGCCTTCAAGTGGTTGACCATCCGGGCCAAGCCCGTCTTGTGGAGCACCATCAGCAACAGTGCCGTCTGGTCCGCCGCCATCAACAGCTTCACCATCAACTATTTCACCGTCAACAGGTCCATCCCCATCAACCACTTCGCCATCAACCACTTGGCCGTCCGTGCCGTCACCACCATCCGCGCCTTGATCATTCGCAGCTTGCGGGGCGGGTTGGGCATTTACAGCCCGGCCATAAAACTGTGCAATGGCCGATGCCGGCATGACAACAGGTGGTGGTGGTGGCGTATAGGCGCTGGTAATTTGTGCCGTTTGATTAACTTGGTTTAATGTTTGGCTACCGACCGCATTGTTTAAGGTAACTTCACCCACACCACCATCCGGGTCGGCAAATAGTGTAAATGTGTTGGGCTGCCCTTCGGCAGCAGCTTTGCCCCCCAACGACGTGCCGCGAATACCAATGGTCGTCGTCGGCGTTGATATGGTCACCGCATCGACGCCAGTTTTGGCAACTTGGCCCGATACATAAGTAAATACACCCTGTACGACATCCAAAGCCGCACTGCCTTCGTTAGTGCCCGGATCATAAATCATTTCATCAATGGTCATGCGGCCATCTTCGGCCAATGAAAAGGTCGAATTATCGGAGAAAACTATACCGACCGACCCTGTGGCCGATGTTTCAACAACGTCACCTTGGAAAATAGCCGCACCTTGATCGGCTGCCACCCGCGTGCCATCGGTATGGGTGATAAAAACGTTGCCGTTTGATACATCAACACGGCCAATAGATTGCCCCGCAGCTTGTGCTAGCTGTTGCCCCGTTATATTGCCATTCTGAAATTGTGTATCCATCGGGCTCGCAACGTTTTTCTCTCTTATTCAACAATTATCTTAACGTGTTCACATACATTAATCAATCGCTGAACACCTGCATGCGCGCTTTCTCACACACTACTATTTTATGATTTATCGAGATCAATATTTATTTTATGTGCCTGCCTCACGGCGCATGACCATGCGCAAGCGGCGCATCACAGCCATAACGATAACGGCTAACACACCTAATCCCAGAAAGAAAAAAAGTCCGGCAAATTCTGCCAAAACCAATGCGAACACCCCTAAAACCAACACCCCATAGGGTGACCGGCCAAGCTGGTAAATGTCACTAATTTCGTTCACAACACCGAAAAACAAGGCCACTGTCACCATCGTAATTAACGACATATAATAGGCTGATTTTATTTTTTTAGCTGTCACTTCACACAACGCCACGCCGAATAGAGTTATCGCTGTTAAAATCACGGCTTCAACTTGATTTGATTAACGCGGGTTAAAACTATCTAAAAAAGCAAAAATAGCCGCAACAAAAGCAATGGCTCCAAGGGCCGACACAATACGCATTCCCCATGGCAATTGGGGCTCTGATTGTCCTAGGGCCGTATCATAATTTTCAGACCGTTTTTTAATAACGCATCATGATATTGATCGATTGCGGCTTGTTCTGTAACCGATAATTCAATTACATTTTCAGCTTTTAAATCTTTCAGTTCGCCACGGAATGAAAAAAATACGCTGAAACCGCTGCTCTGCTTTCCAGCGATCAAAAGCATCTGAGCGCATTTTTGAACTCACACCACCCCATAAAATTTATTCAAACAATGCAGGTGTTAATTTATTCATGATGTTCAGTAGGTTAAAAGACGCTATATCCACATCAGTTTCGACCGACGCGGCTTGGCTGCTGGCATTGATCAATGCGGTTTCACCGGCCAACACGTCAATCAGCGAACGATTACCCAATTGCCGTTCGCGGCGCGCTAGCTCTAAAAATGCAGCGGCAATATTTGCCTGATTATTCAACTGCGCAGCATTTTCTTTCGCTGTTTCCAGCCCGTCCCAAGCATTGCGCGCCTGTTCTTCGACCTGGTCCCGTGCGTCAGCATATCGGCTGGTGGCGGCAGACTTAGAAAATTCTGTGGCTTTTAATGTGTTGCGCGCCGTTAATCCAAGGTTCAATGAATAAGACATTTCGACTTTGATAATATTTTCCGTCTTGTGGCCGATCGTTCCCCCTTGGTCAATTTTATCATTATGTTCTGCAATGGCATTCAGCGTCGGGAAAAGTTCATCGGCTTTGGTTTGCACAATGCTTTGCTCGGCAATGTCAGCGGCAATTTGTGTAGCCTGCAATTGACGGTTACCCTTAAGCGACCGCTCCACGGCCTCATCGACGCCTGTTGGCAACATTTCAACAGGCACCCGTGGCGCTTTCATTTTTTTAATATCTTCAGGCAACCGGCCAAACACAGCTCGGTACCGGTTAAGCGACGAGCGCAGCTGTCCTTGGGCTTGTGTGCGCGATGCTTCGGCTCCGGCCAATGTCGTTTTAGCTTGTAATACATCTGTTGAAAAACCAGACCCCCGTTGAACGCGCGCATCTTCTAATTCAGCTTGGCGTTTAATATTGGCAACAGAGCCATCAGCGAAATCTAATAACCGTTTTGCTTTAATGACATTCAAATAAGCGGAAACGGCTTCGAACATCAATCCTTGCTTAGTGGCTTCCAGTGTCGCTTGCGCTTGATCAAGCGTTAATTTTGCACTTTTTATAGACGCGTTGCTTGATCCAAAATCCCAAAGTTGTTGGGTCAATGACAAGTTGAGTTCTTTTGGTGGCATCGCCGTGTCCGCAGTACCGGATGGCTTATTTTGACGCTCATAACCCCAACTGCCTGTGGCATCAAATGTTGGGTACCAATCACCTTTGGCGGCAATCGCCGTTTGTTCGGCTGCTTGCACATCGGCGATAGCGGCTTTTACCCGGTCATGGGTTTCCAGCAATGAGGATATTTCCTGACTTAATGACTGCGAAAAAGCCCCTCCCGCATCAACTCCAATCCAAATAGATGCCACCAAAAAAATGGCGGCGGCCCGTTTAATTTTTTTCACTTTTTTATATGCTCCCCAACATGCCGTCCATAAGCTGGATTGTTCTGCCCTCGTATTTATCAAGAAAACAACCTGTTTCTTGATAAGGGGCGCCATTTGCCTAAACAACAAAGCCGCAAATGCAGGAACAATATTAACCATAAGTTATGCCGAACGTTTATATTTAATACGTTTTAGTCATGCGCCGTCAAGCGCTTGCCTATATTCTATTGATATTAATGAATATTTCCTTACCAAACCCCTACATTTTTTAGACTGTTTTTAACATAGATTCGGTCAAAGCGGTTTATTTTTGGCATGGTTGCTGCATAAAAACAGGGCACCTTGGCAGTCAAGGCTGTGAACACATCAATAATTAGGAGCCATATCATGTTAACAACATTGCAACATTTCGAAGACTTTGAGGCGCTTAATACGGAAACCATCTCTTTAACCCATGTACAAGCACATGATCATTTTGAGGCCGGACTTAAAACCATTAATGCTTTGGCCGATGACATGTCGTTGGACATGTTAACATTGGATTTTGATGAGCTGAACTAAACATCACGACAAGACGGGGCTGTTCTCATTTGTTTTCTGACGTTGTTTTTTCACGCGTTTGCGCATCAACGACAGCCAGTACGGTGGAATTAAAAATACCCCTGGCTGTCACCGATGAGGTTAAAATATGTGCCGGTTGTTTAGCGCCTAATAACATTGGACCGACGGCCAAACCATCACCCGCCGTACGCAATAAATTAAACGATGTATTGGCCGCATCCAAATCTGGAAAAACCAGAAAGTTCGCAGATCCTTTTAGGCGTGAATGTGGGAACATGCGTTTTCGGGCATCTTCATCCAACGCCACGTCTGCTTGCATTTCACCTTCGACCTGCAAATCAGGATCAGACGCGTTAAGAATTTCAACAGCATCACGCATTTTGCACGAACTCGGCGAAGGCCGGTTGCCAAAATTGGAATAGGATATCAAAGCAATCCTTGGCGTCACACCAAACCGTTGAACCGCCATAGCACCTAACCTAGTCATTTCGGCGACTTCGGCGGCGCTTGGATCATCCGTCACATGGGTATCACATAGGAAAAATGTACCTTTCGGTGTAATCACTGTACTAAAAGCATAAACCCCGCCATCTTTTTCAGCCCGACCGATAACATCTAATACATGGCGTAAATGCCACGCGTGGTTTGCATAGGTTCCGCAAATCATCGCATCGGCTTCGCCACGCTTTAACATCATTGATGCAATCACCGTGGTATTGGTACGAATAATGGTCCGCGCCAAATCAGGCGCCACACCTCCCCGTTCCATAAGCGCATGATAGCCACGCCAATAATCATCATAACGCGGATCATTTTCAGGGTTGGTTATTTCAAAGTTTTCGCCCTCTTTAATGCGAAGACCTAATTTTTCAATGCGGTTATTAATAACATCCGGGCGCCCAACCAAAACCGGAAGCGCTACGCCTTCATCAACGATGGCTTGGGCTGCACGCAATACCCGTTTTGATTCGCCCTCAGCAAAAACCACTCGTTTGGGATTTTGTCTGGCACGGTCAATCATCGGTTTCATCAATACGCCAGACCGGAAAACAAACCGTTCCAATTGGTTACGGTAGGCCTCGAAATCTTTGATCGGATTTTTGGCAACCCCTGATGACATCGCGGCTTTGGCAACGGCGGGGGCGATTTTGATAATCAACCGGGGATCAAACGGTTTAGGGATCAAATAATCTGCACCAAAAGTTAAACTTTCGCCTTGATAGGCTTTGGCAACAATATCCGTGCTTTCGGCCATGGCTAAATCAGCAATAGCGTGAAGCGCGGCTAACTTCATTTCTTCGTTAATGGTGGTGGCACCCACATCCAACGCGCCACGGAAAATAAACGGAAAACACAAAACATTATTGACCTGATTTGGAAAATCCGACCGCCCGGTTGCGATTATCGCATCAGGAACGGCGGCTTTGGCAATTTCGGGTAAAATTTCAGGTGTCGGGTTAGCCAGCGCCAAGATAAATGGTTTTGCCGCCATTTTTTTAACCATGGCGCCGGTTAAAATACCCGGGGCCGATAACCCTAAAAAGACATCGGCTCCATCGATGACTTCATCCAAAGTCCTAAGATCGGTGTCTTGGGCATATTTTTCTTTTTGCGGGGTCATGTCTTCGACACGACCTTTGAAAATCAAACCCAGATGGTCAACCAGAAAAATATTTTCGCGTTTAATGCCCAACCCGATCAATAAATTCAGACAGGCAATTCCGGCAGCACCGCCACCCGTGGACACCAGTTTGATGTCTTTTGGTTTTTTACCCATCAACCGCATACCATTTAATACGGCGGCCCCCGCAACAATGGCCGTGCCGTGCTGGTCATCATGGAAAACCGGGATATTCATGCGGTCTCGGCATTTTTTTTCAACGATAAAACATTCAGGTGATTTGATGTCTTCTAGATTTATTGCGCCGAATGTAGGCTCCAAAGCTTGAATGACGTCGACCATTTTATCAGGATCGGTGGCATCCAGTTCAATATCAAAAACATCAATCCCAGCAAATTTTTTAAATAAAACAGCTTTGCCTTCCATCACAGGCTTTGACGCTAACGGCCCAATATTGCCTAGCCCTAAAACGGCAGACCCATTGCTAATCACCCCAACTAGGTTTTGCCGCGCCGTTAAATTGGCGACTTCTGCGGGATCGGCAACAATGGCTTCGCAGGCCGCGGCCACACCGGGGGAATAAGCTAACGCCAAATCACGTTGTGTGGCCAAGGGGGTGGTTGCGACAATCGCCAACTTGCCCGGTGTCGGATTACGGTGATATTCCAGTGCCCGTTGTTTCAGAGGGTCTTCCGTCATCGACTTATTTCCTTTAAAGAAGAATTGGCTTAAAAAGCTTATGCTATAAAAACAACATTGCCTATACGTTTATCCTATTGATTTGGGTTTTGGAATGCCTGATCATAGAATACAGGGATAAACTATTTTTCTGAAAGAGAGTCTAACTTGACCGATCACCCGCTTATCCTTGCCATAGACCAGGGAACGACCAGCACCCGAGCACTTATTATCGATCATCACGGCCAAGCCCGACACAGCAATCAGATCGAATTACACCAACATTATCCAGCCGACGGCTGGGTCGAACATGATGCCAATGAAATCTGGGGCGCGGTCTTGGCCACATGCCATCACGTTTTACAAGCAGTTCAGGAAGATATCCAACACGTCAAAGCCATCGGCATCACCAATCAACGTGAAACCACAGTGATTTGGAACAAATCCACGGGCAAGCCTATTCATAATGCCATTGTTTGGCAGGACAGACGCACGGCCGAGATCTGTATCGCGCTAAAAAATCAAGGTCTTGAACAGTCCGTTACCGATAAAACCGGATTGTTATTGGATCCGTATTTTTCGGCCACAAAAATCGCATGGATACTGGACCATGTTGATGGCGCAAGGGTTGCCGCCAACAACGGTGAACTGGCTTTCGGCACCATTGATAGTTTTTTATTGTGGAACTTAACAGGCGGCAAAGTCCACGCCACGGATGCCACCAACGCATCACGCACCATGCTGTTTAACATTCACCAACAATGCTGGGACGACGACTTATTAAAATTGTTGAACATTCCCAAATCATTATTGCCGGACGTACTGGATTGTGCCGGCAATTTTGGCTTAACCGCCGCCGGTTTATTTGACATACAAATCCCCATCACCGGCATCGCTGGCGATCAACAAGCCGCCAGCATTGGTCAAGCTTGTTTTAAACAAGGCATGATCAAAAGCACATACGGCACGGGCTGTTTTGTCATGTTAAACACCGGCGACAAAGTCCCTGTATCCAATAATAAATTGTTAGCCACGGTAGCATACCGGTTAAATGGCAAAACCACATACGCATTGGAAGGCAGTATTTTTATAGCCGGTGCCGCCGTGCAATGGTTACGCGATGAAATGAAACTGATCACGCATGCCACAGAAACAGAGACCATCGCAAGGTCAACACCCAGCACGGACGGGGTTTATTTAGTCCCTGCGTTTACCGGGCTTGGCGCGCCTTACTGGGATCCAAAAGCCAGAGCCGCTATTTTAGGCATGACCCGTGACACAGGACGAGACCAGATTATTCGGGCAACATTGGAAGCTGTCGCCTATCAAACCAAAGATTTAATGAACGCCATGATTGATGACAGTGGCGTTAATATCGGGCAGCTCCGCGTCGATGGCGGCATGGCCGCCAATAATTGGTTGATGCAGTTTTTAGCCGACATATTAAATGTCAATGTTGAACGACCAAAAGTCATTGAAACCACCGTCTTAGGGGCCGCTTATCTGGCCGCATTAGGCACCGGGATTTATTCGTCACTTGATGATGTAGCCCATCATTGGCAGCGTGATCAACAATTCTCACCGACAATCAATCCTGAACAACGGCAATCACTTTATCAAGGCTGGCAACACGCCATAGGACACATCACTTCATGAACGGTATCTTTTTTGCACTGGTCGCCATTTCATTCGCCATTGCCGGTTTTCGGCAGGTATCATGGAGCGGACCTGTTGGCCAAGGCCCCATGGAAATGCTCGGTTCCGCGATGATTGATGCGGCTTCGGGTTCCGTGACGCTGGCCATTGGTCTGGTCGGTGTCATGGCGTTGTTTTTAGGGCTAATGAAAGTTGCTGAAAAAGGCGGCTTATTAATCATTATCGCCAAAACTTTACGACCATTAATGGTCCGGTTGTTTCCCGATGTTCCAGCCAATCACCCGGCCATGGGTGCCATTATTATGAACATATCCGCTAATGCGTTGGGATTGGGCAATGCGGCCACACCGTTTGGCATTCGCGCCATGCAACAACTGGACAAACTAAACCCGATCAAGGGTACAGCCACCAATTCCATGGCGTTGTTTTTAGCCATCAACACATCCAGTGTCACATTATTGCCCACAGGTGTCATTGCTATTCGTGCCGCGGCCGGTTCTATGGACCCGGCAGGTATTGTTGCCACCACATTATTTGCCACCATTATTTCGACCACAGTGGCGATCATTGCTGTTAAATTTCTTGAAAAACGTTGGTCCACAGTCGCTGAGGACGACGCGCAAATTGAGACCGCCATTACTATCGACCAACCCATAGAAGATGCGCCGGAGGTTAACGAAGAAATTTTACAAGAAGATACCGGGGACGCCTACAAAACCTGGGTTTCTATCGCGGCCCTTGCATCGGTGCTCGCCATGGTGCCATTAACCATTCTATATGGCCGCAGCATTGCGCCGTGGATCATCCCCGGCATCATGATCAGCTTGTTAACATTTGGCATGGTTAAAAAAGTCCCCGTTTATGAAACCTTTGTTGAAGGCGCCAAAGACGGTTTCCAAGTGGCTTTGCGGATCATCCCTTATTTAGTAGCGATACTGGTCGCTGTTGGCATGTTCCGCGCATCGGGTGCTATGGACATGATTATCCGCCCCTTAAGCAGCGTTACAAGCTGGTTTGGCTTGCCCGCCGAAGCTTTGCCCATGGCGTTATTACGACCCTTAAGCGGATCAGGTGCATACGGCATTATGGCATCGATCATTCAAGACCCCACCATTGGGCCTGATAGTTACATTGGTTATTTAGTCAGCACATTCCAGGGATCGACCGAAACCACGTTTTATGTTCTGGCCGTTTATTTTGGCGCCGTTGGCATTCGCCGTATTCGTCACGCATTGGTCGCCGCACTAATGGCCGATGTCGCAGGCATAGCGGCGGCTGTATTAATTGTGAACTGGTTATACGGACCATTAGGATCTGGATAAGTGTTAGCGTTTGCGAAATAAATCACCCAGCCAGAACGCTTGGGCGCCAATCGCGCCGACAGGCAAAATCAACCACATCACATCAAATAAGGCCAGGCCCAATAGAATAAAACAAAATTCAGCGCGGCTAACCGTGTGAAGATAATAAAACAATGTTTGTTTAAAAGTTTTAGGCGGCTCACTTTTGGTAAGTTCATCACTATTTTCAGGATTTTCTCGTTTTTTAAACCGGTTATGGCGCAGTAAATCCACGCCGTAATCAACGGTTGATCCAATGGCCGCAATCAGGCCCAACCACATCCACACGTCATTGCCCTTGGACGCCGCCACGCCAAACCCCAAGCCGACAAATACCGCCGTATCAATAATCCAGTCGACAAAATCATCATAGGCCGCACCAAAAGACGAGCTTTGATTTTTAAGCCTTGCAACCACACCATCGCTATAATCCAGCATATAGCTGAACACCAACAACACCGTAGCCAAAATATTCCAATAAACCGCCGCTTTTAAAAATAATGCAGCACCTGACAAACCGACAATCATGGAAAAAGTGGTGACTTGGTTAGCCGTCACGGGCAGACGAACAACAACAAGCGACAAATAATAGCCGCCCATACGCGAGAACGGGAAAATACTGTCCGGCCGAATGACCGGGTTTTCAGCACCAAGATCAACATCAATGGAAAGTGACATGTATTTACCTAAAAATTAAATTATAAGCTTCACCCACTAACTTAAAAATAACGGGACAACAAGCAAGGCTATTTGCAAGTTAGGCATAGCTGGCTTATTAAAAAAATGATGCCCTCCGCAATGACAGGTGAATTTTGATTAAACTGCTTTCCATTATCGGTCTATTTGCCGGATTAATTCTGATCACAGGATTAATCGCATGGCAAGGGGCTATGGATATTTTAAGCCTGTTACAAGCCTCGGGCTGGCCGTTGTTATTTGTCGCATTGGCTTGGTCGCCATCGGTGTTTATTGGCACCACAGCGTGGCGATATTTATTCAAAGCCGGGCCTGATCCACGTTACTATGATATGTTCATGGCTTTATGGATGGGCCGGGCCATCAATACGTTACTGCCCGTTGCCTCCATCGGCGGTGAAGTTGTGAAAGCCCGGATGTTGATACAGTGGGGATATGATAAAGCCCAAAGCACGGCGTCCGTTGTCGTCGATAAAACCATTCAAGTCTTGGCCCTAATTATCTGGGGAGTTATCGGTGTTGGATTGTTGGTTAATTATTCTGTTGATTTAGCCTTGGCAAAATACGCACTCATCGGTTTTTCAAGTCTAGGTGGGGCCGTTGCTTTGTTTTTAATGGCGCAAAAATCTGGATTATTTCACGCCACCACGAATACGCTGCATAAAGCCACTGGGTTTGATTTTTTTGATAATCTCAAACAAGGCGCCCGCGACATCGATGAAGCCGTTAAACAATGCTACGGTAGACGCGGCCGGTTTTTTGCCTCATTAACATGGCGCATGATGATGTTAATTTTACAATCAGCCGAAGTTTGGGCGGCGGCCTACGTCCTAGGTTTTCCCATTTCTGTGATGGAGGCCGTGTTCCTAAAAAGCTTAACATCAACCATTAGCGACGTCGCGTTTATCATCCCAAATGCTTACGGCCTGCAAGAAGGCGCATACATTGTCTTTGGTGCAGTGATCGGATTGCCTGCGGATTTAGCCCTCGCCATATCATTGGCGACCCGGTTGCGTGAATTAATTTTTGACGTGCCGGGGTTGATATTATGGCAACGTGCTGAGGGCAAAAAGTTTTTCAGCCACCAGAAACCACCCGAAGGACAACCCCCATCATGACCATCAGTTTTCTGCAAATGGTGGTTATTTTATTATCCGCCGCTTCTACGCTTTATTTGCTGGTGGCATGTTATGCGGTGATTAATTTTAACCGGATAATGAAAAAACCACATAAAAATGTGTCGCATCCCCCCGTCAGCATCATGAAACCCATTTACGGCATTGACTATCAACTGAAAGAAAACCTGTTGAGTTTTTGCAGGCTGTCGTACCCTGACTACCAGATCGTTTTTGGTGTGCAACATCGAAACGATCCCGCCATCGCCATCATCCACCAAGTCATGGCTGAATGCCCTGATATCCAAACTATGTTGGTGATCGAAGAAGAACTTTTTGGCCCTAACCGCAAAGTATCGAACCTGATGCATATGGAACATCATGCGATCCATGATATTTTGCTGATTTCCGACAGCGATATGGTTGTAAAGGCGGATTACCTGTCCCGCGTCATATCAAGCTTCGATCGTGATTTCAAAGGCTTGGTGACCTGTTTATATAAAGCAACATCAGCACCGGGATTTGCATCCACATTGGGGGCGATGTTTATCAATCAATGGTTTTTACCATCCGCATTGATCCCGGCTACGTTCGCGCCTATGAAAAATTGTTTTGGTGCAACAATGGCTATTCACCGCCAGACGCTTAATGAAATTGGCGGCTTAAAATCTTTGGTCAACAACCTAGCCGACGACTATATGCTGGGAAAACGGGTTCAGGATGCAGGGCATCCGATTATGTTAGCCCCGGTCCTTGTCGAAAACCGCGTTCAGGAAAAAAATTTCAAAGCCTTATTTTATCATGAACTACGCTGGGCGAGGACCATTCGTTCCGTGGAACCATTGGGTTATGCGTCTACTTTTTTAACAGATACCTTGGTTTGGGGAACCGTTGCCAGTATGACATTATGGACGACGTCAAGCCCATTTTGGTCATGGGCACCGATTTCAATCGCTTTGCTGGTTCGTTTTATACAGGCGGCCCTCGTCAACCGCATGACGAACACTCAGGCAATAGCAACTTATCTATTAATCCCGGCGCGGGATCTGCTTTCCTTTTTGACGCGAATAGTGTGTTATATGGGACACGGTATTCGTTGGCGTGACGACAAAGGACACGTTCGGGTTGGTGGACAACTGACAACCGAACCAACAAGGCACAAGCCACCCGAGATTTAAGGAAATTAGTCCGTATGAAAAAAACTCTTTTTTTAAGCCCGCCTTCATTTGAAGGTTTTGATGGTGGTGCCGGTTCGCGCTATCAATGCAAACGCGAGGTCACATCATTTTGGTATCCGGCGTGGTTGGCGCAATTATCTGCTCTTGTCCCTGGATCGACATTAATCGATGGCCCGGCGAGCGGCGTGCAATTAGCAGATATTGTTAATCAAGCGAAAACTCACGAAATTCTGATTATTTACACATCGACACCGACATTTAACAACGATGTACACGTAGCTGAAGCGTTCAAGGCAACCAATCCAGATTTGCTGATCGGGTTTTGCGGCGCCCATGTGGTGACCAATTGGCAAGCGGCTATGAACGCATCCAAAGCCATTGATTTTGTCTGTGATAAAGAATTTGATTTCACCGTCCAGTCGGTGTGCAAAGGCTATGACTTAAGCACCATCAAAGGTTTATATTACCATGACGGTGAAGATATTAAATTCACCGGACCCAGTGATATTATTCATGAAATGGACAGTTTGCCATGGGTAACGCCTGTTTATAAAAAATTTCTTGAGCCCCAAAATTATTACAATGGCTATATGTTGCATCCCTATATGTCGATTTATACGGGGCGCGGTTGCAAATCACGCTGCACGTACTGTTTATGGCCACAAACCATCAGCGGCCATATATACCGCACCCGATCTGTTGAAAATATCGTGGCCGAAATCACTTATGCCAAAGAACAATTCCCGGACGTTAAAGAGTTTTTCTTTGATGATGATACATTAACCGACAACATCGAACACGTCGAAGCCTTGGCTAGGGGCTTGGGTCAATTAGGCGTTACGTGGTCGTGTAATGCCAAAGCCAATGTGCCGCGCAAAACATTAGAAATTTTAAAACAAAATGGATTGAGATTATTGTTGGTTGGCTACGAATCGGGTAATCAGAAAATTCTCAACAATATGAAAAAAGGCGTACGTCTGGATTTTGCCAGAAAGTTTACGCAAGACTGCCATGATTTAGGCATTCTTATCCACGGCTGTTTCATCATGGGCTTGCCCGGTGAAACCCAGGAAACCATCAAAGAAACCATTGCCTATGCCAAAGAAATAGACCCAAAAACCATTCAGGTTTCATTGCCCGCCACCTATCCCGGCACATTTTTATATAAACAAGCCATCGAAAACGGTTGGCTGCAGACAGACAACGTGGTTACCGATTTAGTCACCGATAACGGTACACAAGAAAGCGTGCTAAGTTACCCACATTTGAATTCCCAAGAAATATTTGAAGCCGTTGAGATTTTTTACAAACAGTTTTATTTCAGGCCCGGAAAAATGGCGCAACTGACATGGGATATGTTAAAAGATCCCGCCGTCATGAAACGCCAACTCAGGGAAGGTAAAGAATTTTTTAAATTCTTGTGGGGGCGCAAGGAAGCGGCTTGAGCGGCAAACAAATCATCATCACTGCCGATGATTTCGGCATTTCACAAGAAATTAACGAAGCCGTTGAAATCGCCCACACTCAAGGCATTTTATCGGCAACATCGTTGATGGTCGGGGAAGCTTTCGCTGAAGATGCTGCTCGGCGCGCAAAATTAATGCCGAGCCTTGGCATTGGTTTACATCTGGCACTGACCCGCGGCAAATCTGTTCTTGATCCCAAAAAAATCCCTGATTTAGTGGATGCTTCCGGACGATTTAAAGACAATCTTTTTATGTGCGGATTGCGGTTTTTTTTCAACTCCAAAGTCCACCTGCAATTGGCCGCTGAAATCAACGCGCAGTTTAAAGCTTTTCAAAATTTTGAGCTTAAACTTGATCATGTGAACGTCCACAATCACATGCACATGCATCCCACCGTTTTGGATTTAATTCTGAATATCGGAGGGAATTTTGGCATGCGTGCCATGCGGTTGCCAAAAACACCCCATGCACCTATTTATCTAAAACCTTGGATGCTGCACATTAAAAATAAATTGAACGACAATAATATCCACCACAACGATGTTTTGATAGGATTAAGTGAAACCGGGAAAATGAATTCGACGACCATGCAGCAATGCTTAAAAAATCTTTCCTCAGGCGTCACTGAAATCATGTGTCACCCAGCAACCGGACCTTGGGCGGGACTAGATACACATGCCAAGCATTTTAATTTTGATAAAGAGTTAGCAGCATTAATTCACCCTGATGTTAAAACCGCCCTGAAAAATACAAAGGCCAAGGTCATTCGTTTTGGAGATTTAAAATGACCGGGCCCGCTCCGCACCTAGGGCGCACATGGCCCCACAAATTGGCGCTTGTGGTCGTCAAACCGTTAGCAAGAACAGCGGTAACACCCAATCATTTGACATGGGCTAGGCTGATAACCGGCGTGATCGCTTGTTTATTTTTCGCAAGCGGGGAAAGAAATTTTATTATCTGGGGTGGTTGGGTATGGCTGCTTTCGGCATTTCTAGATCAAACAGACGGTGAGCTTGCCCGTTTAACCGGACAAATGTCCGCCCTAGGCCACAGGTTTGATATGTTGAGCGATATGATCGTCACCTCGTTATTTTTTGTCGGTGGCGGTATAGGGTTGCGCGATACTGATCTGGGAATATGGGCCGTGGCCGCCGGGCTTATTAGCGGCATTGCCGTATTAGCGGCTCAATATTATGCTGAAAAAATTGACAGTCTGAACGACGACCCCGATGATCGTGCCTATTCCGGGTTTGCTGGATTTGATTTTGATAACGTGCTGTTTCTATTCGCACTGGTGCCATGGTTTGATATTTTTGAATATTTTGTACTCGCCGCCGCCATTGGCGCGCCGCTCTTTGCACTGCTGACATTTTATAAATGGAAAAAAATTGAAAGTTGTGCAAAAAACTAAAACCATCTTGTTATTTTTTACCCAAAACAACTTTTAAGGATGCACTGATTATGAATTTACCCCCCAACCCGGTCGTTATCGGTGTTATTGGCGGCAGCGGCGTTTATGACATTGACGGACTTGAAAATGCGCGCTGGGAAAAAATATCGTCGCCATTTGGTGACGCGTCTGATGAATTGTTGTTTGGTGAATTGGGTGGACAAAAAATGGTTTTTTTGCCGCGTCATGGCCGCGGTCACCGCATCCCGCCAAGTGCGTTAAATTACCGCGCCAATATTGATTGCCTGAAACGTGCCGGGGTCACCGAAATACTATCGGTATCGGCCTGTGGTTCATTGCGCGAAGATTTACCACCGGGGACTTTTGTTATCGTTGATCAATTTATCGACCGCACATTCGCCCGGGCAAAAAGTTTTTTCGAAACAGGGTTGGTTGCCCATGTGGGCTTTGGTCACCCGACCTGTTCTAGGTTAGGTGATGCTGTATATGACGCGGCTAAAAAAATCGGTGTTCCCGTTCATAAAGGCGGTACTTATTTATGTATGGAAGGGCCGCAGTTTTCGACATTAGCCGAAAGTAACTTGTACCGAACATGGGGATGTGATGTCATTGGCATGACCAACATGCCCGAAGCCAAACTCGCCCGCGAAGCCGAAATGTGTTACACAACCGTAGCCATGGTTACGGATTTTGATTGTTGGCACCCGGATCATGATCACGTCAACGTTGACGCTATTATCAAAGTTTTATTAAGCAATGCGGATCATGCTAAACAATTGGTCAAACAAGTAACACCTGTTTTGCAAAGCCAAACGGGAACCTGTCCCGCGAGGTGCCAGCATGCGTTGGATAATGCCATCATCACCGCACCCGATGCCCGTGATCCGGTTGTTGTGAAAAAACTGGATGCCGTCGCAGGTCGTGTCCTTGGGGAGAACAACGAATGAAAATAGACGGCCAAGCTTACCGCACCATCTGGGTAAATAATGATGGCCGAGCGGTTGATATCATTGATCAAACCCGCCTGCCCCATGAATTTATCACGGTCTCGCTAAAAACTTTGGATGATGCCTGCATCGCGATTTCAAATATGCAGGTTCGCGGCGCACCATTAATTGGGGCGACCACAGCATATGGTGTGGCCTTAGCCATGTTAGAGGACACGTCTGATCAAAATCTGAAACAAGCCCGTGAAAAACTTTACGCGACAAGACCAACGGCGGTTAATTTACGTTGGGCGTTAGATGAAATGGACCGATTATTGTTACCGCTGGTTCCTGAAAAACGCATCCAAGCGGCTTATCAGTTGGCTGCAAAAATTTGTGATGACGATGTCGCTATCTGTTCATCCATTGGTGATTTTGGCCATCAAATCATTCGGGATCTCTGGAACAAAAAAGGCAAACCTGAGCATAACCAAGGTGGCATTAATGTTTTAACCCATTGTAATGCGGGATGGTTGGCGACGGTTGATTGGGGCACGGCATTAGCGCCCATTTACAAAGCCCATGATGCCGGTATTCCGGTCCACGTTTGGGTTGATGAAACAAGACCGCGTAACCAAGGGGCTAGTTTGACCGCGTGGGAACTGGGTCGTCACGGTGTGCCAAATACTTTGATTGTTGATAATGCAGGCGGCCATTTAATGCAGCACGGTCAAGTCGATTTAGTAATCGTTGGCACTGACCGGACAACGGCCACAGGCGACGTTTGCAATAAAATCGGAACCTACCTGAAAGCATTAGCCGCCGATGACAACACTGTGCCGTTTTATGTGGCGTTACCGGGACCAACTATTGATTGGGATATCGATGACGGGGTACGTGACATTCCCATCGAAGAACGCGGGCAAGGCGAAGTCACCCATATTCAAGGGCGGTTGGAAAATGGTCAAATCGCCACCGTTGATTTAACGGCCAAGGGTACAAATGCCGCCAATTACGCTTTTGATGTCACACCCGCGCGCTTAATTACGGGGCTGATTACCGAACGCGGTGTGACAGAACCATCAAAACAAGGCTTGAAAAAACTTTATCCAGAGAAATAATTGATCCCAATAGACGTCATTTCAAGGAGACGATAATGAAAAACGCATGGTCCGACGAAGATGCTAAAATGATGATCAATAATTACGCCAAACAAGGTGTAAGCGAAGATATTGCTTTGCGGGTTTATACCTCCAGATTATTAGGCAATGATCATAATTTAGTGCTGCATGGTGGCGGCAATACATCCGTTAAAACCACCATGAAAGATGTCATGGGCGATGTTGTTGATGTATTGTGTGTCAAAGGATCAGGCTGGGATTTAGACACCATTGAACCCGCCGGTTTGCCTGCGGTGCGCCTAGAACCATTAAAACAAATGGTCAATTTAAATAAATTAAGCGACGAAGATATGGTCAATGCCCAGCGTGGTAATTTATTGGATAGCCAAGCGCCTAACCCATCTGTCGAAACTTTATTGCATGCTTTTTTACCACATAAATTTATTGATCACACCCACGCCAATGCGATACTGGCATTAACAGATCAAACTATGGGTGATGTTTTATGCAGTGAAGTTTTTGGTAAAAAATTTGGCCTTGTGCCTTATATCATGCCAGGGTTTGATCTCGCTAAAAAAGCTTTGGAAGTGTATCTGGAAAACCCCGAAGTTCAGGGTTTGATTTTATTAAAGCACGGCATTTTTACTTTTTCCGATACAGCAAAACAAGCCTATAGTCGGATGATCCGGGCGGTGACAAAGGCTGAAAAGTTTGCCAAACAGCAAGCCAAAAAAATCAACAAAAATGCGCTCGCACCGATAAAACTGCCCAAACAATTAAGCAGCGCGGCTAATATCGCACCGATCATCCGCGGTTTGACTTCCCACCACGGCCAACCGTTGATGATGGATTTTCGCAGCAACGGGAAAATTTTATCTTATGTCAATGCTAAAAGCCTAAAACGTATCAGTCAACAAGGCACCGTCACTCCCGACCATGTCATTCGCACCAAACCATATCCATTGATCGCGCCCGCGCCGGAACATGGCAAACAGGAGCTTTTTCAATCGGCGCTAAAAAAAGCCATTGATCAATATCACATCAAATATCATGATTATTTCAAACGCTGTAATAAAGCTTCAAAAATTAAAAAGACCGAGTTAGACCCTAATCCGCGCGTGGTATTAGTACCGGGCGTTGGTTTGTTTGGCCTTGGTAATTCCAAAAAAGCGGCCCGCATTGCCGCTGATTTAGCTGAAACTAATATTGATGTGATTTCAGACGCTGAACGTATGGGCACCTACCAAGTTATTTCCGAAGCCGAAATTTTCGAACTTGAATACTGGTCGCTGGAACAGGCCAAATTAGGCAAATCAGCTGAAAAACCGCTACAAAGAAAAGTTGTACTGGTCACCGGCGGCGGGTCCGGCATTGGTGCGGCAACGGCCCAAGCCTTTGCTGCCGAAGGTGCTGCTGTCGCGGTTCTTGATCTCAATTCTGAAGCCGCCCAAACCATTGCGGCGGCTATCGGCGGCCAAGGCTACGGCTGTGATGTTACGGATGAAAGTTCATTAAGCACCGTTTTTAATCGGGTCGTGACCGATTTCGGCGGCATTGATATTGTTGTGTCCAATGCCGGGGCCGCATGGCAAGGACGTATCGGAGACGTCGATGAAGCCACACTGCGGAAAAGTTTCGAACTTAATTTTTGGGCCCATCAACGTGTTGCGAGCATGGCCGTCAAAATCATGGAACAACAAGGGTTAGGCGGTTGTTTATTGTTTAACACATCAAAACAAGCGGTCAATCCGGGACGGGATTTTGGTCCCTATGGCCTGCCTAAAGCCGCCACATTATTTTTAATGAAACAATACGCTCTTGATTACGGGCATTTGGGCATTCGCGCCAATGCGGTTAATGCCGACCGTATTCGCAGCGGATTATTAACCCCTGATATGATCAAAAGCAGATCAAAATCCCGCGGATTATCCATAACCGATTACATGGGTGGAAATTTATTGGAACGTGAAGTGAGCGCCGAAGATGTCGCCCAAGGGTTTGTTACTTTGGCTAAATCCGAAGCCACAACAGCGGCTGTGTTAACTGTTGATGGCGGTAATATCGCGGCATCTATGCGTTAAAATAAATTAATGCGGCGAACGCGGACGGGTTAACCCTTTGATCACGCCGCGCAACGTTCTGACTTCTTGTTCGGTTAAATCTGCCCGTCCTAACATGTTGCGCAAATTACGCACCATCACCGGGCGTTTTTCTTTAATGCGCAAAAACCCGCAATCATCCAGTTCCCGTTCTAAATGTTCAAACAGGCCCAGTAATTCCTGTTTGTTGGCAGGCTTGCCGTCTTTCGGTGTGACCAACTGGGATGGCGGTGTATTGTCATCGGCAACACACCATTCATAAGCCACGGCAAACACCGCTTGTGCCAAATTAAGCGAGGGATATTCCGTATTCAACGGAACATTAATAATGATGTCCGATAACGCAATATCATCATTATTCAAGCCTTTGGCTTCACGGCCAAACAACACAGCTGTTTTTAATTCCTGATCTTGGAATTCAATGATTTCCGCGGCCGCCTGTCTTGGCGTGACAACCCGTTTAATCATATCACGAGGCCTCGCTGTTGTGGCATAGATTTTATGTAAATCTGCCGATGCGGTTTCCAAACTATCAAAAATAACGGCATTTTCAATGACCCGCTCAGCCCCGGCCGAGGCCGCCTGCGCATCATCATTGGGCCAACCGTCACGCGGATCAATAATGCGTAATTCATCCAATCCACAGTTTAACATAGCGCGCGCCGCCATACCGATGTTCACGCCCAGTTGCGGTTGCGCTAATATTATAACCGGACGGTTTTCGGATTTAGCCATGATCTGATGACTGTGCATCAACGGCATCGCTTTTCAACAATTTGTAAACCAGCCCATCCCGTAATGCGTTATAAGACGCATCGATAATATTCGCCGACACACCCACCGTTGACCATTGATTGTCATCGGCATCCGCTGTCACGATCACCACCCGGGTAATCGCGCGTGTGCCATCGCCGGGCGTTAAAATGCGCACTTTGTAATCCATCAAACGTAAATCTTTTAACATTGGGAATATGGGCGTTAACACTTTGCGTAATGCTGCATCCAATGCATTCACCGGCCCGTTGCCTTCGGCAACGGTCATAAATGCGTCCCCTGCTACATCCAATTTAACGGTGGCTTCGGAAATCGTGATCAATTCACCGGCGTGGTTCCACCGGCGTTCATCAATCACGCGGAAACTTGAACAGCGAAAATAATCAGGCACTTTGCCGAGTGTGCGCCGGGCCAGCAATTCAAAACTGGCTTCGGCCCCATCATAGGCATAGCCTTCATATTCTTGTCGTTTAACCAATTCGACCAAACGTCCTACGTCTTTGTGTTTAGGATTTACATCAAGACCAATTTCTCTGAACCTTGCAATGATATTGGCGCGCCCTGATTGATCCGATACCACCACATGACGCTGGTTGCCGATGGTTTCGGGATTAATATGTTCATAAGTCCGTGGATTTTTTTCAACGGCTGAGGCATGTACGCCACCTTTGTGCGCAAATGCCCTTGTCCCTACATAAGGCGCACTTCCATCGGGCGCCCTGTTCAAACGATCATCGATCAAATGGGAAAGATGGGTTAGTTTTTTAAGATCTTCCGCCGTTAACCCTGTTTCAAGCCCCATTTTCAGCACCAAAGTGGGGATAATCGAAACCAGATTGGCATTGCCGCAACGTTCGCCGAGCCCGTTTAATGTGCCTTGGACCTGACAAACACCGGCACGAACCGCGGCCAATGTCCCGGCAATAGCATTCCCCGTATCGTCATGGGTATGAATACCCAAAATTTCAGACGGAATATGACGCGCGACCTCGGTAACAATACTTTCTATTTCATCCGGTAATGTGCCGCCGTTGGTATCGCACAACACAATCCAACGGGCACCGGCATCAGCCGCTGTTTTGACGCAATTCAAGGCGAATTCAGGATTGGCTTTGTAGCCGTCAAAAAAATGCTCGGCATCAAAAATAACTTCTTTGGCTTTGGTTGCCGCCAACGCCACACTTTCACCAATCATTTTAATGTTTTCATCAACATCCGTGCCAAGGGCTGCCGTCACATGAAAATCCCATGTTTTACCGAACAAACAAATGACATCGGTCCCGGCATCAAATAGTGGTCTTAATCCAGGGTCGTTTTCAACACTGCGACCGGGTCGACGGGTCATGCCAAAAACACTTAACCGTGCACGTTTCAATGTGGGAGGGTTTTTAAAAAATGTGCTGTCTGTGGGATTTGCCCCAGGCCAGCCGCCTTCGATGTAATCGATGCCCACATCATCCAGTGCACGCGCGATCATGTCTTTATCGGCGGCGTTAAAATCGACACCTTGGGTCTGTGCCCCATCACGCAGTGTCGTATCATATAAATAGATACGGCGATGATCTGATTTTGTATTGCCTAGGGTTTTCGTTTTGGCTGGCATGACTATTGCTCATCAATCATTATAGATGATCGCAGAATGCCGAAATTATCATGCGAGCTCAAGGCATAGTATTGTCAGGGTTAATTTTATTTAACAGTATCAAAGTCATTATGACGGATCATTTCAACGAACCGGCGTCCATCAACAGGTGGACTGAATAAATAACCCTGTCCAACATTACATCCTAAACCATGAAGAAAACGCACATGATCAACTGTTTCAATGCCTTCGGCAACGATGTTTAAGTTTAAATTTTGCGCCATACTGACAATCGCACGGGCAATGGCCACGGCATCTTGATCATCGGGCAAATTTGTAACAAACGCGCGGTCAACTTTTAATGAATCCAGAGGAAACCGCGTTAAATAACTAAGCGATGAATAACCCGTTCCAAAATCATCCATGGAAATGGATATGCCTTTGCTTTTTAGAATATCCAATGTTTGAATAGTTTCTTCAGGGTTTATCACCAACATGCTTTCGGTCAACTCCAAATCCAATAACTTTGGATCCAGACCCGATTGCAATAATGCATCATCCACTTTTAAAGCTAAATCGCCTTGTAAAAATTGCATAGCCGACAAATTAACTCCGACATGAAGGGGATAATCGCTCGTTTTTTGCCATTCCACCGCATCCCGGCACGCTTGACGCAATACCCATTCGCCAACAGCAACAATTAAGCCTGTTTCTTCGGCAATCGGAATAAATTCATCAGGGTTAAGCCGCCCGAGAGTGGAGCTATCCCAACGCAACAAAGCCTCCGCCCCGATTAGCTTTCTGGTTTCTAAATCAATTTTAGGCTGATAATAAACAATGAGTTCATCATTTTCTAAAGCTCGGCGTAGCGCACTTTCAACCGCCATCCGTCGTTCAACGGCAGCACTTAGTTTTTCACTGTAAAATTGGTAATGATCACGACCTTCTTTTTTTGCCTGATTAGCTGCCGTATCCGCATTGCGCATTAATTGGTTTAAACTGGACGCTTGATCTGGGTACACCACAACACCGATGCTGCCGGATGTGAATATTTCTTTGCCGTCGATAACAAAAGGTTCGCGTAAACAAGCTAACATTCTATCCGCAATTTCACACACGGCTTCCTGAGTTTCCACACGGCCGATTAACACATTAAATTCATCTCCGCTCATATGAGCAATGGTGTCATTTTCCCCCACACAGCCTTGTAATCTAGCCCCGGCTTCTTGAATGACTTTATCACCAACGATATGCCCCATGGCGTCATTAATATTTTTAAAATGATCTAAATCTACAAATAAAACAGCAAAATGTGTTTCTGATTTATCAGCGCGTGTAATCGCCATTTCAAGCCGTTCATTAAACAACAATCGGTTGGGCATTTTAGTCAGCGGGTCTTGGGTGATAAGGGCGCGTAAGTTTTCTTCGTGAAGTTTACGTTCGGTGATGTCGCGCACGGTGCAAATAAAAACCCGGCGCGCACCGTCCCTGAATGCGCTAATGGATAAATCAATTGGAACCGATGTACCGTCCTTGCGCCGACCCATAATTTCCTGACGCATTCCGGCGGCTAATGTACCGGATTGATCACGGGCTGTATCTTCGTTCAAATCCCGGCGACTAGCATCATAAAAATGAATAATATCAAATTCTGTTAACAGCTGAATTTGCTGACCTATTAAATCATCACTGTTGTAAAAAAAGATTTCTCCAGCCGCAGGATTGGCCGTTTCAATGCGCCCGCTATCATCAACCGTTAAAATGCCATCGATGACCGTATCCATAATTTTACGGATATGTTCTTCACGGGCGGCCAAGGCACGGACGGAACGGTTACGTTCGCTCACATCCCGGGCCATCAACATCACATCATTATTATTTACACCGTCATCATTATTATTTACACCGTCATCATCATCATGGTATTCAACGGCGGCCAATTCAACGTCCAAATCAATGGCATCAACACGCTTTAATTTGACAGGAACACGCGATTGATCGGTAATTAATTGATTTAATCCGGTTTCAAAAAGTTCATGAAACTCGGGATCAAGGAAATCTGTAAAAGCCCGCCCATAAAGGGTTTCTACGGGCCACATTCCCAACATATTAGCACCAGCCGGATTAATCATTTTAATCAAACCATTACGGCAAACACAGATGAGGTCAGGGGCGAGTTCGATAATATGGCGAAAATCTTTTTCGGTTTTTTTCAAACGATCAAAACGTTGCCGGTCCAACAAATCATTAAGAATTTCGAGCATTGTGCGGCCCGATTTGCAAATATCTTCGGCATATGTTCGGTAGTCGCTGTTTTTCATAGGACCCAGAATTTCCTGATCCATCATATCGGCAAAACCAATAATGCTGTTCAGCGGGGTTCTTAAATCATGGCTAAGCGTTTCCAGAAGCGCTTGATTAGCGCTATCTAGGGCCTCCATCTGCTCCTGAGAACGATCCAATAGTTTTTTTAACTCAACTTCAGACGGCATTCTGATATCCATTTAAATCAATAATCGTGAATTGGTTCAGCGATTTATTGAAGCAGTTAACTGAAACGACTTGTTCGTATGTATCTTCACTCAATGTTAAATTTTGTGCACAACGTTGAACTTTATGCACAGCGTTGAATTTTATGCATAAGACATAATTATTATCAGCCACCTTGCCCCCCTTCGTCAAGGCTTCGGAATTTATTAAGTAAGAGCCTTTGACCATCAGCAAAAACGGTCAAATAACCTCTAAGTTATGAACTTAAAACAAACATCTTCATAAAATCTTTAAAAAATACCGATAAAATCTGATTTTCAACTGAACAGCGTGTTCTGAAATGCCTGCTGCTAAAAATCCCATCAAAATCGTGTTATTAACAGGGGACGTCGAAGCCGCGCCGTTAACGGATGTGTTGCGTAGCCATGCCCCGGAATTAGACATCCAACATGCAGAAACATTGGCTGAACTTCGTTCTTTTTCTAAAACCGGGGGACATTTGCGTCTTATTTCTTTTGTCACGGGGGTTATTGTGCCGAGCGATATTCTTGAACGTTTTCAAGGGGATGCATATAATTTTCACCCCGGCCCGCCTGAATATCCGGGTAGTGGCGCATCGAACTTTGCCGTCTATGAAAATGCCAAACAATTTGGCACCACGGCCCATATCATGACCAAATCCGTTGATGCCGGGCCGATCATCCAGTCTATTCGGTTTGACATTGATCCCACATTACGGTTTACAGATTTAGAATTACGGGCTTATCGAGCCGCATTTGATTTATTTATTGATTTATCCAAAACTTTGGCCGTTTCTACAGAACCATTAAAACCATCCGGCGAACAATGGTCGGGGATAAAACGCCGCAAACAGGACGTTGTTGATATGCAAACCGTTACACGCCATATGGATGAGGCCGAGATCACAAAACGGTTTCGGGCATTTGGTTAAAATTTACGTTTTATCCACGCCGCCACGTTGATCCACCCGCGCCATCTTCGACGATCACGCCCATGGCCTGAAGCCGATCACGAATTTCATCAGCGGTTTTAAAGTCCTTTTCGTTTTTGGCCTGAAGGCGTTCATTAACCAATTGATCAATGTCCGAGCCATCCACAGCATCGCCGCCCGGTGCCGACCAATTGAACCAATCATCCGGGGCTTGGCCTAATAATCCTAATAGTTTTGCTTGAGCAAGCAAATGACCCTTTGTTGATGCCAAGTCTTCTTCTTTTGCATTTCCGCGTGACAACTGAATATTTAAACTCGCCAACAGTTTATGCAATTCATGGATCGCAAACGACGTATTCAACTCATTGGATAGGGCCCTGCTAACCGGCGATGTTTTCAGTACATCATTGGTGACCGCAGTGGGCTTGATGTCTTTGATTTTTCTTAAAGCACTGTAAAAACCGTCCAACTCGGTGCGGGCTTCAAACAATCCGTCTTTGGTAAAATCCTGTGGTTTGCGGTAATGTGTTTTTAATAACAATAACCGGATCGCTTCGCCGGGGAATTCATCTAATAAATCATGAACGGTGTAAAAATTGCCAAGGGATTTTGACATTTTTTCACCTTCGCTCATTAAATATCCGTTATGCATCCACAACTTAGCCATATCATCTGTGCCATTAGCGCAGCAGCTTTGCGCGATTTCGTTTTCGTGATGGGGAAAAATTAAATCCTGTCCGCCGCCATGAATATCAAATGTATTGCCTAAATGCGCTTTGCTCATGGCCGAGCATTCAATATGCCAACCCGGTCGACCACGCCCGGGGGCCGGTCCCCACGGACTATCCCAACCCGGTTGTTCCGGGTTTGACGGTTTCCATAATACAAAATCGGCGGCATCTTTTTTATAAGGCGCAATTTCAACCCGGGCACCGGCGATCATTTCATCGCGTGCACGTTTTGATAGTTGCCCATAACCGGCCATTGATGAAACTGAAAACAACACGTGGCCTTCGGCTTCATAGGCGTGGCCTTTGTCGATCAAGGTTTTGATCATCTCAATCATTTCATCGATATAATTTGTCGCCCGCGGTTCATAATCGGGCGGCAACGCCCCCAAAGCCGCCATGTCTTCGTGGAAAATTTTTGCCGTGCGCGTCGTTAAATCAACAATGCTTTCACCATTTTCCAAAGCACGTGCGTTAATTTTGTCTTCGACATCGGTAATGTTACGGACATAGGTGACCGTTGGATAAAAAATCCGCAACAAGCGCACCAAAACATCAAAAACAACAACAGGCCGGGCATTTCCGATATGTGCATAATCATACACCGTTGGCCCACACACATAGACCCGAATGTTATTCGCATCGAGCGGTTCAAAATCCGTTTTTTCCCGCGTCATTGTATTGTGAAATTGCAGCCTGTTGGTCATCAAATTTGATCCGTAAATCCATTGGTTATGGGATACCGGCGATCACGGCCAAAAGCCCGGCGCGTAATTTTAACACCGGGCGGGGCTTGACGGCGTTTGTATTCTGCCCGGTCCAACATTGTCCAAACCCGGCGCACGATGGTTTCATCATGACCGTTTTTTACCATGTCCGCCAAAGATTTTTCGCCTTCGATTAAATCCTGTAAAATACCGTCCAGCACATCATAGGGCGGCAAACTATCCTGATCGGTTTGATCCGGTTTTAATTCAGCCGACGGCGGTTTGCTAATGATGCGTTCTGGCATCACCAATCCATTCGGGCCTAAGCTATCCTGTGGTGTATTTGAATTACGCCACACTGAAAGCGCAAAAACTTTGGTTTTATAGACGTCTTTTAACACCGAATAACCGCCGCACATATCGCCGTATAACGTTGCATAACCCACCGACATTTCCGATTTATTACCCGTTGTCAGCACCATATACCCAAGCTTGTTCGATAATGCCATCAGCAACAGTCCGCGAATTCTGGATTGAATATTTTCTTCGGCAACGCCTTTATCCAAACCTTTAAATGACGGGGCTAACATATCTGAGAACGTCTTCATAGCGTCATTGATTTGAATACAGTCCATATCGACACCCAATAATTCAGCACATTTTTCGGCGTCTTCCAAACTATGATCACGGGTATATGGAGACGCCATCATCACCAAATGAACACGGTCCGCGCCCAAAGCATCAACGGCCACCGCCGCGCTTAACGCACTATCAATACCGCCCGACAGACCAAGGATCACGCCCGGAAAATTATTTTTATTTACATAATCGCGAAGCCCTAAAACCATGGCTTGATAGATTTTTGCGTCCGCATCCGCATCCGGAGTAATAGGCGCAGGTAAAGCCACCCACCCCGCATCTGAACGGCGCATAAATACCGGCAGCACCTGTTCACGCCACATCATTTGTTGCGCTGCTAATGATCGATCCGATTGCAATACAAAAGAGCCGCCATCGAACACCAGTTCGTCTTGGCCGCCAACCAAATTAACGTAGACCAAGGGTAGGTTGGTTTCTGTGACCCGGGCGACGGCATAACTTAACCGTTCGTCGGTTTTATCCAACTCGAACGGCGATCCGTTCAGCACCACCAATAGTTCCGCCCCGGTTTCTTCTAAACATTCAGACACATCGCTTGTCCACATGTCTTCGCAAATCATGACGCCAATACGCGTCCCACGAAAATTTACAGGTCCAGACAATGGCCCTGATTGGAACACTCGTTTTTCATCAAAAACACCATAATTTGGCAATGCGTGCTTATACCTGACAGCTTTAATTTCGCCCGCGTCCAATAGTAATACCGCATTATAAACCAAGTCCTTTTCGACCCATGGCGCACCGATAAGCATGCCCGGACCAGATACCGTCGTTTTGGCAAGTGCTTCGGCGGCTGATTTGATTTTTTCTTGGAAAGCCGGTTTTAAAACCAGATCTTCGGGCGGGTATCCGGATAAAGTCAGTTCTCCACAAACAACAAGGTCAGCACCTTGAGCATCGGCTTCTTGTCGGGCATCAATCAGTTTTTTAAAATTACCATCAACATCGCCGACGGTCGGATTTATTTGCGTCAAGGCGATGGTCAAAGAGTGTGTCATTTTTTAAGCCATTTTTTCATAAATATGGATATACCCGCAAACTCACGGCGTCAAAGTATGAACTGCGTTACCAACTGTCAATGTTGGTTTCACACAACTTTTTTAAGGATAGACCGTTGAACGGTTGGCAACGGCCTATAAAACGTCATATGATGCCCGAGATATGGCAAGAAAAAGAAACAGCGAGGTCATTTTGACCGGCGAAAAAGTCGCGCACTCGAATAAAATCGAGGCGCGTACGGGCATCGGGCCGGGTGACCAGAACCCGAAGCAAATCACACCCGTGTCCATGGCATCCGGTCATCTGGTCCATGCGCGCCGCAAACCTAGGGTCATCGATTTGGTCGGAGATCGCACACAAAGTCCACAAGCAAATCAACCGCCACCGACGCAACCATTCCCACAAACAACGCCGCCCATGGCCATGCCGGCACCTGTGGCGCGGGCAACACCCCCAATACCAACGCCCAATGTTCAGCCACAAACTAATCGCCCAAAAACACCGCAACCAATTACGTTGAAAGCCGCACACCCACCCATTGCCAAGCCCAAAGCCAGCGCAAATGGGAAAGCTTGTAATCCAGAGCAACAAAGTATGGTTTTAGCTGAAACCATGGTTGATAGTTTAATTGGCGGCCTAAAAACCGAAGCTTTAAAAAAAGGTGGGCAATTATCAATGCAAGACATTGATCATTTGCATAATCGGTTTCGCAAACAAACCGTTGCGTTAAGTCAGATTTTCTCTCAAAGTTTTGAAGCCTATGTACGCGCAAGAGAACGTGCCAATTGGGAACAAAAACGCGATTATCCTTTTGACCGCATTTTAGTTAAAAATTTTTCCCATTTGTTCAACAACGGTACGGCCAGTGATTTCAACCGCGTTTCCAGACGCATGTTACCGGGATTTTTCATGTCCATTGGCATGATGTTAGGACCAGACGTCGTAGAAGAATTTCAAGAAACATGCCGTCAAGAAGTTGAACGTGTGCGCCAAGCAAAACCCGATGAATTTGTATGGGAAGACGTGTATGCAACAGCGGGTGCACAAACCATCAGTTTTGACGCCATGATCGCCATCATTCAACATTTCGCCGATTTTGAAAAACGTCGTCAATGGTTTTCCGATTTAATTAATGGTCACCTGACACCCGTTGACGGAGCCAATAAAAAAGACGCTGGATGGGAAATGACCCCAGGCGGCGTTAAATTATTCTTACGCACATTTTTCCACGATTTATTTGAAGCATTAGCGGACACTGCAACCAAACGAAGCCTTGTAAAACGCCATGGGGCAGGCGCTTGTGATATTGCTTTATACGTTCAAGAAAAAGTAAAAATTTAAACAATTAACAGGCATTGTTGATAACACTATCAAGACATAAGACTAGAAAAAAAATCCGTGACCGTCTGCATCATCCCTGAAAAATCAAACAGGCTCATAAAATAACTAAAGCCGATCATGCCTAATAAAATCGGTGATGACAGCACACCGGCGACCGCCAACAACAAACCCACGAACCCCCAAGAACCTTGGCCCATAAAAATGGCAATAATAGCGGTGATCAATGCCAGCGGGACAAAAACAAAGGCCGGACCAAAAATACCCAGCAAACCGAAACCAACGGCACACAGCCCCATTACAGGCCATCGTGCTCCCGGTTCCGAACCATTACTGTTATTGTCATTAAGACGTAAGGAAAACTTATTCATAGGCTGAGTATAATCAAGCTTGCCGCCGGGCTCAATACCCGACACCCGTTAGATATAAGCCATCCGCTGGCGCTGTCGGTCCGCCTCGGCATCGGTCTTTGGCGTTAAGCGCTTGGATCATATCATTTTTATCCCATTTACCCACACCCACCAGCCGCAAAGTACCGACCATATTACGAACCTGATGATGCAAAAATGATCGTGCACGAACATGCACCGTAATTAAGTCATCAATTCGCACGACGTCTAGCTGATCCAAAGTCCTAAGGGCAGATTTGGCCTGACAATAAGACGCTCGAAATGTTGTGAAATCGTGTTTACCTAACAACACTTTAGCAACGGCATCCATGGCATCAACGTCCAACATTTCTGAGACTTGCCAGGCCAAGCCGCGATCAAATGTCAAAGGTGCAGGTCGGTTGATAATGCGGTATTCATAAACTCGTTCATGGGCCGAAAACCGTGCATGAAAATCTTCGCTGACAATATCCGCATCCACCACCGATACCGGATATTGTTTAAGATGCGCATTCATGGCTGACATTAATCGTCTGGGTTCCATATCGCGCATCAAATCAAAATGTGCCACCTGACCCAAAGCATGGACACCTGCATCCGTACGTCCGGCCGCATAAACCGGAACCGGCTGATTATGATTTAACATCATCGCTGCTTGTTCGATGGTTTGCTGTACACCCAAGCCATTATCCTGACGTTGCCAGCCGACAAACGGTCGCCCATCGTATTCAATAATGACACGATATCTAGGCATAATATTGATCCCGTATTTTCATCTTTTTATTTTCAACACCCCCATCCTATACATTAAGCCCTAGTAAATTCAAAATGAACCTATATCTGTTGTTAATACCCTGCTAGGACTTTTATTGTATAGAGGTATTAGATAATCAATCCATTCAGAAAATTTTTAGAACAGAAAAAATTATGACTCAGGAAGACGAAAATACAATTACCGATCATGACCGCGATTCGTTGCATACATTGTCGTTATCCATTTTGCCACTTGAAAACCGTGCTTTGAAGCGTGCGCGTTTGATCAAAAATTCCCGCCTTGAAAGTGTGGTTGAGTTTTTTGGTGGCGGCGAAACCGGTAGCGGACAATTAACGGTTGAAGATTTATCTAATGAATTTGGCTGGAACGCACACCGCCCCCCGCAAGATTTACTGATCATGCGCAAATTAGCAGAGCTTTCAAGTTATGATGTTTTTTCGTTAAGGTTGTCGTTACGCGAGCTCGGCATCAATGTTGATGATCAAGAGCATCTTAAATTATCGCCGGCCATGGGCAAACAACTATCCAGCTATATGACCGATTTCACCCGACCACTGATCATGCAAATGTACGGTGACGAGGACATGTCATTACAAAATTTTGATGATGTTTTACGACTTTTCAGGGATCCAAACATCAAAGAAGCCCGTAAAAAATTACAAATCATGGCTGATAAACTACAATTAAAAATGGAAGAAATTCCACTTTTCATGGAAGATTATGGCGATATTTTCCTGTCACTTTCATATTATCGACGTTGTTTAGATGATCTGGAGCCTAAAATTACAGGATTTTTAGATTCCATCGGCGACCTGCGTGACAATTTTCATTACAAAAATGATCAAAATTTGATGCAAACCATCAATTTGTTGGAATCGACAATTAACGAACGTATGGCAGCTATTACCGGACGATTTGAAAACTTCGAACGCGGCACCAAACATATGTGGGACAACATTTCGGCCGCCCGGTTTCGCAAGATCGAACAACTCATCAAAAGCTATCACATCACCATTGGCGGCGTATTGTGTGCATTGACCGTTAAAATGGATGCATGGGTAAGGTTGTTTCCCAACCGCAGCGCGGGCGGGCCCGGCAGACGAGCCGAATTTATTTTATCCGAAATGAAACAAGGTTTGGATAATATTCAAGAAATTGAAGATTCCGCACCGATGCTTTCAGGTCTTGATTAAAAATACCGGGAAAATAATCGCAGAGCCGCCTCAAGATTATTTTCTTCAACCCCTGAAAACTGGGATAAAAGTACACTGACGCAACGCGGAAGGACTTTTTCCCACCCATAATTTATTTCAGATGCGTGCCTTTGGGCAATGAATAGCCGCGCAGGAAATCCGCCGTGAACATCGGTTTTTTCCCCGGTCGCTGTAATCGATTAATTTTAACAGCCCCGCTACAACACGCCACCATCAAATCATCGGTCATCACGTACCCCGGTGTCGTGCCACATTTATTTTCTGAAATTTCAGCAGCCAACACTTTGATATGCTCTCCTTTATAAGGGAACCATACCCCCGGCCAAGGGTTCAATGCACGAATTTGGCGGCCCAACTGCGCTGGTGACAACGCCCAATTCAGGCGGCCTTCTTGTTTATTAAGTTTTTCGGCATAGGTAATGCCCGTATCCGGTTGCGGCACAGCACTTATTTTTCCTAATGCAAAGTCATGCAGCACACGTTCTGCCATGCGCGCGCCCATTTCCGCCAAAGTATCATGTAGCGTAGTGGCTGTTGTCGTCACTGATATCGGTGTTTTTTCAGTGGCTAAAACAGCACCTGTATCCAAGCCGGTATCCATCTGCATAATGGAAATACCGGTTTCAATATCGCCCGCCAAAATTGCTCGTTGGATCGGGGCGGCCCCGCGCCAACGCGGTAACACTGATGCATGCACATTGATACAACCCAATTTTGGGGCATCTAATAGCGGTTTTGGTAAAATGAGGCCATAGGCCACGACGATTGCCACATCCGCTTTTAAATCACAAAATTCCTGAACGGTTTTTTCATCTTTAAAGTTTTCCGGCGTGTGAACAGGCAACCCATTATCATCGGCAAATTGATGAACCGGAGATTTTCTGATTTTTTGTCCACGTTTGGCCCCCCGAGGTGGTTGCGAATAAACCGCCACGATTTCATGCCCCGCACCGATCAGCTGCGCTAATACAGGAACCGAAAAATCCGGGCTGCCCATAAAAATGATTTTTAATAGAGGTGACGGTTTCATTTTTGCGCGTTCTATTTTTCTAAAATGAATATTTAAACCGGGGCTGGCTGGCTTTGCCGTTTGGCTTTGCTTAGTTTGCGCAGGATCATTTTTCTTTTCAATGCAGAAATATGATCAACAAACAAAATCCCGTTCAAATGATCGATTTCATGTTGAATACAAGTTGCCAAAACCCCATCGGCTTTGATTTCTTGGGCTGCGCCGAATTCATCTAAATAAGTTACCGTTACTTTTTCAGGACGTTCAACATCGGCATAATAATCAGGGACCGACAAACACCCTTCTTCATGCAGGCTTATTTCATCCGATACCTGTTGAATTTCAGGATTGATCATTTTAATCGGTTTGCGATCATCATCGCCGCCAACATCAATCACAATGACGCTGCGTTCATCACCGACTTGGGTCGCGGCCAAGCCAATACCATCGGCGGCATACATGGTTTCAAGCATATCGTCCAAAAATGACCGCAAGTCATCATCAACTGTTTCCACAGTTTTTGTATGCACTTTCAGGCGGGTATCCGGGGCAATATAAATCGGCAACAAAGCCATTGTATAAAAATTCCAATATTAAAACTAAAATTGTCCTAGTGTGATGGTTTTGAAGTTCGTCACATTAACATGTGGCGACTTTCAAAGGCTTGATCACACGATATTCAATAATCTAGTATCCTTTATAACCGGAAATTCAATGATGCTAATTTCTGATTCAGGACACTAGCTGCTCTTTCAAGTAGGGTTTATGGCAGCAACAGTCAAGAAAATGTCGACTATTCGTGATGTTTTACAATCATGGCAGGTCTGTTAAAAATACCCTTCATCCATTGCTTAGGTTTGGGAGTTCGCATTGATCTGGCAAAGCGTTTTAGGTATTTGTGCATTTATTGGTTTTGCATGGATCATCAGTGAAAATCGGCGAGCGTTTTCTTGGACCTTGGTACTGGTGGGACTTGGCTTGCAATTTGGTTTAGCCGCCGCATTATTGAAAATTCCATTTTTACAGTCTTTGTTTTTAAAATTAAATGCCGTTGTCATTGCTTTGCAATCAGCGACGCAAACCGGCACTTCATTTGTATTTGGTTACTTGGGCGGTGGCAGTCTACCCTTTAAAGAACCTTATCCCGGTGCCAGTTTTATTTTAGCTTTTCAAGCCCTACCTTTGGTCCTGGTCATCAGCGCACTGTCGGCTTTGCTGTTTTACTGGGGTGTTTTACCGAAAATAATTCGTGGCTTTTCCAAAGTTCTTGAAAAATCGTTTGGTCTAAGCGGTGCCGAAGGCGTCGGGGCGGCGGCCAATATATTTGTCGGCATGATCGAAGCCCCGCTATTAATTCGCCCCATAATTCAAACGTTATCACGCAGCCAATTATTTTTGATCATGACCACCGGCATGGCGACCATCGCCGGCACCATGATGGTGCTTTATGCCAGTATATTAGAACCCGTTATTCCGGGGGCCTTAGGTCACATTTTAACGGCATCGATGATCAGCGCACCTGCGGCCATCGTCATTGCTAAGCTCATGGTGCCCGCCGACGGCACCGCCATCAACTGTTCTGATGATATCCCAAAAAGCCCCGCCACAGGCGTCATGGATTCCATTACCCGCGGCACCACAGACGGGATCGGATTATTAATTTCTATCATCGCCATGCTGATTGTTTTGGTGGCCCTTGTGAGCTTGTTCAACGAAGCCTTGGCATTATTGCCCGATGTGGCCGGTCAGGCTTTAACACTTGAACGTATGCTTAGCTGGATTTTACAGCCCGTCATGTGGTTAATGGGCATTCCTTGGGAACAAACGGCCACGGCGGGTAGTCTGTTTGGCATTAAAATCGTGCTTAATGAATTTTTAGCCTACCTGAAACTCGCCCAGTTAACCAATGCCAGCCTTGATGCCCGGTCGCAATTGATTATGGTCTACGCACTTTGTGGGTTTGCTAATTTTGGCAGTCTTGGCATTATGATTGGCGGATTAGGGAGCATGGCCCCTGAACGCCGTAGTGAAATTGCGGCTCTAGGGCCTAAATCAATTTTATCAGGCGCACTTTCGACGGCGTTAACCGGTGCTATTGTTGGTACATTAATATAACTAAAAAATGGAAGTTTTCATGTCCTCTTTCAACGATTTGCTAATTATAATTGCCTTGATTGTTTTGTGTTTGGTTATTGCCGGATTGATTTATCAACTCAATGCGCAGAAAAAAATCACCAAAGCCCAAGACGAACAGATGGCCGTAAGCCAAGCCGAAGCTACGGCGCAAACCCAAATTAATTTGGTGAGGCTGCAACAAATCACTGAAAACATGGCGTCAAAACAATCAGAATTAAGCGGCCGCATGCAACAAAGCCAAACGGGGGTTAATGAACGCTTAGACGCGCTCGGCAAACGGTTGGGTGACGGATTAACGGAAAGTGCAGAAAAAACCGGTGTTAATCTTAAAAATCTGGAAAACCGCTTAGCCGTCATTGACCGCGCCCAACAAAACATCATGGCGTTGTCTGAAAACATGGTCAGCCTGCAAGATATTTTATCCAACAAACAAGCCCGTGGAGCTTTTGGTGAAATTCAAATGCAAGACTTGGTCCGCGCTGCTTTACCGACCGATACATATGGTTTTCAGGTAACTTTATCCAACGGCAAACGGGCAGATTGTTTATTAAAATTACCCAACCCGCCGGGGGCCATCGCCATTGATAGCAAATTTCCACTGGAAAGTTTTCAAGCGTTAAGAAGTGCTGATAACGACAGCCTAAAAACGCAAGCTAGCCGCGCTTTCGCCGCCGACGTCACAAAACATCTCCGCGATATCCATGTCAAATATATTATTCCCGGAGAAACCGCCGAATCGGCCGTCATGTTTTTACCGTCAGAATCGATTTATGCCGAACTGCATGAAAATTTCAGAACCGTTATTGAATTGTCATTTACATTACGGGTGTGGATTGTATCGCCCGCCACCATGATGGCGACATTAAACACAGTCCGTGCCGTATTAAAAGATGCCCGTATGCGTGAACAAGCCAGTGTCATTCAAACGGAAGTTATCAAATTACTAGAAGACGTCACCCGGTTAGATAAACGGGTAGGCAATCTACAAACCCATTTTGATCAAGCCGGACGCGACATCAAAGATATTCGTGTATCCACCGATAAAATCAATAAGCGCGGTGATAAAATTGATGGCCTGCAATTTTCAAACGAAGGCCCGGACCAAGATCTGGAACCGCCGTTAACAAGCAAAGCTTTGCCCGAGCAATCATAAATCAATGTTTAAACCGGACCCCGTGCTTTGAAAGCCTGAGCAATGGTCCCATCGTCTAAATAATCCAGCTCGCCACCCACGGGCACGCCATGGGCGATCGCTGATATACGGACATCGGCCCCGCTTTCTTGCAACCGGTCAGTGATATAATGAGCCGTTGTTTGCCCATCAACAGTCGCACTGGTGGCTAAAACAACTTCGGTTGCTGTGTCTTCGCATGCGCGCATCAACAACCGTGGAATATTTAAGTCTTCGGGACCAATACCATCTAATGCCGACAGCACGCCGCCCAAAACATGATATTGGCCTTTGAACGCTGCCGTGCGTTCCATGGCCCATAAATCAGCCACATCTTCGACCACACAAATTTGCCCTTGGTTGCGTTTTTCATTGGCGCATAACGAACACGGATCGTGGGTATCTAAATTGCCACAACTTTGGCACTGAACTACACGTTTTCCCGCATCAACCATGGCCCGAGCCAAGGGCATTAACAAACCTTCGGGGCGTTTTAACAAGGCCAAAGTTGCCCGTTTTGCCGACCGTGGCCCTAAGCCCGGCAATTTCGATAACAACTGGATCAGGCGTTCAATATCCGGAGAAATCATAAAGTTTACCCAGCACCGTTAAAACGGCAATTGAAAGCCCGGGGGTAGCGGCAAGCCACCCGTTAATTCAGACATTTTTTCTTTCATGGCTTCATCAACTTTACTGCGGGCATCATTAAACGCCGCCAAAATCAAATCTTCCATCACTTCGACATCGTCCGTTGAAACCAGCGACGGGTCAATTTTCAACGATTTTGCCATGCCTTTGCCGTCTAGCGTCACCTGGCACATGCCCGCCGCCGATTGGCCCGTGACTTCAATTTCTTGTAATGAGGCTTGCATATCAGCCATTTTTGACTGCATCTGCTGCGCTTGTTTCATCATTTGTCCAAGATTTTTCATACTCATCGGTTTTCCTAATGTTTTTCAAAAATTAACAACATACCCATATCAATATTTTCTGTGTCCATGTATAACATCCACACCATGGAGCACCACACACTTTTTGTTTTTGACATTGAAACGGTCCCGGATACGGATGCCGTGCCGAATTTAACAGGTTTTAATGATCCGGACGTACAAGCCCGGCGCGATGATTTATCACGCTATCATTTAGACGTCACATCAGGCCGCAGCGATTTCCCCCGCCAACCGTTTCATAAAGTTGTCGCCATTTCATTTTTAGAAGCAGAAATTGAACGCGAAGGCCCGTTCGAGGCCTATCACATGCGCGAACTTAGAAGTGGTGGCGAAGCCGGTTTTGATGAAAAAAAGTTACTGCAGGGATTTTTTACCTATTTCGAACGCCTAAAACCACGTCTTGTCAGTTTCAACGGGCGATCATTTGATTTACCGGTTTTGAAATACCGCGCCATGGTTCACGGCATCAGCGCACCATGGCTATGGAACGCTGGGGATAAATGGAACAGTTACAGCAGCCGTTATTCAGCCGATTGGCATTGCGATTTATTGGAAACCTTATCGGATTTTGGCGCATCCGCGCGCGTTAAACTGAACGAAGTCGCATCTGTTTTAGGGTTGCCCGGGAAATTTGGTGTCGATGGCGGTAATGTAGCGACCATGATCGATAACGGTGAAATTAATGCTGTGCGCGATTATTGCGAGACCGATGTATTAAACACTTATTTGTTATATTTGCGGTTCATGCATCATAAAGGCCAATTGACCACAGACAACCATAACAAAGCCGTTTCAGACGTGATTTCTATGATCCAGGCTGAAGGTAATGAACGTCCGCATTTAATGGCATTTATGGATGCTTGGGGTGATGCCTGCGGTCAGAATTTTCTGCTTTAACCGACCGCCTTTTAACAGTCCCATCCACACCATTTCAAGGATTTAATGATGGCGAAAGCTTTTTTACTGGTCGGGAATACAGGCGCCGGGAAAAGCACGTTTGCCGCCAAGTTAGCCACCCGTGAAAACGCCCATGTTTTCGCAGGCGATGAATGGATGAAGACCTTATTCATGATGGATCAACCCGATCCAATGACATATCAATGGGCATTAGAACGCACGCAACGCATTGAAACCCAAATTTTAAACGAAACAAAAAAAATATTGGCCCGGGACATCAACGTTATTTTAGATATTGGTTTTTTTGCCAAAAGCCAAAGAAAGCGGGTGCAAAAAGTTTTGCAAAAATCAGCCCGCGCCATCGTCATTCATTTTTTTGACATTGATAAGGCGACACGCTGGAAAAGAATCGAAGAGCGCAACATTAAAGAAACGGAGACATATCAATTTCATGTTTCCAAAACAACTTTTGATTATTGTGACACGCTATTCGAACCATTAGACAGGCACGAACAAAAAATTGCGATCATTCATCGCGATTAAACGACCTATTAAAACAATGCCGGGTTTTTAACAGTACGGGCTTTAACTTAACAAAACGGCGCGGCCAATTGTTCGCTTTCAATGACCCGAGCGACAGCAGGGCGTTTCATGATGCGGTTTAAATATCCATTGATATGATCATAGCTTCTAGGCGGTTTTGTTAACCCCCGACACCAGCGGCACAACATCAGTAAATAATAGTCGGCTGCAGAAAACGTATCACCCAATAAATAATTGTGACCCGCCAATTCTTGATTTATATAACTCAACCATTCACCCAAGCGTTGTTCCGCCATGGCTTTGACCGAGGCTGCGCCATCCTCATCCGTGGTATGGCGGTCGGGGTAAAAATAAATCATGAAATCAGATTGCACCGTGTTCGTTAAAAACATCATCCATTTATAAAACAACGCCCGTTCCGGGGTGCCCAAAGCCGGAGCCAAATTGTGTTCAGGGTGCTGGTCCACCAAATGCAAACAAATAGCCGCCGCTTCAAACAACACGAGGTCGCCGTCCACCAACACCGGTATCCGGCCCAAAGGGTTCAGTTTTAAATATTCAACACTTTTATGTGCGCTCTGTTTGCGGTCAACAAGTTTGAGTTCAAACGGCAAAGCCATGTCGTTGAGTAAAAAATGCGGGGCCAAGTTCGCGTTCCCCGGAAAATAATGAAGTTGATACATAGCTCGTCAAATAATCCGTTGGTCGTATTAAGTTTTCAGCACATCAATATTAATAATTTTGGAGCCCTGAAAGACGTTCTGCACGGCGGTGATGAGTTTTTCTTGACCCGCTTCGGCAAACAACACGTCTTTTTCGGATTGGCGCTGTTCATTTAATGTCATGTCCGAAGACGTTTTTTTCGAAACAACCACCATCCAACGCACAGGCGTATGGGCGTTTAAAAATTCAGTCAATTGCCCCGCCAAACCTGTAGGCGCATTTTCAGTCGGTTGAATTTCAATACGCCCAACTTCGAAATGCACCAACCGCACATCATTTAATAAATGTGTGCGCATCATACCGTTGCGATGTTGATCAGCTAATTCCAAAACCCCTTTAAAACTTTGCGGAACCGTTTGTTGAGGTTCGCCTTGATCATCTGGAATGACCGCCAACGCTGCCACCGGTGCAGAAGATGCCGCGGCTTTGGTCGCATTAATAGGCGACGATATAGGCGGTGCTGATGACATTGATGTTGCTGCAGTGTTAGCGGAAACGGTGGCAGCCGGAACCGGAGCTCCACTTGATGGCGGTGTTTTTAATGCTTCTTCGGGAGTTGGCAAAGTTGATGCATAGGCCAAACGCACAAGAACCATTTCCATGGCTTGTTTTTGAGATGGCGCAATACGCACTTCGGCCAATCCTTTTAACAATATCTGCCAAGCCCGCGCCAAATGCCCCATATTCAAACCATCGGCCATTTCCAGGCCTTTAACTTTTTCAATTTCCGGAATATGGGTGGCGTTTAAAATTTCTTTTGATATTTTAATACGCGTTAGCCAATGAATGATTTCAAGCATGTCTTCCATCATCGCCACCACATCGGCACCATCGGTATACTGTGTATCAAATGATTGCAGGGCGTCTTGAATATTCGCCGACAATAAGTTTTTGATCAAATCAAAAGTTAATGATCGGTCGGCCAACCCCAACATGGTGCGAATGTGCGTGTCATCAATAGTGCTTGTTGCTTCGGAAAAAGCTTGATCCAACAGGCTTAGTCCATCCCGCACCGAGCCATCAGCGGCACGGGCGACCAATTGAATGGCCGCTTCCGTGATATCAACGTTTTCTTTGGCCGCAATATTTATAAAATGCTGCGATAATATCTTTTCATCGACCCGGTTTAAATCAAAACGTTGGCAACGGCTTAACACCGTCACCGGAACTTTTCTAATCTCCGTGGTGGCAAAAATAAATTTGACGTGTTCGGGTGGTTCTTCCAATGTTTTCAGCAACGCATTAAAAGCGTTTTTTGACAACATATGAACTTCATCAATGATATAGACTTTGTAGCGTGCCGATGTGGGGCGGTACCTGACGCCATCGATCAGTTCACGAATATCATCAACCCCGGTACGGCTTGCCGCATCCATTTCCAGAACATCCACATGACGGTCTTCGGCTATGGCTAAACAGTGATCACAGACCCCGCACGGCTCCGTTGTTGGTCCGCCCTTGCCATCGGCCCCAATACAATTTAAGGCCCGGGCGATGATCCGTGCCGTGGTGGTTTTACCAACCCCGCGCACGCCGGTTAAAACAAATGCATGGGCCAGCCGTCCGGATTTAAAAGCGTTGCTTAAAGTCCGCACCAATGTGTCTTGGCCAATCAGGGTTGAAAATGCGGCAGGACGATATTTTCGCGCCAGCACGCGGTAGGCTGCGTCGCTGTTATCCACTTGGTCGTTGTCTGTTTGTGAATGTGATTGTTGTGGATCGGACGTATCAGCCATCAATTCAGGTGCCTTTTGAAATAAGGTGGAAGGCTGGATACCGACCCGCGCCGAAACTCGTTACGGCTGCTTCCTTCCGGATCTGACCGGATTGGCGAGGAGCACGTCCAGCACCAACCTTCCGCAGGCACTATATCAACCCGTTTCGGTCAGGCCAAGACCTTAAGCAACACAGCAAATCATAAATTTTATTGGTTGGCGATGGGCGCACGACCACGTTCTTCGATTTCAATAACACCCGCCGCACCGCTGGAGAAAATAAACGGCACATCAATAGATTTGTCTTCGAATTCATAACGCCCATCAATGGCCGCGACAAAACGAATGGTCGCCGTTTCCCGGGCCTCAATGCGGATCGCCGCAATACAGGTTTGCTCAATACGCTTGCCATTTAATGTAATTTTATTGACCGCCACATTGGTAAAAAAACCATAACTGTTAAAGACATGCGGCCCCGTATCACGGTTGCGAATTTTCATAATATATGGCCAACCTTGGCGTAATTTAATGATCATCGGTTCAAATTGATCATTGCGGATACGCACATTAACCTCGGGCACCCGGGTCCAATTAATTTTTTTAATGGCCTGTGGAGACACTTCCGCACATTGCAAAGCTTCAACAACGGGCACCCCTTTGCGCACACAGGCCGCCGCCAACACAACAACCGCCAGCATCAGCGATATCCGGCCCACATGTTTTTTTAATAGATGTTGCAAAGCTGGATTTCCTACGCACAAACGCACATTAAACGGATGCACTTATCATTGCAGGTTTAGACAAAAAACACCAGACGCATTTATCTAAATAACATCTATATTTAGTACGATTCAGTTAATTGTTGCCAGCGAAGCGCAACATATGGCAGTTTATGGACCATGCATGACCCCCTTGATTTCGCTGGCACAAAACTCAACAGATTGTCTGATAAACGCACTGATAAAGCTTGGCTGTCGGGTCAGCAAAGCTTTGACCACACCAAAGTTTTGCTGGTATGGCGGGACTTAACGTTGGTCAGCACTAACGCCCATTTATCGGGGCCTGCCGTGTTGCCGGTCACCGGGAATAAGGCCAAAAACATTTTCCCGCATTCCAATCAAACGGTTTTTCTAGGCCAAGATCAAAATATCGCAAAATCTTATATCTCGTGGTTTGGCGTTGATATATCGCATTTGACTGAAGATGAAGCCCTTCAACATTCAGGCCATGGCGATGCGCAATTTTTAGATTTACGTGATGTGGCGTCCCATTTTATGACCCTAAGCTCGCCTGAAACAATGGCCCGTGCAGCCTACGTTCGCGGCATGATGCATTGGCACCGCCAGCATCAATTTTGCGGGGCTTGCGGTCATCCAACAGTTTCCGACCAAGGCGGTCACGTAAGATGTTGTGAAAATCCCGATTGCGCTAAATCGCATTTTCCGCGCACGGATCCCGCCGTGATTATGTTGGTTGAAAGCATTCATCCTGAAACCGGGACCCCCGTTTGTTTATTAGGCCGTAGTCCGGCTTGGCTCGAAGGACAGTATTCCACATTGGCTGGATTTGTTGAACCTGGCGAAAGTTTAGTTGAGGCCGTCGTTCGCGAAGTATTCGAAGAAGTCGGTGTTGTTGTTGATAACGTCGATTATTCCGGCGCCCAACCGTGGCCGTTTCCGGGGTCATTAATGTTAGGCTTTATCGCCCAAGCCAAATACCAAGACATCACCATTGATGAAAATGAAATTGCCGATGCCAGATGGTTTACGGCTGACGACATCAAAAAATTCAACCAATGGGGGGATGATGAACCAAGCACATTTAAATTACCGCGCCCAATTTCCATATCCCGCACATTAATCGATGACTGGCTTAAATTACGATCATAAATCATCCGCGGCCATGACCCGGCGAAAATTATGGCGCGGATAAGTGCCGAGTATTTTTACTTCGTGGGAAAAAAACTCTAATTCTTCGAATGCATGTTTAAGGTTTTCTTGTTCCGGGTGGCCTTCGACATCCGCATAAAACTGGGCGGCGACAAAATCGCTACGCACATAGCTTTCAAGCTTGGTCATATTAACCCCGTTAGTGGCAAACCCGCCCATAGCTTTATAAAGTGCCGCCGGCATATTTCTAACCCTGAAAACAAAACTGGTCATTAAATCAGGCGTTTCAGGGCCCACAACCACTGGTTCTCTCGCCATAATTACAAACCGTGTTGTATTATGCTCGGCGTCTTCGACGTTTTCTTTTAACGTTGACAAACCATCAATTTTGGCCGCCAGCGGAGATGCGATAGCGGCTTGGGTTTTATCAGCCGCGCGGGCAATGTCCGCCGCCGCCCCCGCCGTATCCGCATGAACAACAGGTTCTAGCCCCAAGTTTTTGATTAAATTCCGGCATTGATTTAACGCGTGAATATGGCTGTGGACGTGAGTGATGTCGGTTAACGACGATCCTTTAACACCCAATAAATAATGCCTGACACGCAGAAAATATTCAGCCGTTATATAAAGCCCCGAATCCGGCAATAAATGATGAATATCCGCAACCCGCCCGGCAACCGAATTATCAATGGGGATCATCGCCAAATCTGCGGCACCATCCCGAACGGCGGCAAAAGCATCACCAAAAGTTGGGCAAGGCAAGGTTTCCAGATGAGGATATACATCCCTACACGCCATATCGGAATTGGCACCGGGCCATCCTTGGAAAGCTATTTTCCCGTTTTTATTAGCGGTCATGTTCTCTTGTCCTTGTCAATTTTATTTTTAGAAAAACTGCCAGATTATTTTTTAAAAAACTGTCGGGCTTTTTCCAAGTCTTCGGGAGTATCGACACCCAACGGCTGAGTGTCAACGAGGCTCACATCAATCCGCATCCCGGCTTCAAGCGCGCGCAATTGCTCTAACCGTTCCCGGCGTTCAAGCAACCCTTGATCAAGCCCGACAAAACGTTCCAGAGCTTGGCGCTTATAAGCATAAATACCTATGTGATGATAGAGGGGGCCGTCCCCCGTTGGCGCTTGGGCGCGGGTAAAATACAGTGCGCGGGCAACTTTTTGATGATCTTTAAAAGCGCAAACGGCTTTCACTACATTTGAATTGGTTTTTTCATCATCGTCTTTAATTTCGACAACCAGCGATGATATATCGACATCGGGATCTGATAACGGTTTAATGACGGCATTAATCAAATTTGGATCAAGGGTTGGCAGATCGCCTTGTAAATTAACCACACAATCATAAATGCCTTTTGGATCAAAAATTTGCAAGGCTTCAAAAATACGGTCGGAACCCGATGGATGATCAGGGTTTGTTAATACTGCGATGCCCCCCGCCGCAACAATAGCCTCTTTAATTTCTGCCTCGGCCGCCGCCACAACCACCGGACCTAAATCGGCTTCGATAGCACGGCGCCAGACTTGAACGATCATTGCGGCACCGTCTATATCGGCCAAGGGCTTATCCGGCAAACGGTTAGATGCCATCCGTGCCGGGATCAAAATTACAGGGTTCATTATATCTAAAATCCTACTTCACATTTATACGAAGCCAAGCATATCGATCTGATCCAGATCACACCAGCCTTGAACGTAACGGGCGAGACGGCTACATTTCGCCATAGACTTTAACGACCAACACTCTATTTTGCATTGTTAATGACTTGAAAAACATTAAATAACAATCGAACACTTTAATTCTTAACCATTTTACGAGGACACGTTAGACATGGGCCAAGCTTCATACAAAGGTTATTCATTTTTAGAAAAAATTGGATTTGCGGCATTGATCGTTGCCTGGGTCCTGTTTGGCGTCAACTATTTAGGCGATATGTTGGTTAAAAGTACCCCGCTCGAAAAATCAGCTACTGTCATCGCATCGGATAAGCTCAAACCGGCCGCCAAAAAAGCTGAAACCTCGGAACCGATTGTTGATAACGCCCTTGAATTAATGGCATCTGCCGATTTAGCCCGTGGTGTGAAATTGTTTAAAAAATGTGCCAGTTGCCATAAAGTTACGGCAAATGCCCTTAGGTCTGTAGGCCCTAGTCTGTGGGCTGTTGTGGGTCGGTCAAAAGCCAGCCAAAAACCATTCAAATATTCCGAAGCTTTAAAATCTGCTGGTGGCGACTGGAACTTTGCTGATTTAAACTCTTTTTTAGCCAGCCCGAAAAACTTTGCGCCGGGAACTAAAATGAGCTTTCGCGGATTTAAAAAACCCGAAGACCGCGCCGCTGTTATGTTATATTTACGCAGCTTAAGCGATCAACCCGTCCCATTGCCATAAACTTGCGTTTCAAGAGATCCTGAAATGCAAACCTTTATCAACTTCGCAAATCAATTGGCTGATGCTGCACGCCCTATCGTGATGCAGTATTTCAGATCGAATTTAACCATCGACAGCAAAGCCGATGAAAGCCCGGTAACGCGTGCCGATCAAGAAGCGGAAAAAATGATCCGCCAACTCATCGAAACGAGGTTTCCGGATCACGGTATCTATGGCGAAGAATTCGGCCCCGTTCGTTTAGATGCCGACTATATTTGGGTGATTGATCCCATTGACGGCACACAAGCGTTTGCCACAGGCAAACCGTTGTTCGGAATTTTGATCGCCTTATTACACAAAGGACAATCGATCGTCGGCGTTTTGGATATGCCGGCATTAAAAGAACGTTGGGTTGGCGCAAAAGGACAGCCGACAACGTTCAACGGCCAACCCGCGCGAACAAGGCCTTGCGATGATTTAAAGGGGGCATGGATTTACGCGACGTCGCCGGAAATGTTCAGGACATCCCATTTCGGCGCTTTTAACACTTTAAAAAAATCCTGTAGGCGGGCTGTTTACGGCGCTGAATGCCAAGCCTATGGGTTATTATCCAGCGGTTGGGTTGATGTGGTTTGCGAAGATACATTACAGCCCTATGACTACGCCGCCATGATCCCGATTGTCGAAGGCGCCGGTGGCGTCATCAGCGACTGGCAAGGCCAACCATTAGGGCTTAAATCCGATGGCGCGGTGTTAGCCGCGGGCGATCCCGGTTTGCACAAAATAGCGCTAGACTTGTTAAAAATGTAAAAAGGTTCGCCATAGCATTGCCACTTTTGTTTTGTCATGGTGGACCGCAATAAAAAATAGATAACCGAACAGGACGCCAAAATGCAGTTGTTTGCTTTTCCCCGCCCGCTATTGATGATCATGACAATGTGGTCATTGGTTATGATTACGCCCGTTTCTGCCACAACAGATGGGGATTCAGACAGCGCCATTCAATCCAGCCACGGCTTGGCTATGCATGGCAATCTAAAGTATCCGGAAAATTTTAAAAACTTTGACTATGTCAACCCTAACGCCCCCAAAGGCGGCGCGGTTCGATTAAATGCCATTGGCACATTTGATAGTTTTAATGGTTTTATTATCAAAGGAAATCCGGCAACAGGGTTAGGGTTTTTATATGAAAGCTTAATGACGTCAGCCGCCGACGAAGCGTTTAGTCAATATGGACAGTTGGCGGAAAAAATCACCGTGCCTAAAGACCGGTCATGGGCTGAATTTTTAATCCGTAAACAAGCCCGTTGGCAGGACGGCCAACCCGTCACACCCGAAGACGTGATCTGGACCTATAATACGCTGACCACCAAAGGGTCTCCGTTTTTCAGGTTTTATTATGCGGGCATTAAAAATGTTGTCAAAGTTGGTGAGCGTTCTGTGCGTTTTAATTTCAAAGCTGGTGACAACCGCGAACTACCTTTAATCGTTGGCGAAATGACAATTTTGCCCAAACATTACTGGGCCGATAAAGAATTTGATAAAACCACATTGACACCGCCCTTGGGTAGCGGACCCTATACCATCGATAAATTTGAGCCCGGACGGTTTATCTCTTTTAAACGCAATAAAAACTGGTGGGGGAAAACATTGCCTGTCAACGTAGGGCGTTATAATATTGACAACATTCGATATGATTATTACCGCGATACAACGGTGGCATTAGAAGCTTTTAAAGCCGGAGAATATGATTACCGGGCAGAATCATCGTCAAAAAATTGGGCGACGGCTTATGACCTTCCCAATGTTAAAAAAGGCTACATTAAAACTGTCGAAATCAAACACAACCGTTCATCGGGCATGCAAGGATTTGTTTATAATACCCGTCGTGAATTTTTCAAAGATCGCCGTGTACGCCAAGCATTGGCTTATGCTTTTGATTTTGAATGGTCTAATAAAAACTTATTTTACAGCCAGTACACGCGGACACGCAGCTATTTCGACAATTCAGAATTAGCCGCCACGGGATTACCGAATACGGACGAGCTCAAATTATTGGAACCTTGGCGCGGTCAAATTCCGGATGACGTGTTTAGCAAAAGCTATAGTCCACCAAAAACCGACGGCAGCGGCAATAACCGCACCAATCTGCGCCAAGCTTCGAAAATTTTACGCGATGCCGGCTGGGTCATCAAAGACGGCAAGCGGGTCAATGAAAAAACCGGGCAAGTTCTGAATTTTGAAGTTTTGTTGGTTAGTCCGTTATTTGAACGCATTGCCTTGCCCATGGCTGAAAATTTGAAAAAATTAGGCATCACCATGCGGGTTAGAACGGTCGACGCCTCGCAATACCGCCGCCGATTGGATACCTATGATTATGATATGATTGTCACCAGTTACGGCCAATCTTTATCACCCGGAAATGAGCAACGCAATTATTGGGGATCAGGCAGTGTCGATATCGAAGGCGGGCGCAATTTCATCGGCATCAAAGATAAAGCCATTGATGCCATGATTGAAAAAATTATCAGTGCAACCACTCGCCAAGAATTAATCACCGCGACCAAATCTATGGACCGAATTTTACAGTGGAATTATTTTGTTATTCCCAATTGGCATATCCCCTATGACCGATTGGCCTACTGGAATAAGTTCGGGCGACCAAAAACAACACCGTCCCGCGGCAATCAATTTACCGCATGGTGGATCGATACCGCCCTAGAGCAGAAACTACCGGGCAACAGAGCCCGAAAATCCGATTAAATCTGGAATATTTTAACCCTATGACCGCCTACATCCTGCGCCGCCTATTGCTCATTATTCCGACATTATTCGGCATTATTTTGCTTAATTTTGCCATTGTGCAGATTGTGCCGGGCGGCCCTGTGGAACAAATGATTTCACAAATTTCCGGTGACGGGGTCGATGCCACGGCGCGTTTTGGTGGACAATCCGGCAGCGAAACGATGTCTGCGGATACAAATTCTTCCAACCGCAATAACGGGGGAACAGGCGATAATTCAAGATACCGCGGCGCACGGGGTCTTTCACCCGATCTTGTCAAAGAAATTGAGAAGCGCTTTGGCCTAGATAAACCGCCCTTGGAACGGTTTTTATTAATGATGAAAAACTATCTGACCTTTGATTTCGGTGATAGTTTTTTTCAAGACCGCAGTGTCGCGCAATTGATGATCGATAAAATGCCCGTATCTATTTCGCTGGGTTTATGGACAACCATTTTGGTTTATCTGATCTCGATTCCCTTAGGCATCCGTAAAGCCGTCCGTGATGGCAGTCGGTTTGATGTCTGGAGTTCCGGCGTGATCGTCGTTGGTAATGCCGTGCCTAGTTTTTTGTTTGCGATTTTACTCATTGTATTATTTTCCGGAGGCCGCTATTTTGACTGGTTCCCTTTGCGCGGTTTAACCTCGCCTGATTTCGCGAACCTATCGACTTTTGGTCAAATAAAAGATTATTTTTGGCATTTGGTGTTGCCGTTAACGGCCATGGTCATCGGCGGTTTTGCCGGGCTAACAATGCTAACAAAAAATTCTTTTATCGAAGAAATTAATAAACAATACGTGATCACCGCTCGGGCCAAAGGTTTATCCGAAAAACGCGTCCTTTACGGACATGTATTCCGCAATGCCATGTTGATCGTCATCGCCGGATTTCCAGCTGCATTTATTGGAATTTTATTCACCGGAGCGATGCTCATTGAAATTATTTTTTCATTGGATGGGCTTGGGTTATTGGGTTTCGAAGCTGCCATCAAACGCGACTACCCGGTGATGTTTGGCACCCTTTACTTTTTTACATTGCTGGGGTTAGTTCTGCAAATCATCAATGATTTGATGTATCATTTCATCGATCCACGTATCGATTTTGAAAGTCGGGACTAGGGACATGACGCTATCACCTATCGCCCAACGCCGCTGGTCTAATTTTAAACGTAATCGCCGTGGCTTTTGGTCATTATGGATTTTTCTTTTCATTTTTTTCATTAGTATGTTTTCTGAATTTATCGCCAATGAAAAACCGCTTTTGATCGAATACAATGACCAATTCTATGCCCCGATTTTTGAAGTTTACCCAGAAACAACATTTGGCGGCGAATTTTTAACCGAAGCCGATTATCGCGATCCGTTTGTCGCTGACCTTATTAATGAAAAAGGTTGGATGGTGTGGCCGCCGATCAAATATTCTTACAACACCATCAATTTAAACTTACCTGTCCCTGCCCCGGCCCCGCCGAGTACCGTCAATTGGTTAGGCACCGATGACCAAGGCCGCGATGTGGTCGCTCGTTTATTATACGGCTTTCGCATCTCCGTTTTATTTGGTTTTATCCTCACTATTTTAAGCGCCTCTGTTGGTGTTTCTGTGGGCGCTATTCAGGGTTTTTATGGCGGTTGGATCGATCTTTTGGGCCAACGCTTCATCGAAATTTGGGCCGGCATGCCAACGCTTTTTTTACTCATTATTTTAGCCAGTGTTGTGGAACCTAATTTCTGGTGGTTGTTGATATTACTTTTGGCTTTCGGCTGGATGGGGTTTGTTGGCGTTGTTCGTGCGGAATTTCTGCGCGCCCGCAATTTAGATTTTGTTATAGCCGCCAAAGCATTAGGTGTTAGCGATATTAAAATTATTTATAAACATGTTTTGCCCAATGCCATCGTTGCCACCATCACATTCATGCCGTTTACTTTGGCCGGATCTGTTACAGCCCTGACAACCCTTGATTTTTTAGGTTTTGGGTTGCCCCCCGGGTCTCCTAGCTTGGGTGAATTGTTGAACCAAGGCAAAGCGAACTTACAAGCCCCTTGGCTTGGCATTTCCGGATTTATTACAATCTCTGTTATGCTCACGTTATTGGTGTTCATCGGCGAAGCCGTACGTGATGCTTTTGATCCCCGTAAAACTTTTTCTAAATAGGCTTAACCTATGGAACAATCGTCTGAAAACCCGCTTTTATCTGTTAAAAATCTCGCTGTGTCTTTTGGCCGTGGCGACCATTCAACAAATGCTGTCAAAGGTGTGTCATTTCATATTAATAAAGGCGAAACTGTCGCGTTAGTCGGCGAGTCTGGGTCCGGTAAATCCGTTACTGCTTTATCCATCATGCAGCTCTTACCTTATCCCACAGCTCACCACCCCCAAGGCGAGATCTGGTTCGAAGACCAACAAGTTGTTGGTGCGGATGAACAGTCGCTACTTAAACTTCGCGGCAATCGGGTCGCCATGATTTTTCAGGAACCGCTGACGTCTTTAAATCCGCTTCACACCATTGAAAAACAAATCAACGAAGCCTTGTTTTTACATAAAAAGATTACTGTAAAAGCCGCCCATGAGCGGGTTGTCGAATTATTACAACTTGTTGGCTTAGATGAAGCTGTTACCCGGCTAGATGCTTATCCCCACGAGTTTTCTGGTGGCCAACAACAACGCATCATGATTGCTATGGCACTGGCTAATGATCCAAATTTATTAATTGCCGATGAACCAACAACGGCATTGGATGTCACGGTTCAAGCTCAAGTTCTGGAGCTATTGCAAGATATTCAAAAAAAGTTGGGCATGGCCGTTTTGTTTATCACCCATGATTTAAATGTTGTACGCAGAATTGCCGACCGGGTGTTGGTTATGCATGCCGGCGAAGTTAAAGAAACCGGGCCTGTTGCCTCAGTTTTTGATCATCCTGTACATGACTATACCAAACATTTACTGTCATCTGAACCCAAAGGGCATCCAGCCCCGGTTCCAGAAAATTCTCCCGAAATCATTAAAGCTCAAGACATCAAGGTTTGGTTTCCTATTAAAAAAGGACTTCTTCGTCGTACCGTTGACCACGTTAAAGCCGTTGACGGGATTTCCCTTAACCTGCACGAAGCCCAGACATTAGGTGTTATTGGCGAGTCTGGATCGGGTAAAAGCACCCTCGGACGTGCTTTATTAAAACTTGAAAAATGCCAAGGCGTTCTCGAGTTCCAACAGAAATCTTTGCAAAATTTATCGCGCACACAAATGCGTCCTTTGCGCCGCGAAATGCAGATCGTTTTTCAAGACCCTTATGGCTCTCTTTCCCCTAGGCTTTCTGTGCGTCAAATTATCGAAGAAGGTTTATTGGTTCACAAACTTGCCGATACAGCTAATGAACGGCTTCAACTTATTTCAAATGCCCTTAATGAGGTTGATCTTGATCCCTCTGTTATTGACCGCTATCCACACGAATTTTCTGGCGGACAACGCCAACGCATTGCCATTGCCAGAGCCATTATTCTAAAACCTAAGCTCATTATTTTGGATGAACCCACCAGCGCGCTTGATCTTTCCGTGCAATCGCAAATCGTCGATTTGTTACGGGAATTACAAATTTCTCACAAACTCGCCTATTTATTTATCAGCCATGATTTAAAAGTTGTGCGCGCGTTGTCCCATAACATCATTGTTATGCGTCATGGCAAAGTCGTTGAAACGGGAAGTGTTTCTGATATTGTTGAACGCCCGCAACAACCCTATACTCAAGCTTTGATGGCGGCTGCTTTTGACATCAAAGCCGACCATAGCGGTGTTGTTTCTGGGTAATTTTTTTAACTATTTTTAAAAGTAGTTACTTCCGCCATAGGCTAGGCCTAACAAACCTGTTCCTAAAATTACCCGGTAAATGGCAAACGGTGTAAAGTTTGCCCGCCGCAACCAAGCCATTAACAAAATAATCACGACCAGTGCGGCCGCGAATGATAATCCGGCGACGACAACCAAATCACCTGTTAAGGACAATTCACCGGCTTTATACACACTCCAGCCTTTTAATAAGCCCGCGCCCAAAATAGCCGGCATGGATAACAACATGGAAAACCGTGCGCTTTCCGCCCGTTCCATGCCCAACAAACGGCCTGCGGTCATGCAAATCCCCGAACGACTGGTGCCCGGCACCAACGCCAAACATTGTGCAAATCCGATCATCACCACGTCACTGGTTTTTAAATGATCAATACGTCGTAATGTTAAACCAATACGGTCTGCGACCAACAACACAATACCAAACCCCAATGTCGTCCAACCGATAACTTCCAAAGCCCGGATGCCGTCAGGAAAATATAGGTTCATTGCGTAGCCTGCCGCCATCACCGGTAATGTGCCAATAATTAAAAAACCGATCAGCCTTAAACCCGGCGTTATCCGGCCTTTAATTAACATTATCACACTGACCAACATGGCCCACACATCTCGATATAAATAAGCCATCACCGCGAATAATGTACCCACATGGGCAGCCACATCTATGGTTTGGCCTTGATCCGGCCAATCGGTAAAAATCGGCACTAAAACCAGATGCCCCGAAGAACTAATCGGTAAAAATTCTGTGAAACCCTGGACAATGGCTATCACTGAGAGCTGAAGTAATGGCACCCGTGCCTCTCCTTTAAAATTTTAAGTCGATAGGCGATACAAAGTTGAATTCAAGAACCGGCCACCTTGGACGCGTTTATTTTTTTATTGTTGCCTCTTATATACCATTTGATTTGGGCTAAACCAATCTTCATTTAGTCTCGTTTTATTACTACTTTGTTTATAGGAATCTTGTTTTAGCGTACTTCTCGCCTCATTTTCTTAAATTTTTACAGCCATGCTTGAATAAAAGTAAACAATCCTGCCCTAGTTGAGCTTGCTTTTTATGCGCATTTTATGCAGTTTAGATTAAAATAACACGTTCTTGATCAGGGAAAGCCGTCATGTCCGACAAAATGCAGCAATTTACAACGATCCGGCACGCCATGCCGGATAAACGCACCAGCGCCGAACGCCGCCGGGACTTTGATGAAATTTATCAGGATTTTTCTATAACGACCGCGACTGAACAGGCATCGCGTTGCGAACAATGCGGAATCCCTTATTGCCAAATCCATTGTCCTTTGCAAAATAACATTCCCGACTGGTTACGACTAGCCACCGAAGGTCGCCTTGAAGAAGCTTATGAAACATCTCAGGCGACAAATACGTTCCCGGAAATTTGCGGCCGCATCTGTCCCCAAGACCGCTTGTGCGAAGGCAGTTGCGTGCTGGAACAATCACGCCACACAACGGTTACCATTGGTGCCATAGAAAAACATATCACCGATACGGCTTGGGAAAACGGTTGGGTTAAACCGCCCAGTCCAATGGTCGAAAAAACCGCATCCGTTGGCATTATCGGCTCCGGCCCCGCAGGATTGGCCGCGGCCGATCAATTGCGCCGCAAAGGATATCAAGTTGATATTTATGAACGCCAAGACCGCGCTGGTGGATTATTGGTTTACGGCATCCCCAATTTTAAACTGGACAAAGATATCGTTGAACGGCGCACGCAACTCTTAGAACAAGGCGGCGTTAAGTTTCATTTATCCTATGAAATCGGCCGCGATGCATCAATCGAAGATTTGTATAAACGCCATGACGCGGTATTGATCGCAACCGGTGTTTATCAACCGCGCGCCATCACCATGCCCGGCTGCACATTACCCGGCACGCATATGGCGATGACATATTTAATAGCGTCAAATCGTGTCGGACTTGGCGATGATGTGGAAAACTATAATTCAGGTGAATTGGATGCGCGCGGTAAAAACGTCATTGTTGTCGGTGGCGGCGATACGGCTATGGATTGTGTCCGCACCGCCATCCGTCAGGGCGCCAAAACCGTTAAATGCTTATACCGCCGCAACCGTGCCAATATGCCGGGGTCGGCGCGTGAGGTTGCCAATGCCGAAGAAGAAGGTGTCGAATTTATTTGGCAAGCCGCCCCTGCCGCATTGTTGGGGGATGATCACGTTGCCCAAGTCCGCGCCCATAAAATTCATTTAGGGATTGCGGATGCATCTGGCCGCCAAACCCCAAAACCCGTACCGGATTCGCATTTTACCATTGATACCGACATGGTGATTATGGCGCTTGGGTTCGAACCGGAAGATTTACCGACAAAATTCCATGAACCGGACCTTAAAACCACCGAATGGAACACATTAGACATTGATCAGGCGACCTATGCCACATCCCTGCCGGGCGTCTATGCCGCTGGTGATATCAGCCGCGGCGCGTCGCTCGTGGTGTGGGCCATCCTTGATGGTCGCAATGCCGCCGACAGCATCGACAAATATATTACAGAATCCGAAGCGCAAAAAACGCTCGCCAAAGCATCTTGAGGGCAGGACAAACATTATGAACAATTTAAAAACACAAACTCAAGGCGAGATCGTCTCCCGTGAATGGCTAGAAAATGCCAAGCATCTTCAGCAAAATGGGTGTTATGACCCGAACGATGAACATGCATCGTGCGGTGTTGGCATGGTGGCAAGCACTGATGGTTTGTCCAGTCGCCGTGTCGTCGAAGCCGGGATTTCGGCGCTGAAAAAAGTTTGGCACAGAGGCGCTGTTGATGCCGATGGATTAACCGGTGACGGGGCTGGTATTCATTTGCAAATTCCATATGCCCTGTTCGAGGAAAACATTCGCGCCACCGGCCACGAACCGGACCCGGCCGATCGTTTAGCCGTAGGCATGATTTTTTTACCAAAAACCGATTTAGGCGCGCAAGAACGTTGTCGTTCCATCGTTGAAACAGAAATTTTAAACGCCGGATACAGCATCTATGGCTGGCGGCAAGTGCCTGTTGAAATCAGCGTCATCGGTGAAAAAGCCAATGCCACGCGCCCTGAAATTGAGCAAATTATGATTGCTAATCCGGCTCAAGGGAAAAAATCGGATTTAAGCGACGAGCAATACGAAACCGATTTATATATCATTCGTCGTCGCATTGAAAAACAAGTGCTCAATAGTCACATTAATGATTTTTATATTTGCTCATTGTCGTGCCGTTCAATTATTTACAAAGGCATGTTTTTAGCCGAACAGCTAACGTCTTTTTACCCGGATTTGCTGGATGAATTGTTTGTTTCCAACTTTGCCATTTATCACCAACGTTATTCCACCAACACGTTCCCGCAATGGAAATTAGCCCAGCCGTTCCGCATGCTGGCACACAATGGTGAAATCAACACATTAACCGGCAATGTCAATTGGACCAAAAGCCATGAGCCTAAAATGGCGTCTCCGGCTTTTGGTGATGCCTTAGAAGACTTGAAACCGGTTATTCAAGCAGGCAGTTCCGATAGTTCAGCGTTGGATGCGGTTTATGAAATTTTATGTCGGGCGGGGCGATCAGCACCATCGGTACAAACGCTGATGATACCGGAATCCGTATCCCGTAACGCCACCATGCCAGAAAGCCATCAAGCATTTTTTTCCTATTGCAACAGCGTCATTGAACCCTGGGATGGTCCAGCGGCGATTTGTTCAACCGATGGCCGCTGGTTGGTCGCAGGACTAGACCGTAACGGTTTGCGTCCACTCCGTTATGCATTAACCAGCGATGGATTGCTGGTGGTCGGCTCCGAAACCGGGATGGTTGAAATCCCTGAAGACAAAATTATTGAAAAAGGCCGTATTGGGCCCGGCGGCATGATCGCACTTGATTTAAATGACGGTACTTTCTTACGTGACCGCGATGTCAAAGATCAATTATCCAACGCTCAGCCCTATGCAAAATGGGTTTCTTCAATCACACAATTGGACGATATCATCAAACCAAAACCATTAGAAACCCCCATGTTCAGCGCCGATGATTTACGTCGTCGTCAGCATTGTTTTGGGTTTTCTATGGAACAATTGGAAATGATTGTTCATCCCATGGCTGAAACCGGCAAAGAAGCCACGGGATCCATGGGCGATGATGCTCCATTAGCTGTGTTATCCGATCATTACCGAGGACTGCATCAATTTTTCCGCCAGGCTTTTAGTCAAGTGACGAACCCCCCGATTGATAGTTTGCGTGAAAAACAAGTGATGTCCTTAAAAACCCGGCTTGGCAATTTGGGTAATATTCTGGAAGAAAGTCCCGACCAATGCGATTTATTACAACTAAAGTCCCCCGTTGTCAGCAATGCAACAAGCCTAGCATTACAAAAATATTTAGGTAAAACATCAGCCGAAATTGATTGTACGTTTGATGTTAGCGGCGGTCGCGGCGCATTAGGACGCGCATTAATTCGCATTCGCCAAGATGCCGAAGACGCCGTTCGTGGCGGCTGTACACATTTAACATTAACCGACGAAGCCATGGACAAAGATAAAGCGCCAATCCCGATGATTTTGGCAACCGGCGGGGTGCACACACATCTCGTTAATCAGGAACTCAGAACATTTACATCACTTAATGTGCGTTCCGCCGAATGTATGGATGTACATTATTACGCTGTTTTAATTGGAGTCGGTGCCACCACCGTCAATGCCTATTTAGCCGAAGAAACCATCCGCGATCGTCACGCAAGAGGATTATTTGCGGACATGACATTACCCGAGTGTCTGGAAAATTTCACCCAAGCCATTGATCAGGGTTTATTAAAAATCATGTCCAAAATGGGCATTAGCGTGATCAGTTCTTACCGTGGCGGTTATTGTTTCGAAGCCGTTGGATTATCCCGTGCATTGGTGGCCGAGTTTTTCCCTGGCATGGCATCACGTATTTCCGGCATTGGTTATTCCGGCATTAAATCCAAAATCACGGAAATGCACCGTGCCGCATTTACCCTAGCCGCAACACCTTTACCCGTTGGCGGTTTATACAAATATCGGTCATCGGGGGAACGGCACGGCCACGACGGTAAGCTTATCCATATTTTACAAACAGCCGTGACATCGGAATCGTATTCCATTTACAAACGTTATAGTGCGGGCAACCGCGAACTTGGGCCTATTTACCTGCGTGACTTATTGGATTTTAAACGGGTCCGTGATCCCATTCCGGTCGAAGACGTTGAAAGCGTCACCGAGATCAGAAAGCGTTTGGTGGCACCGGGTATTTCATTGGGCGCACTTTCACCCGAAGCCCATGAAACTTTATCCATTGCCATGAACCGCATCGGGGCTAAATCCGATTCGGGCGAAGGCGGCGAAGACCCAGCCCGGTACCTCCCGCGCGCCAACGGCGACAACCCATCAAGTGCCATTAAACAAGTCGCCTCCGGTCGGTTCGGGGTGACGGCAGAATATTTAAACAATTGCCGTGAAATTGAAATTAAAATGGCTCAAGGCGCCAAACCCGGCGAAGGCGGACAATTACCCGGTCATAAAGTCAGCGACGAAATTGCGAAATTACGCCATTCCACCCCCGGCGTGACGCTGATCTCGCCACCGCCGCATCATGATATTTATTCTATCGAAGACTTGGCTCAATTAATTTATGATTTAAAACAAATCAATCCCGATGCATCGGTTGGTGTAAAATTAGTGGCCCGTTCTGGTGTCGGTACCATCGCCGCAGGCGTTGCCAAGGCTAAATCCGATGTGATTTTAATTTCCGGTCATGATGGCGGTACCGGTGCCAGCCCGCAATCATCCATCAAATACGCCGGCATCCCTTGGGAAATGGGATTATCCGAAGCTAATCAGGTGCTCACGCTTAACCGTTTGCGTCATACCATCAAATTGCGTGTTGATGGCGGCATTAAAACCGGACGGGACGTTGTCATCGCCGCCATGTTAGGGGCCGATGAATTTGGTATTGGTACCGCGTCTTTGATCGCCATGGGCTGTATCATGGTCAGGCAATGTCATTCCAACACTTGCCCTGTGGGTGTCTGCACCCAAGATGAAAAATTACGCGCCAAATTCACCGGTACGCCTGAAAAAGTGGTTAATTTATTCACCTTTATTGCCGAAGAAGTCACTGAAATTTTAGCATCATTAGGGTTCCGTACGCTGGACGAAATTATTGGCCGGACCGATTTATTACAACAAGTCAGCCGTGGTGCCGCCCACCTTGATGATTTGGATTTAAATGCTGTTTTAGCCCAAGCTGACGCAGGGGGTCATCCACGCCACTGTACTTTGACGGGGCGCAATCCGGTTCCCGATACGCTGGATGCGCAAATCGTCAAAGACGCCAAAGCTACTCTGGATCACGGTGAAAAAATGCAACTGACCTATTCAGTGCATAACACCGACCGCGCCGTTGGCACGCGCATGAGTTCGATGATCACCCGACGTTACGGCATGACCGGGCTTGCCAGCGGACATTTAACCGTTCGCTTGCGCGGATCGGCCGGACAGTCGCTAGGTGCTTTTGCCGTGCAAGGTTTAACAATCGAAGTCTTAGGCGACGCTAATGATTATGTGGGCAAAGGTTTATCCGGCGGCACTATTGTTTTGCGGCCAACGGTTTCAAGCCCACTATTAAGCCAAGAGAACACCATTATCGGTAACACTGTTTTGTATGGTGCAACGGCTGGAAGGTTGTATGCCGCAGGGCAAGCTGGTGAACGGTTCTGTGTGCGTAATTCAGGAGCGCAAGCCGTGGTCGAAGGCTGTGGATCGAACGCTTGTGAATATATGACCGGAGGCGTCGCCGTTATTTTAGGTGAAATAGGCGCCAATTTTGCAGCGGGTATGACCGGCGGTATGGCTTTTGTCTATGATGCAGAAAACCTGTTTGAACAACGCGTTAATCCGGATAACGTTTTATGGCAACGTATTGATACGGAATATTGGGAAGACGTGCTAAAAGTGCTTATACAGCAACATGTCAAACGCACACATTCCAAATTTGCTCTGCAGTTGTTAAATGATTGGCACATGGAACGCTACAAATTCTGGCAAGTTGTGCCGAAAGAAATGCTGAGCCGTCTTGAACATCCTTTATCGGCTGAAAGCGAAGCCGTGCTCCACCAAGTCGGGGAATGATCACACTTTATAGATGAACTTTATTGACTGTGTTGGTTGATACGTTAATACTTTGATCCTGCCACCGTTTAACAGGAATAGAGTTCATGCCGAGACCGATTATCGCCCTCTTGCTGGATTATGAAGAACAAGGATCTTTTTCCGGGCGGCCGCACTATGCCCTGCGCACGGCTTATTTTGATGCCATTTGGCGCGCTGGCGGCCTACCCGTTGCCGTTCCCTATATCGCTGAGGCTTTGCCCGAATTTTTGCAAATGTGTGACGGCGTGCTCACACCCGGCGGCAATTACCCTTTTCCGGCTCGTTGGTATGGACAAACGGATACATCCCAACAACAGCATCCAAGATTTAAATTTGAAACAGATATAACAAAAAATGCGTTACAAAATAATCTACCGATTTTGGGCATTTGTGCAGGTATGCAGGTTTTGGCGGGCATCCATGGTGCCACGTTCCATAAAAATCTACACCACGTTATTAAAACAGAAATTGATCATTTAAACCAATGCCCGGCTGAACAGCGGGCCCATAGCATCGATATATCTGAAAATACGCAGCTGCGTAGGATCATTGGCAAAAATAAAATCGATGTTAATACGGCCCATAACGAAGCCATTGATGCCGTCCCAACTGGCGTTACCGTCAGTGCGCGCGCCCCGGACGGTGTTATAGAAGCCATCGAAATCCCTTCTGCCCGGTTTGCCATCGGCGTGCAATGGCACCCTGAATTTTTTATGGATGAGGACAGTCCTGATTTTTTAATTGTTAAATCTTTTGTCGAAACCGCCGCTAAAAAAGGTATTTTTTATGACTGATTTACTTAATCAATCTATTGGTATCGCCGGCTGCGGCACTATGGGACTTCCCATGGCCCAACAATTGTTATCGGCCGGTTATGATGTGTGGGGATTTGATGTGCGCCCGCCCGCTGAATTTGGCGAATTTCAAAACCGCATGATTACCGATGCCAATGAATTTTCCAATCAAGTGGATATTGTTATTTCTGTGGTTCGTGACCATGGGCAAACCCACGATCTCTGTTTTGATGTTCAAGGTTTGTTTAAATCAGCAAACCCTCCCGGCACCTTAATCATTAGCTCGACCTTGTCGCCTAAAATAATGCCCGAACTTCGCAAGCGGCTACCAATCCATATCCATCTAGTTGATGCACCCATGTCTGGTGCGCCTCACCGGGCGCGTTCCGGTGAATTGACATTCATGCTTGGCGGCACGGAACTGGATATTGACCAATTAATGCCGTTATTTAAAGTCATGGGTCAAACAATTCATCACCTAGGCGATGTCGGTTGTGGCTTGTCCTGCAAAGTCGCCAATAATTTTGTCGCCAGTGCATCCGTCGCCGCTGTTCGCCATGTTTTAAATACATGCACAACTTTAAACCTTGACCCCGAAGCCTTGTTAGATGTCATGAACAGCAGTTCTGGCGGCACCTGGTTTGGCAGCAATTTTAACGATATTGATTGGGCCTGCGAAGGCTATACTGCACATAATACCATTGGGATTTTAGAAAAAGATATGTTGTCTTTTTTAAACGCTATTGATCAGGATCCGGACCAAGCCGCCCCCTTGGAAAAATCGATACTTCATTCCATCCGCAACCTTAAACCTTACCCAACTTAATACCGAAAGAACCGCCATGAACCCATCCCGCGTTTGGATAATATTAGGTGGATTAAGCGCCATACTAGCGATCATCGCTGGTGCAACATCCGCCCATTACGTCAGTTCTGAAAAAGCCCAACAAGCCGTGTCGACTGCTGCACAATATCAAATGTGGCACAGTATAGCGTTTTTTATCATAGCATGGTTATCAACCCGTGCTGATGCTGATCAAGCCAAATGGTATAAACGCGCTGGGCAATTTTTTGGCTCCGGCATCGTGCTCTTCAGCGGATCCCTTTATGGCTTTGCTTTTTATGGCTCCATCGCCTTTCCATTAATGACACCGATCGGCGGACTCTCATTCATTTTAGGCTGGGTTTTTCTGGTCATTGGTGCGTTGAAAACTTCGGCCAAACAATCCGGCCATTAATATTTTACCTTTAACCGGATAATCTTATGAACGACCAAGCCTTGCCGAAAAAACCTATGACTTATAGGCATATGCCATGACTATAGATTCAAAAAACTGGCAACAGCAACGCCCTGTTGGATTTATTGGCCCCGCCAAAACGGGCGGAGAAGAATACCGCACGGCCTATAAACTGGCACAAACGGTGACTGGTTTTGGGCGACCGATTTTAACAGCCTATCAAGGTGGTGTTATGGAAGCCGCATGCCGTGGGGCTTTCGATGTGGGCGGCACCAGCATTGCCATTACGTCTGATCAATTAACGCCTTGCGATCATGCTTATGCCCGTGTGATTTTAGCGGACGACTTAAATTTTCTACCGGACGACAGTGGCCGAGCATCAGAAAACGGCTTGCCTATTAATCATTTGCTGGCAACGATGTCGGATTTTTTAATCGCAGTCAGTGGCAGCAAAAATACAGCCAACGCTATTAAACTTGCCCTGCGCTTTGGCAAAACCGTGATCGGCGTGCGCGGATCACCCTATCCCGAAGACGCTACCAACTTATCACCACAAGCGATTAAAAATTACCGTTTAATGACAACACCCGACGATGCCATTTTGTATTTAAACCAATGGCTATCGTCCAAAGCCCCATAACATTTATGCAGCGGCGCGAATAGCGGCTGCATTAACGCTATCATCAACGGTTTTTTCAAACTGTTTAAAATTCACTTCAAAGCGCCCGCGCAAATCGTTGGCTTGTACATCATAGGCCGCACCATCTTTCCAAGTTAACCGTGGGTTTAACACATCACTTGGCACATCCGGGCAGCTTGATGGCACCAACACGCCAAAATTAGGGTCGGCCACCATCACGGTTTCTGCTAATCGTCCATCAAGTGCTGCCGTCACCATGGCCCGGGTATGGGCAATCTTCATTCGTTCACCAGCACCATATCCACCGCCACTCCACCCTGTGTTGACCAACCAACAGCTGGCTTTATGGCGGGCCATTTTTTCTCCTAACAATCCAGCATAGACACTTGGATGACGCGGCATAAAGGGGGCGCCAAAACATGTTGAAAATGTCGCCGCTGGTTCTTTTAATCCACGTTCAGTACCAGCAACTTTAGCTGTGTAACCCGATAAAAAATGATACATGGCTTGTTCTGATGATAGTTTACTAACTGGTGGCAATACGCCAAAGGCATCACAAGTCAGCATCACGATATTGATTGGATGATCACCGCACCCCGTTGCAGATGCATTGGGAATTTCATCTATGTTATAAGAAACCCGGCCATTCTCAGTAATCGATTTGTCAAAAAAATCAAACTCTCGGCTATGTGGGTCCATCGCCACATTTTCTACCAAAGATCCAAAACGCCGGGTGGTGCGGAAAATTTCAGGCTCCGCTTGTTCCGTTAAATTAATAGTTTTGGCGTAGCACCCGCCTTCGAAGTTAAATACGCCCGTTGGCCCCCAACCATGTTCGTCATCACCAATTAATGTACGTGAACTATCAGCGGATAATGTGGTTTTTCCTGTTCCCGAAAGACCAAAAAATATTGCCGCATCGCCGTCAGATCCAACATTCGCAGAACAATGCATTGGCAGCACGTCTTTTGCTGGCATCAAATAATTCATCACAGAAAAAATGGATTTTTTAATTTCCCCAGCATAGGCGGTGCCGCCAATAATCACCAATTTACGTCCCAAATGCAAAACCACAAATGCGCCGGATGTGGTGCCATCTGTTTCTGGATTAGCCACTAAAGATGGCGCATGTAAAACCGTAAAATCCGGCTCGAAACTTTGTAAAGTTTCAGCATCCGGCTGTAAAAACATATTGCGGGCAAATAAATTATGCCATGCCGTTTCGGTCACGGCGCGGACTTTTAATTGATAATCTTTGTTAGCACCAGCAAAACAATCTTGAACAAAAACGTCACCGCCATTTAAATGCGATAAAACTTTTTCATGCAGCTTGTCAAAATGATGTTCCGACATCGGGCGGTTCACATCTCCCCACCAAATGTTTGACGTTGATGATTTTTCATCAACAATGAAACGGTCATTGGGCGAACGCCCTGTATGTTCGCCGGTTGTTGTTGTAAATGCCCCGCCCATGGCAAGCCGTCCTTCGCCTCGACCGACGGCCATTTCAATTAAGCTGGCCGGTGAAAAATTCCAGTGTGCTTTGCTGACATTTTCCAAGCCGAGATTTTTCAAACCATACTGGCTGATTGTGTGTCCGATGTTTTCCACTTTTTGCTCCTATGGGGAACGCGACTGTATTCCCGTGAAATTTGTATGTTTGGTATAAATTTCCGTTAAAGTTACATGTTGCTGTGAAAATTTTAAACATGGTTTTCGTTAACTCTCAACACCAAAAGCACAAAACCACAATGTTTCTTGGGGATATTTACTATTTTTTTGCTAAACCAGCTAATTTTACCAGTTCTGAACGACATTCGTTGACCTTCGTCAACGCCTGATCGAAATCTAAGCGCGCAAACCCGGATGCATTTTTAAAATCAATCCCATCGGGATCGATTCCACTCAATCGCCATTTCAGACCTTTGCGACCGAGTAAGTGATGAACCATATTTGCAACAGCATCACCATGTTCATTATTCATATGATCGATAATGTCCGTTTCCATGGTTATAAAATCAATGCACAAGTGTTCAGGCGATATGATTTCTTGTTTTTTTAACCAAACGGCTTTGGCAAAGCCACCGACAAAACGAGCTTTTTCAACATCCATTTTGTAAAAATGAAAATCACCAAAATCAGCATACACGGCTGCATTCGGATGGTTTTTTAAATAGCGCGCGCGGTGACGCGGATCATCGGTTTTCAAAACCCGCCCCATAACCGTGACCCGTGCCCCAGTTTGTGGATGGCGTTTATTTAATGCATTTTCCACGACTAATGAGGCCCGCGCGTCATGGTTTAAATTTTGGCAATGATCCGATAATTCAGAAAATAAAAAAATCGGGCTACCGTCCATATCGGTTGCGAAGGTCGCTAACGATCCATAGGGCCAACCGGTTTCAGATGGATTATCGGAGGCTAATCCCGTTGACAAGATGCCCGCAGGACGCGCCCGCAACAAATGTTTAGAGATTTTAACAAAATCTTTTTTGTTCTGTTTCGAACGCGCCATTGTATTTTATCTTATTTTATTCAAGCTTGTGAATGATGTTCAAATTTACGGTAAAAGAACCCGGACGCCCCGCCCAATACAAGAAAGGTAACACCCGTTAATACCAACGATGCCGCCGCAAATTCACTAGCGATTTCCGCGGGCACGTTGCCGACGGATACATCAACTATTGGCGCGCCAATAATATATGGAAGCGCCAATAACAACACACCAACCACTTTCCAAAGCGCGCCATGTTTTAATAACAATAACGCAAGGGCAACAATGGCCGCAATTCCGGAAAGCAACCACCACAGCTGGCGGTCGGCTAAGTTCGCTGCGACCAATCCTGGTGGTTCCGGAGCCAGCCCCAATGATGGCCATGCGAACAACGCGGCAAAAGCACATAAACCCCAGATCATGCCTTCTTTCATGTCGACATTACGACCACTGAAAGCAATGGCGCCGACCAACAGAAAAGCAAAGCCTGTCGTCGTGACAATACCCGCGATTAATGTCCATAAGTTCCGCTCAAAACCATTTTCTGGCGCCCAAAGGTCGGCTTTTACGGCCTTGGTTTCGCTTGCTGAAGGTTCACTGTGGGCATGAGAATTATCATGAACATGAGCGTTTTCAAAAATTTCTGCGTGGATAATTATTGGCGTCAATTTCCACATGTTTCCACCAAACGACACAATGCCCGCGACTAATCCTGCCAGCAAAGCCGACATAACAATTCGTGTTAGCATGTTAACTACTCCGGGATATTAATGGCAGGGAAATGCGAACGCGTGTCGCACGTCATGGGACGCATTATGCACAGCGTCAATTTGCGCAAAACCTGCGCCCATAATCATAAACAGCCCAAAAGTCATCGCCAATATTGCAGGTAATTTTTTTGTTGCCGCTTGAGTGCTGTATTTTTGAACTGAATTCATTGTTTGATTGATCATTATATTTTTTCCATAGCAGTCAGAGTTGATTAATAAAAAAACTTATATCGTCACCGCTACGGTCAATCCGTCCTGAAAGATAACCCGTCTTTCCGGTACACGGCGTTGGCTGCGGCAGGTCTCCTGACTTTTGGATCATCATTTTGTTCGGCCTTCCCGGACTATTGATTTAAAAAATCAAAACAACAATCCAGTGACCACAATTGAACAAAACTCGCCAATTACAGTTGCGGGGACAGTCACGGCTATGAGCTCCCTTTTTGGGTCAGCCCGCCCATGTTCCCTTTTAAGCCCCCGGCTTTTATCGCCGTTGATAGGGCACCACATATTGTTTAGTATATGCCTATCCATTCGTCATGGTCAATATTTTTAGCAAGACCTGAGCCTAAACATTGTCGACGTGCCATAATCGAGATATAATTTTGCCACAAATGAACTGTATCTTGGCCCAGACTAACATAGTTTAACCCTTAATTGACGAATGAACGCTACTTTTAGAAAGGCAGCCCATGGCCCATACCATCGCACTTGTCGATGACGACCAGCACATTTTAGCATCCCTGTCTGCAACACTTAAACACGAAGGGTACAGCGTAAAAACCTATGCCGACGGCTGTGAAGCTTTGGCAGGGTTAAGCAAAACGCCTGCTGATTTAGCCGTGCTGGATATTAAAATGCCGCGCATGGACGGGCTTGAATTGTTGACCGAGCTTAGAAAAACGAACAAGCTGCCGGTGATATTTTTAACATCTAAAGACGATGAAATTGATGAAATTATGGGCTTGCGTCTGGGTGCTGATGATTACATCAAAAAACCCTTTTCCCAACGCTTGTTATTGGAACGCATCCGCGCTGTTCTACGCCGCCATGAACAAGTTCAAAGCGATGAAAGTGATAAATCGACCTTAAAACGCGGTGATTTGATGTTGGACGCAACCCGCCACTTGTGCACATGGAAAGACAAAGAAGTTAATTTAACAGTTACCGAATTTTTATTGGTCGAAGGCTTGGCAAGGCGCCCCGGCCACGTTAAAAACCGCGACCAATTGATTGATGCGGCTTACGGCGAACATATTTATGTCGATGACCGGACCATCGATAGCCACGTTAAACGCTTACGCCGGAAATTTCGTGAAATTGACGATACATTTTCTCAGATCGAAACATTGTATGGGGTTGGCTATCGCTACAAGGCAACGTAAGATCGTCCGTAATTTTATGTAAACGGTATAACAACAGGCATTATTTATGGCCGACGATGATCAGTTAAATACTTCAAGAACGCGTAGAAAAAGTTATTCACCCGGCCTGATATCGCCGATCACCCGGAAAATTTTAGCGGTTAATATTTTAGCCCTTGGCGTTCTCGTCAGTGGTATTTTATTTCTTGATGAATACAAAAAAAGCCTGATCAGCAGTGAATTAGAAGCTTTAGCCACACAAGCGGAAATGTTTGCGGTCGCCTTGGCTGAAACATCGGGCAATGATCGACCGCCTACGGACCGTGACCGAGTGACAAATATTTCCAACCAAATGGTCAGGCGATTGGTGCAGACAACCGGCACTAGGGCACGATTATTCCGACTAGACGGCAGTTTGGCCGCGGATTCGAGACGCCTAAACGGGGCATCCGGTAAAATTTTATCCGAAACATTGCCGCCACCCGAAGATAGCAATTTCATTATCATCGGTATGTTAGAACTATTTGAAACCGTCATATCCTGGATAAACCGCGGTCCTGATTTACAACCCTATGCCGAATCCCCGTCACAACACGCCGCCGATTACCCCGAAGTCGAAGCTGCCCTTGGTGGTGATTATGTTAAAGCCTTGCGTGATGCTGGCGGCAAACGCCTGTTATTAAGTGTCGCCGTACCGATCCAACGTTACAAACAGGTTTTGGGAGCGTTAATGTTATCAAAAAGCTCAGCCAAAATCGATGCGGCCTTGTTAGACGTACGCATTAATATCTTAAAAATATTTGTAGCCGTTCTTAGCTTAACTATTTTATTATCTTTTTATTTAGCCAGAACCATTTCAAGGCCATTATTAATTCTGGCCGATGCAGCGGAAAAAGTGCGTCTTGATCACAGCCGCCAACATAAAATCCCCTATCTTGGCAACCGTCAGGATGAAATTGGTGAGCTTGCTGAAACGGTACAAGCCATGACTGAAACTTTATGGCAACGTATGGACGCCATTGAGCGCTTTGCCGCCGACGTCGCGCACGAAATTAAAAACCCGCTGACATCATTGCGTAGCGCCGTTGAAACCACCGCCCGAATTGATGATCCAGAAAACCAAGCCAAATTAATGACCATCATACAAGAAGACGTCGTTCGGCTTGACCGTTTAATCAGCGATATTTCCGACGCATCACGACTTGATGCTGAACTATCACGAACTGAAACGGCGGCTGTTGATATCGCGGCTATGATATGTACCCTTGTCGATATTCACCAAACCCACAGCCCGGACGCACCACAAGTAATTGCTAAAATTTCAACGGATAAATCTTATCCAGCCTATATTGACGGCATGGAAAGCCGGTTAGCGCAAGTGTTCAGCAATTTAATCGGCAACGCCATTACATTCAGTCCTAGCAGCGGCAAAATCATTATTACATTAACCACCACATTAAATTGGCTGACGGTAACCATTGATGACCAAGGGCCGGGCATACCCGAAGGCAAAGAAAAACGAATTTTTGATCGTTTTTATACGGAACGCCCAACGGGAGAAAAATTTGGTACTCATTCAGGGCTGGGTTTAAGCATTTCATTACAAATTACAGAAACCCATGGCGGTCGGCTTTGGGCGCAAAACAGGATTGATGATAAAGGACAGATTATTGGCGCACGGTTCAGCCTTGAATTGCCAAGGATGCAAAAATGACGACCGATGTCTTCAGCATTCACGCAACGACCGTTAAAATTAACAGCCATGCTGTCATTTTACGTGGCCCATCGGGTGCCGGGAAATCTGACTTAGCATTGCGGTTAATCGATGTGGGGGCACAGCTTATCAGCGATGACCAAACCGGATTATTTATTGAAAACAATATCTTATATGCTCGGTCGGCAAATAATCTATCGCGCTTAATCGAAGTCAGAGGCCTTGGCATTCTCACCACCGACCCGGCCCCGCCCAGTGCCGTCGGCTGTATCATTGATTTAATGCCCGGACCTAGGCCTGATAAAGAGGAAAACCGTTTACCACCACCACAGACAACACCTTTGTTGGGACAAAATATTTCATTATTCCAACTTTATCCTTTTGATTTATCTGCCGTGATTAAGGTTAAGCTTGCCTTAGGGTTGGCAACGGGCACACAATTACGTCATGATAAATAAAACGCCACGCAAAAAGCAAATCGCAGAAAACCCTGATAAACCACCAAACCGGCCGATCATTATTCTTGTCAGCGGCGTATCTGGCGCAGGCAAAAGCTCTGTATTAAAAGCTTTCGAAGATTTTGGTTTTGAAGCCATCGATAATGTGCCGCTGAAATTATTAGAACGCTTAACCGCCCCTGGTGATTTGCCAAATGCCATGGCCATCGGCGTTGATATTCGCACCCGTGATTTCACATCGCGTTTATTACTAGATCAACTGGAAACATTAACCGGGCGCGCCGACGCCGATGTGCGGTTGCTGTTTATCGATTGTGATGATTTAATCCTTGGTCGCCGGTTCGAAGAAACCAGACGCCGACATCCGCTTGCCATTGACCGTCCCATTGCCGATGGGATTCGTCACGAACGACGTTTGGTGCAACCCTTAAGACAACGCGCGGATCTTTTAATCGATACATCTGAACTTGCCCTCGGTGATATGAAACGATTGTTATCAGGGCATTTCAAACTGCAAACGGAAAACGGTTTAAGCCTTTTTATCACTTCGTTTTCTTTTCGCAGTGGATTGCCACGGGATGCCGATCTGGTCTTTGATGTCCGGTTTTTAAAAAACCCCCACTACGATAAAATTTTAAAACCATTAACAGGGCGTGATCAGGCGGTCGCGGACTACATCAAAACAGACGAACGCTTTATTAATTTTTTCAATCACTTAACAGCCATGCTTAATACATTAATTGAAGGCTATGAAGCCGAAGGAAAAAGTTATTTAACCATTGCTTTTGGCTGCACCGGAGGCCGCCATCGTTCGGTTTATTGTGCCGAGCAATTAACCTCTGTGTTATGCCAAGACAGACCATCCGTTCAAGTTCACCACAGGGACTTGGACAAACCCGTAAAATAAGGTTTATAGTTCGCTGAATTGAGAACTCGTAATATTTACGTTTAGTCATAAAGGATAGATATCCATGATCGGTCTGGTTTTGGTCACCCACGGACGACTTGCAGAAGAGCTCGCCGCCGCCTTGGAACACGTCGTTGGTGAACAAACGAATATGCGCACGGTGTGTATTGGTGCCGATGATGATATGGAGCAACGGCGCACAGAAATTCTTCAGCAAGCGCTTGATGCTGACGAAGGCGATGGGTCTATTTTATTAACTGATATGTTTGGTGGCACACCATCAAATTTAGCCATTTCCGTGATGGATAAAGCCAAAATCGAAGTCATCGCCGGGGTTAATCTGCCGATGTTAATTAAATTAGCATCAACTCGGAAAACTGAAAATTTGCATGATGCCGTCATCGGCGCCCAAGAAGCCGGGCGGAAATATATTAACATTGCATCGCAATTGTTAAATCAGGATGACTAAAACCATGCGCACAGCCATGATCATGAATAAACGGGGACTGCATGCTAGGGCCGCTGCGAAACTCGCAAAAATGGTCAGTGGATTTAATGCCGATGTGCATGTCTCTAAATGCGGGCAAACGGTTTCCGGTCAATCGATCATGGGATTAATGATGTTGGCCGCAGCCCAAGGGTCTGAGATCACGTTAAAAGCCACAGGACCCGATCAAGAAACCGCACTGGATGCCCTTTGTACTTTAATCGATGACCGATTTGGCGAAGAATAACGTGACGCAAACAATGCCCATCAAAAAACCACAAAAACCCGGGCCCGAGATCATTTTAAAAGGATTAGGCGTATCATCGGGTATTGCTTTTGGTGTGGCTTATGTGCGCGAAGCCGGGTTAACAGAAGCCCCGGAATACATGTTAAAAGCAAGCCAAATCAACGACGAACTAAAGCGTTTTCAAGGCGCTGTTGATCGGGCAGTCAAACAAATCGAACGGTTGCAAGTCAAAGCCCGAAAAATGCCTGCGTCCGCTGCAGATGAAATGGGTTTAATGTTGGATGCCTATCAACACATGCTGGCCCATTCACGGCTGATACGGGGCGCACAAAATCGCATCCAAGAGCAAAAAATAAATGCCGAAAGTGCGGTTCAAGCCGAACTACATGTCATCGCAGATAATTTTTTAGCCATGGAGGACAGTTATTTATCGGCACGGTTGGATGACATCAAAGAAGTCGGAAATCGACTGATTATCAACCTGATGCGCAAACCTATTAAACCATTTTCTTCGGTGCCGGCCGGCAGCATCTTAATCGCACAACAATTATCCCCTGCTGATATGGCGCAATTAAATCCGGACCGCATCGAAGGCGTCGCCACGCTACAAGGCGGCAGCGAAGGACACACCGCTATTATGGCGCGGGCTTTGCGTTTACCGGGGGTTTTATGCGTGCCCGGTCTGCTTCATCAAGTACGGTCTGGCGACACCGTGATTTTGGATGGCGACCTAGGCCGTGTGATCATCAATCCAACACAACAAACTGAAAACAGTTACCAAATTCGCAAACAAGCACAACACCAAGTGGCCTCGGAATTAGCCCGGCAAAATCGTTTGGACGCGGAAACTGTTGACGGCGTAAAGGCCACATTATTTGCCAATGTGGAACTGCCTTTGGAAATGAAGGCTGTCAAAGAGTTCGGGGCCGAAGGCATCGGCTTATTACGTAGCGAGTTCATGTTTATGAACCGCCAGACATTGCCCGATGAAAATGAACAATTTGAAATATTAAAAGAAATCATCGAAGCCATGGATGGGCATCCGGTAACGATCCGTACATTAGACATCGGGGCGGATAAAACCAGTGAAGCCGTGCTTGGAGATGTCCAAGCCGAAGACATGTCGGCCCTCGGTTTGCGAGGCATTCGATTATCATTAGCCCGTCCGGAATTGCTAGATGCACAACTACGGGCCATTTTGCGCGCCGGGTTTTATGGCCCGGTACGTATACTGTTGCCGATGGTCAGCTCCGTATCCGAAGTGCGCAAATTCCGTGAAGCTTTAACAAAAGTCGCTAAGGACTTAAAAAAGAATAATATTCCATGCACCGCAGACCTACCACCTGTGGGCGTTATGATCGAAATCCCGGGCGCTGCCTTGGCCGCTGATGCACTTGCTGCGGTCAGTGATTTTTTAGCCATCGGATCGAACGATCTAACCATGTACACCTTGGCCATCGACCGCGCGAATGAACGTGTTGCAAACCTTTATAATCCTTTGCATCCAGCCGTTTTGCGGCTCATTCAATTTGCCGCTACAGCCGGGCTTCGGGCTCGCATTCCTGTCTCTATTTGTGGGGAAATCGCCGGAGACCCTCGATTTACGGCCTTGTTAATGGGTTTGGGTTTACGTGAATTTTCAATGGCTCCTTATAGCATCCCACGGGTTAAACAGCGCATCCGTAAAATGACCGTCGATGGTGCGAGGAAACGTGCTGAACTCATTATGGAACAAGTGGACAGTGGTCGAATTGCCGCATTATTAGATGATTTTAATGCATTGTTTTAGTCGTTTTTTATATGGCGCAAAAACAAAATTGAATGACACTAATTTGAACCGGCCACGGGCTGGTTTTGCCGCTTTTTTCAATGGGTCCTTGCCCCAAGTGCCAAGACCTGTTATGCCCCGCACTTCACCTTATTATCATTGCTAACAGGAGCCCGCTCATGAGCGATTTTACCGATTATAAAGTTGCCGATTTTTCCCTAGCCGATTGGGGCCGTAAAGAAATCGCCATTGCTGAAACAGAAATGCCCGGCTTGATGGCCTTACGCGAAGAGTTTGCAGGCAAATTCCCGCTTAAAGGTGCGAAAATCATGGGCTGTTTGCACATGACCATTCAAACCGCCGTGTTAATGGAAACACTGGTTGATTTGGGCGCTGAATTGCGCTGGTCATCATGCAACATTTTCTCAACCCAAGACCAAGCCGCTGCTGCCATGGCCGCTGTCGGTATTCCGATTTTCGCCTGGAAAGGCGAAACCGAAGAAGAATTCATGTGGTGCATTGAACAAACCATCAATGGCCCGGAAAGCTGGGTTCCAAACATGATTTTGGATGATGGCGGCGATCTGACGGCCTTGATGCACGACAATTATCCTGAATTGATGAAAAACGTCAAAGGCTTGTCCGAAGAAACCACAACCGGCGTTCACCGTTTATATGATATGGAAAAAAATGGCACGTTGACCGTGCCTGCCATTAACGTCAATGACAGCGTTACTAAATCCAAATTCGATAATAAATACGGCTGCCGCGAAAGCTTGGTTGATAGTATCCGCCGGGCAACAGACGTGATGATGGCTGGTAAAGTTGCCGTCGTTGGCGGTTTTGGTGATGTTGGAAAAGGCTCTGCTGAAAGCCTACGCAGTGCGGGTTGCCGCGTTTTAGTCACTGAAGTCGATCCCATTTGCGCCCTGCAAGCCTGTATGGAAGGTTTCGAAGTCGTGACCATGGAACAAGGTGCATTACGCGGCGATATTTTTGTTACCACCACCGGCAACGTTGATATCATCACCATTGATCACATGCGCGCCATGAAAGACCGGGCCATCGTTTGCAACATCGGTCATTTCGATTCGGAAATCCAAATCGGGGCTTTGAAAAACTACACATGGGACAACATCAAACCACAAGTTGATGAAGTTGAATTCCCCGATGGCAAACGCTTGATCGTTTTAGCCGAAGGCCGTTTGGTCAATTTGGGTTGTGCCACAGGCCACCCCAGTTTTGTTATGTCCGCATCGTTCACCAACCAAGTCTTGGCACAAGTTGAACTGTGGGAACGCCACGACCAGTATGAAAACAAAGTCTATGTGTTGCCTAAACACCTAGATGAAAAAGTGGCTTTTCTCCACCTTGAAAAACTCGGTGCCCAGCTGACCAAACTTAATCAAGAACAAGCCGATTACATCGGCGTTACTGTTGACGGTCCGTTTAAACCTGAACAATACCGTTACTAAATTTCAAGTCTTTCTTGCCTCGGGACATACCAATTGGTTAGTCTCGGGGCATGATCGATTTGCTTTCCAATATTGACCCTTTAATTCCATTGGCCATGATCGGCAGTGTGGTCATGTTGGTGTTTTTAATTTCATGGACTTGGCAGCGTCAAAAACTGCAATCTGTTCTCGATGAAAATACCCGTCTGCAAGCGGTTACGGTTAAAGCCCGAGAAATTTTAGCAGCCTCTCCGGACGGACTTTTTTTATGGGATCATGGCGGCGGCGGTATTAGTTGTTCAAAACAACTTGCCGTATTGTTAAATTTACAAGCCGGCACGTTATCCCGGTATGATGACATCCGCGCTTGTTTCCTGAATGATGCCCTCAAACAATTGGAACAGTCGGTTTCTTTGTTGCGCGGCAAAGGAACGGCTTTTAACATTATTTTGCCGGATGGCGGGCGGCATTTACAAGCCATCGGCACGCGGGCCACAGCCGACGATGGCACGACCCTTGCCGATATGGTGTGGATGCGTGATATCAGCGAAGGCTTTAAAACGGTCCCTGAGCATCTTAAAAACGCGACCCCACACGACAATAAATCAGAATTTGACGATCGCCATTTAACGGCCCTACTCGACGCTATGCCTATGCCGGTGTGGTTGCGGGGCCCCGATTTATCGTTGGCATTTACAAATCTTGCCGCCACCGGTCTAGCCGACAGCCAATCCGAACTCGCTGAAAAAGCTCAAACTACCGAAGCACCTGCAACCGAACAACGGTTATTGGATATCCACGATGTTGCCAGACTCACAGAAATTACCGAAATTCCATTAGGATCTAATGGCGGCGGCACCCTAGGCATTGCCATAGACCGAACAGGACAAGACCGCCTTCAAAGCCAGCTTAAATCCGTCACATGGGACCGCGATAACGTACTAGAAAACCTGAACGCCGCGATCGCGATATATGATGATCAAACAAGACTTGGTTTTTATAATGCGGCTTTTGTACTCTTATGGGAACTCGACGTCGATTGGCTGCAACAAAAACCATTGTTAAGCGATGTTCTAGACCGGTTACGGGTTCAAAGACTATTGCCGGAAGTCACCGATTTTCCTGGGTTTAAAGCTAGGCATTTAGCCTTGTTTAGCCGCCTGGACAGCCCCGACGAAGATCTGCTGCACTTGCCAGACGGACGGACATTACGCGCAACAATCAGCCCGGCCGGTCAAGGCGGACTTGCCCACGTTTTCGAAGACATCACCGATAAACTTGCCCTTGAACGTTCGTTTCATAGTTTGGGTGCCGTGCAACGGGCAACACTGGAAAAATTAAGCGAAGGTATTGCTGTTTTTGGTGCTGACGGCAAATTAAAATTATCTAACCCAACCTATGCAAAATTGTGGCAACTAAGCGATGACGCGTTAGCTGGATTTCCGCATATTCGCGACGTGCTTGACCGCATGCGGGACTTAATCCCCCCTCAACAAGGGGAGACGGCATGGGGTGATGAAAGTTGGCGTATTTACCGTGACCGCAAAGCGGCAGCCTTATTATCTCGGCAAACCGCCAAGGGCCAACAACGCCTGAGCAATGGTACAGTGTTGGAATTTGCCACAGTACCGTTGCCGGATGGGGCAATTTTATCCAGCTACTTAGATATCAGTGCATCGGATAAAATCGAAAAAGCTTTACGCCAAGAAGCCCATGCATACCGCGATGCCGATACCATGAAATCCGATTTTATCGCCAGCGTTTCACATCGGTTTCGCGTACCCTTAAATACAATTATCGGTTTTTCCGATGTGTTAGATCAACAACTGTTCGGGGATTTGAATAAACGCCAACATGCCTATGCCAAAGGCATCCAAGACACCGCCCAAGGTATGGTATCAGTGATGAATAACATTCTTGATTTGGCGACAATCGAAGCCGGGCGCATGCAATTAGAAATCGCTGAATTTGATATTCATGGAATATTAATGGCGACGTTAAATTTAGTCGAAGGCGCCAGAAAAGAGAAAAAACTAAAACTTGAATTCGATTGCCCACCGGATATCGGCACCATGACAGCCGATGAACATCGCATCCAGCAAATCATTTTCAATTTATTGATGAACGCTGTTCATTACACCCCGGAACGCGGATTGATCAGCCTGCAGGCTTGGCGAGACGCAAAAAACCTTAGTCTTAAAATCAGCGACACCGGCATCGGCTTGGCCAAAGACGATAAACAACGCCTACGACAACCTTTTGAACAGGGCCGCATAGCCGAACCATCTGAGACCGTCAACTCACCGATATCCCGCGGTGTTGGACTTGGCCTGACCTTGGTTGATGGTTTTTTAAAGCTTCACGGCGGGCATTTGGAAATACGCTCAAACCTTGGCCGGGGAACCACCGTGATGTGTCAAATCCCGCTTATCAATGCAGATGAATAACATCTAACAAAGTTATCCAGCCTAGTGTATTGAATCTAAAATTCTTATCATTGAATTTATGGTTCTAAAGGACACTAGATTATTGGATATCGTGTTTTACAGCCTTTGAAATTCGCCACATGTTAATGTGACAAACTTCAATTGTTTCATTTGGCTAAATCTCTTGTTTTGCAAACAGAATTGCATGAATTTAATGAGTCTGGACCCTAACTCATTGACAGTTGCCGGTTTCAAGCACATCTTAGGCTTTGAAAACACATGGTCGGGTGCCATCGACAACAGGGCCTGATACACCGTTTGTTCAACAGTTAATTGGCTCGCTCAATCCATGAGGGGACAATTCAAGAGGAGGCTTGTATGCCACGTCTATCTACGTTTAACAGCCCGTTATTATTAGGTTTTGATCATTTTGAAAGAATTTTAGATCGGGCGGCTAAAAATTCAGCCGAAGGCTACCCACCCTATAATATTGAGCAAATCGGTGAAAACGGCCTACGCATTACATTGGCCGTTGCCGGGTTTTCATTAGATGATTTGCATGTCGCAACCGAAGACAACCAATTAAACATTCTGGGCCGTCAAGTCGACGAAGACGATACACGTGTATTTTTACACCGCGGCATCGCAGCCCGCCAATTCCAACGCAGCTTTGTGTTAGCCGAAGGCATCGAAGTCATCGGCGCGGATATGAACAACGGATTATTACATATTAGTTTGGAACGCATAGCACCGGAGCCCGAAGTTAGGACCATTCGCATCAATACCACGGAAACAAAAACCAAAACGGTTATTGACCAGAACTAAACGCTGAATATCAAGCGGCGCGGTTTTCAACGCTTTCTGAAAGAATTGCATAAAGCGCTTCTGCTGTATCCGTGCCGCGTAATTTTTCGCAAACCGCTTTATCGCGTAACAACCGTGACACAGCAGCGAGTGCTTTTAAATGATCGGCGCCGGCTTCTTCGGGGGCTAACAGTAAAAAAATGATGTCCACCGGCTGATCATCAATGGAATGGAAATCTACAGGCGTTTCAAGACGGGCAAAAACACCATAAAGCTGGCTTAATGAAGCAAGTTTACCATGCGGTATGGCAATCGCATTACCGATCCCGGTCGTTCCCAAACCTTCGCGTTCCATCAGCACTTCAAAAATTGACCGTTCATGTTCCCCGGACACTTTTGCCGCCACACGGGAGAGTTCCTGCAAAGCCTGTTTCTTGCTTGTTGCACGAAGATTAACAATTACACCATCCGGTGCTATCAGCTCGCAAATTTTCATCTCGTTTCCTTAGATAATTATAAAAAAAGTCGTCATAAAAAAACTATCGAAAATACGAAATTGAGAGTGCTCTTGTTTCAAAACACCCCCAACGCCGCTCTATTAATTCGCTTCTGCAGGATCAATCCAACCGATATTGCCGTCTTCGCGCCGGTAAACAACATTCATGACGCCGTTCGCATGATTACGGAACATGATGATAGCGCTATCGGCCAAATCCATACGCATCACCGCTTCGCTAACGGTTAATGTCGCAAGTCCGGTTGGCATTTCAGCAATAATAATTGGGCCGCCATCTTCGGTCGCTTCATTTTCTTCGTGTTCTGGCTGCAATACATATTGTTGTGCGGGCAACAGATCATCGTGGTTTCGATTTTTATGGTGATTGTTTAAACGCCTTTTATAACGACGTAATTGTTTGGCAATACGTTCCAACGCCACATCAAATCCAGCGTAAGCATCTTGTGCTTTAGAACTGCCTTGAATAACCAGACCACGCGGCCCAGGGTGAACGGAAATATCGACACAAATTTGTCCGCTTTCTTTGGTAAAGGTGGTGGCGGCGTCGATGGCTTGAGAAAAATATTTACCGACAACGTCTTGCATTTGTTCTTCGACATGGCCGGTTAAAGCCGTGCCAACATCCATATTTTTACCTTTAACAGAAATATCCATTTTTCGCTCTTTCAATAATACGCCGATGTTTTATTTGCTTTACATAAACCATCAAACGAAGTGCGGGTTAAGTCCAGATAATCGCGGGACGCCATCAGTTCGAGTATAAAAGCACTATTTAAATATACCGAACCTATGGAATTGCCATATTATCAATGCGCCCAATTGCACATCAATATGACAGGAGATATCCACGAAGCAGCCGGGAACCTATGTCGCCGTTGCGGTCCTGTCAACACATCTCAGTCTCAGTAGAAACTTTAACGCTTTAATGCCCACTCTTCAAGTCGGCTCGGCTTTTTCCCGACGTCTTGATACTGACGAACCCAAGCCTAGGGCTTCGCGGTATTTGGCTACTGTTCGGCGTGCAATATCAATGCCTTCGGCTTTAAGAATGCCAACAATTTTGTCATCAGAAAGAATTTTTTTAGCATCTTCGCCGTCAATTAATTCCTTAATTTGATATTTAACAGCTTCGGCGGATAACGCGTCACCGCCGTTGGTCGCGTTTATGGACGATGTGAAAAAATATTTCAGTTCAAATATACCGCGAGGAGTCGCCATATATTTATTTGTAGTCACACGGCTAACGGTGCTTTCATGCATTTCAATGGCATCGGCGATGTCTCTTAGGACAAGCGGTTTTAAATGTCGGATACCGCGTTTGAAAAAGCCATCTTGTTGACGCACCAGTTCTGTTGCCACTTTTAAAATAGTCGTCGCCCGTTGATGCAATGATTTAACCAGCCAGCTTGCCGACTGCAACTGATCATGAATATAACGTTTATCCTCTTTGCTTTGGGCCACAATGTTGACCGCCGCATGGTACTGATTATTGACCAGTACTTTAGGTAAATTTTCAGTATTTAATTCGATATGCCAACTTTGATCAGGCAAAGCCCGTATGAAAATATCAGGCGTTACCGTACGGATCACGTCATGATCAAATGCCATTGCCGGTTTTGGGTTCAATTCTTTGATTTCAATAATCATTTGTGCGATATCATCACCATCAACACCGCATATTTCAGCTAACCCCGATAAGTTTCGGCTGGCCAGCATATCAAGATTTTCTACAAATATTTTCATGGCCGGATCATACCGGTCCCGGTCTTTAAGTTGTAACGCCAGACACTCAGATAACGAGCGCGCAAAAATTCCCGGCGGATCAAACTGTTGCAATTTATCAAAAACACATTCGACTTGATCCGCGGAACAGCCAAGCTGGTCTGCAACGACTTGTAAGTCATCGTTATAATATCCCGCACCATCCAACTGATCGATCAAAAACAACGCAATCATGCGGTCCGTTGTATCATTTAAACCCAACGCCAATTGGCGTGTTAAATGGGCGCGTAAAGTCGGTCTATCAGCAACAGTTTGTTCGAGCCCGAACCCCGGACCATCAAATCCACGGGCATCGGATTTTGATCCAGAAAATGATGCCGTCGATAGTGAATTTTCTGGCACATTGGGCTGTCCGTCAGCACCGCCCGATACTTGACCACCACCCATATCAGCAAGGCTGTCATTGGTATAAGTGTTATCCAATTCAGCATCCAAACCTTTTTCGCTAGGAATTTCGTAAGAAGCACTGCTATCATAATCAACGCCTTGTTGATCGCTTTCTGATGCATCAACCGCGGCTTTGCCGTCGTTGCCGTCGGTTGACAGAACGGTTTCCTGATCTTGCCCTTCATCGCGTTCTAAAATCGGATTATCGCGCAATTCACTTTCGACAAATTCGCTCAATTCCAAATTCGACATTTGCAACAACTTGATCGCCTGTTGTAGCTGAGGCGTCATCACCAGCGATTGCAGCTGTCGTTGTTCAAGGCGAGGAGTTAAAACCATTCCGGCCTCATAGCTTGTGTCGCTCCTTGTAACATTTGGGGGTCGGGAACACTAAAACTATGGTGTGCTATCATAATGATGGTGTTACAGGCTAAAGCGGTCACCAAGATATACCCGGCGCACATCAGCATTGCCGACAATATCTTTAGGCGCGCCTTCCATCAACATGATACCGTCATGCAAAATATATGCCCGGTCGATGACATCCAGCGTTTCCCGAACATTATGATCGGTGATCAACACACCAATTCCACGGTCTTTTAAATGCGACACCAAATCGCGAATATCGCCGACGGCAATAGGATCAATACCTGCAAAAGGCTCATCCAATAAAACAAAATGCGGGTTCGTTGCTAATGATCTGGCAATTTCCACGCGCCGCCGTTCACCGCCCGATAAAGCCAACGCTGAGGTTCTGCGTAAATGGGTAATTGAAAACTCTGCTAATAAAGCTTCCAAAATGGCTTCACGTTTTTCCCGTGATTTTTCAATCACTTCGAGTACAGCACGGATGTTGTTTTCAACGGACATGCCGCGAAAGATTGAAGCTTCTTGAGGTAAATACCCAATGCCAAGTCGTGCCCGGCGATACATTGGTAAATCAGAAATATCTCGTCCATCAAGATAGATGGCCCCGTGGTCGGGCTGAATTAACCCCGTAATCATATAAAAACACGTGGTTTTACCGGCACCGTTGGGTCCCAATAAACCGACGACTTCACCGCGTTGCAACGACATCGATACGCCGCGCACAACAGGCCGCTTTTTAAAACGTTTGCCGATATGTTCAACGACCAAACCTTGATCTACCGAACTTTCGGCCACCAAACGGGGGCCGGTTTCCGAATTTACAACATGTTCCGGATTGACTGTATGTGTTGATCGTGGTCCGTCGTTCATGATTTATCCATTTTTATTCTCACTGTGCTTTTTTTGTTTTCTTTTGCGGGATTAAAACACCTTGTACTCGATTTACCCCGCTTGCGGCACAATTAAACAATTTCGAAACATTACTATTTAAATTAACCACAGCTCGGCAACCTTTTAAAACATTTTGTCCGCGTTTTAATTTAACATCACCGGTTAATGTGGCAACGCCACTTTCAACATTGTAAACGCCTCGGTCACCGGTCGCCGTATCATTTGCTGTTGTAACCTTAACATTTTCAAAAGCATCTATTTTATAGACTTTATTTTCCCTTTTTTTATTAGGGCGGAAATAAGCCGCTAAAACATCGGCATTCAGTTTTTTGTTGCCTTGTACGGCAACAGCATTACCCCGGGCCACGGCCATTTTTTTTAAATCCCAATATTCAAGCTGACGATCAGCGTAAATTTTATCCGTCGGCGTTTCCAGACGCACGCCGTTCCCGGTTAAAATCAAAATTGAATTATCCACATCAAAAACAGCTTTATCGCCATAGGCCGTTTCCGCCACGCTTTTAATGCGGACGTTGCCAAGCGCATCAAGCCGCCAAACTTCACTGCCGCCGTCTGTTTTTTCGCGGTAATAGGCCCTTAATTCATCAGCATACACCGTCATTTCACCGCGCGTAGCGCGCGCATTCCCCCGGGCAATAAATAACAATTTATCTTGCTGCCATTCAATACCATTGTCGGCGAGCACTTCAATTTCTGCACCGCGCGTATCAGAAAAATTAAGGCTTTGCGCCATGCCATAAGAAACATTCAACAAGAATACCAACACCAACAAGGAACAAAAAGAGCCGCTTTTTATAACCTTATTTTTTGCTATCAAAAACATTGTTACCGCCGATTGTTGCATTGTCTAATCGTATGATCTTTATAGTCTGACTTTATTAATTATTTGTTTGCTTTACTAATCGTCGGTGACAAAACAAGACGTGTTTTACCTGTAAAATAGATCGTTCGTCCCCGGTTAAACAAATAAAACCCTTCGGCCCAAATATTCCCAAAGCCTCCTTGCCCTTCGACAGCAACTTTGCTGGAAACTTTTCCGGCTTTCATATCAACCAAAGCTTTGGCCGTTCTGAATTCATAACCCGAATCATGAAATAAATTAACCGCGCCGTCCAGATCCAATCTTTGTTGATCGCGACCATATATGCCGCTTTGCGCTGTCAATACAAGCCAAGTCCCGTCTTTTAAACTCATATCCGCTTTTGGTACTTCTAATTTTACAACGGCGCCATTTCCCGATACGGCACGGGCTAAATCTGCGGTTACGGAATACGGCCGATTGTCTTTATCCGCGCCATAAAACCTAGGGTTCGTCATACTTGGCTCTGTTTCGGCATTGCTTTTCAGGCCGGAAAAACCAATTTGAAAGCGCACATCATCAGAGCCTAATTGTGGCCATACCAACACCAAAACAATTAAAGACAAAGCCGCCAAGGGCAATGCCAGTTTCATAAAACTCACAAACCGACTATGATTTTTTGTCTCTACGGTCCGATATTTTGGACGCAGCAACCGCCCGGTCGTGGCATGGGCCTGATCAACGCGTGTATTCATTAAAATACCTTAGGCTCCATTACGCAATTCCCGCACGCAAACAATCATGTATATGTAACGCGCCAACGGGTTTGCCACTTTGTAAAACAAAAACGTTCGTAATCGATTTGTTATTCATGATGGCTAAAGCTTCGCTGGCCATGGTTGACGGCGTTAATGTTATGCCGCCTTTGCTCATCACGTCACCGGCTTGCATTTTGATCAGGTCGTCGTCCTGCATATGACGTCTTAGATCACCATCGGTAATAACACCAATGTAATCACCGTCATCATTAACAATAGCAATACAACCCATGCTTTTTTCAGTCATTTCAAGCAGAGCTTCGGACATCGGGGCTGATTTATCAATCATCGGCACATCAGCACCGTGGCGCATGATATCATCGACTTTCAATAATTGACTGCCGAGTTTACCGCCTGGATGCAATACATGAAAATCGTCCGGTGAAAACCCTTTACGTTCTAATAATGCAACGGCCAAAGCATCACCTAAAGCCAACGCCATAGTCGTTGATGTGGTTGGTGCTAAACCCATGGGACAGGCTTCGGGGCAATTGGGCAACACTAATGGGCAATCCGCCGCATCTGCCAAAGAACTACCTGCGCGCCCTGTTAACCCGATCAAGGGAATGGAAAAACGTCTGGTATGGGCGATTAAATCAGATAATTCTGATGTTTCGCCAGAATTAGACAAGGCAAAGACCACGTCTTTATCCGTGACCATACCCAAATCTCCGTGCGAGGCTTCGCCGGGATGGACAAATTGTGCAGGCGTTCCAGTGGATGCCATCGTCGCCGCTATTTTCCGCGCGATGTGACCGCTTTTCCCCATCCCAGAAATAATTACACGGCCTTGAACCGCGAAAAGAATATCCACGGCTTTAGTAAATTCGTGGTTTAAATTTGTTGTGATCGATTGGGCAAGGGCGACCAATGCATCGCTTTCCATAGTGAGCACGTTTATCGCCACAGTGATGTCGCTGGAAAGCTCTATCGGCTTTGAATGTTGTGCCTGCGATGTATTCATTTTGTCTCCTGATTATAATCTTGATTGATCATAATTTTTTATATAGTCAGCCATACTCGGTTACTTGGCTCAGCCACTTGATTGCCAGCATACACCCATCCGATCGAACTTAAATGGTTTTAATAATTATGCGCCAAAATCAGTGCTTGGTCAACGTTTCCGCCATGTTCAAGATATTTATTGCTTTCTTATTAATGGGAAAAAATATCCATGTCTTGCCATCCTAAGCTGTCTAATTCGCCGCGCACTTTTAAAAACTCAAAACATTTTTCGGCCAAAGCTAATCGGTTTTCGCGGACAAGCATTTTTATTAAATGATTGCGCAATTGATGAAGATGTAGCACATCAGCTGCTGCATATTCTAATTGTGCTGGCGATAAATCCGACGCCGCCCAATCCGATGATTGCTGTTCTTTGGATAGTTCAATGCCCAAAATTTCGCGTGTAACGTCTTTTAAGCCATGGCGATCGGTATAGGTTCGTACCAAACGCGATGCTATTTTTGTGCAAAAAATAGGGGCGATTTCAACACCTAACCATTTTTTTAACATCACCACATCAAACCGCGCAAAATGAAAAATCTTTGTTACCGCTTTATTTTCCATTAATGCTTTCAGGCGCGGAGCTTGATAAAGGCCTGCTTTAAACTGCACCAAATGACAAACACCGTCACCTGCGGATAGCTGCACCAAACACAAACGATCGCGGAATAAGTTTAAGCCCTGAGTTTCCGTATCAACAGCCACCACATTGCCAAAATCTAATCCTTCGGGCAAATCGCCTTGGTGTAATTCAATGGATTTTGCTTTTGCGCGTTGGGCTTTTACCATGTCGGTTCCTCTGTACTTTTGTGTTTTTTCTTTTAACTTTTTTATACATCTAACATAGCCAATCCGGGTATAAATAAACCAGACAAAAAATATTTTTAATTATTTATAGTACGCTAATCCTTGCGCAATCAATCGTTCATGAGTGCCATCTTTTTTCATAGCGCGTAAAGCCACAGCAATTCTATCGATTAGGGGTTGGTGTTTTTTATTTAAATACAAAAACATTGAGCGTTTCGCCAGAGGCGGGGTCAAGATTTTAGCCGAAAGAATTGGTGTTCGTTGTAATGCCACTTGGGCCCGCAATTTTTCATAAATAATTAAGTCGGTTCTATTCAGTTTTAATAACTGAAAAAGTTGCCCGGGCAATGATACCTTTGTTAGCATAGCCACTTTAGTTGTGTTTTCTTCGGCAATTTTCCAGCCTGTGATAATACCAACGCTAAAAGGTTTTATACTGTCCCAGCTTATGGGTTTAATTTTAGAATTTTTTGATATCGCAACAAAATCAAAGGTCAGCACACTTTCTGGTACAGCCACAAGGTTCACATAGTTTTTTTCCATACCTGATATCCGCAAAAAAGTCCCATCATCAAACCCTTTATTGGCATTTAATAATGCCCTTTCTGCCGGTACGTAAGTTATTTCCATATTAATATTTGCACGCTTGAAAGCTTCGCGAAGCAATAAATCTGTCACTCCGACACCTTGAGTGTTTGATAATGGCTCCGAAACAGTGGTGTTTAGAATGAGTTTTTCTTGAGCGTTAACGCTGTGAGTATTTAGCCCCATCAACACGATTGTGAATAAACTGATTAAAGCAAACATCGGCAAACGCTTCATTTTTTTACTCCGTATAGTGTTGTTTATTCATAGTGTTGTTTATTCATTTTAATGAATAGGCTTTTTTTCTTCTAGCCCTCAATTGCGCGCCTCACAGCATAGGTTTGCGGACTGTATTGATTTTCACTACGCCATAGACAAAAGACATGGCTATTTAACACCTTTTTTATTTTTTCCGATAGGTATATGAGAACAATAATTATTCGATAGTTCTGCTAATATCATATTTAACACGGATAAATTCAAAATTCGGACCAACGTTAATTTCCTTAACCTGATCCAATGTTTTTGTACCCTATTCTATTTTTTATCATTTGCCGACCATCATCTGCCACATATAATCTACTGCGGACTTTAGTATTTTTTAGAGATAAATGATTGATGACTGCCAACGCCTGCAACTCCGTTGTTGGCGATGTTGCATATGAAACAGAACCGCCGTTCAGGGCCATATAATAACCCGATCTTTGAAACCCATTAAACAACGTTCCTCCCCATTCGGCATGTGCCGAAATACCAACAATGATTATGGGAAACATGAAAATTAATTCAGGCATCGCTTCATATTAATCTCCTCTCGGAAAATGAAATTAGAGATTAAATACAAAATGGTGCCCAGGAGAAGACTCGAACTTCCACGACCTTGCGGCCACAGGCACCTGAAGCCTGCGCGTCTACCAGTTTCGCCACCTGGGCACATTTACAGGAGGCTTACTCCAAAGCAAAATATTTAAGATTGCTGGAAGCTGTGGATGAATATGACCCCGCACCCTTGTTGTCAATAGCCCCCTACACCAGATGTCAATAATTAAGTGTTAATACTGATTGCTTTATCAATTCGTTGAAGCGGTTTATTATTTTGGTTACACTGTATTTGAAATGACAGCCCTATTGATGCTCTATATGAAACAAGGATTATTTAATTCATGACGCAGCAAGTGATCACAGTTTTTGGCGGAACAGGTTTTGTTGGTCGCCATGTCGTCAACAAATTAGCCGCAAGTGGCGCTATAATTCGCATTGCCGTGCGTGATGCGGAACGTGCGTTACCGTTAAAGTTAGCGGGGACATTAGGACAAATCGTTCCGTGGCCCACCAACATTAACGATGTAAGTCAGATTAAAACCGCTGTTCATGGGGCCGATGTGGTCATTAACTTGGTCGGCATTATCGCGCCATCCGGTAAAAATACTTTTGATCAGACCCATCATATCAGTGCGGGCCATATTGCCACTCTGTCACGGGAGGCTGGCGTTAAAAAATTGATCCACGTCTCGGCATTGGGTGCGGATATAAACAGTCCATCTAAATACAGCCAAAGCAAAGCGATGGGCGAAGAGGCCGTGCGCCAAGCTTATCCAAATGCAACGATTTTGCGGCCCAGCGTTATTTTTGGAGCCGAAGATCAGTTTTTTAACATGTTCGCTGGCATGAGTCGGTTCACGCCTTTCATCCCTGTTATTGGTGCCCCTGTTTTCCCAAAAATTTCCTGGACCGGCGGACCAACCCCCATCACCATTGACTTTTTTGGCCAAGGGGGACCCAAATTTCAACCGGTTTTTGTTGATGATGTGGCAAAAGCTGTTCAGGCCGCCGCCACTAACGATGACTGTGTTGGCCAAACCTATGAATTAGGCGGGCCATCAACCTATTCTTATAAATCTTTAATGGAACTGGTTATGAGCATTACAAAAAGGCAGCGTATTTTAACGCCACTTCCATTTGGCATGGCTACGCTAATGGCTTGGTTTTTACAAAAATTACCCAAACCCATTTTAACGTGCGATCAGATTACGTTAATGCAAACAGATAATGTGGTTGCAGCTGATGCTAAAACATTTGTTGATTTAAAAATTATTCCCATATCTGCGGAAACAATTTTACCGACCTATTTGGAACGGTTCCGAGTCAAACAATCAACACCATCAACCGTTTAAATTTTAGCTACAGGTTTTTAATATTTTCTAGGAAGGCCTGAATTTTTTTCGTCCGGTTCAGTTTTCGCTGCATTAACGATCAATTCACCAAATTCCCGTAAAAATACAGATCCGCGCACAGTGCGTTGGATGAGCACGCTACGGCGGTCTGTTTCATCTGCTTTGCGTTTCACCAATTGTAATTCGACCAAACGGTTTACTGCCCGTGTAATCGCCGGTTTAGATATATTTAAAACAACGGCCAATCCACGCACTGTATGCGGTTGCGGCGCTAAATAGACCGTTAATAACAAAGCCATTTGCCGAGCCGACAAATCCGGCACGTCCAACTTAACAGATTGCACAATCGCCAGCCGCCAAAGGTCAAGCGCTTTTAGCTCATCCATATCGTTAATCATTTAAAACCTTATTGCTGGCAGAAGGCATCACGCTTAACTATCCGTATCTTGTTTATCGTTACGGTATCGGAACTTTTTAATCAATTGTTGGGCCTAACGCAACCCTTAAGTTTTCTAAGGCCCTGCTCATCAAATCATTCACTTAGCGTAACGGTCTTTAATATAGGCGAATACGCCACGCATTCCCATGGCTTCGCCGCCTTGTGGACGGCCGGGGGTTGTTTTTAAATTCCATGCCATCACATCTATATGGACCCAATCGATGGTTCGCTCAACGAATCGTTTTAGAAACAATGCCGCCGTAATTGCGCCTGCGTAGCCGCCTTCGGGGGCGTTATCAACATCGCCAATTTGGCCATCAACCTGACCATCATATCCCGCCCATAATGGTAACGGCCATAGGGCATCGTTTATTTGTTTCGAAATCGATACTATGCTGTTTTGCACATTGTCATTGTTGCTAAACAGGGCCGGCAAATCAGTCCCTAATGCCACCCGCGCGGCCCCGGTTAAAGTGGCAAAATCAATGATTAAATCGGGGTTGTCCTCGCTCGCCGCCGCCAGAGCGTCAGCCAAAACAATGCGGCCTTCGGCATCGGTATTATTCACTTCGATATTTAATCCTTTGCGGCTGGGGATAATATCCGACGGTCGGTAAGCGTTTGCCGATACACTATTTTCAACAGCAGGTATTAACACACGCAATCGCACGGGCAGGCCGGCTGCCATAATCATTGATGCCAACCCCAAAACGTGGGCCGCACCGCCCATGTCTTTTTTCATCAACTTCATATGCGCCGCTGATTTTAAATCCAGTCCTCCGGTATCGAAACAAACCCCTTTGCCGACTAATGTCAGTTTTGGGTTATTTCCATACCCCCACTTCATATCAATTAATCTCGGCGCACGGTTAGCACCGCCACCGACCACATGAATGGCTGGATAATTATTTTGCAAAAGCTGATCGCCGACCAAAATATCACATTTTGCTTTATGACGATTGCATAGATCAACAGCGGCCGCAGCCAATTGTTCCGGCCCTAAATCCCGAGCCGGCGTATTGATTAAATCGCGAACCAGATGGCTTGCCGATAGGCTTTGATCAACGCTCATTAAATCAACATCCGGCCATAACAATTGTTTAGGTTTTATTTTTTTTGATGTTTTATAACGATCAAAACGGTACTCGGCCAACCCCCAACCCATCACGGCATTTTTAAGATCATCTCGGCCTAGACCGGAAAATTCATAAATTCGCCCCGTAAGTTCCGGTAACAGCCCCGGTAGTTTTGCCCAGTCGTATATGCCTTTCTGCTTTTCCCCAGACATATAAAATACGATTTTTTTCAAGTGGCTTTTGGCATCCGGTATTAAACAAATAGCCGTTTTTTCACCGTTAAACCCGGTATCGGTCATCCAGTTTTGTTGTCGATCCGTTTGTTTTTTTACCCACTTTTTAAATTCACCGTCATAAACGGTTTCTATGACGACCGTGTTTTTAGCCGTTTTCACAAAACAATTCTGCAATCGCTTTTTCCTTTTCTATTATGCCCAAGACAGTCACAATCTTATTATGTTGATTTAATTTACGCCGACTTCATAAGGAATACCAACGATGTCTTCACCCATCAGTACAACCAATTCAGATTTTGTTATTCCTTGTCCCGATACGCCTTGGTTGCCAGTCAAACACATCAGTGGGTCTATGGATGGTCGTTTTCCTGTTCACAGAGTTTATTGTGTTGGCCGTAATTATGCCGATCACGCTATTGAAATGGGCCATGATCCGGACCGGGATGATCCTTTTTTCTTTCAAAAAAACCCGGACAACCTTCTTTATTCAACAGACAAATTCCCCTACCCGTCAGCCAGCGATAACGTTCATCATGAAGTTGAACTGGTTGTCGCTTTAAAATCCGGCGGCACCAATATCTTAATCGCTGACGCCTATACACATGTATTTGGCTATGCTGTCGGATTGGATATGACACGCCGTGATTTACAAGGCGAAGCTAAAAAAGCGGGCCGTCCATGGGAAACGGGTAAAGCGTTCGAGTTTTCCGCACCGTGTTCATGGATCACACCGGTAGAACAATTCGTTAACGTGGACCATGCCGAGATATCATTATCCATTAATGGTCAACTTCGTCAGCATGGTAATTTAAATCAAATGATCTGGAAGATCCCGGAAATGATTAGCTACTTGTCCTCATTGTTCACGCTTCGCCCCGGTGATTTAATTTTTACAGGCACCCCCGCCGGTGTTGGCCCGGTTAATCGTGGCGATCATATGGAAGCTAACATTACCGGCCTCGATCAATTAAAAATGACTGTGGTTTAATTTTTTATCCCAAAACGCTTTTGGCATCGGCCACAATTGTTGCAAAGCGGTCCGCCAACCCGCTGATCACCGCATTATGTAAATTTCTTGCGGTTATGAAGCCGCCATCTGCTGTCGGCAAATCACGCGTTGCCGTTGCTTTGTCAATGACCCACGATTGATAGTCCAAATCCAACGCAGCGCGTACCGTAGAGCTTATGCACATATGGGTCATGAAACCGGCAAAAATGATGTTTTTATGGCCAATTTTTTGTAACGTTTCATGTAAATTCGTATTTTGAAATGCGTTTGGTCGTTTTTTCTTGATAATTGTTTCATTGCCTGCCGCTGACGCTTGTGGTGCCAATTTCCCTGTTTCTTCATCTAAATCAAACAATCCTCCTTTTGCTCCTTGGTGCATGATATGCACAATTGGGTGCGACCCTGATCTTGCTTTCTTAATCGCCAATTCTATTTCGGCTAATGCTTTTTCGACTTCTGGTAAAACTAACCCGCCAAAAACGTATTCTTGCTGACAATCGATTAGAACCAAAGTTGATGTACGTAAATCTGCTGGCTGTATAGCCGCGCCGGCCATTTGTAATAATGTTTTAGGCTGCTTCATTTTATTTCCTTTGATCTGATTTATTTCTTTATCTTATCTACTCTGCAACTATGCATTATTATATACTTGATTTTGCCCATCTGCTCTGCAATTTTGCAGCTACAATGAATTGGGATGATTTAAAATTTATATTACACATTTCGCGTTGCGGGCAACTCTCTGCCGCTGCACGTCAATTGAATGTTAATCAAACAACGGTGTCGCGACGACTGTTGAATTTTGAAAATCAATTGGGTCAACCTGTATTCACCCGGTTAAACGGACATTTTCAACCGACTACTTTTGGCCAACAATTAATCGCTATTGCCGTTGATTTAGATAAACACCTGTATTCACTGGATCGTTTCTCACATTCTATCCGATTTGTTGTTTCCGGAACAGTTCGCATCACCACCGTTACCGGACTTGCCAACACTTTTATTATTCCGGCTTTGGCAAAACTTTATTCGGCTTATCCGCATTTACGTATTGAAATCACCAGTGGCAATTCATCGCTTAATTTAACCCACCGCGAGGCTGATATCGCCATTCGTATGGCGCGGCCGACCACGGGTAATTTTTTGATGCGTAAATTATGTGATGTTGGTTATGGTATTTTTTCTAATACAGCTGCCCGCAAACCACTGAATAACGCTGATCAACAATGGGTTTGTCTTGATGATCACTTATCCCATATACCCGAAATGCAGTGGCTTCAATCCAATCATCCAAAACGCAATGTGGTCTTAAAAGTTGATGATACCGACGCTTTGATATCTGCGGTTAAAGCTGGAGTTGGTATCGCCATCTTACCATATTTCATGGCGGCAAAGGAGCTGGATTTATATTGTTTATCCACTGCCGTGCCGCTTTTACAGCGCGAGTTTTGGCTGCTTGTTCATAATGACGTTCAATCAACCGAACGTTTTAAAGTCACTTCTGATTGGTTATTCACAACTTTTCAGTTGCAGGCCCGTTATTTTTCTGATCTTTCCAACCCACTATGCGACGACTGAAAACGATTAAGGTGTTGGTTTAGTTAATATCATTGATGAACGCTGACTTATTTTTTCAACCCACTTTTCTAAATTTTTACGGCCCTTGCGCCATTTTAATTCAGGCATACGTAAATCTAAATAGTCCAAGGCAATATTCAACGATAACGTCCCTATGTTTATATCAGTATTTGTCGGCAAACTTTTATTTGCATGATCTAACGATCTTTCGATTGCTTCTTTTAATCTGTTTGTCCAGCTTTGTGACTGCAATTCAGCATCTCTTTTTTGTTCCATCACTGTTAAATAGGCTGCGTCCATAATGCCATCGGCTAACGCTTCCGCCCGCAATACAGACCACCTTTTATCACCGTTATTTGGTATCAGTGCCTTTTTTTCTTCTAATTGATCTAGATATTCACAAATCACCGGGCTATCAAAAAGGGCCTCACCGTTTTTCATGATCAATGTAGGAACTTTTCCTAAAGGATTTGCAGCCAATAGATCTTTTGGGTTTTCATAGGGCATCAGCGCTATTTCTCGCACCTTTTTTTGAAGCCTTTTTTCGATGATGACGGCTCTTGCTTTGCGTGCATAGGGTGATGTCGGTGAGTAATATAGTATCATTGTTTTTTCCATTATTATTGTTCAATCCCACGTGCCAGTTCTTTGACAACTTTTTTTGCGGGTTCTATTTTGTCTATCCCACCGACACTTTGCCCGGCATATAGTTTTAAAGCCTTGGCTTTTTTTACACCGTCTTGACGCCTCGCTCCGCCTGCGATCCAACCTAGCGGATGCCACCAAGGGGCACCCGGCAATGCCCGGTAAGGTGTGCCAATTTTCCAACCGAATGAATACAATCGTTCATGTTTAGGATCATCCGTTGTCGCGTCTACAAGACGTTGTTTATAATATTCATGGGCGAGGGATTCATCCGTTGCTACAAATCGTGTTCCGACCCACACACCCGCCGCACCCAATTTTATCAAAGCTTCAACATCAGTTGACCGTGCGATACCGCCCGCTGCTATAACTGGTGTCTCAGGTAATGATTTTAATAATTCCGATACGAGCGGCATCAGTCCAACCTTTCCTTTTACATGGCCTCCTGCTTCGATGCCTTGCGCGATCACCACATCAGCGCCGTCATTGGCCGCCTCAATCCCTTCTTGAACACTTCCGACCTGGACCATGGTCATTATGCCTTTGTTTTTTGCACGTTTAATTTCTTGGTTAACCCTTCCCCAGAACAGTGATACTACGGCTGGTTTTTCATCTAACACCACTTCAAATTGCGCCTCAAATCCATCAGGGCCACCCCCTGGCGGCACCAAATTGACGCCAAAGGGTTTGTTTGTTTTTTGTTTAGTCTCCTTGATCCATTGGCGTAAATTTTCAGCAGACATTCTAATACCACCTAAATGTCCTAGCGCCCCTGAATTTGAAACGGCTGCTGTTAAATCCGGCCCCGCTATGCCGCCTAATCCCGCTTGAAATATGGGGTATTTCAAACCTAATTTGCTGCATAATAATTCTGCTTTTGTATTAAGCTTATACATCGTTTACGGCTTTGTTTTTCAACGATTGCATAATTTTTACTGCGGTCTGTGTTGCCTGATTAACCATTTTAGCATCTCCGTGTATTCGGCTAAGCACGAATCCTCCTTGAACAATAGCGACCAAGGTTACGGCGAGTTCGTTCGCATTAATTTCCCCCGTCAACATGTTCATTTGTTGTGCGTCTTCAATTGTTGTTTTTATTTTATTTTCAACATGTTTGAAGTAATTGGTTACGGGCGCGCTTATTGCTATATTATTGATAATAATTTCATTTGCAAACCGCCCCATTTTGCATCCTTTAACCCCGTCACGCGGATGTTTTAAATAGTCCATTATTTTTTCAATTGGGGATTTGTCGCCGTCAAACATGCGGTCAAAACCGACGATCATTTCATTGCTTATTTCTTCGAGTGCATGGTGCGCAAGATCGGCTTTGCTTTGAAAATGATGATAAAAACTACCTTGTCCTGCTCCACTTTTTTTAATGATGTGTGCCGGGCTCATGGCTTCAAACCCTTGTTGGCACAATAATAATTTTGTGGCGTCAATTAAATCTCTGCGTTTGCTAGATATTGCCATCACCGTTCCTGTTTCACCATGTTTTGATCATCCGCCTTAGTTATATTCTTTTATTCTTGATTGTACAGACTAGTTGTTACAATTATTTATCCTACGTTATCTAGTTATTATTTTGCTTCGCCGATAACATAATCAAACCTTTTTAACCAAAATTTCAATGCATTAAGGCCAAAACTCATTCCCTATAAAAAGATACAATAGCTTGATACTCCGTTATGGGTATTTCAGGTAATGAACAATAGTCATTTGCTAGCAACAAATAATATCACCCTTGTTTTTTATTTTACATCGGGCTAGGCCCTACCACCCTGTTTACTCGCCCTTCTTTCAAGGTGCCAATGATAATTTATGTAGTGAATTTTTACCTAGGGCGCTATTGAGATAGCCTCCCACTTTCACCATTCCCAACCCGTTTTTAACTGCACCCAGAACATGGCAGTGGCATTGTGATACTTATCATGGGTCTTCTTTAATGTTCGGTCTTTCTGGATATTCTTCCTGAGCAGACAAAAGACCGGTCATTGTATTTGATGCAAGGTTGTTATTGTTTATTTAATTACTTTTACATTGGATTTCTCCTAATAATGCGATTTGACTTTTAAGAAATGCCGTTGGATCGCCACGACTTCTGGACATATCGACTTTATCCTTCACCATCTGAAGAAGGTTTCCTCGTTGATTAAGACGTTCTTCTCCGTAATATTGGCCCGGTAAATTTTAAAGAAATTTTGCTCCACGCGTTTCCAACATTAAAATATCTTTGTCTCCTGCTTGTCCTGACTTTCTTAAGTCTGCAGCCAATTGATCAATCTCATAGGGTGAGATGTTCGCCACTTCGTATTTTAAAGCAATTTGCCTAAACGATTGGGCTGTTTTTTCCACCCTGTAGGCAGTATTTTCCGCATCACTTTCGGTACTGGTCAGCACGTCAGGTTGTCTTGGTACCGCAACAGCATAAGCATTATTTGTATTTGCGTTAATTTCCATTTCGCTCACAGCAAGTTATTAAAATAGCCTTATTAAAAAATGTAATTTTAATTCCATATGCCCCGGAAAATAGGGAACTTTCGCCCACTGGTTCTTATAATTAATATATACTATTGTTCAGTTGAACCCATACCCTTGCCTGATGACGGTGACGAGCAGCGATTGTCAGGACCATGCAAACCCGTCTTCCCCCAATCTTTTAACAGATTGTCCTTGTCCACATGGTCATTGCTCTGGCATCATCGTTTATATGACATTGTTTATTTCGATCATCATTTTGAAAGTCAGTTCATGCGTTTAAAAGATAAAGTTGCCATCGTCACGGGTGGCGCATCCGGTTTTGGCGAAGGCATCGTCACCCGTTTTTTAGCAGAAGGCGCATTCGTTGTTATCGCCGACATAAATTTAAACGCGGCCATTAAAGTCGCAAACAACGCATCATGCGATCCTGAATGCGTATCTGCGGTCGAAGTTGATGTGGCCGATAAAGCCGCTGTTGAAAACATGGTGAAACACGCAACGGATACATTTGGCAGGCTGGATATTTTAGTCAATAACGCCGGTATCGCCCAACGTCGAGGACCCATGCTGGACGTTGACGAAGACACGTTTGACCGTATTTATGCCGTTAACGTTAAAAGCATTTATTTATCGGCCTTGGCTGCCGTACCCATTTTACAAGCGGGCGGCGGTGGTGTGATCATTAACACCGCATCGACTGCCGCCGTTAGCCCACGGCCAGGATTAACGTGGTACAACGGATCTAAAGGCGCCGTTGTCACATTAACAAAATCCATGGCTGTTGAATTGGCCCCTGATAATATCCGGGTCAACGCCATTAATCCGGTGATCGGACAAACGGGATTAACGGCCGATTTCATGGGCGGCGAGGACACACCAGAAATTCGCGAAAAATTTTTATCGACCATTCCCCTTGGACGCATGAGCACGCCCGAAGACATCGCCGCCGCCGCCCTTTATTTTGCATCCGACGAAGCCAGTTTTATCACGGGTGTCTGCTTAGAAGTAGACGGAGGGCGTTGTATTTAAGACGGCGTTCGCTGTATTTAAGACGGCGTTCGCTGTATTTAAGACGGCGTTCGCTGTATTTAAGACGGCGTTCGCTGTATTTAAGACGGCGTTCGCTGTATTTAAGACGGCGTTCGCTGTATCTAGAAGGCGTTCGCGGCATCTAGAAGACATGCGCGGCATTTAGAAACCGTGATCAGGTAACGCTAAATATTCATTTTCTTCAGCCGTATTTGTACGGCCCAATATTATATTGCGGTGAGGAAATCGGCCAAAACGTTCAATGATTTTTAAATGTTTTTCTGCATAATCGATAAAATTTTGATCATCGTTCATACGGAGTTTGGCGAATTTCACACAATCTTTTTGATCTTGTAAATTTTCACTATGTTCCAACGGTAAATAGTAAAAACCGCGCATGGCCTGAGTGATTTGGTGATCCACATCGAATGCTTTTGACAACGCATAGCGTGCCAATTCTCTCGCAGTCTTATCCGTTTCAAAGCTTTGAGGCGATCCACGGAACATATTGCGCGGAAATTGATCAAGTGCAATTATTAATGCCAATGTGCCTTTCGCCGTTGCCATCCAATGGTCCAATTCACCATTTTTTGCATGTTTGTACGTTTCCATGAAGCGGTTTGTGATTATCACATCAAATTTTTCATCTTTGGCAAACCATTGTTCATATCCAGATTGAGCGAACCAGAAATCCAAAATTTTTGTTTGCATAATTTTATAACCGTTCATAAAAAAACCGCCCGCAGAGGTTATCCACGGACGGTTTGATCAAATAGTTCGTTTAATTTTAATCACGATTACCGAACAAGCTTAGTAACATGACAAACAGATTGATGAAATCCAAATACAAGGTCAGCGCACCCATGATGGCTTTTTTACCAGCGATTTCACTACCATCCACGGCATCGTACATGGATTTAATACGTTGTGTATCATATGCGGTGAGGCCAACAAAAACCAAGACACCAACCACAGAAATTACAAACTGTAATGCTGAGCTTGCAATAAACATATTGACAATGCTTGCAATAATAATCCCGATCAGGCCCATCATCAGGAACGACCCAATACCGGTTAAATCACGTTTAGTGGTATAGCCGTACAAGCTCATGGCGGCAAAAGTGCCGGCGGTGATGAAAAATACCCGGGCAATACTCGCCCCAGTATAGGTAATAAAAATAGAGCTAAGCGACAAACCCATAACAGCAGCAAAAGCCCAGAAGACCATTTGTGCTGTGCTGGATTTCATGGTGTTCAGTTTCGCCATAAACAAGAAAATAAATGCTAACGGCGCCAACATCACGACCCATTTTAATGGTGTACCAAAAATAGTCGCCATCAATGTTTCAGATTGCGCCGCACCAAATGCCACAAACCCGGTGATCGCCAAACCAATGGTCATGTAATTATAGACGCCTAGCATATACTGGCGCAGACCTTCGTCATATTCAGCACCGCGCACACCGGCGGCCGAATTCATCGTCATTTTATTTTCATTAAAGTTAAACGCCATGTGTCGCTCCCAATTCCTTGTAAATTCATGTTCAAGTGTAAAATTTAACTAATACTTTCATAATCGGCGTATTTATCGGCATACTTTCAATCGCATAGAGATTTTTATCCGGTTACAATGACATCAGCAATAATTTTATATCCTTTAAATATGGCATCAATGGGGCCAATTGCAACCGTAATTGCTTTATCCATTTAATATATTCTGAAGCACACTGGTAAAAATAACAATTTCTCCCTATTTTCTTTTGGAGTTTAACCTATTTTTCTATCCATTCTTCATTCATCACAGGAAACCTCATGCAATTTAGTCAACTCGGCCAAACAGATATTCAAGTTTCAAAATTATGTTTAGGGACCATGACTTTTGGCCAACAAAACAATCAAGATGAAGCTTTCCGACTTTTAGATATGGCTTTTGATTCCGGTATTAACTTTTTCGATACGGCTGAAATGTATTCTTTTCCGGCTTCCGCTGATACGTACGGTGCCAGTGAAGGTATCCTTGGCAATTGGATGAAAGCCCGAAATAACCGTGACAAAGTGATTATTTCCACCAAAATAACTGGACCCGGTGGCCGCTTTCAGCATATTCGTGATGGTCAATTAAAATTTAATAAAACCCACATTGAACAAGCCGTTAAGGACAGTCTAAGCCGTTTGCAAACCGATTACATTGATCTTTACCACACCCATTGGCCTGAACGATCAACCAATTTTTTTGGTCAACTTGATTACATCCACGATGAAACCGAACAATGGACACCTTTTGTTGAATTATTAACGGCTATGAGCGATGAAGTGACCGCCGGACGATTACGTGCCATTGCCGTTTCCAACGAAACGCCGTGGGGCGTGTTGGACTTGCTTCGCATTGCTGAAACTCAATCGTTGCCACGTATTGCCGCCATTCAAAATCCTTATAATTTATTATGCCGTCCGTTCGAGGTGGGATTAAGTGAAATAGCCATTCGCGAACAATGCGGCCTGTTGGCCTATTCTCCTTTGGCTTTTGGCGCTTTAACCGGTAAATATTTAAACGGTGCGTTACCTGATAAATCACGCTTAAAACTGTTCCCGGATTTTAAACGATACTACAAGCCACTCGGCATCAAAGCGACGGGACGCTATGTTAATTTAGCCCGTGACCATGGGCTTGAACCGGCTGTCATGGCGTTGGCTTTTGTCAATTCCAAAGCATTTTTAACGTCAAATATCATCGGCGCTACGACGGTCGAACAATTACAACAAAATTTGACCTCGTTATCTGTTGTTTTACCTGATCAAATCCTCCAAGAAATCCAAAGCATTCATAATGAAATACCGAATCCGACGCCGTAATTATTTTATCAATTTTTAAATAATTATCTCATTGTGTTCAGGTTGTGTTAATCTTTGTTTTGTAAAATTTTCCAAAGCGTAAATATGAACATAGCAATTTGGAGATATATTAATGGTTTATGTTATTATTGGATTAATTGCCACGGCAGGTATTGCATATTTTGGTCTGACAAAAATGTCGTAACTGATATTTCAATATAAAGCCTCTATCATTTGCGGCAAATCGACCATACGCTCAAACGCTTGATCAGCACCGGCAGATAATAAATTATTTCTATAGGTGTCCGTCAATGCGTGTGACCCTCCGTAAAAACCAAAACACACCATACCTGCTTTTTTTGCCGCCGTTACGCCTGCTACGCTGTCTTCGATGACAATGCAGTCTGCTGTTTTTGTATTTATCGCTTTGGCTGCGTGTAAAAATAAATCGGGCGCTGGTTTTCCGTTTGAAACTTGAGATGCGCTAAAAAGACGGCCCGAAAAATAATTTTCTAATTCGCAAATTCCAAGTGAGAGTTTAATTTTATCCAGACTGCCCGACGAGGCGACGCATGTTGCCGCTGTTATTTTTTTTAAAACTTCATGAATACCTTTAATCGGTTTTAAATGTTCAACGAATGCCGCCCGGTCGCGCACTTTTAATGTCTCTTCAAAATCGCTAGGCAATGCGTGGCTGTGATGGGTCGCCACCCATTCAACGACGCTTTGAATGCTTTTCCCGGTAAATCTATTCCTACAGTGTGTCGCCGTCATATGAATACCCATGCTTGATAAATGTTCCGACAACATTTGACTGGCGATCAATTCGCTATCGACCAATACACCATCACAATCGAATATAATTAGCATTCATAAGCCTTTAGCGTTTGTTTGATCCGGTCCACATAGCCACGACCAATTAAGGCGGCGTGGTTTGAACAGGAAGCGGTCTATTCAGCTATGCTCAGTTAAGTAAACATTTGGCTATATTTACTGTTAAATAATTTTTTTAAGACATCACAAATCAAAATTACGCTTCATATCCGCTAATAACCTTTTTGAAGCCGCTTCGATCATATCTAACACATCAGCGAAACCATTATCATTGCCATAATAGGGGTCCGGAATCTGTTTCATCTGCCATTCCGGGGCAAAATCCATGAATAAATGTAGCTTGGATAAATTTTGGCCAGCCGACAGTTGGGCCAAGTCATCAAAATTGCTTTGATCCATCGCACAGATATAATCAAAAATATGAAAATCTTGGGGCATAGCTTGGCGCGCTTTTAATTTCGATAGATCATATCCGCGCAATAAAGCTTCGGCTTGTGCTCTGGCATCTGGTGCATCCCCTATATGCCAACTTGAAGTTCCCGCGCTATCCACTTTAATTTTTTCAGACAAGCCTGCCGCATCGACAAAATTTTGGAACACCCCGTGAGCGGTTGGCGACCTGCAAATATTTCCAAGACAAACAAAAACAACAGATGGCATTTTGTTCCCCTTTTTAACAGATGGCATTTTGTTCCCCTTTTTAAATGAACCCTTTGATGCTTAATTATCAACTTTATAAATTATGATCTCAAGAATTTTATCTTCCTTAATTCATTTTGATTTCGTTTCGTTTTTTTTGTTCTTTTCATTTCACAACTTGACCTTTGACCTTGTCAGCCTATCGTCAGTTTTCTCAATCTTTTCAATAACCTCTTGACAATTTAATAGAGACGGCGTTAAAAATTGTCAATTAAGATCATTTTGTTAAACTTAATTTTACTCCGTTTCAAAATAATCGATTTAGGCCACCATGCACATTCTTTCTGATAACGACCTGTTTCATCGTTTAGCTTTTGATAATCCTTGGTGGGAATTCAAATCCGATACGCGCATCCAATTCCGCAATCCGCCAAAAAGAACTTTATTTAATAGTTTTGTAAAACATATTGATGCCTTCAACGAAGATGGCAAAAACCGTCCCGTTATTAGCCTTTTAGCAGGGCCGTTACGGGCAGGGAAAACTGTTATGCTGCGGCAAACTGTGGCCCATTTGATCGAACGCGGCGTTAAATCAACACATATATTTTATTGTAATATGACCGTGCCTAGTTATACGGCAGCCGACATTCATGTCTTATTCGAAATGTTTTGCAGACGGTATCGTCACGGCCCCAATGCGGAAATATATATTCTTTACGATGAAATCCAATATATCAAAGATTGGCAAAAATCTTTAATAGATTTGTCCAAGCTTCGCCCAAAAACCCGTTTTATTGCAGCCCTTTCAAGTGGGGCACCCACAATCACAAATGCGACTCTCACCGGTGATGGTCAGTTCAAAACATTCGTTTTGTCACCGTTATCATTTCGCGAATTTATGCGATTACGCCGTACCGAGGACAAATTATTCTCAAAACCCGATACTCATCAAGATCAAAAAATTGCTCTCAAACACGCTGCCCTACCAGCGCTCAATGCGGAATGGCACCGTTATGTTAATTTTGGCGGCTTTATCGAAGGCATTGCCTTATCCAAAGAAGGCCAGCCCGCGCCAACGTTTATTCGCGATGGCGTCGCCGACCGGGTACTGCATAAAGATTTAGCCAGCCTTCACGGTATTAACGATGCACAAGAATTAAACCGGTTGTTTGGTTTATTGGCTTTTAACACGGCACGTGAAGTTTCCATCGATGAATTGGCAAAAGCCTTGAAAATCGCCAAAAACACCCTGCGCAAATACCTGGATTATTTAGAACAAGCTTTTTTAATCAGGCGCTTGCCGCGGGTTGACCGTAAAGCCAAAAGATTCCAACGCGCTGTTTCATTCAAAGTTTACCTAACCGCACCGTGTTTATATTCAGCCCTTTTTGCACCTGTCCCCATGGATGATCAGTATTTCCAAAGATTGGCTGAAACCGCCCTTGTCACACAATGGTTAGGCTCTAATACCATGGATCAATTAGCCTATTCCAGTTGGAAAACCGGTGCAATCGATTTTATGATTATGGATAAACAAACCGATATTCCAACCCATGTGTTCGAATTGGATTGGAACAATACATATACGGGTCCAGATAAACGCCCGCAAAATTTGGTTAATTTTATTACCGATACAGCTCCCAAAGCCCATCCCTATATTTTAACCCGCAGCCAAGCCCGCGCCGCCTCAATGCACGGCGTTGATTTGACATTGGTACCATTAGCGCTTTACGCTTATTGGATCGATTTGGGTGATGGCACGAGTTAAATCATAGACCTAAAAGAACATGTTTTAATCTTCGGCTTTGAAACCATGGGCCGTTTTCCGAAGACGCAATCGCAAGGCATTTAATTTAATAAACCCTTCGGCGTCGCGTTGGTCATAAACATCGTCTTCTTCGAAAGTCACCATGTCTTCGGAATAAATGCTGTAAGGCGATTTCCGACCAACAACCATAACGTTGCCTTTATACAGCTTCAACCGCACAACACCGGTGGTTGTTTCCGACGCTTTATCAATAGCCGCTTGCATCATTTCCCGTTCTGGATCAAACCAAAAACCATTATAAATCAACTCTGCATAGCGCGGCATCATGGTGTCTTTTTGATGCATGGCCCCACGGTCAAGGGTCAAACTCTCCATAGCGCGTCTGGCTTTGAACCAAATGGTGCCGCCCGGCGTTTCATAAACACCGCGTGATTTCATACCGACAAAACGGTTTTCAACGATATCTTCACGGCCAATGCCGTTATCGCCACCCAATTTATTGAGTTTGGTTAAAAACTCAGCCGGGCTTAAGCGCACGCCATCAATGGCCACGGGATCGCCGCGTTCAAATTCAATTTCGATATAGGTCGGTTTATCCGGCGCATTTTCCGGCGACACACTACGGCTATACACATCTTCATCAGCTTCGACCCACGGGTCTTCCAAAGCTTTGCCTTCGCATGAAATGTGCAACAGATTTGCATCGGCCGAATAGGGTGGCTCGCCACGTTTATCTTTGGGAATAAGGATTTGATGTTTTTCCGCATAGTCGATCAGTTTAGTACGCGAGCCTAAATCCCATTCACGCCACGGGGCAATGATGTGAATATCGGGTTTAAGCGCATAATACCCCAATTCAAACCGTACTTGATCGTTGCCTTTACCCGTTGCACCGTGGGACACCGCATCTGCACCAACGGCTTCGGCTATTGCGATTTGCCGTTTAGCGATTAAAGGCCGGGCGATAGAGGTTCCTAATAAATAGGTGTCTTCGTAAATGGCATTAGCGCGAAACATGGGAAACACATAGTCGCGGACAAATTCTTCACGTAAATCTTCGATGAAGATTTCTTTGATGCCCATCATTTCAGCTTTTTTGCGTGCAGGTTCCAATTCTTCGCCTTGACCCAAATCGGCGGTGAACGTCACCACTTCGGCGCCATAGGTATCTTGTAGCCAACGTAAAATAACCGAGGTATCCAGACCACCCGAATAAGCCAGAACGACTTTTTTGATATTACTTTTCATAGCGAGTGCGCCTTTTACCCAAAATCATGAACACACCGGACCAAACCCGGCGGCGCAGTATAGGATAAAGTCCCGGCGGAACAAGCCTGTGATAACAATTACGCTTGCGAATAGATATTATTTTTTCGGGTCCATCGATTTAGATATTGATCGCACCATTTCATAGACCCCCTTTCGCACTTCGGGGCTGGCAATAGCATAATAAGCCCTTACTAGCTCTAACGTTTCGCGTTTTGTCATGGGATCACTTTCAAGGCCTTCTTGTGCTTGATCATTTAAAGCGTTTTCCGACATCCGCCGAACTTCCAAGGATGATGACGGCAAGCCTTCAAAAAAATAATGCACAGGTACATCAAGAATTTGACCAAATTGGAATAATCGGCTGGCACCCATGCGGTTGGCCCCACGTTCGTATTTCTGCACCTGTTGAAAAGTGAGTTCAACAGCATCTCCTAATTTTTCCTGGCTCATACCTAATAACGTTCGGCGTTGCCTAAGCCGGGCACCAACATGAATATCAATTGGATTAGATACTCCCGTTGGCATACGCGTGAATTTTGTTTGAACGGGCCTAGAACTGGGTTTTTTTTGCCGAGCCATTAAATTTCCTCAAAATATTTTTTAGAGCATGTCATTACTTTAGTATGATGGTTTGTGTTTTTTTTTTGATTAACGCCATGATTGCATACTAAACGCGGGCAGGCCAGAAAATTTTCTCGCTTAAAGAGAACCGTCAACAATGAATTTATACGACTTGTTTTCCTCGGCGGTGTTCACTAGACGATTTTAATTGCCCGCAAGCGGCCATGATATCACGGCCCCGAGGGCTGCGTATGGGGGCTGAATAACCACCGTCATTGAGTGCATCAGCAAATTTTTTCATGGTTTTGGCCGTTGAGCATTCATAAGCCACGCCGGGCCATGGATTAAACGGGATAAGATTGAATTTAGCCGGCACTCCTTTGATTAACTTTAACAAGGCCCGTACATCAGCCATGGTATCATTCACGCCTTTTAACATCACATATTCAAATGTAATACGCCGCGCGTTATGGGCGCCTGGGTAATCCCGGCACGCCTGCATCAATTGTTTGAGCGGGTATTTACGGTTAATCGGCACCAATTCATTGCGTAATTCATCATTAGCTGCATGCAGGCTAACGGCCAAATTTACCCCTAATTCTTCGCCGCACCGGGCCATCATCGGCACAATCCCCGATGTGGATAATGTAATACGCCGCCTTGATAACGCGATACCTTCTTGGTCTTTGATAATTTTTAAAGCGGCGGCCACATTATCATAGTTCAATAACGGCTCCCCCATACCCATCATCACAATATTCGATAACAAACGCACTTCGTCTTTGGGCGTTGGCCATTCACCGAATTGATCACGAGCGAGTAAATATTGGCCGAGAATTTCAGCCGTCGTTAGATCGCGCACTCGTTTTTGAGTGCCCGTATGACAAAACGAACAATTTAATGTACAGCCCACTTGTGATGACATACACAATGCCCCGCGTTCATCATCGGGGATATAAACGGCTTCGACTTCCATGGCGTCCGGAAAATTCAATAACCATTTTTGTGTGCCGTCGTTGGATAAGTGGTGTTCCGTAATTTGTGGGCGGCTGACAAAATATCCGGCTTCCAGTTTAGCCCGAAGCGGTTTTCCAAGGGATGTCATGTCGGCAAAGTTCGTCGCCCCGCGTTGATACAGCCAATGCCATACTTGTTTGACGCGAAACGGTTTTTCACCAATCGATGCCAACTCTTCAAGCAATGCTTGACGATCAAGACCAATTAAATCCTTTTTTGCTTGCTCACCCATGGGGCTGATATAAGCATTTTTTTGTCGACACAAAAGCAAAACTTCATATAAACAAAATTTACCTTAAACCTTACAGGCTTTGGATATGCGTTTATAGGCGGCCGTAAAGCCTTTTAATGAATAGGTGTCTGTGACCGTTTTATTGTTTTTCGATTTTCCAGTTAGTTTTAAACGATTGGATTTGATCATGGTGTTGACCAACAAACGATCGGATTTCGAATCATATGCAAAAGCATAACCATCATCGGTAAATAATTTATAGGTTTTTTTGGCGATTACAATTTTCACCTCAGATCCCGGTTTAAAATCATAACCGGCACGGTAACTGACAACGTTTAAACTTTTTTCCTGCGGCCGATGCGCTACCATTAAATAACTACGGCTGCGGCCTTTTATTTTACCAACTGTTTTTATAGGTTCAGAGCCCATGAAACAGACTTGTTTGCTGCCGGATTTTTCCATGGATGCTTCCCACGCGCCATTGCTGCCTAATAATGTGGACTGGGCATTCGCATTTCCCATTCCTGTCATTATACCCAACACGATAAACCCGCTCGTTATATAATAGGTTTTTTTTATTCTGTTCTTGAAAACGCTATGCATTCGTTCCATCTTCCTGTTCTAATCCTATGGTAAGCTTGTAATTGGTAAGCCTATAATTACATTTTATGATAACAATTAACCAATAACAAAAGTTAAATGATGAAAAAAAATAGCAAATTTTCGATTGAAGTCACCCGTGGGTCCATGGTTGAAAGCCGTCATTACGGTATCGGCGTGGTGATCAATCATCTTGGGCAAATTCAACAAAGCTGGGGCGACTTAAACCAGTTAATATATCCACGTTCATCCATTAAACCGCTGCAAACATTGGCGTTGATTGAAACCGGGGCGGCAGATCAATACCAATTAAGCGATGCTGAAATCGCATTGGCATCGGCTTCCCATAGTGGTAGCCAGAACCACGTATTGGCCATTGAAAAATGGCTTAAACGCTTAGGATTATCGGCTGATGACTTAGAATGTGGTGCCCACGCTCCTGCAGGCGAATTTGAAAATCAGGCTTTTTACCAAAACCATATTAGCCTGTCCAAATTGCATAATAATTGTTCCGGAAAACACACCGGTTTTTTAACCACCGCCTTAACCATGAATGAGCCCACATCCGGGTATTCCAAGCCTGAGCACCCCGTGCAACAACGTTGTGTAAAAATTTTACAAGACATGGGCGATACAGATTTATCGAATAATCCGCAGGGCATCGATGGTTGCGGCATTCCGGTGATCGCAATGCCTATTCAAAGCATGGCATTAGCATTGGCCCGCATGGCAAACCCCGAACAGCTATCCTCCGCACGCCAAACCGCATGCAGGCGCATCTCCCGAGCCATTGGAAAATATCCTGAAAATGTCGCAGGCCTTGATCATTTTGATACCACCATCATGCAATTAACCGGCGGCGATAATGTCGTTAAAGGCGGGGCCGAAGCCGTTTATGGTGCTATTATTCCAGCTTTGGGCGTGGGAATTGCGCTAAAAATCGAGGACGGCGGAAAACGTGCATCCGAGGTTATTATGACCGCCGTTCTAAACCGCTTAGGACTATTAGATGATTTGCCAGAACAAACGCGGCTAAATTTATTAAATGTTCCGGTCGTCAATGCCGCCGGTGACCAAGTGGGCATCATTAGAATGGGTGATTTTTAATCATCAGCAGCCGTTTTTAAAGGCGGCGTTTCTTTAAACTCGTTTAATTGTGTGCGCATGATCTGATCACCATAAACATGGTTTACTGACATAACATCGGCTCCACCGGGACGAACAGGACGCGCCGGGTAATTGCCTAAACTTTGAACGCGGTCATACATAACCACCGCCGCCGCTATGCCCACATTAATGCAAAATTTAGTTGGTATTTTGATAACATGATCACATTTTTCAATCATTGCATCGCTTAAATTACCGCGTTCCGGGCCTAATACATAGGCGGCGCGCAAAGGATGGCGGAAACTCGGCAACTCAACCGCATCATCTGTCAGCTCAATACCAACCAATACACAATCATGCGGCAAAATCATCGATGATATATCTGGAAAACTATAATAGGGAACATGGCGTTGGCTGTTTGATGTATCGGCGCGTTCGCCTTCGCCTCTGGCGTAAACACCTGCCACCGCAAAAACAAAACTTGCACCAAACGCATGGGCTGATCGATATATGCTGCCCACATTCATCGATTTTGAAATGCCTTCGGCGCCAATGCCAAAATATCCACGTGCAGTTGCCGTCATGCTTCATATCCCTTAATGTCTCTTCTTTAATAGACTGGAATGTCTGAAAATAACAAGGGGAAGTCAATGCGCGCTGTGCAATGTTTAAACTGGGGTGTCCCGGCCGATTTAAAATTCTCCAATGTTCCCGTGCCCGATCCAAAAATTGGCGAAATCCGTATTCGTGTGATGGCCGCAGGTGTTAATTTTGCCGATACATTAATGATTTCCGGCAATTATCAAACCAAACCACCGTTACCGTTTAGCCCAGGCATGGAGATAGCCGGGATTATTGATGAAATTGGCACTGACGTGACCGACTTTAAAATTGGTGACCGGGTTTTGGCTATTTTGCCTTATGGCGGGTTTCAAGAATTTGCCATTGCCCGCATGCATGACACGTTTATCATTCCCGACACCATGGGTTTCCAGACAGCGGCCACGTTCCCCATTGCCTACGGCACATCAGAAATAGGGCTATCAGCCAAACTCGCCCTGAAACCTGGTGAAAGTGTTTTGATTAACGGAGCAGCGGGTGGCGTTGGGTTAACCGCTGTTGAATTAGCCAAACACATTGGTGCCACCGTGATTGCATCGGCTGGAAGTGATGAAAAATTATCCATCGCTCAACGCTATGGGGCGGATTATTTAATTAACTATAAAACTGAAAATTTAGCCAGCCGGGTCAAACAAATCACTGATGGGCGCGGTGTTGATGCGGTTTATGATCCCGTCGGCGGTGACGCATTTATAGCCTCACTCAAAGCCGTACGCCAAGGGGGGCGCATTTTGATCGTGGGATTTGCCAGCGGTGATGTACCGCAAATTCCTGCGAATATTTTATTGGTTAAAAACATCACGGCTATGGGATATTTTTGGGGCGCGTACCGTGTGTTGGCACCTACCGTCATGGATAATTCCATGCACAAACTGTTTAATTTATTTGAAAGTGATGGGTTGCAGCCCAATATCAGCAAAAGTTTCGATTTAAGCGAAGTCCCCGCTGCTTTGGAATACCTTCAAAGTCGCCGATCTACCGGGAAAATTGTCATCACAACGGAGACCCGGCATTAAGCTTTAAGCAATTCACCGCGTTCTACCGGGTGTTCGTTAATGGGTAAATGGATTAGGCCAGCCAACACCCCTAAGGCAATCGCCGCATACCACACCAAATCATAAGATCCGCTGATATCATAAATATATCCGCCCCACCAGACGCCGATAAAGCTACCAATTTGGTGGCCTAAAAACACAAAACCAAAAAGCGTTGACAAATACCGCACCCCAAATATTTGCCCGACCAAGCCACTTGTTAATGGAACGGTGCCGAGCCACAACAATCCCAACGATGCGGCAAATATATAGACCGTCACGTCATTTTTTGGTGCCAATAAAAATCCTGCAAAGACCAAGGCCCGTAAAAAATAAAGCTGACTTAGGATTAACCGTTTTGAATATTTTTGTCCAAGCCAACCACAAATATAAGTGCCAACAATATTAAACAATCCGATCAATCCCAAAGCCATCGCCCCGACATCGGCACCCAGCCCCAAGTCTTCAATATAAGACGGTAAATGCACGGCCACGAACAGCACCTGAAACCCACACACAAAAAAACCAACGGTTAATAAAATATAATTACGGTTGGTCGCGGCTTCGACCATGGCCCCTTTCATGCTTTCCGCACCATCACTGACCACTTTTTGATTAGAAGACGGGAAAACCAAAGCCAAAGGTGCCATGATTAAAGATATCACGGCCAAAATTACAAATGCCGCGGACCACCCATAAACCGAGATTAGTTGTTGACCCATAGGGGCCATAATAAATTGCCCAAACGAGCCGCCAGCGCTGACTATGCCCAAAGCCATTGACCGTTTTTCAGGTGTGACCATACGCGCAACGGCACCAAAGACCACAGCAAAACTGGTCGCTGCCATGCCAATGCCTGCGAACAACCCGCCGCCGAGGTTCATTCCAAACGCAGACGTAGCACCTGACATAACGTATAGTCCCAGCGCATAAACGATGGCACCTAAAATAATTACTTTCGTACTGCCATAGCGGTCCGCCAACATACCGGCAAAAGGTTGGGACACACCCCAGACTATTTGTTGAATAGCCATGGCAAAAGCAAATGTTTGACGGCCTAATTCCAAATCCGATGTCACAGGCCCTAAAAACACACCAAACGATTGGCGCAAACCCATGCTGAGGCTAATCACCAAAGCAGCGGCAACAATAAAAATATAAAATTTTGAATTTTTACCCATTGTGGGGATGCCCTGATTAACCACGAATTAGCCAATCATAGACGCATCCCCATCTGCAATCCATCTTTTATGCCTGCCAGAATGGTTTGCGGGCCTCAGTAACCGCTTGTGCCAAAGTTATTCCCATGTCATTCAAAACCCGTTGGTTTTCTACGTCCATGGTCAATTCCAACAAATGGCTGCGCTGGGCAATGCGGTTTTGCCACACCAAAGGTTGTTTTAGAGCGCCGATGACAACATTTCCATCAAACAAACGGTTCAATTTAGTTGCACCCGCATTGCTGCCCGTGATGTATGCCGCGTTCATGCATTGTGTCGATGTTTTGTAAGTCATTTTCCGTCTCCTTAAATCAAACTTTATCTGTATTTCAAATGTACTTTTTGATTTAGGTGGCTCCGGGGTATTCCCCCGAAGCAATCACCTGTTTCACCTGTGGCCTAAACCACAATAAAGGGCGTATCCAATCGCTCTTATGAAATCAGATTTACTGAGATTGGATCATCAACACAAACGAAGATTTTTAATGTCATGATTAGTTTTTCTAATGCCTAAATTGTATTAGATACAAAAATATCTAATTAAATCAACAGGATGATATTTCATTATTAAGTTTTAGGGATTGATTTTTTTATGTATTTAATTATATTAATTTTTATGTCACGCCATTTACCTCCTTTAAATGCCTTACGCGCTTTCGAAGCCGCCGCCCGGCATCTGAGTTTCACCAAAGCCGCAGACGAACTCAACGTCACGCAAGCGGCCATTAGCCACCAGATTAAAACTTTAGAAGAACGCTTAGGCATGGTTTTATTCCAACGTTTAAATCGGTCTTTGTTGTTAACCGAAGCCGGACAGCAATATTTTCCACCGGTTTTAGAAGCACTAGACATCATCGCCAATGCCACCGACCGTTTGCACCGCCACGACCAAACCGGCGCGCTGACATTAAGCACAATGGATTCCTTTGCCGCCAATTGGTTAGTGCCACGGCTTAGTCGGTTTCGTGACATTCACCCTGAAATTGATGTGCGCATATCGACCAATGATGAAAGCATTGATTTATTGCGCGCCAATATCGACATTGGTGTGCGTTACGGTCATGGTGATTGGGCCGGTAACCGGGTGGATAAATTGATGAGTGAAAAAGTTTTCCCGGTGTGTAGTCCGGATTTATTAAAGCGCCTTGAAAGCAAAGGAACGCCACTTTTAACAGCCAATGATTTAAAACACGTCACATTATTACACGATGATATGCGCGTTGATTGGCGTATGTGGCTGATGGCGGCAAACGCAACCCAAGTCGATGACAGCCGCGGCATCAGTTTAGAGCATTCAAATTTAGTCATACAAGCCGCTATCCAAGGCGACGGTGTGGCATTGGCACGGTCTGCATTGTCGGCTTGGGAATTACGCACCGGGCGATTGGTTAAACCTTTTGACTTATCGTTGCCGGCCACATTTGCTTATTATATCGTCAGCCCCGAAGCCTATGCCGGACGACCAAAAATTAAAGCGTTCCGCGATTGGTTATTAGCCGAGGCCAAAGACCACAATTCGGCTGAATTAAAAGCCGAACAAAGCCGTGCTGCTTTACTTCAATCCACGCATTAACCTTGCAGTTCTGAACGGCCTTCAAAATAGGCAAGGGATTCTGGATTAGCCAAAGCTTCTTTGTTTTTTACTTGTTTTCCATGCACCAGATCACGCACGGCGAGCTCGGTAATTTTACCGCTTTTGGTGCGCGGGATGTCTTTGACTTGTAAAATTTTGCCCGGCACATGGCGCGGTGTACATTGGCTGCGTATTTGTTTTTTAATGGTAGCGATCAATTCATCGTCCAATTTTAATGCATCTGCCAAAACTACAAACAACACCACGCGCACGTCATTATCCCATTGTTGGCCGATAACGATGGCTTCTTTAACCTGATCCAGTTTTTCAACTTGGCGGTATATTTCAGCGGTTCCAATGCGCACCCCGCCCGGGTTTAATGTGGCATCCGATCGGCCAAAAATGATCATGCCATCGTGGTCGGTTAATTCCACATAATCACCGTGCGTCCAAACATTATCAAACATCTCAAAATAGGCGCCATGGTATTTTTTGCCGTCATCATCATTTAAAAACCCTATCGGCATCGACGGAAATGGTTTGGTGCACACCAATTCACCTTTTTCCCCAACCAATGGTTTTCCACCGTCGTCATAGACTTCGACCGCCATGCCTAACATGCGGGTTTGAATTTCCCCCCGATGCACAGGTCTGGTTGGGTCGCCGCCACAAAAACAGCCCATAATATCCGTACCGCCTGAAAAGGACACCAAATGAATGTCTTTTTTAATACCGTTCATTACAACATCAAAACCTTCGGGTGCAAGCGGTGATCCCGTTGAACATAACTGGCGTAGTTCCGATAAATCGTGATGGTCGATGGGGCGATACCCCGCTTTGCCGACCGCATCAATAAATTTCGCAGACGTGCCAAATAATGTCATTTTTTGCTTTTCAGCAAAATCAAACAACACGCCCGGTCCCGGATAAAAGGGCGATCCGTCATAGAGCAATACCGTGGCAGCTGAGGCCAATACGGCAACCAACCAATTCCACATCATCCACCCGCAAGTGGTAAAGAAAAACACCCGATCCCCCGGTTTAATATCGGAATGAAGACGTTGTTCGGACAATTGTTTGAGTAACGTGCCCCCCGCCCCGTGAATAATACATTTAGGCGCGCCCGTGGTGCCGGATGAAAACATAATGTAAAGCGGATGATCAAAAGGCAGCTGCTTGAATTCTATTTCTCTTGGCTGATGGATATTTAAAATATCTGTCCACAACTGGCATTTTTTAAACCCTGAAATATCTGGCTTATCCGCGACATAAGGCACAATGATCGTCTGTTCTACGCTGGGCAAACTCTGCAAAATTTCAGATAACTTTTCCAAACTATCGTGAGATTTTCCATTATAGAAATAGCCGTCTGCCGATAGGATGATTTTGGGTGCCACTTGCCTGAACCGATCAAGAACCCCTTGCACGCCAAAATCCGGCGAACACGATGACCACACGGCACCCAAACTAACAGCGGCCAACATCGCCATGATCGTTTCGGGCATGTTTGGCATAAACCCAGCAATGCGGTCACCGGGCACAACACCCATTGATTTAAAAGCCCCGGCCATTTTTGCAACCCGGTCATAAAGCTCTTTATAGGTAATTTTTTTCTGACACTGGGCTTCGCCTTTAAAAACCAATGCTATTTCATCGTCACGACGACGCAGTAAATTTTCTGCAAAATTTAACTTAGCTTCCGGGAACCATTTTGCCCCAGGCATTTTATCCCCGTCCAATAAAATGTTCTTACCCTTAGTCGACGCGATAACCCCACTGTAATCCCATAAACTTGACCAGAACTTCTCCATCTCTGTAATGGAAAAATGATATAAATCCTGACTATTTTTAAGCTTTGCTCCCCAGTCGTTTTCAATACTTTGAATAAACGCGGTGATGTTGGAATTTTTGACCATTTCATCTGTTGGTGTCCAGATAATTGGTGATTGTGACGGGTTCAAATCGGTCTCCGGTTCAGAATATGCGGTCATGGAAAATAAACATTTTTTGGCGGCACACTTATCATATGTGAAAACTTATCCTGCCGACAATGTTGTTTTAAAAAAATAATTCTCAATCCATCGTTTTATGCTGCAATGCAAACATGAGACTGGTCATCTTAGCCCATCACCGTTACGATGATTTAATGAATAAGAAAATACCTGTCTTAAATTTTTCCCCGCCGCCATCCTCTATCCTCCGTGCTGCTCTATGGATGATGGGGTTTGCCTTGTTTTTTTCTTTTACATCCGCTCTTGTTCGTCACATATCAGGTCAACTGCATCCGGTCCAAATTGCATTTTTCCGTAACATTTTTGGTCTTGTTTTTATACTTCCACTTTTATTTAAATCTGGTTTTTCCGTCTTTCACACACGCCGGTTTTCCAAACACCTTGCCCGAGCTGTGACGGGATTAACGGCCATGTTTTTATTGTTTGCCGCCGTCAGTTTAATGCCATTGGCCGAAGCCACGGCCATGACATTTACGGCCCCCTTATTCGCGACGGTCGGGGCGGCCCTTTTTTTAAAAGAAAAAGTACGTATCCGGCGTTGGTCGGCGACCATCATCGGTTTTATAGGCGCGTTGATTATGTTGCGTCCGGGCATTGCTCAAATATCGACCCCTGCGTTAATTGCACTGACGTCGGCGGCTTTTATTGCTATGTCCATGTTACTGGTTAAATCATTATCGCGTACTGAACGCCCTGAAACCATGGTTTTTTATATGACGTTAATTATGGCAATTTTGTCCCTTCCAACCGCATTATATGTTTGGTCTCCGGTTCCTGAAAATTTATGGTTCTGGTTGATTTTATTGGGCATCGTTGCCACGACGGGTCAGTTTTTTATGGCTAAAGCCTTCGGTTATGGCGAAGCATCAGAAGTTTTACCTTTTGATTTTTCCAGACTTATTTTCGCAGCCTTTGTTGGCTATTTAATTTTTAATGAAATACCCGATTTTTGGACATGGGTGGGGGGCGGTATTATTTTTGCTTCAACCATGTACATAGCAAGACGTGAATCATTGCAACAACTCAAACATAATTAGGATTTTTTATGGACGTTAATACACTCACAGCGATTGTTTCTGGTGGCGCTTCTGGACTGGGTGCTGCTACAGCCAAAATGTTAGCTAAAGCCGGCGCCAAGGTCGCCATATTTGATCTTGATATCGACCGTGCAAAAAAATTGGCAACTGAAATCAATGGTATTGCCGTCGAATGCGACGTTTCTGATGCCGGCAGTGCTGAAACAGCGTTTAATTCAGCTCGCCAACAACAAGGTGCGGCACGCATCATGGTCAATTGCGCGGGCATTGCACCGCCTGCAAAAATTATTGGCCGCGATGGGCCACAAGACCTTGAAATTTTTGCTCGAACTATTCAAATCAATCTCATTGGCACCTTTAATATGTTACGTTTAGCCGCCGGGCAAATGGCCGAACTTGATCCCCTTGATACCGGTGAACGCGGTATTATTATCAACACAGCGTCTATCGCGGCTTATGAAGCACAAATTGGACAGGCCGCATATGGCGCATCCAAAGGTGGCGTTGCGGCATTAACATTACCTGCAGCACGTGAACTTGCCCGTTCCGGTATTCGGGTATTAGCCATAGCACCGGGTATTTTTGGTACACCGATGTTATTTGGGCTGCCACAAGAAGCGCAAGATTCTTTAGGTGCTTCGGTACCCTTTCCATCACGGCTTGGCCACCCCGAAGAATATGCCAAACTGGCATTACACATGATTGATAATGTTATGATCAACGGTGAAGTCGTCCGCATCGATGGTGCCTTACGCATGGCCCCTAAATAATTTTTTGAGGCCTATATTAACGGTTCAATACAATCGATCAGCTGATTGAGACTAAACGGTTTTAATAACGTTCTATCGGCCCCCAGTTTTGCACTGTTACCTAAATATTCTGCGTGTCCAGATATGGCGATGATCGGGATCGCTTTTGTATTCTTACGTATTTCAAGTATCGTCCCGATGCCTTCGCCATCATCCATCACCAAGTCTGTGACCACAACGTCCGGCACCTTCTTCTCAAACGACTTCATGCCCTGCATTCCATTAGCATAGTCGTCCACCCCATAACCTTTACCCCGCAGGCCGGTAGCCAAAAAATCCCGGAATAAATCATTATCATCGATCAGCAGTATGTGTTTCATACACGCATTATGATCTTTTTTTTATATCACCGATAATCACCTTCAATCACATTGATGCGAGGTCATCTATTGTTACTCATTTAACATTTCCATTGCCTGATTAAGCTGGCTCATTCGGGCATGATCGCCCTGTTTGTTATCGGGGTGATAGATACCTGCTAACATCCGAAAGCGCGTTTTTAACTCTCTTTTTTGTGGATGTGTATCCGGCGGGAATCCCATCACATATAGCGCATCTTCATATCGTTCGACGCCCTGGGCCAAAGGCTCGAACGCCAACACCTTAATCATGGTTTGCAATCGGTCATTAGTTTCGCTTTCAGCTTTTAACTGTTGCATATGGCGTTGTTGTTTCGCTTTTTCTAAATGGTTCTGAGCCCGAGAATTCATGTCTTTTAGGGATACGACCATTTCGCCTTTATCCATTAACAACGCAAGCCCTAAGGCTTTGCGTAAATCTCTAACAACAAATCCGGGCATGATGCGCACCTGTAACCTTGGTTTGCGCAATACCCGACGGCCTATATTCTTGCCAGACTGTAATGTAATAGCTTCTCGGTCTTCGCGGTTTGGTTCTCCGGGATCATTTAATTTTTGAATATGGCTCAAAGGCACCATTAAAACAACGGACCGGGTTAAATCGGCAACATTGATCTTTTGTCGTGCTGCGAGTTCAACAATGCCATCTCTGAATGTGCTGGCACACGGAATTGTGTATGATTTTTTTTTCATAGGTTAGCGTTACAATCTAACTAATATATTGTTTTATATCGTTATTTTTAATTTCAATGCTCATTTCATGATAAAAATCGAGTAGAACCAAGTCTGTAATACTGCACGTTTCTTATCAAACCTAAGTAACTACATATGTTGTTATTTTGTCAAAATGCAAAGAAAAATCAACACCATAACAGTACTGCCCGTACTTTTTATGGTAAGTCCTTGAAAACAAACCATAATTAACGGTAATTTTTTGTTAATTCTTTTTTTGAAGAATTTTTAAACACGTGATAAATGTTCATTTTTTGCGCATGTTCAATGCCACTCATTCTATTTAACATCGTTTCATGCCGATACCGTCATTCCCTAAAATATGTGTGCTCATTGTTGTTACCCACCCGGGTTAATCAAAAAAAGCGCAACCCACAATCGATCTAAAAACACATACAATTTTACCTGTCCTGATAGCTAACCATCACGGCAACGAACCAATTTAATGAACATGGAAATTTAAATTTCGTTTGAGATACCCATAGCCAATGATCCTAACTTTTTACCAAGGATAAAATCATGGGCCACTTAAAAAACGCGGTGCGATAGGATTTTTCTCACCAAATATTCCTTCGAATATTTTCTTAGCGATCGTCTCCAATCCCGTGGTTACGTTGGCTAGTTGCGCAAACGGAACCAGTTATGCGTAGAAAATTTGATTTATAATTTTTATTATAAAAAAACCTGTTCGGTTTATATCGTTGTTGCAAAGGTTTACTTTGGCCACTTGATTGACGTCCCCAGCTCTTTGTGATTGTCTCTATATTTATCCGTGATGCTTTGATTATTTCAATGTCATGATCCTCTATGTATTGTCACAACTGAGTGTAATAATCACTGTATTTTAGTCATTTTTTTGGATAGAGGTTAGGTATGACACAGCACATTGGGATTGTCGCATGTTCGGCCGAAGGAGCCGCCCTTTGTTACCGGACAATTTGTGCCGAAGCCCCAACCCATCTAGGGCCCCACAATCACCCAGAAATTTCCATGCACACTCCACCGTTGTCTGATTATGTTGCTTGCCTGACCCGAGGCGACATTTCTGGTGTTGGCGAGTTAATGTTGTCATCAGCTGAAAAGTTGGCCTACATTGGCGCAGATTTTTTAATTTGCCCTGACAACACCATACACCAAGCCTTCGATGGCATCATTCATCGGTCACCGTTGCCATGGCTACACATTGCAGAGGTCGTTGCTCGCCATGCCAAAACGCAACACTTTCACCGCCTTGGTTTACTCGGCACGCAGTGGCTTATGGAAAGCAACGTTTATGCAGACAAGTTATCGGATCACGGCATTTCTTGTATCATCCCTAGCCCCTGTGAACGCCAACAAATAAACCGTATCATCATGGATGAATTGGTTGGCGGAATATTCAAACCCGAAGCCATCACGTATTATCAACAAGTCATTGATGGCTTGAAACAATCCGGATGCGATGCTGCCCTTCTTGGGTGCACAGAAATTCCGTTGATCATTGGCGATCACAACTCTGCTCTGCCTACGCTTAATTCAACCAAATTGATTGCCCGGGCAGCAATCCGCCATGCGATCAACCCTGACAGTTAAGGCTTAGGGCCCAGACTCCTTTAATTTATGTAATCCTGTTGGGACACCATCTTTATTCAGTGCTGGATTAATCCGGCACCATAATAACCGGAGCGATTTTACTCAGTTCATGGAATGGAATATGACACGCTATAACGTGGTCATTTTGTCCTAATTGAACGGTGGGGACCTGTTGATCGCAAATATCGCCCAATTTACGTGGGCAACGGCTGGCAAACGGACAGCCTTTTGGCGGGTCAAGGGCGCTCGGTAGATTACCTTCTAATACAATGCTACGTTTTTTGATTTCTGGGTCAGCAATAGGCACTGCCGACAACAGGGCCTCTGTATAAGGATGATAGGGCGGGCCAAAAACCTGATCCGTCGAGCCGCGTTCCATGATCCGACCTAAATACATGACCACCACCCGGTTTGATAAATACCGAACGGTGCTAAGATCATGACTGATAAACAGCAAAGTGGTTTTATTTTCACGCTGAATATCCATCAATACTTCAATAACGGCGGCGGCCACCGACACATCAAGGGCCGATATCGGTTCGTCGGCAATCACCATCGACGGATTGCCGGCAAACGCCCGGGCCATGGCAACACGTTGTTTTTGCCCACCGGAGAGTTGACGCGGTTTTCGCTTTTCAAATTCGCGTGGCAATTTAACCATATCCAATAACGTTAAAACGCGTTCCCGTATTTTAACGGGATCACATTCAACGCCGAATTTTTTGATCACGCGCGATATTTGCGTTCCGATTGTTAATGACGGATTAAGCGTATCATCGGGGTTTTGAAAAATCATCTGTAATGCGGCTAATTGTTGGGGCGAACGTTGCTTAACCGGTAAATCAGCAATATTTACCCCGGCCATGCGCACTTCACCATCTGTGGCTGTTTCCAACCCCATCAACACTTTGGCAAATGTTGATTTGCCGCACCCGGATTCGCCAACAATGGCAATCGTTTCACCGCGCACAGCGTTGAAATTAATATCCTCGTTGGCTTTGACCCATTTCACGCTGTTACCTTTGATCATCGCGCTTATAGAATGATCATGAATTTCATAATATTTTTTCATATGATCAACGTCGAGCACAATGTCGCTGGTATCGGATAAAACCGCATCCGCATTAACTTGCCCGTTATCAACATGACCAATTTCGTTCCAGCGCAAGCAACGTACCCGGTGCGCCCTGTCTTTTTCTGTTCCGGTCATCGGAATGTTTTCCTGATCACACCGCCCGATTTGAAAAAAATTACAGCGCGGGGCAAAATTACATCCTTTTGGACGTTCATGAGGCAACGGTAACTGTCCCGGAATAGCCACCAATCGCCTAGAATTTTTACCTGTATGTGGCAAAGGAATGCAGCCAAACAAACCATTGGTATAGGGATGTTTCGACCAGGAAAATATAGAATTAACATGGCCTTGTTCGATGATTTCACCAGAATACATCACACCGATGCGGTCACAAACATCAAACATCAATCCCAAATTATGAGAAATATACAGCAATGCCATATTAAATTTGCGACTTAATGACGCAATCAATTCAACGATACCGGCTTGGACTGTTACATCCAGTGCCGTTGTTGGTTCATCAAGCAACAACAACGACGGCGAACTCAGTAAAGCCATGGCAATCACCACACGCTGTTGTTGGCCGCCAGAAATTTGATGAGGATAGGCTCCCATCACGCGTTCCGGGTCTGGCAAATGCACATCACCCAGCATATCGATAGAACGTCGATATGCTTCTGTGACCGTTACACGGTCATGGGTTATGGGGACTTCCATCAATTGGCGGCCAATGGTCATCGACGGGTTAAGCGCCGTCATTGGTTCTTGATAAATCATGGCGATTTCCGAACCGCGAATTTGCCGTAATTCTTTTTTACTTAAATCGGCCATATCACGGCCTTTGAATTTAACTTGGCCGCCAACGATAGCACCGGCATTCCCCATATAGCGCATAATGGCCATGGCAACGGTTGATTTTCCACATCCCGATTCGCCGACCAACCCAACACTTTCACCGGCTGCCAAGGTTAGGGAAAAATCGACAACGGCCGGAATTTCACCCGCGCGGGTAAAGTAAGACACACATAGCTTATCTATTTCTAGTATGAGATCACGAGGAGCCAAGGTTTGTTCCTGCATCGCCTAATCCCTTAATGAAATTTCGCGCAAGCCATCGGCCAGCAGATTAAAGCCTAAAATTAATGACGATATGGCGATACACGGGATCAGCGTCATATAGGGAAAGGCCAAAGCCATTTGCCGCGTTTCATTGATCATGCCGCCCCAATCGGGATCCGGTGGCGGCAGTCCCAAACCCAGAAAACCCAAAACACCGATGGTGATGATCGCATACCCAAGACGAAGACAGGCATCAACAATCAGCGGTCCGCGGGCGTTGGGTAATATTTCAACCAGCATAATATACAAAGCGCTTTCACCCCGGGTTTGGGCGGCCGCCACATAATCACGGTTGCGTAAATCCAGCACCAATCCACGAACAATGCGCATAATCCCCGGCGCACTGGCGAAAGTAATGGCCACGATGATATTGACCCCCGATGCACCGATTTTGGCAATAATGATGATGTATAAAACCAGAACCGGAAACGACAAAATAATATCACTGATGCGGGACAAAATAGTGTCCCACCATCCGCGATGATAACCCGCCGCCAAACCCATCAATATACCAACAAAATAAGCTGAAAATGTCGCCAACGTTGCGTAAATCAAAACTGTTTGTGATCCATAAATAATTCTAGATAAAATATCGCGGCCAATATGATCTGTACCTAACCAGAATACTTGTCCGGTTTTGGCGAACACGGCCCCCGGTTTGGCAAAGGGTTGTAATGTTGCCAATGGATCGAACGGTGCAAGTGCGGGAGCCAGCAAAGCCACCACAATCCAAAAAAGCACAAGCCCGGCACCGATCATGCCAACCCAGCTTTCACGCAACAACTTCATGGACTGGACGATGCGTTCCATCACGTAAACCGGATGCGCGGATTAAGATAAGTATAGCCAATATCGGCTATGGTTTGTGTCGCCACCGCAACGAACACAGCAATCATTGCGCTGGCTTCGATCAGAAATATATCCTGATTTAAGGATGCTTCTAACAACAGCGCGCCAAAGCCTTTATAAGCAAAGTAAAACTCAACAACAATTACCCCCGACAACAACCAGTTAATTTGCAACATGATCACCGTAAACGGTGCAATTAATGCATTTCTAAGGGCATGTTTGAGGATTACTTGATGATAGGGCAAACCTTTTAGCACCGCCGTACGAATATTAGGGCGTGGTCATGACTTCGGCCATGGACGCCCGGGTCATTCGGGTCACGTAACCAAAATCATAAGTGACAAGAACCAGTATCGGCAGTATCAATTGTTTCCAATCAAAACCGGAAATCATCGAGCTTGTTCCCGGCAGCCATTTCAAACCAAAGACAAAAATAGCCGACATAAATACGGCACTGGCGAATTCCGGTATTGAGGTCGTAATAATACTGGTCACAGAAATCACCCGGTCCAGTTTCGAGCCTTCTTTCATGCCGGCCAACACACCTAATATCAGTGATAAAGGGATCAACACAGCAAAAGTCCAAAACCCAAGAACGGCTGTATTCCAAAGCCTGGGCCATAGAATTTCTGCCACCGGCACGTTATAGGTAACCGATGTGCCAAAATCGCCAGAGACAAAGCGACCTAGCCAGCTTAGATAACGTTGCCAAAGCGGTTCGAAATATCCATGTTGTTCCAACCATAATGTGCGCTGTTCTTCGCTGGTATAAGGTCCAAGCACATTAATAGCGACGTCACCCGGCGAAATTTCCAGTAACAAAAACAACAACAAAGACACAACAACCATGGTCAACGCCATTAAGCTTAAGCGTTTCAAAATCAACATGACCATGGTTAAAACATCCCCGGATTAAAATCAAAATGAACCCTAGGATAGCCAGACCTTGTTCAATTGATGGTAATTGGTTGGATGCAATTGATAGCCTTGAACGCGCGCGTGCCCTGCGGAAAAAATTGACCTCCAGAACGGCTGGGCAATCACCGAATTATCCTGCAAACGTTTTTCAACTTTTGCCATTTGTTTAGCGCGTTCTTTAACGTCCAAAATACCACTGGCGACATCCAACAAACGATCAAATTCAGGATCATTATGATGACTTTCGTTCCATGGCACGCCGGACCGGTAGGCTAAATTCATGACCATCACACCAAGCGGTCGATGGGTCCACGCCGTGAAACCAAACGGTGTTTTATCCCAAATTTTCCAGTACTGTTTGTTGGGCATAACATTAATTTTTATACGGATGCCTGCGGGTTTACACATTTCAGCAAAAGCTTGAGCAACGGCGACTTCCCACGGCGGCTCTTTTTTGACATCAATTTTGATATCGATACCATTTTCATACCCAGCTTCTTTGAGCAGTTTTTTGGCTTCTGTATAGTTTTGTTTAGGTGCCGGAACGGGTGCATATTCAGGATGGATTTGTGCCACATGATGGTCTTCACCAACCGAGCCACGGCCACGGTAAGCAATTTCCAACAAGCGCTGATGGTCTTGACACAACCGGATGGCTTTACGTACCCGGATATCATCAAAAGGTGGTTGGTCCATTTGCATACGCGCGACCCCGGTTTGTGCGGTCACGGCCTCGAACACTTGCGTATTTGGAATTTGTTTGACCACATCCAATTGTTCAACAAATGTTTCATAAACCATATCGACCTGATTAGAAGCCAATGCCGCTAATCCAGCAGACGGATCATCACCTAAATCAAAATAATGTACCGCATCCAGATGGACATCATCGCCCCAATAACCTTCTCGGCGTTCAAGGATAGCTTTTTCACCGACTTTAAATTGTTTTAATGAAAACGGTCCTGTTCCCACAGGGTTTTTTGACAAGTCAGCCCCGTCTTTTTCAAAATCACGGTGCACAATGCCTGCAGGATAATTATAAAAATTCTCTGGCATCGCCAATTCAGCCCGGTTCAAATTCAAACGCACCGTATGGGCATCAACTTTTTCAACAGCGCCCGGCGTCATTGTTTTATTGATAACCGGCTTGCCTTTGGTATTTTTTTTGCCCGTATCTGTGGACGTGATCATGGCGCTGAACAATCCCTGATTGGATGAGCCCGTTTTAGAATCCAGCCAACGGGTGATGTTAAAAATCACGTCGTCTGCATTAAAATCATCCCCATTTGACCATTTAACATCTTTCCGCAGATAAAATGTCCACGTTTTTAAATCATCGGATGCTTGCCAACGTTCCGCCAAATGGGGCCGCGTGACATTATCAGGACCGGTAATGCATAAATATTCGATAACTTGCCGGGCGACATTGGATTTTTCGGTCCAGTCAAATTTAGCCGGGTCGGTCATTTCTTGAACGCGCATGGAAAACCGCAACGTGCCGCCTTTTTTAGGGGTCGCGGCATGGGCACCCGGCATCAAATCCGGCCCACCCGCAAAGGCATATGCTGCTGCCGCAGACAATCCTAATAGAGTTGACGTTCTTAAAAATTCACGCCGATCCACTGTGCCTTTTTTAAAATTTTTCTTCAACTCAGATATATATTTATGCTGTTTGCTCTTATCGTCCCGCGACATGCTTGCTCTCCCTGCTTGTCTTTTCCGTACCAGTCTTCGCCATATTCATATGAATGGCTTTAAAGTTTATTTCCTTCCAAAAGAACACATTCACCAATTTCTTTCAAGGGTGTTCCACAGCAAATTCAAATGAAAGGGATCAAAAAATATTGATAATCAGGCTAAACTCATGACTTTTAACAGCTAAATTGGCGCCATGGGGACCTGATTAACAAACGCGTTACGTACATCCAGACCAAGAATGGTGAGGATCGCACGGTAAGGCTTTGCAAGCGTGCTTATCAAACTTTGCTGGACTTGGGGCCAAAAGATACCGGACTTGTGTTCACATACAAAGGCAAAGCGATCAAGGGCTACAAGACGGCTTTTGATAAGGCACGGGAAAAAGCAGGGATTGAAGACTTCCGTTTTCATGACCTGAGACACACGTTTGCATCGCGTTTGGTTCAAGGCGGTGTGCCGCTTTACAACGTCATGCATTTGACCGGGCATAAATCGTTGGAGATGGTTCAGAGTTATGCTCATTTGGCTCCTGAATTTCAGGAAGCCGCTATTGCGGTGCTGGACCAGCGCCCCGGTATGAAGCCATACGGGGTTAAAGATGTATCCACAGGAAATCATGGACACTTTATGGGCACAGTGGCCCTTGAAAACACTTTAACAAATGCGCCTAAGTCATTGAAAGGAATGGTGCCGCCTGGGTGATTTGAACACCCGACCCCCGCATTACGAATGCGATGCTCTACCAACTGAGCTAAGGCGGCGAGGACGTTGATATCGCCAACGAACAAGCGCGCAGACTACACCGCACGCACCGCCTGTCAAGAAAATCAGTTTCTAAATATTTTTAGGCCGCTTTTTCCATGAACTGCGTGACATAATCAGCGACAGCCTGTCGTTGATCGCTGTTCATAAACAGGCCGACCTTGGTCCGCCGGTTTAAAATATCTTCGCCCGTTTTTGCCCATTCATACTTCATCAAATAATCAATTTCACAGGCATATAAATCAGCACCAAAATGCTTTCCCAGATCGTCCATTGTTTTGACACCGACTAATATCAGTTCAAGTCGCGAGCCATGGCGCGCGACTAACGAAGAAATGAGTTTGCCATCAATGCCAGAGTAAGTCTGTTTGATCTGATTAATATAACCTTGAACATCTTTGCCGTTTAAGTCGCCACCTGGCAAAACAGCTCCATCCGTCCACGGCTTGCCCATATTTGGATAATAAGGGGTTAACCTTTTAAGTGCACTTTCGGCCAAACAACGATAAGTGGTGATTTTGCCTCCGAATATTGACAATATTGGTGCCTGATCAGACCCACCATCCAAATCTAAAACATAATCCCTCGTCACTTTTGACGGATCATCAGACATGTCATCGTAAAGCGGACGATAACCAGAAAAAGACGAAATCACGTCATTTGGTGTTATTTTTGACTGAAAATACCTATTGACGGCCTGACAAATATAATTTGTTTCTGCGTCTGAAATCTTGATGATTTCAGGCACTTTTTGTTCAGCGACGTCCGTTGTCCCGATTAATGAAAATTGGCCGAGATAAGGGATGACAAAAACAATGCGGCGATCATCATTTTGCAGTATGAAAGCTTCGGGTCCTGCATAAATTCTAGGAACAATAATATGGCTGCCTTTAACAAGCCGGATTTGTTGATCATGACGAATACCATCAACGCCTTTGATAACATTCAGAACCCACGGCCCTGCTGCATTTACAAGTGCATGCGCATAAAAGGTTTTTTTAACCACCGTTTGATTGTCACGAATGACAACACGCCACACTTTATCAATACGTTTTGCAGACACCACTTCATGGCGGGTTAAAATTTCCGCACCTTTGGCCGCCGCTGATAACGCATTTAAAATCACAAGACGGGCATCATCTACAGCGCAATCTGAGTAAACAAATCCGCGTTTAAAACTTTTTGTCAGTACTTTGCCGGCCATATGTTTCGCAAATTTAATGGTTTTTGTTCCAGCCAAAGTCCGCGCACCCCCCAACTGATCATACAAGAATAATCCCAAACGGATCATCCATGCCGGCCGCAAATCCGGGCTATGCGGCAATATAAAACGCATAGGACGTATCAAGTGCGCGGCTTTTTTCAACAACACTTCGCGTTCCGCCAAGGCTTCGCGGACAAGGCGAAATTCATAGTGTTCAAGATAACGCAGCCCACCATGAATGAGCTTGCTGCTCGCCGACGATGTCGCCCCGCCGAGATCAGCTTTATCACATAAAATAACACTTAAACCACGACCCGATGCATCACAGGCAATACCGCATCCATTTATACCACCACCGATAACCAGCACATCACATGGGTTATTTTGATCACGGCCAACCTGTTTAGACATTTATTGCCAGCTCCACTTATAAAAAAGTATAATTTTATTGCAATTTTCACCGCAGCATAAAACCCTTATTACGCTAAAAATATTGTTTTTAAGCATAAAATTGGCTCGGCCTATTATTCTCATTAGGCAAAATCACTTTCAAAATCGAACATAATTGATGATATCTATTTTCACAATAGCAAATTATTTATTATAAATGTTCGAATTCAAACTTAACCTACGTGCAATACGATTTTGTTTTTTAGGCAACATGCAGCCCGATGTCTTCGGCTTGAATAATATCCAGCACGTCTTTTGAAGGATTACGGTCCGTAAATATAGCATCCACATCCCGTAAATGACCCAATTTAACCATCGCGTTACGGCCAAATTTTGAATGATCGGCGACCAAAAATACGCGCCTGGAATTTTTTATGATGGCCTGAGAAACACGCACTTCCCGGTAATCAAAATCGAGCAATGTGCCGTCACGATCTATGCCGCTGATACCAATCACGCCAAAATCAACCTTGAATTGATTAATAAAATCTATGGTGGCTTCGCCAACGATGCCGCTATCCCGGCGCCTAAGCAATCCGCCAGCGATAATAATTTCACAATCATCAAAACGGCTTAGCGTATTTGCAACATTCAAATTATTTGTGATCACCCGTAACCCATGGTGGTTATCAAGCGCTGCCGCCACTTCTTCGGTTGTTGTGCCTAAATTAATAAACAACGATGAATTGTCTGGTATCATCTTAGCAACCGTTAACGCGATGCTTTTTTTCTCCTGTGGATTATGGATTTGACGTGTTGAATAGTCCACATTCTCAGCACTGCTTGGCATCCCGGCGCCGCCATGAAATCGTTGCAGCAAATCTTTATCGCAGAGCTGATTAATGTCCCGGCGAATAGTTTGAGGCGTCACATCTAAATAGTCTGCCAAACTTTCAATCGCCGCAAACCCTTGTTGTTGAACATGTTCTAATATTTTGATCTGCCGGGCATTTAATTCGGCGATAGCATCGGTTTTTATGACATTGTCTGCGATGGGCATTATTTAGCTCTATTCGTTTAGCTTTAATTTGAAAATTTAGAATCGTTATATTCAACATTCACTGAAACAGGAGGCATAAGCAAGCAACAGAACTTTACCTATAAGTATTTTTTCGAATATGAACAATACATCTTGACTTCACAAACATATCCGAACCATCATCCATCCAAGGTAATAGTCGTTATTTCTGATTAAGGCTTCTGATCAAGATATCCATTCTGCCAAAAGTGTAGGGCCTTCCCGTCTTTCAGTTTGTTTTTCTTTCAGTATGTGTCGCTTAATCGATCTAACCAATTAATTACCCAATATTTATAATATGGCATTAAGCCAAAACCAACATTCAAGGAGGCATTATGACTACATTAAAATCTATTCGTACGACCATTACTTCGGCCCTTAGCGGGCTGGCCGTAGCCAGCACTGCATTTGCTGTTAGCTTTACTTTTTCATCAAGCCCAGTACAGGCAGCAGCTGATTGTGAACGCGGCACGCTGGACGCACGGTATTGTGACCGCAATGGCGATCAAACAGCTGATTTACCATTGGATTCCAGCAAATGGAAAAACCCGAGCACCATCATTTTCGCCTACACCCCGGTCGAAGACCCGGCTGTGTATGCCAAAGTTTGGGACGGCTTCATCAAACATATGGCCAAAGTGACTGGTAAAAAAGTTAAGTTTTTCCCCGTTCAAAGTAATGCGGCTCAAATCGAAGCCATGCGTTCAGGTCGTTTGCATGTGGCTGGTTTTAACACGGGATCAAATCCATTAGCCGTAAGTTGCGCAGGACTTGTTCCGTTTGCAATGATGGCATCCAAAGATGGCTCATTTGGTTACGAGATGGAAATCATCGTGCCCAAAGGCAGCGCCATCAAATCACCATCCGACATCAAAGGTAAAACTTTGGCGTTTACGTCACCCACATCAAATTCCGGCAACAAAGCCCCGTCTGCATTGTTGAAATCTGAATTTGGCTTGGTCAAAGATGTTGATTTCAAAACAACGTTTTCAGGCAAACATGACAACTCTGTTCTAGGCATCGCCAACAAAGATTATGAAGTCGCAGCCGTTGCGAATTCTGTCCTTAACCGGATGATCAAACGTGGTGTTGTTAAAGCCGATCAAATCACGACGATTTATAAATCACAAACTTTCCCTACAACCGGTTATGGTACGGCTTATAACCTTGATCCAACATTAACAGCAAAAATCCAACAAGCCTTTTTCACATTTGACTGGAAAGGTTCAGAATTACAAAAAGAATTCAAAAAAGAAGGACGTTTCATTTCCATTCAACATAAAACAGATTGGGCTGTTATCCGCAAAATCGATGCAGCTAATGGTGTTAAATATTCCTGCAAATAAATACATGTCTTAAAATTTCGGTCGGTGTGGGGAACTCCCGCCCGGCCGATCTTTTTTATTCCCTTTTTTATTTTCGGATGGCCCATGCTTCATCTTACTCAACTCACAAAACAATATAAAACCGGGGATTTAGCCCTGCAAAATATTGACCTTGAAATCCCAAGCGGCCAAGTGATGGCATTGATCGGCCCATCAGGGGCCGGGAAATCCACACTCATCCGCTGCATCAACAGATTGGTTGAACCCACATCCGGTACGGTCACTTTAAACGACTTGGAATTAACCACATTAAGTTCCGGCAATTTACGCAAAGCCCGCCGCCGCATTGGTATGATTTTTCAAGAATACGCGCTCGTCGAACGCTTAACGGTTATGGAAAATGTTTTATCCGGTCGTTTAGGATACGTCAGCTTTTTTCGCAGCTTTTTTCGCAAATTCCCACAAAGCGATATTGATGAAGCCTACCGTTTATTGGAACGCGTCGGTTTGGACCACATGGCCGACAAACGCGCCGATGCCTTATCCGGTGGGCAACGTCAACGGGTTGGGATTTGCCGGGCATTAATTCAAAATCCAGAATTAATTTTGGTTGATGAACCAACGGCCAGTTTGGACCCTAAAACGTCCCGGCAAATCATGCGCTTGATCGGTGAATTATGCGCCGAACGCAATTTATCGGCCATCATCAATATTCACGACGTACTCTTGGCGCAAATGTTTTCCGAACGTATTGTTGGCCTGCAACTAGGAGAAATTGTTTATGACGGTGCACCGGACGGTTTATCCCCCGATGTATTGACCCAAATTTACGGCGAAGAAGATTGGGAAGCAACCATTGAAACAGCTGATGAAGAAGACGATGAAGATGGCAACGATAAAGAGGACGGTGCCAGCGCCGCGGCATCATGACGGATAAAAACGCGAGCCCTACACTGTCTCGAACGTGGAAACGTCCACCGATGATCAGCAACCCGACTTTACGTTGGTCATTGATTATCGGTGGCGGCATTTACTTAATCTTTGCCTTCTGGTCGATGGATGTCAATTGGGGGCGAGTGGCCGCCGGATTACCACGCGCTGAACGTTTTATCTTATCTTTTTTCCCACCTGATTTTTCTTCTCGTAGTGAGGACATTTATGTAGGCATCATTGAAAGCTTATGGATGACAATCGTATCCACTGTCATTGGCATTTTAATCTCGATCCCTGTAGGCTTGGGCGCAGCCCGCAATCTTGCGCCACGTGGCGTTTATTTGTTTTGCCGCGGCATTTTATCGGTTTCCAGAACCTTCCCAGAAATCATCATTGCCCTGTTTGCTGTAAAAATTATCGGCTTTGGTCCATTAGCAGGTATTATTGCGTTATCTCTTGGCACCATCGGGTTTTACGGCAAATTATTGGCCGAAGACATCGAAGACATGGACCCCGTACAAGCCGAAGCGGTCAAAGCGACAGGTGCCGGATGGTTCCAATGGATTAACTATGCCGTACAGCCCCAAGTCATGCCGCGGATGATCGGACTTGGCATGTACAGGTTTGATATCAATTTCCGTGAATCAGCTGTTGTTGGCATCGTCGGTGGCGGCGGTATCGGGGCGACGCTATTAACATCCTTTGACCGTTATGAATATGATTCTGCGGCGGCTATTTTATTGGTGATTATCGGTATTGTTATGATTGTTGAATACTCATCAGGCTTCACAAGAAAGTGGGTACAATAAATGCCCGTTATCAAAATAGACGGCACCAAAATCTGGCAACGCCGCGACCGTAACCATCAACTCACCATTTGGGCCATGCAATTTTTTGGTTTGATTTTATTCCTTTATGCATGGAATTTAATTTCCGAAGAAACCATCTGGGAATTTGTATCTGACGCACCAACCCAAATCGTTGACATCACTAGCCGAATGGTGCCGCCTAAATGGGAATATATTGACGTTTTATGGGGCCCCATTTGGGATACAATAAACATTGCGACCCTTGGCACATTAATGGCCATCGTTATGGCGTTTCCTATTGCTTTTCTGGCCGCCCGAAATACCACACCAAGTGTACGGTTCGTGCGCCCTATCGCCTTGTTTATTATTGTCTCATCTCGTTCCATCAATTCACTATTATGGGCATTGATGCTGGTCACCATCATTGGCCCCGGTGTGTTGGCAGGCGTTCTGGCCATTGGTTTTCGTTCTATCGGATTTTGTTCAAAATTATTATATGAAGCCATCGAAGAAATTGACCCTGTTCAGGTCGAAGCCATCGCCGCCACTGGCGCCAACCCTTTGCAAATTTTAAATTTTGGCATCGTGCCACAAATTCTGCCAGCCTTTGCTGGGATTTCAGTGTTTCGCTGGGACATTAATATCCGCGAATCGACCGTTTTAGGATTGGTCGGCGCTGGTGGTATTGGCCTCCAATTACAGGCTTCTTTGGATCAAATTATCTGGACACAAGTGTCGGTGATCTTGTTGGCTATTCTGGTGTCCGTCGTCGTCAGCGAATGGGTGTCGGCTAAAGTCCGCCACGCAATCATATAATGGGATTTGGTGAAAAGTCCCGCGCTTCGCTTGGTGTACTTTTCTCCATTTCAGTGTTTAAGGCATAAGCAATCTTGAGGCGGCTCTACAATTGCTTATTCTTTATTGTTTTCTTCCGGAGCACGTAAATCCATCCTTACTTGCTTTGCCGCTTGCGGTTCACGAATAGCTAGTAATGGCATTCCAACCATACCATTTTTCCCAATCAACGTCACATCAAACGTTTCAAGCGCAACGGCATCGCAATGCAGAGCCGTTGCAACATGGATAGCATCTTTCGGCTTAATGTTGTTTTCCCACACCAAAAATTGCGCCGCTTCTGAAATTTTTCGGGTGACATTGTAAACACGAATGTAACTTTTTTTAAAAAATTTTTGAACCAGTTCTGCCTTGTCTTTTGATAAACGCGGCCCACCTCGCAACCAAAGCACTTCCGCCAATGTCAAGGCCGACGTTACAATAAGAACCTCACCACGCTCAGCTCTTTGAATCACGCCATCACATTTTTCTGCTTTTCCTTCCTCAGCTTTAAGATGCCCGAGGAAACAGTCGCTATCCCAGTATATTTTTTCAACACTCATAAAGAGGCCATTATTCCTCTCACATCTGCAGCAGTTGGCAATTCATCATCTTCAGGTAAAATATCAATAGTTTGTGCCTCAATACTGATCGGTGTCCCATTTCTACGGTAATGGATACGTCCCTCCACTTCGACGCGACGACGAAAACTGTTTAATACTTTATCGATCATTATTTCTGGAACTATACAGTTAATAGCGCGTGGATATAAAAAATCATTTACACGGATTTTAATTGCGCCTTTTGCATCTTGGATTGCCTCCAGACGCCCTTCAAGCGCTCCAAAATCATAATAGTCGCTCTCTACGTCTTCTTGAACATTCTTTGTTATATTAGCGCCAATAGTAATCGATTTGCGATTAATCCACAAATTTACATTTTGGCTTCCTCCATGTTTTAAAGATAGATCAGATAGTCCTTTAAGGTGCCCAATCGCCTTTTCAGATAATCCAGAGTTTTTTACTTCTCCCGCAGACAATGCGGCCAATCCATACCTAGCCTTCTCATAAATCATTGCCAAACGCGATGACGGCGCAGGGTCTGTTGGCTCCACACCAATTAACGCACTACCCTCTTTAACACGTACGAACCAAGTAATTTCAGATCCATCGCCTTTTTGAGACTCAGTGATTTCTGAAACATACCCAAAAAAATTTCTCACAGCCGCCATAAATTCTTCTGGAGCAATATCATCTCCAAGGTCCAGTGCCAAATCGGTTGGTATTTGATCAGAAGTCGCCATTCTACTCTATCCCTTTCTTGCAAGATTCTACGCCAGAGGGAACCATTTATACAAGTGGCTTGTATATTTTTTCATATCTACCCAAAAGCCACCCTCCAAACATAAAATAACCCGCCCATAACTTATATCAAACAACAACAAACCTAAGGAACCCACCTGAAATAAAAATCAATCTGTTTCAATCACCGCCAACTGTTGTAAAGCCGCACCAAGTGCCGCACTGACATGAGGCGGTTGACGCCAGACGTAGCCGTCAAATTCCCCGCAATTACCACAAACCAGCGACCAGTTGGAAACTGTGTTACCACAACGGCTACAGACCCATGCCGCATCAGTTGGAGCCGTAGATGCCCGCATCAACCATTCACGGGATGTCGCCACATCGCCATGTTCACGTTCTTCTAATGCGGCCATCATTCGGTAAATGCGCGTCTGTGACATCCCGTTTCCATCCAAATGACGTTCCAAATAGGTGCGCGCTTCGCCCCACAATTCGGCGTCAAGGGCGGCTTGGGCGACACAAATGTCACTGGCTTCATCACCGACATTGGCTTTGGCTAATTGTTGAGCCGCTTTCACTTTAGCCATGGCGTTCATCAACGGTTCGCCCCGGCCATGGATGGCGTGGGTGGCTTCAAAATAAATTTTCACATAATCCGGATGCGGCTGGCGTGCCCAAGATTTTTCAATCAGTTGAATGGCTTTTTTGGGTCTAGCGCGTTCAATCCAAATTTTCGCCAACATAACAACGCCGGGCACTAAGTCCGGGTTTAATTGAACTGCTGTTTTAAATTGTTTGAAAGCATCGTCTTTGTTGCCGGCGGTTTCAGCTTCTAATCCTAACTGCAAAGCCAAAACAGACTTCAAACGGTTACCGTCCGGGTTTTCAATAAGCTTGGCCTTCACTTTATCGTCCACCGTCACACGGGCATCGGCCCATTGACCCGCTTTAGCTTGTAAATCAAACAACGTATTCACAACCCATTCGCTTTCAGGTCTTAACCGGTACGCACGCCTAGCCAAAGTTAAAGCCTGTTCCGTTTCACCGGTTTTCAAAGCTTGGTTTAATAATCCACGCAGACCTAAAAACTCGGTTTCAGGGTTTTCGCTCATAGCATTAAAAAAACGGGCCGCCGCTTTCTCATCCCCGTTTAACTGTGCTGTTTGCGCTGATAACAACATCGTAAGCGGCGGTTCATTTAACAAAACATCAGCGCGCTTAACCTGACGTGACGCTTCGGCCGCATCACCGGCTGCGACCGCCACCATCCCTCGAGTTAAAGCTGCATAGCCCTGACTGCGGCGGCGATTTTTCAAAGCGCCACTGATTTTTGACGGCGCTTTTTTAATACCGCCCCAGATGCGGTAACACATAGCCGTCAGACCAGCGATAAGAGCAACAGCCGACAACAAAACACTTAAATCCATGCGCAATTGATAGGAATTCCAATTCAGCAGCACTTGCCCCGGATTATCCATCAACCAGACAAGGCCCCAGATCAGGGCGGCAACAAAAATAAAAAACCGCATTGTTGCCAACATCTAACCCTGCTCCTTAGGCTTTGTGATGGTCAATTTGGAAATCGCATACCCATAAAGATTTGACAACGCTTCCGTTGCGCCGAGCCGCATGCGCACATCACCCAGCCATTTATTTGAGGCTGCTGCAGTCGTGGGCAACATGGCGTTTAATTGTTCCATTGCTTGAATAACACCTGCTAAGTCACTGACCTGCAACCGGTTTTCAGCCTGGTTCAACAACTGCTCAACATCGTCACCGCGGTCGTCAGTACGGCGAATTGTAACAATCGAACGAATTTTTAATAAGGCCTTATCAATTATATCATCACCCGGCTTGGCCCCTTTGGTTTTTAAAACATCCGTCACCATGGTGTCAAAACCATCCCGTATCATGTTCATTGTAGGCACGCCTTTACCCGCAACAGCCGATAACACAGTTAACGATGAGATGGTTTTAATACTGCCTTGGGCCAAAACGCGAACTGTTTGCAGATTTTTCTCAAAAGGTTTTCCTAAATCAAAGGTATCACGCAACTGTTGAATAGCCAAAACCAAAGCGGCGTCATTATTGCCTATGGGTGGCCCAACGCTTTTATTGTTTTCTAGGTCTGCTAAGCGCAATTTAATGGCGGCGACATCTTTCGTCAAACGCTCTTGTACGTCCAACCACCCGGCTTCAGCGGTCTGTCTATCTAATTGTTTTTGTTGCAACGTCCGAAGACCCGCCATGACATCCTTGTTGTCGTTAGATAGGCCGCTTTCTAATTGCACCACGCGTTTGTTTAATGCGTCGACAGACTGTTTAAGAACAGGGTTTTCAGAAGCCGTGGTAGGCTGTTTATTCGACGCCTGTGCTGCTTTATCACGAACAGCCGATATTTCTTTTTGCAAGGCATCAACCTGTGTGGTTATTTTTTTTATTTGCTCACGCAATTGATTACGCTCATTGTCCCTTTTTTTTATTTGCGCGTCGTTGTTTGCTGACACCTGTTGTTCCAGCTTATTGGGTTCAAAGAAATCAAATTGTGCTAAATACGGCTTCAAAATAAGCTCGATGCGCGGCCACACCAGTGGCCCACCAACGACAACAACAAGGCCGAGCAAACCCATTACGAGCCAAATTCCGGATTTATTTTTGGCCGAGGCCATTCGATCCGGCACGATGGAGCCTGTATCTGCCAGTTTATCAACACGTTTTTCCGTTTTTACCGTCGGTTTTTCGGCAACGGTTTCTTTGCGTGGCGATTTTTTCGCAGCCGCCGGTTTTTTAGGTTTTATTTTTTTTGCTCCCTTGGTTGTCGCTTTCATGGGACCCATCCTTTCTTTGCACGCCACCGTTAATGAATATAACGACAGGTAATGTTAACCAGTCGCTTCAATCAACTCCAGCATACTTTTTTGATCGGGATGGCTGCATGTTTTTATAGCCCCCCACTTTATATCACCCGATTTTGAAGCCACGGCAGGGCTTAAACAATAAGCCGTCACCGTTTGCACTGTCGTTGATAGTTTTTCATTGATCAACAATTCACAAAAAGTTTTCATCGTGCGTGGGGAATAAAACAAGGCGCCCGCAATCAAACCAGATTGCAACTGCTGAACTGTTGCCGAATTTAAGGAAGTATGTTTTTCAGCCCGATATAAAATATCCCGGCGATAATCAAAACCGTTTTGCAGCAATATTTCTGATAAGTTTCCCGCGACTTTTGACCCGGCCGGATGATACAGCGCTCCATTTTGTTTATCAAATTGCGCCATAGCCAATGCGGCCAAACTTTCAACATCCCCTGATGCGGACCGGACATTGATAAAACCCATTTCTCGGGCTAATGCCGCTGTTGCGTCGCCCACGGCCAACATCGGCAAATTGCGGTTTTCAGACCGCGCGGACAAAGCCCGAATCCCGTTGGCGCTGGTGGCTAAAACGGCTTGCACTCCGGCTAAATTAGGCTCGACCGTTGAATCCATTTCAATGGTTAGCATAGCGTCTCTGATCACATCAAAACCGCGATCCCGCAATAAATTCGCGAGCTTTATTCCATCATCACCGGGGCGGGTTACCAATAACGTCATTGAAACAATTTAGGATCGGCGAGGCTGCGTAATTCAGCACCGACTTGCCGTCCCAAAGCAAGACCGTCTTGCCAACCGCCGCTTTGTTGGCATTCGACTAATCCAGTGCCATCGGGGTGACCAATACGCCCGGTTAAGTTTAAAACCCCATCATCATTTAAAGTTGCCAAGCCACCAATAGGTGTACGGCATGATCCATCCAATGCCTTTAACATCGCCCGTTCAGCGGCCACACAAACGCCCGTTTGTTTATGGTTTAGAACAGCAACATAGTCTTGAATAGGCAAATCACCTTGGCGGCAAGTTATGCCAATAGCGCCTTGGGCAACGGCTGGTAACAACACATCTGTTGGTAAAATTTCCGTGGCTTTATCAGCCATACCTAAACGGTTTAATCCAGCCAAGGCCAATAGTGTCGCATCGACATCGCCGGCGGCTAACTTTTTCAAACGGGTTTGCACGTTACCGCGGATAAGCACACAGTCAAAATCGGGACGCATTGCCATTAATTGTGAACGTCTGCGCAAAGATGCGGTGCCGATGACCGCACCCTTGGGCAAATATTTTAATGTTTTTCCTGTGGCTGATATTAATACATCGCGCACGTCTTCGCGTTCCATGACGGCGGCCAAGACAATGCCTACCGGAAATGTTGTTTCCAAATCTTTTAACGAATGCACGGCCACATCAATGTCACCGTCAATCATCGCCCGGTCCAGCTCTTTACTGAACAATCCTTTGCCGCCGAGTTCCGCCAATAGTCGGTCTTGGACTTGATCGCCCGTTGTTGACAAAACGACCGTTTCAATGGCTCCGTCCTCAGCCAATTCTGGGAACGCCATTGATAGCAATCGAATGGCTTCGAAGGTTTGCGCCCTTGCCAAGGGACTAGCCCGGGTGCCTATTTTCATTAACGGAAGCGATGTCATAAAATGATCCAATTGCTGTTTCTGACTTGGTGAACGCAGTGGCTTCATTTATAAGATGTCACCTGCCCTGAAATAAAGACGAAAATAAACCATTGATAATGAGATTACCATGATCGTCCTTGGCATTGAGACAAGTTGTGATGAAACCGCCGCCGCCGTGGTCACGTCGGATGGTGAAATATTATCCAACGAAGTGTTATCGCAAATCTTAGAACACACCCCCTATGGCGGCGTCGTGCCCGAAGTGGCGGCCCGCGCCCATCTGGAACAAACCGACCATATCATTGCCCGGGCATTAGAAAATTCAGGTCATGATTTATCAGACATTGATGCCATTGCCGCCACCGCCGGGCCCGGTTTAATCGGCGGCATTCTGGTTGGTGTAATGACGGCAAAAGCCATGGCCATATCCAAGCACATTCCGTTTGTGGCGGTTAACCATTTAGCGGGGCATGCATTAACGGTGCGTTTATCGAACGCTGAACATGACCAACAAATCGAGTTTCCTTATTTATTGCTTTTGGTATCTGGCGGCCATTGCCAATTGTTGATTGTCGAAGGACCGGAGCAATTTGTTCGCCTTGGCACCACGCTGGATGACGCACTGGGCGAAGCTTTTGATAAAACGGCTAAAATGTTAGGATTAGGCTTTCCGGGCGGCCCCAACGTTGAACGCACGGCACTAACCGGTAATGCACGCCGTTTCCCGTTACCAAGACCGTTAAAAGGACGGGCTGGGGCTGATTTTTCTTTTTCAGGTCTTAAAACTAAAGTCCGCCAAACCATCGAAAGCTTGCCGCCGGGTGCATTGGACCCACAAGACATCGCTGATTTAACAGCATCATTTCAATTGGCCGCAGGTGATGTGTTGATTGACCGCACCAGCAATGCGCTGGATATGTTTTTGGACCGCCACCCCAACGGGGGTGCACTCGTGGTCGCAGGCGGGGTCGCCGCCAATAAAGTCTTACGTCAACGGTTATCCACATTAGCCCATGACCGGGACATCCAATTCGCCGCCCCACCCATTCATTTATGCACCGATAATGCGGCGATGATTGCTTGGGCCGGGCTGGAACGGCTTAAGCTTGGTGCTATTGATGATATGAGCTTTAAACCACGCCCCCGCTGGCCGTTGGACGAAAGCGCCAAAACCGCCATCGGGGACGGGATCAAAGCATGATGATTAAAAATATATCGATCATTGGTGCAGGTGCTTGGGGCACGGCATTGGCTATGGTCGCCGCCAAGAATGGTCATAAGGTTAAGCTTTTAGCCCGCGATGAAACCCAAGTTCAACGCATCAATGAGTTCGGTTTTAATGAACGCTATTTACCGGGCGTGAAACTCGGCCCACAAATCATGGCATCGGTATCAGCGAACATCATCAACCAAGCTGATGCCATCTTAATCGCCATGCCAACCCAGCACATTCGGGTCACGTTAACGGCCATTAAAAACCATTGGCCGTTTGGCATTCCCGCTGTGATTTGTGCCAAAGGCATCGAACAATCAACAGGGCTTCGCCCCAGTGAAATCGTCCAACAAATCCTTGATGACGTTCCTGTTGCCATTTTATCGGGGCCAAGTTTTGCCATTGAAGTGGCCAACGGCCAACCCACAGCCATCACTTTGGCCTGCACCGATCAAAAAATTTCCAATCAATTAACACAGTCGCTTGGCAATTCACATTTTCGAATTTATCAATCCAATGATGTCACCGGGGCCGAAATTGGTGGCGCTGTTAAAAATGTTATCGCCATTGCCTGTGGCGTCATCCATGGACGAAAACTTGGCGACAACGCAAGGGCCGCTTTGATTACAAGAGGCTTGGCCGAAATATCCAGATTAGCAGAACGTTTAGGCGGGCGGGCTGAAACGTTAATGGGGTTATCGGGATTAGGCGATTTATTGCTGACCTGTACGGCCATGCAATCAAGAAATTTTTCATTGGGCGTTGAATTGGGACAAGGCCTAAGCCTAGATGACATCCTAAACCGCCGCATCACTGTGGCCGAAGGCGTCTATACGGCCCAGTCCGTGACACATTTAGCCCATCGACAAAATATTGATATGCCCATTTGCCAAGCGGTTATGAATATCCTTTACCAAAACGCAGATATCGATGATACCATAGGACAATTATTATCACGGCCCCCTCGACCTGAAACCGAATAAAGACAAACCCTTTTGATGATGTTAGGACTTATCCAGATGAAACATTTTGTTATTCGTGCCACAGACAAAACCGGAGCGCTGCAGATCCGTCTTGATAACCGCGATGATCACGTTGCCTATTTAAAATCTCATAGCGATCAAATCATTGCTGCGGGACCGATGTTATCAGAAACAAACGAAAGCATGACCGGCAGCGTTTTAATTATGGCATTTAATGATTTAGCGGCTGCACAAAAATTCTGCACCAACGACCCCTATCAAAAAGCCGGATTGTTCGATAATGTTGATATTACACTATGGAAAAAAGTTTTTCCGGCGGACTGAAAAATGATAAAACCCCGTTCACATAAACTTTGCCTGCTTGAACAACTGCCAGATGGTCAATCACGTGGCTTTGTTGTTGATCTAGAGGACGGGCGCAAAACTCTGTTGGCCGTCAGAACGGGCAATTCCGTTTATATCTATATCAACGCCTGTCCGCATATTGGAACCCCGCTTGATTTAAAACCGGACCAGTTTTTAAACGACGACGGCTCGTTGATCATCTGTTCGACCCACGGTGCCCTGTTTGAAATTGACACCGGGTTTTGTATTTCAGGGCCCTGTGGCGGATCCAGCCTTAGCCCGGTCAAAAGCCATATCAAAGACGACTGGGTTTATATCGATTTGAACAATGATATCCCACCACCGCGCACACCAACACTTGTTCTCAATAAAAATTAGGGATACGTTTATCTTAACAACTTTGAACAGAAAACTTTAATCACCAAAGCGAACACAGGACCACGGTTATATTCGCTGATGATGTATGGGGAGCCTTAAAATGACCGATCACCACCTTTTTCCAGTGCCGGAAGCCGTCGCTAAAACCGCCCACGCTGATAATGAAAAATATTTGAAAATGTACCGCCGCTCTGTCGAAGACAGCGAAGGTTTCTGGGGCGAAGAAGGCAAACGCTTAGACTGGATCAAACCTTATACTCAAGTTAAAGATATCAATTTCAATCGACCTGATGTTTCTATCCGCTGGTTTTATGATGGTACACTAAACGCGTCCGCCAACTGTATTGACCGTCACTTGAAAACCCGTGGTGATCAAACCGCTATTATTTGGGAAGGCGATGATCCAAATGACAGTGAACATATTACCTATAAACAACTCCATGAACGGGTTTGCCGCCTCGCCGATGCCATGACTTCCCGCGGCATTAAAAAAGGCGATGTTGTTACCATTTACATGCCGATGATCCCCGAAGCCGCTTATGCTATGTTGGCTTGCACGCGCATCGGCGCCATTCATTCGGTGGTTTTTGGCGGCTTTTCCCCAGACGCATTAGGGGGGCGCATCAAAGATTGCCATTCAAACTGTGTGATCACAGCCGACGAAGGCGTGCGTGGTGGCAAACCCATACCGCTTAAAGCCAATACCGACAAAGCTTTGGAAAATTGTCCAAAAGTTGAAACGGTATTTGTTGTCAAACGCACCGGCGGTGATATTAACTGGGTCGATGGCCGAGATGTTTGGTACTCTGATGCAACCGCAGCGGCAAATCCTGATTTCCCGGCCGTTGAAATGGCTGCCGAAGACCCGATGTTTATTTTATATACATCCGGTTCCACCGGCCAACCCAAAGGCGTTTTACATACAACGGGCGGCTATATGGTGTACGCATCCATGACCCACGAATACGTTTTTGATTACAAAGACGGCGAAGTGTATTGGTGTACGGCTGATGTCGGTTGGGTTACCGGTCACAGCTATATCGTCTATGGACCACTCGCCAATGGCGCGACCACACTCATGTTCGAAGGGGTGCCCAATTATCCAGACACATCACGTTTTTGGCAGGTCTGCGATAAACACAACGTCGCCATTTTTTACACAGCCCCGACCGCCATCCGTGCATTAATGCGTGACGGTGACGGGCCTGTCCAAAAAACATCCCGTGCATCTATTCGCATTCTCGGCACCGTTGGCGAGCCGATTAACCCCGAAGCGTGGATGTGGTATTATAATGTTGTCGGCGACAGCCGTTGTCCAATTGTCGATACGTGGTGGCAAACGGAAACCGGCGGCATCATGATCACACCGTTACCGGGAGCAACCGCGCTTAAACCCGGATCAGCAACCCGGCCATTTTTTGGCGTTCAGCCGCAACTCGTCGACACCGATGGCAAGCCATTGGACGGCGTCGCCGAAGGAAATTTGTGCATCACCGACAGTTGGCCCGGTCAAATGCGTTCGGTATTTGGCGATCACAAACGGTTTCAGGAAACTTATTTTTCAGCCTATCCCGGCAAGTATTTTACCGGCGACGGGTGTCGCCGTGACGAAGACGGTTATTACTGGATCACAGGCCGGGTTGATGATGTCATCAATGTATCCGGGCACCGCATGGGCACGGCCGAGGTTGAAAGCGCGTTGGTTGCCCACCACGATGTGGCCGAAGCCGCCGTTGTCGGTGCGCCCCATGATATCAAAGGCCAAGGCATTTACGCCTATGTCACATTAAACGCCAGTGTTTCACCGTCTGATTATTTAAAATCGGAACTGATCAAATGGGTACGCAAAGAAATCGGCCCGATTGCATCACCCGATTGGTTGCAATGGGCGCCAGGGTTACCCAAAACACGGTCGGGGAAAATCATGCGGCGAATTTTAAGAAAAATTGGCGAAAATGATTTTGGCTCGCTCGGTGATACATCAACGCTCGCTGATCCCAGCGTTGTTGATGATTTGATTGAGAACCGTCAAAACCGATAAGTCTATTGAACCTATCCCCCATCAGCCGATCATAAGATCGGTTGGTGGGTTCGGTTTATTCAGAACGACTTTCAAGTAAACGCTGTACCCGGTACATATTTTTAACGATCACTTCACTTTTTTTCTGCTCACCAACGCTTTCATAGACTTCGGCAGCCCCTTCGAAATAGGACGCGGCTTCGCGCAATAACGGGATTTCCGCATTGCGTTTCGCCAATGAAAAACAAGCAGCACCTAAATTATTAGCCGTTTGCGCCCACAATACGGGAACTTTGTCGCGTTTCCTGACTTCCAATGATTGCCTGAATTTTTTAACGGCCATTTCCAAAGTCACGTTACCATTGACCTGTTCACCTAATGCCAACAAAATTGTCCCATATTGGTTGATCACTTCGGACCATTTAAACGGCATGGCGTCTTTTTTATAAACGGTTAAGGCTTCATCGAACGCTTTGCAGGCCTGTTGCAAATATTGAGCTTTGCCATCACGGGTCGCCAAACGGTACAATACCAAGCCCATATTAACATGGGCTAATGCCCAATCATATGCGTGATCAATGCGGCCAAGTTTTTCTGTAATTTCTCGGTAGGCAATGACTGATTTTTTAAGATTTTGTGTGTCCTCTTCTTTTTCACCAACTGCTTTCAATGTGGCGGCTAAATGACTTTGCATGACCGCCCAGCTTTCAGGAAATTCTTCGGCAGGGATACATTTTTTAGATAATGCATAAGTGCTAACGGCGTGCTTTAAACGTTTATCGTTGCCTTCCAACCTTGCAATAACAGCAAATGCATTGGCAATAGAGCACAATAACACACCTTGCCCATGGCTATTTAATTCGGCCGGTGGGGTTTCTAAATACGGCTTTGCAGCTTGAATATTTAGTTTTAATGATTTTAACAATCCACCACGCGGGCCTGGAAAAGTCAGAGCCACAGCAGCCGTTACCACAGCGCATAAAATTTTCCCCAATTCATCACTAAATTGAATGGGTAATTCCAGACAGTCCCCCAAACCAAATGTACCCGGCAAATTATCCGCAGCCGTGCTAGCCATTGAAAACCTTAGCTGCAAACGCGTTTCATCGACATCCCCCCACAAGATAAGGTGAGCCTGCTCTTGTTTTATAAAATCATTTGCTTGTCCTGCCCCGGCCAACAAATAGTCAACTAAATTATTGCCTTTTTTTGGGCTAATGGCTTTGTGGGTACGGTAGATTTCCCAGCCATCAAGTTGGCTTAATTGTTCACACAGATAGGCGGTGATATGGGCTTTTTTATCACCGGCTAAATCGGCGACTAGCATTTTTGGGTAATAGGTGATGTTCGTACCAGACGGGGCAAAGCTCATTCCGGAGATACGTTCAGGGCCGCCTCTTTTTTTCTTTTTTCTTTTTCTGGAGCCCGCCGTTGCTTTGACCGGTAAAATCCAGTTAATTAAATTCCGCAACATAGACATGGAAGCGCATGATATCCTTATGTTTTTGTAAGCTTAATACTATAAAATAATTTAAAAATCGATGCAGCGGCCTTTACTTTCCCAATCCCCGTACCTCGTCGGCTCCAGTCCTTTTGGTCCACCGGTTTCAGTTGCCCTAGCTTGGTTTTTTTCCTCTGGCAACGGTTTTAAGCCGGCATCGTCTTTATCTTGCAAAGGCTTATCAGTGGTGGCCACGGGGGTTTCTAAGATTTGCCGACTATTTTTTAATTTTGTCATCATCGCTGCTTTGTTCTAAAAATTAATCTGATCGATCCCAATTTTATAGCATGGCAGGGTTACCAAGATTTTCAAGTGTTGGCATTCGTTGCTTGCAAAGCCTTGGCTATAAAGGCATCACTCAGACTATGAAGACATCAAAAAAATCAAAACTTAACTCAAGACGAGCCGCACTGGATTTATTATCCGCCGTGCTGGACAAAAATCACGCCCTTGATGAAGCCTTTGCAAACGATGCAGGGACTGCGAAATTAGAACCTCGCGACCGCGCATTTGTCCGCAATTTAGTCACTACCTGCATTCGCCGATTAGGTCAAATCGATGGTTTAATCACAGCCTGCCTGAATTCACCGCTGCCGAAAAAAGCCAGAGTTGCAGAACATTTACTGCGTTTAGGCGTTTGCCAATTGGTTTTTTTACGCACGCCCCCTCATGCGGCCGTTGATACATCCGTTGATTTGGCACAACAGCTGGATTTAGGCCCCTATAAAAAATTAATCAATGCTGTCCTGCGTCGTGTCGACCGGGAAGCTTTATCCATGATACGCAAACAAGATGAAGGCAAACTGAACACACCCAAATGGTTATGGGCATCGTGGCAAGAGACCTATGGGGATGAAGTATGCCGAAAAATTGCGGCAGCTCATTTACACATTGCACCATTAGATATTTCGGTAAAATCAGACTCAAAACAGTGGGCTGAACAATTCAGTGCCGAAATGATGACCGAGACCACAGTACGCCTTAAATCCAGTGGTGATGTCACCGAATTACCAGGATTTGATGATGGAGAGTGGTGGGTACAGGATATAGCCGCCACAGTGCCGGTAAAATTATTAGGTGATATCCAAGGCTGCCATGTCATTGATTTATGTGCCGCGCCCGGCGGTAAAACCGCGCAATTGATTAATGCTGGCGCAACGGTTACAGCCGTGGACCGGTCCAAAAACCGCCTGAAACGATTACAAGACAACCTTAAACGTTTAACCATGAAAGCGGATGTTGTCACCGCCGACGCATGCGACTGGCGCCCCGAAACCCTTGCCGACATGGTGTTGCTGGATGCACCGTGTAGTGCTACGGGCACCATCCGTAGACATCCGGATTTGGGTTATTTAAAAAAACCAGAAGATGTTGACAAGTTAGCCGCTTTACAAACCCGTTTAATTGTCGCCGCCACCGAAATGGTACGCTCCGGCGGAAAAATTGTTTATTCCACATGTTCTTTGGAACCGAAAGAGTGCGAAGACCAAATATCTGGGGTTGATGGGCTGGGGCTTAAAGTTGAAAAAATTGATCCGCAGCGTATCAGTGCTTTTTCTTCAACCATTACACCTGAAGGTACGTTCAGAAGTTTGCCGTTTCACCTCCAAGAACAGGGCGGCATGGACGGTTTTTTTGCAGCCATTTTAAAGAAAACATAACAGCTATTCTTTTGATGTTCCGTTTTATCTTTCATCATTTTTCAACTTACTTTATAACCCGCTGATACGTTTTATCTAACACAGGACCGAGTGCCAATGGCAGATCAGTTAAACACACCGGAACATAATCAACCCTTAGAATCCATTAACATGGGATCTGACCGTAATTTCGGATTGGTTTTTACCGGCCTGTTCACCATTTTCGCTGTGTTGCCGCTTTTTGATAGCAAACCAATCACAATTTGGGCATTGGTTGTGGGCCTAATTTTTTTGGTCGTCAGTCTGGTTAAGCCATCATGGCTTTACCCGCTCAATAAAGGCTGGTTTCATTTTGGTTTGTTGATCAATAAAATCATGAACCCGGTCATCATGGGTGTTCTGTTTGGAGTTGCCATCATCCCGATCGCTTTGATTTTTAAAATTCTTGGGAAAGACCCGCTGCATAGAAAATTTGATAAATCAGCAAATTCATACTGGGTCAAACGTGCTCCACCCGGCCCAGATCCCGAAACCATGAAACATCAATTTTAGGATATCTAATGGATTTTATTTCTGAACTTTGGGCTTTTTTTCGTGTCCGTAAAAAATTCTGGTTATTGCCAATTATCATCGTCATGGTTTTGGTTGGCGGACTTGTGGTGCTAAGCCAAGGATCTGCCGTCGCTCCATTTATTTACACCATTTTCTGATTAAGGTTGTTGCTTCATATGACAAAATCCGAACTTGTCGTCCTTGGCATTTCAGGGCTTTATCATGATAGTGCTGCGGCATTAATCATTAATGGCGATATCAAAGCGGCCGCCCAAGAGGAACGTTTCTCTCGTAAAAAACATGACGCCCGTTTTCCCGAACAGGCGATTGGGTTTTGCCTTGATCAAGCGGGCATTACACTAAACGATGTCGATTTAGTGACTTTTTATGACAAACCGTTTTTAAAATTTGAACGCTTGATCGAAACGTATTTGGCCTATGCACCGCGCGGGTTTCTATCTTTTAAAAAAGCCATTCCTGTTTGGCTTAAAGAAAAACTTTTCCAAAAATCATTACTTACAAAACGCCTACAAGAATTTGCCCCAGGTTTTGACTGGGCGGCTTCTTTGTTGTTCGCCGAACACCATATGAGCCACGCTGCATCGGCGTTTTACCCGTCCCCGTTCGAAGAAGCCGCTGTATTAACCTTGGATGGGGTTGGCGAATGGGCAACAGCGTCTGTGGCCATTGGCCGGGGCCGGGAATTAAACGTTATTAAAGAAATCCATTTCCCCCATTCATTGGGGTTACTGTATTCAGCGTTTACTTATTACACCGGGTTTAAAGTTAATTCCGGCGAATACAAAGTCATGGGATTAGCGCCTTATGGCACGCCCAGATATAAAGATTTAATCTTAGATCATTTAATCGATTTAAAGCCTGACGGCAGCTTCCGGCTTGATCAATCGTATTTTAATTACTGCACCGGTTTGACCATGACGTCGGGCAAATTTCATAAACTTTTTGGCGGTCCACCTAGAAAGGCTGAACAACAACTTGATCAACGCCACATGGATTTAGCCGCATCTGTTCAAGCTGTTACCGAACATGTTCTATTAATCATGGCACGCACCGTTGCCAAAGAAACCGGCATGAAAAATCTTTGTCTCGCAGGCGGAGTGGCTTTGAATTGTGTCGCCAACGGCAAGCTTATCAAAGATGGTGCGTTTGAAAATATTTGGGTGCAACCGGCCGCCGGTGACGCAGGCGGTGCGTTGGGGGCCGCGTTATTGGCCTATCATGGCTATAAACAGCAACCGCGCACTGTACCGAAACATGGCGACAGCATGAAAGGGTCTTATTTAGGGCCCGAATATTCTCAAAATGATATTGAGGCCCGGTTAACTCAACTTGGCGCCACATTCGACGTCTTGGATGATAAAACTTTAATGATGGAAACGGCAAAAGCCTTGGCCGATGAAAAAGCCGTTGGCTGGTTTCAGGGCCGCATGGAATTTGGCCCGCGTGCGTTGGGGGGGCGCTCAATCCTAGCCGACCCTCGGTCAACAAAAATGCAAAAGACGCTTAATTTGCGCGTTAAATTCAGAGAATCCTTCAGACCTTTTGCCCCATCCGTTTTAGCCGACCATGTATCCGACTGGTTTGATTTCAAGCACACCAGCCCCTATATGCTGATGGTCGCCAACGTTAAAGACAACAAATGCGTGGCTATGACTGACGATCAAAAGGCTTTATTTGGGATCGATAAATTAAATGTCCAGCGGTCTGAAATTCCAGCTGTCACCCATGTTGATTATTCGGCCCGCATTCAATCTGTTCACGCCGAAACCAACCCGGCTTACCATGCATTAATCACTGAATTTTACAAACAAACAGGTTGTCCGTTGGTGGTCAACACCAGTTTTAATGTACGTGGCGAACCCATTGTCTGTACCCCCGAAGATGCATTTCATTGCTTTATGGGCACGGGTATTGAGCTCTTGGTCATCGGTAATTGCATGTTGGTTAAAAATCAACAAGACCCATCCTTGATTGAGGATTATAAGGATGCTTTTGAGCTGGACTAAATTGAAGCGGCTGATTAATCATCCCCTTTACAGCGCTTCATTAACCGGCGCTGAACCGTCAAAAATTTTACCGCCTCCTGATGCCCTGTTCTTGGGGTCTGCTGAACGCGCACGACATCTATTATCTGAGCCTTTAATGAGCGTGCCTGACACCGCCACGTCATCCAAGTCTATAAATACATTCGACTGGTTGCCTGATATCATCGCCATTAATGATGAACAAGCGCATTTATGGGTTTTTTCAACAACAATAAAGTGGCTGCAAGAAAATAAGCACGTCAATGCAGACCGTTGGGCGCCGATGATCACGGCCAAGCGTATCACTAACTGGTGCCAGTATTTTCATCATTTATGGGACCATGACCTTGATAACAGTGCCGACATCAAGGCATCGCTTTTAAACAGTTTAGCCAAAAACACCCGACACTTAAATCGACTTTATGGATTAACTCCAGCTACATCTGACCGCTTTACTCTGCTTACAGCCCTTATATATTCAGGTTTTTTACTCGGTGGATTTAAGCCAACCCTTGAACTTTGCTTCAAACGTTTACAAAAACTTCTTAAACAACAAATTTTAGCCGACGGGTGCCATTTTCAACGTAACCCGACCCGGCACATGGAGGTTTTAAAAAGCCTCATTATTATGCGCCACCTGTGCAGCCATAATCACTATGAAATTCCTGATTATGTACAACATAACATTGATCGTCTGGCACCTATGTTGGCGACTTGGCGTATGGGCGACGGTACGCTCGCTCAATTTAATGGCGGTTTTTCCGGTGATGCCGAACAAATTCGGTTGCTTTTAAATTTAGCCCGCCAGTCCTTTGTAAAACCTTTGACGTCGGCCCCTCACAGCGGTTTCGCTAGGCTCGCGTCCAAAAAATTGTGTCTGGTCATGGATGTGGGCCAAAATCAAAAACAACAAACGTCTTCTCATTTTGGCTTTTCCAGTTTTGAATTCAGTTCCGCTAAGCAGCGCATCATTGTCAATTGCGGACAAAGCCACGATTCGCAGGGACACTGGGCCAAAGCATTAACCGCCACAGCCGCCCATTCAACATTAACTATTAATAACATAAATTCAGGGCGCCAAGCCAAATGGTGGCATTTTCCATTTATTCAAAACCCAGCGTCAACATCATTTTATACCAATCAATCCGATGGTCACCAATTGATTGAATGCCAACACAATGGATATCAAAACGATTTCGATATAATTCACAAACGCAGTCTTTTTATGCATGCCAATGGTCAAGAGCTTAGGGGGGAGGATTTAATCGAACTTTCCAATCCCAATTCACAGGGCATGCATAATTTCTGTATTCGTTTTCATTTATTTTACAATGTCCGGGCATCATTAATAGAAACCTCAAACACAGTCTTGCTTAAACCCGGCAAATCCGAGGGCTGGTATTTTACCAGTTCGGGTGGCGACTTGTCGTTGGAAGAAAGTGTTCATTTTGATAATGGCGTCAAACGTCACAGTCAACAAATCGTTATTTCAGGTCCGTGTCATACGCCACTCAGCATCATTAAATGGCGCCTATTTCATTCCATTACGAATTCGAAATAAAAACCCTGCATTTGTCTGCCGACGTTTTAATCAAAGCCTGCACAGCTGATGAAGGGGCAAATTTATTATCTTTTGCGTTTTGAAAGGTTCGGATTTTTTCCAAACCACTTAATTGCAAATAGATCACATGAGCCGATTTGATGGCATCAAGGGATAAACTTAAGCGCTCCTTTGGCGAGTTGAGTGCCTCAGCCGAGACGACCGTTAATTCACTGTTCGCTCTATTCTGCTCTGTAAACAATGATGCGATATGACCGTCGGCTCCCATACCTAAATAAATCACGTCCAACGGCCATGGTATTTTTTGCAAGCTTCTATGAACTTGTTCGGCACCTTGTTCAGCTGTTCTGTCATTTGTTTTAAAAGCAATAAACGGTACTTTTACCGCATATCCTTTTATCAAAAATCGTCGGACAAGGCGTTCATTGCTGTCGACATCATCAGCTGCCACCCATCGTTCATCGGTTAAAGTCACCACCACACGCGGCCAATCAATATCGGTTTTTGACAAGGCTTCAAAAACCTTACGGGGAGTGCGTCCTCCTGAAACGGCAAACGAGACCTTACCTTTGGTTTTGCCTAAGGCCATGGATAGCTGAGCGGCCATATCTTTGGCTAAAGCTTGGCAGCAGCTATCTGTATCGGGATATATCGTTTCCTGCATCATTCTGGCAATGCATCACAACGACCAGCGTTGGAATTGATTGTTATCCTCATAATCCCGCCACATACCTTTTAGGTCGGCAATCAATCCATCTGGTTTCAATAATTCTCTGAAAATACGGTCATTAAATTGCGTGTAAACGGAATGGGCAACAGCGCCGACAACGCAGTCATATTCTTCAAGTCGGTCAAATCCTTCTATTAAATCAATGCCCATAACGGTTTGAGCTTCTGCCCGGGACGCCATGGCATCATGCACATCGATTTGATGACCAAGCTCTTTTAAGGCATGGATTAAATCAACAACTTTTGAATTTCTTAAATCCGGTACATTTTCTTTAAATGTCAGGCCGAGCATTAAAATCTCTGATGGGCCATTCAATCTGTTATGAATTTTCTCGGCAATAAATTTAGCCATGGCGTCATTAGTTTTACGCCCGGTTAATATAACTTCGGCATTGTGGCCCAATTCACCGGCCGCGTGGGCTAAATACAATGGATCGACGCCGATACAATGGCCGCCGACCAAGCCGGGCCTAAAGTCCAGAAAATTCCATTTAGTCCGTGCGGCCTCTAAAACATCATAGGATGACAAGCCCATACGATTAAAAATCATGGTGACTTCATTGATGAAAGCAATATTAACATCACGCTGGGCATTTTCAATGACTTTAGCGGCTTCGGCCGTGCGTATATTTTTGGCGATAAAAACACCGCCCTCGGTCATTCTGCCGTACATCTCTGCCAAAATCTCAGTGACTTCGGGAGTTTGTCCGGCAACAATTTTTGTTATTTTATCAACGGTGTGAACGGTATCGCCGGGGTTTATGCGTTCTGGGGAATAACCCAACATAAAATCTTCGCCGCAATTCAGGCCTGACACTTTTTCAAGCTCAGGTCCGCAACGATCTTCGGTTACGCCCGGATAAACGGTGCTTTCAAAAACAACGATGGCGCCTTTTTCCATGATCGACCCGACCGTTTTACAGGCCGACATTAATGCCCCTAAATCTGGTTTGTGCAGGTCATTAACCGGTGTCGGAACGGTTACGATGTAAATATCATACCCCGCCAAGTCATCTTTATTGTCAATTATATGTAATGGCACAGACCTCAGTTCCGCCCTACTGATTTCTCGTGTCCGGTCAAACCCAGAACGCAGCTCTTCAATTCGTTGGTGGTCTATATCAAACCCTGCTACTGGATAAAGAGACGCTAATCTTAATGCTAGTGGCAGACCTACATAGCCAAGTCCTATGACTGCTATTTTTTGTTCTTTTAGATTATTTTTATTCACCCGTACTCAACTTTTTTCTGATTTAATAAAATTATATACCAACTTCTCAAAGAGTGAATTAATTTTCACATATATAGAAAGTAATTATTAGGGCCAACGAATACCGAAATTTGGCAGATGTCAAATTGAAAAACCCTTAGCCATGCGGCAATAGAGTTTATTTTTTTAAACCTTAATTTTCCGCCTGCATCAACGAAAATCTTTTTAAAACAATTTTTCAGTATATTATCACTACTAATTTGCACTATAAACATAACGTGCTGTTTTGAACTACATCACAAACACTCAATAGGAACTTCATCGATGAAACTTGTTATTCTTGCTGGCGGTCTTGGCACGCGGTTCTCGGAAGAAACATCAAAAAAACCAAAACCAATGATCGAAATTGGTGAACGTCCAATACTCTGGCACATCATGAAAATATTTCTTAGCCATGGCATTCGAGATGTCATCATCTGTCTTGGTTACAAAGGCTATATGATCAAAGAATTTTTTCATAATTATGCCATGCACATGTCCGATGTATCGATAGATATGGAAAACCGCAATATTCAATATCATGGCAATAATGCTGAACCATGGAAAATAACACTTGTTGATACTGGTGCAGAAACGATGACAGGAGGACGGTTAAAACGTATTTCAGCGTATCTTGATAATGAAGATTTTTTTATGACCTATGGCGACGGCGTTGGCGACATAAACATAACAGAACTACTCAAGTTCCACCAACAAGAAGGTCGTCTAGCAACAGTTACGGCAACCCGGCCACCCGGCAGATTTGGTATGCTAACACTGCAAAACAATCAAGTAAAATCGTTCCAAGAAAAACCTGAGGGTGACGGTTGGATTAATGGTGGTTTTTTTGTTTTGTCTCCAAAAGTTTTAGAGACCATCACAGATGATAGTACTATGTGGGAATCTGAGCCCCTTAAAATTTTAACTGCTCAGGATCAACTCTCTGTTTTTCGACATGATGGGTTTTGGCAACCCATGGATACTTTGCGAGACCGCAACGCCCTCGAAGAACATTGGCTTTCTGGGACTCCACCATGGAAAAACTGGTAATCAAAAAAATATTGGATTGAATAAGCAATGCTAAACCCTTTGTTTTGGAAAAATAGGCGCGTCCTTATTACGGGCCATACTGGTTTTAAAGGCGGCTGGCTACGTTTATGGCTTGGCACTCTTGGTGCCCGTGTAAGCGGACTGTCTCTTGCCCCTGCAACAAAGCCGAATTTATTTGAATTGGCAAATGTAAGTGATGGTTTGGAGCATAACAAAATAATCGATCTCCGAGACCAAAAAGATGTTCACAATACGTTAAACATCATTGAGCCGGAAATAATATTTCACTTGGCAGCGCAACCCTTGGTTCGACAATCTTATCATGACCCCATAGAAACGTACGAAACAAACATTATGGGGCTTGTACATTTATATGAGGCTATTCGTCAGACGCCATCAATAAAAACGATGATTAACATCACGACGGATAAATGTTACGAAAACAAAGAATGGGATTGGGGGTATAGGGAAAATGATCCCTTAGGAGGTCGAGACCCTTACAGCAGCTCTAAAAGCTGCGCTGAAATTATTAGCCAAGCTTACCGTGCATCATTTTTTAACGACAGTTCAATTTCGTTAGCAACAGCCCGCGCGGGTAACGTTCTTGGCGGCGGGGACTGGGCTGAAGACCGTTTAGTCCCGGATATTCTTTCCGCAATTGCTGAAGGGAGCCAGCCTAGAATCCGTTACCCGCAGGCAACCAGACCATGGCAACATGTATTGGACCCATTAAGCGGTTATTTGCTGTTGGCCGAGCGCCTTCACGAAGACGCCTCATTAAGTGGTGCGTGGAATTTTGGACCATATGACAAAGATAACTTGAACGTTGCTCAAATCACCGAATTGTTGCTTGAACTTTATGACAGCAATTTAGGGTGGGCGAGCGACCAAGCCGATCAACCTCATGAAGCTCATTTTTTAAAACTCGATTGTTCCAAAGCCGCAAACCAGTTGGATTGGCATCCTAGGTGGTCCTGTCGACAAGCCCTGTCAGCTGTCGTCAGTTGGCACAAAAACTATCTTGCCGGTGAAAATCCAGCTAAATTATGTCGCAACCAAATAACCCTTTTCAATCAAAACTCTGAAGAAAGTATTTAATTTGTCGCCCACTTCAAACAAAACATTTCCAATGTTAGCCTCTGCTAAGACCGAAGAAGGTAAAGCCCTGCGCAATCAAATATTAAAACTTGTTGAAGACTATGCTGCACTTGAACATGCCTATAATGACTTCATACCTGGTGAAACACCTGTCCCTGTTTCAGGCCGTGTTTATGGTGCACCAGAAATATCCTCCCTTGTAGACTCATCTCTCGATTTTTGGCTAACAACGGGTCGATTTAATGATGCTTTTGAAAACCAGCTTGGCAAATTCCTGCAAAAGAAATACGCTTTAACGACAAATTCTGGATCCTCTTCTAATTTACTAGCACTCGCCAGCCTGACATCTCTTACCCTTGGCGAAAGAGCTCTTAAACCTGGCGATGAAGTCATCACTGTGGCTGCTGGTTTTCCAACCACCGTAAATCCCATTCTTCAGTATGGCCTTGTTCCAGTTTTTCTGGATGTGGATATTCCTACCTATAATATTGACGTCTCTAGACTTCAAGACGCCATCAGCCCTAAAACCAAAGCCATTATGATTGCCCATACCCTCGGCAATCCCTTTAATTTATCCGCCATTTTAGAAACCTGCAAGCAGCATGATCTTTGGCTCATTGAAGACTGTTGTGATGCTCTTGGTGCCTTATACGATGGCCATCACGTCGGCACTTTCGGCGATCTTGGGACACTCAGTTTTTACCCAGCCCACCACATCACCATGGGCGAAGGAGGTGCAGTATTCACGTCAGATAGCACAATAAAACGTGCCGTTGAATCGTTTCGAGATTGGGGCCGGGATTGTTGGTGCGACCCAGGAAAGGATAATACCTGCAAAAAACGTTATCAATGGCAATTGGGCGAATTGCCCGAAGGTTATGATCATAAATATATCTATAGTCATGCAGGATATAATTTAAAAATCACCGACATGCAGGCCGCAGTTGGCTTGGCCCAACTCGACCGTTTGCCAAATTTTGTAGAGACCCGGCGTAAAAATTTTGAAATATTAAAAGCTGGCCTCAAAGACCTAGAGCATCTTTTTATTCTACCCGAAGCGACAATCCAAAGTGACCCGTCATGGTTTGGTTTCCTGTTAACCAGACGTCCCGATGCACCTTTTGCCCGGAATGATCTTTTGCAAGTATTAGCCGAAGCAAAAATTGGTTCCCGGTTGCTGTTTGGCGGCAACCTATTACGTCAACCTTATATGCTGAATAAAAATTATCGCGTCTGCGGTGATCTATTGAATACAGAGACCATCATGCACGATACTTTTTGGCTTGGCGTCTACCCCGGTTTAACTGAAGACATGCTAAACTACGTCGTTGATGTCATTCACGCATTTGCAAAAAAGTTATGACCCAAGACAGCCAACCACGCATTATTATTACCGGCGCTTCTGGATTTTTAGGATCTCATCTCGTTAAAAGATTTTTGTCTCTGGGCTGGATGGTTTTTGCAACACACCGCAAACATTCAAATTTATTCCGCCTTAACGAACTGAAGAACTTACCTGTCTATAAAAATCTAGAATTTATTGAAATTGACTTTAACCTTGGCTGCGAAGGTCTTGTTAATCTATCAGGCATCGTTGCTGATGCCATAATACATTGCGCAGCATTTGGTGTTGATTACCGACAACAAAGTTTTGAGAAAGCATTAAGTATTAATGTTGCGGGGACAACCCATCTCGTCGCCATTGCAGCCCAATCAAACATCAAACGCTTTGTCCACATTGGCAGTGCCCTTGAATATGGGTCATCGACCCATGACATAACAGAAAATTTTTGTTTATCGCCTCAAGGACTTTACGGTGTGACAAAAGCTGCGGCCTCATTGGCCGCTCTCGACAGTGCACGCCAGCACCGTGTGTTGTTAAATGTCGTCCGCCCATTTGGTATCTATGGCCCTCTTGAAGGCGACCATAAATTCATCCCTTTGATTATTAATTCAATTCTGAAAAATCAACATCTGCCACTTTCTTTAGGTCAGCAAGTTCGTGACTATGTTTACATCAATGATGTTGTTGATGCCATTACACGCCTTATTACCATGGATGATGCGCCATCTGGGGAAATATTTAATCTTGGGTCCGGCAGGCCCATTACCTTGTATGATATAGGTTGCCACATACGGTCTATTTTTCACAACACCGATTTCTTTGAAGACAGCCTAGCCAACACTTCATCACTCGATTGGGGATCTATGGAATATCGCACGGATGAAATTATGCATCTTGTTTCATGCCCGTCGAAATCATTTGAAGTATTAGGCTGGAAAGCTCAGACTTCGATTGTTGATGGCCTCCGGCAGACCATATCCAGCCATACGGATTTATAAGCCAGTATACCTTTTTACTAACAACTAGAGAACATTCGTACTTATGAAAATATTGATTACCGGCGGCTGTGGTTTTTTAGGCAGCAACTTGGCTGAGGCATCCTCTTTGCGTGGTCATGACACTCTTATATTTGATAACCTTTCTCGCAAAGGGGCTGTAGAAAATTTAACCATGCTGCAAACTTTGCCCAATATTAATCACATTCATGGCGATATACGTAGTACCTCTGACATAGCAACGGTGGTTAAAGAATTTATACCTGATGCCGTTTTTCACTTGGCCGGACAAGTGGCGATGACGACCTCTATTTCTAATCCCAGAAAAGATTTCGAAATCAATGCATTAGGATCCTTAAATTTACTTGAAGCCATCAAGATCTACGCGCCACAAGCCCGCGTTATATATAGTTCTACCAATAAAGTTTATGGTGATTTACAGGGTGTCACATATACAGAAAATGACAGCCGTTATTTAACCCCAAATCAACCAAAAGGACTTGATGAAACCCTACCTTTAAATTTTCATTCTCCCTATGGCTGCTCTAAAGGCGCGGCTGAACAATATATGCTCGATTACCACCGAATTTTTGGCTTAAAAACGACAGTTTTCAGGCATTCTTCGATGTATGGCGCACGTCAATATGCGACATTCGATCAAGGCTGGGTCAGTTGGTTCTGCCTCCAAGCCGCAGAAACCGAGCGCTCTCCACAACGCGCTCCCTTTACAATCTCCGGAAATGGTAAACAGGTCCGCGACGTCCTGCATGCCGATGACCTTGTGAACCTTTATTTTGCCGCCCTACAGCAACCAGGAGATTGTTTTGGCCGCGCCTTCAATATTGGTGGCGGCATTGACAACAGCCTATCCTTGTTGGAATTATTTTCCATGTTAGAAGAGTTCATTGCTATGCCGTTAAATTACACGCACTTACCCGCGCGGATAAGTGACCAACTGGTTTTTGTGGCGGATACGACGGCCGCATCAGAAATTTTTTCATGGCAGCCCACCGTCACGGCACGAGATGGCATACGCTCTATGCTTGATTGGACCCGCAAACTTATTTCATAAATCGTAATCGTACGAGGGTATATAAAAAAGTCACGACAAACAGCAACAGTTTTCGCTTTGTATAGCCGTGTTTACGTTGGCGAAAAAAACAGGGGATTTCAAGAATTTTCAGGGTTGGTTTTGCGCGCTTCAATCTAACCAATATTTCTTCAACTAAATCAAAATTCTCGCAACTCAACTCAAGCGCGCGCAATTGATGACCATTATATAACTTATAACTGTTTGATATATCTTTACAATTTATTGCAAATACCCGTCTAAAAACGATATTTACAATTAAACTCATTTGCTTCAGGACCCAACTATTTTCGGTACCCCCGCCTTTTACATACCGCGAAGCGACAACAACATCCGCATCGTTTCGATGGGAATATAGCGTTTCTATTAATTCCGCATCATGGGACCCATCGGCATCCATGCAAACGACATACTTACCTTTTGACTGTTTAATGCCCGTTCTTACAGCGCTGCCAAAGCTTGGGCCTTGTGACCTGAGTATATACCGCACATGATTTGACGCGTAATTTTCACAAACATCCATTGTGTCATCCAATGGTGTTTCTGTATCGATAATCAGAATTTCGAAAGAATGTTTCAATCCGTTTAAAACATGAATTATTTTTGGTAAAATGAGCTTTAAATTAGCCGCCTCATTATAGGCAGGAATAACGATACTGAGATTTATCATCAACTAACGACTTTATGTATATTTGCGTGGATTTTGTCTACTATTCTTATATATATTGGTCTGTGTCTCCTACAATTACGGATTATATTAGCAAATGACAAACAATATATCTTCCTATTCAAGAAATTTATATTGGGGGTTTTTGCTGGTTCTCGCCGTCTTAATGACTTTAAAATATTTCCCCGGACTTGAAAATGAAGACGCTTATGCGGGGTTATCCTATCAGGCGATTTACCCTGATGCGATGGCAGGGGATGAATTTTATGGCCCACAACTAACAGCGTCCGAAGCCCAATACAGGCTCTCCGCATTTTATCTGTTGCCAAAACTATTTGGTGATATTTGGCTAGATGACCGTTTTATTGTTTTCCTATACCTGTTGTCCGTCATCGCAGCCATGTATTTAGTTGATAAAATCTCTATTGTTTTAGGGGCCAACAAACTTATCGACCGCGCCTTGGTGATGATCCTTGTGCTTAAAGATAACGAAATGCTTGGTAATAAAGTTTTGCTGTCCCACCACCCGGATTTCAACCATTCCGCTCTGGCAATCCCGATAGCTCTCTGGCTTTACTATCTGGTTTTATCTAAAAAGAATTTTTATTATATAATTTCTATAGCTGCACTATTGGCTGCCGTTTCCATTAAAAATGCCGTTATACCTGTCGCATCAACTTTAATCATCATGTCAATAACTCGAACTGAGATCAAAGATAAATGGTTATCCTGCATACTTCTTTTTATCTGTAGCATTGTTACAATTTATGGAATTTTTTTCCTTTTTGCCCCTCCTGAATCTGAGCGGCTAACCTTATGGAATTATCTGGTTGTAGAATTCAGACGCCCCGGCAATCCATTTTATGCCTTTGAAAACGCAGAATGGTACAGCATCGGCCAGTTTACTTTGTTTCTAATATTTTCCATATCAACCCTCAAATGGAAAACAGATAACAAGGCCCTCTTTCAACCGATCCGTATTGTAATTTTCATGGCTTTGTTCATTTGGCTTACAGCCAGCGCTTATATCTCTTTTGCGCCCGATCCAATCAAAATCCCAACAATTTTGTCTTTTTCTTGGAATTCCCGAGCACTGCAATTTCCACAAATTCTAATGTATATCGCCCTACCTATCCTAATCATGCGATGGGTTGAAAAAAAACCTTCTCAATTCCGTATATTGACAAAATTTTTCTTCATTGCGGCTTTATTTCTTGTCGCCCCAAAAAATGTGCCCCTTTGGTTCGGTGTGCTTGTGTTCTCAACAATCTTAACTATTTGTGGGTATTTAATTTTCTGGAACCATACTAGTAAAACTTTAAGCTTTTCCCCTTGGTTGAAAACCAAGAGAGCCTCATTTGCTGCTATTTCTCTTTCAATCACCCTTGTCATTTCATTGCTCGGGACAACTATAAAAACAAAAATACCTGCTTGGACATCTTTAATAGAATTCGGCGTTTTTGGCGATGCTGCATCTGCGCCTTGGATTAATATTTCATCATGGGTCAAGTCTAATACCAAACCATCCGACCCTATCCTAACCTTTGTTTTATCAGAAAACGGTCAGTTACAGGCCGTCCGCTCGCTTGCCACAAGAACTGGCCGGCCTCAGACCCAAATTCACCGCGGAAGTCGACAATTCGACGCGGGTACCTGGCAAATACGAACACGGCAAGACAGACTAATAGAACAGATAGCATCGGCTTGGAAAAATGGGGCCGCCAAACCTTTTAACACTGCATTGTCTCAGCTTGTTATGAAGCCGGTCTTTCTAATCTTTCCTGACAATTACAAGCGTCTTTCTGGTGACATTGAGACCACATTAGATTTTAGGACTAAAATCGATGGATATGTAATTTACCAACGAAAATTCTAATATATATCGCTCTATTTTCACTGAAAATCGACCGCCCCCTTAATTTTAAAACTCCTTGAAAATTAGAACGATACTTGACGTTCAATAGATGAACGCAGTATTGTTCGTAATATGAACATAAAGAACAATCCTTTGCCAAAAATAGCCCCTACGGGCCATTCAAGAAATGATACGATTACAATGACCGGCAACGAACAAAATATTACACTGGGTGTTTTAAATGCAGTTCACGAAAATCATCATGTCACCCAACGCGGCATTGCCCGTGAGGTCGGCATCGCCCTTGGCTTAGCTAATGCATACCTCAAACGTTGTGCAAAAAAAGGCCTAATAAAAATCAAACAAATTCCAGCAAACCGCTATTCATATTATTTAACACCTCAAGGTTTCGCTGAAAAAAGTCGTTTAACCGGGGATTTTTTAAGTCAAGGTTTTCAATTTTTCCGTATAGCACGTGCAGAATGTGGTCAAATCTTCGAACATTGTTGTAATTCGGGCGCACGCCGTGTAGTGCTTCATGGGCTGACTGATTTGGCAGAAATAGCTGTATTATGCGCCTCCGATTATGATGTAGAATTGATCGCAATCATTGACCCTACTTCCGAATTAAGCAATTATTCAGGTATTCCTATCGTTAAAACTGTTCAATCGGCAACACCTTTTGACGCCTTAGTTATAACCGACCTCGGCAATCCGCAACTTGCTTTTGACCGGTTGCTCGCCAATGAAGAGATCCCTATTAGTCAATTCTTTGCCCCAACAATTTTAAAAATATCCGGCCTAGTAACACATGGCTTTAATGGTGGACCGTCATGAGCGGATGGATTGTTGCTCACAGCCATGTCAATGCAGAAAATTCAGCGGAAGCGCATTTGAGGCGTCAGGGATTCGAGGTCTATTTGCCGCGTTACCAAAAAACCAAACGCCACGCCCGGCGCATTGAACAAGTCATTCGCCCACTGTTTCCGCGATACCTTTTTGTTAAATTTTCTCCTCAGTCAACTCAGTGGCGTTGCATTCGTTCCACCATTGGCATCAGTCATTTGTTAACCGCCGGTGACCAGCCATTAACAGCCCCCGATGGCATTATCAAAGAGCTACGCGGGCGTGAAAACTATCTTGGTTTTGTTTCTGGTCTTGGTTCCGAGGGCATGAAACTTGGCCAAAAAGTGAAGATTATTTCCGGGCCTTTCAGTGATCATCTGGGTATTTTTGATGGCCTGAGCGACAGCCAACGTGTTGCTGTTTTATTGGATGTTATGGGACGTCAGGTCCGCGCTAAAATACCAGCAGATACGATCATGGCCACGGGTTAAATAAAGCCCGGACGCTTCGGGTGACATTAAAACTAAACTATCCGGTGAAGCATTTTTCACCCGGTGTGCGGTAGCATGAGTGAAGCCCTAACATTTAGGCCATACTCTATTTTTGTTAATATTATCTACATCCAAGCTTCAATGCGCTCACACCATTGGCGGGACAAAGTCATTTTTTTCGGCCGTCGGTAATAACCCGAATATAAAAGCTTATAAAGCCGACAACGGCAACAATACTTTAAAGTCCGTAGACGTTGATGCCAAGTATGAGGCTGACCGACTGGTTTCTACGCAACGCTTTGCAGAACGTTCTTCTGGCCCGAATAAACACCGTAAATACTTTTTTATTGAGCACACCACATCATAAATTTCTTCTTTATAGTTCGAATGTCAGATTTAGCCGACTTCCAAACCAGACCACAGTCCTTTCGGGAACACGACGATGGATCGCCAAAATGCATGCACAACATAATACCCTCGTAGCTTACACCTTATGAACAACACCAAAATCGACAGTCGTTTTTTTTCAACATTCGGAAGATTGCCCCGAACCTGGGTAACGCTATTGCTAATGGTTGCTTCCGGTATTTCCGAAGGCTTTGGTATTGCGCTTTTCGTCCCGATTCTAGAGTTGCTGGATGGTAAATCATCTGAAAGCTGGATTGTAAGTAATATCAAATCCCAATTATCAAGTCTTGGTCTAGAATTGACGCTTCCAATCGCGGTTGGAGGCGTCGTGATCTTTATTATTGCCGCTTTTGGTCTTTATTATGTTCAAGCGCGAATGCTAATTCGGGCGAAGCATAATGTTACAGAACACATCCGACAGCGATTATTTACACAACTTATAAAAGCCAATTGGGATTATATATCCAAACAAGCCCAAGGTGACATTGTTAATCTTCTGGCCACAGAAAGCTTACGTTACGGGCAAACCCTCGTTTATCAGGTGCAAATTATAGCAACACTCATTCTGGTATTTATTTATTCAGGATTTAATGCTTTGCTTTCATGGAAGCTTTTGGTTCTGGTTATCTTCCTTGGGACTTGCTTTCTGGTATTGCTTAGACCATTCACTAAAGCAGCTAAACGCCTTGGCCACACACAACTAAAAGATAATAAAGAACTCCTTTTTCACACAATTGAATTCCTCAAAAGTTCCAAACTTATTAAAGTCACCTCTTCTGAACGACGCGTCATTAATATCTTTAAAAAACTAAATAAAAATCTTTCAAAGACACTGTTTTCATCAGAAAATATCACGGAACAAAGTTATTTTTTCCTTCAATCCTTACCTGTCATTGCTGTCGGGATTGTCATTTTAACCGGATCAACTGTTTTTAACATATCTACATCCTATATGCTTGTATTTTTGGCTTTACTGGCCCGAACAGCGCCACGGCTGGCACAAGTCCAGCAATTTTTTCAACAATACCTACTTCGTCGCCCCGCAATTGACGCTATCGATCATATTCTTACAGACAGCAAAAACATGCGTGAAGAAAATCATTCTCAAAAACACCTTTTTACAGATTTAGAACAAGAAATCACTTTTAATAATGTCACCTTTTTTTATCCTTCCAAAGAAACACCTTCGTTAGAAAATGCTTCCTTCTCAATACAAAAAAATACTCAAACTGCATTCGTCGGCCGGTCAGGTAGCGGCAAATCTACTATCATTGACCTATTGGCCGGACTGCGAACGCCTTCCCAAGGAGAAATACTTTTTGATCGAACGGATGTTCGCTCCCTTGATTTGAATTCGCTACGCACACGTATTGGATACGTTACCCAAGACATCACCATATTCAATGACACTTTTCTCAATAATCTTTTATTTTCCTGCCCAGATGCCTGTAATGAAAATTTACAGGAATGCATAAAACTCGCCCACCTTGATGACGTCATAAAACGTCTTCCTAATGGCCTTGATACGCAACTTGAAGAAAACGGGACCACTTTATCCGGCGGGGAAAAACAACGACTGGCCCTCGCTAGAGCTTTGCTGCGGCAGCCTGATATTCTTCTTCTTGATGAAGCAACCAGTGCTTTGGACAACGAATCAGAGCATATCATTCGTCAAGCTATTAGTGTCATGACATCCAGAATGACGGTCATCGTTGTTGCGCATCGCCTTTCATCTATCAAGGATGCGGACAAAATTATCGTTCTCGATAAAGGCCGCATTATTGAGGAAGGAACATTTGAAGCCCTAATGGCAAGTGGGGGTTATTTTGCTGACCTCAACGAAAAAAGTGGCCTTTTGGTTCAAAAATAATTTTACGGATTGCTGGCTGCTTCACTGAAATTTTTTATAAAATGGCGCATACATGACATCGAAACCTTTGCATTCAGGCAAATCCATTTTCGGCAGCAAAGCTGAGACGCTGGCACGTCTAAAACAACACCCAACCAACCATTACAAGCTTTGTGATCAGGTGCTTGTTTCTAGGCCCGAATGGCAAACATCAAAACAAAATGTTATCAACACAATCACAGATATATTCGCTGGCAAAAAATTGGCCGTCCGCTCCAGCGCTGCCAATGAAGATGGTTGGGATCAGTCTCTCGCAGGGGCTAATCTAAGTCTTATGAATGTTCTCTGCTCGCCTCGGGATACCTCCGAAGCCGTGTCAAAGGTTTTTGAAAGCTATCCGGAAAGCAACCCTGCAGATCAGGCTTTAATTCAGCCAATGGTCGAAAATGTGTCTGTCTCCGGTGTTATTTTAAGCCGTGATCTGGATACGGGAAGCCCTTATTTTGCTGTAAACTACGATGACGCAAGCGGAAGGACTGACACCGTTACGGGTGGAGCCGACAGCCATACTTTATTAATTTATCGCGATCATCCTCAATCCATTCATTCTTCTCGTTTTCAGCGGTTGATTTTTTCTGTTCTGGAAATAGAAGCCCTCACAACCTGTAGCGAATTGGATATTGAGTTTTGCATAACACAAGACGAAATCGTTTACATTTTACAGGTTCGTCCCCTTGCCGCCCGTCAAAATTGGGAAACTCAATTTGACGACAGCATCCATCAAGCGATCAAACAAACCCACGCAGAAATTAAACATTACACAGTCCCATCTCAAGGCATCGTCGGCAATACAAGTATTCTTGGAGAAATGCCGGATTGGAATCCAGCCGAGATGATTGGAACCACGCCACGACCCTTGGCATTATCATTATATAAGTATTTGATCACGGATCACATATGGGCCGATGCCAGAGCCGCTATGGGGTACCGGCATATTCCTTACCCTTTGCTTATTGATTTTCATGGGCGGCCATACATTGATGTTCGCAACAGTCTGAATTCTTTTTTACCCGATGGTCTTGACGAAGATTTTTCGGAAAGGCTTGTCAATTTTCAATTATCACAGCTATCCGAACAGCGGGATCTGCATGATAAAATAGAATTCACAATTGCCACAACGTGCCGAGATTTTTCTTTTTTATCGCAATGCAAAAAACTACGAAAGGCCGGATTCAATTCCAATGACATTGATCATTTTGAATCAAAATTACATACCTTGACAACCAATGCGCTCAAACAAGGGTCAGGAGGCATTTTTAATCATGTGCAAACATCAAGGCAATTGCTAAAGATAAAACCAATCAATCATCAACTTACCATAAACCCGTTAGAGCACGTCCAATTTCTTCTCGAAGAATGTAAAATAAAAGGAACACTGCCTTTTTCAATCGTTGCCCGTCATGCTTTTATAGGCATGAGTTTTCTTAAATCCCTAGTTCAACAGAACCTGTTTTCTGGTAAAGACCTTAATGCATTTATGCGTTCAATTCATACTGTTGCATCAGACTTTATTGTCGATTTAAGCAAAATTAAAAACGGTGAGTTACCGCGTAAGAACTTTCTTGACCGATATGGTCATCTTCGTCCTGGAACTTATGACATTCTTTCCCGTCGCTATGACAGTTGTCCTGAACTTTATCTTGGGAACGGAAACAAAAACTCTCTTCCGCTTAAACAACACTTTTCACTGGATCATAATCAAGAAAAGAACATTAGCCGTTTACTTAATAAATTCGGCTACAATCCCTCTCCGGATAAACTTCTTGAATATGTAAAACAAGCCGTTCAAGCCCGAGAAGAGGTAAAATTTTATTTCACCCGCAATATCAGCGACGCTTTACATACCCTATCAACATGGGGACAACAAAACGGTTTTTCGCGAGATGATCTTTCTTTTTTAAATATTCACTCGTTGCTGCAGCAAAAAGACAGTTCGGAACTAAATGAAGAAATTTCAGAAGCCCGTGACAAATATCATATAACACGTGCTATTCGCCTACCACATCTTATATGTGAAGCCGATGATGCCCATGTTATCAGGCTTCCCCTTGGTAGGCCGACATTTATTACAAACAAAAGCATAACCGCTCCTGCTGAATTGCTGACAACATCAACAAGCTATGATTTGGAAAACAAAATCATTCTCATAGAAAGCGCCGACCCTGGTTTTGACTGGATATTCACCCATAAAATCAAAGGGCTAATTACATGCTTCGGTGGTGCAAATTCCCATATGGCAATACGATGTGCTGAATTTGGGCTTCCTGCGGCTATCGGATGCGGAGAAAGATTGTTTAATGATTTAAAAAGCGCAACGGCCATTGAACTCAATTGTGCCGCAAAGACTTTGACCCGATCATGAAAAAAGTAGCCTTGACTATGCGCATCACAGACGCCAATGGTTACACCGAACCACGCGATAGCATCAGTCATGATTGGCTTGTCCGGCTTGCAGAGTGGGGTATGATGCCACAAGCCTTGTTCAACATTCAGGCTGATACAAATTCCCTTTTGAATAGTATGGAGCCTGACCTACTTATTCTTACCGGCGGGGATGATATTGGCGCGTATCCTTTGCGAGATACCGCGGAGACCTCCTACCTACAAAGCGCAATAAGCTCTGGTATTCCTATTCTTGGTGTTTGTCGTGGGATGCAGATTATCAACCAATTTTTTGGAGGCGCCCTTTCTACCCTGCAAAATCATGTAAATACTAATCACGATGTGTTTATTGATCAGCAATGGCAAAATATTTATCCATCACGCACATCTGTAAATTCTTTTCACACCCAAGGCCTTTCCCGTCACGATCTTGCTCGTGAGCTTTTACCGATGTCCGTTGATACCGATGGTTATGTTGAATCTCTGGTTCACACTAACCTCCAAATAGCCGCTGTTATGTGGCATCCAGAACGTTCTGGAGCGCCTCCACAGGACCGTAAATTACTCAACAGGCTTATATCTAGGAGCATTCATTAAGATGGTTGATGCCACTGCAATTATTCTTGCTGCGGGACGGGGCTCACGCCTGCACCCATTCACAGAAAGCTGCCCTAAATGCCTGACTGAACTTGGTGGGCGGTCTCTTATTCAAAACCAGATTGACACAATGCGCTCTGTCGGCATCGAAAACATCATCATCTTAACGGGATATCTGGCAGAAATGCTTGAGCTCCCGGGTACGCAACAAATCCATAATCCCAATTGGGCAAACACCAACATGGTTGAATCCCTTTTTTGTGCAGAACCTTTTTTTGGCAAAGACCTGATAGTTTCCTATGGAGACATTATATATCAACCCGGTCTCATAAAATCGCTACTAAACAGTCCTCATGATATTTCTGTTTTGATAGACGAACATTGGCAGCCTTATTGGGAGCAACGCTTCGATAACCCACTCTGTGATGCCGAAACATTAAAACTTGATCCTCTCGGCAGAATCATAGAAATAGGCAACACTCCATCATCTATAAACGAAATTGAAGCCCAATATACTGGCTTGATGAGATTTAAGAATACCGGCATTGCCAATTTAATTCGTGCTCATAAAAATCTTGGTAAATCCCATCGCCAATGGCTTGAACAACGTCCTTTGAATCAAGCATATATGACAGACCTATTAATGGAAATGATCTTATCAGGGCATGATATTTTTGGAATTTTAACCCAGCGCGGTTGGTTTGAAATCGATACACCAAAAGATTTAGAGGTTGCGCGGACATGTCTATAACCCAACCCAATATTCTTTTTCTAAGCATTGATGCCTTGCGTGCTGACCACACAAGTGTTTTTGGATATCATCGCAAAACCACGCCAAACCTTGAAAAACTGGCAAAAAATGCAATTATTTGTGATCAAGCCGTTTCCATGGGAGCGCATACACAAGTCAGTTTTCATACATTTATGACATCGAGCCTGCCTTATTCCCACGGCGGGTATGATCTTGGTGCAGAGGGTCGCCCCACATCACTAATTAAGCATTTACACGACCACAACTATGAAACGATTACAATCGCAACATTTCCATGGGTTTCCAAATACCTTGGATATAATGACGGCGCCATTGACACCGAAAGTTTTACTTTTATCCTTAATGCATTTGTTGGTCTTTATGGGACGGGCACAATGGCCAGCGCGCTTCGTGCTTGGCATTCTGGTAAAATTTCTGTCGACCGTGCAAACGAGTTAATTAAGGATTCTGTACTTAAGACTTTCGATCACAGTGAAGACTATTGCCTCCAACGCAAAAAATCCGATCCAACAAACAAACTGGACTTTAAAAATGCTGCATTTTTAAACGAAGGCTTTCACTACGATAAGGTCTTAAAATCTATCGAACGTCACCGTAAGGCCTATCTCACCAACCCGACCAGTTATATAGAAAAATATTTAACCGAAGTTCCCTATCCTCATAATTGGATAGGTCGGGAATGGCGCCTTTTTTGCCGTAACCCTAGGCAGCTCATAAAAGACGCTTGGCTAAAATTCAGCAATCCAGTTTTAAATATTTTGTCACCTAAGCTTGCGGCTCTCAGAAAATATAAACTCAAACGATATGTCGATGCAGGCGAACTAGCAAACCGGGTTTTACGTGAAATCAAAGAACGCCGCAAATCCAACCAGCCCTTTTTTTTATGGACACATTTTATCGATACCCACGTTCCCTATTGCCCAGGCCCATTACCGAACTGGCACCGTCATGCCCCGGATTATCTTGAAAAATTGGGTTACCCCCGTGACATGGATATTTCTGTTAGCCTCGGCGGCAAGCCCGAAACTGCTAAAGACTGGGAAACCTGGACAGCACTTTATGATGCAACCGTACTCTACGTTGATGAGCAAATAGGCCGGGTCATTGATGAACTTAATAGAATAGGCCAACTTGAAAATACAATTATTGTGATTTGCGGAGACCATGGCGAAGAACTTGGAGAACATGGAGATATTTCCCATCATTTCAGACTACATGAACATAACATTCGTATTCCTCTTATTTTCAGCAAGCCCGGAATAGCGCCGCAGCGCCTTGACCATCTCGTTACTCTTTTGGATATAGCACCAACGTTAGCAAAGCTCGTGGACATTCCCCCGGTAAAAGAATGGGTTGGCCAAGACGTTACTTCAGCTCGGTCAAAATCACGGAGCCATGTTCTTCTTGAAACATTTCATGGAGGAAACTGTCTTTTTGACCAAAGACCCCTTTATATGGCCGTTAGAACAAAAAAGTGGAAATACCTTTGGAAAGAGTACATTGACCCGACGGACCATTACAGTCCGGCACAGTATGAACTCTACAATATTGGCATTGATCCGCTTGAGCAGAACAATCTATTTTTCCCTGATCATCCTGAGATTGATCAATTCAATAAGATTATTCTTGATCGGATTAAGCAAATTCCAGAAATTTCAAAAAAGCGTTTCTCAGAAATTTCTTCACAAATGAATATATCTATAAATCCCGTACAGGAGTCGTAAAATGGTTATCTGGTTAATTGGTTTATCAGGCGCGGGCAAAACGACGATTGGTCGACATGTTCATGAGATGTACAAAAATAAATTCCAAAACACCGTTTTTATTGATGGAGATGAGATCCGCGAAATCTTTGACGACCATCAAGCCGTGGACTCTTACACAGTCAATGGGCGGCGAAAGAATGCCGAACGTATTACTGAACTTTGTGCATGGCTTGATCATCAAAATATTAATGTTGTTTGTTGTATTTTATCTATTTTCCCAAAAATGCGTGCTTCAAATACAAAACGCTTTTCATCTTATTTCGAAGCGTATATCAAAGTTCCTATGGCTGACCTCAAACGTAAAGATAACAAAGGCTTATACAATGCCGCAATAAATGGCGAAATTGAAAATGTCGTTGGCGTGCAAATTCCCTTCCCTGAACCCAAGGCAGCCGATATTGTTATCGACAATTCAAACTTTAACATCAGCCCCAAAAGTCATGCCGAAAAAATATTCAAAGATGCCATAAAATGAACGATGAATTTGAACCCTATACTTTCGCAAGCGGCAACCTCCTTGAAAAGCCAAACACATATTTTTACTCAATTTTCAAAGGCCCCGCTTTTGTAAATAGTTTTTTTGATCATAGAGAATGTATTTTCAAAAACCTGCCGCCTGCTATGGTTGCCCCTCCACCCCAACGGAGAGCGGAGCCCCTATTGAACAATAGCATTGAGACACCGTTACTTCTCGAATACGTACTCGCCAAAATACTTGAAGGCGAAGTTAATAACGACCGATGTCAATTCTGGCTTGATAGGCTTGTCAAAAAATTTGAAGTTACCAAGCGAATTCATCAACAGTACAAAAACGATTTCCGGGCCGTCGATCCCGATCTGCATAAAGATTACACCTTGTATATAAGGTTATCAGAAGTCTTTGAGGCCGGATATGCTGAGACAGAAGACATACGCTTTTTGAATGTGTTGCTAAAAACCATAGACACTATTTGTTCTTTTTTAGAATACTTGGTCTTTCAGGACCGTGCACGGTTAGCTTCATTAATTTCCAAAGAAAAAGAACATATCGAAAATCTGATTCATGAACAAGGCCTGAAATATGCCCTTGATTGACACTGTCATGCTAGCCAGTTTTTCGGCCCGGTCAAAAGCCTATCTGCAGGCCTTAGCGAAAGCCGATCTTCTGCCAAGGCACATCCTTATTTATGGTGATCCATCTCAAGAAATTAAACGAACACCCCAAGATAATGAAAACATCGTTTTTAGCGGAATTGACCTTCCAGATCTTACACCATCGCTCATTGAAATATGCGAAATAAATAATCTAAATTTCACCTTATGCCATGCCCAATCTATAAACGATTCTGAAATTTTAGATCACCTTACAAAACTTTCCGCAAAAATCGTCATATACTCAGGATATGGGGGGCAACTGGTTTCTGAAAAAATTTTAAAATCAGCCTTGTATTTTTTACACCTTCACTCTGGGTGGCTTCCAAATTACCGGGGAAGCACTACAATTTACTACAGTTGGCTTAAACATCAGGCTTGCGGTGTCAGCGCTATACTCCTTGATCAGGAAATTGACACGGGTAGAATCATAGCACGAAAAGAATTTCCAATCCCACCAGCAAATATTGATGTTGACCTAACTTACGATAATGCAATTCGTGCTAATCTCTTGGTTGATGTTTTAAAACGCTACAAATCTGAAAGAGGCTTTACCTATATTCCCAGAGAAAAAGAATTTCCTCCGTATTATGTTATACATCCCGTTCTTAAACATATTGCACTTTTAACTCAAAACCATTGCCCTGAAACAGAAATTTGTATCGATTAATTCCGGCTCAAAAGACACTAAATCATTAGATATCATGTGATAGGACCTTCAAAGTTCGTTACATATTAATGCGGCGAACCTTGAAGCCATCATACAGGCCATCACTCTTGATCCTTCCAGTTTTATAGAGTTTTATACATGAAATACGCCATCTCAAATATTGGCCTCAGTGCCCATGACCACTTAGATGAGTTGGCTCAATTAGCCCCCTTGGGATTTTCAGGTCTTGAAGTCGCGCCCAGCCGCGTTTGGCACGACACTTGGCATGGTTTGACAGCCGGGCAGGTTACAAATTACCGCCAACAGATTGAGACAGCCGAGTTAAATGTTGTCGGCCTGCACTCCTTATTTTTTGACCACCCCGAATTGGGTTTATTCAGTCAAGGCGAGGCCCGCCAACAAACACTGAATTTTCTAGTCCATCTGTCAGCTGTATGCCGGGATTTAGGTGGATATACGTTAATATATGGCGGCGGTCGAAGACGTGGTGGTTTAGACCTGAACACAGCCACAACCCGGGCCCATTCATTCATGGAAACCTTGCTGCCACGCATCGAAAACCATGGAACCTGTTTATGTTTCGAGCCCTTAGGCCCCAACGATACGGATTTTTTAAATACGGCCCTTGAAACACTGGCCATGGTTAACCAATTTGATCACCCGTCTTTTAAAGTACAGCTTGATGCCAAGGCGTTGGTTGAAAATGGTGAAGCAAGTCTGGAAATTTTTCAAACCGTTCAAGACCAACTGGTGCATTTTCATGTCAATGAACCGGGATTGGCTGTGATCGGTTCAAGTCGTATTATTGATCACGCCGGGTTTGGTGCATATTTGAAACAGATTAATTATCAAGGATACATATCTCTTGAACAACGCATGTTTAATGAACAAAGTCCATTGAACGATATTCAAGCAAGCGTCAGCAGGATCAAAAAGGATTACACATGACCACCTTTACCGCTCCTGACTGGTTACCCAAAGTTCAAGACGGCGCACGAATTTTGGTGGTTGGCGCTTCGGGTGGTTTGGGCCGCACGCTTGTCGATATGTTGCTGTCGGGACCGGCCCCGATCATCGGCGCCCACGGTGCCAGCAAACGTCATCCGTCAACAGACCCGCGTTTGATCCATTTAATGCAATCATTTGACACTGCAGCAGATTGTGAAAATCTGATCAAAGATTTTGTTTCCAAAGCAGGCGGCATTGACGCGCTGGTTTGTCTATCTGGGCGCATTCATTTTTCCGGTCATTGGAAAGACATGCCCGCTGACGACTGGCAACGGGATATGGATGTTAATTTAAACCAGCCATTTTATTTAGCCCGCGCCGCCATGAAAGCAATGCAAAGCCAAGGCAGCGGCGGCCGCATTATTTTAAACGGCACCGAATCCGCCCTGCACGGTGGCAGTTCACAATCGTTTCCTTATGCCATTGCCAAACGCGGCACGGAATGCTTGGTCGAAGGTTTGGCCCGCGAAGGCGCGCCAGACAATATATTGGTCAACGGCGTGCGGTTAGGCTGTATCGCGTCTGGCTTTCATGAACGTTGGCATAATAAAACCCAACAGGATATGAAAGACCGGGTTGATTTGATCCCGCTTAAACGTGCAGGTGACCCACAAGAAGCTGCCGCATTGGTGATCTATTTACTGTCCGGATGGGCCGGGTTCATCACCGGACAAATGATACCGTTAACCGGCGGTGACTGGCTTTAAGATTTTTTCAGTTTGTTATACCGGGTCGCCACCAGATCATGGCTATAGACATTGCGGTCTGGGTACCTGGTCGCCATCGTTAATTTAAATTCCTGATATCGGCTTAATAATTTTTCACGCGCCGCCGTTTCTGAAACATTGTCTTCCTTACAAACAGCCTGAGCCAAAGCAACGGCTTCGGGTGCCAATTCGGCAAATTGATGGCGGTGTACCAGCCATTCGTTGACATACAAAGTACGGTCATCATCAACGGGCGGCATCATCACGGGTAATTCATCGTCCGGGTCATGCACCAAAATATTAACGCCGTTTAACCAACGTTGTTCCCATTCCGCTAACATCTCAGATGTCATATTGGCTGGGTGCATAGGGCTATAAGCTTCGAAAACCATTTTAAACTCTGGGTGGGACAATAAAAAATCAACGGTCGATTGACGGACAAATTTATAATTGGCATCATCGATTAAAATCACTGATTGCGCGCTTAAATGCTGACGACCCAATAATAAACACATTAACTGGCTGCGGTAATCATGCGCCCCATCTACCAGAAAAACGGATATCTTTTTAGATCCGATATATTGATCAAGGTTTTGCAAAGCTTTTTCAAAATCCAGATTGATTAACGTGGCATTTTTAGCATTCAGTTTCTGGGTGCGCTCCTTAACAATATTTAAATTTTTACTTTCCGGATCAAGGATCGAAAAATTATCAATGCCATAACAACGGATTTCGGGAAAAGCATTGGCAACGGATAATAAGGTGAGCCCTTGAAATACACCGATTTCAAGATAACAGCTGTCTTTTTGCTGCTGGGTTAATGCCACCAAGCGTTGCAACAACCCTACAGATTTGGCACCTGATAGCCCGTCCAGAACATGACTGGCTCCATCGTCTAATAACCCGTCTTGCTCCGCTAATCGGATCGCATTCAGAACACTTTCGATAAACGTCATACTAAAGCCCTTTATTTTTAAAACCCGCGGACTATGCCACAAAGCACATGAATTGCAAATCAGCTGATCAAAAGATGCACAACGTTTTACTGTGCCGTTCAAACGTTCTGCCAAAACCGGGGACATATGTCTTTTGGTTTTCGATCACCGGAACGGTCGTCAATTTAGACGAAACGACTAAATTACCTGATTTAGCGTCCCGCCTTGAAACCGCTTATGAAGCCAGCCGCAATGTTTGGTGGCAGCTTGGTCGCGCAATGGCATCCGAGCCTTCGGCCAACTGCTGTCACGCACCAACGGGCGGGGTTTATGGATCGGATTTTGGTTTAATGTTAGCGTGGTCTAGGATCATCGATGAATTAAAAAATAGCCCTGAAACCATACTCGTCGTCTGTGACGATGCGTGGATGTTCCGCCATTTGGCAAACTTTGCTCACGTGCAAGCCGGGAAAGCGCCTAATTTATTCTGGCGCCGGATCAAAATGATTGCCCGCGGTTTTGCCGCCCGCTGCCAAGTCACGCTCCGGGCCATTCAAGCTGTTATATCATTATCTCATCACCAGCAAAAATTTAAAAATAACGCGCCTGCCATGCTGGTTTATGGTCATCCAGAAAGCCGTATCGATGGCCATGACGCTTATTTCGGCGACTTTCTTAACCATGCCCCTAAATTACAGCGTTTGCTGCATGTTGATTGCCCAACCAACCGGGCCCTAGAATTAAGCGCTCATGAAACAACTCTATCGCTTCACGGTTGGGGCCGGGTATCGGATGCTTTTCGATTATTGTTCGAATACTGGCGCCCCAGCAAACAATTATGCGCTGGGCGTTATGGCTGGATCATCCGCCGTGCGGCGGCCCTTGAAAACAGCGGCGGCGGACCAGCTATGGTACGCTGGCAAATGCTTTGTCAAAGGCGGTTTATTCAAATCTCACAACCCAACGTCATTTTTTGGCCATGGGAAAATTTCGCCTGGGAACGGGATTTATGCCGCGCTGCAAATACGACATCCACACGCACGGCCGGTTATCAACATACCGCCATCGGCCCGCATCAAATAAATTACGCAGCGTTTAGCAACCCAGATGGTGGCCATAGCTTGCCCGATCAAATTATCGCCAATGGCCCGGCTTATAAAGCTGAGCTTTTAAATTGGGGCCATGACAAAGACCGGGTTGTGATCGGGGGATCGTGGCGCATCACCGAACGCCCACCGTGTCATTATAATAAAAACGGGCCTGTTTTTGTTCCGCTTTCAGGCCAGCTTTCCATTGCTAGGCAACAAATAAAATGTGCACAGTCTTTGGCCGAACATGGCATTTCCGTTCTCGTTAAAGAACACCCTATGTACCCCGTTAAATTCACTGAAACCAAGGCATTAAAACGCACGGCCATTGGATTGTTTAATCAACCATCCATCCGGGCCATGGTTTTCACAACCGGCACATCGGGGCTTGAAGCCCTACTCGGCGGCATTCCCGCCTACAGGTTATTGTTAGACGACCACATCTCTGTGAATATCTTGCCAAGTGGTATTATAATCCCGTCGTCAGGCATAGAACAAATCAAGAGTACTCTTTCAACGCCCACCCAGCCGCCTTTAATCCGGTGGGATGAGCTTTTTTCAACGCCCGAACCAGCCTTTTGGCATAATCTTGTTATGACCTATACCGCTTCAAGCGGAAATTCCTAGCGTACAACACATTAAACAAACAGCCAGACCATTGCCGCACTGCTAACACTGACATAATTCTTTAAATAGCCAATAAAGCTACTTCATAATGCCACTTTATTGTTCTACATAAACGACAGCACGAATGCCCTACACGGCGCCTATGCATAATTTTTAGCTTCTGAGATAATTAATCATGATGTTATAAGTTAGTCGTTTAAGAGTTAAGTTTTAATTTATTTTCATAAGAAATTAATTTTTAGAAAAGAGTGAACTCAATGAGATTTTTTAAAATATTATCAAACCGGCGGCTTAACATTCGAGTTATTTTAGAATTTAAGTTTTTTTTACCCATTCTTATTTTGAGAAAAAAAATATTTTCCTTCTTTGACCGCCGCTATGACCGTGAAAATATTATGGTCAATATCGGTAGCGCATATTTTTTTGAGCGACATTGGAAAGCGTTGGATTACTCAACACCATCATACCCTTATCCGCCTAATACGTTGGACTATAATTTCAGTTTAATGAGTGAAGAACCGTTTCCATTTGAAGATAACTCAGTTACTTATTTCTACTCTTCACATACACTTGAGCATATACCGCAATCATTCTGTCCTCATATTTTCTCTGAAATGTTTCGATGCCTCAAACCCGGCGGAGCAATTCGTTTAACGATGCCCGATTTTGATTACTTCTATAATGCTTACCGTAACGGCAACCTAAAATTATTTTCCAAACACGGCGCAGGTTTTGACAATATGGAAGAAGGTTTAATAAGCGTTTTTGCATGGGCTGTATCCGGCAACGTATCAAGCGAAGACGTCAAGAAAAACTTTGCTAAAATGTCTCGGGAAAGTTTTGCCAACCACTACATTAAACTGCTTCCGGCTGAAAATCAGGAAACTGCGGCATCACACCATAAGAACTGGTGGAATTTTGACAAGTTGAACCAAATGGCTATTTCGGCTGGCTTTACAGACACATACAAATCCAGCCCCCAAGAAAGTAGGTTCAGGGCCATGCGCGGAAATTTTTCTTTTTTTGGTTTAAATAAACTTTTCCCCGGGAACCGAATGCTGGGGTTCGATAATGCCCACCCAGAATCGTCAGTGTTTTTCGAAGCTGTTAAATAACATAAATACGTAATTTGCTTGCCTGTGTATTCGGTATCAACAAAATTTCTTCTATTTATTATAGCCCCCGTCTATCGTGAACTCATAACGCGGCATCATAAACATACAACTTTACTGCGGAAGTCTTGACCCTTCGTGTCAGTTGTGTGATTAAGATCACGTATACTAGATCTTGTTCTTTTTTCACCTCCAGAGAGCCTTAAAATATGTTTTTTCCTTCTGATCGCACTATAATCATCGCTGAGGCCGGCGTAAATCATGATGGCGATATCAATAAAGCACTAGAATTGGTTCAAGTGGCAAAAGATGCCAATGCAGACTTCGTCAAATTTCAGGCTTATCGCGCTGAAAAACTGGCGCTGCCTATAGCAGAACAATCCTCTTACATCATTGATGGTTCTTACGAAAATGAAAGTTTTCAGGATCTACTAAAACGTATCGAAATGTCTTTCGAAAACCACCGTATTATCAAAAAAGCATGCGATGAATTAAACATCAAATTCCTATCTACTGCTTTCGACAATGAAGGGCTGGACTTTCTTTGTGACGAAATGCAATGCGAAGTCATCAAAGTTGCGTCTGCTGATTTAACAAACATATCTTTTCTTCGACATGCCGCGTCAAAAAAACTACCCATCATTCTATCAACGGGCATGGCGGATTTACAAGAAATCGACGAGGCCATAGATACACTAAAAACCAACGGAGCCTCGGAAATATGCATTCTCCATTGTGTTTCATGGTACCCTTGTTCCTATGAAATAGCCAATTTACGTGCCATGTTGACGCTTGCGGAACGATACAAACTTCCTGTTGGCTATTCAGATCATACGCTCGGCGTTGACCTGCCTCCCGTTGCCGTAGGCATGGGGGCATGCGTCATCGAAAAACATTACACCATAGATCCCACTGATTTCGGCCCAGACCATAAAGCATCTCTTGATCCGACAGAGCTCAAAGAAATGGTTTCAAGAATACGTAAAATTGAGACCGCACTTGGAGATGGAGCAAAAAATCTTGAGAACATCAGTCAGACCGAAATTAAACAACGGCGTGTCCATCGCCGCAGTGTCGTTTCTTCACAAGATATTAAAAAGGGTGAAATATTTACTCTAGATAATCTCGATATTCGTCGCCCGGGAACAGGTATTAAACCTAAAGAACTGGACAACATCCTTGGCTTGCCATCGCTGAATGACATTGAAAAAGAAACGCTGCTAACCATCAGCGATTACACTCCGTAAACAAACATTATAGAGATATATAGACTTTGCCAAATTCTGCTATATTGGGCTCTACTCCTGCATTCCCAGAAAAACTTAAACTTTTTCATCCTACATTTCCGTCGAATGCAGAACTAGCCCCTTACTTGGACCGAATCAGAGAAAGCGGCTGGATATCCAATTTCGGCCCCTTGTCTCAGCGATTTGAGGCAGAAATAGCTGAACGTCTTGATGCGAAGCATTGTATTGCTTTAGGCAACTTATCAACCGGCTTGATGTATATGCCTATTGCAGCGGGGCTGAGCAAAGGTGAAGTTATTCTTCCCAGTTTTACTTTTATGGCGACAGTGCATTCACTCAAATTGGGTGGATTAACGCCTGTATTTGCAGACATTCACCCCGAAATGCTAACGCTTGATCCTGTTTCCGTCGAAAAAGCAATTACACCTGAAACCGTTGCTGTTTGCGGCGTTCATATTTATGGCAACCCTTGTGATATCGAAGGACTTCAGGACGTATGTGACCGTCATGGGCTTGTCTTGTTCTTTGATTCAGCCCACGGCCTTGGCTCTTCCTACAAAGGGAAACCCATTGGCGGCTTCGGCTTGGCCGAAGGTTTTTCAACCTCTGTAACCAAAGTTATGACGACATTTGGCGAAGGCGGCTTTATCTGCACCAACAACAGCCAATTTGCAGAGCGCCTTCGTTTGGCTCGTAATTGGGGTCACACAGGAAATTATGATCCCGTATTTCCCAGTATTTGTTCAAAAATGCCAGAAATAAATGCCGCAGCCGGGCTGATTGAGCTTACCCGTCTTGACCAAATCCTGATTAATCGGCGCAGGTCTGTCGAAAAAATGACCAAACGACTTACCCGCCTCCCTGGATTGCGTGTACCATTAATTCAACCCAGCAACATTAGTGGTTATAAAGATTTCACTGTACGCATAAATGCCGATGATTTTAATATGAACCGCGATCAATTGGCTGCATCGCTTTCAGCCGAAGGCATTGAAACAAGAAAATATTTTTTTCCTAACGTCCATCAAACACAAGTTTACAAAAATACATACGGGACAACTCACGTATCATTGGAAAACTCGGACAAGGCATCACAAGAAGTCTTGTGCCTACCCTTACATAATTCCATGCCTGACAAAATTATCAATCGTTTGTGCGATACAATCATCAACATTCAAAGCGACGCCCAAGCAATCAAAGTCAATATAGGAGAATAGTACATGTTTGAAAATAAACAGCGCGTTATTGTCACTGGTGGCAATGGCTTTATTGGAAAACATTTCATTATAAGAGCCCTTGAATTAGGTCACGAAGTTACCAATCTGGATAACCTCGCCTATGCCGCCGACAAAAAAATGGGGGTCTGGTTTTATGGCAATGCAAATTACAGCCTACTACACGGCGACATCACTTCGATCAATTCCATACCCGAAGTTGATGTTGTCATAAATTTTGCAGCAGAATCCCATGTCGACAATTCTATCAGGGGCTCTCGCCACTTTACACAGACCAACACAAATGGAGTTCAAAATCTTCTTGAACTTATTCGAACCTTTGAGCCTTCCTTACGCCCGTTACTTGTCCAAATAAGCACCGATGAGGTTTATGGAGATAGCCTAACAGAAACTTTTGACGAAGAAAGCCCCCTCCGGCCATCAAACCCCTACGCCGCCAGCAAAGCTGCTGCTGAACACATTGTTAGGTCCTATGAACGAACATATGGCATCAATTATCAGATTATCAGGATGTCTAATAATTATGGCCGCAGGCAATACCCTGAAAAACTTATTGCCCGTTCCATAGCGCGTTTTCTTCACGGCAAAAAAGCCCTGCTTCACGGAGACGGGTCCTACCGTCGTTCGTGGTTGCACGTTGAAGATGCCGTAGAAGGCATTCTTAAAGTTATCACTGATGGGAACATAAACGACACCTATAATATAAGTTCAGGTGTTGAAATGAACAATAATGAAGTGATTCGGAAAATAACAGATTTTATGGAATTAGATTTTAGCGATTCGGTTGAATATGTTTTGAACCGCCCTGGTCAGGATCTGCGTTACCTTATCGAAGACCGCAAAATTCGTGCCCTTGGCTGGCAACCAAAAAAAGATTTTGACAAATCTCTCCGTTCTATCATTTCTGAAACGCGTACTGATCCTCACTGGGGAAGCATGGCGCCCGCTCTTGTCGGCAATCCCGTCCCATATCCAGAAAATTACAGGCCTGATTAACTTGGCTTCATTTAATGATACGCTTGTCATTGTTCCCGCTCGTGGTGGTTCTACGGGAATACCCCGGAAAAACATCAAATCTCTCGGCGGTATTCCTCTTATTGGATGGTGTTCTAAGGCTCTTTCATACGCAGGTATGGATGGCATCCGTACAATATTGAGCACCGACGATACTGAAATCGCCGACTGCGGCCGCAAAATTGGTTTTGATGTTCCTTTTTTACGTCCTGCCAACATTTCGACCGGAACGGCCAACCTTGTCGATGTTGCTATTCATGCCATTGATTGGCTACTTGAAAATGAGAACGTAAAAGAACCAGATATTGTCTTGATTTTACTCCCCACCCAACCTTTTCGTGACCCTAAACAACTACGGCATGCTTTAGATTTGTTTGACGACCCTAAGACAGAAGGCGTTATGAGTGTTTACAATATTCATCGCTCGCCCGGAGTTATGTTTTATATTGATAAATATGAAAACCTAACCCCACTGGGGAAACGTGTTAAAACAGAACAGCGTCAGCAAGTTAAGCCTATTTTCACGCCTAGCGGTTGTTTTTTTTATTTACGTGTTAATGCATTACGATCACAACAAACGCTTTACCCAAACAACGTCCGGGCTGTGGTTTCAACGACAATCAGCAATATAGATATTGATTCGCCTGAAGACTGGGCAATTGCAGAAGCCGTTTTCAATGCTGGCATTACTTGGAACACACCATAAATGGTCAAAAACCTTGTAATCTTTACGGCTGGATCCAAACAAATTGGTCTAGGCCACCTGACAAGAATGCGAACTCTGACAGAACGTCTAGGCCTTGAAACGAAGATATTAACAACAACGCCCGTCGAAACTGCCGCCGTATTCAGAGACTATAATGTTCAGATTTCTCCTCTGTCCGCAGGAAGCAAACCCGTCGATATAAAAAATATAATTCCCCAATCAATCAACAAATCATCTATTTTTGTTCTTGACCCTCCCTACTATCCTAACAATCCAAAATTGTCTTCTGGCCCTTCATGGCGTACAGTTGCAGAGATTGCAATGAACAACGCCGCCACGGTTATACGCTTTACGGATGAAGAAACACCATCAATCCACCATTGTGATGTACTCATTAACGGGCATCCTAACGCCCTAGACTTCGCTGATACATATCAGTCTTCATCCACAGCACAAAAGATTTTAGCTGGGCCTACGTATTTTCTTCTTGATAACAACCATATTTTAGCAATACCAAAAAAAACAGGGCTTTTTGTCAGTCTCGGAGGCTCTGACCATAATGATCTCAGTTTAAAGTTTGCCCCAGCATTAAAAAATATAGCCAAAACAATCCCCGTTCATATTGTTCTCGGTGAAGCTTCAGGATTCTCAGATAATGCCTTTTCCGGAATTAATATTCATCGCTCCCTTGCTCCAACTGAATTTGCTAGCCTATTAAAAGGAGCCCATCTAGCTCTCACCGCAAGCGGCAATACTTTGTACGAGCGCATCTATCACCGTGTTCCTGGACTATCAGTTGCACAGTTTCCTCGGCAGGATTTGATTGGGCAAAAATTTGACAAGCTGAATTTAACCCGGCACTTAGGAATGGGCATAGACCTAAATCCCATTGAGTTAGGTCGTGAATTTTGTAACTTTATCGAATGCAAGCCATTGTTCGAAGAACAAAATATCGCCATGGGGAAAATGAATTTCCTCACAGATGCAAAAAAAATTATCATCACCATTCAAAAAGCTGGAAACACAACATAACGTTTCCGCATCGAATCACTTATGCACAATAAGGAACTTTGTTCATGAAAATACTTGGATTGAATACCGGAGAAATTAATTCTTCCGCCGCACTGGTTATTGATGGAAAGGTAGCCGCTGGAGCACCGGAGGAACGTTTCACTCGTCAAAAACTTACCAAAGACTTTCCTCACAATTCCATAAATTACTGTCTTGAATCCCAAGAATTTTCTCTTACAGATTGCGATGCCATTGCACAAGGGTGGAACCCAGGTGCAAACTGGCAACGTTTCAACTCGCTCATTTCCAAACACCGTGCTCAAAGGGAAAATTATTTTTATTCTCTTGCGGACAATTTGTTTTCTCATCTACCCAATCGTGCCCCCGGAGATTGGACCCTGATGGAGATGCCGAAAAATAGCAACTGTCCTCCTCTCTATTTTGTTCAACATCACCGTGCGCATGCTGCAAATTCTTTTTTCCTATCACCCTTCGAGGAAGCCGCCATATTAACATGTGACTTCCGTGGTGAAGTAGAATGCACCACATTCAGTCACGGAAAAAATACAGAAATCAAAACCCTTTCAACTCAAACAATGCCTCATTCACTAGGTTTGTTTTATGCCACGTTTACTGAGCTACTTGGCTATAAATATGATAGTGATGAGTGGAAAGTGATGGCATTATCCGCTTTCGATGTGGACTACAAAGAAATTTTTGAAAAGCTTCGTAGCACTTACCGTTTACTTGAGGATGGCAGCCTGGAACTAGACCAGTCTTATTACAAAGGAGCTATCTTTGACCAACCGAATCTTTATACAGAGAAGCTTCTCAAATTACTTGGTGGTCACTTGGGTGCATCAGGTGAAGAAGCAACAACGTGGCATTTTTCAATAGCTAAAGCAATGCAAGCCGCCGCAGAAGAAATAGCCGTTCATTTTCTTAATCACCTTTATAAACTAACAAAGTGTGATAATATTGTTCTTGGTGGTGGTTTTTTTATGAACTCTGTTCTTAATGGAAAAATTATTGACCTCACACCATTCAAAAACGTTTTTGTACCCTATGCACCTACTGATTCGGGCAACAGCATAGGCGCCGCTTTATACGTATCTCATTGTATCAAGAATACTCCTCGCTCTATACAATACAATTCCAGTGAAATTGGGCCTTTGTTTAGTAACAATCAGATTCTCACATCCTTAAGGCGTCGCGAAATATCATTCACAACCTGTATTAATATCGAACAATCTATCGCCCAAATTCTTGCAGAAGGTGAAATTTTGGCTGTAGCAAACGGGCCTATGGAATTTGGAGATCGGGCACTCGGAAATCGTTCTATTCTTGCTGACCCGAGGCCAGCATCAATGAAGGAGCAGATAAACACAGCCATTAAATACCGAGAAAATTACCGTCCGTTTGCACCCGTTGTGCCAGAAGAAGAAGTAGGCACTTATTTTGACGTCGCTGATGATTTCACCTGCCCTTATATGGAAAAAGTCGTTCCTATCCGCAAACAATGGCATGAACGATTAGGTGCGGTAACGCATGTAGACGGATCTGGTCGTGTACAAACAGTTAACCAAAAACATAATCCCAAGTTTCATAAAATCCTAAATGAGTTCAAAAAACTGACAGGCATCCCAATTGTTCTAAATACTTCGTTGAATATTAACGGAGAACCAATGGCTCTTTCCCCGGATGATGCATTGAATACATTTTTCAATAGTGGCCTTAAATTTTTAGCCCTAGGCAATCATATTATTCATAAGCAGGAATATAAATTCAAAAGCTAATATCGTAATATGACCTTAACCCAAGCGATCCTAACGAAAAAATAAAAAATCTAGATAATAAATTTTAAAGGAAATATTTGATGCAAAATGATGAAATTGCAAAAAAAACATCTGAGATAATGCATGTTTTGCATGAAATGGTTTCTGATGACAGTATTTCAAAAAAGAGATTAGTCGGTCAAATTTCAACCAATTATCTTAAGGTTTCTGATGATTTTTTCACTGGAAAAATTTGTGCCGATCTTGGATGTGGAACGAATGCCTTTTTAACAAGTAACTTACTTGATCTTGGCGCAAAACATGTCCACGCTTTGGATTATAATGAAAAATTTATAAAACCCGCTACTGAAAGGTTCTCTCAAACCGCACAGTATAATGGTCGCTGGACCTTTAAAGTTGGAACCTTACTTGACCTGCCATATGAAGATAGTTTTTTTGACTTCGTTGCATGCCAAGGGGTAATTCATCATACTTCTGACCCTCTAAAGAGCCTCTCTGAGACCGCCCGCATCTTAAAAACAGGAGGAATTTCGTACATCACCCTCCCAGGTTCACAAGGAGTTCTTGGTAGACTTGTTATGGAATTACTTCGAGATGAATATCAAAACAATCAATTCTTTAATGAAATCATTTCAAATGAATTATCTGTCGAACTTATTTTAAATTGGATAGATTATCTTTTAGAGGAGTTAGATGAAAATTCTAACAACACTCCTGCCGCAAGACAATTTCTCCTGAGTCTAAAAGAGCTCATTGACATTGACTTAATTCAAACCATAAAAGACAGATGCATGGCTCCTACTTATGAAACATATACTGAAGAAAGTATTTCAGAATCCCTGACGGCTGCTGGTTTTAGTTCTTGGTACAGGACATCTAAAAGGCCTGTGTACGAGAATATCAGAATGGTTCTAGCGCCTATTTATGATAATTTTAAACACCCATTGGCAAGGTTACTATTTGGTCAAGGCGGCGTGTTTAATATTGTTGCAATAAAATAAATTTATAAATACACCCTCAATTATTTTATGGTCAAATATCTAGGATGACTTCACAAAGACACAAACAGCCCACAATAAAAGATATTCTACATAAAGTAATATTTCCTGATGATGAATTAATTATTATTCATTCCAGCTTGAATGCCTTTGGTGTTCCTGGGCATCAATTGGTGCCCCAGCTAATGGAGGCTTTCAAGCATTTTATTGCTGATGGTAAAACATTGTTATTTCCCGCATTTACTTTGAGTTTTTGCAGCACACAATATTTCCACCACACCAACACCCCTTCTGAAACCGGTATACTAGCAGAATTATGCAGAACTCATCTCAGTGCCGAAAGAACACCACACCCCATTTTTTCATTTATGGTTACCGGGCCATTAAACCCGGTCATTCAACAAATAAAAGTTAATTCCGCATGGGGGAAAGGCACAATTTTTGATTTTTGCCAACAAGTTGACGCCCGTATAGTTTTGCTCGGCTCTGATTGGGATCAAGTCACTCAATACCACCTCTATGAGCAACGGGCAAAAGTTCCCTACCGTCACCACAAACGCTTCACAGGCATAGCCAACTATGGAGCCGGAGAAGAAAAAACCATGTGTTCATTTTATGTCCGCACCCAAAACCAGTTTCCACTCAATACTTTTCAACCTGCCCTTAAATTGTTAAAATCCAGAAATGCCATCAGTCAACTAAACTACCTTGATGGTATGGTTTCCTCTGTCTCAGAAAATGATTTTGGGCGCGCTGCAACAGATATTCTTCATAACGATCCATGGGGCCTAACCCTTAATCCCAAAAAGATATCATCCTAATTAAATAACCATAGCAGCTATCATAACAACAACCCATAACCGCAAGTCATAGAATCATGCATCTTTACCTTCTAGAATGGACGCCTTTAAAATATATAAAAGATATATCTCCATGCCCAACCAAAGGCGATGTCATTGTTATTTTTCGTGCAGGACAGGACCCTGAGGTACAAGAAAAAGAAAAATTAAACACCGATGGTATTACAATTATTTTCGGCGAGCGACTATTGAACCGAGATGAAAGTGACAAAATAAATTGCTTTGGAACTCAATTTATTGACACTTGGCATTATGATAACAATCAAGATGTAAGTCTGGTTCATGGATATTCTTTAGGTGAATTTATAAGTCCACAAATTTTGACTAAAAGTTTACCTTGGTATCTCGTCCGCACCGGAGAAATTGTTCGCAGGGTTATCAACGACAACTCCAAGGCTCACCATATTTATTGTGATTTTATTAACGGAATCAACATTGAAAGCGCTCGGGATAACTTTATACCACTTAAGGATATAACACGTAAAATCACCCATGATGCAGGAAAACAATTTCATTCCATACAGCCCCTCAAACCCCTCCCGTCTGTAAAAGCAAAAACACTGTTGCCCAACCATTCACCTTGGACAAGCATGATAAAGGCGTTATTTGGCGGTTTGCGCCCAGCCTATATTTTTTCGCGTTTTAAAATCCGGTGGCACAAATGGTTGAAAAAGAACTCTACGGATATTTATGTTTTTTCGGGCCGAGGCATGGGTTCTTTAATTGAAAAGCTGCTGAATGAAGGCTACAAAATTACGACCGATCAGCCTAGCGACAACAACACCCTGACCATTCGCCATGATCACCTCATTGCTTTTCCAACCTGGATGGAAATTAGAACGACTTGGCGACTTTACAATCATGCCCGGGAAATGTCTTCCAATAGCGATAGACTATCAACATGGACATTCAATGGAATTGATTATTCGCGTTTTCTTGCTAAAAGCGTTACTCAAATTTTTCTGGATACACTGCCCATTTCCATTGTCAAAATCGCGCAAGTGCGAAAAATGCAATCTCTCCTGAACTGCCGTGCCGTTATTGTCAATGGCGAAACAGGTGCCGGACCCCGTAGCCTAGTTTATCTCAACCGAAACACGGATATGCAGATTTATTATGTCTGTCATGCAATGGGCATTCATAAATTTCAACCTTTTTGTATGGGCCGCAACCATTCACATGTCACCTATTTTCCTTGTGGGAGTGACCACCTTTCACAGTATGGGGCTCGGCTGCCTGACAACAAAAAACCCCGAATGCTCGTAACAGGAAGTCCTGCCGCAAATATCTTCAAAAATATTCAAATAAAACGCTCCGCCATTAATCAAAAACGCATTATGTTCCAGAATTTCAGTCCTGCTGGTTTTGTCATTGCTGCGCGCATACGAAAAATTGATGATTACACCATCCATATTTTCAAAGTTGCCCGCATTTTATTAGACGAAGGCTGGAAAGTTACCTTCAGAGGGCACCCACAAATTGGCAATGAACTGGAATATAAAATGGCAACGAATATGAATATGGAAAAGCTGATAGACTGGGGCGATCATTTAGCTTTCGATCAGGCCTTACTAAATCATGACATTGTTGTCTGCAGCACCTCAACAAGTTTTTATCAAACTTTATACGCACAATGGCCCGCTATTTTTTATGAACCATTACGTCAAAATGAATATGGTTCAGATGGTATCGGCTATGATAATTTTTTTGTAGGCTTACCTGCTGCAACAGATATCAAGCGGCCTTTTGTAAAAAATCAACAGGACCTCCTGAAGTTTATCCGCCAATCACTTGATCCAGATAGCTTTATATCCAAGTTTCCAAAAAAATTCACTACAGAATTTGCGCACCGTTTCATCGGACCTAATCCCGATGGTTCCGAAACAAATATTGTCCGCTTTATCAAATACAACACACCTCCAAGTCAGTCGATAGTTTCGGAATAAATCGATAAAATCCTGCTCCCTTCGTACAGAGACGCCTTTATTTTAGTATTCATTCAATAGCCCAGGCCTCTAAACCATCCACATTACGCCACAACTTTACAATTATTTAGGGATAACTAACGCCATGAATAATAATCCATCAAACCCAACGACCATACAGTCCTTTCTCAGCGGAGATAAAATATTTTTACGCGGATTGCGGCATGAAGATATGGAAAGTTACCGTAACTGGCTCGACAACCCGGAAACGACCAAATTCATGGAAAGCGGCTGGAAGCCCACCAGCAACAAAGATATTGAAAACCTTTACCACGCTTCCACAGAAAATTCCGATACCGTGGCCTTTGCTATTATTGATCAATCAACCGGTCAACTTATCGGTTGTTGTGGCCTGTATCTTATTCAATGGATATGCAGACGAGCGGAATTTCGTATCATTATAGGAGAACCGTCAGCATGCAACAAAGGGTTCGGTCGAGAAGTAGCAGAGCTTGTTATCAGCTACGGTTTCAACCAGCTTAATTTGGAAAATATTTATCTTGGGGTCAATTGCAAAAACAAAGGTGCTATAAAATCCTATCAATATGCCGGATTTATTAATGAAGGCATCCGTCGCAAACTTATCTATATAAATGGCCTCTATTATGATGTGCTAATGATGAGCATTCTTAAAGAAGAATACTTTGCAACTCTAAACAAACAACCATGATACGTGTTGCTGTTTCTGGCTTAGGCAAAATGGGCTCTGGCTACGATAAAGACAACCTTGGGCCACCGCTCAGTCATATTGGCGCAATCATGGCCATGGACGGGATGTTGTTAACGGCCGCTTTTGACCCGTCCGCACAAGTTCGTAAAAATACTGCTTCACAATGGACCGAGCTTAAAAAAACTGTCCTCAGAGAAGACCTCGCTCAGCTCGAAAGTAAAGAAGCCGATGTCATCGTAATCTGTTCGCCGACACCCACCCATTACAAACAAGCCCTCGTCGCCATAAGCAAAGAGCCAAAAATTATTGTTTTAGAAAAACCAGCGTCTTGTTCGATCCAAGAAACAAAAACCATCATAGACTTGGCGGAAAAACAAAACATACAAATACGCGTTAATTTTCACCGTCGTTTTGACCCTCAACTCATTAATTTTCAGACCCAAATGCCCGGAATTCCAGAGCTGGTCATCGCGCGCTACACTAAAGGTCTTTATAATTACGGCAGTCACATGGTTGACTTAATGATTAATTGGTTTGGTTTACCGCAATCGGTTCAGTCTTTTAGTTCCCTAGGTGCTGGCACAGACCCTAACCTTTCGTTCGTCTGTAACTTCGATTCTGGCCTTTCATTTGTATTTACCGGCATAGACAATCTAAATTACGATCAATTCGAAGCAGATTTTTTCTTTAGCAACACAAGACTTGAACTTGCCAATGGTGGCGTTGAAAAACGTTACTACCTGCCAACCGATGATCTTTATTATAAAGGTTATCGTCAATTACAGGCACATAACCTTTTTTTTGAACCCAAACAAATATCCGGTTTAATCGCTTTTTATGAAAACATTCATAATCACCTTTTAATTAACCTACCTCTAGGTGGCTGTACTGGTTACGAAGCACTTTTAGGCCAATCTATCATCGATTCAGCAATAACTTCGGCACTTAACCAAAATAAAATAATTTCCACAAATAACTCTTCCCAATTATTTATACAGGAATAATGATGTCTAACGCCCAACATACCCTCGCCCTACTCGGCGGGACACCGGTCCGTCAAGTACCCTTGCCCCCCTATAATACCATTGGAGAGGAAGAGAAAACTGCTGTCATGAACGTCCTCGATAGCGGAGAACTATCAGGCTTTATTGCTGATCCGGGAAAATCATTCTGGGGAGGGAAATACGTTCTCGCCCTCGAAGACTGTTTCCGTGAACATTTCAACATAAAGCATGCCGTTGCTGTCAATTCAGCCACTTCGGCTCTGCATTGTGCCATTGCAGCAAGCGGTATTGGCCCAGGCGATGAAGTTATCGTTACCCCCTACAGCCTGTCTGCCAGTGCATCTGTAATCTTCATGACGGGGGCTGTTCCGGTATTTGCTGACATTGATGAAAAAACTTTTTGTCTCGATCCCGCCTCCGTTGAAGCAGCGATCACTCCTTATACAAAAGCAATTATGACCGTTAATCTTTTCGGCCACCCTTCGCCCTTATTAAGGCTTCGGGAAATTGCAGACCGGCATGACCTGATACTCATAGAAGACAACGCCCAATCGCCAGATGCTCTATGCCATGGGCGCCATGCCGGAACGATCGGTGACATGGGAATTTTTAGTTTCAATCGTCATAAAACCATACAATGCGGCGAGGGCGGGATACTGATTACCAATAGTGAGAATCTACACTTAAAATCTGCGCTTGTTCGCAATCATGGGGAATTTGTTATTGAGAAGATGGGTGTCAAAGACATTGTCAATATGGTCGGACTTAACCTTCGTATGACAGAAATGGAGGCTGCCGTTGCTTTATGCCAGTTCCGCAAACTTCCGTCATTAAATGCCCAACGCAATGAAATGGCCGACCGGTTGACACAAGGGCTATCCGGCCTAGACGGTATAACCCCACCTTTTACCGATCCTGATTGCACACATGTTTATTATTTTTATGTAATGAAATATGATGCCAAAATTACAGGCATTCCACGCAACTTGTTTACCAAGGCCTTAAATGCAGAAGGTGTTTCAATCAGGAGCGGCTTCCTTCAACCCATTTATTTTGAACCGCTTTACCAGAAGAAAATTTGTTTTGGCCCTAACGGGTACCCTTTTACATCCAACCCACGGAATGAAAGTTTATCCTATGCCAAGGGAATTTGCCCCGTAACTGAACGCATCGAAGACGAGGAGTTGATGTTGACGAATATGCTGTACCCACCGTTGACCCTTCAAGATATGGATAGCTTTGTCAATGCATGTGAAAAAGTTCTGAACAATCGTGATGCACTTATCAATTGGTCATACAAACAAATGCAAAGTAGCACATGAATGTCCTTTAACATTGTCTTTGTTGTTGGTAATGTCGGCTCTGTTGAATACTTGGCCCCTTTATGGAAAAGATGGCTTAAACAAAAAAATACTCCCAAGTGGCGTATCATCGCAGGCCCATCAGCCCGGCTTTCTAGTATTTGGGAGAAGCTGCCAAATCTGCCGTTAATCAATGTTCAGTGCAATGAACAGGGTTTCACAGAATGGCTTCCGACATTAAATCAATTCAAATGCGTTGTCGCCTCAGCCACATACTGGGATTTCGAAGAAGCCGCGTGCAATTATGCCCGGCTTCAAAAACAGCCTGTGTTTCGCTTTCTCGATACTTGGTACGATTACCATAAAAGGCTGTCCGGACATGAAGGCCATATCTTGCCCGTGGACACCGTTTTCATGATCGACCAGCAAGCCATAAACGAAGCCATAGATCAGGGTATTCCCGCCTCCATGCTGACATCCATAGGTCAGCCAGCTTGGGAAAACATCAAATCAATGCCGAAAGGTGACAATAGAGATGTCATTTTTGTTGGTCAGCCTATTGAACAATACTATGGAAATCGTCTTGGATATACGCAAAAATCTTGCTGGCAACTGCTTCAAAAAGTGACCAACAAGCATCCTGATCTTTTTCGTAAAATTTATTATTTGCCTCACCCTGAGGAAACAAATCATCCGGAAAACCTTGATGAATTGAACGGCAAACTTATTTACAGTAAAGAGCAAATCTATAACGTTGGCACAGTACTTGGAATGTATTCATCTCTTATGACCGATGCATTTCTTGCTGGTCGACTTGTCGTCAGTTTGCAATCCGATCCTCAAGGGGACGAAATGTGCTCACTTGTTCGCCATAATTATATAAATCGCGCAACTTCTGAAGAAGAACTCCTTGCCTTCTTGTCCAATCCGCTTTGCAAGCCCAAAACTTTAAGTTCTTCGCTTGAAGGTAGTTGCGATAGACTTGAAAAATACTTACAGAGATCCGTCCATTGACAAAATTAGTTGGTTTAATACAAGCGCGTATGGGTTCGTCAAGATTACCCGGAAAAATGATGTGCAACATTTTAGGCACGCCCATGATTGGGCATATTATCACACGCTTACAGTCAATTTATGATCTTGATGGTGTCGTTGTAGCAACAACATCGGATCCTCGCAACGAGCCAATGATTTCATATGTGAAAACATATGGTGCATCAATATATGTATCTCCATATGAAAACGACATAGCAGAACGTTTAACAGGTGCTGCTAAAATGACAAAGGCCGATGCAATACTTAAAGTCAACGGGGATTGCCCGCTCATAGACCCCGATATACTAAACCAAATGCTCCAACTTTTTCATGAAAGTAAAAGTATTGATTACCTGTCTAATAAAATCAAATGGACTTTTCCATTGGGAATGAGCGCAGAAATTATTTCTGCGAAAGCACTAATTTGGTGCCATGAAAATTTAATCGAAGAAATTGACCGGGAACTCGTTGCAAACTGGATCCGTGACCACCCAGATATATTTAATATACTCTCATTTGAAGGCAATCAAAACCTTAGTCACCATCAATGGTGCGTCGATACTCATGAAGATCTGGTAGAAGTAGAGAATATATATAAACACCTCTACCCAGCAGATCCCTTGTTTGGGTTAAAAAAAATCCTTGATTATCTTGCTTCATCTAGAGAATAACCCATTATTCATTTTGGCCGTTTACCCGCTTTCATATTAATGGTGTTGAGGTTAAACTAACTTTCATTGATCAATCATTCATAACGGACGACTTTTTCCACCATGACTTTAAACGTTGCCTTGATCGGCTGTGGCCGTATCGCCGGTCACCATTGCCGTTCCATTCAAAAAGTTAACGGCGTCCGGTTGATCGCTGTTTGTGATTTGGAAATTGATAAAGCCAGCGCATATGCCGAGAAATTTGACGTGCCAGCCTACACAAATTACCGTGTCATGTTTGATCGTCATCCGGACATCGATATAGCCGCTGTGATCACCCCGTCCGGCATGCATTTTGAGCACACTACCGATATCATCAGCACATTTGGCAAGCATGTGATTGTTGAAAAACCAACCTTTATGCAGCCCGGACAAATGGTTAATGCTTACAACATTGCAAAAACCCATGGCACAGATATTTTTCCAGTGTTCCAAAACCGTTACAACAAATCCGTATGCCGGGTTCGTGACGCGCTGAATAATGATGAATTGGGTGACATCCGCATTATATCCGTTCGCGTACGCTGGTGTCGTCCGCAACGCTATTACGACATGGCTTCGTGGCGTGGTACATTTTCCCATGATGGCGGTGCATTAACCAATCAAAGCATCCACCACGTCGATTTGATGCGGCATTTAGGTGGCGAAGTCGATACCGTTAACGCCACCATGCGCACCTTGGGTGCAAATATTGAGGTCGAAGACACATGCGTCGCTACATTCAAATATAAAAATGGGGCCGTCGGTGTATTAGAAGCCACAACAGCCGCTAGGCCCGATGATTTTGAGGCCTCCCTGTCCATTGTTGGCTCCAAAGGGTTGGCACAAATTGGCGGCATCGCCGTTAATGAATTGCAAATTTTCACACCCGACCCCGATGCGTGTGCCACCAATAGCGAAGACTTTTCTCGGGTCAAAGGCCATGGTGCCGTATACGGTTTTGGTCACACTCAAATGTATCAGGACATCGTTGACCACTTCAATGCAGCCAAACCCTATCCCGTTGTCTCTGATGACTGCCTGCAAACCTTGAAACTGTTGAACGCTTTTTACCGCTCGGATGAACAAAAATCTGAGGTCAGCGTTGACAGTACGGATCAGTCACTACGACTAGGCCGGGAAAACGACAGCATTTCAAATCTATACAGGACACCTATTCAATGAGCCGGGCTTTGAAAGTCGGCATCGCAGGGTACGGTGTGGTTGGCAAACGCCGCCGCCAAGTCATCGACAAACGCGGCGATATGACCGTTGTCGCTGTTTGTGATCGCACTCTTGGTGATGAGGGCAGATTTGATGACGGCGTTCAGTTTTTTGCCAATTATGAAAAACTGTTGGAACAAAATTTAGACGTTTTGCTGGTCTGTATGAGCAACGATATCGCCGCCGAAGTCACTATGGCGGGATTGAATAAAAAACTCCATGTGTTTTGTGAAAAACCACCCGGACGCGATGTCAGCGATATCGAAGCGGTCATCAAAGTCGAAGCCCGCCATCCGGGACTTAAACTAAAATACGGTTTTAACCACCGCTATCACGACAGCGTTCGTGATGCCTTAAAAATCGTCCGTTCGGGCGAATTGGGATCGATTATCAACGTCCGCGGGCTTTACGGCAAATCTCAACTGATTACTTTTGGTCAGGATTCGTGGCGCACCAAACGTGAACTTTCCGGTGGCGGTGTCCTGCTTGACCAAGGCATTCATATGGTCGATCTCATCCGCCTGTTTGCTGGCGATTTCGAAGATGTGCATAGTTACATCAGCAACAATCACTGGGGCCATGATGTCGAAGACAACGCTTATGCATTAATGCGGACAAAATCCGGCATCGTCGCCATGCTACATTCATCGGCCACCCAATGGCGGCATCGTTTTCAACTGGAAATTACCCTGCAAAAAGGTGCCGTTACATTAAGCGGCATTTTATCAGGATCAAAAAGTTATGGTGCGGAAACATTGACCATCACCCGCATTCGTGATGATGAAATGGGTGATATGGGCGACCCTAGAGAAGAAACAGTACGCTATAACCGCGACCCATCTTGGTCTGATGAAATCAAGGAATTTGCCGAAGCGGTCCTTAATAACAAACCCATCACTAATGGATCATCACAAGAAGCCCTTAGAACCATGGAACTTGTGTACCGTATCTATCTGGCTGACAAAGGCTGGAAAACTCAATGGGGCTTGAGTGAGACAGATCCTAGTGTATAAGGTTTATTTTTAGGAAAGGTATAAAATATGGTTCGACAAACGGATCGTGCTTTTGGGTTAATGTTCGCAGGCGTTTTTGCAATAATCACAGCCGTCGGTTGGTTTGTTTTTGATACGCGTATTGATTGGGCTGGGTATGTGGGCATCGGATTTTTGCTGATTGCATTGATTAAACCTATTTTTTTATTGCCCTTAAACCGACTGTGGATGGGTTTTGCACACCGTTTGTCCGGTATCAGCAACCGTCTTGTTTTAGGTTTGTTTTTCTTTGCCTTCATGACCTCATTTGGACTCGTTATGAAACTTTTTGGCCGTGATCCAATGACAAGAAACAAAAAACCAAACACATCAACCTATTGGCAACCCGTTAAACGCCAAGTCGATCGCGATACGCTGATCGATATGTTTTAATCAGGTAGGAACACTTTAGATATGCTTTCGGTTATTGGACAACTTTTTAAATTCATGCGCGTTTACCGCAAATTCTGGATGGCACCGATTATCATCGGGCTTGTTGTTTTAGGTGGATTATTAATCGCGGCCCAATCTACGGCCATCGCGCCCTTTATCTATGCAATTTTCTAAGGCCATAAGTCTGTGATTATACTCGGTCTATCAGCGTTTTACCATGACAGTGCAGCGGCTATCGTGGTTGACGGAAAAATTATTGCCGCCGCTCAACAGGAACGCTTTTCCCGCAAAAAAAATGACGCAACATTCCCAAAAGACGCGGCACTCTTTTGTTTAAAAGAAGCGGGCATCACGCTCGACCAAGTTGATTATGTCGCTTTTTATGATAAACCTCTGTTGACGTTTGACCGCTTACTTGAAACCTATATGGCCTATGCGCCCGCCGGATTTACTTCTTTTGTCAAAGCTATTCCTGTTTGGGTAAAAGAAAAAGTTCTGCAAAAAACATTAATCCAAGATGGTCTTAATGATTTGGGCCTTGGGGGCGTGTCGCCTGAAAAAATTCTATTTGGTTTTCATCATCATTCTCACGCGGCGAGCGCTTACTACCCGTCACCTTTTGATGATGCCGCCGTTTTGGTTATGGATGGAGTGGGTGAATGGGCAACCACATCGTTTGGTATTGGCGAAGGCGCTAAACTAACCCTCACCAAAGAAATTCGGTTTCCCCATTCCATCGGTATGTTGTATTCATCGTTTACCTATTATTTGGGTTTTAAAGTCAATGAAGGTGAATACAAAGTCATGGGATTGGCACCATATGGCGAACCTAACTACGTTGATCAGATTTTAGACAATCTCATAGAAATCAATGACGACGGGTCATATAAACTGAACATGCAATATTTTAATTATTGCACAGGACTGACCATGACCAATAGCCGGTTTGATAAACTGTTCGGTGGCCCACCGCGTAAATCCCAGCAACCATTAACACAAAAACACATGGATTTAGCCCGCTCCGTTCAGGTGGTCACCGAACAAATCGTATTAAAACTGGTTGAAAATTTGTATCAGGAAACCGGTAAAAAAAATCTCTGTTTGGCTGGTGGTGTGGCGTTGAACTGTGTTGCTAATGGCCGTATTTTACGTGAATCATCGTTTGATAACATCTGGATTCAACCGGCCGCCGGTGATGCCGGGTCCGCATTGGGTGTGGCATTGGCTGTTGCCAATGAAATGGGCGACGGCACCAGATATCCTGAATTACCAAAATCAGGGGACAGCATGAAGGGCAGTTATTTAGGCCCCAAATTTGATGACATAACCATTACAGACACGCTGAACAAACAAGGCGCGACTTATGAACATATTCCCGATGAAAATAAATTATTTGAATTAACCGCAGACGCCTTAGCATCGGAACATGTTGTTGGTTGGTTTCAAGGGGCTATGGAGTTCGGGCCTCGGTCTTTGGGTAACCGGTCAATACTTGGTGATCCCAATTCATCCAACATGCAAAAAGTTTTAAATTTAAAAATCAAATACCGCGAAGGCTTTCGCCCTTTTGCTCCGGCTGTTTTGAAAGACGATGCGGCGGGCTATTTTGATCTGGATGGAGAAAGTCCTTATATGTTGCTGGTGGCCCCGGTTTTAGAGAAACACCGTACTAAATCAGATACGGGCAACCAAGCCCAAGGTCTGGCTAAGCTTGATCAAATTCGCAGCGACATCCCGGCCGTCACTCATGTTGATTATTCAGCCCGTGTGCAAACGGTGGACGGGGTATCAAATCCCCGTTTTAAAGCCTTATTAGAAGCTTTCAAGAAGAAATCCGGGCTGGGTATGTTGATCAATACCAGTTTCAATGTCCGTGATGAACCCGTTGTTTGTTCGCCCGAAGACGCCTATCGATGTTTCATGGCAACAGAAATGGATATGTTGGTGATCGGCGATTTTGTTTTAAGGAAACATCAACAGTGAACAGCTTAGATAATGCACCGCAAACACCGATGTTTTCAAACCGCATTCTGGATTGCCTTAAACAACCGGGCGGCGATAATTCATCAGGGTTAGTTTTGCAAAACGGCGCGCTTAAAGCCACAAAAACAGGTCAAAATTTCGATTTTATCGATGGCATTCCATCATTATATGTACCGCTCGAAGGTGAGGGCCAGGACGTCACATCACGGGTTAAATCATTTTATGAAGAAAATCCGTTCCCCAGCTATGAAGGCCTCGAAGAATTTGGCGAGTTGGTTAACAAAGGTAGCCATAACCCATTTTCCGCTAATTTACTGGAAGCCATTGGTTTTAATAAAACCGTGCTAGAATGTGGCTGCGGTACCGGGCAATTAACGCAGTTTTTACAACTTAACAACAACCATACACTGGGCATTGATATGTCATTAGGCAGCTTGCGCTTAGCCGTTGAACATAAATTACGCAACGGTTTAGAACGTGGCAGTTTTGCGCAAATGAATATTTTTGATTTAGCCATCAAAGACAATAGTTTTGACGTGGTCATTTCCCACGGCGTTTTGCACCACACCTTTGATGCCAGACGTGCGTTTTCCCACATTGTAAAAAAAGCCAAACCCGGCGGCATCGTTATGGTCGGGCTTTATAACAGTTATGCCCGCATCCCAACGTGGTTGCGATCAAAAGTCATCGGTGTGTTAGGGCCAAAAATTGATTTTGTTGTACGCAACCGCATTCAAGACGCGCGCAAAGCCGACATCTGGATCAAAGACCAATATTATAACCCGCATGAAACATGGCATTCTATTGATGAAGTTATGGATTGGTTTGAAGAAAATGATTTGGAATACTTAAATTGCTCTCCATCCATTCTAGGCTCATCTGGTGAAGACAGCGAAAAACTATTTACTGAAACTGATGCCGGGTCGGCCTATCAACGCGTCATTACACAAATGTCGTGGTTAGGATCCATCGCCCGCGAGGGCGCCTTGTTTGATGTTATTGGCCGAAAGAAAAACCCGTCATGACCACGGCTGCAAACGACACCCCTACACCTAGTTTAAAAGGCCGCTTGATCGCGCTGTTTTTAGGTCTTGTATTGTTATTAGGACTTTCAGAAATCGTTCTCCGTGTAGCCATGCCCAACTGGCGAGATTTTTACAGTGGATGGTTCATGACCGCTGAATACGTTCCGGGCTATACCCGCGTTGCCACGGGCATTGCAGGTTTTGATGGCTATTTTGCGCAAAATAATGGGGACTTTCGCGTCCGCATAGGCATTAATAAATTTGGCCTGCGAAATAAAGACCCTATAGATAATGCCGATGGCCGCATCTGGGTTGTTGGCGACAGCATGACGTTTGGTTGGGGCGTCGAAGAAAATCAGCGCTATTCCGAATTGTTGGGCAAAAACCTAGGCCAGCCTACCTATAATATTGCCAGCCCCGGCACCGATGTTTGTGGCTATCAGTCGTTATTGGCCCGCATGCCGAAAACGGTGAAGCCCAAAGCCGTCGTCATGGGTTTAATTTTGGAAAACGACATTACCGATTATGACTGTAAAGCTTTATCCAAACGCCATACCCAACAATTTAATGACGGTTACACGCAACAAACCGGTGCCAGTGGATTGTTAGAATTCAAGCGTTTTTTAACGGCCAATACAGCGATCTACAATTTCATCGCTGTCTCCCTTAAGCGCGTTGACGTGGTACGAACTGTTTTAACATCTTTGAAAATTATCAAACCAACGTTGACCTACAAAAACCCTTTACAAGGTAAAAAATTCGACCGCTCCGTCAATGCAACGGTTCGGGAAATTCTTGTTTTTAACTCTATGTTGCCCACGGGGACGCCGTTTACCGTTTTAATTGCTCCAGGACGGTTTGAACTTAAAAACGGCGATACGCTTTATAAAAAATTACGTCTTGGCGTTATGTCACGGCTTGAACAAGCGGGCATCACCGCCATTGATCCTTTTCGAGACTTTAATCAAGCCGGATATGCGCCGACCCATTTTGCCCATGATGGTCACTGGACGCCGCTTGGCCATGAAATCGCAGCCAATTCTTTGGTTCCCGTTTTAAAAGCCCAGCTTCTGGCAAAGGAATGAATTCAGCATGAAAACCATTGGCATTATTCCAGCGCGCATGGCCGCCAGCCGTTTTCCGGGCAAACCGCTGCACCCGATTTTGGGCCGCACCTTGTTGGAACACTGTTTCGAACGGGCTCGTATGTTTGGTGACTGGGACATCTTGGCTGTGGCTACCTGTGACGATGAAATTCAGTTATTTTGTAAAGAGAAAAATTACCCGGTGATCATGACCGCGGATACGCATACACGGGCGCTTGACCGCGTTGCCGAAGCCGCCCTCAAATGCGGGCTGGATGTTGCGGATGATGATCTTGTGGTCTGTGTTCAGGGCGATGAACCTTTGTTAGGCCCGGACATGATCGAAGCTGTGGTTAAACCTTTTCATGACGATACGACCGTCAATGGCACCATGTTGTCGGTTCCGATAATTGATGAAGAAACATTTTTAAACCCCGATATTGTCAAATTGGTGCATGATATCAAAGGTGACGTTCTCTATACTTCACGCAGCCCCATTCCCTATTGCAAACAGTTTTCTGCTGATGTCGGCGCTAAACGAGTTGGTGGTATTTTTGGTTTTCGTTGGCATTTATTAAAATGGTTTACGGAAACCCCAGAATCGCCCTTAGAAATTTCAGAATCCTGTGACAGTAACCGCATCATGGATAATGGATTCCGCCAACGTATAGCACCCGCCCCCATGCGCCCTTATGTATCGGTTGATAGTTTTGATGATGTCGCCCGTGCCGAAGCCGCACTTAAAACGGATCCACTGTGGGGACAATATTAATGATCCCGTTTCAGGCACTAATTTTTGATTTGGACGGCACCTTGGTCAATAGTGTTCCCGATGTCAGAGCGTCTGTTAATTATGGCCTACAAACCATGGGCCGAGGTTCAATCACCACCTCAAATACGCATGATCTGGTTGGTGGCGGGGCTATTCCTTTGGTAGAAGGCGCGCTTAGATTAACCGGCGGTACCGTCACACCCGACGACGTCGATCAGTTGCTTAACATATTTTTGAATTACTATAAAATTAACCCGGCGGTCCATTCACACCTTTATGACGGTGTGCGTGATGTTTTGGATGACTGTTTATCAGCTGGTATTAAAATGGCCATATGCACCAATAAACCGGATCAGACCACCCACCCGGTTTTGCAAGCTTTTGGTCTATCCAAATATTTTACCAGCATCCGTACCGGGGACACAGTGCCTCATAAAAAACCGGATGCCCGACATATCCAACTCTGCCTTGATGATTTAGACGCAACTTTAGAAAACGCCGTTTTTATCGGTGACAGCGAGACCGATATTTATGCCGCCAACAATGCCAAAATGCGATCGGTTTGTGTGACCTATGGTTATTGTCACCAACCCTATGATCGCTTGGGTGCATCGGCGTTAATAAACGATTTTTCGGAACTTATACCCGCTCTTAAAAACATTCATTTACAAAGCAATACATCATGACCCGCGTCTGTGTCGCATCCCGGTCTTTTTCTAGGCACCCTGTTTTACGCCAAGAATTATTATCAAAATTTCCCGATGTAACTTTTAACGATCAAGGGACAAGTCTTACAGACCAAGGCTTGATTGATTTTGTATCAGGTCATAGCCACGCCATTACAGCTTTAGAAAAACTGGATGCGACTTTTTTTAATGCTCTGCCCGATTTAAAAATTGTTTCTAAATACGGTGTCGGTTTTGACATGATCGATGTCACGGCCATGAAACAAGCCGGTGTTTATCTGGGCTGGACCGGTGGCAGTAATAAACGCTCGGTGAGTGAGTTAGTCATCGCCTATGCCCTTAATATGTTGCGTCATATTCCCGTCTTAAATGCGGATGTAAAATCCGGATCGTGGCAACAAATTAAAGGACAGCAATTAACCGGTAAAACCGTTGGCATCATCGGCTTTGGGCATGTTGGGAAAGATCTGGCCGTTTTGTTACAAGCCTTTGGATGTGAGGTCTTGGCTCATGACATTCTGAATTTTCCTGATTTCTGTCAAACCCATGACATCCCGCAAACGGATTTGAATAATCTTTTAAATCAATCGGATATTGTCACTCTTCATTTACCGCTAGATGACAGTACAAAAAATATTTTGGGGCCGGAACAATTAAAAATTATGAAACCCGGCAGCCTATTAATCAATGCCGCCCGTGGTGGGTTGGTCGATGAAACTGCTGTTAAAAATGCACTTCAGTCCGGGCAATTATCAGGCGCTGCTTTTGATGTTTTTTCCTGTGAACCGCCTGAAGATATTGATTTAATCAAGTTGGCCAATTTTTTGGTGACGCCGCATATTGGTGGCAGCACAGACGAAGCTATTTTGGCTATGGGACGTGCCGCAATTGCCGGGCTTAGGAACAATCAAATTCCCGAAGTTGGCGTTTTTCCCAAATAAACGGATTTTATTTTGGCGGTTTAAACGCCCCTATAAACCAAGCAAATCCCATAATTTTTCCCAATTTTATTTCCAATTTAGATTGCCTTGGCCATGGAGCGCCATAAACCAAGACGCCGCCCGGATGGGTCCCATAACGTTTCAATTGATAACGCCTGTAAATCCGTCCCACTTTCGGTATCAGATAAAAATGAAATTCGCCTTTGCGCAATGTTAATCCCTTAAATTTGCTAAATATTTTTCGAATGCCGGAATTCGTATAACATCGGGTGATGGGGTTGGCCACGGTTTGCGCATTTTTTCCACCCCATTCGGTGGCTTTGCCTAACCAGTTTTTGTCGCCCCAAGCTTTGCCTTGCAACACGCCGACACACAAAAACATGTTTAACCAATAATGCCACGAATTTTTGCAATACAGCATAATCGCCGCCCGCCCACCGGGTTTTAAAACGCGGTAAACTTCATCCATAGCCGCTTCGGTATCCGATGTATGATGTAAAACGCCGTTTGAATAAACAATATCAAAGGTTTCATCTAAAAACGGTAAATTTTCCGCATCACCTTGTAAAGCACCACAATCTGTCGCCAAATCATCCATCAATTCAAATTTTGCTGACGTTGACCGGGCCCGTTGAAAAGTAATATCAATGCTGGTGACATGGGCACCATATTTAGCAAACAGCGCCGAATGCCCACCAGCTCCGGGCCCGATTTCCAGCACTTTTTTGCCCGTTAATTGATCAAGTGGCATTTCCACGGCCGCCAAATGACCGCGCAAGCGGAACATATCGTCCAGTTCATCTAAGCTTTTAACAAGTTGCTCGCGGGTTAATGTCTTATCAACATCTTCATACAAACTGTCGTATAAAGATCGCCAGAATTTTTGAATATCTTGCTTCTCGGAACCTGTATTCATGTATAAATTCGCTTAGTCTATTTATTCTAACCCTTCTATACGCATCTAACCCGGTCTTAGCCAAGGTCTTTTATAGAATTTATCAATGATTTCACGATTTACAGGAAAAATTTGCCAACTCTTATCTGATCCTGTGCTACGGCGCTGGCTGATCGGACGCATCCTTGGTCGTTGGCCGGGTGAGCCTGATTTCAACGCCCATAGACCGCCTTATCTTGTACACTTATTGCCGCTTTTATCAGAAACACCTATTCTGAATAGTGTTGGCACTGTTAAAACCCAGCCCTTTTTAGCAGAACCATTCATTATTACCCTGCCTGGTGAAACCGTTGAAATCAAAAAATCCCAAGAAACAGAAATTTTTGAAAAAACTTTTGATGATCTTGAAACTCATTTAGGGCTTCATCGTTTCGCATTCATAATGAATATCAAGAGTGACCATGAAATCCAAGCCGTTTATAGGCTTTGGCAGGTCTGGTTAAAACACTTTAATCAACCCGATAAGAGCTGGGTCTGGCACCCCTATACATCCAGCGAACGGGCCGTTAATTTAATACGGTTTTTTGATCGCCACGGCTGGCCTTTGCCCATTGACACAACAATTAAAACCTTATCAGCCCACGCACCTGCCATTGCCCAGAAACTAGAATTTTTTGGCGATCATCATACCTCCAACCACTTATCCAATAATGGTCGTGGGTTATATGTATTGGGGCTGCGGCTTGGCCTTGCTCAAGCAACAACTATTGGTGCTGAAATTTTAATTCATGAAGCACAAAGACTATTTCAAGCTGACGGCATGCTGCGCGAAGGGTCAAGCCATTATCATTTATTACTAACCCGCAACTATGTTGAATGTGCCCTTCAAGCGGAAATTCATGGGCATGAATGCGCTATCCAATTTAAAGAAATCGCCATAAATTTATTAAAAGCCGCCGCTATGATCCCTGTCTCTGGGTATTTTCCATTAATTGGCGACATTTCACCAGATTGTCCGCCAGAACACCTAATGTGTTTGTTGCCAACGTTTGATAGCAAAAGCGGGTGGGGCGGTTTATTAGAAGACCATGAATTTAAACTTTTTAATACCTTGCTTAAGTCCGCAGACAATCAAGGCCCCGTCAACACGGATCATTCTGGGTGGCGGCGGCACCGTTTCGGCCCGTGGTCGGGACTTTGGCATACATCGCCTATAGGTTGGTCACAAATGCCCGGTCATGGACATCAAGACTGTGGGGGGTTTGTTCTTTGTTTCGATAGTGTTCCTATTTTCATTGACCCCGGACGCGGGGCGTATGGCGATACGGGGGATGCGGCTTTTTACCGGTCAGGCCGTGTTCATAATACCATTTTGGTTGATGACCATGACCCTTATCCCGCCAATCGGCCCTATTTCAATGATGTTTTCAGGCAAACTGTTTGTGGCCCGCCCCCCCAATCGAAACAGAATGAAAACGGTCCTGAGCTTCGCTTTGATGGCTTTTCACGGCTTAAAAACGTAACGTCGGCGACCCGCAGTTGGAGTTTTAGCGATAATCAAATGACCTTAACTGACTGCATAAACGGGCGCGGCATGCACACCACCAAGCGCATTATGATCACACCATTAACCGTATCCGAAAATAACGCTGGTATTTTATTAACCAGCAACCATCACACATTTAATTTAATCCATGATGGAGACATAACCATCAATCCGATCACACAGTGGACGGCTTATGGCCAAGGCGCACCCGTAACAGCCATTGAAATAACCACCCGCAGCATGTTTCCTTTTAGCGGACAGATAAATCTGGAGGCCGTGCCAAAATGTGCGGATTAACGGGACTTTTTTTACCAACAGGTGTGCAAGCCCAAACGCTTAAACTCGACCCCATGCTGGATATTATGCGTCACCGAGGCCCCGATGGGGATGGCCGCTATGCATCGCCCGACCACCGTTTTCAAGCCGGGTTTCGCAGGCTTTCAATTATTGATCTTAACAACAGTAATCAACCGATCATCAGCACTGATAAGAACCGCGTTTTATTGGGCAATGGCGAAATTTATAATTATAAAGAACTGCGTAATACCCCAGAAACTTTGAAGTATGCTTATAAAACCCGGGGTGACATGGAAGTCATCCTGCCGCTGTATGATCGCTATGGAGAGGATTTTGTCGAGCATTTAAATGGTATGTTTGCCTTAGCCATTTATCATGCTGATCGTCATCAGTTAACCCTTGTGCGTGATCGATTGGGGATCAAGCCATTATATTGGGCTAAAACACCATCGGGCGGCATTATTTTCGCATCCGAAATTAAATCAATTTTGGCATCAGGTCTCATTACACCCTCCATTTTTGAACCCGCCGTTGCCCAATATCTTGCTCACGGCTACGTACCTGCACCCATGACGTTGTTTCAAGGTATTCATAAACTTCAACCCGGACACAGATTAAACGTCAATGCCACTGGTGACATCACCACCCAACGTTATTGGCAGGCAAGGCCATCGACCAAGCCATTTACAGCGGTCCAAGATCAACACCATCATTTATTGGATTTGTTAAAAGACAGTTTGAATTTAAGACTTAGAAGTGACGTTCCTTTAGGGGTTTTATTATCAGGCGGCATTGACAGCGGATTGTTGGTCGCCTTGGCCGCTTCCATCATTGATAAACCGCTGCAAACTTATACAGTTCGTTTTGATGGCGCAACTTATGATGAAAGTTCGCTTGCTCAACAAGTGGCTGATCGGTACGGAACAGACCATCACCTTATTGATCTTCCGGTTTCGGGGGTAGGCGCTGATCTTGTTGATATGGCTTGGCATATGGAAGAACCCCTAAATGATGCCGCACTTTTGCCTAATTTCATGATTGAACGGGCACTAGGCCAGGATGTGCGTGTGGCATTAAATGGCACAGGTGGGGACGAATTATTTGCAGGCTACGGACGTTATTTCAAACGCCCCGTTGAACACCGTTACACACAGTTGCCAAGGTGGTTACGCGGATCGGTGTTAGAGCCCATGATAAATGCTCTTTCTCCCATGCGGGCATGGCAGTTGGCGCGGGCAGAAAAATTTGACCTAAACCGTGGCGCTTATATTTTTGATCACACCACGTATTTCCCAAAAGCCATCATGGATCAACTTCAAAGCCCTTTTTCTTTGCCATCATCCGCCCATGCCCAAGCTTTTAAGAATTTCCAAGGGGATCCGCAAACCGGCGGTTTAATAGCCGATATTGAGACCTATTTAACCGAAGACCTGTTATTGTTGCTCGACCGCAGCTCAATGGCCGCCAGCGTCGAAGGACGGGTTCCATTTTTGGATCACAGGCTTGTCGAGGCGTCCTTGGCCGTGCCCCCACATCACCGCACACCAGGAAATCAACAAAAAGGTTTGTTAAAAAAACTCGCTGCTGATTATTTGCCAGATGACATTTTGGCGGCGCCCAAACAAGGCTTTGCATCGCCTGTGCCTTCGTGGATGCGGTCAGGCCTCGGCACCACGGCACGCCAATTATTAACGAGGCCTGAAACATTAGACCGTGGATGGTGGACTAAAGGCGGCATCGAAACATTATTGCAAGCCCCTGAACGTGACGGGTTTCGCATTTACAGCTTAGTCATGCTGGAGCTTTCGGTTCGTTTGTTTACTGAAATCCCGCTACCATCATCCCCGCCAAACATTTCATTGGAGGCTTTTTCAGGTGGCTGATATCAGCGTCATTATACCGGCTTTTAATGCCGCAAACAGTCTTCAAGCCGCTCTTCAAAGCGTGGCTCTGCAAACATTAAAACCGGATCAGGTTATTGTCGTTGATGACGGGTCAACTGATGATACTTATTCAATAGCGTCATCCATGCAAGATCACATGTCAGGCACCCAACTCATTGTTATCAAACAGCAAAACTTAGGTGCTGGGGCTGCTCGCAACCGAGCCATTAGCGAGGCAACATCAACATGGCTGGCATTTTTGGATGCCGATGATGTATGGCTTGCGGAAAAACTGCACCGTTCAATGGACGTCGTTCAAAGTGGGTCTTTTGATTTGGTTGCTCACGATTACATAGCCATTCATAAGGATTATGAAACAAAAATTAATTGTGCCTCGTTATTTCAGCTGTATGCAGATCCTTTTGTCGGTCTGTACCGTAAAGGGTTTATTGCCACATCAAGCGTTGTCGTGCGCAAAAATTTAGTTGAACAATCTGGTGGTTTTGATGAAAAGCTAAAAACCGCACAAGATTTTGATTTATGGTTAAAAATTTTAGCCCGCCCCCATGCTCATTTTAATATTTTTGATGAAGCCTTAATGCGCTACGCTATTATTGATGGGTCCATCACCAGTTTTACACCGCGGCGTCTTGCTTGTTCAATGGTCATTTTAAACCGCCACGCTCCCGCCATACTAAACCACACGGGCGGCATTATTCATATATTTTACCGAATTTTAGCCGTTCATTATGAAGCCGTAACCGCCAGTTTTGCCCAGCAACGCTATGGGTTGTTAATCCGTAGTGTTCTAATGTTGCCTTTCCGCTTGTTAGCGGCTACGTCCTTTTTATGGCACAAGGAACCAAAGATTGACTAAGAACACACATCAAATCCCTGAGACACCTATTCAAAGCCGGGATCAATTTGCCAAGTCTTATAAAGATGCGCGCGCCATGTTGCATGCCCAACACCGCGACCATGATCCGATTCAGCTCAAAAAAAAACACATCAAACAATACGAACACGAATTTGAGCTTTTGGCCCATGCAAATCCTTCCATGCGCGTACTTGAAATTGGTTGTGGCAAAGGTCAATTTTTAAAGTTTCTAGACCATAAAAACTATACGCGCACGGTAGGTATCGATTTTGATGATCAGCTCGCACCATTGCTTGAACAAATAAGCTCTGCTGAAATTTTTTTTGACGATGTTTTGCAATTAATTAAATCAGGTCAATTGGTCGGTCCTTTTGACCGCATTGTTATGTTTGATGTGGCCGAACATATCGAATTTGACGAACTGGTTACATTGCTCAAATCGTTACAAAATCTGTTAACCGATGACGGCAACATTTTAATGCGGGTACCCAACGTGACATCACCATGGGGATTAGACATATTTTTCGGCTCTTTTGATCACATCACACCCTTAAGCCCCGGCCGACTTAATCAATTAGCCGCCATCACCGGCTACGATTGTTTGGGCGTCTATCCACAACCTATCATTCCTTTGGGTCGGCGCATTAAAAGTTGGATTTTAAACAAAACCCTTGATTTTTTTCTAGCCTCGCCACCGGCCATATGGACCGCCAACTGCCTAGCTGTTTATACGCTAAAAAAGAATTAAAAATCAGGTAAAGCCCGAACACCTGTTTTTTGCCACCACCACCACGACCATTTTTTAAATCCTGAAATTTTGCCGGTTAATTGTGGGTTAAGATCAATGTCGATGGCATGAAATTTTTTCTCTAGAATGGTCACTGAAATTTTCGGACCAATATAAGATGGATGCGCCAAATCAACTTCGCCGGGGGCACGGATATCGAGCATTTCACCATATCCGTTAATGCCCAGCCTTCTTAATTGCTTCCCCGTTAATGAAGCTTCAACAATCATTGAATTGGAGCTATTACGACTTTGCCTATCGGTTTTTGAAGATGCGCCAAAAAACCGGCGATCAGACAAAATTATGGCACCGCGGACAAAATTTCCTGGCGCAATAGGAAATCGGTTGCCTGATAAATCTATTAATTCTCCGTTATTTGAACTCATGGAATATATTTGATCACCCGATTTCCAAACATTATGCGATCCTTGTCCCATGTCATGGGTAACCAGATGGCTTTTGTCATCAGTCTTAAAAATATGAGCCTGCCCACCGTCACGGCCATGGCCGGCTAGATATATTTTTTCGTCATCAACTAGAATAGAATTAATATGGTGAGTATCGGGAGAATCTGGATTTTTAGGCGCCCCAAATGGCTGCCAAATGTCCCAGTCTTGTCCGTCAAAAGTAGCAATAAAATTATTCCAAGTTGCTGCAATCCATAACTTGTTTTTAAAACAATAGAGTTGATGCGCATCGCGCATAATAAATGGGGCTTCCAGTTCTTTTTGCAAATTTAAATCTTTATCAAATACCAGAATGCGACCGCTGCGGTCCGGTGCTTCACTTTCTTTGCCATAAACAGAGTTTTGTGCGACGACAAAAATCTGATCGTCATTAAAAGTAATGCCGTAATAAAACCCAAAGCGATCATCAATTAAGTAAGCCTGTGCCCGGTCTGTATCTACGGCCCAAAAGGCATTATTTGTTGTTGCCAGAACGATCACTTTTAAAATACCCCGATGTAAGCTCATGTGTTCAAACTTTACAGTTTCAAATCTCTATAAATCATTTTATCCTGTAAGAACATTGGAAATATCCTATTCATTTTTATATAGACATTTTTACAGATAAGCTCCCAAACATCACTTAACGGAACAATTTTTTATGACCATAGAAACTTTGATTATTTTAGGGATAGTCGGCGTCATTATTATCGCCATTATCGGCAAACGCGTCTTAAATAAAAAAAAGAACAAAGACGAAGCCAATCCAGATGAAATTTACCCTTTGTTTTAATGAGCAGCCCCTCTGCCAACGGATCAAAGGCATAGCGACCTAACCGAAGGCAAACACGCGTGCTTATTTATATTTTGCCTTAATCACTTCTATAATTTCTGGCGCCATCGCTTCGGCTATGATCTGGTTTCCTTTTTCAGAAACATGGGCAAAATCAAGATAGAGGCCTTCGGATTGGTCATCAAAAATGTCACTAATGTCATAAAATCCATTTGCTTTATTCAATTCACTAAACCCCGCGATTTTTGAATGTACCGCTGCCAAGATTTCAGCATAGCGTATATTCACTTGTTTTTCAGACGCTTCAAATTCTGTTAACTGTTTTTTTGTAAAAAGACTAGGTTGCCAAAAAAAGCAACTCTCGAATTCATAACGTGCGCCATAGCTTCGCACTTGATGCATAATATCACTATAGACCGATAGAACGCTATGAGGCAGTTCCGGGTTTAGGGCCACTGGCAATTTTGTGTTTTTATCTTTTGATACAAACACATTCACCACTTTATCTATCAACCGCAACGAACGGCGGAAAAGTATCGGCATCGCCGCCCTATAAAATAAGTACCGCATGTCTTTGTGCAATACGTTAAATTCCGCCCGGCGATTATATTCATTTTGCGGGATGCCGGCTTCACCATTTTGGTGAGCTGAAAAAGAATCGTTAATGCCATCATAAAAAACCACAATATCCGGCACATTACCACGCCTGAGTTCCATCATCAGCGTTAACAAGGACTGCGTAGCAACATGGCCATTTTCTGCAAAATTTAAAACTTCTACGTGGGATTTTATTTTCGCATTTAGAATTTTTGATAGTTCTGATGGCACAGTATAGTCATCGCGTGCCCCCATTCCCCAACACGTCGAACCGCCGAAGACAAAAACCCTCAAGGGTTCTCTTGCGGTCTCGCCTACTGGCTTCGGATTCCAGCCTTGGCGAAACCCCCGATTATTAACATTGATATACTTCCCGGCGAAAGGGCGACTGCGACCATAAACATAAGGTAGCCACATTAGATTTCTAACGGCGCTCCAATATTCATAAAAATACCGAGGCCCCCAATCAACAGTTTTAAAAACATCTGCCTGATTACGGTAATCCAAATCAATTTTGGCAGTATTTCTTGACCTGCGACGCATTGATTTAAGCCAATCAGGAACAAATTCAATGATCAACACTAAACATAACAATACGGACAAAACGATAAACAGTTTTGTGGCCAATTGAATAAAATCAATGCCTATCAATTTTAAGGCCTTTCCTGTTTTTTACCGAGGGCCACAAAAAAGCCCGGGAAATAGGTTTTTTCTTTGAGCTTTTGGCGACCCAATTCCAGATATGTTTTTTCTGCTTCATATAATGCTTCACGTGAACTAATCGGCTGAAATTTATTAATAGATGTTGACACCAAGTCAATGCCACATTCATCGAAAACCTCACACACCATTTCAAGCGTATGCTGTGTTTCATGAGGATGTAAAACTTGGTCCCTGAACCAGGATAGCAACTGGGTTTCATCCGTCATCGTTGAATGTAGTTCTTTATAAGCTTCATACAGCGCATTTTCATCCGCGTCATTTGCTTTTAAATTTTCAAAATATTGCAAAAATGGTGCACGACCATAGGTGTGGTACAAACCGACAAATATATGACCGCCTGATTTTACGGTATGGGTTGCGATGGACTTTAAGGCTTCTCGGCAATTATTTGTATGATGCAAAACACCAAGTGACAAAACCGCGTCAAAAGCCGGTTCGGGGCGATATAAAAACAAATCCTGAACTGAAAACTCGGACGATGCACGTAACCCTTTAGATACGTCTTGTGCACGGTCAACAGCAACAGGATTAAAATCTATTCCTTGTACCGGACATCCGTAATGATGAGCAATGGAATTTGATAACCACCCAGCCCCACAGCCGACATCGAGCACCGTTGTTTTTTTTGAGAGTAATTCGGCGACCATGGGATAAGCCTTCAACATATTTTGTTTTTTAATGGCTTTGACCGTACCGTCCACGGTTGACCTGTAATTAAAAGGTAACTCTTTATAAAATGCCAATACTTCATCGCTGGCATAGGTTACGTTTTCCGTCATTCATTTTAACCTTTCTTTAAACCGCACCATGTCTTAACCAGTAGCTAAAGTTATAGACTAAACAGCCACTACTGAATGGTTTTAAGTGGAAAAACTCCAAGCCGCAAACGGAAAGGACCGTTCATTGTTTTTCAATTATCCCTTTAAGCATTTATTAAAAACATCCCCGCTTTCTGCCATAGCTTTAATTCTTGGGAATTTTGGCTTTTTAATCTTTCCGGTTGGGCTTTATGCGTCCAAAGGCATCGCCGTTATCATGGCGGTTGCGGCTTTTTTATGCCTTGTTATGATGTTTATCAATCGCTTGGGCTTGAAGGCGCTACCAATGCTTTTGATTGTTGCTACCCTCGCCTTGGGCATTTGGGGTGGATCGAGTTATATGTGGACCGTTGATAGCGGTCTTACCCGGTCTTTTGTATTTACACTACCCATTACTTTTTTCGCGGGACTTGTGCTGATCACAGCGGCAATGAATACCCAAACACGGGATCGTATTTTTATTGGCAAAGCTACATCTTTCGGTTTTATTTTTACCCTCGTCATAGCCTTGATCGATCTGTTGACAGGGAAAAAACTGACCCTTGCCATCATTATCCTGAACAATGGCGGTGGGGATTGGTCGGCCACTGCACCGTCATTTGTTATCAACAATGGCATTGTCATTTTAGCCTTATTTTTATGGCCCGTTGCCTTGTTTACTTGGCACAATCGATCTCCTTTTTTTGCCATACTGCTTTATCTAATAATGTTATGGGTTGCCATACTCAGTTCCAGCTTTGCCGCCGTCGTCTCTTTAATAATCGGATCTTTGGTTTTTTTATCCACCCGTTATTTGCCACGGTTTATTTTTCCAATATCGAGTCTTTTATTAGCTGCAATTTTTTTAAGTATGCCGTTTGTTTTTAATGTCCTGCCTGATGCGCGAACCATTGGCAAAGAGTTACCCCCTTTGTCCGTCAGCGCTTACCCGCGCATGGTGATTTGGCAATATGCCAGCGGCAAAATCATGAACGCGCCCGTCATCGGCCACGGACTACGCACATCGCGCGCCCTGAATACCGAGACCAAACCGATTGATTTTTATTACCGCAATTCAAAAGGCGTTTTTACCGGCAATACAAAAGCCATCCCATTGCACCCCCACAACGGCATTATCCAATTATGGTTGGAGCTAGGCGGTATTGGCGCTTTCGCCGGGCTGATGATTGTTTTGATCGGGCTTTTCTCCATTTACCGTTCAACAGCCGACCCCACGACAAAAGCATTGCAGTTATCAGCACTGATATCAGGCGTGCTGGTGATGACCGTCACCTACGGGTTATGGCAAGGCTGGTGGCAAGGTACGTTGTGGTTGATGGCTACGTTGACGATTGCTTTATCACCCAAACTTGACCGAGACATCATATCTACAAGACCTTAAAAACATCAAGAATTCTGAATTCGATCGTTATTTGTAAAGCCTTTTTTACCTAACTTGTATTTCACTAAATTTGATGTTAACTCTTTGAATATCCACGCATTGTTTGTTTTAATTAATAAATTAAAAAGCATAAAATGACTGATCAAAAACTCAAAGACAAAAAAGTTCTTGTAACCGGAGGTGCCGGATTTATTGGTTCTGAATTGGTTCGACAACTTGCCAATGCTGGCGCTTCTGTCATTGCCATCGATAATCTTGTTAATGGTAAACGAGAAAATCTTGAAGATGTGTTTGGCACTGAAGTCCGCCTTGAGGTTGCTGACATTCGTAATAGAGATGTTATGGCAGAACTAATTCAAGGTATTGATATCATCTATCATCTGGCGTGCCTTGGCGTTCGCCACTCTATCCATGACCCGACTGAAAACCATGAGGTTAATGCCAGCGCAACGCTCAAATTACTAGAAATATCTAAATCATCCGGGGTTGGTCGCTTTGTTTATGTATCAACGTCTGAAGTTTATGGAACTGCGCGCCATACGCCCATGAATGAAGAACACCCAACCATGCCGCATACGATTTACGGCGGATCAAAGCTTGCCGGGGAGTGTTATACACGGGCTTATTTTGATACTTATGGATACGGTACCGTTGTTGTTCGTCCTTTTAATGCATTTGGTCCGCGCAGCCATCATGAAGGTGACAGTGGCGAGGTCATCCCTAAATTTATGTTACGTGCCATGGCCGGAAAACCAATGATCATTTTTGGTGACGGTTCACAAACAAGGGATTTCACATACGTCGGCGACACAGCGCGCGGTATTTTAATGGCTGGGATTTCAGAAAATGTTTTGGGCGAAACCATTAATTTGGGGCAAGGTAAAGAAATAACGGTTTCTGATTTAGCCGATCAAATAAAGCGGGTTATTTGCAAGCCTGAAGCCGAAATTGTTTTTGATGACCCGCGCCCAGGTGATGTTTTAAGATTATTTGCCGATGCTGGGAAAGCACATCAATTGTTGGGCTTTACACCAAAAGTCAGCCTAGTAGATGGACTTGATCATTTGTATAAATGGTATGATAGTCTTGATCAGGAACCAGCAACCTTGCTGGAACAAGAAGTGCGCCACAACTGGCGAATAGATGGATAGCCAAAAGCAATGGCCAAAAAATTGATTTCCCTGATTGTTCCGTGTTGGAATGAAGAACAGATGGTGTCTGTTTTTTTGGCCGAGACTTGTGAAGTCATCAAGGATGCAAACGCGGAATTCGAATTCATTTTTGTTGACGATGGGTCAACCGATAATACCTATCAGGAATTGATGAAGCTCGCAGATTCCGATCAACGCGTACACGTGCTTCGTTTATCAAGAAATTTTGGCAGCTTTCCAGCCGTAACCGCTGGACTAAAACATGCCTCAGGCGATGCCGTTATCTGTATGGCCGCCGACCTTCAAGACCCGCCTGACTTGATCCCAAAACTGATAAAAAGCTGGCAAGATGGTCATGATATCGTCTGGGCAGCCATTGACGGACGCAAAGATTCATTTTTTCAAACCCTTTTTTCAGGTCTTTTTTATTCTATTATCCGCCGTATTGCCCTTCACAACATGCCTCCTCACGGCATGAATGTCGGGCTGTTTTCAAGGCGCATCATCGATATTTATAACGCCCTTCCTGAACGCGATAGCATTCCCTTTTTCACCATTTTAAAACTCGGTTTTCCACAAGCGCAAATCCCCTATGAGAGACAACCGCGCCGGGCCGGCACTTCCGGTTGGTCTTTTTGGAAACGAGTGCGCTCGGCCGTTGATGTGGTGATTACGTTTTCTTATGCACCCGTGCGGCTTATCAGCACCGTTGGTTTTTTAGCGGCCATTATTGGCATTTTTTATGCTATTTTTATTGTCATGCAAAACTTGTTTTTCGGGGTCGCCGTTTCAGGCTGGTCATCATTGATGGTTGTGTTGTTGCTGGTGTCAGGCGTGCAAATGGTTACCCTTGGCTTCATCGCCGAATATCTGTGGCGACAAAGCAAACAGATACGCCGTGAGCCACGCTATATCATTATGGATGAATACGGTTCCAAGCGACCAAAACAACCAACCCGTCTGGTCTCTGATGTCGATAATATTAACGTATCGCCGAAACGCTAAAGGGGGACTAAGTGGACATTCTGGTCACCGGCTCCACGGGTTTTATCGGATCAAAATTGTGCCAAGTTCTTGGGGCGGACAAACAAAACGAAATATTTTCCCTTGAACGGCCTGAGCATCCGGAAAGAGATGGCATTACCGCAATAAAATGGGATTTGTCAAAGCCCATTGATACTTCGAATTTGCCTAAAAAAATCGATGCTGTGGTGCATTTAGCCCTTGCCCGGGACTTTCGCAGATTTCCCGAAGGGGTTACTGACCTTTTTGCAGTCAACGTTCGCGCCACATCGGAGCTTCTAGAATACGCTCGGATATCCGGGGCTTCACGTTTTTTCATGGCCTCGACCGGCAATAGTTACGCTCCCGACCAAGGACTTGGTGTTGGCGATGTTCCCGTTCCGCCCAATGATTTTTATACGGCATCCAAATTGGCCGCCGAAGCTTTAACCAGACCCTATCAATCCTGTTTTAATGTCAATATTCTGCGTGCGTTTTTCCCCTATGGCCCCAATCAAGACGCCAAAATGATCCAGCGCATGATTGCCAATATTCAAGCGGGTGAACCCATAGCAATAGCCCAAGGACTGGATGGTGGTGGCGACCAGTTGTCGCTGATATACGTTGACGATCTGGTTCAAACCATCGCCCAGTCCTTGAACGAAAGCTGGAACGGTTTATTCGATGTGGCCGCCCCGGAAATTCTTTCCGTGCGACAGATTGCGACGGAAATTGGGAGACAACTGGACATCGCTCCGGTTTTTGAGGACGCTGATATTCCAGCAAAAAAACTGATCGCTAATCTGGACCCCATGAAAGAAAAGGGCACTATGAACTTCCGGTCTTTTGCCGAGGGCCTATCCATCTTGCTTTCTCAACAACTGCCTTTTAAAGCGCCTTAACCAAAGTTTCCGCTGTTTCTTGAACTTGGGCTTCGGTTAATTCGGCAAACATCGGTAACGATAAAAATTCGTTTGCGATTTTTTCCGAAACCGGGAAATCCCCCGCACCATATCCCAAATCGCTATGGGCCGGCTGCATATGAACCGGCACGGGGTAATGAATATTGCTGCCAACACCTGCATTATTTAATTTTTTCTGAACGGTTTCACGGTTTTTAACCAACACTGCATAGACATGATAGACATGGCGGTCACGGTTTGACGCGATTGGAAATTCAAGCGATGCATCGGTTAATAATTGATCATACAGTTTAGCATGACTGCGACGTGCATCGGTCCATACGTCCAGATGTTTTAATTTCACACCCAGCACCGCACCTTGGATGCCGTCCATGCGGGTATTGAAGCCTTCGATGACGTGATGGTGTTTTTCGGCCTGCCCCCAATCCCTGAGCATACGCATTTTTTTTGCATAGTCCGGGTTAGATGTCACCGCCGCACCCCCTTCGCCATAAGCGCCTAAGTTTTTTCCGGGATAAAAACTGAAACAACCAATATCCCCGAACGATCCGGCTTTGCGGCCTTTATAAGTCGCGCCGTGGGCTTGGGCCGCGTCTTCGACTACAGCTAATCCGTGACGTTTTGCAATATCAAGAATACCGTCCATATCCGCCACCCGGCCATGTAAATGCACCGGCATAATGACTTTAGTGCGGGGCGTTATTGCGGCTTCGATTTTATCCACATCCATGGTCCACGTTTGTGGATCCACATCGACCATCACCGGACGCGCGCCGGTATAGCGAATAGCGGCAATGGTTGCGATAAAAGTGGATGACACTGTGATCACTTCGTCTCCATCACCAACACCCAAAGTCAACAACGCCATATGCAAAGCGCTGGTGCCGGAATTAAGCGCCACACATTCTTTGCTTTCACAATAATTGGCAAAATCAGCTTCGAACGATTTCACAGCCGGGCCCAAGACAAAGGCCGAACTTTCCAGCACATCCAACACAGCTTTGTTAACGTCTTCTTTAATACCCTGATACTGGGCATTTAAATCAAGAAATGGGATCATAACTGGGTTCCTAATTCGACGGGGCGGCCCCTGTTTTTCATTGACAATGTTGCGGCTTCCAAAATTTCAACAACGCGCAAACCAATGGCGCCTGACGTTTCCGGAACGGTGCCATCCTGAATACATTCGATAAAATGTTTGGCTTCGATAGCTAATGCTTCCAACATCGGCACTTTTGGTGCCCACATATCGCCGACCCTGTAACCGACAATCATATCGTAAATTTTTTCTGGATCATCGGTCACGGTAATGCCCGTATCGTAAACTTTAATTTTTTCACTGGGTTCCAAATCGTCCCAGACCACCATTTTTTTGGTGCCCCCTAAAACCGTGCGCCGGACTTTCACAGGTGATAACCAATTTACGCCAACATGGGCCATCATGCCTGATGCGTAAAAAAGTGTTAAATAAGCCATGTCTTCGGGCATACCCGGCACATGGGCCGTTCCCACAGCGGATACAGTGGTCGGGGCTTCGTCCAATACATAGTCAATGATCGACAAATCATGCACGGCCAAATCCCAAATCACATCAATGTCATGTTGATAAAGGCCTAAGTTCAAACGCGTCGAATCGAAATATTGAACGTCACCTAATTCACCACTGGCATACAGGTCACGGATTTTCCGAACCGCCCCGGTATAAACAAATGTATGATCGACCATCAATGTCAGACCCCGTTTTTCGGCTTCATCAATCAGTTGCCGGGCTTGATCCGCTGTTTCCGCCATGGGTTTTTCCACCAACACATGTTTGTCCGCCTTTAAAGCTTTCATCGCCAACGGAAAATGTGTGTGCACAGGTGTTGCAATAGCCACCGCTTCCAAACCTGATGCCAAAAATTCATCAAAGTCTTTAAATAATGAAACGGACGGATAAAGTTTTGTGACCTGCCCCAATCGATCATCCGACATATCGCAAACGGCGGTGACTTGACAATCATCCGCTGCGGTAAAGTTTCTGACTAAGTTTGGTCCCCAGTATCCGTACCCGACAACGCCTATTTTCAGGCTCATGTAATCTGCTCCGTTTTTATTTTCATTTTTGTTCCCGTTCGCGCACATCACCAACGATGCGTGCGGGATTGCCAACGACGATAGCAAAATCAGGCACGTTTTTGGTCACCACCGTCCCAGCGCCAATCATGGCATTTTCACCAATGGTTAATCCCGGCAGCACGGTTGAGCCGCTGCCGATAGACGCACCTTTGCCAACGCGGGTTTCTAAAACCTGCCAATCGCTGTCATCTTGCACGGAACCGTCCGAATTTGTTGAACGCGGCCAGCTATCATTGGTAAACATGACGCCGTGACCGATGAACACTTCATCATCAATCATCACGCCTTCGCATATAAAACTGTGAGACGATATTTTGCAACGCGCACCGATCGCTGCACCCTTTTGCACTTCGACAAAGGTGCCAATTTTACTATCGTCGCCAATAGAACAGCCATAAAGATTGACCAGATCGGGATGGAAAATATTTACCCCGTTGCCTAATTCAACACTGTCGCTAATCGCCATTTATTTTCTCAGTTTATAAAAGTCTTATAAAGCCGCGCGCATTATATGAAGCAGCCGCGCCTTGGGCAAGACACTGCATAGCGAGAACCCCAATTACTTGCTTTTTTTTGTAATATAGAAACGTGCGTCCCCGGATGAAATGATTTGTTTTAACCATATAGCATTTTTTGGCGCTTCAATCTCTTTGAAAAACCGGCGCCTTTCATCATCGATAAACGGTGATATTTTTCCGCTTCCCATCATGGAAATATACAAATTCGGGTAATCCAGCGCTTTTAATAGTTCGCCAAAGGTCTGTGATTTTTTAGATCGTTCAAGTACACGTTCGCTCCAGAAATCCAGATCATTAAAAAACCGCCCGCCTAGATACAAACGCAATGACGCCCCCGGTTCGTAGAGAAAATACATGACTGGCGTGTTGACCACTTTTTCAAAATCTTTTAGGGGCAATTTTTTCCTTAATGTTTCAGCCATATCCCGGTCAACAATGTCATTTTTCACAAGTCGGGCTTGTATGCGGTCATAGGCAGAACCCGTAACAAGACTTCCGCCCATAATGGCAATCGTTAGGCCGCCTGCTAAAAATACTTTTTTATAATGATGCCAAAAAATGTTTTCTTTTTCTTCGCCGTAAGTCCGTGACAACAAAAAAGCCGGATACCAAGCGGGGATAAAAACGCCGATAATATAGAGTTTTGAGTAAAGCGCATTAGTGCGAAATCCAGTGATGATTTGTAACAGCAACGGCAAGGCAAACAACAACAAAGGTGCCAACATTTCAAAGAGGCGACATTTATTAAATTGGCAGCGCCGCCACAAGACATAAAAAACGATCGCCAGCACCAACAGATATAGACCGCGGAGGCTTAAAGAAGACAGACTTAAATCGCTTGCCGAGATCAGTCCCCAATCGGTCAAAGCACCGGTCATCAATTCATAGGATGTTTTTCCCAGGCGTTCGGCCTGCCATGAACCTGGATAATAAACCGTGAACCGGCCAAATAAATAATACAGTTCGCGAAAAGAAAAAACCAACCACGTCAATCCGACCCAAATCCAAGGCCGCCAAATAAAATCTTTGTATAAGATGCGTTGAAAAATAAAACCACCGCCAATAATCAGTGCGCTGTAAAATGCCCCGTAATGACGAGCAAAAACCAAAAATGTTGACGCCAAGGCGGCCATCAGCAAACCCCGGTGCATGGGTTTTTTATCCGTTAAGTAATATGCCACCAAGCCCCCGGCCAAGTACATCATCACGTCACCCCAGTTGCCGCCTAAGGTCACCTGAAACAATCGATCCGTCGCGAAAAACAGCACTGTCAGGCAAAAAAATATGACCAAACTCAAAGGGCTGGCATGTATGCGCTTCGATAAAATCCAGAACAACAAAACGGTTGCCACGATCGAGCCTGCGTTAAAAGCCGGATAAACCGCATTCGCCCCCAACCATCCGGAAAAAGACACCAGTCCCAATAAATCGGCTGGATAAAACAGCGATGTTGCCACGCCGGGACCAAAAGCCATGTCTTTGATTTCTAAAAACCGTCCTGATAAAAACGATTCTTGGACATAAAGCGGCAGCCAGCCATGGTGCGATGAAAACCCGGCATCAGGAAGGGGGCGCAGAATATTGCCGGTCCAAATCATCACCGTAAAAAAAATCAAAACCACTATATAGACCATACTGGTAGCATGTTTTTCCTGTGGGCTTTTAAAAAAATTAACCCGCAAAAAATAAATGATGGGCCCTGCCACCATGACGACCAACGCCCCAAACAGCGATGTTTTTATGGAAAATACGCGCGATAAAAATAAAGCCAGATCCGAACTGGCCGCCAAAATTAAAAATCCCCAGACCATGCCTTCGATATCCGCACGGCCCAAACACCACGCGATCACAAATGATAATGCCATAAACAGCACAAAAAATCCGGCTGTTGCCAACTGCGCCTGATCAAAAAGTAATTGATTTAAAAGCATCATAAATTAACAGGTCCCGCACGATTTTCAGCTCACCATACCCGGCAAAGCAACCCTGTCAAGAAAACCTCTCTGGTGAAATCAAAAGGCAGTCTGTAAAGTAGCGCCATCATGTCTGAATACACATTTACCAATGGCGCCCATTCCCTTGAAAGTCAGCATAATTTTGCCGAACTATCAGGTGACTTTAACCCCGTTCATTTAGATCCTGCCATTGCCAGACGCACCGTTTTTGGCGCTGTTGTCGTCCACGGCATTCATAACCTTTTATCAGTTATCGAAAACTTTTTATCACCTCAAGATCAATCTTTAAACATTCGTCGACTTAAAGCCCGGTTTAGCAACCCTCTATTTCTGCATGAACAAGCAACGACCAGCTTTCGTCAACAAACACCTAACCAATATATATTTCACCAATATATGGGTGGGGCTGAAACCATGGTGTTCTGCCTTGAAACCACCGAGCAAACATTGCCTGCGGACCAAAGCTCTATAAATCTGCCAAATTTTCCGAGGCACCCTGATGTCCGTTCCATGCCTGATATTCAGAACTTAACGGGTGAAATAGTGCAAACCGTCGATGGCTTGCAACTTCGGCAAACATTTCCAAAATGTTTAGAAGCTTTTGGGCTTGATGGTGTCGTACGGATTTTGGGATTAACCCGACTGGTTGGCATGACATGCCCGGGTTTTCATTCCATGTTTTCGGGCCTTGATATTTTTTTTGATGGACCCCGCAGCAACGCGCCAACCCGGTTCAAAGTCACTCGCAATGATGATCGCATATCCTTGATTGATATGAATGTTAAAGGTGGCGGTATGACGGGTACGCTCAATACTTTTTTACGTCCCGCCCCTGTTCAACAGTCGGATATGGCATTAATCCAAAACATCGTCACCAAAAATAGTTTTAAAAATGTGCGCGCCCTGATCATTGGTGGATCGCGGGGACTAGGAGAAATCACAGCCAAAATCATAGCATCAGGTGGCGGCCATGTACATTTGACGTATCATAGTGATAAAACAGACGGCGAACGGGTATGCCAAGATATTATGGGAAGCGGACATAGTGCCGACTGTTTACAGCTTGATGTGACCGCAATTACAGATGATCTTTCCCAACTCAACCCAACCCACCTTTTTTATTTTGCCACCCCGCGCATTACAATCCGTAAAAACCCCGACTTTGATGAGGATTTATATCAGCGATTTTTCCATATTTATCATGACGGCCTAAATGATGCCCTACAATCGCTTGACCTTACCCAACACCTAAAAATATTTTATCCGTCAACCATCGCCGTTGATGGTGACATGCTTGGGCTTCAGGAATACGCCCGCGCCAAACAAAAAGGCGAAGGTTTGTGCCGCTTATTACAAAAAAATAACCCCCTACTAGAGTTCAGGATTGAACGTTTGCCGCCCTTGGCCACAGATCAAACGGCATCATTGATTAATGCTCAGGCCCAAGACCCGATGCCCAAAATGTTTGATATTCTAACCAATTTTTTGAAATAGCATTTGAAGTCTTACGGATGCTCATGATACATGCAATGCAACTGCTATCATATCCTGAACATATAAAAGGTTTTGCCCGTGTTTGATCAACCTGTTTTTGTTTTCACCACCGATATCGACTGGGCTTCGGAATATTGCATTGATCGATTGCTTGGCGACATGGTTGGCAAAGGTGTTATTCCCACAGCCTATGCCACCCACAAAAGTCCTGTTCTTGAAAAATTCCAGCACAATGATGGCGTCAAAGTTGGACTGCATCCCAATTTTTTACCCGGATCCAGCCACGGCGATGATCGCCTTGGCGTGATCGATCACATCACCAACTTATTTCCAGACGCCATATCGTTCCGGTCCCATTGTATGGTTGATGACACACATATTTCCATCATCATGAAAGAAAAAGGCATGCTGTACGATAGTAATTTATGCCTTTATCTGCAATCCAACCTCGTGCCACTGCATCATTGGACGGGAATCCCCCGGTTCCCCATGTTTTGGGCAGATGATATCCATTGGCGCCGGGATGGTGCGTTTAATCTGGAGCCTTATGAAGATATCTTTTTCTCTCCGGGACTTAAAATTATCGGCGTTCATCCGTTTATGTATACTTTGAATTTATCCGATCATGATACCTATCTAAATATGAAATCGCACATTACAACACTAAACCAAAAAGAGGCTGAGCAGTTGCGATCTTCCGGTCCCGGGTCTCAGACTTTTTTACATCAACTGATTGACCGCGTGCATGAAAAAGGTTTCAAATTCCAAACCTTGGATGATGTCTATCAAGCCTATCCAAAACAGGGAATATACTAATGAGCGAACCTCGTTTAATCGGCCCCTGCATCATTGGAAACCAGGCGCGTATTGATCCCAGCGTGATCATCGGCCACCCATCAAAAGCGAGCCAGTTATCAGGCGCAGAACTGGATGAAAGCAGCGGAGCCCAAATTGGTGATAGCTGCATTATCCGTTCCAACACGGTCATTTATGAAGACACGGTTTTAGGGTCCGGCGTGCAAACCGCCCATAACGTGGTTATCCGCGAAGGCGTGCGTATCGGCGACGGCTGTGTGTTTGGCGCAAACGCCTGTGTTCTGGATCATGCCATATTGGGTAAAAATGTTCGGGTTATGGAACAGTCTTTGGTTTGTGAAGGGGCGGTAGTCGGTAACGATGTTTTCATCGCCCCCCATGTCAGCTTTACCCGTGGTCGGTTTATGTTGGGCGCATTTATCGCCGATGGACGCATGACACAGGCCGAGGCCGACGATATGGAACGCCGCTATGCGGACCCAGGCGAAGCATCCGTGATTATTGGTGATGATGTGCGAATTGGTGCCAATTCAGTGATTTTAGCCGGCGTTAAATTAGGTAAGGGCAGCATTATTGCCGCTGGCAGCGTGGTCTCACTGGATATTCCCAATAACCACATGTTCATGGGCAACCCGGGGCGCATCTTGCCAACGACACCACCGCCCGTTAAAAACTAAACACCTTTTTTCTGTAAGTTTTCAACAATGGTTTTAACTGAAATCATGGTTTGAAAATCTTCTGGGGGGAAGCGCACCTGAAAAGCTTGCTCTAATGCCAGCACAACGTTTAAATGCTGAATAGAATCCCAGTTTTTAAGATTTTCCTGTGTGGCGTTTGCATCCACATCATCCAACGTTAAAAAAAGTGTGTCTGCAACAATTTGTCGAACACGGGCTATTTTATCGTCAATACTCACAACGTTTTATCCTTTTGTTTAATGGTGACATCAACCCATTCCGGGCAACCAACAAAACCGCCCGTTAAATCACAGGTCCAATAGGTTGACCCTTTCGTTTCATGTGCTAATTGAAAACCATTGTTTTTATAATAATCACGGGCTAAAGCATTTTTTGGTGTTGGACAATATTGCCCATCGATTTTTTTTAACCCTTCTGCCATCAAATTTTCCATCACAGTCGATAAAAAAGCCGTTTCTAAAGTCCGCCCAATAACCCGGCAACTCATCAACAGGGTATCGATTTCCGCCACTTGCTGACAAATACGCACAATCATCAAACCAATCACACCATTTTCACCAAACCGGTCCGTGGACCGTGCCACATAAATATGAAATTGGTTGTCACCAATCAATTGCTGGATTTGTTGTTCGCTATAGCGTTTGCTGGTCAAATTAAATTGATTGGTTTTTTGTGTCATTTGCGAAATTCGCGGCACTAAACCATCCGCCCCTCGTTCGATATGTAACGTCATTTCCAATGACCGATAAAAATCTTCTATAGTCGTAGCCGACTTTTTCAAATCAACGCGCTTAGCATTTTGTTTAAAATATTGCGTGCGCACCCGGTCATCATCCGTCAGGGCCAATCGTTCAAAAGCCGGGTCTGACATGATCACTTTACTATAAGTGTATGCATCATCGTTGATTTCAATGACATTAACGTCTGGCAACGCTTGGCGCACCTGCATGCGTTCGGCTGGATTGTCATCCAAAAAAGACACGGCATCTGTTGAAATGTTGAGCTCAGCTGCGATGTCTTTTATATTTTGAGCTTTGTCCTGCCAATTGATGCGGTGGGCTGAAAAATCATCGGCATTTAAAATCATTCCAGGGTGATTATTAATGATATTCATGGCATCGTCAAAATTATTTTTCGAACAAATCGCCAAGGCGATACCACGCCCCGACATTTTTTTAAGGGTGCGTTGAATATCCTGATAGACCGCTCCCGGATAATCATCTTCTAACCTTAGTCCATCAATCCCGTCTTCACCGATAACACCACCCCACAAGGTATTGTCCAAATCAACCACAAGAACTTTGCAGATGCAGCCTGATATGGGCACTAAATACCGCAACCATTCTGCTGATAAATGGGTTAAGTTTTCCATAGCGATGGGCAAGCGCATTGTTTGCCAACGCACTTCATCGCCCCAATTCATACGGCCATGGCGGGCAACAAGGCCATCATAATCAAGGATGAAAACGCCCTTATAAACTTGGGCCATGTCCGTTAACGACTTATTTATGGCCAGCACTGCTTGGTGATGGTCACCGCCTAAAAAAATTTCTGCAATACCATCATTTGAAAATATTGGAACTTCTAAACTATGTATAATGAGGTATGCATCGCTTTTTTGGCGAAATTGTTCGATTAAAGTTTTAAATTCATTAACCACCCGGTCCACTTCCCGATCGTAATTTATAGACGCTCCAGACCATAATTCCGGAGCCACGTCCCGTGTTTGCCGGGCGATAATCACGGCTTTGGTATTTGCAGCATAAGCCACACTAGATGGCGTTAAAATATCCTGAACTACCGTACCAAAATCACCGAGGTTAATATTTAAATTAATCCCTTTAAGCCGAGCACCTGCTTTAATCAATGGCAATAATGGCTCAACAGAGTATGTGCGCAAAATGGTAATCTGCACATCCACTGGGTTCGGCAATCCGCAATCCCCACCCAAATGATCAAAGGCTTGATTGATCACAGAAGCGGTCATAGGGCCGCTATCCACAGCCCAGCATTCAACCATCAACGCCCGAGCCATCGGGCCATCGCTGGCATCAATTGCGGCGCGCAATTGATCGCGCCAGTTTGTTACTTTCTTGGTTTTATTGTCACCCATAGCCTTGGCATATCAATAGATGTAAGCTGCATCCAGCAAAATTTTTACTTATGCTTTATGAATTTCACATAAGATCGAAGGTTGACAGACCTTACCTTTTCCCGCAAAAGCACTAAAAGCAATTGATAACCGCGCTTAACGGTGCACCATGACTTTATAAAAAGCAAACCATGACTTCTGATTTTACCTACCGATGGCCCGATCATGATCTAGGCCTTAATACAAATTGGCAACCAATAAATAACGGTCCTTTTTCGGAAAGACGGCTACCGGAAAACCGTGATCAATTAGAACAAGATTCGCGATGGCCTGCTTTTTTTCCCTCCCCCATTTGTCTGGTGACAACCACAGACGGAGAACAATTCGCATTAGAAAAAGTTGTTGGCCCATCTATCGTTAACCGCTTTCCCTATATCGCCGCATTAAGTTTTTGCCGGGAAAGATTATCTTCCCGACATCATGTTCGCAGTAAATTTACCGAATTGCTTGAGGCTGGCGAAACCGTCGCCATCCAATTTTTGGATCAGGGTGAAAAACTTTCCTCCGCCCTTAACGCTATTCAAAACGTAGATGAAGATAAAACTGGCCAACGCTTCGGTCGTGCAGGATTAACAACGAGGCCGAGCGAAACCGTCGCCGCCCCGACTTTAAATGACGCCTATCTGGTTTATGAAGGACGGTTGGTAAAGCCGGGTAAAGACTTTGCAGGGGACGCCATTTTTGATACACCTTTTGAAGACGTGGGCAGTCACCGGGTTTATTTTATTGAAATAACCGCCATCCAATTACGCGAAGATATTGCAACGGGACAAACCCAAATCGGCTGGCAAAGCTTGCCCGAATGGCAGCCCGGCGACATTCCGTTAGGCGCGCAGAAATCAGTTGGCGATGTGACGCCGAAAACCGGTATGGCGTCGCATTATGAAAAAGGGTTCACGCCAAATTATAATTTTCCAAACCCCGGTACGATTGCTTTTGAACGCGATAAAACGGCCCATAACATGGCCATTAAATTTCTTGAACCGTTGCCCGAAGATCAGGTAGAAATTGACAATGACCGCGCCCGATGGCCCTGTTTTTTCCCGTCCCCGACAGGCATGATCACATCATGGACCGATCAGGGCACGCCTAATTTGATGCCATGTGGATCAACCACAATGATCAGCCGCCACCCGTTAATTGTCGCCCCATGTATTTCCTATAGCCCAATCAATGAACGCTATGCGCCGCGCGTCACATTGGATATGATCCGCGTTAAAAAAACCTTTGGCTGTGGGGTCGCCTATATCGATGACAATATGACCCGCGCCATCCGCTATACAGGCACTACGTCCTATGCGACAGATAAAGAAAAAGTCAAAAACGCTGGATTTGAAGTTCGTCAAGGTGCATTAAGTCCACATTTAACGGCACTCCCCATCCATTTTGAATGCCAATTAATCGGCGAAGTTAAACTCGGCACCCACATTATGTTGTTGGGCGAGGTCAAATCGATTTTGGTGCGCGATGATTTAACATCTGATAATCCCATGCGTTGGCAGCCGTGGGGCTGCCTGAAATCCGTTGAAGGGCTTATAAATGGCTAAAAAAAAATTAACTATTAGCGTCATCATGCCAAGCTATAACGAGCAGGCAACCATTATTGAAATATTGACACGCGTACGAGCACAAAAGGTAGCGGCATGCAAATTTGAAGTCATTGTCGTTGATGACGGCTCTAGCGATAAAACTGTTGAATTATTAGAACAAAACCCAGAACTGTATGATCAACTCATCAAAATGCCTCAAAATGGAGGCAAAGGTGCGGCAGTTAAAGCCGGACTTAAATCCGCAACAGGCGATTATATATTGTTCCAAGACGCCGACCTTGAATATGATCCTGCCGAATACGCCAACCTGTTGACACCAGTCCTTAAATTTAATGCTGATATTGTTATGGGTAGTCGGTTTTTGGCACCAAAATACACCCGTGTTGCCTATTTCTGGAATAAAGTCGGCAACCGTTTTATTACTTTTGTTTTTAATATTTTAAACAATACAACGTTTACCGATATTTATTCCTGTTATTTATTATACCGGCGGTCTTTGGTCCATGGGGAAAGTTTGACCACAGTCGGTTGGGAACAACATGCGGAAATTTTATCCCGTGCCGTGGCCGGGGCAGGCAATATGTATGATGTTCCCATTAGCTATCATGGCCGCACCGTCGAAGAAGGCAAAAAAATCCGCGCTCACCATGTCATCGCTGTTATTAAAACCATCATTGTTCAGCGTTTTTCAAAATAACTTTTTTCCAGGAGACTTTTTTTGATCGATGTTCCCATAGAGCCCGTCACTAAGGATGAAAAAAACCGCTGGCCTGCACACGGCGTAGTCAAACTTGAAAAACCTTTTGTTGATGCCCGTGGCGCCATTCAGCCACTGGTCGATGAAATGATGCGCAGTGCGGTATTGATTGAAAGCAAAGCCGGATCATTACGTGCCAATCATTACCATAAAACCGACTGGCATTATTGTTATGTGTTAAGCGGACAAATCGATTATCATCACCGTCCCACAGGCAGCGATCAAGTCCCTGATATATTACCCGTTAAAGCCGGGGAAATGGTGTTTACGCCACCGATGTTTGACCACGGCATGACATTTCCCGAAGACACGGTGTTTTTGACATTATCCCGTAACCCCCGCGATCAAGCCACATACGAAGCCGATGTTGTTCGCGTTGATATGATGCCCACCGAAGGCCTAACATCGTGGAAGCCGGGCGACCCCACCGGAGACGACTTAGGTGATGACTGAACTTTGTAGCCACCGCGGTAATTGCCGACTATGCGGTGCCACCACGCTTGAACGCGTACTTAAACTAACGCCCACGCCGCCAGCCAATGCGTTTGTTTCTAAAAATAATTTAACCGCCCCGCAACTTTGTTTCCCACTGGACATTTATTTCTGTAAAACGTGCGCCCATGTGCAATTGCTCGACGTGGTTGATGCCCGTGTTTTATTTGAAAATTATGTTTATGTATCCGGCACGTCACCGGTTTTTGTTAAACATTTCGAAGACTATGCCCGCAGTCTAATCAACGGTTTTGATATACCGCAAAAAAGTATGGTGCTGGATATTGGCTCGAACGATGGCACGTTGTTAAAAGCCTTTAAAAATTTAGGCCAGAATGTTTTGGGCGTTGACCCGGCCAAAGATATTGCAGCAACAGCCACAAAAAACGGCATCCCTACAATTGCTGATTTTTTCACACCAAAATTGGCCGAACAAATTCTTGACCAACATGGCCGCGCCACATTAATCACCGCCAACAATGTGTTCGCCCACGCCGATGATTTACAAGGCATTCTGGACGGCGTGAAAATAGCACTGGACGATCAAGGTTTATTTGTTTTTGAGGTGTCCTATTTGCTGGATGTCTATGAAAAAACGCTGTTTGATACTATTTATCATGAACATCTAGCCTATCATTCGGTAAAGCCGCTTAAACAATTTTTTGCGACCAACGGTTTCGAATTCATCAATGCGGTGCGTGTATCATCCCACGGCGGTTCATTGCGCGGCATTGTCGCAAGAAAAAACAGCGATCATAGGCCCGATGGCAGTGTTGAAAATTTAATCGCGCAAGAAGAAAAATCAGGCATTGATAAAGCCGCCACTTGGCATGCCTATAGTGAACAGATCAATCGGGTCAAATCGCACTTAATGACGCTGTTATCAAACGCTAAAAACCAAGGCAAAGTCATTGCCGCGTTTGGCGCGCCTGCCAAAGCAACAACATTAATGTATCATTTTAATCTCGGCCCTGATTTCATTGATTTCATCATTGATGACAGTCCATTAAAACAGGGATTGTATTCACCGGGCATGCATATTCCGGTGCTGTCATCTTCGGCGATTTATGATAAAAAACCTGATATCATTGTTATCTTAGCGTGGAATTTTGCCGAAGCGATCATAGCAAAACACCAAGAATTTTTAACTTCCGGCGGACAGTTCATTGTCCCGTTACCCAATGTGGAGATTTTTTAACCCATGAGTTCCTTTCTACTTGAGACTGATATTGTTGAAATTGCTGATCGTATTCAAGAGCAAGCTCAGGCGTTTTCCGGAAAAACCGTTTTATTAACCGGCGCACGCGGGTTTTTAGGGCGCTATTTCATGGAAGTTTTCGCCAACCTCAACCAAGGCAAATTGGCCAAACCAGTGACACTGATCGCGTTGGATAATTTAATCACAGCCGGTAAAGAAGGTGCTGAAATACCTGATTTTCCAAACGTTAAATTTATTCAACATGACGTCATCCAGCCTTTCGATTATGACGGCGATATAGATTACATCATTCATGCAGCTGGGATTGCCAGCCCTTATTATTACCGTGCTTACCCGCTTGAAACATTGGAAGTCGCCATCACCGGAACCCGTCATATGCTCGAACTGGCTGAACGAAAAAAAGCCCGCGTTGTGTTTTTTTCATCCAGTGAAATTTATGGTGATCCAGACCCAAAACATGTACCCATGAGCGAAAGTTACCGCGGCAACGTGTCCTGCCAAGGGCCAAGGGCGTGTTACGATGAAAGCAAGCGCGTTGGTGAAACACTGTGTTATATATTCCACACCACCCACGGCACCCACACCAACACCATCCGCCCGTTTAATGTCTTTGGGCCGGGCATGCAGGAAACCGATTACCGGGTGCTGCCAAATTTTGCCAGCCGCATCAAAGCCGGACTGCCTTTAAACGTTTATGGAACCGGCCACCAGACCCGAACTTTTTGTTATATTACCGATGCCATGGTTGGATTTTTACAAGTGATTTTAAAAGGTGTAGCAGGGGAAGCTTATAACATTGGCAATCCAAAACCGGAAATTTCCATGTTGGAGCTGGTCGATATCATTGCCAAAGTATCCAAAACTGATGTTGCGTGTAACGTCATCGAATACCCGGACAGTTATCCGGCCGATGAGCCCAACCGCCGGGCACCCGATATAAGGAAAGCCAAGCTACAACTTGAATTCGCACCCGACATTGATTTGGAAACTGGTTTACAGCGGTTTTTAAATTGGAGCGACGGCATTTATAGCGGCGAACAATAGGGACGGCATATTATGACAGCTTTGCCAGCGCCACACTCTTTGGGTCTGATCGGCGGGGGGCGCTGGGGCCGGATTTATATGAAAACTCTGCAAAATCATCCGCGCGCTCATCTTGCGCATTTGGTTTCAAGCAATGACGAAAACCGCGCATTCATCACAGAGGGCTGCCCGATCAGCAACCACTGGCAAGAAATGTTGGAAAACAAAATCATAGAAGGCGTGATTATCGCCACCCCGCCACAAAGCCACTTTGACATCGCATCCGCGTTCATTAAATCCGGTATTCCTGTGCTTATCGAAAAACCGTTAACCATGAATTTGGATGAAGCTTTTGAATTGTTAAAACTCGCCAGAGCCCACAAAACCACCGTTATGGTTGATCACATCCATGTTTATAGCCCGGCTTTCCAAACTTTAATGTCTCGCGCTCAAAATTTTGGCCCAGTCCGCCGCATAGAAGCCGAGGCAGGAAACGCCGGGCCGTTGCGTAAGAATATATCCGTTTTATGGGATTGGGCGCCGCATGATATCGCCATGTGTTATCATTTGGTCCCGGACATGCCCGAACTGTCATCAGCGCGCATCCTTGAAAGCACATCAAATAATAACGGCATTGGTCAATCGATCCGGATTGGTTTTAAAAACAAGTCTCTTGAAATTGACCTGAGGTTTAGCAATATTCGTCAAGATAAAGCCCGGGTTTTCAAAGTTCATTTTGACAACCACAGCCTCGTTTATGATGATTTAAAACAGGATAAACTCATCGAATTGCCGTCGCACCGAACGATCACCGTGCCTGCACAAAAACCATTGGACCGGGTCATTGATCTATTCACCAATGCAATTTTAGACCATGACATCAGCCTTGAAAGTCTTAAGCTTGGCGTTAAGGTATGCGACATGCTAACCGCCTGTGATGCCTTACTAAATAGAGAGCCTAATTAATTATGCCACAATCTAAACACACCATTGTCCCTGTTATCCTATCCGGGGGGTCCGGCACCCGGTTGTGGCCATTATCTCGGAAACTTAGGCCCAAACAGTTTTTGCCGCTGTATGCTGAAGGCAGTTTGTTTGCCAACACCGTGGAGCGGCTATCTCGCGCCGGGCTGTCTTCGCCCATGGTGCTTTGTAATTCCGATCACCGCTTTTTGGTGGCAGAAATTTTTAACACACTGGATACGCCGCCTTCTGCCATTATTCTGGAACCCATTGCTCGTAATACAGGCCCGGCTATTTTAGCCGCCGCCATCAAAATCCATACCGATCAGCCTCAGGCTTTAATGTTGGTACTGCCCTCTGATCATGTCATTGAAAACGAGCGCGCATTTCAGGATGCCATCCATAAATGTGCTGATGCCGCTTGCCGTGGATACTTGGCAACATTTGGCATTACGCCCAACCAACCTGAAATTGGCTATGGTTATATCCAGAAGGGAAACGCCATTGGCGAAACCTCAGGCACATTCAAAATAAAAAAATTTGTTGAAAAGCCTGATCTGGATACGGCATCCCGGTATTTATCCAGCGGAGATTATTTATGGAACAGCGGCATGTTTTTAATGTCCGCCCAAGATTTGATTGATGAAGCCAAAATTCATTGCCCGGACATGTTCTCCTGTGTTTCTCAAGCCGTCAAAAACGCAGAGCATGATCTTGATTTTATTCGGTTAACTGAAAAGGACTTTGCTCAGGCTCCGGCGCTTTCCATTGATCACGGGATTATGGAAAAAACGCACAAAGGTGTTGTTGTGCCCGTAGACATGGGGTGGAACGACATTGGTTCATGGTCGGCTTTACATGATATTGCCGAAACCGACGACGATGATAACGCACATTTTGGTGATGTGATTTTAAAAAATAGCAACAATTGTTATGTGCGCAGCGAAAAACCGCTAATTGCCGCTGTTGGCGTTAATAATTTAATCATTGTCGCAACAGATGATGCGGTTTTGGTGACGCCTAAAGACTGTGCGCAAGACGTGAAATTGGTGGTCGATCAGTTGGCCGCATCCAACCGCGAAGAACATTTAAGCCACACGACGGTCTATAGGCCGTGGGGACACTATACCAACCTTGAAAGCGGACCCGGATTTTTGGTCAAAAGAATAACCGTCAACCCCGGTGCGCGCCTGTCTTTGCAATATCATCATCACCGGGCAGAACATTGGGTTGTGGTCGAAGGCCGAGCACGCGTCACTAACGGCGACACCGTTTTTGATTTAACCGATAACCAGTCTACCTATATTCCTGTTGAAACCCGTCACCGGTTGGAAAATCCCGACGACAAACCTTTGCACATCATCGAAGTACAATCCGGAAGCTATATCGGAGAAGACGATATTGTCCGCGTCGAAGACCATTATGGACGCGATTAACAGCCGTTTCAATTCACCCTTAAATAAATTATAAACAAACTATGGATACATCTTTTAATTGGACATTGGCCGCCATGTTAGCAGGCGGCGTACTCATCGCATCATGGTCGGGAACCCGGACTGTCATTGAATGGTTAACCCGTAAAAATGTGCTGGATCATCCTAATGAACGATCCAGTCACAGCGAACCGACCCCCCGTGGCGGAGGCTTAGCTATATTAGCCGCTGTTTTGCCGGCTTTAATCGTTGTCCATTTTTCTATTCCAGGTCAAAACAATAGCATCATCACACTTGTTGTATTGACCGCTGTATTGGGTTTGGTTTCATGGGTCGACGACACCAGAAATTTAAAACCTGCCGTCCGGTTGGTGGCGCAAATTTCAACTGTTTTATTGGCCATCCTATTTTCATCCATCAACCCCATACCAGCGTTACAGTTTTTACCATCCGTTTTGCAAATTGCGATCATTGTTTTAGGTTGGGTGTGGTTTATCAATCTGTTTAATTTTATGGACGGTATTGATGGCCTCGCCGCCGTTGAAACCATCAGCATAAGCGCAGGTGCCGTTTTAATCGGCACGTTCCAAGGCGAACCAGACGCTGCCTTGATCTTGCCCGGACTTATTTTAATGGCGGCATCGCTTGGCTTTTTTATCTGGAACTGGGCGCCTGCGAAAATTTTCTTAGGCGACGTTGGCAGCGTCACGCTGGGGTTTTTATTAGGCTGGTTGTTGCTGATCATGGCAGCAAAGGGGTTTTTAGCCGCAGCCATAATTTTACCACTGTATTTTATTGTCGATGCCACATGGACATTATTTGCCCGCATCATCCGACGTGAAAAAATTTGGGTCGCCCATAGCCAACATTTTTATCAACGTGCCGTCAAACGCGGATTATCACATGGCCGGGTGACATTCGCCGTTTTTGTGCTTAACGCTTTACTGATCGCGCTTGCTATTGCTTCTATTAAACAGCCTTTGCCCGCTTTTTTCTTGGCCTTGTTTTTTGTCGCTGGTTTTATTGTTTATTTAAAAAAAGTATCCTTAATCAAGGGCCGCCCTTTATTCAGAAAGCCCCCCATCGACCGCGACCCAAGCCCATGAAAATTTTGTTTTTTTCTGAAAATTTTCCCCCTGAAACCAATGCCGCTGCGACCCGGGTTTATGAGCGTGCTTGTTATTGGGTAAAAGACGGTCATGAGGTTACAGTCATCACCCAAGCGCCCAATTTCCCACAAGGCAAACTCCATGACGGCTATAAAAATAAACTTTATCAAGCCGAGAATATATCCGGCATCCACGTTGTCCGCGTTAAAACTTATATCGCCGCCAATTCGGGATTATGCAAACGCACACTCGACTTTTTAAGTTTTATGATGACATCTTTTATCGCTGGGCTATTTCAAAAACGTGCCGATATTATTTGTGCCACATCGCCACAATTTTTTTGTGCTGTCAGCGCATGGGCTGTATCCGCCATACGCCGAACCCCTTTTGTATTCGAATTGGGTGATTTGTGGCCCGCATCAATCCGTGCCGTTAGCGCCATGAAAGACAGTCCGTTTATTAATTTAATGGAAAAAATTGAACTGTTTTTATACAGAAAATCAGCCGCTGTTGCCGCATTAACGCGTTCTTTTAAAGACAATCTTGTTCACCGTCAGATTGATGCAAAAAAAATAGCCATTGTCATTAATGGCGTCGATAGTTGGCGCTACGCCCCGAAACAGCGTGACAAAGAACTCTGCACCTGTTGGGGTTTGGAAAATAAATTTGTTATTGGCTATATCGGTACTCATGGCATGGCGCATGCACTGACAAATGTTTTGTCGGCTGCACAAATTTTGCACGATGATCCAGATATCCTCTTTTTGTTTGTCGGCGACGGGGCTGAACGTCAACAATTAATAACAAGAGCCAAAGATATGGGGCTAACAAATGTTTGTTTCAGGCCGCCAGAGCCCAAATCCGCCATGCCCAATGTCTGGAGCTTGTGTGATGTGGCTTTAGTGCATTTAAAAAACAATCCTGTATTCGCAGGTGTTATTCCGTCAAAAATTTTTGAAGCCATGGGCATGGGGTTGGCTCAAATTTTAGCCGCACCATTGGGCGAAGCAAGTCAGATTATTGAACACTCAAAATCCGGGCTTCATGTGCCGCCTGAAAATCCAGAAGCTTTGGCCAAAGCCGTGGCCGAGTTAAAAACCGATCAGCATTTATTGAAGACCTTGGCCGCCAACAGTTTAAAATCTGCCCGTGACTATAGTCGTAAAGTACAAGCTGATAAAATGATTGATGTCTTTAACCACGTTCTTCAAAACCAAGACGTTGGACATATTTCATGAGCCGGGTTCTGATCACGGGTGGTACCGGGTTTTTAGGTAAAGCTTTAACCCAACGGCTATCGTCAAGCGATTTTGAAGTCATGGTAACAGGACGCCAGCCCATCGTCACTGATTTGCCTGCGGGTGTTCATTATTACCAAGCTCCCAGCCTTGGTCCCGATGCGAACTGGCAAAATGTTTTAACAGGCGTTGATTGCGTGGTTCATCTGGCAGCCCGGGTTCATGTGATGATAGAAACCGAAACAGACCCCGTGATGGCTTTTCACAAAGTTAATGTTGAGGGTACAAATAAACTAGCCCTTGATGCTGTCCAAGCTGGCGTTAAACGACTAATTTTTTTAAGCACGGTCAAAGTTAATGGCGAGCATACTGACGCGCATCCATTTACCGAAGATGACAAAGCCAATCCCCAAGATGATTATGGCCTGTCGAAATACAATGCCGAACAAGCATTATTTAAAATCGCGCAAGATACAGGACTTGAAATCGTTATCATTCGACCGCCCTTGGTTTATGGCCCCGGCGTCAAAGGTAATTTCAAAAGTTTAATAAACTTAACAAAACGTGCATGGCCAATGCCTTTAGGTGGTTTAAAAAACGCACGCTCTTTGGTTTTTGTTGGTAATCTGTGCGATGCCATAAAAACATGCATTGAACATCCGTCAGCCGCCAATCAGACTTTTTTAGTCTCCGACAGCCATGATATATCAACAACTGAACTGATTGAATATTTAGCCCATGCTTTATCATGCCCAAGTCGTTTATTTAAATTACCTGCGACACTTTTATATATGATCGCTGGTTTGTTTGGCCAAAAAAATCGCATCCAAAGGCTGCTCGGTTCTTTGCAAATCAATTCTACTAAAATCCATAAGCTTCTGGGGTGGACCCCACCTTATAACGTGGTACAAGGAATGCAGTTAACGGTCACCGCAGATTTAAAAACTGAACAACTCATTCCAAAAAAAAACGACGCCGGAAAGCCATAAGCCATGCTGCATAAAATACCCCCCCGCGGATGGATTGCCTATGGACATGATATTTTTATGGCGGCTGTCTCGTTTGTGTTGGCTTTGTATTTACGACTAGGTGACGGCATTTTGGACTTTCAACAACAACGCATGATCTATATAGGCGCGTTGTTTGTCATTATATCGGCCATCGTATTTTGGGCATCGGGGCTTTACCGTGGCGTATGGCGATATGCCTCCATCAATGATTTATGGGCGATTACCCGGGCCGTCACCATTACCCAAGTTGTTTTCCTGATTATTCTAGGTTTGGTTTTCAGATTAGAAAATTTTCCACGGTCAATTTTTTTCATCAACTGGTTTGTTTTAATGGCCATGTTGGGCGGCCCCCGGTTTTTTTATCGGTTGTTAAAAGACCGTCGTTTTTATTTCAAATCCTATGCTTTAAATGCCGATACCATTCCCGTTTTACTAATCGGCGCAGGAGACGGAGCTGAACTGTTTTTACGTTCGCTTAAACAAGTTGAAAATTCCAACACCGACAGTGTGATGTATTTCCCGGTCGGCATCTTATCCGAGCGCGAAGGGCGGGTCGGCCGTGAAATTCATTCGGTTCCCGTGTTGGGTACCATCGATGAGCTTGAAAAAATTCTACCAAAACTTTCCCCCAAACCCAGACGATTGGTTTTAACCCGCAAAGACATGGATGGGCCACATATTAGCCGATTGCTAGATACATCGGAAAAATTGGGCTTGACCCTAGCGCGCCTGCCAAGGTTAACGGATTTAGAAAACGGGCCTGCGGATGCCCTACAAACCCGCCCTATTGCTATTGCTGATTTATTAGGCAGAGCGCAAACGCCACTTGATTTAGGCGCCGTTGCCCAACTTGTTACGGGCAAGAAAATATTAATCACCGGTGCTGGCGGCAGCATTGGCAGCGAGCTTGTGCGGCAGATTGCGGCTTTAAACCCTGCTCACATATACCTTTTTGAACAATCTGAATTTGCTCTTTACACCATCGACCGGGAACTTCATGAAATCGCACCGCATATCAAACGCCAAGCGATCATCGGTGACGTCAAAGACAAAATTCGAATTCAAAAACTTTTCGATAATATCCAACCTGAATTGGTGTTCCACGCCGCCGCTCTAAAACATGTCCCGCTCGTCGAAGAATGCCCATTCGAAGGCATGCGCACCAATGTCATGGGGACGATCAATATCGCCAATGCTTGTGTGCAATCTAAGACGGCGGCCATGGTGTTGATTTCGACCGATAAAGCCGTCAATCCAACAAATATTATGGGTGCGAGCAAACGCATTGCCGAAATGTATTGCCAAGCCATTGATCTGGAGCCAGAACTTCGCCAAGGAACACGTATTGTCACTGTCCGATTTGGTAACGTTTTGGGATCGACCGGATCCGTTGTTCCGCTGTTTGAACACCAAATTAAATCCGGTGGTCCTTTAACCGTCACCGATGCCAATATGACTCGTTACTTCATGACCATCCGCGAAGCTGTTGAATTAGTCCTACAAGCCTCTACCCTTGGCCTCAATGATAAAGGGTCCGGAAATATTCATGTTCTAGATATGGGTGAGCCGGTAAAAATTATTGATTTAGCCCATCAAATGATCAAATTAGCCGGACTGCGGCCAAATATTGATATCAACATCGAAATCGTTGGCAGCCGGCCAGGCGAAAAATTATTTGAAGAAATTTTCCACGGGTCGGAAACCCATATTCCGACCGCGTGCCAAGGCATTTTACTCGCGGCCCCCAGGACCAGCAAAATAGATGTTTTGCAAAAAGCGCTTAAATTGCTTATGAACGCTTGCGATGAGGCGGACCGCAATAAACTCGTCATGATCATTCGTCAATTGGTGCCCGAATATACACCGACTTCAAACCAACCCTAACCTTAACAGAGATTATTATGCCCTCATCAATCAAACGTGCCTTGTTATCCGTTACAGACAAAACCGGCCTTGTCGAATTTGCCAAAAACCTATCCAAGTTAGGCGTTGAAATATTATCAACGGGCGGATCGGCAAAAGTCATGCGTGATGCGGGCGTTACTGTCATTGATGTTTCCGAACATACCGGGTTTCCTGAAATCATGGGCGGCCGGGTGAAAACACTGCAGCCATCTATTCACGGCGGGTTATTAGCCGTCCGTGATAACCCTGATCATGTCAAAGCCATGGTTGACCATAACATCAAAGCCATCGATTTATTGGCCGTCAATTTATATGCTTTTGAAGCAACCGTTGCAGGCGGTGCAAATTTCAACCAATGTATCGAAAATATTGATATTGGCGGCCCGGCCATGATCCGGGCGGCGGCTAAAAATCATCAGGATGTGACGGTTGTGGTTGATCCTACTGATTATAATACGGTTATTCAAAACATGACCGATCATGACGGGGCTACTAATAGCGATTTCAGGAAACAGCTGGCGGCCAAAGCCTATGCGCGGACTGCGGCTTATGATGCGGCCATTTCTGCATGGTTTGCAAATCAATTAGGGGACACCTTCCCAACCCGTATAAACATTGGCGGTGAAATAAAACAAACCTTACGCTACGGCGAAAACCCACATCAACAAGCGGCTTTTTATACAACATCAGAAACCCGCCCGGGCGTCGCTACGGCCAAACAAATCCAAGGCAAAGAGTTAAGCTTTAACAATTTAAATGATACCGACGCGGCTTTTGAATTAATCGCAGAATTTGACCAAGCCCCAGCTTGCGCTATCATTAAACACGCCAATCCATGTGGTGTTGCTGTTGGTGCGAGTTTAACAGAAGCCTATCAGCGAGCATTAGCCACAGATACGGAAAGCGCATTTGGTGGCATTGTTGCATTTAACCAAGCCGTCGATGCCGCCACAGCCGAACACGTTGCTAAATTATTTGCCGAAGTTATCATCGCACCCGAAATTGATGAACAGGCTTTGGCTATTTTATCATCTAAAAAAAATCTGCGTGTTTTAATTACTGGTGGCATGCCCGACGTCAGCTCGCCAACCATGACGGTGCGTAGTTTATCTGGCGGATTATTACTGCAACAAAGTGACAGTCAAATTTTTGATGACCTAAACGTTGTCACCGAACGCCAACCGACGGAGCAAGAGTTAAAGGATTTAAAATTTGCATTCACCGTTGGCAAACACGTTAAATCCAATGCCATCATCTACGCCAAAAACAATGCAACGGTGGGTGTCGGTGCCGGACAAATGAGCCGCGTTAATTCATCACGCATCGCCGCATGGAAAGCCGCCGACGCCGCCCGGGTAGCGGGTGACGATGTTTCATGGGCGATCGGGTCCGTTGTCGCATCCGACGCGTTTTTCCCCTTTGCTGATGGGTTGCTGGCGGCCGCCGACGCCGGGGCAACTGCCATTATCCAGCCCGGTGGATCAATCCGTGATGATGAAGTTATTAAAGCCGCCAATGATAAAGGCTTGGCTATGGTCTTTACCGGCATGCGGCATTTCCGTCATTAATAGATAATTTTCACCATTAAAATTTGCACTTTGTGACGAGCGATGCATCCATTTTTTGCAAACGGATAAATTGCGCCAATATATGCATCAATGACTGATGGACGTCTTCGACGACCCCGTAGTTATCAGCATCCACATGTAAATTGACCGTCGCCATTTTGGCCGTGCGTCCGCCATCAAATCCGGTCATGGCAATGACTTGCATATCATTTTGCAAGGCCCAATCGACGGCCCGCACGATGTTTTCACTATCCCCGGACGAGCTAATCGTTATCAATACGTCGCCAGAGGCGGCAAGCGATGATAGTTGATAACGAAAAATATCTGCAAACCCGATATCGTTGCCTACAGCCGTGATGGTTTCAATATTACTGCTAAGCGAGACGACACGGGGTCGGAAATCCGTGTCTGTACGGCAGCCTTTTAAATGATCACACATCAAATGATTTGAAATCGCCGCCGATCCACCATTGCCGCAACTAAACAATGTACTGGAACGCTGATAACAATTCATCAATAGGTCTGCGGCCTTTGCCATCTGCTGATGGTCGACGGACCCAGCCGCATGTTGATAAGTGGTCATATAGGCATCAAAAAATCCACCAATGCCATCAAATTTTTTATCTGGAAAAGTCATGATCGGGAGTTTGGCTTAAAACCCCGGGCGGTTCAATCAACTTCATAACCGCTCAAGATTTTTAGCCTATTATCATCCCGTACCGCTATCGATCATGGCTCTAATTTGACGGCTGGCAACAGCGACCATGGCTAAATCATTGACATCCGTTGCCCAAAGTTCCGTTAACATTTGATCCATTGGATCAACGGCTAAATGATTAGTCGCAACCCAATCCGCAACAGAGTTTGCCGCATCTAATTTTTTATCCGCTGTATCAAGAACTTTCGCCGTTAGTGATAATTGGGCATTATATATTTCTTCAACCAAGGCGGCTACAGCCAGTTGGTTCCAATGACTCCCTTGATCAATTTTTTCAGAAGCAGCCCGCAATCGGCCCATTTTAAACCGCGTTCCTACGGCAAAATAAATTTGCCCCACGTCCAAAACAGCTAATTTTCGTTCAGCCGCAAGGCGCACAATATCACAGGCTGAATACAAATTAACCAGTCCCGCTACGCGCATAGCCAATTTTTCAGGCACCCCTTGTTCCATAAAAGGACGCGCGCGTTTTTTCACATCGCGGCCATAATGCGGCGGTAAAATTTTTGTCACGCTATCAGCCAATAATGATAAACTGGGTGCTAACTCTTTGATGTGGAGCCCCATATCAAGCCCGGGACTGCCTTTGCGCAACAACCACAACACCGTCCATTCGATTAAATAATTGATGGCCGTTAACATTTTAACCTGTAAATCAGACGAGACTTTGTTATCCAAGGCTTCAATATCAGCCCAAATTTCTCGTAGGCAGAAAACTTGCCGGGTGATGATATAGGCCCGGGCAATTTGTGCCGCAGAGCGCCCGGTTTTTTCCATATATTCGCTGACAAAGGTTTCCCCGACCCTGTTGACCAACGAATTGGTGGCACGGGTCGCGATAATTTCGCGGCGCAATCGATGTTTAGCAATGCCTTTTGTGAATTTTTTATGTAAGGGGGCCGGGAAATAACTGATTAAATCATTAAATAAATAATCATCATCCGGTAAATCGGATGCCACCAATTCATCATATAGCCAGTTTTTTGAATAGGATATCAAAACTGACGCTTCCGGTTGATAAAGCCCTTGTTTGACCATGGCACGTTCATTCAACGTATCGTCATCCGGCAAAAATTCGACCTGTCTATTTAACCGGTCCGCTTTTTCAAGGTAACGCAATAAACGTTTTTGGTTATCCAAAGCTTGAACTCCGCGACTTTGAATTAATGTCAATGCCTGTGTTTGGTTGTAATTATGAACCAAAACCAGTTTCGCCACTTCATCCGTCATACTGGCTAATAACGTATTGCGGCTTTTCACCGTCATTTTTCCCGCCGCCACATCAGCATCAATCAGAATTTTAATGTTGACCTCGTGATCAGACGTATCAACACCAGCAGAATTATCAATAGAATCGGTGTTTAAACGGCCTTGTTTCGCTGCAAATTCTATGCGCCCTAATTGTGTGCAGCCTAAATTGGCGCCTTCGCCAACCACTTTACACTTTAAATCCTCGCCATTAACGCGGATTGCATCATTGGCCCGATCACCGGCATCTAAGTCCGATTCATGGCTGGCTTTGATGTAAGTTCCAATACCGCCAAACCACAACAAATCAACATCCACTGTTAATAGCGTTTTCAGCAATTCATTGGGCGTCATTTGTTTTTTGGAGATACCAAAAACTTTCCTGATTTCTGTTGATAAAGTTAATGACTTTGCTTGGCGATCAAAAATAGCCCCGCCTTTAGACAGTAGTTTTTCGTTATAGTCGCCCCAACTTGAACGCGGCAAATTAAACAACCGTTTACGTTCCGCAAAACTTGTCGCCGCATTGGGTTCTGGGTCGATAAAAATGTGTAAATGGTTAAAGGCTGCTTGTAAGCAAATATGTTTGGATAACAACATCCCATTGCCAAAAACATCGCCCGACATATCGCCAACACCAACGACCTTAAATTCTTGTTGTTGAATATCCCGGCCCATTTCGCGGAAATGGCGTTTCACCGATTCCCATGCGCCACGTGCTGTAATGCCCATTTTTTTATGATCATACCCTTGGCTACCGCCGGATGCAAAAGCATCGCCTAACCAAAAACCGTAATCTTCGGACACACCATTAGCGATATCGGAAAACGTTGCCGTTCCTTTATCCGCTGCCACAACTAAATACGGATCATCTTCGTCCAAACGAACCGTTTGTTTAGGCGCGATCACCCGGGTGCCTCGGTAGTTATCGGTTAAATCCAGCAATCCACTAATAAGAATTTTATAACATGCAATGCCTTCGGCTAAAAAAGCGTCACGCCCGCCGCTGGTGGGTGATTTTTTTAAAACAAAGCCACCTTTTGATCCAACCGGCACAATGACCGCATTTTTAACCTGTTGCGCTTTAACAAGGCCCAAAATTTCTGTTCTGAAATCTTCGCGCCGGTCCGACCAACGAAGCCCGCCGCGAGCAACTTTGCCAAACCGCAAATGAACGCCTTCCATACGCGGTGAATAGACAAAAATTTCACGGAACGGTCTCGGTAAAGGTAATTCATCAATGTTACGCGAATTTAATTTTATTGATAAATATGATTTAAACGCACCATCATCATCCGTTTGGAAATAGTTGGTGCGTAGTGTGTTTTCAATGAGATTTAAATAACGTCTAAAAATACGGTCTTCATCAGCACTGACCACATTTTCCAAGTTTTTCAAAATCCTTGTCCGCAATCGTTTGGCTCTTGCGTCATCGACAGCAGCGGGGTCAAATTTGACCATAAACAGCTCAACTAAATCACGGGTAATTTTTGCATTACCCGAAAGCGTTTGTTCCATGTAATTTTGTGAAAAAGCAATACCCGATTGACGCAGAAACTTACAATAAGCCCGAACCACAATGACTTCGCGCCATGTTAACCCGGCCCCCGGCACAAGTGCGTTAAAACCATCGCTTTCAACAACACCGCTCCAGACATTTAAAAAGGCTTCTTGAAAATTTTCTCGCACAATATTTAAATTAACTTTACTTCCATCTTTGGTTTCCAAACCAAAATCATGGATCATGATGCGCTCACCATTTAGTATTCTTGGGCGGACTTCATGCGGGCTTTCATCAACAACTCGGAAACCCATATGTTCAAACAACGGCAACACATCGGACAATGGAATGGCTTGATCAGGATGGTAGACTTTAAATTGAACACGGTGATCCGGCTCCCCATCGGCTTGATATAAATTAAGGCCAACTGTGGCCCCAGCCATCACGGAGCACAACACATCAATATCGGCCATTGCCAATTCAGGCGAATATTTTTCGCGGTACCCGGGCCCAAAAGCATTACCGAATTTTTGCTTGAGATCCAATGCGCGGCCTTCACCATATTCTAGGGTTAATCGATCCATTAAATGATCGCCCCAAGACCGTGCTATACGCGCTATTTCGTTTTCGATGGCTTTAACTTTTACGTTTTTTAGACCATCGCCATTAACCGTTACAATGACATTTAAACGCGCCAACGGATGATCACCCAACTGAGTTGAAAACGCGCTTATCCGTCCATCAAATGCGGTTTTTAGGATTTCTTGAATTTTTTCACGCAGGTCCGTCGTAAACCGGTCTTTGGGAACGAACACCAAACAAGATACAAATCGGCCAAAATCATCATAGCGAACAAACAATGTTGTCCGTTTGCGTTCTTGTAAATGTAAAATACCAATGGCCGTATCATAGAGCTGATCATCGGATATCTGAAACAGCTCATCCCTGGGGTATGTTTCTAGGATATTCATCAATGCTTTGCCATCATGGCTCGCTGGCGGGAACCCTGCGCGTTCTATGCACAACTGTAATCGACGCCGTAATAAAGGAATGTCCCGTGGGCTGCGGTTATAAGCCGATGATGTAAATAATCCAACAAATATACGTTCGCCGATGACCCGGCCTTTGGCATCAAACCGTTTAACGCCGATGGAATCCATGTGCACCGACCGATGAACAACAGATCGGTGGTTTGATTTTGTAATCAACAAATAGGACGTTGCCGATTTATTTTTATTGGCAAGCATTGAACTGGCTGTTGTCGGGTCACCAAATATCGGTGTTTTAGGGTCCCGTAACACGCCAAGGCCAGAATCTTTTTTAACAACAAATTTAGAACGCCCGCCGCGCACTATGTAATCATATTCGCGGGTTCCCAAAAATGTGAAATGGTTATCATAAAGCCAGCGCAAAAATGCCCTTGTCTCTTCGCTTTCAGCGGCATCAATGCCTTTAACCGGAGCATGTAGCTCTTCGATCAACACGGCTAAGCGTTCGCGCATGGGCAGCCAATCGGTGACCGCGGCACGGACGTCGGCCAAGACTTTTGCTAGAGCTTTTTTAATATCTGCTAATTTTTTTGCCGTTTGTTCCGTAATTTCCAAATACATAAATGATTCAGCGGGCGTTTGCTGATCAACTTTAGCGGCGTCTAAAACATCTTGCAGGCGACCTTTGGCCGTTCGTTTTACTTTGAATAACGGGTGAATAATTTTATGCACATTGATATTTAATCGGTTGAGCTCGGCGGTTAGCGAATCCACTAAAAACGGCATGTCGTCATTGACAATTTCAATAACAGTATGTTTATTTTGGCTGTCTTGAACTTTATTCTGAATCCGTAGTTTTTCCCGCCCTAGATCCCTATCCTGAATAAATTGCCAAGCAGAATAAGCCATTTCGAACAATTCTTTTGCATCGATACCTGCCGTATCTCTGGGTGGAACATGGGCAAAAAATTGACGTATAAATAATTCAAGCTGTTTTGCCTTAGTCCCTTTGGCCTTGGTCCGCGCTTCACGCAGAATTTTTGAAATTAGGGTTTTTTTACGTTTATCCGACATTTTATGTTCCTCATCCCCCAACCATTTATTTTAGATTGATCGGTTTGACATTAATTAGTGAATTATTATTGAACGATAAAGGGTCCATTATAATTTTTTACAATGTGAATTCTTGGCAAATTGTATTGATTTGCTAGGTCACTTAAAAAGGCTAGCCGATTTTCTTTAATTTTCAAAGGAATTCCAACGACATTTGTTATAGTCATGTGTACCCTCCCCTCTCTCAGGTTTGTTTTAAAAACTCAAACCATAGGACTAATTTAAAACAATAGGGTGTTACTTCTTTGTTAACAGTTGTTATTTTATGCTCTATCAACTTAGAATTTACGGCTAACTTTTGTAGTTTTTGTTATCGAATAATTTTCCCCGCACGAAAGGAGACAGGTTATAAAAAAACTGTCACATATTCTGGGTAAGGATCACCCGTTTAATGAAGACGACTTCATCCTTGACGGCACCGTGCTTGAGGATCAGGGCGTACTTACGGGTCCGGCTTGTAAAACATTATATGCCTATTGGCTGTCATTAATGGTAACATCCGGACCGACAGGGCCGGAATGGTCCGATATTAATCTTATGTCACTTTATAAAATTGCTCCGCAGTTGGTTGTTAAAGATGTTATCAATAACGGCGAAGCTTTTTTAAATCGCTATTGGGGTACACGCATCACCGAGGCATTTGGCGTTGATGCGACGGGACTTTGTGAAGCTGATTATTTAAAAGACCGGGCTATGGTAAAAGTTCAAAAATTTTTGCAGTATACCATCAGCGAACAACGTTACGTCAAAACATCAGGCATGGCGAAGTTTTTTCCAACCCGCGAACATTTAAGTTTCGAAGCCGTTTACATTCCTATTTTTGATTTAAATAGGAAACCAACACAAATTTTGTTATCTTTTGATTTCGATTAATTTTTTGCATCAGTACAGAATACCAAAAAATAAAGGCAGTGCTATTAAATGCACCGCCTTTGAAGTTTACAGGTTTACGTCTTGTTTTAGATTTCCAGTGGATATCCGAGTTCTTTGAAACTGACGTTGTCCGCTTCGGGTGCTCTTCCGATTCTACGGATGCTTGCCCAAACGTTTTTATAATTGGGTATCCGTAATTCATTAACGCCTTTACTGACAATGTTGCCGTGTTGACCCATAGGGGCGGCAAAAATCATGAAACATTGTCCCTGTTTCTCTGATTTTAATGGATAAACCATAGCTTGAGTTGAACCGACATCGTTGTACACTTCAACAAGGTCGCCTTTTTCCAGACCTAGTTTTTTCATATCATCCGGATTCATTTCAATCGGCGGCATTTTAAAGCGTTCCCAGACAAACGGTAAGCGTTCATCATAAAACGAATTTTGCCAGATCATATTTTTACGGCCACTGTTAATCAGGAACGGGAACTTGGTTTTTTGTTCACCGCGATCTGATGGATTAAAACCGCGCCATTTCGATTTAAAGAACATGGCTTTACCGTCTTTACCACCAAATTTTCCATCAGTGTAAAGACGTTTAGTACCGATCAGTTTGCCATTTTCATAACCGACGACCGGTTCCTGAACACCATTGGTGCCCATAGCGCGCAATCTATCATAAGTGACAAACTTACCGCCATTGGCATTTTTATTGTAGCCATCCATAAAAGCATCTTCTTCAGTTTTCCAATCGAAGCCTTTGAACTTGTTGGCCCAAGCATCATTACCGGCACGACGGAATGATGCTTCTAGCGCATTGGCTAAACGTGCTGCGATCAAACAATCCGGCATGGCTTCACCCGGTGCGTCCATATATTTTTCCGACAGGCGCAAACGACGTTCACCGTTCATGGATGTCAGGTTCATTTCTCCAGCCGTTGCTGCTGGCAGGACTACGTGTGCCGCTTCGCCAATTTGTGATGGTAAAATATCCACATCAACACTGAACAACCCACCCCGGCGGATAGCGTTCATAATCGCATCCAGTTGCGCTTCGCGGTCACCATAAGGGATCGAAGCCATTGCTTCTTTTACGATGTTGGTGCGGCGTCGATATTCCCGGCGGAACTTGCTGGCATTAAGACCGGATTTAAAGGTATCCGTGGCCCAAGTGAAGTGAATGCCACCTTTGCCAGACAGGATCAGATCGTCAATATTTGGAGCAGGACGACCAATGAATGCATCAGATGGACGCATGTAACCTTCTTGGTGGCCACCAAGCCGCACACAACCAGTCCCTTCGCGGCCGACACTTTCCGTAGCAAAGGCCAAGTTAGCAAGCGCCGAATTGGTGCGGTAATTGTCGTTGGTCCAGATCAGGCCTTTTTCATAAGACATCATGGTCCGGCGGCGTTTTCCGCCCGCTTTTGGTTCGGCAATCCAACGCGCAGCTTTGCGTATATCATCCGCAAGCAGCCCGGTAACTTGAGATGCTTCATCAACGCTAATTTGATTTTCAGCCAAGGCCTCATCAAAACCGCTGGTGTTATTAGCAATAAAGTCTTTGGCTTGCCAGCCGCGGAAAATAATTTCCGTCATTAATGCGTTTAATAACACCAAATCGGTGCCCGGATTTATGGCTAAATGCAAAACATTTTCTTTGCCGGCTTCTTTTTCACAAGCCGTAATGGTAACAGTGCGGCGTGGATCAACGATGATCACTTTTGCTGATGCGTGTTCTTCGCCCGGCAACATTTCATTTTTCTTGTCCAAAGAACCACCGTTCATATTCGGCACCCAATGATTGAGAAAATAGTTCGTCTGCGTTTCGAGCGGGTTGGCGCCTACGACCATAATCGTATCGGCTAATTGCGCGTCTTCATAAGCGTTATTTAATTCACCCATACCCATGTCACGTGTGGCGTGGACTTCTGAATTATAAGCAGGACGATTATGGATGCGGCAATTGCGCACTTTCATGGCTTCGAAATATAGCTTTCCAGTACCCCATGTGTTTTCGTAACCACCAGCAGAACCACCGTGGTCAAACATAGTTACCAAAATACCGTCTTCGCCCATTTCATCGATCACCCGGCGGGTTACGTCGGCGGTCAATGACAACGCATCATCCCATGATGCAGGCAACATTTGAGAATATTTCCAGACCTTTGGTGTCGTCAGGCGGTCTGACATTGATCCGGTTTGTGCGGAAAAACGGCTTTCGGCCATGCGTCCACCGCGGACGGAATTCAGACCACCATTTACAGAACATTCTTGATCGGGTTTGATAATCAAATGTTTGGCTTCGCCGTTCTGCTGCACGATATTATGCATAGCTGGATTATACCAGCTTTCGGCCAGCACCCCGGCCTGTTCATTTAAATCCACACCAAATGCATTTTCGCTGGGCTTGCTTCCACCTTCGCGGTCTATCGACCAAGAATAAGCTTTATAGCCACAACCGACGATACAGAAATCGCAGGTGACGTTTTGAACTTTGGCATCCTTTGGTGGGATTGGAAGCCTGTTGTTTCCTCTTTTAAAAGTCATAATTTTCTCCCTATGCCCGAATGTTTTCGGTGCGACCGTAGATCAATTCGTCGACACCTTCGGCAAAAATATCGCCCTTATCATCCACGCGTAACGTGAACATGGGCAGGTTTTGATTAGAATGACCGAACACTTGCTGGCCTTCTAGTTCCGTATCAAAACGTGAATAGTGACCGGGACAATTTAATGTTTTGTCCGACTTATCATATTCCAATGTAAACCCTTTGTGTGGGCACATTACCGAATAGGCGACCAGATCACCATCGGGGCCAACGCCGCCGTCAACCCGTTGCCCGAGTTTTATTAACACTCCCGGACTATCGTCATCTGGATAACTGATGTCCATCGGGTCATTGACTTTGAGATCGCTAATATTACCCAGCCGATTAGATGGATAATTAGTACGGTGATCGGTTCCGGCATTTGCCGATTTACCGGGCGCGATTGTCGCAACGACAGCTCCGGCCGCGGCAATACCGCCACCCCGTAAAAATTGACGCCGACCTACTTCGACGCGTTTTGGGCACTTTTTCATAAAAATGTCTCCCTGTTAAAGTTTCTCCCGGCATGCTTATTCGCAAGGGTTATGCCAGAATCAAAAACGGGAGTTTTACAAGAGTTCTAAAATTTTTTATTGAGAAATTTCCGGATTTCCGAACACAAAAAAAGGCGGCGTCCGGAAATCTGAACGCCGGAAGCGTTACGAATCACTATAATTTTTGATTCTCATTTAATTTAAATGATACTACTGAGCACAGTTACACATCTGAGTATATTTAAGAAAAAAAACACTCAGATACAATCAAGAAAATCTGGTAGAGACTTTATCTCCAGAGTGTCCGATTGCTCGCTTTTTACTGCAACCGCCTTATAAATATCGATTGATGAACGACCCGCTTGATCATATCTAGCATTCAATTCTTTTAATACGGCCCGTAAAACAGGCCCGTTTTTATTCATATCAAATCGTGAGCCGAGAATGAGTTCGGAGATATATCCTTTTATACCCTCTTCATTAACATTTGGTGATATTGAGACAAGCTGTGGGCTATCAGAAAATTTTAAAAAACGAACTTCTTCTTCGTATGCCCAATTTTTACTTTTAACAAAAAGCGTATCAACCAAAGCTCCACTCCCATTTTTAGCAACAGAATAATAAATACTTCGCCATGCTATATCTTTTGGAAGTTCTATAAATTCATACCCAATACAGATTCCAGTGAATGAATCTGCGTAATGCGCCCACATTTGCAAATTATCCTTTTGCAAGGTCGAGCAAAAACACAAAACTTTATTTTTTACCTCTTCAGAAACAAATTCAAACTCGTCTTTCTTAATTGTTTCCAAATAGCCATCCATGTCAAAAGGGTCATTTAATTGCTTAGGCTGGCTAAAGTAAATTTTTTCATCACTTAATGCCGAGATACTATTCATGTTGAACGTACAAAATTTATAAATTGTCTGCTCTTGTAAAGTTTGAATTAAATCATCTCGCCTATGCCCATACCATGGAGGCTTTTCCGCCAAATTTGTAAACAGTGAAATATCTGCCTTAAACCAAGCCTCAAAGCTCTTGTTCAATTGCTCGACCAAATCATTTTTTCGCTCTTCCCCACTATTATCGTTTACGATCATTGCTGCATATACTTGTTGCATCAGGTTATGAGAAGATGTTGGTCGTTCATGGTATTTTTCGAATTGACAAAGTGCACCCTCAAGCCATTTGACGGCGTCTTCATTCTGGCCTAAACGTTAGAAAATACGTCCTTTCTCTTGAAACAGTCGGGGATTTGATGGTTGCTCTTTCTCTATTCGAACCAATATATTATTGCAACTTTCAAAGCATTCATTTTCATAATGCTTCCAATAAATGCTCCACATCTCCTTAATCGACAATTCTGTTTTATTTAGTAATCTTTGATGATTTATCTTTGCAATTTCGACCCTTATTTTTTCATATGCTTTTTCCAACAACGAAATCGCTCGATTGAAGGTCGCTTCAAAATCTTTCAATCGAAAATATATCACTTCTTTGTGCATTAAATACATAATTAGGGGGTTTAAATGACTTCACTTTAAATTCTTTAAAAATTTCGGAGACGCGATCTCGATGCGTATAGTTTAGCCCACCCAAGTCCCAATTTTCTTTTCCCTGTTTCGTTGCCAAAATATTTTGACGCTCATTTTTCAGAAATCGAATATTGAGCAAGAAATAGACCCGCGCTTCCATCATGTAAAACTGGGCAACCGTCATAGACATCGGAGTGTCTTTGCCTGAATTTTCTTTTCGAATAGCTAAATCTCTCCCATAAGTAGTTAAGGGAAGTATTTCTCTTTCTAGAAATTTCAGATCTGGTTTCCTCAACCAATACTCACCCCATAGTGCGCGTACTTTTATGTACAGTACTCCAGAATCCGGAATAGATTGATCAATTTCAATTTCTTGCAAAGCCTCGCTATACATTTTATATTTCAGCAACTTATTCGCGTTAAAACGTCTTAAATACGGGCTTTCTTTATCACAAAGTTCTTTGAATTTTTCAACGTTTCCAGTTTCCAAATACAACTCTTTTATGAGCTTTCCATTCTCCCCTTCTAACTTCCTTGCTATTTCTAGCGCTTTCTGAATCTTGCCATTTTTTCGATACAGACTCACCAAATGCCCCTCGGCTTCATTAAACAACTGGGTTCCTTCAAACAAAGAAAATCCAGCTATTGCCTGATCATAGTTTCCAAGTTTTTCTTGATTCTCCGCTTTTAAAAATTGAATATGCAGTCGAATGGCAGGAAACTGTTCAAGCCATTCAGATATTTTTTTATAACCTGCTTCATCGCGTGATTTATAGGATGTGCTGCGTACATGCCAAAGCACTTTATCAACCTGTTCATTCGCCAGATTTAGTGCTTTTCCTAAAAAATGTAACCATTTTTCTACGTCATCTATCCAAAGCACAGCTTTGTAAAAATATAGGTCGAATGTCTCATCTTTCGATAATACATTTTTATCGCAATATTCCTCAGCTTTTTGGGATGCCTTTTCTTGAAACCTAATGTGTCCCGTATATTTCAAATACTCTTCAACGATCTTAAGGTTTAATTCCGAAGCAGGCCATTTTTTCTTCTCAATCAGCTTGTTCCAAATAATTGTCTTATTCTCATCATTATCTAGAAAGTCAAAAAAAACATACAGAGCTATTTTGACTCGCAAGAATGCATCATCTTGACATCCCTTGTGAAGAAGGTCTTCTAATGGATAAATTGCATTATAATGGCTTTCATTTTTATATTCTTCCCTTGCGGCATTCAAAATAGAGTTTAAATCATCCATAGAGAACCTCTTAAGGTGTAAAATAATCTTTCGTTTGGTGGTTGGTGTGCTCCACCATCATTACGAATAACCACATTCTCTTGCTAGAGATGCAACACGCCTAATTCACTCCGCTAGAAAAGCCACAATACTAGATTAAGTCGAATTTTCTATTAATCGATAGCAAATTTTTTCATTTTTTCCCACAATGTAGTGCGGGAAACACCAAGAGCTTGGGCGGCTTCACCGATGTTGCCCGAAGTTGTTTCTAAAACGCGGAGTATATGCCGCCGTTCGCTGGCATCGCGCACCGATTGCAAAGTCGGGATTTCGTTGTCGTCACCGTCCTGTATGCTATCAGGAAATAAATTCTGTGCTTTGATATAATTTTCATTAACAATCGCCATCACACGCTCTATACGGTTTTGTAATTCACGCACATTGCCCGGCCAATCATAGGCCAAAACGGCTTCTTCGGCGGCTGTCGACAACGTCATTTCAGTCCGCCCAAACTGTTCAGAAAAATGCCTGATATAGCCTTTAATTAACGGCAAAATATCATCAAGCCGTTCACGCAAAGGCGGAATACGCACAGGGATGACGTTAATCCGATAATATAAATCTTCGCGGAATTTTTTATCTGCCACATCCTGTTCCAAATTGCGATTGGTGGCACAAATAATGCGGGCCTCAAACAACCTGGGGTTTTCGCCGCCTACCGGCGTAAACGTGCGGTGCTGTATTAAATGCAGTAATTTACCCTGTAACTGCAGCGGCATATCCCCAATTTCATCAAGAAAGAGCGTCCCTTCTCCGGCGCGTTCCGCATACCCTAAATGATTTTTCTCAGCACCTGTGAAGGCCCCACGCAAATGTCCAAACAGTTCACTTTCCATTAAATCTGACGGGATCGCCGCACAATTCACAGACATGAAAGGATCCTCGGATACGCTTGACAGGGAGTGAAGAAACCGTGCAGCCACTTCTTTTCCGGCGCCACTTTCCCCGGCAATCAAAACATGGCTGTCAACATCAGCCACACGAATTAACACCTCTTCAACGGCTTTCATCGATGGCGAAACACCTAATGTGCTCTGCCCGGAGTGGATGGTTTTTTGTTGCCCGCAAGTAATGCTGTCGATACGTTTTAATAAATCTTCCATTTCAAAAGGTTTTGTTAGGTATTCATCAGCTCCTTTTCGTATCAAACGAATGGCTTGTTCGATATTCCCAAAAGCAGTGACAAACAAAACAGGTGTTGATTCCAACAGGTGTTGGGCTTGATTAAACACCTCTTCTCCGGTCATATCGGACAGCTGAATATCACAAATTAAAATATCGGGCGTGGCCTTTTCAAGAGCTTTTAAGGCATCCCTTCCGGTTTTCCACCACACCGGTTTATAGCCTTCAAGGTTTAACCGCTGCACAAGAGATTCCCCCATAATCGGATCATCTTCTAAGATCCCTATGGTAAAAAGTTCATGCCCCAATTGCGTATGAGGGTCAGTCAACATTGGATAAAACCTCATTTCCTTTGAGTGGCACATAGACTTCAATAATCGTGCCTTGGGATTGCGTTTCCTCGTCGGCGCGGTCATGGACCACAAAGCGCCCACCCAAACGAGCGATCAAACGCGCCGCCGTCCAACTTCCCAAGCCGTCAATACCATCGGGCAACACCGTATCGGAACACGCATGGCTGAACAACTGTTTGATGGAAGCGGGCAATCCCGGACCTTGGTCTTGTATATGAAAAATTAAAGTTTCATCCTCAACAAATGCCATAAATGATACAATTGATCTCACCGGAGACGCTTCGCAAGCATTCAACAACACATTTAGAATGGCTTGGCGAATGGCCGCGCTATCGATCGCGACTTTTTCAGGCAAATTATTGTTCCAAATCATTTTAATTTGTCGACGTAATGTTTCATGTTGCAATAAAAATTTTAAATCATCGATGTCTTTGTTCATTAACTGCATAGAATGCGTCGGCCCTTTGCCGCCGCGATATGTCACCAACACAGCACGGACGACATGGCGAATGCCACGCAAACCACGTTCAATCAAACCGAGTGACTGGGCACGAACATCAGGATTTTCACCATGTTTTTTTAATGTATCAACGGCATTCATTAACCCGCCAAGGGGGTTATTGACCTCGTGTGCCATGCCCGATGCCAATTTCCCCAACAATGCCAATTTTTCATCGTCTGCTAAACGTTGGGCTATTGTTTCACGTTCACGTACAGCGGCGACCATGGAATTAAATCGCCGGAACAGAAACGCAAACTCTTTGCCCTGCGCGCGGATTTGTTTTTTGGGTATTTGCTGCAAATCTCCGCTTTTAAGCTGTTCCATATAATTGCTTAACACACCAAACGGCTGCATCATGCGGCGGACCACCAGATAACTGACGCCAGCAAACATAAACGTAAAAACCACATTAAAAGCAATCAATGCAATCAATGCTTTGTGACGTTCTTGCATTAATATAGATAAATCAAATTCTGCATATAAATGCCCAATTAAAACGCCATCTTGTATCAAGGTACGCCGCGCCCAAGCGCGCGTATTATCTTTATCAAAAACCAAATCTGGGCTTTTTTCGAACCGTGACTGAATGGTTTCTGAAATCATCGATGACACCGGGAACCGTACCGGGTCTGATGCCGCCAACACCGTTTGATCGGGCAATGCAACCACCGCAATTTTAACATTCAAACCTTCGTACCGGGTACTGGACCGTTGAAGAGCATCATAGGTTTCCCATATATCTTTGCGTATTAAATGTGGCTGAACAGCCGTTGAAACCCCGTCTAAATAAGCGCCCGCCAATTGGCCAAGGCTGCGTTCCTGTGTTTGTTCAAGTCGGGTTAAAACATTTTGCGAAATAACAAATGCTAAAAGCACCGTTAACAAAGCCGTCATCACCGGCACCTTAAAATGCAGTGGCCAATGGGCTATTTGAACCTTGAGTTTACTCATATGTAAATCAAATTACGCTTGTCTATTAACAATATTCACAAGTTCCGCGATGCCATTAAATAGTGCTGGGTTTGAGAATTGAAATTGATCCAAATGCAACGTTGAAAGAACCTGTTTGCCCAATTCATCGTTTGACATACCCAACAACGCATCCGTTAATAATTTTGTCGTGACTGTATTCTTGACGGCACGGTTGCAAGCCACGGGCGGAAAACCGAGCCACTGAGATTTACGAATAACTCTGGTTTTAGCCGTTAGTCCGGGTTTGATTTTTTGGATTACATCCCACACATAGCCGTCGACACTGCCGCTTTCAGCCAGCCCTGCGGCTACAGCACGAATAACATTACGGTGACCGTAAGTGAAAAAGTTTTTGGAAAAATACGTATCAGGCCTTTGCTTGATTTGCGCTAATAATGCCCGAGTTACTAAAAAGCCTGAATTACTATCCGGGTCGGAAAAAGCATGAGTTTTGCCTTTTAAGTCATTGATAGACTGTGCTGATTGGCCTTCGTTAACAATTAAATAGGACTGGTAAAGCGGTTTACCTTGGTACACAGGCACAGCCATTAATGACAACTGTTGTTGATAACGAATAAACGGATAACCGCAAATCCACGCCGCATCCATTTCCCCGGCTAATAACATGGCTGTGATTTCTTGATACGTTCGGCGTTTAACCAACTGTACCGGATGCCCCACTTTTTCCGAAAAATATTGAGACATCATATCCAGCAGCTCTAAATCAGAATCGAGAAACACTGGCGTCAATCCAAATGTTATCGGCTCTTTGGCGCTGACAATAGATGGCATGACAAGTGTTGGGCTAAACACAGCCGTTACAGCAGCAGACTTTAAAATTGTTCGCCTCGAAATGCCGGTGTTCTGGCTCGACGTATTCCCACGCGGTCCACCTGTAATCATTACAGTTTTCGTGCAATGTTTAGGAATTATAACTCTCCCTAAAATTTGGGATCACCAGTTTAAAAAAATTTTCTATGTACGACCATAGCTTTGAATGCAATTTCAGACAACCTTATAAGGCGCCAAGATAATTCTAGCTTCACATTAGCGTTGTTTTGCCTAAACAAATTGCGCAGGGACTAAGTCATTGTTGGCCATTGCATATGAATGGCCTCGTTGTTAATCGATCATACGATCACACCCTAACCTAAATGAATTTGGGCACAATTTAGGCACAGTGGATGATTTGAGGGAAACTGAAAATCTACTAAGGGCTAGGGAAAATGGAGCGGGTGATGAGATTCGAACTCACGACTTCAACCTTGGCAAGGTTGCGCTCTACCCCTGAGCTACACCCGCATGCCGTTGCATTGTCTTTATTCTAATGCGAGGCGCATAATAGCCGCTGATTTTGGCAATGCAAGGTTCTTGTTGCTGCCATCGAAAATAACTTAAAATTCTTGCTGGTTGATAGGCTTGCCGGTAAACTGTTGTCATGACTTTAAACCAACAGAAACTGTTTCTATTCCTAGATAACCTTGGCATTCAGACCGAAACCACCGAACACGAACCCGTGCATACGGTGGATGATAACCGCAACCTTCGAGCCAACCTAAATAACCGCCATCAAGCCGCTGCACACATAAAAAATTTATTTCTTAAAGATAAAAAAGGTAAATTGTGGTTAATTATTGCCCATGAACATAAAAAAATTGATTTAAAAGAACTGCGCCACGATATCGGTGCCGCCCATTTATCATTTGGCAAACCAGAAGTGTTACATGATATTTTGGGCGTCGTGCCCGGATCCGTTACACCTTTTGCCTTAATCCATGATCACAACCACCAAGTTAACGTTGTCATCGACCACGCATTAATAGAAAGTCCCGCAATTAATTGCCACCCTTTAACCAATTCAGCGACGACATTAATCGCAACCAAAGATTTATTGCACTTTATTGCGGCCCTCGGTTTTCAACTGCAAATTCTTGAGGCCTAGAAATAACTTGCAGCTAAGCTATAAACCACCCATTTATATTATCTCTTTTAATTAAGGATTTTTTCTGGCCATGTCTTCGACCAATACACCGCAGAATAACGCATCTGGATTCCAACTCAGCCATCAGGAACTGGATCAGAACAAGTCTAATCCCGCACCTAATAACTCATCCAATAAAACTGAGGCCTCGGCTGTTATCGACAGCGATACAGAAAATTTCACGAAGGATGTCATTGAGGCTTCTAAAGAAGGGCCCATTCTTGTTGATTTTTGGGCGCCGTGGTGCGGGCCTTGCAAGCAATTAACACCGGCCCTTGAAAAAATTGCAGAAAATTCAGGGGGTCTTATCCGGTTGGTCAAAATCAACATCGATGACAACCAACAACTAGCACAACAATTGCGCATTCAAACCGTACCTACCGTTTATGCATTCAAGGATGGCCAGCCGGTCGATGCGTTTTCTGGCGCGTTACCAGAAAGCCAGATTAAAACTTTTGTTGACAAACTTACCGGTGGCGTCAAACCCCCTATCGAAGCGGCTCTTGATCAAGGGGAAAGCTTTTTAGACGAAGGCGATTTTGAAACCGCAGCGGCGATTTTTGCCGAGGTTCAAGCCCAAGATCCAGAAAATGAACATGCCATCGGCGGCATGATCCGTGCATCGGTCGCCAGCGGTGCATCGGATACGGCCGCGGAAATGGTTGCAAACTTACCCGACATTCTTAAAATGAAACCTGCAATTCAGCGTGCTATTTCAGCTCTAGAATTAAGTCAGCAAGGACAAAAGGGGCAACAAGACGACGGCCATATTGACGCATTAAAACAACAAATTGAAAAAAACCCAACGGACTTTGAGGCTCGATTAGAATTGGCAACCGCATTTTATAATGCAGGAAATCCTGAACAAGCTATTGAAGCTGCGTTGGAACTCATTCGCCAAGATCGCAATTGGAATGATGCCGCAGGGCGCGCCCAACTCCTTAAATTTTTTGACGCCCTAGGCCCGACCCATGATTTAACGACCGAAGGCCGCCGAAAACTTTCAACGATTTTATTTTCGTGATACGATCATGATGGTTATTCATAGAAATCTATTGTAACTCACAAACTGTAACTCATAGAAAAGCATCTTTATGAAATCAGACTTAACCACATTTGATCCGGAAGCTTTTCCCAGCACACTACCGATTTTCCCTTTGTCTGGTGCTTTGTTGCTGCCGTGGGGACAATTGTCATTACACGTTTTTGAGCCCCGTTATATTAATTTAGTAGAAGCAGCATTGGCCAATTCACGGCTTGTTGGCATGGTGCAAATGAAAGACCCCGACCATGAAACCGGGCCTGATGATGCCGCCATTTACGATGTCGGATGCGCCGGGCGGATTTCATCTTTTACCGAAGCGGAAAATGGTCAATTACAAATCATTTTAACGGGTTTGTTACGCTTCCGAATTGTTGGCGAGCTGCCCTTATACAATGGTTTCAGGAGCGTTACCCCCAACTATCTATCTTTTGCCAATGATCTTAACCCATGTACTGATGAAGCCGTCAATCGTGACCGGCTTGTCACATCGTTTAATGCTTTTGCCGATGCCCACGGGTTAAATGTTGATGAAAAAACTTTTGCCGAAGCACCCGATGAAGCCATCATTACATCTTTATCCATGTCCTGTCCCTTTAAAGCACAAGAAAAACAGGCCCTATTAGAGTGCCAAACACTAACCCAGCGTTGCGATTTGTTAACCGCACTCTTGGAAATGGCTGTACGCAGTGACGACATCCCGACGCCGAATATTCAACATTAATGGCAAACTTTTTGCCGTGAACTAAGGAAATTTTATGAATACTTCTCGCCATGCTGATCGCAAATTACTAGAAATGCTGGTCTGTCCGACCACCAAAGGGCCGTTAGAATACGATGAAAAAGCACAAGAGCTCATCAGTCATCAAGCCGGGCTTGCTTATCCCATTAAAGACGGCATCCCGATTATGCTGCCTGACGTTGCACGCCCATTAAACGGGGTATCATCATGAGCACGGCATACGACATTCAACATCGGCCCACAGAAATCCGCTTGTTGCGTGAAGAAAAAGCTTTGGTAATTGACTTTGACGATGGACAAACTTTCCGCTTAACCGCCGAATTATTGCGTGTTGAAAGCCCTTCTGCTGATGTTCAGGGCCACGGCCCTGATCAGAAAAAAACCATTGGTGGGCGCCGTCACGTCGGCATTATGGAAGTGACCGCTGTCGGTAATTATGCCATTTCAATCCAGTTTGACGATTTGCACGACACTGGTATTTATACATGGGACTTGCTTTATGATTATGGGCAACGCCAAGATCAATTATGGCAAGATTATTTAAAAGCCCTTGATGAACAAGGATTAACCCGCGACCCTTAAACCTTTATTGCCGCTCAAAATTTAAATTTTAAGGTCGACCCGCGGCTTGCGTTATGCGCATCAAAGCCCGGTGACAAATTAAATCTGCCGGAAGCCCTGTTGTTTTAGCGTCATTTTCGGCTTCGATCGTGATGTCGATAGCACGCGTTATTTTTTTTAGGTTCCAACGGTTTGCTTCGGCGGCTAATTTATCCCGTATTTTAAAAAAAACGGGGGGCCGTAGCCCTGCAACAGCAGCTTGGGCCGTTTTCCCTTGGGCCATATGCGCGTTAACAACCAATAATTGCTGTAAATGACGCTGGATGGCACGCAAAATAGTCACTGCATTTGTGCCTTCTGTAAAACTGCTTTCAATGGCCCGGTCTAAAGCGATGTAATTTCCTGAAAAAACCCCGGCCACAATTTTATCAACGGCGGCTTCAGTATTATCACCAATACATGCCATTGCATGTTGCAATGTTATGGTGCCGGGCTCTGGATCCGCGTCGTTCTTATCAGGCAAGGCATAAAGCGCTAGTTTTTCCACTTCATTACGGACAACGCGCCTGTCACCCCCCAAACATCTCGATATATAGTCCATTGCCTGAGCATCTGCTTTTAAACGATGGACTGCTAACGTTTCCTGAATAACACGGGCGAGTGCGCTGCCTTCGTCGCCATAACAGGCCACAACTGCCGCCAAGTCGGACTTTTCATATAATTTTCTTAGGCTTGATTTAGCCGTTAATTCCCCGGCTTCAACAATAACAAAGTCGCCCGTTAGCTCGGCATTTAAAAGCTGCTCGACAGCCGGAGTCGTTTTGTTATCCGCCGCCCTCACCCGGATTGCGCGCGGGCCACCCAGCATAGAAAATGACAACGCTTCATCCACCAGTTTCCCAGGCTCTTGATCCAATGATTTTGCATCCAATGCAACAACTTGAAACGGGTCCGTTACATCATCGACCAAACCCGCTATGACGTGGCGTGCCCGTTCATCAACCAATCCACGATCAGGGCCAAATAATAAAACAGTCCGGGTTTTTGCCGCCGGGTTTTTTAAATAACTTTCAATATCGCGTGGACTAATTTTCAAAGGATTAACCTTTATTGATTGACCCGCCGATAATAAGCGCCCAATTGAATTTTTAATTTTTCAGCCAATTCACCCACCGCCCGGGTTCTTGCATTTTTTTCAGCCGCCAAAGTGGCGTATTGATCTGTTAGTAAATCATAACTCACAGATGACCTTGATTTAGCACTAAAAACAGTCTTGATGCCATCAATGTTATAGAGTTGGTAATTTGCCCGAATGGTTAAGTTAGCCCGTGTTGCAAAAGCGCTTTTTTTCACAGCCAACGATGATTTCTCCTCAGTCAACGTTACATTTAATCGATGAGACAAAGGAAATTTTTTACCCTGTGGCTGAAGTATTTCTATCAATTTATTGCGTAGATCCAAGCCTATTTTATTGCTGATCTGCTGGATTTCTATACGTTGAAAATCAGCAAGAATATTGATGGTTTTAGTTTGGCTATAAAGCGGGGTAAATCCACACGCTGAAAGAACAAACAGCGTTCCTGCGAGCACACATGATTTAAATGACAACATTGATAATCCTGTCGGGAACAACAATAATTTTACGGATCGGTTTATCGGCAACAATTACTTCTACGGTTTTCAGCGCCAAGGCTTGGCGCTCAGCTTCTTGTTTATCACATCCACGCGGTAAATTCACCGAACCGCGGCGTTTACCGTTGACCTGAACCGCGACCTCGATAACATTATCGATGAGCATATCCGAACGGGCTTCAGGCCACGGAGTATCAACCAACATTTGATCATAGCCCATATTTTGCCATAAAGCTTCGGCGATATGTGGGGTCATTGGGTTGATTAGCAAAATAATTGTTTCCATACCATACCGTGCGACCCACGATGTATTTTCATCCGCCCCGTCAAGGGACTGGATTTCATTGGTTAATTCACGAATTCGGGCAACGGCTTTATTAAAATGAAACCGGTCCAAATCATCACTGACATAAGCAATGGTGCGGTGAATATGACGCTGCACAACCCTTAATTTTTCTGATAAATCTTTTGGTTCTGGCAAATCGATATCGGCAAACGGGGTTTTTGGTTCCATCACCATGCGCCACAACCTGTTTAAATACCGCCAAGCCCCCTCGATTCCAGCATCCGACCAATCTAAGTCCCGATCAGGTGGGCTATCCGATAACATAAATAAACGCGCCGTATCAGCACCGTAGATATCAATAATTCCATCCGGATCGACTACGTTCTTTTTAGATTTACTCATTTTTTCAGAACGACCCCGCACGACCGATGCGCCGGATTTAATGAGCTCAAAAACACCTGCATGTTTTTCAACAACTTCTTCTGGGAATAACCAATTGCCATCACTATCTTGATAGGTAACGTGACAAACCATGCCTTGAGTTAACAATCCGGCAAATGGTTCGGCGAGGTCTAAATACCCACAATCTTTTAATGCCCGGGTGAAAAACCGTGAATACAATAAATGTAAAACTGCGTGTTCAATGCCGCCAATATATTGATCAACGGGCAGCCATTTATCGGCGGCCTGTTTTGAAAAGGGTTGTTCGGAATGAGGCGAACAGAACCGGGCAAAATACCAAGACGATTCAAAAAACGTGTCAAATGTATCTGTTTCCCGGATTGCGTTTTTTCCACATTTTGGACACGCAACATATTTCCAAGTCGGATGCCGTGCCAATGGATTTCCCGGTTCATTCAAAATCACATCTTTTGGTAACTCGACCGGCAATTGATTTTCGGGTACCGGAACGGTGCCGCAATGTTCACAATGCACAATTGGAATCGGGCACCCCCAATACCGTTGGCGAGAAACACCCCAATCTCGCAAGCGGTAATTAACAGCGCCCTTACCCATGTTTTTTTCTTCTAAACGGGCAACAGCTTTGCTTATACCTTGGGCTTTATTCAATCCATTTAAAAAATTGGAATTAATCAGCACACCGTCACCAGTATAGGCTTCATCTATGACCATAAAATCCGGATCCCCCTTGGGGGCGACAACGGTTTCAACATCAAGGCCATATTTTTGAGCAAAGTCCAAATCCCGTTGATCATGGGCAGGGCAGCCAAAAATTGCACCGCTACCATATTCAATCAAAACAAAATTAGCGATATAAAGTGGCAAGGTTTTGCCATCATCAAATGGATGTTTGCATTTAAGACCTGTATCAAAGCCAAGCTTTTCAGCTGTTTCTATGGCCGCTTCGCTGGTCCCTAAGCGATTACATTCTTCGGCAAAAGCTTTTATCTCCCGATTATTTTCCGCCAAGTGTATGGCAATAGGATGGTTGGCGGCGATGGCACAAAAAGATGCGCCAAAAATTGTATCGGGACGTGTTGTGTAAACTTCGAGCTTTTCATCACTGCCTTCAATATCAAAATATATATGGGCGCCCTCAGATCGACCAATCCATTTTTCCTGCATCAACCGCACCCGGTCCGGCCAGCGGTCCAATGTGGATAGGCCTTGTAACAAATCTTCGGCATAATCAGTGATTTTCATAAACCATTGAAAAAGCTGTCGTTTTTCAACAGGCACACCGGAACGCCAACCACAGCCATCGATTACTTGTTCATTAGCAAGGACGGTATTTTCAACAGGGTCCCAATTGACCCATGATTCTTTTCTATAAACCAAGCCTTGTTCGAGAAAATCTAAAAACATTTTTTGTTCGTGGCGATAATATCCTGGATCACATGTCGCCAGTTCGCGGCTCCAATCATAGGACAGGCCCATAGGTTTCAGCTGGTCCCTCATAGCGGCTATATTTTCCCGGGTCCAATCTGCGGGATGTACATTATTAGCAATGGCGGCGTTTTCAGCTGGCAAGCCAAATGCATCCCAGCCCATAGGGTGCAGGACATCAAATCCACGAGCTTTTTTATAGCGCGCGACTAAATCACCCAGAGCATAATTTCTCACATGACCCATATGAATGCGACCCGATGGGTAAGGAAACATTTCGAGGACGTAATATTTTGTTTTATCTGGGTCTTCGGTGGTTTCAAAACATTTTTGATCGTCCCACACCTGCTGCCAATGGGATTCTGTTTCTTTAAAATTATATCGCGTCATGGTTCTGACTATTTACTTTCCAGCGTAGCATACCGCATTTGCCGAGCTTTTGTTAAAATCGAGTCTTCAATTTTTTGTGCTGTACCTTCTGGAACCGTCGTATCAACCCACGTTCCATCAGGATTTTTTTGCTGCCTGAATACCGATACACGGACTCCATCTGCTCGCAGCGTACGACCAAGAATATAGACATTTAATTTAAAGCGTTCGTTAGGCGATTTTTCAGATGCTTGCCAGTCGGTGATAATGACGCCACCAAATGGATCCGCCGAACTCACAGGCATAAACGAAATGGTATCAAGTGACGCGCGCCACAAGAAGCTGTTCACACCAAGGCCGCCTCCGCCTTGTTGTTTTTTGTCTTCACCAAATAACGAAACCCCGCCTTTACCAAAAATGGTATTACGTTTTTCATAATCTGCATTGATGGGGTCTCTGATTTCATCGACAACAATATCAGCTTCTTCGGCAGCACAACCGGAAACAACTAATACTATGACGAGGCTAAGCCCCCGTAGCCAGTTCCACTTATTATCCGGTGTTCGTTTAATGCCAGCGGTATTTTTACATTTTGTCATTTTTAATCCCAGAAACTCTTTTATCCTAAATTGCTTACACTGGATGGACTTTATTATAGCCACCTCTAACCTCGCGCTTCGACAGCGAATAATCAAATTTGTTGGCTATACTAAGTGCACTTTGCCTCGAATTCCAGCCACATTACGCTCGCTTTGGAAAATCCTTTAAAGTAGCCCATTATTTTATGTCAGAAAAATGTCCAATGCCCGCAAAACCCGCGGCTCCCGTTTTATATACTCTTTTTTTATTTTTTTCCGTCACCCCACCTAAAGCAAAAACCGGGAGCCTCGTTTGTTGCACGAATTTTGCTAATCCTAATACGCCTATGGGGTTTGCCGTATCATGGCTTTTTGTCTTAAATACCGGGGAGACGAGGACCGCATCAACACCCAATTTCTCAGCCCTTTTTAATGCCCGCATCGAATGTACAGCAGCCGTCACCATCCACTGGGGTTTTATATTTCTAAAAACATCAACAGATTTTTCACCATACAGCAAATATTCCGGGATATGTAGGCCATCGGCATCAATTTTACGGGTTAGCTGATAATCACCAGACACCAGTAAAGTTATTTTTTTTGTCCGGGCAACTTGCATCAATTGATGGGCTATTTTTTCCTTGTTTTCAGATTGGTAATGACGAAAGATGACGGCTGTATCTGAATTTAATTTTTTAATAATCTCCACGGGGTCTGGTGTTCGCACTAAATCCGTCATAAATATACGTGGATACGGTGTCAGATTTAACCAATTGACGTTTTTTCTTCGAACCATTTTTTAATCACTTAACTTGCAAAAGTTTACTCATGAACACCGATCAAACCATTCAACAGCGGCTCAATCAAATTCGCCTAGATATTGAATTAGCATCGTCAGAATGCGTTGCTAATCATATTCAGCCAGAACTTGTTGCCGTATCAAAATTTCATAACGCGGACCATATTCTCGCGGCCCTTAATGCCGGGCAACGTATTTTTGGTGAAAACCGCGTTCAAGAGGCCGCAGACAAATGGCCTCCTTTAAAATTCGCTTACCCCGATTGTAAACTACATCTAATAGGGCCTTTGCAAAGTAATAAAGTCAAACTGGCGTTACAAATTTTTGACGTTATAGAAACTGTTGACCGTGAAAAAATAGCAACTTCGCTTTCTAAACATATGCAACAAACCGAATTATATAAAGACTGTTATATTCAAATTAATACCGGAGAAGAACAACAAAAAGCCGGAATTATTCCAGCCGACGCTAATGCGTTTATTACATTCTGCCGCAATCAGTTAAAATTAAAGATAGTTGGTTTAATGTGCATACCACCCGTTGATGAAAACCCTGCTATGCATTTTGCATTATTAAAAAAAATCGCTGATCGCAACGGGCTGGTCAATCTTTCAATGGGAATGAGCGCCGATTACAAAACAGCCATCCGGTTTGGTGCAACGCATGTGCGTATTGGCACGGCTATATTTGGGCCGAGGCCGACCTAAATCACCATCTTAAGTTAAATCACCGTCTTAATGTATGTACCTGTACGTGCCGTTTTTATGACTTCTAACAAATCACCCTTGGCTAATGCAATACAGCCCTCGGTTTTTTGATAATTCGACCTTGCCACATGCATAAAAATTGCACTACCACAGCCGATAATACACGGGTCATCGTTATACCCTAGTTCGACGACGATATCGTAGAGACCGTCTTCACGCCACAGCTTTTCATAGGAACACCGTCGCGGCAACTGTATATGCCTATTGTACTGATCGTCTTGTATGTCATCACACCAACCGTCTGTTTGTCTGATGATTTGAGCGGGTAATGCCGTGCTGATCTGTCCAACTCTGTCAGCGCGATAAAATATCCGACGGAGTAAAAATAAGCCTATTGGAGTCGCCCCATCGCCTTCTTTTTTATCAACAATAAAGCCGCCTTTGCCTGTTGCACAGGTATAGGTTTTACCTGACCACGATAATTTTTCTGGCGACAAGACCTGAATGATCATTAAGGTGTCCCACCGTTAAGTGGTTGAGGTTTTTGTATTTGTCCCTGTAAATCTGTTGATCTATTTGCTGCATCAATCATGGCAGCACTAAACCAACCGCCAGCTGGCGCAACCCGACCATCAGATATTTTTGCAACAGTTGTTTTCGTCGCTTGATAGGCCGCCGCCACTTGCGTTGGGACGGGTCCCACATTTTGTTGTTGAGAAGCCATGAATTCAGCCACAGACCATTGTCTTTCGGCTGTTACTTGTATTTTTCTTGAATCGATTTCATTTTCAGCCCATTGGCTCACCGGATCAACAACAGCCACTTCTATTTGCTCTTCTGCTTTGATATTGGTTGTTTCCACTGCCTTTATAATGGCTGGGTTTCCGGCCAACCGATTGCGATAAGCTATCTCTTCGGATGCCCAATTAGAAATAGGGTCATCTGTTTGCGCTTGATTGTTAGCGAGACTGCTTTCTGACTTGTCTTCAGGGCTTAGGGTGCCTCCGTCATCAATCATTGAAATCATATGCTCGCCGATATCTTTGCCCGTTGCCTCATCAACAGCGACATTAACAACGGCTGCTGCGGCTCCGATAGGACCAAAATAAAGCGCCCCACCCACCACGCGCGAACCCGGATCAAATTCATCGCCGGTAAAACGTCGATAGAGCTGCCCAACCAAAGGGATTTGCTGTAACGGGTTAACCATATCAATGACGTCGAAAAAAGTTAGTCCATCCGATCCAAAAAGTTCAAACCCTTTATCGGTTGAAACACCTGATTGAGTTATGGGTGTTGTATTTGTTTTAACATTCGTATCGATGGACGATAAACTTTGAATATGCGACGACATGGCTATAACCCTTTCTTGCGAATAGTGCTTCGCAAAACCCATGCCAAGATATAACGTTGGTATCTCAATGTGTTACCCATGTTAAGCTTATCCCCAAACTCGGCATTAGGCAGGACTTGCCGGCGTTTTTTGCAGGGCTATACAATCCGTTATATTAAATGCCCGCTTCGGGCAACTTTGGTTTTTAGGTATGTTTCATTGTGTTTGTTCGCCGGAAAATGATGCGGGACCCGCTCAACCACATCGACACCACACGCGGACAATGCGGCGACTTTTAATGGATTGTTTGTTAACAAACGCACCCGATTAAATCCCATTAATTCTAGCATTCTAGCGGCTGGCAGATATATTCGTTCATCGGCATCAAATCCCAACTGTTCATTGGCATCAATGGTATCAAAGCCTTGGTCCTGTAATTCATAGGCTCTTAATTTATTAACCAAACCAATACCGCGGCCTTCTTGTGCCAAATATAACAAAATCCCGGAACCATTTTTTGAAATTTCATGGATCGCACCTTTTAATTGATCGCCGCAGTCACACCGCAAGCTTCCGAGTAAATCGCCCGTAAAACATTCCGAATGAACTCGTATTAACAAAGGTTTTGACGGGTCCGGTTGACCAATGATGATGGCCAAATGTTCCAGTCCCCCATCCATCGGGCGAAAAGCTTTAACAAAGGTATCCACAGCACCTTCGATGGGAACGCGCGCCTGACTAACCAATTTCAATGAATGCGCCGTTGTATTCAAGTATTGAAAAATATCGCCCGCATCGACGATCAAAATATCATGACGCAACGCCCATAAATGAATGTCGTCATTATCAGGTATATTAATTTCAGCGACCACAGCCGCTGGCAACAACCGTGCATGTTTATTCAGCAATATAGCAGCGCTGCGGCCATCAAATTGGGGTTGGATTTGGCTGTTGAAGTCCCCCTTTTGTAATGTCAAATGCTGACCATTTAACGGATCGGTAACTTTTCTGATCCATTGACTATTGATCGATGTACTTGGGCTTAGGGAAACTGCATTGCCCTGAGCTTCGGATAAATTCAAAATTTCTGCACGTTTGCCTGTAATCATTAACGCAGGCTTTGAGCCACTAATTTCTGTCAAAAGTAAAAGCCCGTTATCGCTTACGCCTTCTGCCGAAATAACCAGCAAAGCCTTCCCCGCCGCCGGGCCGATAACCACTGGTCGCGCGCGCCTAAGTTCTGATATAGCCCGGTCAACAGCCAACCGAGATAACGGTGCCCGCGATACAGGCATGCCGCCAACTGTCACAGAGTTCAATGTCATAGCTTTTTTGTACCCTTTATAAGATCCGTCTTTTCCATTATAAGTTTCCTTAATGGTTAAAGACTGATTATATTGTTCTTAATAAATACCTGACTTAATAGTTATTCAATATAAAAAGAAATTTAAACCAAGAGATTAACAATAAACGTTTTCATACAGCCTTTACGAACATACTTCTCTTGTTCAAAACGTGCCCTAAGATAAGGTTGAATTTCTATAGGGCAATAACTGACTTATTTTTAACGACAACGGATCAATCATAAGCCATGACAACGGGTAAACAAATACTTCTCGTCGACGACGACCCCACATTGGTCAACATGTTAGCGGAACAATTAACCCTGCATGAAGAGTTCAAGACCATTACCGCTTTAACCGGGGCCAAAGCTTTGGAGCTTGCCAAGGAAAGTTATTACGACGTTATTATCTTAGACGTTGGGTTGCCCGACATTGACGGTCGTGAAGTTTGCCGGCTAATGCGCCGCAGCAACATATCATCCCCAATTATTATGTTAACGGGTGCCGATACCGATGCGGATACGATATTGGGTTTAGACGCCGGTGCAAATGATTATGTCACAAAGCCGTTTCGAATTGGCGTTTTATTGGCACGGATCCGCGCCCATATCCGTCAACATGAACGCAGCGATGACGCGCTGTTTACCATTGGGCCATACACTTTTCAGCCCGCCAACAAATTATTACTACATAATGAAAATGGGCAAAAAGTTCGTCTAACGGATAAAGAAACAGCGATAATAAAATTTCTATACCGTGCTGGCGATAAAATCGTTGGCCGTGATATCCTGCTTGATGAAGTTTGGGGATATAACGCAGGCGTCACCACGCATACGCTTGAAACCCACGTCTATCGATTGCGCCAAAAAATTGAATCCGATCCTTCGAATGCGACCCTTTTAGTCACCGAACCTGGCGGTTATCGATTAGTTCCTTAAATATCCTGACTATTTTAAATCGGCGTCTTGGTCTTTGACTTCATAATTAAACAACGCTTTATCAAATATTTGGCCCATGCGCACGTTGGACAATGAAATTTCTGTTTCGATGCCTTGTGCGTCAAGCACGTTCCACTGTTTTAATGCCAATGGGCGTTGACTAAAAACCAGCGTCAAACGCCCAGCCAATGGATCAGCAGCTTTAATCAATGATACCCGGACCACACCGCGCCCACGTTCAAATCCATTGACTATGATATCCCCAGCTTGAAACGACATTTTATCACGTAAAATTAATTCGGCCGGGGTCATGCTCAAATATATTGTTGTCGCATTATCCAATTCACGGTCAACAAACGTCAAATAAGTGCCATCTGAAATCAATAAGTTGGGATTGGGTAAATCATATTCAACACGCATCCGTTTCGGCCGTGCAAGATATAACGTGCCTTGTTCTTCTTCACCGTTTGAGGCGCGCTGCCGGAACCTAGCTTTTAATGTCGTTAATTCATTCAAGTATTGTTCTACTTGCAACAAGGCTTGCTGGTCTTCAGGCGATAGCACAACCGTTTTTGCAATAATCGCTTGCGCTTGACCAAGGCCATCAAAGCTCAGAACCGTTAACACAACAGCCAAAATATAAATAAATCGATTTTTCATAGGTTTGTTCTTAGGGTCCAAACGGATTTATCGCCTTGGCAATTCATCCGTTCTGCGCGCACGGAATTATTTACCAAACTGAATAAAGGGTGCAGGAAATATGGTGCATTTTCAAAGCCTTTTGACGCATTTGGTGAGCAAATATGCCGCGCCCGTATGGGCTTGCAAAACACCGGGTGTATCGGGCATGATCCATCCTTGAATAGGGTATACATGCCCATCGGCTGTTTCATTTGGCTAATCCTTGTTTTGTAAAAAGAACTGCATGGATTGAGTGAATCTGGACCCTAGATCAGCCATGCGCTGCGGTAAAGTAAAACCCCAAAGGATCTTTATATTTTTCAAAAAATAGATGTACCGCCCTATAAAAACAAAAATTAATGTTCACCAACCATTACTTCGCGGCGCCCCACTCTATTGGCTGGGCTGACAACACCCTGTTTTTCCATATTCTCTATAATCCGAGCCGCCCGGTTATAACCAATTTGTAAATGCCGTTGAATAAAACTCGTTGACGCTTTGCCTTCGCGTGCGACAAGCGCCACGGCTTCGTCATATAAAACATCACATGCTTGTTCTTTAACCCCAAATTCGTTTTTTTCTTCGCTTTCCGTGTCAACCGTTACGTCTTCGACATAATCCGGGCGACGCTGTGTTTTTAGATGACGCACGATGTCTTCGACTTCTTCGTCGGATACAAACGGGCCATGAATCCTAGAAATCCGGCCACCACCGGCCATATACAACATATCCCCTTGGCCCAACAACTGTTCAGCCCCTTGCTCGCCTAAAATTGTACGACTATCAATTTTTGATGTGACTTGGAAACTTATACGGGTCGGGAAATTAGCTTTGATTGTGCCCGTAATCACATCCACAGATGGCCGTTGAGTAGCCATAATCAGATGTATGCCCGCGGCCCGGGCCATTTGTGCCAACCGTTGAATAGCCGCTTCGACATCTTTGCCGGCGACCATCATCAAATCGGCCATTTCATCAACAACAACAACAATAAATGGCAATGGATCCGTCGGTAACGGTTGTTCTTCCATCACCGGCAAACCTTTTTCATCAAAACCCGTTTGTACTTTGCGGGTTAAAACTTCGCCTTTTTTCTTGGCTTCGAGAATGCGTTTATTATAGCCACCCACATTGCGAACACCCAATTGCGACATAGCACGGTAACGGTCTTCCATTTCTCGCACCGTCCACTTTAATGCGACAACTGCTTTTGATGGATCGGTGACAACAGGCGTTAATAAATGTGGTATGCCTTCATACACTGACAGTTCTAACATTTTAGGATCAATCATGATTAATCGACATTCATCAGGCGAGCGTGAATATAACAGTGATAAAATCATCGTATTCATGGCTACCGATTTACCCGAACCCGTGGTGCCAGCAATTAATAAATGCGGCATTCTGGCAAGATCGGCCATCATCGGCACACCGCCGATGTCTTTACCCAAAGCCAAAGGCAATTTAGCCGCTGTTTTTTCAAACTCAACGGAACTTAACATTTCTCGCAAAGAAACCATTTCCCGGGTCACATTTGGCATTTCGATACCAATAACACTGCGTCCCGGTACAACGGCGATGCGCACAGAGACGGCGCTCATTGACCTTGCGATGTCATCGGCCAAACCAATCACCCGAGACGTTTTTGTCCCTGGTGCCGGTTCCAATTCATATAATGTGACAACAGGGCCTGGGCGAACTTTGACAATTTCACCCTTTACGCCAAAATCTGCAAGTACCGTCCCTAAATAGATTGCATTTTGTTCTAAGGCATTTTTTTGAATGGCTGACGCCTTGGCTGTTGGCTCAAATTCTTCTAATAAATTTAAAGACGGCAACTCATATTCATCTGATGGCCCTAAATCCAGTTTTCCTTGAACAACGGCTTTGGCGCGTTTGCTTTTTTTAAGTCTTGTCTTTGCATCTGCAACCAAGCCTGATCGTGAATTTTCTTGCTGATTTTTAACGTCATCATCAGCGCCATCAAGACTGTCTTTTTTTCCAAATCGCACGGATACACGGCCGTCATCGTCTTGTTCATCTCGTGAATTACGGCGTTCAAAATCGTTGCGCTCATTAACGTTCCTGTTTGAAATTTGACTCATAGCAGATTTTAAATACTGGCCCATAATGATGATTGTTTGTATTAATTTTTTCACACCTTTGAAAAAATCAACTGTAAAATCACGCCATTCCTGCCAAGTTGAACCCACAGCCAAAGCAAATAACGCCATGATTGGTAACGGCAACACCAAAACAATAACCCAATTTGACACAACCACCGTCATTTTAGCTAATTGTGCCGTCAGCTGATTAAACAGCAAATCACCGATCAAACCTCCCATGCCCGCAACCAATGGCCAATTTGATGGGATCGTTATGGCCGCGAGCATAATCGACATTAATGTTACGGCCATCATCATATAAATCGCCACCATCGCCGGGTGGCGCCCGATCACAGACAATCGTTTGCGGCGTAGCATTTTATAGCCCCAAACAAAAATTATCAGGGCCGGAACAACACCGGCAAATCCCGATGTTTGTAATATCAAATCGGCGATAGCCGCACCAACAGCTCCAAATACATTTTGTGCTTGGTTATCTGTTGCAATATTTAATGATGGATCACCGGGTGAATAGCTAAAAACCGTAGCGACGATGACGGCTGCAATGACCATAAATACAGCCCCAACAATTTCCGCCACTCTATTATGCACAAATCTATGTGCATAATCAGGCAAAAACACCGAACCAACGTCATCACCAACAGGGGTGTTTTGTGTTTGCGAATTCATTTTAAGCATATGTACCATAAGTTAACATTTAACCTATGAAGATTTACAACACCTTAACAAGTCGGTTTAAAGCTATTTCCGTGGTTTTTATATCATGGACTAAAGCCACCCGAATATATGGGTGGCCCGGATTTTCACCGTTTTCATCGGGTGCGCTTATATATGCACCAGGCAATACCCGTAACGCATACTCAGACCATAGTTTTTTGGTTATTTTTTCGCCGTCGCCGACATTCAACCAAAGAAAAAACCCAGCGTCTGGGCGGGTTAATTTAATTTTCGACCCTAAAATTTCTTCGGCTAAATCAAATTTTTCCCGATAAAGCGCACGGTTTTCAACAACATGATTTTCATCACCCCATAATTTTGTCGCAGCGGCCATCAACGGCATTGGCATTTGGGGACCAATATAATTACGAATACGTTTAAACATTTTTATAAATGCGGGGTCTCCCACAACAAATCCAGACCTTAAACCCGGCGCGCTCGAGCGCTTTGATAAAGAATGAAATGCGATGACATTCTGTAAACTACCGCCCATTTCTTGGCACGCTTGTACTATGCCCGGTGGTTTTTTCAGACTATAAATATCTGCATAACATTCATCGGCCACCAATAAAAAATTATGTTTACGAGCGCATGTAATGGCTTTTTTTAATGTCGTCATATCCGCCACAGCGCCTTGTGGGTTTGAAGGGCTGCATAAATAATAAACCTGAATACGGTCCAACGTTACCGCATCCAAGGCCGTGATGTCCGGAATAAACCCATTGGCTTTATTGGCCGTCATGTATAATGATTCTGCCCCGCTTACCACAGCGGCCGCACCGTATACATGGTATAGCGGATTTGGCATGGCGATAATCGGTTTTGGTTGACCGGGTTTTACCGTCACCGCAACTGTTGTGATTAAATACAAAGCCTCTCTGGTGCCGACAACCGGCAATACATGGTCATCAGCATTAACTATATCCGTCAACTGATAACGACCATTTAGCCAATTCACCACCGCGGATCTGAATTCCGCCGTGCCGTCACCGGGTGGGTAACGACCCCATAAATCCTTATTTTCTTCTATTGTATTAGCAATAATTTTTGGCGGTTGGTGTTTTGGTTCACCAATCGATAAGACCAATGGCTCGGCATCCGTTTTTGGCGTTATCTCCGATAACAATTGCCTTAACCGATCAAACGGGTAATCCGGTAAATTTTCAAGGGCAGGATTAATTAGCATTATATTTCCGATTTTTGTTCTTTCCTGATCTTCCCCAAATATCCCATTTTATCAAGCACCCGTTGTTAACCGTTTAGACTCTATTTAGTATGGGCAATAAAAAGGGCCCGCAGTTACGCGGACCCTTAATATTTTTATCTTATCTTGGTTTTTATAATGTTTGTGAGCCTTTTCCAAATTCTGGATAAGCTTCCATACCACATTCTGATTTATCCAAACCTTGAGCTTCTTCTTCATCGCTGACACGAATACCAACCGTTAATTTCAGGATTGTCCAAAGAAGAGCTGATGTGACCACAACAAACGCGCCAATGGCCGCAATACCCGTTAATTGAACGGATATTGTGCTGCCACCAAAAATTCCTACGGCCAGCGTGCCCCATATTCCGGCAACTAAATGTACAGGGATAGCACCTACGACGTCATCGATTTTGAACTTATCCAACAATGGAATAGATAATACAGCGAGAACACCGCCAATTGCTCCGACAAGAATTGAAATCGATGGGTCTTGTAAATCAGGTCCAGCCGTAATGGAAACCAATCCTGCAAGTGCACCGTTCAACGCCATTGTTACATCGACTTTTTTATAAATCAAATATGTTAAAACCATTGCAGCAACCACACCACCTGCGGCACCTAGGTTCGTATTTACATAAACGATCGACATTACTGTTGCGTCTAATGCGCTGCCTAATGCCAACTGGGATCCACCGTTAAATCCAAACCAACCAAACCACAAAAGGAACGTTCCTAACGTTGCTAAGGGCAAGTTTGATCCAGGTATTGGCCGAACCGCACCGTTTGATGCGTATTTGCCGTTACGGGCACCAAGAATAATGGCGCCTGTTAACGCAGCCCAGCCGCCAACGGAATGCACCAGAGTAGAGCCGGCAAAGTCGGTAAAACCCATTTCGCTTAACCAACCACCGCCCCAAACCCATGAGCCTGTGATCGGATAGATAAATGCGGCCAACACAACAACAAATGCCATGAACGGCCATAGTTTTATCCGTTCAGCCACGGTTCCAGACACAATGGATGCCGCTGTTGCGACAAAGACCATTTGGAAAAACCAGTCCGATGATACGGAATAACCGTTGCCAACAACGGCTTTAACCTGTTCTGCAGTTGCGTCACCACCTGCGTTAATTAATGCTAATTCGGCATCTGATGAACGGTAAAACCAATCTAATGTGCCAATAAACCCGCCATTAACGTCCGTATACATCAGGCTGTAGCCAACCAGATAAAAAACGATCCCAGCAATCGAGTATAAGGCTATATTTTTTAAACAAATCGTTGCCGTATTTTTGGTTCTAACTAAACCTGATTCCAACATGGCAAATCCGGCGGCCATCAACATGACAAGAATGCCGTGGATCAGGAACGAGAAAGTATTAAAAACAAATTTTGTTTCGTCAGAAACTTGGGCTTGTGCCGGATCGCTTATCAAAGCCATTGTAAATGCGCCACCAATTATGGTCAGCAATGACATTTTAAGTTTATTATTTAACATTTATAAATCTCCTTTATAGCGCGTCAGAACCGGATTCACCGGTACGAATGCGAACGGCTTTATCAATGGAATAGACAAAAATTTTGCCGTCACCGATTTTCCCTGTTTCCGCGGCTTTAACGATAACATCAACGACTTGTTCAACGAGATCGTCATTAACGGCTATTTCCATTTTTACTTTTGGTAAAAAATTCACCGTATATTCCGCACCACGGTAAATTTCTGCTTGTCCTTTTTGCCGTCCAAAGCCTTTGACTTCACTAACGGTCATGCCTTCGATACCAACCGATGTCAGTGCTTCACGCACTTCCTCGAGTTTGAAGGGCTTGATGACAGCCATTATGAGCTTCATCTTTAATGTCCTTTCTATCTGTTGCCATACCAATGGTCCGCTGCACGGTCTTGACAATCATTAATCCGTTATAATTGCGGCCCTATAATCCTTATATTGCCTTTCTATTTCAAAACCCATGCCATTTCTCTTAATCTCTAAATTTTTAATGATTTCAATGCGATAGCAGCATTCGTTTTCTTTATCACTTTGTCTTTACGTTTATTTGTGCCTAAATTTATGGCGTGATTGTTAATTGCCTATTTTTTAATCGGTTTTATTAACCCGGCCCTTAACAATACTTTTTGTACTGGTCAGCACGGTTTATGCTGCGTAAAATATTATTTTTAATGTGTGAAGAACGTTTTTTAATAACCTTATGAATTAGGCATTATTTTTATCTCATGAAATCAGATGTTCTTATAATCGGAGGTGGTCTTGTTGGATTGGCTATTGCCTCATCCCTCGCCCAAAAGGGTATTTCGGTTATTGTCATTGATGATAATAAAATAGGTACGGATGTTATCCCGGCTTTTGATGGCCGCGCTTCGGCCATTGCACTCGGTTCTAAACGCGTGCTCGATGGCATCGGCGTTTGGCGGCATTTACCTGTTCCGCCATCCCCTATTCAGGATATTCGTATCAGTGATCAGCAGTCTTTGTTTTTTTTACACTTTGATCATACTGATGTCGGGCTTGGGCCCCTTGGTTATATGCTGGAAAATCGTCATTTACGCATTGCTTTACATAATCGGTGTCAGGAATTATCAAATTTTCTAACCGTTATTCAACCTGACACCATTCAATCCATGAACCGAAAAACCAATTTTGTCACGGCCACATTATCCAGTGGCCGAAAAATACAAAGTAAACTGGTCATTGGTGCTGATGGCAGGTCATCCCAAACAAGGCAAACCGCGGAAATTGACGTGACCAGTTGGCCATATCATCAAACGGCAATTGTCTGCACCATCAAACATGACATCAGCCATGATTTTGTTGCCCATGAGCATTTTCTGAAGTCCGGGCCTTTTGCCATATTGCCGCTCAATGGAGATGCTTGTCCGGATACAATTTATAAAGGAAACCTTTCTTCTATCGTTTGGACTGAAACGACCGAGCTTGCCGATGAAATCATGGCTGCAGATGACCGTATTTTTATGCGCGAGCTGCGTTATCGGTTCGGTGATTTTTTAGGCCACGTTGAATGCATCGGTCCTAAATTTAGTTACCCGCTTGGGCTGCAGATCGCCAATCAGTTTGTTGATCAACGGCTTGTGCTTATAGGTGATGCCGCCCATGCTATGCACCCGATTGCCGGACAAGGCTTAAACATGGGATTACGGGATGTTGCCGCATTAACAGATGTACTCATCAAATGCCATCAATTGGGTGGAGACATGGGATCAGCCACAGTACTTGATCAATATCAAATCAAACGGCGTTTTGATAATGGCTTGATGTTGGGTGCCACGGATATTTTAAACAGACTGTTTTCCAATAACATCCCCGTCGTAAAGCTGGTCAGAGATGTCGGCCTTGGTATCGTTCATAAACTGCCCCCCGTTAAAACGTTTTTTATGAAAAACGCCATGGGTTTAGTTGGCGACATTCCCACACTTATGCGGGCCCCAAAACAAGATGAAGAATAGTACCGTTAGCCGGCCGTAATCACCTTAAATTACGCTCCATGCCTGGGTATATTTAACCGAATAAGATTATTTTTTTACCGGGACCATGCCTTTGGGCACGGGGATAGGTGATGTGTTGCTTTGCTCAACGGGTCTATTTTTAGCTTCGGCCTGGGCCGGTACTTCTTTTCTGATGGGCTTTAATTTCACAGAAAGCTTCTTTGCCGCTTGTTCGGTTTTTTCTGTCACTATATTTTCTGCACCAATCGCCTGTTGATCACCACCCCGCAAACGCATCAAAATATCATCTAATTGATCAAGGTTTTCATAATCGATTGCAACCCGACCTTTTTGACCATCAAAATCAATACTGACGGTTAAGCCTAAAATTAAAGCTAAATCCCTTTCAAGAGCGAGGGTGTCCGTTGATTTTTGATTTGATGTTGCTTTTTTAGCTGTCACAGGTTTTGCCGATTTTTTAACACGGGCTTCAATTTGGCGAACGCTCCATTGTTTTTTAACAACCTCATCTGCCAAAGCTTCACAATCCGGGTGGTTTAACAACGCCCGGCCATGGCCGGCAGACAACAATCCGTTTTCAAGCATCGTTTGAATTTTTTCAGGCAAGGATAATAAACGCAATGTATTGGCCACATGACTGCGGCTTTTGCCCAAAGATTGCGCAAGAACATCTTGAGTGTGATTAAATTCATCCATTAAACGCCGATATCCTGCGGCTTCATCCATGACCGATAAATCTTGGCGTTGCAGATTTTCAATTAAACCTACTTCCAAAGCTTCTTGGTCGCTAAACGCTCGGATAATCACTGGAACTTCATGCAAACCGGCTTTTTGCGCCGCTTGCCAACGCCGTTCCCCAGCGATGATTTCATAAAAACCATCGTTATCCGGATCAGCCCGTACCAATAGCGGCTGCAGGACACCCTTTGCTTTTAACGATGCCGCCAATTCATCAATATCCGCTTCATTGACTTTTGTTCTTGGTTGATAACGCCCCGGTTTTAATTTATCAACAGCAATGCGTTTTCCTGCGCCGTCTTGTACGCCAACGATGGAAAGTTTAGGCCCATCACCCAAAAGCGCCGATAACCCCCGACCTAAATTCTTTTTTTGTTTTGCGTCAACCATTATGCGGATATCCTATTTTCACGATGAATAACTTCTCCGGCCAAGTTTAAATACGCCTTGGACCCTGCGCAATTGACGTCATATACCAAGACCGGCCGACCATGAGACGGGGCTTCGGAAATACGCACGTTTCTGGGAATCACAGTATCATAAACTTTATCGCCAAAATATTCCCGAACATCTTTGGCCACCATTTCCGACAAATTATTTCGGCTGTCATGCATCGTCAAAACGATGCCCTGAATTTCCAAGCCCTGATTAAATGTCGTTTTAACGCGGTCAATGGTGCGAATAAGATGGCTTATGCCTTCGAGTGCAAAAAATTCACATTGTAATGGTACCAAGACAGCGTGGGCAGCGACCAAGGCGTTGATGGTTAATAAATTTAAAGCAGGCGGACAGTCGATGAGGATATAATCAAAAAGACCAGCACCAACAATTAAACGATCACGCAGACAATATTCTCGGCCACTGATATCCACCAATTCCAATTCTGCCCCTGATAAATCCGTACCCGATGGAACAATGCTTAATCCGGGGATTTCCGTTTCCAAAACGCCATCCAACAGGTCGTTCATGCCCATTAAAATTTGGTAAGAGTTAATTCCCCGGGCTTCATAGGCAACACCTAAACCTGTGCTGGCATTACCTTGCGGGTCTAAATCTATTATTAAAACACTTTGCCCGATGGCTGCCAGAGCTGTTGCCAAATTGATGGCCGTCGTGGTTTTCCCCACGCCACCCTTTTGATTAGCGATAGCCAATATTCGCGTACTATGGTTACCATTAAGAAGTTCTCGATCATTACCCACGATGCACACATTCCTTTATTTGCAGGAGACATCCAGCACCTCCAGAAAGGCTCGGAATTTCAGACACCTTCATTTTCCAACTTTTATCAGCTTGCGTCAATTCCTGTTGAACGTTTTCACCTTTTAACAACAACAACGTCGTCGCCTCATGTTGGTGATATTGGCTTAATTTTAATAAATTTTCCAGCGGCGCCAAAGCCCGCGCCGTAATCACATCGGCTTTTAAATTTTCTATGTTTTCAATACGCTGGCTATGTACCGTAACCCCTGCATTGGTTTCTCTGTTAACTTCGCGCAAAAACACGGCTTTGCGTTGGTCGGATTCAACAAGATGCACATCCAAATCATTATTCTGGTCCGCTACAATCGCTAAAATTAATCCAGGTAACCCAGCGCCACTTCCTAAATCAACAAGAATTTTTGCCGTTTCCGGAATGTGGTTCAGTATTTGCAAACTATCCAGGATATGGCGTCGCCAAATGTCATCCAATGTTTTAGGGCCGACAAGATTTATTTTCCGCTGCCATTTTTTCAACATCGCTTCATAAAGACATAGTTTTTCCATCACGAACAATGATAGTCCGAACTGATTCTGCAAGTCTTTTTGTCCATAGTTTTCAAAATTATTGACCATCATTTAACCGCACAAAGACAAAATTGTTTCACGTGAAACATCGACAGCGATCATGATTGCACGCCGATACGTTTATGCCGTTTGACGTAAGCGAGTAAATTGACAAGAGCTGCTGGCGTCACGCCCGAAATACGAGATGCCGCACCCAGCGTCGAGGGCCGGACATCGGTAAGTTTCGAACACACCTCTGTCGATAGCCCAGCAATGTCATGATAACAAACACTATTTGGAATTTTTAATTCCTCATCACGTTTGAATGCTTTTATGTCAGCTGATTGGCGCTCTAAATAACCTGAGTATAAAGCTTCGATTTCTAATTGTTTCCGGTTATCAAGGGACACGGAAGATAGTTCAGGCCAAATATTTTGTAAATCTACAAATGAAACCGATGGATAGGCAAGAACATTAAAGCCATTGCGCACAACGCCATCCATAGTGATGGGCAAACCATGTTGACGGTACTGATTTGGGCTTAAAGATAAGCTATCTAGCAATCGCCGTCCGTGATCTAGTAACTCCTTTTTATTGTTATAATGGTGCTGCCGGACGGAACTAACACAGCCATATTGTGCCCCTTTGGACGTTAACCTTTGATCCGCATTATCGGCACGCAATAACAATCGGTATTCGGCACGCGAGGTAAACATACGGTACGGCTCTGACGTGCCATTGGTGATTAAATCATCGATCATCACGCCAATATATCCTTCACTACGGTCTATGATAAAATCGCTTGAATTAGTACAGCGTCGTGCTGCATTGACACCGGCAACAAGCCCTTGCGCCGCAGCTTCTTCATACCCAGTAGTTCCATTTATTTGGCCGGCTAAGTAAAAACCTGAGGTTTTTTTAGTTTCCAAAGTTGGTCGCAATTCACGAGCATCGATATAATCATATTCAATAGCGTATCCGGGTTGAACCATCGTAACCTGTTCTAGGCCGGGTATTGTATGGAGCAGTTTGTTTTGAACTTCGGGCGGCAATGAATTTGAAATACCGTTAGGATAAACCAAATCAGACTTCAGCCCTTCGGGCTCTAGAAATATTTGATGACGATTGCGGCCAGAAAACCGCACAATTTTATCTTCGACAGACGGACAATAACGGGGGCCTGTCCCTGAAATTTGTCCTGAATACATTGCAGACTTATGCAAATTATCCGAAATAACCTTATGTGTTTGAGTTGTTGTTCCCGTTATATAACAGGAAATTTGCGGCACTTTAATGGTATCCGTCATTGTAGAGAATGGAACAGGGGGATTATCCCCTATCTGTTCATCAAGAATTGACCAATTAATTGTTTTACCATCGAGCCTTGGCGGGGTTCCTGTTTTTAATCGACCCCGGCGAAAACCAAGGCGCTTAAGGGTATAAGCTAAGGCAACAGCGGATTTGTCACCAACACGACCGGCTTGGATCCGAGTCGTGCCAATATGGATCAAACCCCGTAAAAATGTCCCGGTCGTTAAAACCACAGATTTGCATGAAATCGTTTGTCCCAAATCAGTCAGCACGCCACAAACTGCGCCATTTTTGTCAGTTTTTAAATCAACAACCATCGCCTCTTGAATGATTAGATTATCGCATTGTTGTAATAAATTCTGTATAGCAGAACGGTAAAGGTCGCGATCTGCTTGAGCACGCGGTCCACGGACAGCAGGCCCTTTGCTACTATTTAACATACGAAATTGAATACCCGATTGATCGATTGCTTTGCCCATTAAACCATCAAGGGCATCTACCTCCCGGACCAATTGGCCTTTTGCCAGACCGCCAATGGCGGGATTGCAGGACATTTCACCAATTGTTGATATTTTTAATGTTAGTAAAAGAGTTGACGCACCCAAACGGGATGCTGCGGCAGCGGCTTCACAGCCAGCATGCCCACCACCAATAACGATGACGTCGAATGCATTCATATTATTTAACATGGCCGAAATGTAGGTGAACTAGGTTTGGCTGTCAATCGATCAGATAATTATTTAAGTGAGCCTGAAAGACATAAAAGCATTAAAAAGGCAAATTGTTTCACGTGAAACAAAACCAATCTAAATGCTTATTAACACTATTTACCAATGCAAAAGTCAGCAAAAATAACATCAAGCAAATCTTCGACATCGACACGACCTGTGATACGGCCGAGTTCTGTGGACGCTATCCGTAAATCTTCAGCCACAAGCTCGGCCCCAGTTGATTGTTTCCAAACAGATAAGCCTTGTTCTAGAGCCTCCGCACAACGATGCAAAGAAGACCTATGTCTTTCGCGCGTAATCACGGGTGACGATGTTTCCGCAGCAATTTGGTGAACATATTTATTAAGGGTATTAATAAAAGCGTCCATACCCTGCCCTGATTTTACTGAAATTGTTGGGTAATGAAGATCACTTATATCCTCCAAAAGATCCGCTTTGTTTACAAAAACCATAGACTGATCGGATATCAAACGTTGTGTTTGATCATCAATGTTGGGCCAAGAAGCCCCATCCAACAAAACCACAGTTAAATCCGCTTGTTGATTTTTATCAAGGGCACGGCGCACACCTTCGGCTTCAATGTCATCAATGGTTAAACGCAAGCCTGCCGTATCAGATAAAATAACAGGAACCCCAGATAACACCATATGCACATCAACAATATCACGAGTGGTCCCCGGCGTTGCAGAGATTATAGCTGCATCGCGTTTGGCAACGGCATTTAAAAGGCTAGATTTACCAGCATTCGGTGGACCGATAATAACAACAGAAACACCATCACGTAAACGTTGCCCCCGCTTACCGTCATTAAGGTGGTCATAAATTGATTTTAATAAACTTTCGAGTTGGTTAATGGCTTGTTTTTCAAGGTCGTCAGGAATGTCTTCCTCGGCAAAATCTATAGTCGCCTCGATATGGGCCAATGATTTAATAAGCGTCTCACGCCATTGAGTATATAATTCACCCAATTCACCATGCATTTGCCGCATGGCCTGTTGTTTTTGGGATTCTGTTTCAGCGTCAATTAAATCAGCTAAGCCTTCAACGGACGTCAGATCCATTTTTCCATTTTCAAAGGCACGTCTAGAAAATTCACCGGGCTCGGCTAGTCGCACATTCGGAAAAAAAGCAAGCGCGTCAAAGATACTTTCAATGACCGCCATGCCACCGTGGACATGGAATTCAATGACATCTTCGCCTGTAAAACTATGGGGCCCTTTAAATCCCAAAACCAAAGCATTGTCCAATAACTGATGCGTATCGGGATGGTAAAGCCGAGACAATTTTGCTGTTTTGTTGGCAGTTAAGTGAGGCGCGAGTTGGCCCGTAATATAAAAACTATCCGAGCCTGATAATCGAATAACAGCAACACCGGCACGACCCTGCCCGCTCGCCAAGGCAAAAATAGTTTCATCAAATTTATGAAAGGGCATAACAAATAAAGCCAGTGGTTAAAAAGGAAAATAGGCGTGAATTAAAAAAGGCGGTTAAACGTCAGCGGTAACCTGATCAGCGGCCAAGACGAGATCATTGACAACCTGACCGGCAACAAGGTGTTGTGAAATAATACGATCGACATCCGTGTTATTTTTACATTGATACCAAATGCCTGCCGGGTAAATAACAAGTATTGGCCCAAGTTCACAGCGGTCCAAGCAGCCAGAAGCATTAATACGGACGTTTTTGATATTTTTAGATTTAACTTGGTTTTTCATGTAGTCACGCAAAGCTACTGAATTTTTACGCGCGCACGAACCCCGGGCATGACCAACGGGCCGCGCGTTGGTGCAGAAAAAAACATGCTGTTCGAAAAACGGTGTTAGATCAGCAGATCGTTGTTCAACTGTCATCGGTTTTAGATCCTGATAAATTACCCCAGAACATTTTTTGTAAATTTTCCATACCTTGAATACCTGCAGGCATAAAAGAATTCATCAGGTTATCCGCATCCATTGAAGAAATAGATGCAATAATTCTTTTGGTTATTTCGTCACTGATTTGTTTCTGCATTGGCTGAATATCTGGGAGGCCTAGAAAATCTCTGGCTTCAGATGGGGAACAATCGATTTCAATATTAATTTTCATGATACAAACCTTTAAACAAAATGTTGAAAAAGCGAACAAAGCAAACAACTTATATAAACACAATAGGCCGTTATCATCTAAAGCAAAAAGGATCAATTTTGCAAAAACCACCGCATCAAAATAATTTAAGCAAAGAAGCCAGCCCATATTTAAAACAGCACCAAACCAACCCGGTTCATTGGCAACCGTGGCATCATGACGTTTTACAACTCGCCAAGCAATGCAACAAACCAATATTATTATCTATTGGTTATTCCGCATGCCATTGGTGTCATGTAATGGCTCATGAAAGTTTCGAAAATATAGATACAGCAGCCATTATGAATGAACTTTATATCAATATTAAAGTTGACCGTGAAGAAAGACCCGATTTAGATCATATTTATCAACAAGCCTTAGCCATTATGGGGGAACAAGGGGGCTGGCCTTTAACTCTATTTTTATTACCCAACGGCAAACCGTTTTCAGGGGGCACCTATTTCCCGCCGAAGCAACAATATGGTCGTCCAGGGTTTCCAGAATTATTAAAATATATGGAAAGTCTTTACCGGAAAGAAACTGAAAAAGTAGAAAAAGTTGCCGAACAAATCACCAATGCTATTGACCAACAATCAACGCACACCATTAAACTTATAACAAAGCCAGAACCTGATTATGATTTAAAGGCCGTTAAGGGTGTTTTGGCACATATGGATATGACATACGGTGGCACACACGGCGCACCAAAGTTTCCACAACCCTTAATTCTAAAGTATTTGTGGAACAACTACTTAGAAAACAAACAAACTGAAACAGCAAACAAATGTTTTAATGCCGTTGTCCTAACACTGGATGCAATCAGCAATGGCGGCATATACGATCATTTAGCCGGGGGTTATTCACGCTATTCTACAGATGAAGTATGGCTAGCCCCACATTTTGAAAAGATGTTGTACGATAACGCATTGATTATAGACATATTAACGGACGTTTATGCAGAAACAGGACAACATTTATATAAAACTCGAATTCAAGAAACCATAAACTGGATGGACAAAGAACTACGCCCTGACACAAAAATAAACGGAAAAACACACCCCGCTTTTGCAGCAGCACTTGATGCCGATAGCGAAGGAATCGAAGGTAAGTTTTATATTTGGCAAGAGGCTGAAATAGATGAAATATTACAACATCGTTCAGAAAAATTTAAAAAAATATTTAATGTCACAAAAAGTGGAAATTGGGAACATAGAAATATTATTAATACCACAGCCGCATATTCAGAAAATTTAGATATAACAAAATATGAATCCGATAAATTTGAACTTTTAAAAGTAAGAAACAAAAGAATACGACCAGAAAAAGACGATAAAATATTAGCCGATTGGAATGGATTGGCAATTAAAGCCATCGCCAAAGCAGGGGCCGTATGCAATCAACCAAAATGGATTGAAATGGCCGCTTCAGCCTATGGTTATATTAACGATCAGATGAGCCCTGTAGATGATGAATTAACGCATGTATATTCACATAAAAAAACCAGCCCGAATGCTATGTTAGATGACTATGCCAATATGTGTGATGCCGCATTAACCTTATATCAAGTGACCGAGCAAAAAGACACTTTAACACAAGCCATTAAATGGATAAAGAATATAGAAGAAAATTATGCATCAGATAACAGTCAAGCGGGTTATTATCAAACGCATAAAAGCTCAACAGATATTATTTCTAGACCAAAAATAACGACGGATAACGTAACGCCATCTGGAAATGGCACTTTAGCTTGTGTGTTTGCAAAATTATATTTAATAACATTAAATGTTAAATACCGGACAAAAGCAGAAGAGTTAATCCAACAAATAGAACCAGATAACCCTAGTCACGCTACGGCTCACGTCGTTTTATTGACGGCAAAAACCCTATTAAAACAATCTAAACAAATTGTCATTATCGGCAAAGCAAAAACAAAATCCGATAAACAGTTTTTAGCTGAAATATATCGTTATGGTTTATCCGATGGCGTTGTATTGATGTACAACAGCAAAGAAATAATACAGAAAAATCACCCCGCCTATGGTAAAAAACAAATTGATGATAAAATAACAATCTACATGTGCCGACAAAACACATGTTCTAAGGCCATAACAACACATCTAGAATTAATAGACTATGTGGAAATAAAACCGTGAATATAATCAAGTATATGAGCTATTTAAGTCCCTTCGGCACCATAACTGCTTTTAGCGAAGAAGAAGCCATTATAGCCCTAGAATGGGGGCAAATTGAAAATCCCCAACCGACTGGGCTATTAAACGACCTTGGAAAACAATTAGAATTATATTTCGAGGGCAAATTAGAAAAATTCGATGTTAACATTCAACCCGAAGGCACGGCATATCAAAAATCCGTATGGCAACAAATGTTGGCAATACCATATGGCCAAACACGAACTTATGGTGAGATATCAAAAAAACTAACAAGTTCACCGCGGGCCGTTGGAACAGCCTGTGGTAAAAACCCCATACCGATCATTATCCCTTGTCACAGAATAATTTCAGCCAATGGCAGTATGGGCGGATATTCGGCTGGATCTGGCGTTTCGACTAAGATTAATTTATTAAACTTAGAAGGCTTTGTTATATAACTCTTTAAAAAAACCATCACGTATTCATGGAATCAAAAAAGTCTGTATTCGTTTTGGAATGCTTAAGTTTTTCGAGCAAGAACTCCATCGCATCCGCGGGACCCATAGGCATAAGAATACGCCGCAACACCCACATTTTAGACAATGTGTTCTTCTCAACCAACAACTCTTCTTTACGTGTTCCCGACTTGGTAATATCAATACAAGGCCAAGTTCGTTTATCGCTTAATTTACGATCAAGAATAATTTCAGAATTACCCGTACCTTTAAACTCTTCAAAAATAACTTCGTCCATGCGCGATCCGGTATCAATCAATGCTGTCGAAATAATCGTCAACGATCCGCCTTCTTCGATGTTGCGGGCGGCTCCAAAAAAACGTTTTGGGCGTTGCAAAGCATTGGAATCAACACCGCCTGTTAAAACTTTTCCGCTTGAAGGGACAACAGTATTATAAGCACGAGCCAAACGCGTAATAGAGTCTAATAAAATAATCACATCCCGTTTATGTTCGACAAGGCGTTTAGCTTTTTCTAAAACCATTTCAGCAACTTGCACATGTCGTACAGCGGGCTCATCAAAAGTTGAACTCACAACTTCACCTTTAACTGAGCGTGACATATCGGTTACTTCTTCTGGCCGTTCATCGATCAACAGAACAATTAAATAGCTTTCAGGATGGTTCGCCGCAATGCTATGAGCGATATTTTGCAACATCACTGTTTTACCGGTACGCGGCGGGGCCACGATTAATGCGCGCTGACCTTTACCAATAGGACAGATAAGGTCCAGAACACGGTGCGTTTTGTCTTTGACTAATGGATCATCAATTTCCATCATCAAACGGCTATCCGGATAAAGCGGTGTTAAATTATCAAAATTAATACGGTGGCGAACATCATCCGGATCAGCGAAATTAACCTGATTAACTTTTAATAAAGCAAAATAACGCTCACCGTCTTTTGGTGCGCGAATTTCGCCATCTACTGTATCCCCGGTGCGCAAACTAAATTTACGAATTTGGCTAGGAGAGACATAGATGTCATCAGGGCCAGGTAAATAATTTGATTCAGAACTTCTTAGAAAACCAAAACCATCCTGAAGCACTTCTAAAACTCCATCGCCTTGAATACTAACGCCATCCTCGGCCAGATATTTCAAAATACCAAACATCATGTCTTGTTTACGTAAAGAACTGGCATTTTCGACTTCAAGTTTTTCTGCAAAAGCAAGGAGTTCAGCAGGAGGCTTGGCTTTAAGGTCTTTGAGATTCATTGTTAAATCAGACTAAAAAGAGGGGAAATAAATCAATAATAAGACATATAAACAAACCGATACCATCGAATTTGTTAAATTGAGTTGTTCAAATTAAAGATACAAAAATTAAAAAGGAGGGATTTAAATAGAATTTACCGCAATAAAAAATAGCAGTCATTATTTGGAGTTATTAAAGACCATAAAATCACGTGGCGTAATTATAAAAACAACTAAATGTTAATGGCTACGACGATCATTACTCAAATCAATGCAATCTGTCAAATCAAGAATGTAAAAAGATTAAATTAAAAAGGCCTGACGACAACCATAATAACAACAATTACCATCAAAATAGTGGGAATTTCATTTAAGTAGCGGAAATATTTTTGCGAATGGTTATTAATATTTAGATCGAAATTTTTACGTATTTTTGCTAATTTCATATGCACGATAATGAGACCAACAACACCAAGCATTTTTATATGAAACCATCCGTCAAAAGTGATTTCAGGGTAGCTATTGGCAATTAAAATTAATCCTAAGACGAGACTAATTATCATCGCTGGATTCATGATCACGCGTAATAGCCGGCGTTCCATTAATTTAAAAGTTTCTGATTGTTCACTATTTATCGCTACAGCTGAATGATAAACAAACAACCTTGGTAAATACAACAACCCAGCCATCCACGAGATTACGGCAATGATATGAAAAGCTTTAATCCATAAAAATGCAGTGAATGATAAATCAATCATCAATAAACCTTTAAAATATTAAACATTTGAATGTAACCAACATGATAAAAAACAATGTTCACAATCATTATTCGCCGTTCCTTTCGTGATTAATACATCAGATTGAATACTACTTTCAACAAGTTCAGTTAAACACGATATAAATAGTTCGTGAATAGATAAGGTTGGAACACGGTAAAAACTTAAAATATTATTTTTACTAGCAAATTCAAAATATTCAATATCAAGTTCATAGAGCGTTTCAGAATGCTCGGAAACGAAAGAAATCGGAACGATTACTATACCGACATGATCTTTACTGGCACGTAAAATTTCGTCTTCCAAAGATGGTTTTGTCCATTGAAGTGGGCCAACTTTACTTTGATAACAAACACTCCAACTGAAATCGGTCTTTAAATCAACAGATTTGTTAAGGGCGTCAATAATGCGTTCGGCTCCTAAATTAATTTGAAAGACATAAGGGTCCCCTTGGTCAATAATTTTTTGCGGCAAACCATGTGCTGAAAATAATAATCGGACAGGGCCAGATACTAGGGCTTTATTAAGTTCAAATTTTATAAGTTCAACATGTCCATCAATCCAATCGCTATGGTCGGGGTAACAACAAATATAACGCGTTAAAAAAGGTTGAGGTTTTAAATATAATAATCTTTTCCATTCACCAAATGCGGAACCCGTCGTCGTTGTGGAAAATTGTGGATATAAAGGTAATAAAACAACCTCATCCGCATTCCAGTTAGCCACATCATCATAAACCTCAGCAATAAGCGGATGCCAATAACGCATAGCCGTAAAAATTTTAAATTCACAATCATCTAAATTTTTATGATCAAGCATTTGTTGAAGTGATTGTTGTTGTTGTTGAGTTAACGACAATATCGGTGACTGTCCACCAATCTGAGAGTAAATGTTTTGTGCAATATTATTACGTTTAAAAGAAATCCAATGAGCAAGAAGCCAACGCAAAGGCTGTGGTAGAGAAATAATAGCTTGATCATTAAAAAGGTTAAATAAAAATGGGCGAACAGCCCGCAACTGATCCGGGCCCCCTAAATTAATAAGCACAACGGCTATTTTTTTCATAGAATTTACTCTAAATCATAAATAAAAAATTAACCATTCCATTGATGAATAAAATCAGCAACGTGTTGAACATGATCAACAGGGGTAAATTGCAAGACACCGTGACCCAAATTAAAAATAAAAGGACCATTAGAAAAACCATTAAAAATACGGTTTAGTTCATCATCTAATGCTTGTCCGCCTGATAATAAAACATGATTATCTAAATTACCCTGAACAGTGCATTTGGATTGTAAATGTTCAACCGCCCAATCAATCCCAACCCCATGATCCAAACTAACCCCGTCAACGCCTGTTTGTTCGACAAAATCTTTATACAGATTTCCGGCATTTCGTGGGAAACCGATAATCGGAATATGCGGATGACGGGCGCGAATTTTTTCAACAATTTGACGATTAGGTTCAATCACCCATTTCCTGAACTGTGTCTCAGACAATACACCTGCCCAGCTATCAAACAATTGAATAATTTCAGCACCATGATCAATTTGTGCGATTAAATATTCAGATGTTGCATCAACCAGAATATCCATTAATTTAGAAAAACCTTCTGGGTTTTCATAAGCCCAACACCGAGCATGACTGCAATCCGTACCACCATGACCTTCAATCATATACACAGCAACGGTCCACGGCGCGCCAGCAAAACCAATCAATGCCGTTTTATCATCCAATTCATTTTTCAAACGACTAATCGTTTGAAATACAGGTTTCAAATAATCTAAAACATTTAACGGATTCAAAATACCGAATTGGTCAACATGTCGAATTGGATCAAGAACAGGGCCACGGCCTTCGATAAAATCAACCTTTTGTCCCAAAGCATCGGGGATGACGAGAATATCTGAAAACATTATTGCCGCATCGGGTTTGAAACGACGGATTGGTTGCAGCGTAACCTCAACAGCCAAATCAGGGGAGTAGCAAAAATTCAAAAAATTTTTAGCTGTTTTCCGGACCTCGCGATATTCCGGCAAATAACGTCCAGCTTGGCGCATTAACCAAAAAGGCGGTCTTTTCAACAAAGGCGTAGATCCTGATGTAGATCTCAGAGCCTGTATCATCGGTTTTACAGGAATGTTAGATTGAGCATTATTATTCGACGGCATAGATAAATCTTTCTCATGACTAAATTGAAGCTAGAACATACCCCGTCTACTATAAAAAGATATATATATAATATTAGGTTGTTGTTGTTGTAGTAGGGCAAATAACGGTGATTAAAAACTTTCCACAGCTTTTACAGGGGGTGGAAAAAATACCAAGATTAAAACAATATTAATGGGGATAAATCATAAAAATTTATAATATAATTAATATCTCTATGAAATAACGTCATAAATTAATAGACCGCTTTAAACAGTTAAATAAATAAAAGATGTATAGAAATTAAAAATAGGAGTTATTCAAATCCGTTAAAAAAAGATTAACATGTGCAAAAACTACCTTAAAAAAACGGTATAAAAAGACTAAAACGAGGTATTTTAATAAAACCGCAAGTTACTCACATTTTATCCACAATAAAAATTGATTAAAACGGAATAAAAAATGCAGTCATTTAATTTGCATATGGTCTCGGATTCAACGGGAGAAACCGTAAATTTAGTAGCCCGTGCATGTCTTGTACAATATAAAAATATTGAAGCAAAAGAACATTTATGGACGTTGGTAAGAAACGTTGATCAAATAGAAGAAATCTTACAAGCTTTGCAAAAAAACCCCGGTTTTGTTGTCTTTACCTTGGTTAATGAAGAAACGAGATCAGCTTTGGAAAAAGGCTGCCGTCGATTACAAATACCCTGTATATCGGCTCTTGACCCGGTGGTGAATGGACTTGGTGCATTTTTAGGTGCAGTAGTTCACGCAAAACCCGGACGTCAACATGTTATGGATGTTGAGTATTTTAACCGAATTGAAGCCATGCATTATGTTCTTAGTCATGATGATGGACAATCAACGTGGGATTTGGGGGACGCAGATATTATTTTACTTGGTGTTTCTAGAACGTCTAAAACGCCAACGTGTATGTATTTAGCAAATCGAGGAATTCGTGCTGCCAATATTCCTATTGTCCCAGGATGCCCGGTACCCGAAGACATTTTTAATCTGAAAACCCCTTTAATAATTGGTTTAACTAAAAATCCAAAACGGTTGGTGGAAATACGGCGCCAACGTTTGCGTCTGTTGGAACAAGACGAACATACAGACTATGTAGATATGGAGCGGGTTTCCCAAGAAGTATTGGAGGCTAAAAGATTATATCTGAAACATGATTGGCCGATTATTAACGTTAGTCGTAAATCCATCGAAGAAACAGCAGCAACAATTTTACAGTACTATCGCCGTCATCAAGAAAAAACGACGACGTTAGGTGATCTGGATACGCGACATGTTGATAAATGACAAAAATATTATATTGGCGTCATCCAGCACGGTCCGCCATACAATTTTAATCAACGCCGGTATCCAATGTTCAGTTATTCCAAGTCATATCAATGAAACAAAAATCAAACAAAAATTAATTGATGAGGGAAAAAGCTTTAAAATAATTGCCATGGAATTGGCGCGGGCTAAAGCCAAACAAATAAGTAAGGACCATTTGAATAGTATTATTATTGGCGCTGATCAAATGTTGATATGCGGCGACCAATCATTTGATAAGCCCAAAAACCAAAAAGGATGCATTAAAACGTTGCAACAGCTATCGGGAAAAAGGCATCGATTAATATCGTCTGTTTGTTTGCTGCACAATAAAAACGTCATTGGTGAAATTACAGAATATGCAGACTTAACCATGCGTGATTTAAGTCTGTATAAAATCCATAGATATATTGATCAGGCTGGGGAAGGAATTTATTCATCCGTTGGCGCCTATCATTATGAAAAAGTTGGTATTCAATTGTTTAATAAAATAGAGGGCGACTATTTTACAATTTTAGGTCTGCCACTGATACAGTTGTTAGACGTTTTAAGGCAATTAAACAGTAAAAAGGCATAAGAGCGGTCTATGAACAGTTCACAACAAACGAAACTTGCAGGTGTTATTGGCTGGCCCATTCAACATTCTTTATCACCAAGATTACATGGGTTTTGGCTAAAAGAGCATGACATTAAAGGACATTATGTTCCTTTGGCTGTTCAGCCACAGGATATTGAACTAGCAATAAGAGCTCTGCCTAAATTAGGGTTTGTGGGGGCGAATGTAACCGTTCCCCACAAACAGGAGGTTTTTAATCTCGTTGATGAAATGGACATAAGCGCGAAAAAAATTGGCGCGGTGAATACGGTTATTGTTAAAACGAACGGCCAATTATTTGGCACGAATACAGACGCTTATGGATTTATTGAAAATATTAAAACGATGGCGGGTGATGCTTTTTTAAAACATCGTCCTGCGTTGGTGTTGGGTGCGGGTGGGGCTGCGCGTGGAGTAATTTATGCATTACTGGATCACGGTTTGCCGGAAATCAGACTAATCAATAGAACTTTTGAAAAAGCCCAAGAACTAGAACATCAATTTGGCCCTAAAGTAAAAGCCGCCCCGTGGACTAGAAGCCAACAGGCTATGGATGGTATTGGTTTATTGGTAAATACAACCTCATTGGGCATGGTTGGCAAGCCTCCATTAAACTTTGAATTATCACCCTTACCAAGGGATGCGGTGGTCACAGATATCGTCTACAACCCTTTGATGACGCCGTTGTTAAACCAGGCCAACCAATTAGGAAATATCACGGTTGATGGCTTAGGCATGTTGTTACATCAAGCCCGCCCCGGATTTAAGGCGTGGTTTGGGTCGGAACCTGTGGTCAGTAAAAAATTACGCAACCATGTTTTATTGGCTATGACGGGCGATTAAAAGTGTTGATTATTGGTTTAACCGGTTCAATAGGCATGGGAAAATCGACCGCAGCGCGTCAATTTAAATACTTAGGTGTGGACGTTTATGAAGCCGATAAAGTGGTTCATGATATCATTAAAAATAACAAAGACGTGATCAGGCGCATTAAAATCATTTTTCCCGATGTTATGAAAAACGGTGCCGTTGATCGTCAGCGATTAGGTAAACAGGTTTTTGCATCACCGAATGCTTTAAAAAAATTAGAAAATATAATACATCCGGTTGTTAGACATGTTCAAAAAAAATTTATTATGAATTGTGCAAGGCGTCGCCGAAAAATCATCGTTTTGGATGTTCCTCTCTTGTTTGAAACAGGACAAAATGAAAATTGTGATGTTGTCTGTGTGGTGACGTGCCCAGCATTTTTACAAAAAATTCGGGTGATGAGCCGCCCCGGGATGACGGAAAAAAAGTTTCAAAATATTTTAAATCAGCAAATGCCTGATATTGAAAAACGCAGACATGCTGATATGATAATAAATACAGGACTCGGCCATGGAAATGGTTATCGTCAAGTAAAGTCAATATTAAATAAGATTAAGCCGTTAGCTTAAATTGCAATCAGACTTTATGAAAAAGTGGGCCTGTAAATTAAGATTAATCACATGAGCATGGTAAAAAATATGCGTGAAATTGTACTTGATACGGAAACCACAGGGCTGGACGCCAAAACCGGTGATCGCATTGTTGAAATTGGCTGCGTTGAGCTTATTAATCACTTAGCAACAGGCAAGACCTATCATCAATATATTAATCCCGAACGAGATATGCCCGACGGTGCGTTTCGGGTTCACGGTTTGACCGAAGCCTTTTTATCAGATTATCCCGCGTTTTCAGAAGTTGCCGATGAATTTATGACTTTTATCGATGATGCCACATTGATTATTCATAATGCTGATTTTGATATGGGTTTTATTAATTGGGAATTAAAAAACATTAAACGCGCAACGGTGCCCATGGACCAAGCACTTGATACGGTGCGACTAGCCCGGCGCAAGTTTCCTGGGTCCCCAGCAAGTCTTGATGCATTGTGTCGTCGTTTTAATATTGATAATACGGACCGCGAGTTACATGGCGCTTTGAAAGATGCGCGTTTATTGGCAGATGTGTATTTAGAGCTTATCGGTGGTCGTCAAACAGGACTGGGGTTACAGGCCGCGGTTGATAAACCGGTCACAGTAAAATCCTCAGACATAATGGTGACCGATCGGAAGCCGCGTATTTATTCAATTAATCAGGCAGAACTGGATGCCCATGCCCGATTTGTTGAAACCCTCAATGATGCAATTTGGCTCAAATAAAAAACCTTTACGCGGCAAACCTCATTTATTTTAAAAAATGTCGTCACGAATTAGTTAGAATTTAAAAGCGTCTGCATAAAAAAATTGAAGAACACAATTAGGCGTTTTCTGTTCCTGTGTTTTCTTCTTGTTGTTGGTATTCTTCCAAACGTTGTTTATACATCGCTACAAAATCGACAGGCCCTAACATTAATGGCGGGAAACCACCGTCACGGGTCACTTCTGAAATGATATTGCGAGCGAACGGGAATAATAAACGCGGGCATTCAATTAACAACATGGGTCCTTGGTTTTCTTCGTCAACGTTAACGGTAAACAGCCCGGCGTATTCAAGCTCTAAAACAAAACCAACATCATCACCAACTGTACAGCGAACAGATGTTTCAAGGATAACTTCAAAAACATTGTCTTCAAAAGGATTAACGCCAACATTTACATTAATGGCGATATCGGGCTGGTTTTGCTGCATAATACCAAAAATACCGGGTGCAGTTGGTGCTTCAAAAGACAGGTCTTTGGTATATTGTGCATTGATAACAATAGGTTGAACGGGTTGTTCTGTGGTTTCGTTACCGGTTTCGGGCGTTTGGTCGGCCATGATCGTTCCTGTTTGTTAAAAATTGATCCCATCAAACACGATGCTGATGTTTAAACGTTAATGCGTAAGCTGGGAATTAAAAGAAAAAGACAAGATGTTACCGATAATCAAAGCCAACTGATTTATCAAGGAAAGATCTTTATTCAGAACGATGATTATTCTCAGTGATGTCTTCAAAATCACCATCGATAATGGTTTGTTGCGGTGTTAAATCCGATGGTGCAGCGCCATGACGAGGCTGTGACTGCACTTTATGCGCTTCAAGACGGCCAGCGACCAGCCGCTTCAAAAATTTTTGAATGAAGGGTAAAAACAGCAACAGGCCAATTCCATCTGTGAAAAACCCCGGTAATAACAATAAGGAACCGGCTAATAAAAGACACACACCAGTGAACAATTCATCGACGGGCAAAATGTTAAGGTTGAGGTTGTGGCGCGCTTTTTCAAGGGTTGATAAGCCTTGCCAGCGTAACAATGAACTGCCCATTATGGCTGTTAGAAAGATTAAACCAAGGGTCGGCCAAAACCCAATAAGGTCACCCGCTTGCATAAAAAGCCCGATTTCGACGGCAGGAATAATAATAAAAGCTAAAAAAAAGTAAAAAGCCATGGTTGCTCTCTATAAAGATGATGCCTATCTGATAGATAGTCAGAATAAACGGAATATAAAAGGGGCAGCAAAAAAAGCTGTTAGGTATTAATTTGGCGGATAGACCCAGCCCTTAGGAAAGTATACTGTAGATGAGTAAAGGTATAAATAAACAGTTGAAGAAAACAAACGGCTGAAAAATACAAACCGTTGAAGACAAAGAACCGTTGCGGGATAAATGAACAGATGTGTAATAAGCGCGCTCAAGTAATTTATTATTGATGTGGTAAAAATGTGCTCTAAAATGGCACGGTAGGCAAGGTAAACAATTTATTATGAGTGATGGCTTTCAATTTATGGATTTAATCTTTTTGGCAATGATTGCCGTCTTTCTGGTGATTAGATTACGCGGTGTATTGGGCCGCCGTGATGGTCATGAAACAGATAATAACTCTAATTATTTTCGCAAAACGGATGATGACCAACATGACGACGATAATGTCGTGCAGTTGAATGGCCATCAATCGGATGAAAATGCACAAAATTCAGAAATGCCCGAGCAAGAGTTCGAAGCTTATCCAGAACAGTTGCGTGCTGGTTTGATGCAAATTTCTAAAAGCGATCAATCATTTACACCTGAAAGTTTTATCGAAGGCGCACGGGGCGCGTTTGATATGATTTTACAAGCCTATGCAACGGGTGACCGAGCATTATTAAAATCATTGTTGAATAAAGAGGTTTTGGACAATTTCACGGGAGCCATAGATGACCGGGAAAAAGCTGGCGAAACCGTTGAAGATACTTTGATCGGATACAAAGGCACTGAAATTGTAGAAGCCTATATGGAAGATGAGAAATCGGTTGTTACGGTCAAATTCGTTAGCGAGCAAATTAATGTGACCCGTGATGAAAATGGTGACGTTGTTAATGGCAGCCCTACAAAAGTGATTGTAGTCACTGATTTTTGGACGTTTTCTAGAAATACAATAAATAATGATCCTAATTGGGAATTAGTGGCCACCGGTAGCCTCGATTAAAAAAATGATGGTATCAGCCGTTCGAAAATATTTTTCTTTGGCTGCGGGGTCTGTGGCGCTGATGTCTTGTGCGGCCGTAAAAGATCTGGCCTTGAATGGCGGGATAGAAGAAAATAAAGGCTTAACTGAAGTCCGTTTAAATACAATAAAGTTAGGTTATAACGATTTACCTGGATGGAAAGGTGACCGTATAAGACTAGCTTTTCCTGCATTTAAAAAATCATGTGTAAAAAATAAAAAACATGCAAAAAAGGTAAATAGTCAAATTGGTAGCCTCGAAGAAATGGGGCGGGTATTGGATTGGCAAAAAATTTGCAATGCCAGCGATACAGTAAACATCAATAATGAAGCCGCCATCCGCTATTTTTTCGAAAGCAATTTTGAACCCTATTTGGTGCGCGACCTTGGACGTACAAAAGGACGTTTTACCGGATATTATGAGCCAGAATTAAGAGCGTCGTGGAAACCAGGCGGTCGTTATAGAGTACCGATTTATTCACGGCCAAAAGATTTGGTGACGTCAAAATTATCGTCATTTGATAAAAAATTAAAAGACTGGACATTATTTGGCCGTATGGATGGCAATTCATTTGTTCCTTATTACACGCGCACAGAAATTGATGCCGGCGTTTTGAACGGCAAACAATTAGAAATCGTTTGGGTTGATAGCGAAACCGACGCGTTTTTTTTGCATGTTCAAGGATCAGGGCGTGCTGTTTTTAAAGATGGGTCATTTATAAGATTAGGCTTTAACGGCAGAAACGGCCGCCCGTATCGATCGATTGGCCGTGAATTAGTGACCGCAGGTGTCATGCGTAAAGAAGTTGTGTCAATGCAGTCTATCCGTGCTTGGATCGATCAAAACCCAGCCGCTGGACAACAATTGATGCGCAAAAATGGATCCTACATTTTTTTCCGTGTGTTAAAAGGCGATGGACCGATTGGTGCAGCAGGCACGGTATTAACGCCGGGGCGTAGCTTGGCCGTGGATCCTAGATATATTCCTTACGGAGTTCCTGTTTGGCTTAATTCTACATTTCCTGGAAAACAAAACCGTCCATTACAGCGATTGCTTATCAGTCAGGATACGGGCAGTGCGATCAAAGGCGTTATTCGTGGTGATGTTTTTTGGGGGTTTGGGCCAAAAGCCGGCGATTTGGCTGGGGCTATGAATGAACAAGGCGAATATTATGTGTTATTACCAAGGACAAAGCCTTTAAAATAACACAACTTGCGTTTTTTAGTGATACATCCCATGGTAATTAAATGAGAAACACAGACCGCGATCAAGAAAATAAGCTGAATAATGAGGCTAAGCCGCATATTGGTTTGTTTGCTACGTGTCTGATCGACTTAATGCGGCCAAGCATTGGGTTTGCAACGGTAGAATTGTTAAAAGCCGCAGGATGTAAAATCAGCGTACCAGAATTGCAAACGTGCTGTGGGCAACCGGCTTATAATGCTGGCGATAATGATGGTGCTAGGCAATTAGCTCATCAAATGATCAAAGAATTTGAAAAATTTGATTATGTGATTGTACCATCGGGGTCATGTGGCGGCATGATTAAACATCATTATGTTAAGTTATGTGCAGCTGATCCGGGCTGGTTACCTCGGGCAACGGCGTTAGCAAATAAGACTTTTGAATTGACCCAATTTTTGGATTTAAAAGTCGATCTGTTAGAAACAAATAAAAAAATTGGTAAAACAATAACTTATCACGATTCATGTGCGGGCTTGCGCGAAATGGGCATTAAAAAACAGCCTCGCAATTTATTAAATAAGATTAATCAAGTAACGGTAATTGAAGGCAAAGAGGCGGAAACCTGTTGCGGTTTTGGTGGATTATTTTGTCTCAAATACCCGGAAATTTCAACGCAAATGACGGACGCAAAAATTGATGATTTAATTTCCACTGGTGCGGAAATGGTCGTTGGGGGTGATTTGGGTTGTTTAATGACCATTGCTGGACGATTAAAGCGACGTCATATTGATATAGAAGTTCGTCACGTCGCTGAGGTGCTGAGCAATATGATGGATATTCCGCCGATTGCTGATAGGCTTAAACAACAAAAAAAGCCGGGATAAATAAATGCAAACTACGAGTCACCAGTTTCTGGAAAATGCGCATGAGGCATTGCAAGATGAAGGGTTGCAAAAAGCCTTGAAAAAACTATCCACTGGATTTCCTTTAAAACGGTTGCAAGCTGCAGCCCGCCTACCCGAATTTGAAGCGCTTAGGGATCAGGCTAGGGATATAAAAAACGATGTATTAGCGAATTTGGATTTTTATCTCGAAAAATTTGAAGAAAATGTCATTGCTTCAGGTGGTCAAGTGCATTGGTGCCGGGATAGTGATGAGGCGCGAGCGACAATATTAAAAATTTGCCAAGACGTTGATGCTAAAACCGTGACCAAAAGTAAATCAATGATTGGCGAAGAAATAGCCATAAATGACTATTTACAAGATAATGGCGTTACGCCTATCGAAACAGATTTGGGTGAATATATTATTCAGCTCCGCAAAGAGCCACCGAGCCATATAATTGCCCCTGCTATTCACTTGTCAAAACAACAGGTTACTGAGACATTTTTAAGCCAACACATTAAGTTAGACCCTAACCGCGATTTAGATCAGCCACGGCAATTATTAGAAGAAGCCCGCGATGAATTGAGGGATAAGTTTTTAAACGCTGATGTTGGGTTAACGGGGGCAAATATGTTGGTGGCTGAAACCGGATCAAACGTTTTGGTGACAAACGAAGGTAATGCAGATTTAACGTATGGTGTACCAAAAGTGCATATCGTTGTTGCTAGCCTGGAAAAAATTGTCCCTACTTTAGAAGACGCAACGACGATTTTAAGGGTCCTCGCCCGGTCGGCAACAGGACAGGAAATGTCTGTTTATACAACATTTTGCACCGGCCCAAAAAGACCGGAAGACATTGATGGACCGGAACAATATCACGTTGTTTTACTGGATAACGGGCGGACAAAATTAATCGGTTCCGAATTCGAAGAAATGTTGCGTTGTATCCGCTGCGGGGCCTGTTTAAATCATTGTCCAGTGTATAAATCCGTGGGCGGGCATGCCTATGGCTGGGTTTATTCAGGACCAATGGGTGCTGTATTAATCCCCGGATTAATTGGTATGGAGCAATCTAGTCATTTGCCAAATGCATCAACCTTGTGTGGTCGCTGTGAAAGCGTTTGCCCGATGCGCATACCCTTGCCGGATATGCTAAGAAAATGGCGGGCACGAAGTCATCAGTCAGGGAGGGTAGGCATAAAAAACAAACTAATGATGGGGATTTGGACGTACTTGGCAAAAAAACCCAAGCTTTATCATGCAGTTATAGGGCTTTCGGTAAGTACTTTGTCAAAGATAGGGCAATCTAAAGGTCGCCTTAAAAAATTGTTATTTGGCGGAGCATGGACAAAAACACGTGATTTTCCAACGCCTCAAGGCGGCACGTTTATTCAGCAATGGCAAGTCATGCAAAAAAACAAGCCGGACTCCGGTCAATGACAGCCCGCGAAGATATATTAAATTCTATCCGCCGTGCCCGAGGCCGGAAAACCGGGGCACCACCAAAGTCTGCGATGGAGCGATTAAATGCGCCAAGTTTAAATATCATTCCAGAACGCGGCAAAGTCGCCGATGATCTAAAAATCAAACAATTTATTATTGAGGCTGAAAAGGTTCAAGCGACAACGAAGTCTATAAAAACCTCTGGTGAAATAGCAAACGCCGTATCCGATTATTTGAAATCAAATAATTTACCAGCCTCGATAAAGGTATCTAATGACCCGTTAATATATCAGGTAAACTGGCAAAAAACACCAGCATTGAACGTTTCTAATGAGCCTATATGCGGTTCTGACGAGGTTGGTGTTAGTGTTGCTTATTCAGGTATTGCAGAAACCGGAACGTTGGTATTTTTATCAGGCCCAGATAACCCAACCCGGTTGAATTTTTATCCACTAACTCACATAGCCGTGGTGCAGGCTAAAAATATAACGGGTGCATATGAAACTGTATGGCAACGCATTCGCGCGCAAAATAAATCAAAAAATGCCAAAGGCATAATGCCACGGGCTGTAAACTTTATCACCGGACCATCAAGAACGGCCGATATTGAACAAACTTTATTGCTCGGCGCCCATGGTCCGCAACGCCTGCATATCATTATTGTTGGTGAATAAGCCGTGGTCAAAAAAATTCCAAAAAAAAAAGGCAAAAGGTGTGTGGACGAAGATGTTGGATTATGGCAACACGTAATCAAAGACATCAACCCGTTACCTGTTAATCAAAAAAACTATTTTACAGTAAAACCAAATATTAAGGCATCTTTAGCTAACACCGATCAACATAAAACAACACGGCGCCCCGTCCTCAGACGCGCTTTACCAGTAGATGTGGGACAAAAAATAACATCTAAAAAAGCCAACATGCTCATGGAGCACGGGCATGCACCGGGTTTGGACAGCAGCGCTAAACGCCGTATGCGACGCGGTAAAATAGACATTGATGCGACCATTGATTTACACGGCTTGAGCAAAGATAAAGCCTATCCGGCGTTGGTAAGATTTATAGAAATTGCTTTTCAAATGGGTCATCAGACCATACTTGTTATTACGGGCAAGGGATTAAAACAGGATGGAACAGTTGGCGTTTTACGTAAGTCCGTACCAGATTGGCTCAATCAACAATCGGTAGCCCCTTGGATTAAAGGCTTTTCATATGCCGCACCTAAACACGGCGGTGTTGGTGCGTTATACGTGATGTTAAGGAGACGGAAATGACCCCTTTTGGTGAAAAAATACGGGAATTACGGGCTGTAAAAGGGATTTCATTAAAAAAAATGGCCGAAGATTTAGGCGTATCATCGGCGTATTTTTCCGCCCTTGAACACGGACACCGAGGACAGCCGGGATCAGGTTTGGTTCAGCAAATCTGCGGGTATTTTGATCTGATGTGGGACGCGGCCGAAGAATTGCAAACCTTGGCCAACGTCTCGCACCCACGCGTTGTTGTTGATACCAAAGGATTAAGCCCAAGGGCGACCGAGCTTGCCAATACATTGGCTGAATGCATCGATAAACTGGATGATGAAACCATTGAATGGGTGCTGGCCGAAATTCGCGGCGTTAACCAGCTGCCCAAAGGCCCAACTCATTAATGAACAAAAACGGTGGCCGAGGGATGTTTTTAGAGAATAAATTTCCGCAAATCAGCATTTTTAGCCAAATCATTAAGGTTTTCATGGACCATATCCGCAGTAATTTCGATAGTTTCACCATCACGCTCGGATGCAGAAAAACTTATTTCTTCAAGTAATTTCTCAAGAACGGTATGCAAACGTCTGGCACCAATATTTTCTACGCCTTGATTGATCTCGGCTGATAAATCAGCAATACGTTCTATAGCGTCATCGGCGAATTTTAACTCAACGCCTTCAACAGCCATTAAAGCCGTATATTGTTTAATCAGGCTGGCTTCGGGCTCGACTAAAATACGCACTAAATCGTTGCGGGTTAAAGCGTCTAATTCAACACGGATCGGTAAACGTCCTTGTAATTCGGGTAACATATCCGCGGGTTTGGATAAATGGAAAGCACCAGAAGCTATGAAGAGGATGTGATCGGTTTTAACGGAACCATGTTTTGTTGAAACCGTGGTGCCTTCGATTAGTGGTAATAAATCGCGTTGTACGCCTTCGCGGCTGACATCGGATCCGCCCCGTTCAGCGCGGATGGTAATTTTATCGATCTCATCTAAAAAAACGATGCCGGTGTTTTCAGTAATTTCAATAGCTTGTTTGATAATGCTATCTTCATCTAGCAATTTGTCGCCTTCGTCATTGACTAACACATTATACGAATGTTCAACGGACATGGATTTTTTTGTTGTTTGCTGACCAAAAGCTTTACCAAACATATCACCGAGGTTCATCATCCCCATTTGTGCGCCGGGCATGCCTGGGATATCGATGGTCGGCATCGATGCGTTGGCTGTTTCATTGACTTCGATTTCAATTTGTTTGTCGGAAAGGGTGCCTTCACGCAGCATTTTGCGGAATTTATCCCGGGTTTGCTCATTGGCATTATCACCGACCAAAGCGTCTAAAACACGTTCTTCTGCGTTTAACTCGGCTTTGGCATGAATGTCTTCGCGTAAACGTTCGCGGGTCATATGGATGGCTGTTTCCAATAAATCACGAATGATTTGCTCAACGTCACTACCAACGTAGCCGACTTCGGTAAATTTTGTTGCTTCGACTTTGATAAACGGTGCTTTGGATAATTTGGCAAGACGTCTTGAAATTTCAGTTTTACCAACCCCGGTTGGCCCAATCATAAGTATAT